>Ga0208938_1000004_pt1 | contig 390363 bp, 434 predicted proteins | sample AD_UKC125_MetaG_FD_184434 | JGI IMG/M metagenome (GOLD analysis project Ga0208938, IMG submission 184434) | Active sludge microbial communities of municipal wastewater-treating anaerobic digesters from USA - AD_UKC125_MetaG (SPAdes) (version 2) | ecosystem: Engineered > Bioreactor > Anaerobic...
ATCCTGGCCACATTCTCAGAGGGAAGCTCACCCCTGATCAGAAGATACACCATCTCAGAAAAAGAAACACCACCAATAAGCTCCTCCTGAGAATAACCCCTGGTAACAATACGATTAGGCTCAACACAAGTAATAGAAGTCCTCCACTTTGGGGAACCCACCCTGAATACGTTTTCCAGTGATTCCTTCCCTATCGCCATTCATCCACCTCACTGAGATTTAAAGTTCTATTGTAGCCCTTCTGGGTTCCACGCAGCACGCCAGTCTCATGGAGACTATTCTAACACCGCTGGCACGCTGCGGCCCGACCTTCACCATGGATCCCAGGGCTGTTGTGGATCCCCCAAGACCCAGGGGCCCTGTTCCCATCCTGTTAAGGGATTCTGTAATGTATTCCTCGATTTCTGATTGTTCATCAAGGTTTCCTGTTGCCATCGCCCTGAGCATCAGGGATGTGGCTTCAAAATGAGTCCTCCCGACACCCAGAACAGGTATGCATGGTGTGCATCCAAGCATCGGGACCTCTGTTTTCATCCATGTTAGAACTTCCTCAAATACTTTTCTATAACTGTGCCTGTGGAAAACCCTCCTGGTCCTCGCCCTTATCTCGGGGCCTCCTCCAAGCATGAGCACATGGATCCTGACGCCGTCCCCGGGCACTGATTCCACAAGGAAGGGCGCCGGCGGGAGTTTTGCAGGGTCATCATATAGGCCGCGGCTCTGCTCTATCCTTTCAATTTCATCCCCCCGTACAGCCATCGGCCTCCCCGGAAGGCTCCTCAGGCCCTCCTCAACACCCTTCCTGATGAAGTTGAAGAAGCCCGCCGGTAGAAGGGCGTCCTCCCCCACCTCAACCATCAGGTGGGGTATGCCGGTGTCATCGCAGAGGGGTCTTCCCTCCCTCTCTGCTATCCTTGCATTTTCAATCAGAAGCTCAAGTATCCACGCAGATTTATCATCTTCCTCCACTTCAAGGGCCCTCTCATATGCCCTCATGATGTCCGGGGAGTAACCTGTACCTGCAGAGATAACGGCATCACGCACCCTGGCTGCAAGGTCCAATCTATCATCTCCGTGAGGGTAATGCGAGCTCCCCCCCTGATGAAAGGACAGCCTCGGGGTAGTAGCGTTCTATCATGTCCCTTACAAGGACCACCTGCCTTATCCTTTCACGGGCCTGGCTCTCGGTGGTGTCCCATCCATGGTGCCCTGCAACGGATCCCCCTGTCTTCAGGTACACTGGTGAGGCGTACCTTATGATGTCAGGGACCTCATAGTGCCTTATGAATCCTCCTGACGACCTGGGGTTTTCGGTGTGCACATCGATAGATACGTCCACGGCCTGCCTTATTGATGCCAGCATAGGTACCTGCAGGTCCCTTACAGGGTTAATTGAATCGGCGCCAATATCCTGGAGTAAACGTGCGGATGCAGGGTTTCCATGGCCGCAGTGGGCTGAAACCTTAAAGTGCATGTCGCCTGGAAGCTCCCCGTCCCCGCGCATCCTTCCAAGCACCCAGAGGAGGCCCTCATCATAGACCACTATGCCCCTGACACCCAGGTCCGCGGCCCTCCTGACATCCTCCACTGCATAGACAAGGTTATCGTATCCCCTTAGCCTGTAGCCTATCCTGGCGCCTTCAGGTGTCCTTGCAGAGGCGCTGGTGTCATAGGTTGCCCTTGGACCCACGCTCAGGAAGAGCTCAACACCTGCATCAAGTGCAAGGTCCACCATCTCCTGGATCTCGGTGTCTGTCAGGAGCATTATACCCTTCGTCTGGGTGATCCTGTGGACCTTAACATCGTTCTCTTCCATTGCATCGATGAGGACCCTCATGGCGCCCGGTTTCTGTATCCCTGGAACCTCAAATCTGTACTGTCCACCGTCACCGAACCTCTTCTCGGATTCAGCGAGATGAGGCTCCCCTATCCCGATACTGTTAAGGTATCTGCGGGTTTCTTCCAAATACTTCACCTCCATTTCATTCTAACCCTGCATCACTCCTGTAAAACATCAGACGTCTGAGGGAGTCTGCTTCAGTTCAAGTCCATCCATGAGTTCACGGACGATTACTGATGGGTTTTCCTGCAGGATTTCAAGTTTCTCCATCCGGTAACCCGGGTTGAGCCGGGAGAACTTCTCAACCACGTCCTCCCATGTGAATGGCTCCTCTGGTTCACCAGCCGGCAGGTCCCTGCGGCAGGTGTGTACCTCGCCGTTTTTGAGTCTGACCGTGACCTCCGCGGGCCTCCTGTCACCGCACCCCTCCATCAGGGGGTCTTTCCTTACGGTGATCTTTGATGCTGTTTCACCCACATCAAAGGCGTCCTGAAGGTTTTCAACGCTCAGCTCCCCCCTCTCAAGGAGAACCGCCAGGGAGACCGGGAGGCTCTGCCTGACGGCTTCAATGGTGTCGGGTGAGTAGTTATCATGCTCCGCCGCAACATCATAGGTTGATACGGTGACTGATTCTATCTCATGGGCCATGAAGCCCCTGGCTGCCATGATGTCTGCTGCTGCATCAAGCGCCGGGTGCAGGTGCCTGCATACAGGGTACCTCTTGAGGTAAACACCCCTTATATGGAAGGCGCCCAGTTCAGGCATCCCTGCATCCGACCCATCCGACATGGCCCTCAAGAATCCTTCACGGCCCTCGATTGCTGATTCTGCGCCTGTAAACCCTTCGGATGCCAGTAGGGCTGATATGATTCCTGACTGGGCCGCCCTCCCTGCGTGCAGGTGTTTCGCCATTGTCCCTGCATGGTCGGATTCCAGGAGCCCTGCGGCCTGGGTTGCTGCAAGTCCAAGGGCGCATGCTGTTTCATCAGCGTCAAGGCCCATTACCCTTGATGCTGCTGCTGCAGCGCCAATGGCCCCGCAGGTCCCTGTTGTGTGGAATCCCCTCATCCTGTGAGCAGGGTTTACAAGTATCCCCATGAAGATCGTCGCCTCATAACCCGCCACCATCGCCGTGATGAGGTCCCTGAATTCAAGGTCCATGTACTCTGCGGCTGCGAGGGCTGCCGGGATGACGCATGCGCCGGGGTGCATCCTTGCCAGGCGGTGGCCGTCATCCAGGTCAAGGTTGTGGGCGGATATCCCGTTTATGAGGGCTGCCCTTTCAGGTGCCCCGGATCCATGTCCGATGATGGTTGATTCACCCTCACCGGGGCCAAGGGCCTTCATGGCTATCCTGCTGCTCCTCTCACCGGAACCCCTCAGCGAGACGCCAAGGAAGTCCAGGAAGCATGTGATGGCCATTTCAGTGGCATCTGATGGTATTTCACTGTATGAGATTGATGATGTGAACTCTGCAAGCCTTCGGGTTATCATTGGTCCTACTATGTTGCCTTTAAATATAACCGTGATTGTTATGAATGCTGTGGTTTTTTATTAACACCGCATCCCCTGATCCCCATCCTCACAAGCTGCTTTGAAAGGTGCCTCCTTGCACATGTGGGGACCTCATAGTATCCCTCCACCAGTGACCTTTCAAGGACCCTCTTAACCTTTCTGGAATTTCTTACCCTCCTGCCGCAGGAAGGGCACTTGAATCCCTTGTCCCTGCCGGCGGACTTCATCCTCCTGCCGCAGGTGCAGAGGGGATTCTCCTCAACATAGAGCTCGGCTGCCCTTTCAAGTTTCATCTTCTCAATGTTGAGGGTCCCGTGTCTCCCTATACCCCCGTAGACCGTCAGGACGTCCCCGGGTACAAGTTCAAGGACCACCCTCCTGAAGTCCTTGGTGGGTTCATAGGCGGCACATTCAATCTCACCCGAATCATCGGCCAGGGTGAAGAAGACATGACCCCCCTCGATGACCCTGGGGGTGTCCCTGACCCTCCCACTGACACGGTAACATCCGAAGGCCTCCATTTCAGATATCCTGTCAGCCTCCTGGATGTGCTGATCGGTGTGCTGGTTTGTCTCGAATATGCAGAACCTCTCGATCTCCTCGCCCACCTCAACAAGTTCCATGGCCTTCATGAGGACCTCAGGGGACTCCCCCCTTATACCGTAGAGTATGGGGCAGGGTGTGTGGGGTTCGATTGCAAGGTAATCACCGTCAATGTTATCGAAGGTTTCATCCCCCGTGATTTCATCCATCCTCCTCACAGAGTCGGGGTCGATGCGGCGGGGCCTGCCATAGTTTTCAGGGACCCTGTAGGTGAGGAGTTCATAGGTCCTGTCATCCAGGGGGCATCCTATGGCTGCAAGGGCCCCTATAATACCCCTTCCCTTCTTGAAGCCATGGACCTCCGCCCCTGCCTTCTCTGCAACACGCCGGGCATCATCAATTTTAAGTATACTCCTTATTGCCCTGAGGGAGAAATCCCTCATCTCATGGGTGATCTCCCCTGTATGGAAGACTACGCCGGGGTTGGTGTTCTCGTTCTCAAGTTCAGCCAGCCCCTCCACCTCCCTGAGGACCAGGTCCCTTATAACTTCCAGCTCCCCTGATGACGCTGCCAGCACAGTGAAAGCAACGGCGCCGTTACCCCTGGTCTTGTGGGGTGCGAAGGGGTTGAGTCTTATGAGGCGCGGGTAGCCCTCAAGAGAAAAACCGCAACTTTTAAGTTTCTGGATTATTACACATGATACATAGGTAGTGCACATTCCCTGGGGGGAATCTGTGTCATCTATACCGACATGAATTCTGCACATCACATCACCTGGTGATCTGAATTGGATAAATCTGTTAGAAGGGAACATGTATTAAGGGAAATACATGGGCTCCTTGCCAGTAATGGCTTTGAAACCTCCGGTATATATGAGCGGAGCTGCTTTGACCTCATGGCAAGGAGGAAGCTGTTACTATTATTGCTCAAGGTCCTTGTAAATATTGATGGTATAAATAGTTTGCAGGCCCATGAGATAAAGACCATCGCACACACCTTCCTTGCATCACCACTCCTTGTGGGTGTTAAGTCAAAGACAGAGTATCTTGAAGAGGATGTGGTCTATGAGAGGCACGGCATCCCCGTCGTTGCACCTGAAACCTTCAGGAATATGGTTGTTGATGGTGAATACCCTGAGATAATCGCCGACAGGGGAGGGTACTATGTGCACATCGACGGGGAGACCCTAAGGAGGGTGCGTGAGGAGTACAACCTTTCACTCAAGGACCTGGCAGACCTTGCCCATGTCTCCAGAAAGACCATATACAAGTATGAGAATGGTCTTGCACGTGCCTCGCCTGAAACAGCCATGATACTGGAACAGATACTTGATATAAGGATAACGCTCTCAATAGACATCTTCGGGGCCCCTGAAAGGGAGGATATTGAGATAAAGCCATCAGGCAAGCTTGCGGATATAGGGTTTGGCATGATCGAGACCCGTAAAACGCCCTTCGATGCCCTAGCAAAGGAACTTAAACTTGACAGTACGGTTATAACAAACCTTGAAAAGGAGAGGGACCCCAGGACCCTTAAAAGGATGGCAATCCCCCTCAGGGACCTTTCACTGGTCAGTGGATCCGACTCGGTTTTCATAATCGACAACCCCAGGATAAAGGAAAACCTTGAGGGCATCCCGGTCATTAAGAGCTGGGAGATCAATGATATGGAGAGCAGCAGGGAATTCCTCAAAGCCATAGCAGAGAGAAAGGATTACAACTGACCCCCCAGAAGGAACACCCTCAAAGCCATAGCAGAATGAAATCAGAGCTGCCCGCTGCAATTGACTTTTCCTGATTTTTAAGCTGAGTTCTGGTCAGCTGATCATTAGATAACCTGGATGATTTTAAGGGTTCCATCAGCTTAAAGGAGTTCACAGGTTAACAGTACATTTCTACCTCCCGAAGAGTTCTCCGAAGGTCTCAAGGGCCTCGGCAGGTGACGCCACACCCAGGGTCACCATGTCAACGTAATCTATCCCTTCAAGGAAATCAAAGGCCTCCACCGGTGACAGTATCCCTGCTGCAAGGACCTTCTCTGCAACAACCGTCCGGCCGAGTTCCCCCAGGAGTTCCCCGAGCCTTCTTCGTTCATCCTCAAGGAACATGGAGAAGTCCATCATGTAACCGAGACGGTTCAGGGGTATCATGTAGAGTTCAAAGTTATCAACACCCTCCTCAAGGAGCCTCACGGTGGTCCCCGATGGCATGGTTGTTATAAGGCCCCTGAGCATCCCATCAATCTCATCAAGGAGCTCCGACACATCTGATGCCGGCATGAGATCAGTGTAGTGTTCATCAAGGAGTGCTGCTGAGGCTCCGAGTTCAGAGAGGACTTCAAGGTCCTCCTGGAAGTGGTCGGGTCTCAGGGTTCCCATGATCTCAAATTCACACCCGGCATCAGCCGCCATCACAAGGGCCTCAAGGACAGGGTCCTCCGGGATCAGCTGAAACCCCCTCACACCGGCCTCATAGGCCCCTAACATGACATTCGCAATGTTTCCAGGCCTCCTCTTAAGATCCATCTGGTACAGCCTTGAACGGTGTCCGAAGTACTCTGCAGCGACAAAGGGTGCGCTTCCAAGGAATGCCTCAGGCATCTCCACTCCGTCAACTCTCACCGAACCATTGAACATTAGCCGCTCCTCCAACCAAAATTATAATATACACTACCTCTATAGATTCTATCCATATCATTCTATATGTCTATCACTGTGATAAGTGTGGTGAATAATTATGCGTGAGATGAAAGTGCTTATTGCTGATTCCATCAATGAAAAGGGAATATCAGAACTTGAAGAGGTGGCGGAAGTTGTTGTTAACACCACCATAACCCCTGAGGAACTCCTTGAAACAATAAAGGACTTTGATGCCATCGTTGTGAGGAGCCGGACAAAGGTTACGCGTGAGGTTATAGAGGCAGCCCCCAGGCTCAAGATAATCGCAAGGGCCGGTGTTGGCGTTGACAACGTTGATGTGAAGGCCGCCACCGAGAGGGGTGTGATGGTGATAAACGCCCCTGAATCAACCTCAATAACGGTTGCCGAACACTCAATAGGCCTTATGCTGGCCCTTGCCAGGAAGATATCCCTTGCAGATAAATTCGTTAAGGAGGGTAAATGGGAGAAGAACAGGTTCATGGGTATTGAGCTCAACGGAAAGACCCTCGGGATAATAGGCATGGGCCGTATAGGTTCACAGGTCGTTGTAAGGACAAAGGCCTTCGGCATGGACATAATGGTCTACGACCCCTACATAAGCCGTGAGGCTGCCGAGGAGATGGGTGTCACGGTAACAGACCTTGAAACCCTCCTCAGGGAATCCGATATAGTAACCATCCACGTGCCCCTCACACCTGAAACAAAACACCTGATCTCGGATGAAGAGTTCAAACTGATGAAGGAATCCGCCTTCATTGTGAACTGTGCCAGGGGAGGTATAATCGATGAGGAAGCCCTCTACAGGGCCCTTAAGGATGGTGAAATAGCCGGCGCAGCCCTTGACGTCTTCGAGGAGGAACCCCCTGAGGGAAGCCCCCTCCTTGAACTTGAAAACGTGGTCCTCACACCCCACATCGGCGCATCAACCTCAGAGGCCCAGAGGGATGCTGCTATAATCGTCGCGAATGAGATAAAGACGGTTTTTCAGGGAGGAACCCCCAGGAACGTCCTTAACATGCCGGTGATGGACTCCGAGACTTACAAGTTAATGAGGCCCTACCTTGAACTTGCAGAGAAGATTGGAAGCATCCTTGTGCAGGCCCTACCAGGTAACATAGAAAAGCTCGACGTCACCTACTGCGGTGAACTGGCGGATATGCAGTTCGACATCCTCACAAGGACCATGCTCCAGGGTATACTTAACCCCATACTCACAGAGCCCGTGAACATGATAAACGCGCCCTCAATTGCAAAGAAGAGGGGAGTCATGGTGACGGAGGCCAGGAGGTCCGAGTCAGATGGTTACAGGTCCATCATAATGGCCAGGGCCGTCTCTGACAGGGGCGAGTTCAGTGTTGAGGCCACCCACATCAAGGAACCCACCATCATAGGTATAAACGGTTACAGGGTTGATGTGAAGCCCGAGGGCACCATGATAATAGCACGCTACAGGGACCTCCCGGGTACAATCGGTGCCATAGGCACCAAGCTCGGTGAGCACGGCATCAACATTGCAACAATGCAGGTGGGTAGAAGGGAAATCGGCGGCGAAGCCGTCATGGTCCTCAAGGTGGATCAGAGCGTGCCATCTGATGTCATAGAGGAGATCAAGAAACTGGAAAACGTTGATGACGCGGTATCAATAGAGCTTTAATTACCCTACAGCTGATGGTGCATCATTCAACATATAATTTATTTTATAATTCTGAAATCCATGGAAAGGGCCCGGAATCACCTGCATTTGATGAATGCCCATGAATCAATGAAAAATACTTTTTACTGGCCGAATCCATTTTTTTAACTGCTCATTTTCAGGTTCAGTCAGCAACCTCAAAGGCAACCGGGACTCCGCTCCTGGTGTAGGCGGCCACAGTCTCCCTCCTGTAGGGGTAGGCTATTATCATATGGAATATGCCATTTGATGAGAAGAACCTTATATCGGCGGGTGATGGTGCGTTTGATGGTCCCGGGTGTGAATGCACGGAGCCAGCAGCCCCTGTGAATGGTGGCAGCATGAGGACGTCCATAACAGCGCCCTCATCAGATGTCTTGGATGGAAGGAAGATTAGACCTGTTACGTGGAGGGTGTCGCCCTCCCTATGGCCCTCAAGTAGGGCTGCGAACTCCCTTGGATGTGAATTCCTGGCAATTTCAAGGGCACCCTCCATAACTCCTGAATCCACGATGACCCGTCTTACCGGTTTGAAACCAAAGAGTGAAGCCATTATTTTATCAGTTAAACCCATCCCAATCAATCGACCCTGATAAGTTTTTTTCTGTAACAACCCCAAAAAAAAATCCAATCAACCAGTCCTGATAAGTTCCCTGAAGAATTCTCCTGTGAAGAGGGGTAGGTCCATGTCAACAATGGTCCTCATCCGGGACGCTGTGACCCTCTCATCACGGAGGGGGTTGTATCCCTCAACCTCAACAGGCCTCCTGTAGACACCTATACCCCTCCTCTGCCATGATGGAACCCTCGAGATATTTATACCCCTCTCAAAGAGTAGGTCATGGATGCCCTCAGATTTAAGGCCCTCAAGGGTTCTGACAGCCTCTTCCTTTCCCATCTCAGCCCTCAGGGTCCAGTAGGCGTATCCGTTGAGGCAGTTCCTCCATGCCTCGCTCTGCCTTGACCTGAAGTACTCCTGAACTGCACCACCTGCAAGGGGTATGGTCCTGCAGTCAAAGGAAACCGCCTGGTCCAGTTTGAATCCGAGGCTCAGTGCTTCAAGGGTGAATGAGGATGATGCGAGGGCTGCGAATACAGAGTCAAGCTTCTCCACCCTCCCTGAAAAGGGGACCTCTGAGAGGAGGATGTTTATCTCATCTGAGAATGTGTATATGAATGCCGGGCTGAACTCCTCCATGATGTCCATGGAAGTGGCCGCCATGATGTCCCGGAAGTTTTCATCGTAGGGGCGGGTGAATCCAAGCTTCTCTGTGAGGCCATGGAATCCTCGGCCGTCAAGTCTGAGCACAACCTCTGCTGATGGGGGAACCCTGAGACTGGAATAGGTTTCATGTGAACGCACATCAAAGACCATGAAAGACTCCCCTCCTATGTCCCCACATGCATGTTCTCACTGAGGGACTTGAGGAGCCTTATGGCAGAGTATGCTGCCATCACGCTTGTCTTCGGATTCACGGAGCACCTGACATTCTCGGTTATTGTCTTGAATTCTCCGAAGTCCCCCCTGACGGTCACCTCATGGACGTTGCGGTCAACTACCGGGTCAGCGATGATCTCAACCTCTATATCCCTGTCACATGCAAGGCTAAGGGCGGCTGCCACGTTTATGTTGAGAGGGAACCTTTTAACTGCCTCCGAGGCCCTCCCCCTGTAGAGGACCTTCTTTTCATCCATACTTATCCCGAGGGACCTTGGGGGCTTCCTTGTGACAAGTTTAACAGATTCTATAGTTCCCACGGAGGCTGCCTTTAAACCATCAAGGCCTACGATTGCCCCTGAGGGTACATGGATGGTTGCATTGTTGCGTGATGCCGTCTCCTCCAGCATCTTCCTGAGTTCAGGGTCCATGAGGGCCCCGACGCTCATCACCACAACGTCCCTTCCTGCCTCCAGGACCACCGGGACCAGTTCCCTCACCGCCTCCGGTGAAGCGGCCTCAACCACAAGGTCAACCTCGGGTAGCATGTCCCTCACATCAAGGACCGCTGTTCCATCAACCATTGAGGCAAGGTTCTCAGCCCTCTCAAGGTCCCTGTCATAGAAAAAGCCCAATTCCACAGGTACCCTGCCATCCCTCACGAATCCCGTTATAAGGTTGGCTATGGCACCGCAACCAAGTATACCTACAATCATCCATATCCCGGAAAAAATGAATTATGATTCAAGGGGGCTTGCAGCCTTCTGGACAGAAACATCAGGTGATATTATGAGTATATCCCCAACTGCCTGGACCCTGTCATAGTTTATATCTATTATACCCTCCTCCTGGATGGACCTTATCTCATCGGATTCAGGCACTATCCTTATACTGGTTTTCAGGACATCCTTGATTCCAACGTTCTTCTTATCATGCCTCATGGGACGAACCTTGAGTGTTGAGACACGTCCCTTCTTTATGTTCAGGACGACATCCTGAACCCTTCCAACATACTTGCCCCTTGAGGTGTATATTTCAAGTCCATAGAGATTGGATAATTCAACCATTTTTCCACCACCAGACAGTTAAAGAGGGATTCACCCTGAATTAACCCGTAAACTCTTAATTTATATTTCTGTTCATAGCTTAAATACTTATAGGAAGATTAATAATCAGCTGACAGGATAGTCCGCGAAAATATTAAGGACCTGTTTATGGGAAAATAATAATCATCTAAGAGGACTGTCCATGAAAATGATTAAAAACATGTTTACAGGAAGACAACCCATCCAATAAGGACCGTCCATGAAAATGATTAAGGACCGGTCAATAAGGTTTTCTTATCATGAAAGGTGAACTGTATGTGGGATACCAGCAAGGATTACAGACTCATGGTTGCACTGAAATCGGTTGAACTCTTCAGGAGAACCCTTGAAACAGGTAGCTTCAGGGGGCAGTGGAAGAAGAAACTGGCTCTCACCACAGCCGGTGAAATCGAAAGGACGCTGCAGGGCATCCTCTACTCCTACCTTGAACCCGGGGAACTTGCAGGGTCCCCTGAAATAGAGGGGGTCATGGAAAAACTTGACGTCATCGTGGAGGCCCTTGGTGGTGAGGACTGGGCCATGAAGTTCGCCTCTGAGGCCGGAAAGGATGACCGGGAAAAGGTTGAGGAGAACATTGCAAGGGTCAGGTTCTTCCTGAACACCATCGGCAACCTGAAGAAGAGGCTCATGCTTGGAAAGATAGCCGACCCTGTGATTGGAGTTGATATCCTTGCAGGTGAGGTTATGAGTGTTGGGGGGCATCCCGGGGCGGATAAGCTGCAGGTCTGCAATGTAAACATTGGGGGAAGGGCCCTTAAGGTCGTTACAAATGACCCTGACGTCCGTGAGGGTGACCGGGTGGCCGTTGCCCTCCTGCCCCCTGAGAACTTCATGGGGATAACAAGTGAGGGCATGTTCCTGGGGGTTGAAGGCGTCCTCAGGGACGTTAAGGGGGAACCCGGAGAGATGCCCAGGGGCATACCCCTAGAGGCCCTCAACGAGGCAAGGAACCTTGTGGAGGAGTTCCTGAAATCCTAACTATCCCTCCAGGGCTCCCTGACCATCGCCCTGCAGACTGTGTGCCTGCAGCTTCCACAGTCCCCTGGGAGGTCACAGCCCTTCCCCCTGAGTATGGATTCAAGGTCGGCCTTAAGGAGGGGATAGTGGCCTGAGTAGTCAACCCTTTCCAGTCCCGCAGCCCTGCATTCCTCAACGAGTCTCTCCATGAGCCTCCTTTCAGGGCCCCTGTGGTAGTAGAGCATGAAGTTTGGTCTGAATCCTATGAGGCGGTAGGGGACCTCAGGGTTTATCTCTGCAAGGAAACCTGCTATTTCAGGTATCTCATGGTGGTTTATGCCCGGTATCACAACCGTCCTGAAGATCCTGATCCTTTCAGGGAACTTCCCTGCAAGGTACCCTGCATTCCTGAGCACCGGTTCTGATGGTGCGCCGGTAAGGTTCCTGTGGAGTTCATCTGACAGTGCCTTTATCTCAAAGCTGAAGAGTGATGTGAAATCAAGGAGCCTCCTGAGTGTTCCGGGTGTGCAGAATCCATTTGTGGCGAGGATGAACTCCGCGTCGGTCCTCTTTCTCTGGATGTGTCTGACCATCTCCTCGATGTATGGGTGTGTATGGATGGCTCACCCCCGGTGAAGCTCACCCCTGAAAGGTTCCTGTATTCAAGCTGCTCAATGGCCTCCCCTGCAAGTTTTTCAGGGCTAACGTGGCCACGGTAAATCCATCCTGATTCAGGGTACTGTGATATCCTGTAGGCGTTACAGTATGCGCATCTGAAGGGGCATGAAAGGAGGGTTACTGAGAAGGTCCCTAGACCATCGCTTATGCTTGTGTAGGCTATCTCTGTCTCTGAGGCCCCGCAGACTCCCCTTTCACCTGCGAGTCTGTCAGCACCACACCTCCACCCACAGAGTCTGCAGCTCTTAAATTCATCCATAAAAAGTAGTGTGCAGATGATGGTTAATACATTTTCCTGAAAAAGTAAAAAAGAGTTGGGGTTAGGTCATCTGCCAGTAGGTGCTGGTCCTTTTAACGTACCTGTAGGTCCAGTAGTATCTCCACTTGTATCTCCATTTACCCATGTACCTGTACCACTTCTTGTACCACTTCTTGACCTTCACCTTAACGTAGTAGGTGAGTGTCGCTGGCTTCAGGACTGTGTATTCTACTGATGAAACGGCTGATGATGCACTGTTAGCAACTGCTATGAATTTGAGTGTTGCTGATCTGCTCAGGACGATGGGTGCCGTGTATTTATTGCTTGAAACGGTTGGTGTGGATCCATCGGTAGTGTAGTATATTGTTGAGCCTTCAGGTCCTGTGAGGGTAACGGTTACATTGTTGAGGTAGGTTCCTGATGCAGGGCTTGCAGAGGGTGCTGCTGGAATTGATGTGACGCTTACCGGTGTTAAGTCATCGACGGTGACGTTGTAGAGACCTGCAGGGAGTTCGTATGTGAATATCACTTCCCTTGTCTCACCGGTTGCGAGGTTAACAAGAGTTGTTGTGTTCTTCACTTCACCGTTAATTTTGAGTTCGGCTGTGTAGTCATCTGCAACGCCTGTATTGGTGACGTTGACTCTCACCATTACTGTGAGGGGTGCGCTGCCACTGACCGGTTCAACTTTGAGGTCTGAGAGTGAGAAGTGTGGCTGAAGGTCCACAGTTAGTTCCTCTGAAGCAAGGACTTTCACAACCTCAAGATTATCATCTACCATCCTGATGGCTGTTGAATTTGCCCTTATCTTGAAAACCTTGCCCCTAGCATTTTCAACTACAAAGAGCCATGTGTATTTCCGACCGTCCTCCATGTAGAGCTTTGCCTGTCCCTGCGGTACAGGTGCACCTTCAAATGAGCTGAGCCATACCTGTTTTACATCTGCCAGTACTGTGTAGTTTGCGTATGGTCCATTAAGAAGATCATCTGTGTAGTACCATTTGATGTTTGCACCTGTAATGTCACCCTCGAGGATTTCAAGCATTGCATCGACTGCAATGTCCTGGGGGACATCCTGAAGCTCATCACTGTAGCTAACGTTAACGATTATCTGTTCTGGGTCAGACAGGTTCTGCTGCATCGTCAGGTTAACGGCGTTATCTGGTAGGGGCGGTACTCCATTGCCATCTCCTACCGCCGATGCACTGGAGATTCCGGCCATGAAAGCAAGTAAAACCAGCGCTGAAAGCAAAAATCTCTGGTTCAATATTTTACCTCCTTATTACTTTCAATATCTTAATGTGTAAATTTTTAATATATAAAATTTTTTAAAAATATAGAATAAAAAATTTTATATGAAATTGATTATTAATTATTGAATTTATTGATTTAAATTAATTATATTGGTGAATAAAACCATATAATTTAGATAAAAATCGAATATTTTGGTTTTTATACTAGTAATATAAAAATTTCAGTGTGCTCGAGTAATTAGTGTGTGTAGAGTCCAGAGAATTTTAGAAAAAATAAAGGTTTAAAAAAGTAAAATAAGAGCCCATGATCTGCCTTCAGATTTCTGAGGATAATGACTGGGTGATGGAACATCGAAACGATAAGAGAATAGAATCTAAAAATCCTTAAAAATCCTGATGCGCTGAAGCTCCAGAAATGACTCTCCGATGCAGCTTCCTCCTAAGTAAATGTGGTGAAAGTGAAGTATCAGCTCCCGGGCCCATCACCGGGTATTGAGGACTATGAGTTTGGTGCGGGTCATGTCCCTCACAGCATATTTAACGCCCTCCTTACCCATACCGCTGCATTTGAATCCCCCGAAGGGCATGTGATCAACCCTGAACGTCGACTGCTTGTTAATAAGAACAGTTCCCGCCTCGATTTCAGAGGCGAACCTCAGGGCGGTTCTTATATTATCAGTGAATACCCCTGCCTGGAGGGCGTAGCATGTGCCGTTGGCTATCCTGATGGCCTCATCAGCATCAGCAACCCTTATTATGGGTGATACCGGTCCAAAGGTTTCACTGGAAACCAAGTCCATTGATGGATTCACATGGTCAAGTACCGTGGGTTCAACAAAGTTACCCCTCCGCTTCCCGCCGCAGAGGATTTCAGCCCCTGAATCTGCTGCATCAAGTACTGCTTTCTCAACACCAATGGCAGCCTCTTCATTTATTAGGGGACCTATATCCGTCTCTGGATCCATGGGGTCCCCCTCCCTCAGACTCCTGGTCTTCTTCACAAGTTTATCAGCAAATTCATCTGCCACGTCCCTGTGGACAATGAGCCTCTTCACGGCTATACAGACCTGACCCGAATAGAGATATGAACCCCTGACTGCAGACTCAACCGCAAGGTCAACATCGGTATCATCCATAACAATAAGGGGGTCGTTGCCTCCAAGTTCAAGGGTGACCTTCTTCATAGAAGCCCTCCTTGATATGTAGCGCCCCACCTCAACGCTGCCCGTGAAGCTGATCTTATCCACAAGGGGACTGTCAATTATAACATCCCCAATCTCAGAGGCCCTCCCTGTTATAACATTAACAGCTCCAGGGGGTAAGTGTTCATTCATTATCTCAACGAGTCTCATTGCAGAGAGGGGTGCCTCAAGAGAAGGTTTAAGTACGGCGGTGTTTCCCGCCGCAAGTGCCGGTCCCACCTTGTGGATTGCAAGGTTAAGGGGATAATTGAAGGGTGTTATGGCTGCCACCACACCCAGGGGGAGCCTCACCGTGAAACCATAGAGGCCCCCTCCACCTATACCCGCATCCATGGGTATGGATTCACCGTAGAGTCTTCTGGCCTCCTCAGCACATAGAATAGCAGTTTCAACCGATCTTCGGACCTCATCCCTTGAGAAGCGTATTGGTTTTCCTGATTCAAGGGTTATCATCTCTGCAAGGGGATCCATCTGAGCCTTCAATTCATCGGCAACATCATATAGTTTATCAGATATTTTACGTGCCGACAGGCTCCTCATTGAATCTCTGGCACTGTGTGCCGCCATAATGGCGCTTTCAGCCTCAGCCCTGCCTGCAAGAGGGACCCTGTCGACGGTGCTCTCATCAAAGGGGTTGGTGACACTGAACGTATCGCTGCCGGATACCATCTCCCCGTTGATTATCATATCCAAGTCGCATCACCTAAAACTTGTTTTTAAGGCTACTGATGGAGTTGGTGACATTCTTAACATCGGAGGTCATTGCATTCTCCGCACCTGTAACATAGTTACGGTACCATACCACTGCAAAGGTTACAACAACTATGACCCCTCCAAAGAGGAGTATGAGTTCAACTGAACTCTGTCCTGATTCATCACCCCTTAAATCCATAAAAAATCCTCCTTAATTAATCAAAATGATCTCATGGTGCCATACTGCTCACGAGTGTCATTCCAAAGTTTCCAAGGACATAGAATATCCCGTAGGCAACTATTGCCAAGGGGATGGAGAACTTGACACCCTTCCTTGCACTCCCGTACATTATTATTCCTATAAGGAGTCCTGCGATGATTGAATGTATTATAATATAACCTGCTGCAGCGGTTTTAGCTGCCCCAAGCATGGGGTTCGGCTGCCCTATGGACTCCATGAACCCTGAATACACCATTATCATCCCGAGGGCAAAGGGAGCTGCGATTATGGCGGCAACAACCAGAAACATTACTGACATCATCACATTAGCCTTCCTCTCCCTTTTAAGGGCCAGCACAGCCCTCAGGTCCTCTGCAACCGTCTCGATGACATCTGAAAGACTTCCTCCTGCCCTCCTGCCCTCAAGGATCATCCTGAAGGTCCTGTCAAGGTTTTTTGATTTCAGACGTTCACTCATTGAGAGTATGGCATCATCAAAGGTTCTTCCAATCTTTATCTCAATAACAGCCCTCTTGAGTTCATCATAGAGGGGTCCCTCCCCCTGCTTTGATACGTCCTCAAGGGCTGTTTCAAGGCCCACACCTGCCCTAAGGAGGGATGCTATCTGCCTTAAAAAGTCGGGTGTGCCCTGTTCAATGGCATCAATACGCCGCTCCATCATTATAAATATGTATGCCCCAAGAAGGATAGATGGTGTGAAGAAACCAATTAAAACTGCCAGGATTACATTTAAGCCAAGGACAGCCGCTGCAACGGATCCAAGAATTGCAAATAACACCCCACCAAGAAAAGCCAGTGTTATAACATCAGATGCCTTAACATAGAGCCCCGTCCTTATAAGTATCTCCTGCACGCTTATAAGGAACTTGTCAGGGATTATACTCTCAAAGGCATCACTTACCGGTTTTAACGCGCTGGGTAATACAGCCATCTTTCCACCATTTCTCCATGTTTCAGTTTAATGTTCTGTTCACCCTATTATTTATATGGTGATGTCCGCACAGCAAGGAAGATTAATACAGAAGCACCTGTAATGTGATGATCCGTGCAAGATAAGGAAGATTGCGGACAGGAAATTCGCTCAAATCCAGTTATAGTCTGGCAGCCTGTTTATGACCTCAGCACCATTTCCAACCACAACCATGTCCTCCATCCTAACCCCGAATTCACCGGGAAGGTATATGCCGGGTTCCACCGTAACTACCATGCCCTTCCTGATAACCGTTTTATCCCCGGGAGCCAGTGATGGTTTTTCATGGACCTCGAGACCAACTCCATGACCAGTTGAATGTATAAAGTTCTCCAGGTAACCGTAATCCTCCATAACACTCCTTACGGCCCTGTCAACTTCACATGCCCTGACACCATCCTTTATTGTCCTTAAACCCTCCTTTTTGGCCTCAAACACTATTTCAAGTATTTCCTGTTCCCTTTCAGTCCATGCAGCCGTCCTTGTTGTGTCTGAATGGTAGCCCTTGTAAACAGCACCCCAGTCTAGGAGTAACGGTGACCCTGCTGGTTCACCCGTCGGAGTGGCATGTGGTATGCTTGACCTCGCCCCTGAAGTCACAACAGTATCGAAGGACGCCCCCTCTGACCCTTCAAGCCTCATCAGGTACTCGAGTTTCGCTGCAATGGATGATTCTGAACCCTCAATTTCAAGTTCCTTCAGGGCCTCCTCGGCAATCTGAAGTGCCCTCCTGATATTCCCTATCTCATCCCTGTCCTTTATCATCCTGAGCTCCGATACAACGTCATCCACTTCAAATGACCCTATGCCAAGGCTCTTCATGAGCCCAACCGTCATTGATGGCTCCACAACCAGATCCTCTGTGTCAGCAAGAACCTCCCTCAGGTCACCCATCCTACTGAAGGTCCTCACCTCAACGGTTGAGTTTTCAGTGGCGGCCTCGCGGTCCATCTCATTTACAAGGAGGAATGGTTCATCCTCCAGGATCAGGATGGATAGTGATGAGGGCATGAAACCCGTCAGGTAGTAAATGTTCTCCCTTTTTGTTATGATGTGTTTACCACCTTCGGTGGATTTATTCAGTGCCATTTCAATCCTGTTCAAGGTATCACCTCTAAATACCAGGGATATGACCCGGTTGAATGCCTGCTGGATCTACCGCCCTGATTAAGGTATAAAGGTCCTAGAGGCCATTGAGGTTATTGTAGACCTCAAATATACTCTAACCTGATCACTATAAACCTGGTTTACCCTCTAAGAGCATCCTTCAGTGCGCTTTCAAGTTTATCCATCACAGCCTCACTCACGCGCCCTACAATGGGAAGTGGTATGTGGCCAAAGTCAGGGTCAGTGAAAGAAACATTCACCTGCAAAATGCACCGGTCTGCTGTAGCGTGGTATGAAATGCCAGTGTACTTCAGGGTCAGGTTCCGGGTCCCTGAAGGCCGAATTCTTAAAGCAGCTCCAGTTAAAGAGTTCCGGACTGAAAAGCATCCTTAATGCAGCTTCAAGCATCCTCAGGGCTGATGAGAAATCATTCCATTCGGCCCTGTCGAGTTCCGAGAGGTCCCTGCACTTTCTCTTCAGTGCAAGGACACATGTCCCAAGGTACCTCTGACTCGGGGCAAGGTATATTATCCAGTGCCCTGTCCTGAGGATTTCACGGCCATAGTAGCCATCAATACCACAGTATTCACAGAAGCTCATTCTAAACACCAGCAGTCAAGGTTTATATCATCAGGAGTACACTAATGTATATTACCGTTAGTTGTTTATATCATCAAGAGAGTATTATACGTATAGGGATGCCCTTCAGTGGTCGCCTCCAGCTGGTGTTAACCATGGAACTTAGAAAGTTCGTGACAAGCGAATTCGTCTTCGGGAACGGGGCAAGGTTCCTTGCAGGAAGATACGCCTCAAATCTTGGAGGCGAACATGTTTTCATAGTAACAGACCCCGGCATAATGGATACCGGGCTTCTTGATGACCTGAAATCCAGTATGGATGATGAGGGTCTTGAATACTCTGTTTATCATGAGGTCACACCGAACCCCAGGGACCATGAGGTTATGAAGGGCGCCGAGGTCTTTGAGGCAGAGGAATGCGACATCATCGTTGCCCTTGGAGGAGGGAGCCCCATTGACTGTGCAAAGGCGATAGGTGCGGTTGCATCCAACGGTATGCATGTAAGGGAGTTTGAGGGTGTTGATATGATCCCTGTCCCATCAGCACCGGTGATATGTATACCAACAACTGCAGGTACCGGTGCCGATGTATCCCAGTTTGCAATCATAATGGATACAGAGAGAAGTGTCAAGATGGCCATAATAAGCAAGACAATGGTCCCTGACGCCGCCCTCATAGACCCCGAGACAACGGTGACCATGGACAGGGAGCTGACCGCTGCAACTGGAATGGATGCCCTCGCCCATGCAGTGGAGGCCTACGTATCCAATGCAAGCTTCCATATAACAGACCTGAACGCCCTTGACTCCATAGGGATCATAAACAGGTGCTTGCCCGTCGCGGTGTCTGAACCCAAAAACCTTGATGTCCGTGAATCCATGATGCTTGCAAGCCTCGAGGCGGGCCTCGCGTTTTCAAATGCCAGCCTCGGACTGCTTCATGGCATGGCTCACAGCCTTGGAGGTAAACTCGACATTGCCCATGGGGAGGCCAACGCACTCCTCCTTGAACATGTGATGGACTTCAACTTTCCTGCTGCCAAGGAGAAGTACTCAAAAATCGCAGGGGCCCTCGGCCTCGAAAGCGCATCAAGGGATGAACTCACAGGCTACATACGTAAATTCAGGGAGGACATCGGGATCGGCAAGACCCTCTCTGATCTTGGTGTGACACCCGATGAGATCCCTGAACTTGCAGAAACCTCAATGAATGACCCCTGCATTGTCACAAATCCCATGAAGCCCAGGGTGGAAGATGTTGAGGAGATATTCAGAAGGGCCCTTTAACATTGTCACTAAAAAGTCCCGTCCGCGAGAACGGGGTAGTTCACTATAAATGGTGTGTATTGATGCCTGGAAAGGACTGGGAAGAACTCCGGAGGAGGATAATAGGCTTCGGTGAGAAGTCAATAAGGAAGAGTTATTACCCCCGACTTCAGGAGTCCCTTGCAGAACTTGAAAGATTCAGGAAGCTCCTTGACTGTACAGACGACGCCATATTCCTTGTTAAAACCCCCACAGGTGAACTTGCAGATGCAAACCGTTCAGCCTGTGAGAGGTTGGGGTACTCAAGAAAGGACCTCCCCGGACACACCATCCATGATCTTCTACCCGAAGGGTTTCACAGTGAATTCTCAAGGATCCTCCAGGGTGAAGATAAAAAACTGAAACTCGATGGGGCTCTCAGAAAAAGAAACGGTGAGGAAATCCCGGTTGAAATAGGAATGGATATGGTGGACTTCAGGGGCGAGAGATACGCTGTCCTTGTTGCCAGAGACATAACCGAGAGGCTTGAAATGGAGAAAAAGCTCAGAAGGTCCCTCAGGGAAAAGGAAATCCTACTCAGCGAGGTGCACCACAGGGTCAAGAACAACCTCCAGATAATATCAAGCCTCCTGAGCCTCCAGGCACATAACATGCATGACCGGACATGCAGGGCGCTTCTTGGCGAGAGTCAGAACAGAATAAGGTCAATGGCACTCATACATGAGCAGCTCTACAGGTCAGGAGACTTCAGTGCAATAGACTTCAGTTCATATGCCTCTGAACTTATCCGGAACCTCAGGAAGTCCTATTCAACCGATAAGAACATTGAATTTTCACTTGAAATCGATAAGATAAACCTTAACCTTGAAACCGCCATCCCCCTTGGCCTTATACTTAGCGAACTCATAACTAATTCCCTGAAACATGCCTTCAAGGGTATGGATGGTGGTCTTATCACCGTCAGATTCACCCGGGAGGACCTGTATTATGTCCTTGAAGTGGTGGACAACGGTACCGGTTTCAGGGAGGAAGGCCTCAGAAACAGTGACTCCCTGGGATTCAAGCTCGTTGAAATTTTAACAGATCAGCTTGATGGGACCCTTAAGGTCTCGGGTGAAGGCGGCGGCTACTTCAGGATAAAATTCAGGGGTCCGGTTTACAGGAACCGGATGGATATGGAGCCATAGGAAACCCCATGAAGTCGGTATGATTCCGGTTGCAGCACCGCACACCAAAAGGCCATGAACAAAAAACTCCCATGAAACATCACCGGTAGAAACCATTATAAGTGGAGGGCTGGGTTATATAAGAGTATGGTCAGATTCAGCAGAGGGGAACTCAGGGACATCCTGGTTTCCATGATTGTGATTGCCGGAGTATTTGCCTATGTTTTCTCAGGGAGGAATATCCAGGCCACGGTAATCCTGTTACCTGTAACCGTCTTAACCGTGGGGCTTGGATTCGTCCTCCATGAAATCGCCCACAAGCTGACGGCTATACATTACGGGTTCTGGGCCGAGTACAGACTGTGGGTTGAGGGACTTATACTTGCAGTTGTAACAGCCTACTTCGGATTTGTATTCGCAGCCCCCGGTGCCGTCTACATACATGGGAACTACATTGAGAGGGATGTTAACGGTAAGATATCAATTGCAGGGCCCCTGACAAACATAGCCCTCGCAATCATATTCCTTATGGCATCATCGGTACTCCCCGGCCCCCTTGGCTATGTGGCGATGCTCGGCTATGCTGTTAACAGTTTCCTGGCATTATTCAACCTGATACCCATCGCGGTCCTTGACGGTGCAAAGGTCTTCAGGTGGAACCCCCTCATATGGCTCGCTGCAGCTGCAGCCGCATTTACGCTCACATTTAACAGCATGTTCTAGAATGGAGCTGGATACAATCTTAGCATGACCCAGAGTGATAGGATGTTCAGGGATATTCCTGTTAAATATGTTGGATGCACGCACCGTGCCCTTAAACCCGCCGAGACCGTGCAGGAGTTTAAGGATAAACTACCGGCAATAGGCGTCACGAGGATAACCGAGATAACCCACCTTGACAGGGTTGGTATACCGGTATTCTCTGCAATAAGGCCCACTGCAGAGGAGGGGGCGGTTAGCATATACGCGGGTAAGGGTGCCACAAGAAACCAGGCAAGGGCATCTGCCATAATGGAGGCCTTTGAAAGGTACTCTGCAGAGAGAAAAAAAGGGGATAGGACCATCCTCACCCATCCGGATGAGGCTGAAAACTGCATAGACCCATCTTCACTCATACTCCCAGGGGGCAGTGCCCCTGACCATGAAATTGAATGGATTGAAGCTGAAAACATTGAAACAATGGAGAGGGTCCTTGTACCCGCAAATGCTGTCTTCCACCCCTACAACCCGCCAGTGGATGGGATCGGTCTTTTCAGGTCAAACACCAATGGTCTTGCCTCAGGGAACTTCACCGAGGAGGCTGTTTTTCATGGACTGATGGAAGTGATTGAGAGGGACGCATGGAGCATCTTTGAAGCCAGAAGGGGGCCTAAGATAGAAATTGACTGTTCAGGGACCGATAATGACATCATAGCCGGGCTTCTTGAAAGATTTGAGAGGGCGGAGATAGAGGTAACCCTCCTGGACCTTACATCAGATACATGTATTGCCACCGTGGCTGCAGTTGCAGATGATGTTAAACTAAGGGACCCGGCGCTCCTCACAATGGGTGTCGGGACGCACCTTGACCCTGAGGTTGCCGTTATAAGGGCCCTTACAGAGGTCGCCCAGAGCAGGGCCACCCAGATACACGGGACCCGTGAGGACACCGTAAGGGCCGTTTTCATGAGGAGGGCAGGGTATGAGCGCATGAAACGCCTTAACCGGCACTGGTTCAGGGAGGTCGATGAAACCATCGGAATCTGTGATATGGAGGACCTCTCAACAAGATCCTTCAGAAGGGACCTTGAGGTGACCCTTGAAAGGCTCAGAAGGGTGGGGCTCAGGGACGTCCTCTTTACGGACCTTACAAGGGATGTGGGTGTTCCAGTGGTTCGTGTAATAGTACCCGGCCTTGAGGTGTTCTCTGTTGACCCTGAACGTGCCGGTCCCCGGTTAAGGTCGGCTCTATGAAGCCTCCATTATCACCACCAGGAGAGGCCCATTGAACAGGGCCACACTCCACAGCCACGATCAATTTACGCGGATCATCACAAGCGAAGGACTCAGAGAACAAAACCCACACACACCTTTATGGGCCCTAATGGATCATCACGCGCATCATAGGTCATGTTCAACTTACTAGAAGAGTTAATGATTAAACCTGAAAAAGGAGGGCTGATCCCTCATGAAGAGAAGGATAATCATCTTCACAGGCCCCTCACTTTCCCATGCCGAGGCATCAGAGATCCTCAGGGCCGACTACAGGCCCCCTGTGAGGAGGGGTGATGTTACAGATGCTCTTTCTGATTCTCCGGATATAATTGGAATTATAGACGGTGTTTTCCATCAGAGCCCTGCTGTGGGGCACAGGGAGATCATTGAGGCCCTGCAGAGTGGTGTTACGGTTGTTGGCGGTGCGAGTATGGGTGCCCTCAGGGCCTCTGAGCTGAGTGAACTTGGAATGATAGGGGTGGGGCGCGTATTCAGGGCATACCTTTCAGGGGAGATTGAATCAGATGATGATGTTGCGGTTGCCTTTGACCCCGAAACCCTTGAGCCACTATCTGATTCCCTTGTGAGCATGGATTACAACTTCAGACGTGCCCTCAGGAAGGGTCTGATATCCAGAGAGGATTACAAAAGACTGATTACCACTGCGAAGAACCTCTTCTATCCCCTCAGGAACTACAGGAGGGTGCTGAATGATTCTGAGATGGAGGAAGGGAAGAAGGATGCGCTCTCCGAGTTCATTAAAGGGGAGGGTGTCGATATCAAAAGGGAGGACGCCCTTGAAGTTATAGGTTACATCAGGAAACTCCTAAGAGGTTAACCGTGATGGTTACACGAACAGGTTCTCATGAGCTGCATGGAAAGATTTCTCCTGCCATAACCTAAGTAATGTGATGTCCATGGAACTTGATGAAAAGATTGGAAGGGTTAAAGAATCCCTTAGGGGGAGGCGTGTTGCCGTTGGATTTTCAGGGGGAGCCGACAGCACGGCGCTCCTTGATATTGCAGCGGGAGTCGCAGAGGAGGTGGTTGCATTCACCGTTGATACCGGTGTCATGCCCCGGGGCTTTACTGAAAGGGCCTCAGAAATCGCAGCCAGGATAGGGGTCCCCCATAAAATCATAGAACTTAACCTCCTTGATAACCGGGAATTCCGTGAAAACAGTGCGAAAAGGTGCTTTGTCTGTAAAAACATCATATACAGTTCCATAATGAGTGAAGCGCATGCCATGGGCCTGGATGTTGTTGTGGACGGGACAACCGTAAGTGACATGTTCGAGGACCGGCCCGGGGTTCTTGTGAACCACCTGCTTGGAATAGAAAGCCCCCTTCTAAATGCAGGGATGAAGAGGAGCGACGTCCTGGAGTACCTTAAACTGAGGGGGCTTGATTACTCGGAGAACACGACATGCCTTGCAACGAGGATAAATACAGGTGAGGAGATAACCCCCGAGAAGATAAACAGGGTTTCATATGCTGAGAGTCTTATAGGGAGCATCTCAGATGCCGGGGCCGTGAGGGTGCGCCATGACGGGAACAGTGCGGTCATCCAGGTAGAGGACCCTGAAGGCCTCCTGAATAAGAACATCCTCAGGCACATTGAGGGTGAACTCAGGGCAATCGGATTTGAAAGGGTTCTGCTGGACCTTTCAGGTTACAGTAAGGGGGAGGAGGAGCTTGTCCTCTACAGGCCATGCCGTGAGGCGGATTCAAGGATAATGTTTGAGGTTAAACTCCCCTACCCGATTGATGTGAAGGAAACCTGCAGCAGCCTCGAATCCATGAAGCCGAGGTGTTCAGAGAAGATGGGGGTCATCATGCTTGACCTTGACGGCAGGAACGTGACCATCTTCAGGAACGGTAAGATAGTCTCAAGGAATGTTAAGGACAGGGAAGATGCAGAGGACGTCCTCCTTAAAGTCCTGCCGCATATAATAAGAAGACTTGATGACAGCAGTCCCGTTACTTAATCATGATCTGCAGAGAAAACTGATGACACATGCAAGAAAATCCTCAGACCACAGACAATAAACCGACGAAAACAAAAAAGAAAATCCTCAGATAACCCTGATTATATTCTCATCAGTCCTTCTTCTGAATGCCGTCATCCTCTTTAGAAAACCCCTTGAATCCTCGCCCATAAGAAGGAGGTCGCCTGAGACCTCAAAGGGCACTCCATCAGCGCTTACCCCATTGAAGATTATCTCAACCTCATTTGAATCATCAGGGATGTCATTCGTCCTCAGGGTGTATTCAATGAGGAGTTCATCATGTGGCATCACATCATACACCGTCTTCTTAAGTGTGGATTCAACCACATCCAGCACCGTTTCAATAACAGGAAGGTTGTTCCACCATGCGTAGGCCAGTAGAGGCTTCAGGTGTATTTCATTTATGGAGACCTCACCCTGGTTCCTGGCAGCCACCGTGAGGAGGTCCCCTGATGCCTTGAGGTGTATCCGCTGGTCAGTCATTTCCATCAATCAGGGCTTTTATAAGGTCACTGGCCCTTGCAAGGCCCACGAGGTCACCCTCATAGTCTATGATCGGTATCTGTTCAATATTCCTCCTCTTCATCTTCTCTGCGCAGGAGGTTACCGTTGTTGATGTGGTTGCCGTGACAATATCTGTGGTTGCAACCTCCCTGACCTCCTTATCAGGGAACCTGAGCTGATTCTTTATAACGTAGAGGACGTTCTTGCTGTCCCATGACCAGCGGTCGCCCTCGGTACCCACTGAGGTGTTGTGGACGGTGCTTTCCGAGACTACTTCACTCTCATTTATGAAGTCCGTCTCTGTAAGGACCCCTGAGAGTTTACCCTGACTGTTAAGGGTCAGGAGGACCTTTAACCTGAAGTACCTCATTATCTCAAAGGCCACGCTGAGGGGTGTCCTGTCCCATGTCGTTGGAATGTTCCGTGTCATGTAATCCTCAACAGGGTCAGATATATCCATCTCTGCTATGGCACCGGCAACAAGGTCGTAGCTTGTGACAATACCCACCAGTTTAGATCCATCAACCACCAGGACCCTGCGGATGTTGTTCTCAAGCATCCTCCTGGCAGCTACCCTGACGTCATCATCAGGGGATACCGTTATGGGGTTCCTTGTCATTATGAGGGCTATCTGCTCCTCATCAGGATTCTCAACAAGGTCCGTCCTTGTTATTATACCCACAAGTTCCTCCGTGCCCTTCTTAACAACTGGAAGTCCTGATATGTTCTCCTTCCTCATCAGTTCAAGGGCTGTTGAACGGTTCCCTGGAACGGTTACATAGTGTATTTTCTCTGACATTATCTCCTTTACAAGCATGATCAACACCGGTGATGATCCATAAAAAAAGTTTTTAGTGAACAACGAGAACAGGGCACCCTGCAGACCTTACAACCTTCTCAGCCACGCTTCCAAGGAGGAACCTGTCAAGTCCGTGTTTGCCTGATGTCCCCATAACAACAAGGTCCACCTCTTCCTTCTCTATGGTCCTGAGTATGGCGTCTGCGGGTGAACCCTCATCTGTCCTCAGGGTTATCTTCACACCTGCTCCTGATTTCTCCACAAGTTTCTTAACGGCTTCAAGGGATCTGGAGGCTTCCTCCTCAAGCATTTCCTTAAGGCGTACTATAAGGTCGTCTGCCGGGAGACTCACCAGTGATGATGTCTCCATGACTGTTAAAGCAATTATTTCAGCTCCGCTTTTTCTGGCAATCCATATCGCATGTTCCGCGGCTTTGTTGGCATGTTTTGAGCCATCGGTTGGGAGCAGGATTTTACTGTACATAGAACTCACCTCTTAACTAATTTACCTTTTATTATTAAATATATTATATTTTTCGATTCAGTCCTGTTGATGAGGGAGAGATAGGGGTTAGCTGATGGTTTCTCGGTGACCATTATGTCTGCCTGGAAGCCCTCCTCCAGGCACCCTGTCCCTGTCAGTTTGCGCGCATTTGAAGTGGCCATCCTGAGGACCTCCACCGGCGGGAAGTACTCGCCGGTGATGCCCCTTGTAACCCTCAGGGTGTACTCCATCTCCCTGAAGAGGTCGGGTGAGGTGAACATTACGTTATCCGTGCCTAGGAGGAGGTTTATACCCATCTCATGCATCCTCTTTACAGGGGGGATCCCTGCCGCCAGTGCACCGTTGGACCGGGGGCATATCACAACGTCTGCCCCGCTGGACCTGACAAGTTCAAGGTCATCCCTCATTGGGTGTGTGAGGTGGACGAGGAGTCTGAAGCCTGCCCTGAGGGCCCTTTCAACCTCGGTCATCCCTGTCTCTTCAAGGGAGCGTATCTGGGATTTCCTGTGTTCCGCCACGTGTATGGATGCTATTTTACCCCTTCTCCTGCATTCTTCAGTGATTATCATTGCCGTCTCATCGGTGATCTCACCCATCCCGCTTGGCGCTATTCCATCGGCAACCCACAAGATCCTCCGGACCCTCCTCCTCACCTCCTCGGGTGATGCATCTTCATCAAAGATTACAGGGTCCCTGCCGAGTATGAGCCCCTTCACTGGACTGGGGTCCGTGGCCCGCCTTATGGCCTCAACACCCCCGATGCCGCCTTCCCTGTAGTCCACGAAGGCGGATGTGCCATGGTCCATCATGAAGTCCACTGAGGACCCCATGGCCCCCTCAAGTTCATCGGGTGTGCTTGACTCCAGTATCCTGTGTTTGATGCCATCAGGGGGTCTTACTATCTCATCGAGTGGTCTTCCATCCCCTTCGTCCATTGCAACCGTATCACCAAGGTGTACGTGGGAATTCACAAGTGCAGGTGCCACTATAAGGCCCGATGCATCTATTCTGTCCCTGCAGGGGATCCTTTCAGATGTTATTTCCTTTATTACACCATCCTCTATTACCATGTTGCCCCTTTCGGGTTTCAGGTGGGGGCCCCTCAGGATGGTGCCGTTCTCAATGACAAGCATGATGACCTATATGTTGGGGGCTCTATTAACAGTTTCCAGTATATGATGGGTGCGGAAAAAACAGAAACTGATTAAGAAATTAATAAAAAAAAAGGATTATTAGAAGGTCCTTATGTTGTTTGTCTCTGACTTCTCAGGGACCCTGTTAAAGTAGTCCACCTTAACCGTGCCCCGCCGGTATCCGTAGTATGTCTTAAGTGTTACGCTGGCCCCAGGGGTGAGTGTTCCCGTGTATAACTGTTTATAGTTCCTTGTGGAGTATTTACCGTACCATACACGGGTGTAGAAGTTCCTTGCCGTGTCTGTTCCCTGATTCCTTACTGTGATGTAGAGCGTGCTTCCTGATTTCCTGACACCGGTGACTACAAGGTCCGGCCTGGGATATCCGACCTTAACCGTCTTCCTTTTACCTGATATGACTCCTTTGCTGTCTGTTACTGTAAGGGTTACCGTGTAGTAGCCCTCCCTTGCATAGGTGTGCGTTACCGTGGATCCTGTGGCTGTTGAGCCGTCACCGAACTTCCATTTAAGTGTGATATCGTCGCTGTCCGGGTCGTATGCTGCTGACTGGAATGTTAATGTCCTGATACTTGTTGAACCTGAGTAGGCGTATGTGAAGTCACATACCGGTGGCCGGTTATCGGTGAAGTTCGGCCTTGTCTTTGTGGCGTACCATTCCTCTGCAGCCGCATCATCATAGCTTGTGGTCTGGTTTGCCCTCGGGAATGTACCGTTCCAGTCACCTACAAATGCAGCGTATCCATGTTCATTGCGCCATACCCTCGTTCCATTGTAGACTGAGCTGTTATTGATAACCTCCCAGTTCCTCTGGTTGGCCTCCTGGAAGTTTGCTGCTCCATTGAGGAAGTCGTAGATTATCTCTGCGCCGTCCCATGCAGTCGCATAATAGTTGGCTCCTGAACCCATGAACATCCTTGAGAAGTGGTATATTGTCTCTACTGGATTTTTAACCTCGTATTCATCAACCCATCCCGTTGAGAAGCATGCATGGAGCAGTATCACAGGTATGCCATCCTTGAATGGGGCATAGAATGATGTGTTCCCGACTCGCATCATCTCACCGTCTCCCCATATGTAGCCGTCTGATGCCACAAGGGAGAAGGGTGGGCTTGCATCTCCTCCATTATCATCATAGTTTCCCTTCATGTAACCGCCGTGCCCCGCGTATATCACGGCATCAGCACCGTACATGCCCTTGAGTATATTCTTTACGGTTGCACTGCCATTATAAAGTTCAAGTACCTGGTATCCCTTATTTTTAAGGGTTGTTGCAACCTTCCTGGCCTCATCGTAAGCTTCGCCCATGTCTGAACGACTATTGGCTATTATAAGTATGTGGGCCTCTGCCAGTGGTAATGTGATTATAGAAGAGAGTATGAATACTGCGAGGACTATTTTTCCATATCGCATATGCTTCACCGATCACCCATATAATGTCACATTATATTAAGTTTTCATGGGGAGTTTGTGTAGCACATCACAGTTTCTGTAAAGTTAAAAAAAGTAAAAATATATATGGCCTTCCTGCCTGTTAGATGGGTCCATCAGCTACCATGGTATTCCCCAAGGGATTTGACCGTTATCCTTCCAAGGCGAACAGCCTCAATTGCATTTAAGGCCGCCCTTGCACCTGCAAGTGTCGTTACGTAGGGTATTCCAAGTTCAACGGCCATCCTCCTTATCAGGTAACCGTCATCGGCTGACTGTTTACCTGATGGTGTGTTGATTATGAGGCCAACCTCACCCCTGAGTATGGCGTCCCTTATGTTGGGTGACCCCTGGCTGACCTTCCTCACGACCTCAATATCGGCAACACCCTCAACTGCCCTTGCAGTGCCCCTGGTGGCCATGATCTTAAAGCCAAGCTCATGGGCCTTCCTTACAATATCCTCGATCTTATCCTTATCCTGGTCCCTAACACTGATGAACACCTTGCCCTCTGTAAGGAGGTCCATGCCTGCTGAGAGCTGGGACTTGTAGTAGGCTATCCCGAAGTTCTCATCTATCCCCATGCTCTCACCCGTGGATTTCATCTCAGGGCCCAGGACGGAGTCGACGCCCGGGAGCTTTATGAACGGGAAAACAGATTCCTTGACGGCAACGTGTTCCACCGTGCCTTCACCTGTAAGTCCAAGTTCCCTGAGGGTTGAACCCATCATGAGCCTTGCGGCCATCTTTACAAGGGGCACACCGGTTGCCTTGCTCACAAAGGGAACCGTACGGCTTGCCCTGGGGTTGGCCTCCAGTATGTAAACCGACGGGTCAGAGCCAGGTTTAACGGCATACTGGATGTTTATAAGGCCCACCACATCCAGTTCAAGGGCCAGCCTCCTTGTGTAGTCCTTTATGGTTTCAATTATATCCTCAGGGATTGTCTGGGGCGGTATTACGCATGCCGAGTCACCTGAATGGACGCCCGCCTCCTCTATGTGCTCCATTATACCCCCAATGTAGACGTCCCTGCCATCTGCAAGGGCATCAACATCAACCTCTATGGCATCCTCAAGGAACTTGTCCACTAGTATGGGGTGCTCCGGGGAAACCCTCACAGCCTCCTTCATGTACTCCTCAAGTTCACCCTCATCGTAAACTATCTCCATGGCCCTTCCGCCAAGTACATAGGAGGGCCTCACCAGGACAGGGTAACCTATGCGCTCAGCCACCTCCCTGGCGTCTTCAAAGGACTTTGCGATTCCATAGGGGGCCTGGGGTATGCCGAGCTTATCAAGGACCTTTGTGAACCTTTCACGGTCCTCAACCCTGTCTATGCTCTCATGGGGGGTTCCAAGTATCCTCACACCCTCCCCTGCAAGCGGCACCGCCAGGTTGATGGATGTCTGGCCGCCGAACTGGACAACAACGCCTTCAGGTTTCTCCTTCTCTATGATGGCCATGACGTCTTCAAGTGTCAGGGGCTCGAAGTAAAGCTTGGCGGATATATCATAATCGGTACTCACTGTCTCCGGGTTGTTGTTAACCATTATGGCCTCATAGCCATCATCCCTCAGGGCCATTGCGGCGTGGACACAGCAGTAGTCGAATTCTATCCCCTGACCTATCCTTATGGGTCCGGAACCTATTATAATGACCTTCTTCCTGTCTGAAACCTCCACCTCATCCTCAAGGTCATAGCATCCGTAGTAGTAGGGTGTTCTGGCCTCGAACTCTGCAGCGCACGTGTCCACCATCTTATAAACGGGTTTTATATTATTTTTGAGTCTCAGGGACCTTATTTCAGACTCATCCATCCCTGTGATGCGTGCAAGGTTTGAATCTGAAAAACCGAGCCTCTTTGCCTTCAGCAGGACCCTTGGATCTGTGATGGATTCCCTGTTAAGGCCGGATTCGAATTCTGCGATGTTCCTTATCTTCTCGAGGAAGAACCTGTCGATGCTGGTTACCTCGTGTATCTCATCAACACTCATCCCGTCCCTGAGGGCGGTGTAGATCTGGAAGAGCCTGAGGTCAGTTGGTGTTTTAAGGTCATCCATGGTGTAGGGCACCCTGACGAAGCCATCAGCACCCACATCAAGGGACCTTATGGCCTTGTTAAGGGACTCCTCAAGGGTCCTGCCTATGGCCATGACCTCCCCTGTTGACTTCATCTGAACCCCTATCTCCCTGCTTATCCCCTTGAACTTGTCAAAGGGCCAGCGGGGTATCTTTGTCACGATATAATCAATTGTGGGTTCGAATGATGCTGGGGTTTCCTTTGTTATATCATTCTGTATCTCATCAAGGGTCATTCCCACCGCTATCTTGGCGGCTATCTTTGCTATCGGGTACCCTGTTGCCTTTGATGCCAGGGCACTGCTCCTGCTGACCCTCGGGTTAACCTCTATAACCTTGTATTCGCCGGTCTCCGGGTGGACAGCGAACTGTATGTTGCAGCCCCCCTCAATACCCAGGGCCCTTATGATCTTTATGGCCGCATCCCTGAGCCGCTGGTTGTCCTCATCGCTTAGGGTCTGGGCCGGTGCAACCACGATGCTTTCCCCTGTATGTATACCCATGGGGTCGATGTTCTCCATGTTACAGACTATTATGCAGGTGTCGTTGCGGTCCCTCATAACCTCGTATTCGAACTCCTTCCAGCCAAGGACGGACTGGTCTATGAGGACCTGGTTGATGAAGCTCATCTCCAGGCCCCTTGTTGCTATCTCAACGAGTTCTTCACGGTTATGGGCAACCCCCCCGCCTGTACCTCCCAGGGTGAAGGCGGGCCTCACGATGACAGGGTATCCTATCTCCTCAACCGCCTCAAAGGCCTCTTCAACTGAATTAACAGCCCTTGCTACGGGTACTGGTTCGTCCAGTTTCTTCATGAAGCTGTCGAAGAGGTCACGGTCCTCAACGTTCCTTATTGTTTCAATGGATGAACCTATAACCCTTACACCCTCAAGGGCCCCTATCTCTGCAAGTCCCGTTGCAACGTTGAGGCCTGTCTGGCCCCCCATGGTCGGGAGTATGGCGTCGGGTTTTTCCCTTTCAATTATCTTTGCAACGATCTCAGGTGTGAGGGGTTCAATGTAGACCCTGTCAGCCATATCCATATCGGTCTGGATTGTGGCAGGGTTTGAGTTAACGAGTACCGTCTCTATTCCCTCCTCCCTGAGAGACTTGCATGCCTGAGAACCTGAGTAGTCAAATTCTGCTGCCTGCCCTATCTGTATAGGGCCTGATCCTATGATAAGTACCTTGTTGATGCTTTCATCCCGCGGCATTTTATCCCCACTTAAGGTCAGTATTCCTTCATCACATTCACGAATCTGTCAAAGATGCTGTCTGTATCATGAGGCCCCGGCCCTGCTTCAGGGTGATACTGGACACTGAACACGGGCAGTTCCCTGTGCTCTATGGCCTCGGGTGTTTTATCGTTGAGGTTCATCTGGGTTATCTCAATATCGGTGCCCTCAACCGATGATGGGTCAACCGTGAAGCCATGGTTCTGGGAGGTTATTGAAACCTCACCTGTCCTGAGGTCCTTGACAGGCTGGTTCACTCCCCGGTGCCCGAATTTCATCTTGTAAATCCTTGCTCCGAAGGCCAGGGAGATTATCTGCTGTCCAAGGCAGATCCCGAATACCGGGAGGCGGCTGGATAGTCTTTTAACAGCCTCTATTGCCTCCCTGACCCTTGTTGGGTCCCCTGGTCCGCTTGAAATCAGGAGGGCGTCGGGGTCGTGGTCCATGATCTCTTCGGGTTCCATGGTGTAGGGTACGATGACAACACCCACATCCCTCCTGAGGAGGGCGTTTATACTGTTCCTCTTTATACCGCAGTCAACTATAACCACCCTCCTTCCTGCATCCTCATTCATGAACACGGGTTCCTTCACACAGACCTTATCCACAAGGTCAATCTCTGTTATGTCCGGCTGGTTAACCGCAAGTTCAAGGAGCTCCTCATCATCTATTTCTTCAGTGGCCAGGGCCCCCTTCATTGCCCCCTTGTCCCTGATTTTTATTGTGAGCGCCCTTGTATCTATCCCTGAGATCCCTGGGATCCTGTACTCCTCCAGGAACTCTGAGAGGGTCTTCTGGGAGAGTTCATGTGAGGGTGCTCTGCATTCCTCCCTTACGATAAGGCCCTCGGCCTTTATACCGTCTGACTGGTACCATTCCTCTGATACACCATAATTACCTTGAAGGGGATAGGTTGGCATGAGTATCTGGCCCTTGTATGATGGATCCGTGAGCGACTCCACGTAGCCCGTCATGCCTGTTGCGAAAACAACTTCCCCTGTTGTGACTGTTTCGAATCCGAAGGCTTCTCCTCTAAGTATAGTGCCATCTTCCAAGGCGAGTTTTGCTTCTTTAAACATTTCACCACCATAATCATGATTCTTCCTGGTTTAATGATGATCGTAACTGATCTGCGCCTGCAGACCTCCTCTTAACTCCTGGTTCAGATATATCCATTGTCATTACCACCGCATCCTCCCCATCCTCATAGTAGTCCCTTATAATCTTCTCCTCCCTGAATCCAAGGGACCTGTAGAAACTTATGGCTACCCTGTTCTCTGCCCTTACCTCCAGCTTAATATTTTTAATGTGAAATTTTTCAAATATACTTATGGTCATCCTCACCAGTTCCCTTCCAACACCCCGGCGACGGTAATCTTTATCCACTGCAAGTGAAATAATATGACCTTCATCCTCAAAGCGGATCCAGAAGATTATGAATCCCACTACCTTACCGTCCTCCTGAGCAACCAGAAAGCCTGCTCCAAGGTTGTAGATGTCCCTAAGGAGGTTGGCGGGGTACGGATCCCTGAAGGATGCCTTCTCGATCTCAAGGACCCTTTTAAGGTCCTGGGGCTTGAATTCTCTTATTATCATCTGTATCTCCGTTGGTACCATGTGGAAAGACCTTGCAATCTACATAATCAGAAGCTGCGAACCCGGCGCCCGGGTTGTTGAGGTTGGTGCCGGAAGGTTCCTTGATGTTTCAGAGCATATCCGGAAACATTCAAAAATTGATTTGATACTAACAGATATTAAACCTTCCCATGGGGGCATCATTGAAGATGATGTAACATCCCCGAGGATGGACATTTACAGGGGGGCGAGCCTCATATACTCCATAAGGCCGCCGGCTGAACTTCACGCCCCCCTCATGAGGGTTGCCGATGCTGCAGGGGCCCGCCTGATAATTAAACCACTTACAGGGGAGGATATAGTCACCCCTAAAAGGATGAAGCTTGTGAACTTTCAGAGAACATTCTTCTATGAGTACAAACCGCTCCCTGAAAATCCCCGGGCTCATCAGCCGGGTGCAAATAAGCCATGATGAAACCCCTGAAATATTCTTCGGTCTATCTTGGAACTTCCTCGGCGGCACTAAATAAGCCATGATGAACCCAGTATCCACCAAGATATAATACATATAATTGATAATATTCATGATGCTAAACGCAGAATAATTCTGCTTATCAGTTTTCCAGAAAAAAACACATTCAAGTGTTCAAAATGAAATGGGCTAAGATGAGTATAAAGGACGTTCTGAGGGAACTTGAAACATCAGAGGATGGTTTAAGCTCCCTGGAAGCCAGTAAAAGACTTGAAAGGTATGGTAGGAATGAACTGGTTGAGGAGAAAAAGGCCGGACCACTGAAGCTGTTCCTGACCCAGTTCATGGATATACTTATAATACTGCTTATTCTGGCTGCCGTGGCATCATACCTTGTGGGTGATGTGCTTGACTCTGCAGTCATACTGTTCGTTGTGGTTGTTAACGCCACTGTAGGGTTTATACAGGAATACCGTGCCGAGAAGGCAATGGAAAAATTGAAGGGCCTCGTATCAACCGAGGCTGTTGTCATAAGGGATGGTAAACCCGCAAGGATACCCTCCTCTGAACTGACCATCGGTGACATTGTTGTCATAGAGGAAGGGGACAATGTGCCTGCAGACCTGAGGCTCATAGAGGCCTATGACCTCAGGATAGATGAGTCAGCACTTACAGGTGAATCCATACCCGTCCAGAAGACCTGTGAAAACCCTGAAGACGAGAGGGATGTACTTGCCTTCATGGACTCCAACGTTGTATCCGGGCGGGGAAAGGGTGCCGTCATCGCTGTGGGTATGGATACATCCATCGGTAGGATTGCCGAGATGATACAGGAAGAGGAAGGTAGAACACCCCTCCAGGAGAAGATAGCATCCCTCGGGAAAAACCTTGGATTAATAGCTGTGGTCGTCTGTGCCCTTGTCTTCGGTCTTCAATTCCTGAAGGGAATCCCCCTGGTGGAGACCTTCATGACAGCGGTTTCACTGGCCGTTGCATCCGTACCCGAGGGCCTCCCTGCAATACTGACCCTCACCCTTGCACTGGGCATGCAGCGCATGGCAAGGAGCAACGCCATTGTAAGAAGGCTCCTTGCAGTTGAGACCCTTGGCTCCTGTTCTGTGATCTGCACTGACAAGACAGGTACACTCACCCACAACCGGATGACCGTGAGGGAATCAGAGATCACCTCAGAGGAGATGGGTCTCCTTATATGCGCCCTCTGCAACAACGCCACCATATCAGGTGAAAGGGCCATAGGGGACCCTACAGATGCAGCGATACTCATGTTCGCAGAGGAACACGGTTACAGGAGGGAGGAACTTGAGAAGAACTATCCCAGGCTCATGGAAATCCCCCTGGACAGTACAAGGAAGCGTATGAGTACCGTAAACCGGTTCGAAGATGGGCGCTACCTCCTTGTCAAGGGCGCCCCTGAGATCGTGCTTGAAAGGTGCAGCTACATCGACGAGGAAGGTGCTGTAAGGCCCCTTGAGGATAAAGAAGTGAAAGAATGGCTCTCAAGGCTTGATGAGATGACCTCAAAGGCCCTGAGGGTCCTTGCCCTTGCATACAGGAGGCTCCCTGATGATGAAGAGGATGAAAGGAACCTTGTATTCGTGGGCCTTATCGGCATGATGGACCCCCCAAGGAAGGAGGCTGCTGAGGCCATAGAAACCTGTAAGAAGGCCGGTATAAAGGTTGTTATGATAACAGGTGACCATAAGGACACTGCAGTGGCAATAGCGAGGGAACTGGGCCTCATGGAGAACGGCCTGGCCCTTACCGGCAGGGAACTTGACGGGATGGATGACCGGGAATTCATGGATGTTGTGGAGGATGTGAAGGTCTATGCAAGGGTCTTCCCTGAACAGAAGGTCCGGATAGTTGAGGCCCTTCAGGGCAGGGGACATGTTGTTGCAATGACGGGTGACGGTGTGAACGACGCCCCGGCACTCAAAAAGGCGGCGATAGGTGTTGCCATGGGGAGCGGCACCGATGTGGCCAGGGAGTCATCTGACATGGTCCTCCAGGATGATAACTTCGCAACCATAGTCCGGGCTGTCAGGGAGGGGCGGACCATATTCGACAACATAAGGCGCTTCGTTAAATTCCAGCTCTCAACAAACGTTGGGGCCATACTCACAATAGTATCCGCCTCCCTCGTCAACATACCGGTCCCCTTCAACCCCATACAGATACTCTGGATAAACATAATAATGGATGGTCCCCCTGCACAGTCCCTGGGTGTTGAACCCCCTGAAGCAGATATAATGTTAAGGAAGCCTGAACGCGAGGACATACTCCCTGGAAGGAACCTCCTGAGGATAATCCTTGCAGGTGCTGTTATGGCCGCGGGTACACTCGGACTCTACGGTTACATGTTGTCCACTGGTGCAGGGACAGCCAGGGCCATGACCGTTGCATTCACGGTATTCGTAATGTTCCAGATATTCAACGTGTTCAACTGCAAATCAAGGACCGGACTGTCAAACAGGACCCTTATCGTCGCTGTTGCGGCATCCCTCATCCTCCAGCTCCTTGTCGTTTACCTGGGACCCCTTGAGGGAATCTTCAGGACAGTGCCCCTCACCGCCATGGACTGGGTCCTCATAGTCCTTGTGGCATCCCTCATCCTTATAATGGAGGCTGTCCTGAGATTCGCTGATCAAAGGTGAGAAGATGAGGGTCATTGTAATGGCAGGGACCGCCGATGCAAGGAGGATAATAGGGAAACTCAGTGAAAGGGGAGTTGAAGTTACAGCAACGGCAACAACTGACTACGGCGCCGAACTTGCAGGGATATCCGGTGCATCAGAAACTGTATCCCGTCCCCTCACTGAAAAAGAGCTCTGTGAACTCATAGAGGAGAAGGGGGCGGGTGTTCTTGTTGATGCAACCCACCCCTTTGCTGTGAGGGCCACCTGGAACGCCCTGAAGGCCTGCCATGAAACAGGGGCTGTGTACGTGAGGTTTGAGAGGCCCCCTGTGGACGCCGGGGAAGTGATAAGGGTCGGGACATTCAGGGAGGCTGCTGAGCTTGCATCATCACTACTTGATGATGGTGAGGTTGTGATGCACCTTGCAGGTGTTTCAACCCTTCCTGAAGTAACCGGGGTCCTTGGACCTGAAAGGGTCGCTGTACGTGTACTCCCCTACACCCCATCCATTGAGGCCTGCAGGAAACTTGGCGTCCCCGGCAGGAACATCATAGCAATGCAGGGGACCTTCTCGGTGGAGCTGAACAGGGCCCTCCTCAGGGATTACGGTGCCGGTGCCGTCATAACAAAGGACAGTGGAGAAACAGGGGGTCTTAAGGAGAAGGTGCGGGCTGCGAATGAGCTGGGGATACCCGTGATACTCGTTGAAAGGCCCAGTGTCGATCTTGAGGGTGAAGCCGTGTTCAGTGACCCTGAAGACCTGGTGGAGTATGTTGAGGGTGTTCTCTCATCCCTGAAGGGCGATGGGCCCTGAGATCCAGTCCATCAGCAGGAGATGGGTCCGTGGGGCGCAAACCCCATGAATAAAATGATACTGGGACTGGAACTGCTATCGGTTCCTGGCACAGCAAACACGTCCTGAAATCATGACCCTGCTATTCAAAGAGGAATACCTGGACATCCTCCCCCTCATGTAGTATCTCAACGTTTTTTGGTATCTCAATGTACCCGTCTGCCTGTGCAAGGGATGCTATGGCGCCTGAGTCCCTGAAGATGGGGTGGGCGTATCCTCCATCAACCCTTACAAGGGCATACTGGACCCGCCCCTTGGATGAATGGAACCTCTCAGAGAGTTTGAATGTCTTAACTGATTCCTCTGAAGCTTTCATCCCTGAAAGCTTCCTCAGGAATGGGTCTATGAGTGATTTGAAAACAAGGAGGGCTGCCACAGGGAACCCCGGGAGTCCTATCACAATCTTCCCGGATACCACACCCACTATTGTAGGTTTACCTGGTTTCATGGATATGCCGTGGATGAGGACCTCCCCAAGTTCCTCAAGGACATCCGAGAGCACGTCACCCGTACCTGCAGATGTGCCTCCTGAGGTTATAACAAGGTCTGCCTCCTCAACGCCCCGGGAGATGGCTTCCCTGAGTTCATGATGATCATCCCTGACTATACCTCCATGTATCACGGAACACCCTGCCTCCTCCAGGGCCGCTGCAATTCCCGCTGAATTGGAGTCAAATATCCTTCCCGGTTCAAGTGTTTCTGATGGCCCTATAAGCTCGTTCCCTGTGGATATCACGTAAACAGATGGCTCAGAGATGACCCTGACACTGGAGATGCCTGCAGCAGAGAGGGCCGCCACCTTATCCGGGGAAAGGAGTGTTCCTGAATGGAGCAGGATCTCCCCCTCCTTTATGTCGGAGCCCCTTGCACCTATATGCTGTGAGGGGTATGCGGGGCGATAGATGAAGACATCATCGCCATCGGCTTCGGTGTACTCCACCATCACGATGGCATCAGCACCCTCAGGCACCGGTGCCCCTGTACTTATACGGGTGCAGAACCCCTCCGTAACCCTGAGGGATGGTATTGACCCTGCCTCAACCATCTCGATGCACTTAAGCCTTACCGGGTTCTCATCCCCTGCCCCAAATGTGTCTGCTGCCACAACAGCATACCCGTCCCTGGATGCCCTGTCAAAGGGTGGAAGGTCAATGGGGCTTTCCACGTCCACTGCAAGGACTCTTCCTGCTGCATCACCGATTTCAACCACTTCAGAGCCTCTGCTGTAGAGTTCATCCACCAGTTCGCCTATGATCATCCTTGCATCATCAACATCAATTATTTCAAGAAATTCTGTTCCCATGTAATCACCATGAATGAGTTGTACTGAATACCTAAGCAATTTATTTATATCTTGATGGGTATAAATTATAGTGTCTATTTCTTTGATTGGCAGACAAGGATTTTAATTCCCCTAATCAAAGTTAATCAACTAAAAAAATCAGGAGGAGAGTATTTGAGTAGAGGACATCAGACACAGGAAGTCAGGCGTGTTAGAACACCCAGGAAGGGTGAGATACCCGGAGTTGTTGAACAGATAATGGGGCACGGTAAACTCAAGGTAAGGTGTGTGGATGGCCATATCAGGCTTGGCAGGATCCCCGGGAAAATGAAAAAACGTATATGGATCCGTGAAGGCGATGTTGTACTTGTAAAGCCCTGGGAATTCCAGAGCGATGAAAAGGCAGATGTTGTATGGAGATACACCCGTACAGAGTCAAACTGGCTTGAAAGGAAGGGCTACCTTAAACTTTAATGGTTTCTTTTAGAAGTTGATTTTGATGGATCCTGAAAAAGCTGGAAGCGCACCTGAATTAAGGGCCCTTAAGTCGAGGGCTGTGGACAGGGCTGACTCTGACCTTGGAAGGATGGAGGCCGAGAAGAGGCTTAAGAGCGTTGAAGACAGGCGTGTTGGAAGCGAGGTCTTCGATGAGCTCACCCTCAAGACACTCTACAAGCTTGCAAATGCAGGTTACCTGTCGGTCCTCAACGGTGCCGTGAGCACCGGAAAGGAGGCCAACGTCTTCAAGGGCATCACCGAGAGTGATGAATTCGTTGCGGTTAAGATCTACAGGGTCTCCACATCCGACTTCAGGAAGATGCAGTATTATATCCAGGGCGACCCCCGCTTCAGGGTGAGGACAACAAATAAACGCCAGCTTGTCCAGGCATGGGTCAACAAGGAATTCCGGAACCTTAAAAGGGCCCATGAGGCCGGTGTCCGTGTCCCTGAACCCACTGTTGCAAGGGACAATATCCTGATAATGGAGTTCATAGGGGATGACGGTGCTCCTGCACCCACAATGAGGGAGGCCCCGCCTGAAGATCCTGAGGGAGTCCTTGAGCGTATAGTCGAGTACATGCACCTCCTCTATACACGTGCTAGGCTTGTGCACGGTGATCTATCATTCTTCAATATCCTCAACCACGGGGGTGAACCTGTAATAATAGATGTATCCCAGGCAATGGTGCTTGAACACCCCCTGGCCCCCGAGCTCCTTGAAAGGGATGTTGAAAATATTGTGAGGGACTTTGGAAGGATAGGGCTGTCTGTAAATGGCAGTGAGATAATGAAGCAGATAACCAGAAAGGATTAGTTACCCTAACAGTTAATCATTTATTTCATTGAGGTGAATCAAATGCCCAGCGAGGAATATCTTAAAATACCCCGCGAAAGGGTTGGAGTTTTAATAGGTAAAAATGGCGAGGTTAAAGCCAGGATAGAACGTTTAACCCAGACAGAACTTGAAATTGACAGCGAAACCGGTGCGGTTACCCTCATACCCCAGGATGAACTCGAAGATCCCCTATCACCCTGGAAGGCCAGGAACATCGTTAAGGCAATAGGCCGTGGTTTCAACCCGGAAATAGCCCTCAAGCTCCTTGATGATGACGTTGCACTTGACATCATAAAAATCACCGACTATGTGGGTAAGTCAAAGAAGGCCATAGCAAGGCAGAAGGGGCGTGTTATAGGCCGTGGTGGTATAACACGGAAGATAATTCATGATATGACAGGCGTGGACATGTCGGTCTATGGAAAAACCGTTGCACTGATAGGGGAGTTTGAAAAGCTTTCAGTTGCAAGGGAAGCCGTTGAAATGATACTCAATGGGGCCAGGCACAAATCTGTCTACGCATTCCTTGAAAAGAAGAAACAGGAAATGAAGATGAAGGAGTTTCAGGAAGGCGTTAAGTTCATGTGAAACTTCTATTTTCATGGAGGTTATCTTCAATAATTTTAATCGACACCTCCAGAATGCCACAACCTAAACAGCCCCATATATAGGTATAAGTTTATATGTTACATGCTACAGAGATATACATATGAAGAGTGCATACTGCAAGTATTAACAGTTTTAAAAATAATAAGGAGGCAGCTTTTTGGCTAGGCAGGCTTTAGATCTCTTTGATGAAGGTTTTCAGGAACTCACACCATCAGAATTCTTCAGGAAAAACAAGCAGATGCTTGGATTCTCCGGTAAAATAAGGTCACTGACGATAGTGTTCCATGAACTGATAACAAACAGTTTTGATGCTGCCGAAGAGGCAGGTATACTCCCTGAAATAAAAATAGACCTCAAAAGGGTGGGTAAAGATCACTACATCCTCAGACACCAGGACAACGGACCCGGAATACCCGAGAAGTACATACCAAAGGTGTTCTGTACCATGTTCGCCGGGTCAAAGTTCCGTAACATCCAGTCAAGGGGACAGCAGGGGCTCGGGTGCAGTGGATGCGTCCTCCTGTCCCAGATGACCACAGGTAAACCGGTAAAGGTCATATCAGGTACCAGGGAAAACGGGGAGCTACGCGGGGTCAAGATGTCCCTCAAGATGGATGTGAAGAAGAACCAGGGACTCATCCTTGAAAGGGAGGATGTGGAGGTTGAAGGTACGGGTGTGTGCATAGAACTCCACTTCAAGGACGTTTCATATTCACTATCAGAGCAGGGCGCATATGAATACATAAGAAGGACGATGATAGCCAACCCCCATGCAAAGATAGTGTTCAATGACCCAGCAGGAAACCGCTACGTCTTCAACCGGGCATCAGACATCGTCCCACCCCTCCCCAAGGAGGTCCTGCCGCACCCATGGGGTGTGACCGCAGACGACCTCATATTCATGGCAAAGCACACCGAGAAGAGAAGATTCAGGAGCATGCTAACAAGCAACCTCTCAAGGATGTCTGCCAAGAAGGTGAAGGAACTTGAGGAGCTGACAGGGATAGACCTCAACAAGAGGCCCAAGGACATGAAGTGGGAGGAGGCCGAGAGGATAGTTGAGGCCTTCAAGAAGATGAACTTCATGGCCCCTCCGACCTCAGGCCTCATACCCATAGGTGAGGACCAGATTGAGAAGGGTATGCGTGAGATACTGGACCCTGAATTCACGGCCACAGTAACAAGGAAACCCAAGACCTACAGGGGTGGTATTGCATTCATAGTCGAGGCGGGTATAGCCTACGGCGGTAACTCAGGAAGGCTTGTGGGTGACCAGAGGAAGGCCGAGATAATGAGGTTCGCCAACAGGGTGCCCCTCACCTTTGATGCGGGTAGCTGTGCAATAACAGAGGGTATCAAGAGCCTTGACTGGAAACGGTACGGTATAAGGGACCTTGAGAGCACACCCCTCACCATCTTTGTGAACGTTGTCTCCACCAACGTCCCCTACCTCTCAACAGGTAAACAGAGCATAGCACCCGAGCCTGAGATACTCCATGAGATCAGGCAGGCCACCATGATCGTTGCAAGGAAACTGCAGAAGTACCTCAGGAAGAAGAAGGCAGCCAAGGAGGAGGCCCAGAGGGCCAGGGTCTTCGAGACCTACGTCCCCGTTATAATAAAGCAGGCAGCGCTCCTTGCAGAACGTGAAGCACCCGATTACAGGGAACTCCTTGATAAGGTTACAAGAAGAGCAAAACTGGAAATACTGGGGGAATCACTGAATGAATAGACGTGAAATTGCCATTAACAAACTCAAAAGCCTCGGTGACATGATACTTGAGGATGTCCAGGCTGGAAAGATTCCAAAGATAAAGGTCCCCTCAAGGGGCACATCAAACATCATCTATGATGAGAACAGGAGACACTACGTCCTTGGAGACCGTTACGGTACAAGGTCACTTGGTAACGTTAAGCAGATAAAGAAGATAGGTCAGATGCTCTACACTGCAAACTTCTGCAAGGACCTTGTAGCCAGGCAGAAGACCGCAACCCTCAGGGAGCTCTACTACATCTCAGAGGGATGGGAAGTGGACTTCGCAGACCAGCAGGAGTCAAACATAGTCGGTGAGGACCTGGAGGTCACCCTGGGGATGACAAGGGAGGACCTGGGCCTCATGCCGGAAGAGGACGGGGCATCAGTTTACGGGGAGCTAACGGTCCGTGAAGGCGATATCGAGATAAACGCCCTCAGGTCAGGTAAGTCAGGTTACAATATATCCCCGACAATTGATGAGGTTGAATTCGTTGACCATGACGTGGAACGTGTGATTGCAGTGGAGACAATGGGTATGTTCCACCGTCTGGTCCAGGAGAAGGCCTACAAGAAGTTCGATGCCCTCATAGTCGGACTCAAGGGTCAGGCTGCAAGGGCAACAAGGAGGTTCATCAAGAGGGTCAACGAGGAACTCAACCTCCCGGTATACATCTGTAACGACGGAGACCCCTGGGGATTCCATATTGCAATGGTTATCATCTCAGGGAGTGCGAAGCTTGCCCACGTCAACCATCAGCTTGCAACACCCGATGCAAGGTTCCTCGGTGTTACAGCAAGTGACATAATAAACTATGACCTTCCAACCGATCCCCTCAAGGACATCGATGTCCTGCGGCTGAAGGAACTCCTCAAGGATCCGAGGTACAGGGATGATTTCTGGAAGGTTGAGATCAAGAAGATGCTCAAGATAGGTAAGAAGGCGGAACAGCAGTCCTTCTCAAAGTACGGTCTTGAGTACGTTGTGGACACATATCTCCCCGAGAAACTTGAAGCCGTGGAGAACCAGTAACCATCCACAACCCCACCCTTTATTTTTTTTCTAAAAGGGTGCACGGTTACATCCCGAACAGCATGTAACCCATCAGAACCCTGGCGCTATTTTTTGAAGTATAATTTAGGGGAAGAATCAGCATGGTATAAGGGCAGCCGACACCCGAGATAACAACATTCAAACAGCATGTATGGTATCCATAAGGCAGCTGCCGCTGAGATAAAATTATATAAAAGAACCCGTCCAAATATTTATTAAACTGAACCTTTAAACTGAAAGAGGCTCTCCTGGGATCAGAGAGGTTTCAGGAGGCAGGAGGTTTTTTTAAATGATATCTGTAGCCATTAACGGGTATGGGACAATAGGAAAGAGAGTTGCTGATGCCGTAGCTGCCCAGGACGATATGAAGGTTGTGGGTGTCAGCAAGACAAAACCTGATTTTGAGGCACGGGTTGCAGTTGAGAAGGGTTACGACCTCTACATAAGCATCCCTGAACGTGAAAAGCTCTTTGATGAGGCAGGGATCCCTGTAAGCGGTACCGTTGAGGATATGCTTGAGGAAGCCGACATCGTCGTGGATGCAACACCCGAGGGTATAGGTGCAAAGAACCTTGAGATGTACCGTAAGAAGGGTATAAAGGCCATATTCCAGGGCGGTGAAAAACATGATGCCATAGGACTCTCCTTCAACTCCTTTGCGAACTATGAGGATTCCCTTGGCGCCGAATACACCCGTGTGGTCTCATGCAACACAACAGGACTCTGCAGGACACTCAAACCCATAGACGACCTCTGCGGCATAAAGAAGGTCCGCGCAGTCATGGTGCGAAGGGGGGCTGACCCTGTGCAGGTGGGTAAGGGACCCATAAATGCCATAGTACCCAACCCTCCAACAGTGCCATCACACCACGGACCAGACCTTAAAACCGTCATGAAGGGCGTGAACATCCACACAGTGGCCCTCCTGGTTCCAACCACACTCATGCACCAGCACAACATAATGGTGGAACTGGAAGACCCTGTGGATGCCGATGAGATAAAGGCCCGGCTCGATGAAACAACAAGGGTGATGCTCGTACGGACATCCGAGGGTCTTGCATCAACTGCTGAGATAATGGAGTACGCCAAGGAACTCGGAAGGTCCAGGAACGACCTCTTCGAGATACCTGTATGGGAGGAATCCATAAACGTTGTGGACGGCGAACTCTTCTACATGCAGGCGGTCCACCAGGAATCAGATGCCGTCCCTGAGAGCGTGGATGCCATAAGGGCCCTCCTTGAAGTTGAAGATGACAACATGAAGTCCATCAGAAAGACCAACAGGGCCATGGGCATACTCTAACCACCCTAATTTTTTTGGTGTCTGTTTTGATAAGGGTAGGGCCTGCAGGAAACCCTGTAGGTTACCGGGGCAGTGCAGTGGATGTTTTCAGAAGGCTAAGGTCAATGGGACTGGACGCCTATGAATACCAGGCCACCTACGGGCTCAGATTAAAGAAAAAGAATGCGCTCCTTATCCATGAGAACTCCAGAAGGAATGATGTCCTTGTTTCCATGCACGGACCATACTACATCAACCTGTCCTCCCACCAGGAGGAAACCGTTAAAAAATCCATTGAAAGGCTCTTTGACTGCGTGGTTGCAGCTGACTGGATGGGTGCCTACAGGGTTGTGTTCCATGCAGGGTTCTACGGTAAACATGGCAGAAGGAAGGCCCTTGAAATGTGCAGGGAATCCCTAAGGACCCTCATCGATGAACTCCATGATGCCGGTCTAAGGGACTTCACCCTTGCACCTGAAACCACCGGTAAGAAATCACAGGTGGGGAGTCTCGGTGAGATAATAGGGTTCTCTGAAGAATTCGATAACATAAAACCCACAGTTGACTTCGCCCATATACATGCAAGGGGTGGTGGCTGTATAGAGGGTGCCTCAGATTACCTCAGGATACTTGATACGATAGAGGACCGCCTCGGCATGGATCACCTCCACTGTCACTTCACGGCAATAGAGTACACCGACGCCGGGGAGAGGAGGCACCATACACTCAGAGAGGACTTCGGTCCGCCGGTAGAGCCCCTCATCAGGGTCCTGGTGGAGTGCGGATGGGATGCCACCATAATCTCAGAGACACCCCAGAAGGACAGGGACGCTGTTAGAATAAAGGAGATCCTGGGCGGATACCTCTGATAAAAGATAAAACCATGCCACCAGATAGAAACCCTCACAAAAAACCTCCAATAAGAAATAACACCCCCAACATCCAACCTTAATGTTTAATTTTAAGAGCCGTGCCCCGACCTGTGACTGCAGCAATTGCGGCATGAATCTCTCCATTACCTAAAACTTTATACACCACCAGCAACAATTTCTATATGATGAGTCTATTTCTTGAGGATATCACAGTATCAGAAGCTTCTTCTGAAGAACAGGTGATGTGGTGAAATTCAATAACATAATCCATGAATCCCAGCTATCTGATAAAAAGTTCCCTGTTATGGCCCCTGAACCTGAAAGGGAGGCCAAGCTGATTGTGCTTCAACCGGTTGGATACCCCTTTGTATGCAACCTTATGGAGGCCCCGAGGATAGACGTGGTTAACAAGGAACTCTTTGAACTCTATGCCAGGGACCAGTGGGAGGGATTCACTGCAAGGGAGGGCTCCTACCTCTTTGACCAGAAATTACTCCCTGATTATGCATTCAAGATTATAAGGGCCCACCCTGACGGTTCAAAGATCACAGGGAACACCTCAATAATACTCCTTGAGAATGAGAAGGAGGAGTTCCATGAGGTCAGAAGCAACATAAGAATGGATGATGTCATCGGACAGGAGGACGCCAAGGTAAAGTGCCGGATAATCATGAAGTACCTTGAGGACCCTGATCGCTTCAGGGACTGGGCCCCCAGAAACGTCCTCTTCCACGGGCATCCAGGTACAGGTAAAACCATGCTTGCAAAGTCCCTTGCAAACGAGTTAAAGGTCCCCCTCTACCTCATAAAGGCAACGAGTCTTATCGGTGAACATGTGGGTGATGGTGCCAGGCAGATACATGAACTCTATGAACTGGCATCAAAAACAGCCCCCTCAGTGATATTCATTGATGAGATGGATGCTGTGGGCCTTGACAGGAAGTACCAGTCCCTCCGGGGGGATGTTTCAGAGGTTGTAAACGCCCTTCTAACCGAGATGGATGGTATAAATGATAACTGGGGTGTTGTAACCATCGGGGCCACCAACAACCCCGAACTCCTTGATAATGCTATAAGAAGTCGCTTTGAAGAGGAGATAGAGTTTAAACTCCCGGGGGATGATGAAAGAAGGCTTATGATTGAGAAATGCATTGAAACCATGCCCCTGAGGGTTGAGTGCCCGGTTGAACGTCTGGTGAAACTGACCCGCGGCATGTCAGGAAGGGACATCAGGGAGCGGGTGCTTAAAACAGCCCTCCACAGGGCCATTGCAGAGGACAGTGAAACCGTGCGACCTGAACATATTAAATACTCACTCAAAGAGCGTAAAAAATCAGATGAACCCAGGCACATGTTCGCCTGAAGATCATGATGCCGATCAAAGAACACCTATATCAGCAGTCACACCAGGAGGCTAAACAGAATCACAGCCGAATATATCGGCACAGGCCCTCAGAAACTCAACATCATCCCTTTCAGCAGCCTCCCTGATGCTGATGGCGACATCATGGAAGATCTTATCAACTATTGACCTTGTGAGGTCATCCATAACCCTGTCAGCATCAGAATTTTCCATCATTTTCACGGCCTTCTCAAGCTCCCTCCTGCGGAGCTCCTCCATCCGGCTTCTTATCTCAGCAAGCAGGGGGTCTGCAACCATGCGTTTAAGGGACCTCAGGAGGAGTTCAAGTTCGTCCTCAACTATTCTCTCGGCCTCCCGGGCCTCGGCTTCCCTTCTTCTTCTGTTCTCCTCTGCCACACCCCTGAGGTCATCTATACTGAAAACCCTTATCCCGAGTTCCCTTACAGAGTCCTCTATATCCCTTGGGTTTGCAATGTCAACCATGACAACCCTGGATCTGCGCTCAGGGGGTACAGCCTCCCTTACACGTTCAAGGGTGAGGATGTGGTGTGGTGAGCCGGTGGCGCTTATAACAACATCAGCATCCCTGAGGGACTCGTTAAGGCGGTCGAAGTGTATTGCCTCGCCTCCAAGTTCACATGCAAGGTTATATGCCCGGTCATAGGTCCTGTTTGCAACCATTATGGCTTTCAGGTGCTTCTCTGCAAGTGCCCTTGCAACAAGGGTCCCCATTTTCCCGGCCCCGATAACAAGGACCTTCTTACACCTAAGGTCTCCATGTATGGATTCTGCAAGTTCAACTGCTGCGGATCCTATGGACACAGAGCCCCTGTTTATCTCCGTCTTCCGCCTTACTGCCTGTCCAACATGAATGGCCTTGGTGAAGATCATGTCAAGGAGGGGGCCGCAGGTACCATCCCTGAGGGCCCTGATCCTGGCGGTCTTTATCTGGCCGAGTATCTGGTCCTCACCTATTATCATGGATTCAAGGCCTGAAGACAATCTCAGGAGGTGTCTCAGGGCATCCTCATCGGTTTCAACGGTGAAGCCCCTGAAATCAAATCCCTCAGGGATGTTATCGGCAGAGAGATAGTACTCCACACGGTTACAGGTCACCAGGGGGATCTTCTCCTTAACGACCCCTGCAGCCTCCAGTTCAGCCACAAGTTCCTGGATATCCCCCGATGCATGTTCCATTTCCTCCACATCCGAGGTCTTATGATCCACCCTTATGTTGAGAATCATCTTAAAACCCCCCTCCTGAATTCATCTATCATGGTGTAAGCCCTTTCAAGGGCTGCTTCGGTGTCCTGCTTCTTCAGATACTCCTTTAACTCAGGGTCCTCTGATATCCTGTAGAGTATCCTCCTCCTGACCCTGTGATCATCGAATTCTTCCCGGATCTTCCTCCTGACCCTATCCTGGACCTCTATCATCAGTAGATCCTCAGTTTGGATGGCATCCTGAATCCTCTCCCTGAGGTATCTTGCCATGAGGGGACTCCTTGTCCCCGTGAATATTGAAATGGAAACATCCCCCACCATGAAGGTTGACGGGACTATCACATCCCCCTCCAGTGGACTGTCTGCACGGTTCAGGAGCCTCTTACCTGCAAAGGATGCCACCCTATCATTCAGTTCCCTGTCAGGACTTGCAACCACCACCAGGTCCGCCCATTCAACCCAGTACTCAAGGTTATCCATTTCAACAAACCTTGCTCCTTCAAGTTCTGCCGGCGGGCCCGCCACAACCACCTCTGCACCTGCCTCAAGGAACCTCCTGGCCCTCCTGATTCCAACCTCCCCTGAACCAAGGACGAAGACCCTCTTCCCGTCCATGTCCATGTATAGGGGAGTCCATGCCATTTTTACCATCCATCAGAGGGATTTCATCCGCAGTATCTTCATGGCTGTTCTGAGGTCGTTGTCAGCCTCCCTGATGGCATCCATTGCCTCATCCATGGATACATCAAAGGCCTCTGCAAGGGCCTTCACGCTTTCAGTGTCGGGTCCTGCTGTTCCAACAAGTGCCTCTGAAAGCTTCTTCTTTAGTTCCATGTACTCCTCAACCGTCATGTTGATCCTCTTCATTGCCATGTCCCTGAGGGGGCATGGTTTTGACGGCTTGCAGCACCATACAAGGGACCCGAAACATGTGCCCTGACCTTCACCCAGCCTTGTCTTCCTGGCGAACTCCTCCTTTATTTCAATGTAATCCTGCGGTGTTAAATCAGCCTCCTCAAGGGCTATGGTTATTGGACATGGTTTTACTGGTGGGCAGCAGAATGTGAGCGCCCTTTTATCGCCACCCCTGCATACATGGGATGGTGCATCGCTCCATACCAAACAAAATCCTCCTTTATTAATTATACCAAATATGTTAATAACAGTTCATGAGAATCCTTTTAATCCATATAAGGATTGGCAATAAATAAATTGTGGTTCTGAATTTAAAAAAGAATAGGGTTTATTCCTTAAGCATCTTCATCTTCTCGTCGGGTGTGAGTTCACCGACAATTTCCTCAGGGTCGCCTGTCTTGAGGATCCTGCCACCCCTCATGAGGGATGCCCTGTCGCAGACGTCCAGGACAAAGTCCATGTCATGGGATATTATAAGGAAGGTCTGGTTAAGCTCCTCCCTGGCCCTAAGAATTGAGTCCGTGACCTGGACCCTTGTTATGGGGTCCATGGTACCTGTTGGTTCATCAAGGATTATGATCCGTGGCTCCTTTATAAGTACCTGGGCCAGTGCAACCCTGTGCCTCTCTCCGCCTGAAAGTTCATCAGGGTACTTGCCGAGGATGTTCTCAGCATACTCCTCATCAAATCCAACGGCCCTGAGTACATAGAGTGCCTTCATCCTGGCGAACTCTGCAGGGAGTTCAAGGCTTATGGCCTCTGTGAGGTTGCCCAGGACGTCCCTGTGGGGGTAAAGGCTGTACTCCTGGTGGAGTATTCCAAGGTAGGGTGTTACCCTGCCACGGCCAAGGGGTCCCTTCTCTGTCATGTCGATCCATTCATCACCGAGCCTGACGCAGACCTTTCCACTGCTTGGCTCAGTTATACCTATTATTATCCTGGAGAGGGTTGTTTTGCCTGCGCCGCTCAGGCCCACCACTCCGAAGATTTCACCCTCATATACGGTGAGGTCCACACCATCAACGGCCTTCACAACACCCCTGTCAATGGAGTAGTAGTGCTTCTTAACATCAACCATCCTTATTATGGGGTTTTTCTGTTCAAATTCCTTTGATTTTTCAGGAGCCGGGACCTGCTCCATGAATCTGGCAACTACGGTTTCAGGATCCCCCTCCTCCACTATTTCGCCCTTATCAATCCATATGGCGTAATCAGAAAGGTCGCTCATGACCTCGGGCCAGTGGGAGGTTATTATCATGGTTATCCCCTTATCCTTAACACCCTCAATGAGGGCGTCGTGTATGAGCTCCGCTGTCCTGGGGTCAAGGGTACCTGTTGGTTCATCTGCAAGGAAAAGCATCGGTTCCTTGGCAAGCTGCCTTGCAAGGACAACCCTCTGTTTTTCACCACCACTGAGGTCCCTGGCAATGTGGGTTATCCTGTGGCTCATCTGGGTCATCTCAAGTAGATCCAGTGCACGGTAGAGGGCCTCCTCGTATTCGAGTTCAGGCATTGACTTTATGACGTTATCGATTACCGTGTCATCCTCATAGAGGGCGAAGGTCCTCTGGAGCATTATGGCTATTCTTCTCCTCACAGCCGCAAATGTCTTTTTATCGCAGTTCCAGAAGTCCACTTCCTGGAGGGCGAAGTTTGCTCCGCACTGGCAGGGCCTTCCATCAAAGGATGGTGGCTCCACCCTGAGGCATTCAGGGCACACCGCCACCCTGTAGATTACGCGTCCGCTGTCGGGCCGGTAGTCCTTCATACCACGGAGCATGTTTATGAGCACAGACTTTCCCGCACCGCTCCTGCCGAGTATACCGAGGACCTTGCCCTCCTCGATCTCAACGCTGATATCCCTGAGAACCTCAACATCCTTAAACTTCTTTGTGACGTTTTCCAGCTTTATAAAAAACATTTGCTCACCCTCTGCTACCAGAATCAATATGATCCATTAAACATGAACTGTATATTCCTTTGATGGAAATCCCTATTAAAATTTTCCTAAATTTTTAGTCGAAATTAAATTTTCAGAGTTTGCTGAGGCTGAAGGATAGTCTCCCTGAGAGGGCTGCCCTTGCAACCGATACGCCGTCTGCCCCGGCATCAAGCATTGCCCTTGCAGATCTCAGGTCCCTTATTGAGTTGTTGCCTATAATCCTTGCCCTCCTGACCGCCCCTGAAACCCGCGATACCAGTTCAAGGTCGGCTCTATCAACACCGGGTTTCATGGCATCAAGGTGTATGTAGCTGCAGCCCTCCTGGTCAAGGATCTCAGATATCAGGACCGTATCTGCCTCTGGAACGTTTCCCCTTATCTTCACCGACACCTCTGAGGCCGCCTTCCTTACAACCTCACGGGTGAAGTCGCCCAGGAACTCGGGTTCAAGGAGCATTGCCTGACCCGCCCCGGTGCGGGTTATCTCGGGCTGCCTGCAGTGGGCATTGATCTCAACAACATCAACCGGATCCAGTCTGGATATCTCTATGATCCCCTCAGGTTCTGTGGCCCTGAGGTTCACGGAAACCCTGACATCAAACCTGTCCTTTATCTTTGATGCTTCTTCAGCAACCACCGCGGGTAGTTCATTGAAGTCAAAATCAAATTCTGGTCTGCCCCTCCCAATTATGAGTCTACCTGCCCTGCAGGTCTCCATGTCTGCATTGTATCCTCCGAGGGTGACCATGTCAAAGCCATAGGGGATGAGTTTAAGGCAGAACTCTGCATCAGAGATTCCTGCCATGGGTGCCAGTACCCTCAGACAGTTCTCACGGGTCATTCCTTAATCACATGGACAAGGTCGTAGGTGAATCCACCCCTGATCTCCTCAAGGGCCAGATCAGCAAGGTTTGCTGCCTTCTCGGCGGTTGGGGCCTTACCGATCCCTGCTTTAAGCGCAACGTTTATCTCATCATCTATCTCATTGATTATCCTCAGTAGTCCCTGGGGCTCCAGACCATTACAGGGTGACATGAAGTTATCTCCACCTATAAAGAAGAGAAGAGCCCCCTCCTTGATGAGCTTCTTCATTAAGAAGTGCTGAACCCTGTTCACAATGAAGGAAGTGTCATAGGCAGGGACGATGTCAGTCATTGTCTCGGTTATACCGTTTATATCAAGGTGGGCGATCTGAACGTATCCCTCATCCACAAGACCGTCTATGGCGAGCACCTCTTTTCTCTCCTCTGACTGAGCCCCCCCATGACTCTGCAGGGCCCTTGAAGCGTTCTTCTGGGCATCGTAGGGTGTCTCAGCCGCACCCACACCCATACTTACGGTTATGGGGTAACGGTTGGCTATTGAATTCTGTATCCTCCTGTGGTCCTCAATATCCATACCATTTGTGACTGCCAGCATGTTGTCAAACCTTGTGAAGAAAACAAGCCCCTGATGGGCTGCAAACTGCCGCTGGAGGTCAGCGTAAAGCTCTGCCTGGAGTATCTGGAGATCCGCCTCATTTCGTGGAGCTGGTGTGACCGTCCATGGCCCGTAGTTGTCTATCTGAATTAAGGTCATCTGTATCATAATATTTCACCCAAAAGTATTCTGGCCAGCATTATTTTATCCCCTATGTTTTTCATGATGGTCTTTGTTATTTCCACATCTTTTATTAGTTTTTCTATTTCTCCCTTAAGGTGAGCGTCAACTTCATCTATTATGAGCTTGTCAAGGAAGTCCCTGTAGATTTCTGCAACACCCAGGCTTGACGCACTGTAACCCCATGCCCTCATGAACTTACCTGCAGGACCGCTGAAGGGCTTATCCCCTGCAAAGGGGGATACTGCATAAACAGGGGAATTTTTAAGGGCCTTCCTCACGCCTGAGGTACCTATTATCGGTCCGATGGATGTGACGGGATTTGATGGTCCTATTATGACCAGGTCGGCAGATTCCACTGCATCAATAACACCCGGTGCCGGTTCAACCTCACTGAACCTCACATCAAGGACCCGGGGCTCCGAACCTCTTTCAATGAGGAAGGTGTGGAACCCCATTTCACCCTCATCCGTAACTATGGTTATATCCGAGTCCTGGTTGCTCATGGGGAGGACCCTTGACCTCACACCCAGGGCCCTGCACTGTACGTCAACTGCCCTGTGAAGTGGATGGTCCTCAAGGAGAAGTGTTTTCTGAATCTTGAATGCCCTGTCCCTGTCACCGATCCTCAGGAGTTCAGGGCATCCGAGTTCCGAGAGTGTCTCATGGGTTATGAATGTATCGTCCTTCACACCGTACCATGTATCCTCGTTTATGATGCCTGCAAGGGTGTAGATGACCGTGTCAACATCTGGTGCAACGTATACCCCTGAAAAATAACCGTTCTCAACCGTGTTTACAACAACAGTGATATCCTCAGGGTCAACGAGCCTTACAAGTCCCTGGAGGAGCTTGGGTGTTCCTGTTCCGCCCGACAGTACAGTTATCATGAATTCACACCCTGCAGATCACCGGAAAACATCCATTTCCCTGGGTCTCAGGAGGTCCCTGATCCCCCCGTCAGCCTTGAGGTGGTCCCATCTGTAGCCCCTGATAATAACTGCAGGCACACCCTCATCTGCCTGCCCCATCACCATTGATGCTGCCGCCGCCATTTCATCTGCCACTGCAATCTCCGTTGTCTGCAATCTCCGACCATAGAGGTCCCTCTCACCCTTACGGTCCCAGAGGGGAGCCATGCCTGCAACCCCCACGGCAACCCCCACGGCTCCCACCCTGAAGGGCCTTCCCTGGGTGTCCGAGATTATCACAGCAATTTCCCTGCCTGACCTTTCAGTTAAACCCCTCAGTATCCGTTCTGCGCTAAGATCAGGGTCCGCTGGCAGTGGCGTTGCAAGTCCCTCACTAACATTTGATTCATCAATACCTGCATTTGCACATACAAAACCATGCCGGGTCTCTGATACTATGAAGTTATGGCCGACCCTTATCACGTCAGCGGACTCTGAGAGGATGGCCTCCACCAGATGCGGATCCTTCCCTGTCTTCTCAGCCATCTCAAGGGCCTTCTCTGATGGACTTATTTTATTCAGATCAATGGTGTTGCCCTCTGCCTTGGACACTATGGTTTCTGCTATTACTATGATGTCGCCGTCCATGAGTTCCTGGCCGCTGAAATCAAGGGCCCTGACTATGAGTTCAGGGATATCATCCCCGCGCTCTACAAGTGGCATGCCCTGAATACCGATTAATTTGATCTCCATTCAAGCACCTGATTTTTTAGGGAGTAAAGTTCAGACCCTGCTCAGTTTCCATCCGTCTCCACTGTTAAATGCTGCCGCGGCTGTCACCGGGTGGGTGAAGCCTGCGAATTCACCCCCTTCGAGTATGAACTTTGCTGCTTCGTCTGCATCAGCAGCCTCGAATTGTGTGGGTGCCGGTTCTATCTGTTCATAGGTGGAGATGTACATTGATTCATTATCAGGGATCCTTTTAACGGTGATGCCGTCGGCCGTTACTATACCGATGAATGCCTCCCTTGCATCGATGGCCGCTGCTATCCTTGGTGTGTTGAGTTCATCCTTCTCATAGTCCATTGCAAGGAGGGAGAATCCCATTGCATCCTTGAGGTTCATTCCAAGGGCTATCTTATCTGCAATGGTATCGGTGTGGGCTCCGTTTGAAACAACCGCCGTATCATCCACTATGCGGATGCAGTTGTATGCTATGTAGGGGTTCCTGAAGACATCACCCTCATGTCCCTCAACGGGTATCACGGACACCCTGTCCTCAAAGACCTTCGTGGTCCTGTTGGGGAAGGACCTGCTTGAAACCCTGTAGGCCACAAAGGCTCCTTCACTGTTCCTTCCAGCTGCAAGAATTCTTCCAAGATACATAAACCAACCTCCAGTTTTATTTGTCATTTGATGACCTTATGTGAACTATCCCTCCTGATGGAAGGGATTTCCCGCCGAAAGAGTTAAATCCCCCTGAGCAATCCGTTGATGATCATGATGGTGTTCTCACAGCCCTCTCAACAGGCAGGTCTGGAGGGGTCGTTATGATTATAGCTCCTTCCTTCGGCCTTATGATTATCTCGCCCTCATCAATAACCCTTGTATGGACCGCCACGGCACTGTTTTTTATGTGCCCTGACATGTCAACCCCGTTTACGGTAACCTTACTTAAACCTGCAACAGGTATGAGGTAATACTCTGATGGTCCTGTGTTCTCGGCTATCTCGGGTTTTCCTGAGGATCCCTGCCCTCCACCACCGAAGGTTGCGGTGACAACAAGGAAAATCAGTATTGTGAAGAGTATGTCGATGAATGGGACCATGTTAAAGCGGGGTTTCCCGTGGATTTTGCGCCTGTACCTGTCCGTGTCAAGGGGCATCTGATCACTGCCTCAGCTTGCTTTCAATTATCTCGGCGCTTCTACCGCACCTTTCAAGTATTATATTGTTTATGCTCTTCTCAAGCATGCTCGGCTTGAATGCCACTGATAGGTTGGCATCATCATCCAGTTTCCTTACACTAACCACCCCATCAGACTCCATCAGGGCCTCGACGACCTCATCAACGTCTCCATCGACCCTTATCCTCATGACGGCGTATCCCCAGTTTGTCATCTTCTTTATGAGTTCAATCTTATCGATCTCATCATCTATCCGTGATGTTATGTAGGAGTAGAGCGGCATGAGGATTATTGCAACTGCAAGTCCAAGTATTGTTGTTATGAGGGCCACGTAGATCCCCTCAGCCATTGCAGCGGGGTCAGCATTCACACCCAGGGCCCTGAAGGTGTACCAGATCCCTATCACGGTCCCGATGAGTCCCAGCATCGGGGCAACCTCTATGATGGTCCTGAGGGTTCCCAGGCCCTTTGTCATGTTGCTCATCTCAACGATGAAGACGCGTTCCATGGCATCCTCAACCTCTGACCGGTTCCTGTAACCTATCTTTAGGGCCTCGGAGATGATGCTGGAGACAGGGTTCTGGTACTGGCCGATCTCCCTGAGGGCCTCGAGGGCACCGCCCCTCTCCATTGAATCGTTGACTGTCCCTATTATCTGGGGTGTGCTTATCCGTGAAATCCTTCTGAGGTAGTTTATCTTCTCAACTGATGTTATGAAGCCGTAGATTCCCATGATGGCTATTATATATGTTATTGCACCGCCGCTCCTGAACATCTCAAGGATGGTGGCGAAGAAGTTGATGATCTGATCAGGGAACATGTTAAACATCACCTGGAAGGGTATTTGCGAAACAGGGATATTTAAAAATAGTGGTCTTCATCACATGTACCTGGAAAGTGTTAATCATGGCCTTCCTTCTTTTTCTTAACAGTTGCCCATGATTTCCTGACAAAGTCAGGCAGTTCATCGTAGCTGAATCCCTCAAGAAACCTCTTCGTCCTTGGATCGCTTGGGTAACCTGAACCTATATCCCCGAGTTTGCGGTTTTTCTTCCTTATCTTCTCTATCTCAAGGTCCCTTTCAACCTTGGCTATTATTGATGCTGCTGCAACAGGGTAATAGCGGGCGTCTGCACCATGCTCGGCCTTCACCTCCATATCCTTGAAGTGTGCCCTGATCTCATCCTCAAGCCTTGAGGGCTTCACATCAACCGAGTCTATTATGACACGGTCCGGCTGGGCCTCCATGATTATCCGCCTTATTGCTATCTTCTCTATTTCATTGAGGTTGAATCCACGGGCACGCATCGCATCGATATCTGAGGCGCTGATTTTCACCGTGAAGACCCTTGCGATTCTCTGTATCTTCCTTGCAAGGAACCGTCTCCTCTCAGGGGTGAGTTTCTTCGAGTCTTTTATACCCATCTTCCTGAGTATCGAGAATTTCCTCTCAGGAACCATCACCCCGGCAACCACAAGGGGTCCTATGACCGGGCCCCTGCCTGCTTCATCAATTCCAAGGACCTTCATGCAATCAAAAAAATAATTTTATTTCATGGCCTTCAGCCTTACCTCCGGCTCAAGGGCCCTTGGTTCAGCTGCGACAATTGCGGCTCCCTTTGCAACCACGGTCATGGGGTCGTCGGATATCTCAACAGGGATGCCCACCTCTTCAAATATCCTCTCCTTAATGCCTCTGAGCTGTGAGGTTCCACCCACAACCACGGTCTTATTGTAGACACCAGAGATCAGTTCAGGTGAGAGCCTTTCAAGCACGGCGGCTATGGAGTTGACTATATCTTTAACAAGTGGTTCGGCGGCCTCAGCAACCATTTCAGAATCTATTTCAACCTTCTTGGGTTTGTTTGTTTCCATGCACTTCCCTATAACTACCGTCTTGAGATTCTCAAGGTCTTCGCTGCATTTGACCATTCCAACCTCTATCTTGGCCTTCTCTGCTTCATGTATGCCTATTTCCACGTTGAATTTTTCCTTTACAAGTTCAACTATGTTGCTGTCTATATCGTCACCGCCAACCCTTATGGTCTCGATGTCGGTGATTCCTCCAAGGGATATTACAACAATGTCACTTGAACCCGCACCTATATCCACCACCATGGTACCTGAGGCCTCTGCTATTGGTAGACCCGCACCTATGGCGGCTGCCAGACCCTCACTTATGACAAGAACATAATTTGCCCCTGCCTTTCTCCCTATCTCTTCCACAGCGTTCCTCTCAACCTCTGATGCATCCCCAGGTATGCCTATCACAATCCTATCTATGGATTCAGAGTCCCCTGCACCGAGCTCCATTGCATATACAAGCAGGGCCTCCGCCTGGGCCACACTCTCAATGACACCCTTCCTGAGGGGTCTTACTGCTATGATGTCTTCAGGGGTCCTTCCAAGCATCATCTTTGCCTCTTCACCCACTGCAAGGACATATGAGGGGTCCTCCTTCTTAACAGCCACGACTGAAGGAATCTTGTAAATATCAAATTTGTCCCCTGCTGGCTTGGCAACCACGGTATTGAGGGTACCGAGGTCTATGCCAAGGGTGTTGGCAATGGCCGCCCTTTTTTCATCTTTTTTTTCCTCGTTCTTCTTTCCAAATGAAAACATTCTACTCCTCCTCAACGATATCTTTAAAGTCAACTGCAAATATGTTATTTCTTGATGCTATCTCACATATCCTCCTGACGTCATCCCTTTCATGAACCGAGATGAGAAGGGTTACAAGGACAACATCGGTGACCTTGAATAGGGGGTCTACTATGTTCCTTATGAAGCCTGAGAGTTTCTCTGTCAGATAAACATCAGTTTCTATGAAACCCGTTGTCCTGTCTTCAAGGATGAATGAGAATCCTATGCTGTTTTTTTCAGCTTCACCTGCAAATTTCTTCATTGCATCCTCTGGTGCTACTAGAAGTACAAGGTTGGGTTCATTCTCCACATAATAGGGGGCTATCTTGATGAAGGCGCCCCCTTTATCCTTACATATAAGTGAAAGGTCCCTTATCTTGTTACTGTCACCATAGACCATTATAAAATCAAATCTTTTTCTTACAAAGGAATCCCTGATGGTAACGTGCTCTCTGAAAAGTATCTTCACAAGATCCTTTGAAGCAATCGACTCGTAGGCAACCGAGTTAACCATGTCCTCGTTACCTGCAATGACCGCCCACAGCTTATCTGAACTCTGGGTCGTTGAAACCTTCGCGGCCTTCCTGAGGACCTTTATCTTGCTTTCTATCATCACCATCACGTCTTCAATATGAAAGGAACTTTCTGGAGAAATCCAATGAAAAAATGTGTTTGGAGCTGATTAGAATAATCTTCAGTGAATCAGTATATATATATTTCACTGATAATTAAAGTCCATAGAACCCCTCTCACATGACCATGTTCCCATTCATGTTGAGTTTCGGGGGAGTCTGCAGGTGATGATGTGTTCGTTAAGGGTGTTGCAAAGAGGGTCAGTTTTCTGATAAGCGTGGCAACCATCCCCTTCCTTCTGGGTTATCACGCGGTGAGTATACTTATGTTCACTATTATCGCATTCATGATGCAGTTTTTCAGGGATCCTGAGAGAAGGTCGCCTCCTGAAAGAGACCTGATCGTAGCCCCGGCAGATGGCAGACGATTCTCCGGGAAGATTGACCGTATAGAGGAGGTTGGACCTGACTATCCCCTCATCGACAGGATATTTTCTGATGGAAGCGGTGGTCTCCTCATAAGCACCTTCATGTCACCCTTCGATGTCCATGTTAACAGGTCCCCCGTAACCGGGAAGGTTGTATACACCGAGCACCTTGACGGTAAGTTCAGGGTTGCCAGGTCAAGTATACTGACTGAGAACGAGAAAAACTTAATTGTAATAGAAACAGATTACGGTAACGTTGGAGTTATACAGATAGCAGGTTTCGTTGCCAGGAGAATAGTCCAGTACGTTGAGGAAGGGGATCATGTTGAGAAGGGGTGCCGTATAGGTATGATAAGGTTCGGTTCAAGGGTGGACCTTATACTGCCAGGAAACTGTGAGGTCCTTGTTGATACAGGTTCAAGGCCAAAGGCCGGGGAGACCGTTGTTGCAAGGTTCAGAGAAAACATTTAAGTCCTTAATTATAAACTTAACTTGGACAGGAACAGGAATCAGATTCAGGATATGAAAACGTTTAAGGATGAAAACCGACTAATGTCATGGTTCAAAGAAAGATTCTCAATGGAAAATCACCTTAGATTTAGTAGTTTATTAATTGAAAAATGACGCGGGGTCATTATGAAGGATTCATTTAACAAGGAAGAAAGAAGGATAACATCGTTTATAGGAATCCCTGATATTATATCCATGCTCAACGCTTCTTCAGGATACTTATCAATTATTTTATCCATTAACGGGTTCTTTGATGCTGCATGCATACTTATGCTCACAGCCATGATCTTTGATTCCATGGATGGCTGGTTTGCCAGGAGGAGTGGAAGGACCGGGACCGGATTCGGAAAGAACATCGACTCCCTTTCAGATATAGTTTCATTTGGTGTTGCCCCGGCCATCTTTATCTATTCAGCAGGCGCCAGCTTTAGATATGTTAATATATCAGTAGGTCTCTTAATAGTATTATGTGGTATACTGAGACTTTCAAGGTTCAATGTCCTCACAGGGGGTGTGAAAAACTTCACGGGTCTGCCAATACCCGTAGCGGCACTGATGCTATCATCATTCTATCTCACAGGATTCTACAGTGAAACTGCTGCAGCCATTCTGATGCTGGCTGTTTCTATCCTCATGGTGAGCAGTGTTGAATATCCCAAGGTTAGTGGGAAAAGTGCCTTGATGGTGCTTTTGCTGATAATGGTGGCAATCATAACGGGTCTTATGACAGGCGCCATTTCAGGCCCCGTTTCGACCATGCTTTTCATTGCCACGATTATCTACATTATAATACCCATAACATCAATGAGACGTGATCTAAATGCTGGACAAAATTAAAGGTGATGACCGGGATAAGAAAAATCCTCCAGATCTCCGTAAAAACATCAGAAAAGAAGGATCAGATGTTGGGGATAAGTTAAAGGGACTTGTAGGTAAATTTGGTGGTGGAGAAGACGGTTCAAAGAAAAAGAGGGAACCGCGTCCCATGCCAAGGCCCCGTTTAAAATCACGCGAAACCAGGAAACCCGAAAAGGCGCCTTTAAAATCAGAATCAGGTGAGAAACCGAAACCTAGACTTACTCCACCCCCCAAGAGACCAGGAGGGTCATCTGGAGGTATAGGAAGACGCATCCCCGAGGAGGATCAGAAAACCATTGTGGGTGCGGTTGTTTTTGGCGTTATACTCATGATACTCGTAGGTGCCGGTTACTACTTCCTTGTGTACCAGCCATACCAGGAGGTCCTCCAGAACGCCAAGGCAACGAAGATCGCCGAGGTGGATGCACTGTTCAAGGGGCCCCTTGCAACAGATCCACAGAAACAGGCCATCCTTGCCCAGATAGATGGTGCCACGACTCCAGAGGAAGCCCTTGCCGTGGACGTGGTTGGGCCGGCTACACAGTCCTGGAGAACCTATCAGAACCAGCAGATAAACCTGAAGAAGGATCGTGTTAACAGGGTAATGGTGAACTACACCGACAATGGTCAGGAAAAGCGCGTTATAATGAAGGTTGATGATGCCAAGAAGTTCGTGAGCCAGGCAGATGCAACGGTTCTTGCCAATACCCAGATCCAGACCCCTGACACGGTGGCGGTGCCCATAATGATCACACGTCTTCAGGCTGCAGGAGGCCTGATAAGTGTCGGTAGCATGGTGGACGTCTACCTCAGGCAGAATAACACAAATAACACAGCACCATCATCATCGACACCAAAGATAAGCGGTGCCACCGTGCTTGCAATCCTGCGTTCAAAGGACAGTGGAACGGTGGATGCCAGGATACTGAACACCCAGCGCCTCACACTCAACTCAATAACGTCCCAGAGTGAAAATGAAAGGACATCATCAACTGACGTTGAACAGCTCCTTAGAGCAGCGGCATCAGGAGGCCTCAACGAGGCTGAAATCAATGCAATACTTCAGAATTATGGTATACGGCTTTCAGATTACGAGAGATCCTCAAACCTGGGTGAACTGGAAGCAAACTACCTCATAATCCTTGAGGTGCCCAGAGAGGACGTTCTGTTCCTCATACAGAACATGGACAGCGTAATCCTTACCGTGCCGACACAGAACGCGCCTGACTGGATGATAAGGGAGCTGCAGAGGATATACGGATAAATGAACCTTTTTATTGGGGGGGATAATTTAATTTATTATTGATAGGTGGGGAATGTCATATGCGAAGAAGGTTGTGTATTCTTATACTTGCTTTAATGCTGCTTTCTGCTGCGGTAGTCCCTGAGAGCGGATCAGCAGCAAAGGAAACATGGGTGAAGGAAAACCCTTCTGCAACAAGCTTCAGACTGAAGGACCTTACAGCCGTTATAACCGTTAAGATAAAAAACAACGACAAAAACGTCCAGTACTTCAAGATAGGCCATGTCTATCAGGGAAGCCTTCAGGAGAACAGCACGATAAAATGGATAATCCAGTGGACGGATCCAGCAGCTATTAAGATGGTTAAGTCAAGGACCCCTGAACTTGGAGGTGACTATGGATGGAAGATCAAACCAGGGGAGACAAAGACGGTATCCTTCGGTCTGCAGGCAACAGGGGAAATGGGTGAGATCCCGAGTTACATAGTAAATGTTGAGTCAGATGACAGTAACTACTGGCCGATCCTAAATGAGCCGGGATTAATGTCATCATGGTTCATACCAAATGAGATAGAAGTCCTGAACCCATCCCTTGATCTTAAGTACTGGAAGGGAACCTTCGGCTTCACACTGATAAACATCGATGATGAGAGGGTTTCAGGTATCGTCAGGGCCCCCATTGCACCTGTAAATTCAAGGGTGATCTACAGCAGCCCCCAGGCATTCTCCGATGACAACCTGTTTGTCAGCACACAAGTCGCTGCATGGGATGTTACCATGGATCCTGAAACATCCCAGAGGTTCATCTACACCTATGAATGGCCTGCAAAGATAACAGGGGGTAATGCCTCAACAGGCAGCGGCGGTTACTACCACCGGGAACCCTCTACGGGACCACAGGTTCATCATCAGGGTTTCCAGGTCAGAAAAACAGGGGCGCCCTACGGTCCGCTGGTCATAGGAGCCCTTGTAACAGCGGCAGCAGTGGCATACACGAGGCTAATGCGCTGACCCATTAACCTTTATTTTTTTAAAGGGGGGACCTCTTGAGGCTTAGCACGGCTCTTGTAATCACTGGTATGTTTATAATCTCACTCTACGCCCTTATTGAGGTAAGCTTCTACTCCTCCCAGATAACGGTCCATCAGAGGGATGTTGATTCACCGGTAGTTGAGATACCCTCCCTCAACCTTACAGAGAATATAAACAACAGATCAGTATTCTACGGGGTCTACCATGAACCAAGATCCTACACCCCCGGGAACAGAACCGTGATACTCTTCGGTCACAGAACCCTCTATGGATCACCCTTCCTCAAACTTGACAGGTTAAGGGCTGGGGATGAGGTTTACCTTAACTGGCCGGGTATAGGGCTTGCAGAGTACCGTGTAAACCGTTCATTCATTGTCCCTGAATCCTACCAGATGTCAGTGGAACAGGGAGCCCGGCTTTTCCTCATCACATACCACCCGCCGGGGTCAACAAGGGAACGGCTCATAGTTGAATGCAAACTTGTGAGGATAACGCCCTACCAGAAGAGCCTTAAGGTGGAAAACCCCAGGAGGTACTATGCCCTCCTGATAATCACAGGTTTTCTAATCGGAGGGCTTTTTATCACCAGGATATACCCTGTTTCTGAGGATAAAAGGATTCTCCTTGCTGCTGTAATAGGACTTACACTATTTCTTATCCTGGGATACATCTTCCCTGTTCCACCGGAGTTCATATCCGACAAACTCTCAGAAATCAACAGCATGATGGGGATCTGAGCCTGTCTAAAAAGGTTCTGGAAGGATGGAATCTGACAGAAATAATATGAAAAAATTCCAATGATGGAAAGTCATAATAACTGAAGGAGTAATCAGAAATGAAGGATGCTGACAGTAAATACTTCTCCAACCTTACAGATAGAGAAAGGGCCATATTTGAAGGCGGAATCAGCATGGGTGCTCTCTTCCATCAGTTTACCGGAACACCCGTGAATCTGAGAATCGCAGAGGACCTTGAAAGGGCCATCACAGAAGCCATAAGCCTGCAGCCCGCCATCAGGGATGTTGAAGTCCATATAGACAGGGAACGCCTCATGGAGGCGTCAGGAGAATTTGGATACACATCACTCACAGGGGAAATGCTGGATGTCACCCTGACTGTGGAGTACGGCTCAGCAGTGATCAGGGTCCGCCTCGAGTACATTGAGGAACTCAAGTACCCCCTCATGTACGTCCATGATGAATAAATACAGGGATAGTTATTATCCTCCCTGATTAATTATTTATAATTCAGAAACCAAACTCTGGATATAACACTCAATGGAAGATTACCATGATAAGGATAGACTCGGAGCTCTGTAAGGGATGTGACATATGCAGAGAATTCTGCCCTGAAGGGGTTTACGCAAGATCAGAGAAGCTGAACCGGAAGGGTGTCCATGAACCCGTCCCAAAAAACCTTGAAAGGTGCACCAAGTGCAGGCTATGCATGATGATGTGTCCAGATCAGGCAATAGTGGTGTATGAAGATGAGTGAAGAATATTTTATACAGGGAAATGATGCCTGCGCCAGGGGAGCCCTCAAGGCAGGGTGCAGGTTCTTTGCAGGTTACCCCATCACACCCTCAACAGAGATAGCGGAGGAAATGGCAGCCATCCTGCCACGCGAGGGCGGAGTCTTTGTCCAGATGGAAGACGAAATAGGAGCCCTTGGAGCTGTTATCGGGGCTGTCTGGAGTGGTGTTAAGGGGATGACAGCAACTTCAGGGCCAGGATTCTCCCTGATGCAGGAGCACATTGGATACGCTGCAATGACAGAGACACCCCTTGTTATCGTCAATGTCCAGAGGGGGTCGCCATCAACCGGCCAGCCAACCATGGCATCTCAGAGCGACATGATGCAGGCAAGGTGGGGGTCCCATGGCGACTATGAGATAATAGCATTATCACCCTCATCGGTCCAGGAGTGCTTTGACTTCACGGTTAAGGCCTTCAACCTTGCAGAGGAGTACAGGGTGCCCGTAACCGTGCTCAGCGATGAGATCGTCGGGCACATGAGGGAGAAGATCACCATACCCGAAAGGGTCCCTGTAAGGAAAAGAAGGGCGCCTGAGCTTCCCCCGGAGGAATTCCTTCCATTCAAGGCCCCCGATGATGGTGTCCCTGAGATGCCGGCCTTTGGGGACGGCTACAAAATCCCTGTAACAGGACTCACACATGATGAACGGGGATACCCCGACGCCTCAAACCCCGAGGGACACCATAAACTTGTTAAAAGGCTCTGTGACAAGATACTGAAAAAAAGGGACCGGATAGTGGATGTGGATGAAAGGTACACCGAAGACGCTGACATAACAGTCATATCCTACGGTGCACCATCACGTTCAGTTGCAACCGCAGTTAAAATGGCAAGGGAAAACGGCGTCAAGGCGGGTTACATGAAGATAAACACACCATGGCCATTCCCCGAAGCAGAAGTCATGGAGGCGGCTGAAAGGTCCGGAAAGTTACTTGTTGTTGAGATGAACCTTGGTCAGATGTTCTATGAGGTTCAGCGGGCTGCTGGTGGAATGGCTGACGTTGAACTGCTCCCGAAGATAGGTGGAGAGATCCACAGGCCAGGGGAGATCCTTGAAATGATACTGAAGATGAACAGATAGGAGTGTTAGTATGGATGGAAAAGAAAACCCCTACCTTAAGTATCTGAGGAGGGAAAGGCTGCCACACATATTCTGTGCAGGGTGCGGTAACGGGATAGTGCTCAACACATTCTTCAAGGGCATGGAGATGGCGGGCCTTGACTTCGAAAACATTGCAATGGTCTCGGGTATAGGGTGTTCCTCAAGGATACCGGGTTATGTGAAGTGCGATTCCCTCCACACCACACATGGAAGGCCAATATCATTCGCAACAGGTTTAAAACTTGGAAACCCGTCTCTTGATGTGGTTGTATTCACCGGGGATGGTGACGCCGCCGCCATAGGCGGAAACCACCTGATACACGGTGCAAGACGGAACGTTGACCTGACGGTTATCTGCATAAACAACAGCATATACGGGATGACCGGTGGACAGATAAGCCCGACATCACCCGAGGGGAGCTTCGGGACCACGGCACCCTACGGGGCGCTTGAAGAACCCTTTGACCTTGCAGAGCTTGTGAAGGCCGCGGGTGCAAGCTATGTTGCCAGGTGGACCACAGCACACCCCCTTCAGCTTGCAAACTCCATAAAAAAGGGACTTAAAAACAGGGGTTTCTCATTCATAGAGGCAGTCGCCCAGTGCCCGACATACTTTGGGAGGAAGAACAGGATGCGTTCACCCGTTGAAATGATGAAGTTCATGAAGGAGAACAGTTTAAACCGGAGGAAGGCCCTTAAAATGGACCCTGAAGAGGTTGAGGGCAAGCTTATAGTCGGTGAGTTCTCAGATAACCCCCGACCTGAACTCTGCGAAAGGATAAATGAGATGGTCCGTGAAAGGTCAGGATCGGATCTCAGGATAATCAGATCAGCCTACAGAGATGATTGAAGTGAGAAGAGAAATCAGAATAGCTGGATTTGGTGGTCAGGGAGTTATACTTGCAGGAATAGTTCTCGGGAAAGCTGCAAGCCTCTATGATGGTTTATACGCTGTTCAAACCCAGTCCTACGGGCCTGAGGCAAGGGGCGGGGCTTCAAGGGCCGAGGTGGTCATAAGTGATGAGGAGATAGACTACCCCAAGGTCCAGAGCCCCGACATCCTCGTTGCAATGTCCCACGAGGCCCTCATAACCTACATGCACGACCTTAAAAGGGGGGGTACGCTCATCGTGGACCCTGACATGGTCGTTGAGTCTGAAATAAAGGATTTCATAAGGGAAAGGAATGTAAGGTACTTCAGGGCCCCTGCAACAAGGACCGCCGAGGAGATGATAGGTCTAACCATAGTCGCCAACATGGTCATGATGGGAGCCCTTACAGAGGCCACCGGTGTTGTGAGTGTTGAGGGCGCCGAGAACGCCATAAGGGACAGTGTACCCCCTGGTACGGATGAAAAAAACCTCATGGCATTCAGGGCTGGGCGTGAGGTAGTCAAGGAGGTGTCCCCATGAAACTATATGAGTACAGTGCCAAGGAACTCTTCAGAAGGGAGGGAATACCCACACCGAGGGGTGGTGTCGCAGAAACACCCGAGGAAGCTGCAGGTATTGCAGAAAAACTTGGATGTGACGTTGCAGTGAAATCCCAGGTGCTCACGGGTGGACGTGGAAAGGCCGGGGGAATACTTTTCGCATCACCATCAGATACTGCTGAAGTCGCCGGGAAGCTCCTTTCATCAGAGATTAAAGGGGAAACCGTTGAACGGGTGCTCATTGAGGAGAAGATACCAATAGACAGGGAACTCTATGTTAGCGTTGTCCTTGACCGGGCAGAGAAGATGCCCCTTATAATTGCAAGCATTGAGGGCGGCGTTGATATAGAGGAATTGGCAGAGAAGTCTCCTGAGAAGATAGTGAGGTACCATGTAAACCCCCTTGATGAATTCCTGCCATACGAGGCCAGGGAGATAGCAAGGAAGATGGGCCTTGAAAGTGAACTGATACCCGGGGTCGGGGGTGTTATATGGAAACTCTACAGCCTCTTCAGGAAGTATGACGCCCGCCTTGCCGAGATAAACCCCCTTGTGATCTCGGATGGGGAAGTTGTTGCAGCCGACGCCAAGGTGGAGGTTGATGATGACTCCATCTACCGTCACCCTGAGTTCAGGGAGATGGATGAATACGAGCCCGAGGAGTTCGCATTCGTTAAACTCGATGGTGATATCGCAGTGATAGGTAACGGTGCCGGGCTTACACTGACAGCCATGGACCTCATAAAACTTAAAGGCGGAAAACCTGCCACCTTCCTGGATATAGGTGGCGGTGCATCAGAAGAGGTTATAAGGAGGGCCCTTGAACTCGTTATTTCCTATCCAAGGGTAAGGGTCATCTTTCTGAATGTCCTTGGGGGTATAACAAGGGCCGATGATGTGGCCCGTGGAGTTGTGAATGCCCTGAAAGACGCAGGCAGGGAGGTCCCCCTGGTAATACGCCTTACAGGTACCAATGAAGAGGAGGGTCAGAGGATCCTTAAAGAAGCAGGCATCCCCTTTGAAACCTCCCTTGAAATGGCTGCTGAAAAGGCTGTTGAAATTTCAAAATAATTTATTTTTTTTGAAAGAGTTGATTTCCTTATGATATCCTCCCTTTTCAAAGGTTATTCTCCTGGCCACATCACAAACCCAGAGAACTCCACAAGAAAGTGGAAAAAAAAACAATCACTGAATGCTCCTCTTAACGGTAACCGTGTGTGCCATGACCATGGCGGATATTATAATATACGTAAGGAGGGCTGATGAGTTAAAGGACCTGTTGAATATAAACAGTCCAATAAGGCTCTGGGAAAGAAAAGCCGCCAGAGAACCTATCAGGAGGGCCTCCCTTCCAAGGTACATTCTGCTTCCATTTAACCTCTGCTCCTGGTACCTCTTAAGAACCTTCAGACCCGAGATGGTTACTATCATCACCCATGAGAGCAGGAAGATGAGGCCGAAGAATCCTGCATCAAATGCCACCGCAAATATCCCCGGGAGCATGTAGTCTATGTAATCCTTCTTAACAACAAGCACGCCATAGAATATGTGATAGGGGAGCCCGAGGTTCTGTATCATTGTAACCGGTAGCGTTATGTATCCATCGGCGCCTCCGAGGCATGCCGATTTCCAGTAGCATGACCCCTGCACATGGCCCCAGAAGGTCGTGTTCTTGAGTACAAGGGACAGGCTTGGGATCGTGTTTTCTTCAAGCCTTGTTATCCTGAGCATGGGGCTCAGAACACTTTTATTCAGAACCTTTGATAGGAACTCCAGAAGGGCGAAGGCCCCTGCCCCTGCAAGGAAGAATGATGCAATGGACTTCGGGGTTATCTTTGTGCTTCTCCTGAAACTCCGGGACATGAGTATGTATCCGAAGGCCCATCCGGAAAGCCAGAGTATAAGGAATGATCTGTGCATGATTCCCCCTGCAATTGCTATGATGAAGAAGAGGAGGAGTGATAGTTTCTTAATGGATGTTGACCTTATACCTGCCTCTGTCAGGAGGTTTAATGATGCCACCATGGTAACCCAGAATAACACTGCGAAGGGTCCGAAGGGGTGTGTGAACTCATGGTGTGAGAGAAGCGGAAGTAAGAGGAATGCTGCGTCGAGTGCGAAGACCAATGCAATTATAATCGTGATCAGTGTTCCAAGGAACATCACGAGGCTCAGTGGAACTGCCACCACGTTGAAGAGCAGAAGCACCCCAACATGGATTATCACTGCAACTTTCAGTATGAACTGAAGGTTATTCTGAGCTATCAACATGTAGGAAATATTGTAGAGCTCTAAATATAAATATAATTGTAAGGCAGTCAGAAAAAATAAACCTTATGGGGAAGTCATCCCCACTATGTAGTTGTAGATACCCACAAGGAAATCGTAGATCTGCTGCAGTATATCTGCACCTCCAGCCTGCTGGCTCATACTTTCAAGTTTCTGTTTAAAGTCCGTGAGGTTTCCCTGAACCCTCTGGGATGCTGCAACCGAATCAGCAACCTGCTGGACCTGGTTATCTGAAAGGTTGATGTTCATGTCCTGTGCAACATTAACAACGACGTTCTGTATATCAGCAGGGTCCTGAAGGTTCCTGTTCTCTGTCTGGTTTTTAACTTCCCCGAACAGCCGTGCTATCTGGTCCCCTGTTGCATTGGTATCATTTGCAAGCTGACTCTGGAGGTATATTTCCTCTATGGAAACCTTTTTAGCCTCCTCAGGGATCTCCTGACCCACAGCAATCTCATATGACCTGAGAACCCCTGCAAGGGCGGCCTCACCGGATGCAGGGACTGGTGATGTTACCACCACGTATCCACGATCTATACCCGAGGACCTCAGGGCATTGGCGTACATTTCAGGTGTCACCACCCTTATCTTGCTTGCATCAACCGAGACCTTTATCCCCTCCGAGTAGGAGAGGTCCACCATTGCACAGGAGAGGATCTGGGATGGTGAATAGACAAGGCCCGTGATGCCCTTTGAGACCTCATTAACCTCAGATGCCCTTATAACCCTTATGTCAGCACTGTTAATATCCCTGTCTGTCTTTGATTTGAAGTAATTCAGGACAGAGTTCCTGTAGGCAGGGTTGCTGTCTGTTGCCTCACCAAGTGTTATTGAAAACCCGGAGGCAGCAAATACTGGTGCGGTCACCATGATGACGATGAGAAGTCCCAGAACTAGTTTTCTCATAGATACCACCTCCATATTATTATGGTTCTCCGGGTATTTATACCGGTATGGGTAACCTCAAAGGACGAATAGGGTCCTCCAGGCCGTTAACCATGAAAGAATAAGCAGACTTCCTCAATAGGGTCCCTATACCAATAACCATGAACATCCTGAAGCTTGATGCCCTAGATCCTGGTGGTTTTCAGTATCAACTATACCAATAACTTCTAGGTGCATGGGATATCAGATGAAAAGAAATGTATGCAGATCATCCCAGAAGGACGACCCGGCTTTCCCTTGACTCATCAACTATATCCATGCCGGATTCGGCTGCGATTTTCTCTGCAAATTCGTAAACCTCATAGAAGAGGGGCATATTATCTACCTCAAGCCTCCTTCTTGAGTAACCTATGTACATGTAGGCCTTGATCTCAACAAAATCTGGGCGGGCCCTTTCTATCATATCCGCGAAGAGTTCCGGTCTTTTCATGTTAATGTTCCTCACCGCGGTGATCCGCAGAACCCTCCTGCACCTGAAGGAGGGCATGAGTTCAAGGGACTGGTTCATGAGTTCCCATGCCCCCTGAATCTGAGGCCTGCACAGTTCTTCATATGTTTCCCTGTCAGGGGCGTCCAGGGATATGTAGAGCTGTGTTGGTTCTTCAGAAAGGGACTCGAGGTTTTCAGCTGCAAGGCCATTTGTGACAAGGAAGGTTGTGAAGTTTCTCCTGTGGAATTCCTCAAGGAGACCGTCCATGTCCGGGTAAAGGAGGGGTTCCCCTGCCAGTGATATTGCTGCGTTTGATGGTTCCTGTGCCTCAAGGACCTTCCTTTTATCGGCTTTCTCGTTACCGAAGTAGCCGCAGAGAAGGTTCCTCTGGGCCTCAACCGCCCCGTCTATTATCTCTGAGGGTTCATCCCACGGGCCTTCCCACTGAACACGCGTTGATGAGAGGTTTCTCCAGCAGAAAAGACACTTTTGCTGGCAGAAAGGTACTGCCGGGGACATCTGAAGGCATCTGTGGCTTTTAATCCCGTAGAATTTCTCCTTATAGCAGACTCCCTCATTTATTATACTCTTCTTTGTCCAGAGGCACGTTTTAACGGCTGAGTGGAGGTTGCTTCCAACAAAACGGTACCCCATTCTCTCCATTCTTTGCCTTGCTTCTTCTGAATACATCCATGACCCATCTTAAATTTTGATAAGACTGCTCTAATTTATAGGTTGGACGCCCTGATATAAAGATAACTTTCATCATACTAAAATCCTGATGGTTATTATCATAGCAGGGTATTCATGGACCCTTAAACGCCCCTTTAATCCATCAGGGGCTTTGCATGGATTTAAATACTTTTTAACGCCTTAAAACATATATTTAATCTACAATGTATTTGAATGGATTTTAAGGGCCTTTAAGTATCTTTAAGGCCCTCTGTTTCCTTTGCTGGATGAACAGGGCCCTCCAATAGCTAGTTAAAACCTTATCCTCCAATTCAGTCTGAGAGTCCTCCAAATCAAGAGAAAGGCAGTATATAAGCTTTGTTGTCTTCCTCTGGAAACAAAGATTTATATATATCTGTGATGTTGATTAAGGTTCATGGTAAGGTCGGCAGGATATGACCTGCCATCAGCGGAGGCGGTAAGATTAAGAGACACTCGCGTTACCTCGCTCTACTTGCACTTGCAGTAGCAGTGAGTACCATACCTCTAGGACAGATGGAATCTCAAGATTCCACTGGCGAAAAACCAACTTTAATAAAGTCAGAACAAGCAGTTAAGGTAAGTGCTGTTTACACAAAGAAGTACACCAAGAAATCCAAGAGCTACACCAGATATACAAAGAAGAAATACACAAAGGCCGCCTACAGGACAAAGGTCAAGAGAAAGTACAGGTCAAAGGCCAGTTACAGGACCACCACAGGGAAGGCCTACACCCGTGCAGCAGGCTCAGAGGGACTCAATGACCTCCAGGGCGATGAGGGCCTTGAAAGACTCGCTGGCTACATAAACAGGAACTTCAACCACAGGTCCGGTGGTCCGCACACAGCAGAGGGTGTTGAAAAAGCAGGGTACGGTGACTGCTGGGGCCTTTCAGACTGGGCCGCCAAGAAACTTGCAGCCAACGGCTACAAGGTAAAGGTAGTTCAGGGTGCAACATCAGCTTCATCAAGGCACAGGTGGCTCCATGTCTACTCTGAGGGACGATGGACAAGCTTTGAACCGTCACTGGTAACAAAGAGATATGGAAGTAAACATTATACTGCAACCTGTGGGAAGACAAACACCGTTGTCAAAACCTACAACATGTAGTATAATAACCTACAACATGTAGTATAATGTTTACACATCTTTTTTTATATCATCATCCAGTACAGGATCATCCCTCCAGTCACGCCCAAGCAGAGTTATAACTGACACATATTATTATAATAGATACCCTCCATACTATCAGATAATTCTCATTAATCATCCGGAGGATTGGAGTTGAAGGAAGACACACCCATCGTTATACTGAACTTTAAAACGTATCTTGAGTCAACCGGTGAAAGAGCCGTTGAACTGGCATCAGCCTGTCAGAAGGTTGCAGATGAAACAGGCGTGAACATAGCGGTGGCGCCCCAGCACATGGACCTTTCAAGGGTTGCGGGAGCCGTTGAGATCCCTGTTATGGCCCAGCACATTGACCCCATCAGGGCAGGGGGGCATACCGGCAGCGTGCTTGCAGAGTGTGCCCTGGAGGCAGGTGCTAGAGGCACCCTCATAAACCACTCCGAGAGGAGGATGCTCCTTGCGGACGTGGAGGCTGTTATATCAAGGGTCAGGGAACTTGATATGGTATCTGTTGTCTGTACCAACAATGTGCAGACCACTGCTGCTGCCGCAGCCCTTGAACCTGACTTTGTGGCTGTTGAACCACCGGAACTTATAGGTTCAGGGATACCTGTGTCAAAGGCGGAACCTGAGGTTGTTACCGGAAGTGTGGATGCTGTGAAGAAAATCAACCCAGACGTTAAGGTCCTCTGCGGTGCCGGAATATCCACGGGTGATGATATGAAGGCCGCCAGAGACCTGGGAGCGGAGGGTGTGCTCCTTGCATCGGGTATAATCCTTGCAGATGACCCTGAAAGGGCCCTCCTTGACCTTGTAAGTAAGATATGATGGGGGGTCTTCAATGTCCTTTAACTTTAAGACCATCGATGACCTTGAGGTGTCAGGGAGGACCGTCCTTGTCAGGGTGGATATAAATTCACCTGTTGACCCACAGAACGGGACCATACTGGATGATACAAGGATAAGGCTCCATGCAGAAACGATACGTGAACTCTCGGACAGGGGAGCCAGAACCGTTGTGATGGCTCACCAGAGCCGGCCCGGGAAGAAGGACTTCACCACCCTGGAGCAGCACGCCCACGTACTCTCAGGGATACTTGAAAGGCCAGTCAGGTACGTGGATGACATCTTTGGCTGCGCTGCAAGGGAGAGTATAAGGGAGCTTAAGGATGGTGAGGTGCTGCTCCTTGAGAACGTGCGCTTCTACTCCGAGGAGGTCCTCAAGAGAAGCCCATCTGAACAGGCCGAGACGCACCTTGTAAGGAAGCTATCACCCCTTATTGACTTCTTCATAAACGATGCATTTGCAGCAGCCCACAGGTCCCAGCCTTCCCTTGTTGGCTTCGCAGTTAAGCTGCCATCCGCCGCAGGGCGTGTAATGGAGAGGGAGCTTAAAACCCTTTACAGTGCCCTTAAGGATGTTAAGAGGCCCTGTGTCTATGTGCTGGGCGGTGTGAAGGTGGATGACTCCATCATGGTCATGAAGAATGTCCTTGAAAACGGGAGCGCCGACCTCATACTGACAACTGGACTTGTTGCCAGCATATTCCTTGCAGGTTCCGGTGTGAAGATAGGGAGAGTGAACTGTGACTTCATTAAAAGCAGGGGTTACTGTGACTTCATAAAGGTTGCGAGGAAGCTTAAGAAGAAGTTCGGTGACCGTATACTTGTCCCCGTGGATGTTGCCGTGTGCAGGGATGGTAAAAGGGTGGATGTCCCTGTTTCAAAGATACCGAACCTCCAGATACAGGACATTGGAATGGAGACCATCAAGGTTTATGCCGAGAGGATCCGTGAAGCAAGGACCATATTTGCAAATGGACCTGCAGGGGTCTTTGAAAACCCTGATTTCAGTATCGGGACCCAGGACATCCTTAATGCCATCTCATCATCAGATGGGTTCTCGATTATAGGTGGAGGTCATCTTGCTGCTGCTGCGGTTAAGATGGGCTTTGAGGACAGGATAGGTCATATAAGCAGTGGTGGTGGTGCCAGCATAAGCCTGCTTGCAGGTGAGGAACTGCCTGCGGTGAGGGTGCTTGAGGAATGCACGCACCCCTAACCACAAACTATATAAGGGAGTAGTTACTAACATTGGAAATGCCTCGGTAGCTCAGTCTGGTGGAGCGCGAGACTTGTAATCTCGTGGTCGCGGGTTCAATTCCCGTCCGGGGCTTTAAATGATACTCATAGAGGGACCATAGGGTAGCTTGGTCGATCCTTTGGGCTTTGGGAGCCTGAGACCCCGGTTCAAATCCGGGTGGTCCCATCCACAAAGCTTAAATATACATCACCCCCAATGATGTATATCACCCGCCTTAGCTCAATTTGGCAGAGCATCGGACTGTAGATCCGAGGGTTGCTGGTTCAAGTCCGGCAGGCGGGACTTCACCATCGGTGTGAAAGCTTTAAATACTATGAAAATATACATTTAAAACATGTATGTCATACAGCAATGGTAAAGTATATAAGCAGGTAAAAGAGAGAACAGTGGTATGCTCTCATTCTGGAGACCTGCCCTGGTGGTGTAGGGGCTATCATGCGGGCCTGTCGAGCCCGCGACTCGGGTTCAATTCCCGGCCAGGGCGTTCCTTCAGGGCCCGTAGCTCAGTCTGGCAGAGCGCTTGGCTTTTAACCAAGTGGTCGCGGGTTCAATTCCCGTCGGGCCCGCTATCTAATTTTACGGTGACTTTTTATCTGGAGGACTGAATTGTGAAGAAGGATATCTTGAAACACCAGCTGGTTCCGGAACATGTTGTTTTGAATGATTCTGAAGCAAAAAGGGTGCTGAAGGAGCTGGATGTGCATCCAGAACAGCTGCCCAAGATAAAAACAACTGACCCTGTGGTGAAGGCCATAGGTGCTAAAAGGGGGGATATAGTGAAGATAATTCGTAGAAGTGCAACTGCAGAGGAATTCATTACATACAGGCTCGTTCAGGACTGATTTTCCAGATTAAGATAGGGTCGGCATGATAATTATTCATCATTTAATTTGTTTTGGAGGAAGTCCATGAAAAAAAGTGCATGGGGATTGGTAGACGCGTTTTTTGATAAGTACGACCTGGTGGACCACCACATCCATTCATACAACGACTTTGTGAGTAACAGGATACAGGAAATAATAGACACCAGCGAACCTATAGAACTTGAACAGGGCCAGTACACCGTTGAGACCGGGAAGGTTACCATCGAAAAGCCCTTCATAAAGGAGGCTGATGGTTCCAAGAGCAAGATATACCCTACAGAGGCAAGGCTAAGGAACCTGACCTACTCCGCCCATATGAGCCTTGAAATGAGGCTCCTCAAGGAGGGCGGCTCCGAGACAGAATTCGAGAAGGTCTACCTCGGTGAACTGCCTGTTATGCTCAAATCAGAGATATGCCACCTGCATGGTCTCGGAAGAGATGAACTCATTGAAAAGGGCGAGGACCCGGCAGACCCTGGAGGCTACTTCATCGTCAATGGATCAGAGAGGTCCATTGTAACAATGGAGGAGATAGCCCCCAACAAGATAATCCTTGAAAGGATAGGTGAAGAGGATGAGAACAGGGCAAGGGCCATCGTCACATCCCTAAGGAGCGGTTTCAGGGCAAGAATATCCCTCGAGTACAGGAAGCCCCGGAAGACAGGCGTCTTCCTGAGGATATCGTTCCCCTACGTCCCGGGAGAACTTCCACTTGTAATCCTCCTGAGGGCACTGGGCCTTGCAACCGACCAGGAGATCATCACAAGCATATCAGATGACTTCAACTATCAGATGATAGCTGCAGACGACATCCAGGTATCCCTTGACAAGCTGAAACTTGACAGCGATAAAATGGAAGAAATGGATGAAGAAGAGAGAAGGGAATACCTCATAAGAAGCGCCATAAAATACATCGGTAACCGCGTTGCCAAGGGCATGACCGAGGATTACCGTATAAAAAGGGCCGAGGATGTTATTGACCGTTATCTTTTACCGCACATAGGAACAGAACCCGATAAGAGACTTGAAAAGGCAGTGTACCTTGCTGAGATGACAGAGATGCTCCTGCAGGTCATCTCAGGGGAGCGCAAACCCCACGACAAGGACCACTACACAAACAAGCGCCTCAGGGTATCAGGAGACCTCATGGAGGACCTCTTCAGGGTTGCCTTCACAAGTCTAACCAGGGATATGAGCTACCAGCTCGAGAGGAGCCTTGCAAGGGGAAAGGAACCCTCTGTAAAGCAGGCCGTGAGATCCGACGTCCTGAGCGAAAACCTGAAGCACGCCATCGCAACAGGTAACTGGGTCGGTGGAAGGGCAGGTGTGAGCCAGCTACTGGACAGGACAAGTTACATGGGTACACTCTCCCATATGAGGAGGGTTGTATCACCACTGAGCAGGAGCCAGCCCCACTTCGAGGCAAGGGACCTTCACCCGACACAGTTCGGTAAGATCTGCCCCAACGAGACCCCTGAAGGTCCGAACTGTGGTCTTGTCAAGAACCTCGCCCTCATGGCCAAGATATCCGAGGGCTCAGACCCTGATGAAATTGAAGAAGTCATCAAAAAAATGGGGGTTATTAACTAATTTTTTCCACCGGGAGGCTGTTACGTGAATAAAACCAAGATCTACATTAATGGAAAACTTATAGGGACCTGCGACAATCCTGAAGAATTTGTTGAGGAGATACGGGCTAAGAGAAGGTCCGGAGAAGTATCCCATGAAATGAACATAACCCACTACCCTGAAAACCATGAGATATACATCTTCACGGATCCCGGGAGGGCCAGAAGACCCCTGATCATCGTGGAGGACGGCGAACCCCTCCTCAAGGAGGAACACCTTGAAAAACTCAGCTCCGGTGAAATGGAATGGGACGACCTCATATCACAGGGGATTATAGAGTACCTTGACGCCGAGGAGGAGGAGAACACCTACATAGCAATGAGCCCCGAGGAGGTCACAGAGGAACATACCCACCTTGAAATTGACCCGTCAACCATGCTGGGTATCTGTGCAGGGATCATACCATTCGCAAACCACAACTCATCCCCAAGGAACACCATGGAGGCGGGGATGACAAAACAGGCCCTTGGTCTCTACGCATCAAACTATGACCTCCGTACGGATACACGCGCCCACCTCCTCCACCACCCCCAGGTCCCCATAGTCAAGACAAGGATAATCGACGTGATAGGCTACGATGAAAGGCCATCCGGTCAGAACTTCGTGGTGGCAGTCATGTCCTACGAGGGCTACAACATGGAGGACGCCCTCATCCTCAACAAGGCATCCCTTGAAAGGGGCCTTGCAAGGTCATCATTTTTCAGGTCATATGAGGCAACGGAACGCAGATACCCCGGGGGGCAGGAGGACCGCTTCGAGATACCTGAGAAGGGTGTCCGGGGTTACCGTTCAGAGAGGGACTACAGGCACCTTGACGAGGACGGTATAATCAACCCAGAAACAGAGGTGTCATCAGGCGATGTGCTCATCGGTAAAACATCACCGCCCCGTTTCCTTGAAGAGATCGATGAATTTGGAACGGTTGCAGAGAGAAGACGTGAAACATCGGTAACCGTGAGGCGCGGGGAAGAGGGAATCGTTGACGCCGTTCTCCTCACAGAAACCGTTGAGGGAAGCAGACTTGCCAAGATAAGGGTGCGTGAACAGAGACAGCCAGAATTCGGTGACAAGTTCGCATCAAGGCACGGTCAGAAGGGGGTTGTGGGCCTCATAGTATCACAGGAGGACATGCCCTTCACAGAGGACGGTGTTGTACCCGACCTCATAGTGAACCCCCACGCCATACCCTCAAGGATGTCGGTGGGACAGGTCCTTGAGATGCTTGCAGGTAAGGCCGCCTGCATGGAGGGGCGGCGCGTGGACGGAACACCCTTCACCGGTGAGGAAGAGAAGGACCTGAAGGAAGCCCTGAAGGCCAACGGATTTGAAAGTGCAGGTGTTGAAACACTCTACAACGGCATAACCGGGGAAAGGATAGAGGCCGAGATATTCATAGGCGTTGCATACTACCAGAAACTCCACCACATGACAACAGACAAGGTATACGCGCGTTCAAGGGGTCCGGTGCAGGTCCTTACAAGACAACCCACAGAGGGAAGGGCGAGGGAAGGAGGTCTCAGATTCGGTGAAATGGAAAGGGACTGTCTGATCGCCCATGGAGCAGCTCTGGCCCTGAAAGAGAGGCTTCTTGATGAATCAGACAAGTACGAGGCCCTCGTATGTGCGGAATGTGGTATGATAGCCATCTACGACAAGATCAGGGACAAGAAGTACTGTCCAATATGTGAGGACTCTGAATCATTCCCTGTGGAGATCTCATACGCATTCAAATTACTCCTGGACGAGCTTAAAAGTCTATGCATCTTCCCAAAGCTTGTACTTGAAGATAAGGCATGATAATGGATTTAAGGGAATAAACCAAAGGAGAGAATACCTTGAGAGGAATTTTAAAGAAAATTTCCCAGATAAACTTTGGGCTCATGTCCCCTGAGGATATAAGGAAGATGTCCGTGGCCCAGATAGTGACACCGGACACCTATGACGAGGACGGGTACCCCATCGAGAACGGACTCATGGATCCAAGGTTAGGGGTTATAGATCCAAGTCTGAGGTGCAGAAGCTGCGGTGCCAAGGGTGGTGAGTGCCCCGGGCACTTTGGAAGCATAAACCTTGCAAGGCCCGTGATCCATGTTGGTTTTGCAGACACCATACACAAGATACTCAGATCCATCTGCAGGAAATGCAGCAGGATACTCCTGACGGAAACAGAAATCCAGGACTACCGGCAGAGGATACTTGAAGCCATGGAGAGGGAGGAAAGCCTCACACCCATAATAAAGGAGATATACGCAGAGGCAAGACGTGACAGGTGCCCCCACTGTGAGGAGGAACAGGAAGAAATAAAACTTGACAAACCGGTTTCAATCGTTGAGGGCGACTACAAGCTAACACCAAGTGAAGTCAGGGAGCGCCTTGAGAGGATAACCGACAATGATTCCCTTCTCCTCGGAGTCAACCCGGAGGTTGCAAGACCCGAATGGATGGTCCTCACCGTACTCCCGGTCCCCCCGGTTACCGTGAGACCATCAATCACCCTGGAGACAGGTGAAAGGTCAGAGGACGACCTCACCCATAAACTCGTTGATATCCTCAGGATAAACCAGCGCCTCAAGGAGAACATGGAGGCCGGAGCGCCCCAGCTCATCGTTGAGGACCTCTGGGAGCTCCTCCAGTACCATGTGACAACCTACTTCGACAACGAGGCATCAGGAGTGCCGCCTGCAAGGCACAGGTCAGGAAGGCCCCTCAAGACCCTGGCCCAGAGACTGAAGGGTAAGGAGGGTCGTTTCAGGAGCAACCTTTCAGGTAAAAGGGTTAACTTCTCAGCCCGTACAGTCATATCCCCTGACCCCAACATAAGCATAAACGAGGTGGGCGTCCCTGAACTGATAGCAAAGGAGGTCACGGTACCGGTCTATGTCACCGAGTGGAACATAGACCGCATGAAGGAGTACATAGAAAACGGACCGGACGTCCACCCCGGCGCAAACTACGTTATAAGACCCGACGGCCGGAAGATAAGGATCTACAATGAGACAAAGGATGTTGTGCTGGAAAACCTCAAACCCGGCTACATAGTTGAAAGGCACCTCAAGGACGGGGACATAGTGCTCTTCAACCGTCAGCCATCACTCCACAGGATGTCAATGATGGCCCATGAGGTCAGGGTCCTCCCCTACAAGACCTTCCGTCTAAACCTCTGCGTCTGCCCCCCATACAACGCTGACTTTGACGGTGACGAGATGAACATGCACGTGTTCCAGACAGAGGAGTCCCGTGCAGAGGCCAAGACCCTCATGCGTGTCCAGGAGCATATCCTTTCACCAAGGTTCGGCGGACCCATCATCGGGGGTATACACGACCATATCTCAGGAGCATACCTCCTCACAAGGAAAAAGGCTGTTTTCAGTGAGGAGCAGGCCTTCCAGATCCTCAAGAAGGCAGGGCTCCCCCTCCCCGACAGGGAGGGCCGCGAGTGGACAGGTAAGGAAATATTCAGCATGGTCCTCCCGGACGACCTCAACATGGTTTACCGTGCGGAGATCTGCAGGAAATGTGACGAATGCCTTGAGATGGACTGTGAAAACGACGCCTACGTTGTCATAGAGAACGGTCAGCTGGTAACAGGTGTCATTGACGAGAAGGCCTACGGAGCATTTGCAGGTAAGATACTTGACCAGATAGTGAAGGAGTATGGAAGCGAAGCCGCCAGGGAATTCCTCGACTCCGCCACAAAACTGGCTATTGCCGGTATAATGCATGCAGGTTTCACCACCAGTACCAACGATGAGGAGATCCCTGAGGAGGCCAGGGAACGCATAGAAGCCCATCTCAGGAATGCCGAGGCCCGTGTAGACCAGCTCATCGAGGCATATGAGAACGGTGAACTCGAACCCCACCCCGGAAGGAGCCTTGAGGAAACCCTCGAGATGAAGATAATGCAGGTCCTCGGTGAGGCCAGGGACAAGTCAGGGGAGATTGTAGAGAGCTACTTTGACATGGACGAGAACCACGCGGTTATAATGGCACTTACAGGTGCAAGGGGTTCCATGCTTAACCTGACGCAGATAACCGCATGTGTCGGTCAGCAGTCTGTCCGTGGTGGTCGTATAACAAGGGGGTACGACAACAGGACGCTTCCCCACTTCAAGAAGGGAGAACTCGGTGCTAAGTCACGTGGATTCGTGCACTCAAGTTACAAGGAGGGACTCGACCCCATTGAATTCTTCTTCCATGCCATGGGTGGAAGGGAAGGTCTTGTGGACACCGCCATCCGTACAGCCCAGAGCGGTTACATGCAGAGGCGTCTTGTGAACGCCCTCCAGGACCTCACGGTGGATGAGAATGGAAGGGTCGTTGACAACAGGGGAGTTATCATACAGACCCGCTTCGGTGAGGATGGCGTGGACCCGGCGAAGAGTGATTACGGTAAGATAGTTGACCTTGACAAACTCGTGCAGGAGATAAGGCTTAAATCAGGGAAGTGAAGGGGTAAGGTGATTCTGTGCAGGACGTTATTAAAAAGATAGAGGATTACTCCTCCAGGAACGGGATTATGCTCCCGGACCCTGTCACCGAATACGTGGCAGGGATTGCTGAGGAGGAAAAACTGAAGGACCCCGAGCTCCATGACCTTGTAAGGCTCTTCAGCAGGATATGTGAGAGAAACAGGGGCCTTGAAGGAGAAGAACTGTTAAAGGCCGTGGAGGATGAATACCTCAGGATACTGAAGGTCAGGGAGCTCGTCAAAAGGAAGAGGGCCAAGTTCCCCCCGAGGCTCATTGAAGAGATAGCTGAAGCAATTAAAAGGCACGGCCTCAGTGACGATGAACTCGATGAACTTGTAAGGGGTGTCAGAAGGGCCTATGAACGTGCCATGGTTGAGGCCGGTGAAGCCGTTGGTACAGTGGCCGCCCAGTCAGTCGGTGAACCAGGTACCCAGATGACGATGCGTACCTTCCACTATGCAGGGGTGGCTGAGCTCAACGTTACACTTGGTCTCCCCAGGCTCATCGAGATAGTGGATGCCAGGAAGAAGATATCCACCCCAACAATGAGCATATACTTTGAAGGCGACAGGAAATACGATGAGGAGTTCGTGAGGAAAAAGGCCAACAAGATAAGTAAGAGCACCCTCAACGATGTCCTTAAAAATTTCAGCATCCAGTATGCCGACATGTCAGTTGAAGCAGAGCTGGATGATGAGAAAATCCGTGAAAAACACCTTGAATATGATGATATAATAGCCAAGGTGGAAAAAACTTTTAAGAAAGTAGAAATAGATAACAACATACTGAGATTTGAACCCCCCAAGCCAACCATAAGGGAGCTCAGACTGCTTGCAGATAAAGTAAGGAAACTCCAGATAAGCGGGGTTAAAAATATAGGCAAGGTGGTTATCCGTAAAGAGGATGATGAATGGGTAATCCATACAGAGGGTTCAAACCTTGGAGCTGTTCTTAAAGAAGAGGGTGTGGATAAGGTCAGGACGACCACCAACGACATTCATGAGATAGAAACAGTCCTTGGTATAGAGGCAGCCAGAAACGCGATAATTCACGAAGCAAAGAGAACCATGGAGGAACAGGGTCTCACCGTGGACATAAGACATATAATGCTCGTTGCAGATATGATGACTGCCGATGGTTCTGTCAAGTCCATTGGAAGACATGGTATTAGCGGTGAGAAAGCGAGCGTCCTTGCAAGGGCTTCTTTTGAAGAAACCGGGAAACACCTTCTAAGAGCAAGTATCAGGGGAGAGGTCGATCATCTCACCGGTATTATAGAGAACATTATTATAGGGCAACCTATACCCCTGGGTACAGGTTCCGTTAGTGTTATAATGAAAAAATAGGAGGCAGTAGATGGACATAGATAGAGGAATACGAGTCGCTGTAGATACTGGTAATGTTATTCTTGGATCAAAGGAGACAGTCCAGAACCTTAAACTGGGTAAAGGAAGACTGGTTGTAATGGCCAGTAACATTCCAGAGGACCTGAAGGAGGATATAGAATACTATGCTGGTCTATCAGAGATTCCAGTTTACACTCATGAAGGCACCAGTGTCGAATTAGGCTCTGTATGCGGTAAACCATTCACCGTGGGTGCCCTCCTCATCAAGGACCCCGGTGATTCAACAATACTGGAAATTGTGGGGTAGGTTCCTGTGACCATCAAATTCACCACCAACGAGATAAGGTACATTGCACTATTTGAAAGCATGACCGGTGCAATGGTAAAGGACTGCATCGTTGACGACGATAGCGGCAGGATAACATTCCTTGTTAAGAAGGGAGATATGGGTCTTGCCATCGGTAAAAAGGGAAGCACAGTTGCCAAGGTTCAGAAGGCCGTTGACAAGGGCGTTGAGGTTATCGAACACTCAAACGACCCTGTGGAGTTCATAAAGAACCTCATGGCACCTGCAAAGGTGAGGAGCATAAGGATACTCCAGAAGGAGAACGGTGAAAAAATAGCCACAGTAGAAACCGATCCCAAAAACAAGAGAATCGCCATTGGAAGGGGCGGGCAGAACATTGAAAGGGCCAGACTACTGGCCAGGAGACAGCATAACATAAGCAACATAATAATAAAATAAATTTCAGAGGAGGAATTTCATTTGCCAGGACTTTTCGCAGCAAAAAAGCTCAAGAGTAAAAGACAGAATTTTAGATGGAAGGACACACATTACAAGAGAAGATCACTGCGCCTTGACGTGAAGACAGACCCCCTTGAAGGAGCACCTCAGGCAAGGGGCATCGTAATAGAAAAGGTGGGTATAGAGGCAAAACAGCCCAACTCAGCCATAAGGAAGTGTGTGAGGGTTCAGCTCATAAAGAACGGGAAGCAGATCACGGCCTTCGCACCTGGAGACGGCGCCATTGGTTTTATCGATGAACACGACGAGGTCGTTGTTGAAGGAATAGGAGGATCATCAGGGATGTCCATGGGCGACATCCCTGGTGTTCGATGGAAGGTTACGAAGGTTAACAACGTGTCCCTCCAGGAAATGGTTAAAGGAAAAATAGAAAAACCAGTGAGGTAATCCCTATGAGTTTAGTTTTTGACAGATGGGAACTTAACGAGGTGAAGGTCGAAGACATGGGCCTCGCCAAGTACATATGCCTTGATGATATCCTCGTCCCCCACACCATGGGAAGGCACGTGAAGAGACAGTTTGCAAAGTCAAAGGTCTCAATCGTCGAGAGACTCATAAACAAGGTTATGAGGACCGAGAGAAATTCAGGTAAAAAGAACAAGGCCTACAAGATAGTCCAGGAGGCCTTCGAAATAATAAACCGGAGGACAAAGGAGAACCCTGTTCAGATCCTTGTGAAGGCCGTTGAAAACACATCCCCCAGGGAGGAGACAACAAGGATCAAGTACGGTGGTATAGGGTACCAGGTTGCAGTGGACATATCCCCCCAGAGAAGGGTGGACCTATCCCTTGGATTCATAACCAAGGGCGCCATGCAGGCAGCATTCAAGAACAAGAAATCCATAGAGGAATGCCTTGCAAATGAAATCATGCTGGCTGCAGACTACGATACAAGGAGCTTCGCAATCCAGAAGAAGGAAAAGAAAGAAAGGATAGCCAGATCCGCACATTAAACTTACAGGTGGTTTTAGTGAGCAGACGTGCAAAAATGATTAGCAAGATTAAGGAGCTCATGTACCAGCCGGACTATATCCGTAACATCGGTATAGTGGCCCACATTGACCATGGGAAAACAACACTCTCAGACAACCTCCTGGCTGGTGCAGGGATGATCTCAGCTGAACTGGCAGGGGATCAGCGTTTCCTTGACTTCGATGAACAGGAACAGGCAAGGGGTATAACCATTGACGCTGCAAACGTATCAATGGTCCACTCCTACGAGGGAAATGAGTACCTAATAAACCTTATAGACACTCCAGGTCACGTTGACTTTGGAGGAGACGTTACAAGGGCAATGAGGGCCGTGGATGGAGCAATAGTTGTTGTATGTGCAGTTGAGGGTATAATGCCCCAGACAGAAACCGTGCTGAGACAGGCCCTCAAGGAAAACGTAAGACCGGTCCTCTTCATAAACAAGGTGGACAGGCTTATAAATGAACTTAAACTGGATGCCAATGAACTCCAGGAGAGGTTCATAAAGATAATTGCAAACGCTAACAAACTCATCAAGAACATGGCCCCTGAGGAATTCAGGGAGAAATGGCAGGTGCGTGTTGAGGACGGAAGTGTTGCATTCGGTTCCGCATACCACAACTGGGCTATAAACGTTCCAATAATGCAGGAAACCGGTATAAACTTCAATGACATCTACAAGTACTGTAAGGAGGATAACCAGAAAGAACTGGCCCAGAAGGTCCCGCTGCACCAGGTCCTCCTTGGAATGGTCGTTGAGCACCTCCCAAGCCCTGCAGAGTCCCAGGCCTACAGGGTGCCCATCATATGGTCCGGTGACCTTGAAAGTGAGGAAGGTCAGGCCATGCTCAAAACAGACCCTGATGGCCCCCTTGCAGTGATGGTGACAGACGTAAGTATTGACAAGCACGCAGGGGAAGTTGCAACAGGCCGTGTCTACGGTGGTGCCATAGAGAAGGGAAGCGAAGTCTTCCTTGTGGGTTCACACAGCAAGGCACGTGTACAGCAGGTCGGAGTCTACATGGGGCCTGAAAGGGTTAACACGGATAAGGTCCCTGCAGGTAACATCGTTGCAATAACAGGTGCAAAGAATGCCGTTGCAGGGGAGACCATCTGCGACGTCGGAAGGAAGATAAAAGCCTTCGAGGGTCTTGAACACATCTCAGAACCCGTTGTTACAGTTGCGGTTGAAGCCAAGAACACCAAGGACCTGCCAAAACTCATAGAGGTGCTTAGACAGGTGGGTAAGGAGGACCCCACCGTCAGGGTTGAGATCAATGAGGAGACAGGCGAACACCTCATATCAGGTATGGGTGAACTGCACCTGGAGATCATAGCCTACAGGATAAATGAGAAGAGTGTTGAGATAGAAACCTCAGAGCCAATCGTTGTCTACAGGGAGACTGTCTCAGGCACCGCAGGTCCTGTTGAGGGTAAATCACCCAACAAGCACAACCGCTTCTACATAGAAATCGAACCCGTTGAAGAATCTGTTATGAAGGCCATACAGGAAGGTAAAATAAAGGAAGGCCGTGTTAAAGGTAAAGAGATGGCCAAGACCTTTATAGAGGCGGGTATGGATAAGGAGGAGGCCAGAAGGGTCTGGGATGTATATGAGAAAAACCTCTTCATCAACATGACCCGTGGTATCCAGTACCTTGACGAGATCAAGGAACTCCTCATGGACGGGTTTGAGAGCGCCATGGACAACGGTCCAATCGCAAAGGAAAAGGTCATGGGTGTTAAGATAAAGCTCATGGACGCCAAGATACACGAGGACGCTGTCCACAGGGGTCCGGCACAGGTGCTGCCCGCCATAAGGAAGGGTATCTTCGGTGCCATGATGTCTGCAGAGCCCACCATACTCGAGCCAATACAGAAGGTGTTCATCAACGTTCCTCAGGACTACATGGGAAGCGCGACACGTGAAATACAGAACAGGCGTGGACAGATCGTTAACATGACCCAGGAGGGTGACATGGTAACGGTGGAATCAACGGTGCCTGTTGCAGAGATGTTCGGATTCGCAGGTGACATCCGATCAGCCACAGAAGGAAGATGCCTATGGTCAACAGAGAACGCTGGATTTGAGAAACTGCCAAACGAACTCCAGCACACAATCATAAGAGTAGTGAGGACAAGGAAGGGTCTCAGCCCAGAGCCATACAAGGCAGATCACTACCTGGGTTAACCCTCCCATTAAACTTATATAATTAAAAACAATATAGGAGATTACCTTAGACAAACAGCACCCATTGTGCTGGACTGAAATCAGGCTAATCACATACAAAATGGAGGTATATTAATGGCTAAAGAAAAAGAACACATGAACCTGGCGTTTATTGGACACGTAGACCACGGTAAAACCACATTAGTGGGACACCTGCTCCTGCAGGCCGGAGCAATCGCCGAACAGCAGTTAGCTGACGGTGAAGACAAGTTCAGGTTTGTTATGGACAGGCTCTCCGAGGAAAGGGAAAGGGGAGTTACAATCGACCTTGCACACGCCAAGTTTGAAACAGACAAGTACGAGTTCACAATTGTGGACTGCCCAGGACACCGTGACTTCGTTAAGAACATGATAACAGGTGCATCCCAGGCAGACGCAGCAGTACTGGTTGTTGCAGTTGATGACGGTGTAATGCCACAGACAAAGGAACACGTCTTCCTCTCAAGGACCCTCGGTATAAACCAGCTCATAGTCGCCATCAACAAGATGGACCTTGTTAACTACGATGAAGAAAAATTCAACGCACTCAAGGATGAAGTCTCAGCACTCATCAAGACAGTGGGTTACAAGCCAAGTGAAGTTGAATTCATACCACTCTCAGCCTTCGAAGGAGACAACATAACAAGCAAGAGTGAAAACACCCCATGGTACAAGGGCAAAACACTCGTTGAAGCACTTGACGACCTTGAAGCACCTGAAAAACCAGTGGACCTCCCACTGAGGATCCCGATCCAGGACGTGTACTCCATCACAGGTGTGGGTACTGTTCCTGTGGGACGTGTTGAAACAGGTGTCCTCAAGAAGGGTGAAAACGTTATATTCGAGCCTGCAGGTGTCAGTGGAGAAGTTAAATCCATTGAAATGCACCACGAGATGATCGACCAGGCCGAACCCGGTGACAACATAGGTTTCAACGTCAGGGGTGTAGGTAAAAACGACATAAGAAGGGGAGACGTTGCAGGACACCTCGACAACCCACCAAAGGTTGCCAAGGAGTTCACAGCACAGATAGTCGTCCTCCAGCATCCAGGTGTTATAACCGTGGGTTACACACCTGTATTCCACTGCCACACAGCACAGGTTGCATGTACCTTCCTTGAACTGGTGCAGAAGATGAACCCTGCAACCGGTCAGGTGGAAGAGGAAAACCCTGACTTCCTCAAAACAGGTAACGCTGCTGTCGTGAAGGTCAAACCAACCAAGCCACTTGTAATCGAAAAGATAAAGGACATCCCACACATGGGAAGGTTCGCCATAAGGGACATGGGCCAGACAGTGGCTGCTGGAATGTGTATAGACCTTGTGCCAGCAAAATAAACCCCCTTCCCATTTTTTATTAGGAGGATTTAAATGCACAAAGCAAGGATTAAACTCACAGGGACAGACCCTGAAAAACTGGCATACGTCTGCGACCAGCTGAGGAAGATCGCTGAGAGGACAGGCGTTGACATGTCAGGCCCGATACCGCTCCCAACAAAGAGGCTTGTGGTCCCGACAAGGAAGTCACCTGATGGTGAGGGAACCGCAACATGGGAAAAATGGGAGATGAGGATCCACAAGAGGCTTGTGGGTATAGAGGCTGATGAGAGGGCCATGCGCCAGGTTATGAAGGTGAATGTGCCTGACAATGTCAGTATTGAAATTGAACTCAAAAGTTAACTGGGGTTAAACCCCCTATAACTAAATTACCCCAAAAAAAACCAAAAAGTATATAAGATACTGTTTATCAATCTCTTTTATCCGAGAGTGCCGGGATAGCCTAGCCAGGTAAGGCGCGGGACTTGAGATCCCGTGGAGATTCTCTCCGCCTGGGTTCAAATCCCAGTCCCGGCGTTTAAAACTTTTTCTGAACTGTTTAACATGCTCCCCTGTGCCGGGATAGCCTAGCCAGGTAAGGCGCAAGACTGGAAATCTTGTGGAGCTTTGCTCCTCCTGGGTTCAAATCCCAGTCCCGGCGTAAAAAATCAGATTTATAAGGCAGTATCATGTTCTGGTTATGATTCCATGACGGTTAAAAATAAGACATCAGGCCAATTAAAGGAGGAAGAGGCCGACCAGTGATTCGGCCGGACCCCATAAAAATAGGTCTAGGTGTTCTGCTCCACCTTTTTATCCTTATCATCTTCCTTGATTTTCAGTATCAGGGTTTCTTCTTCCATGGCCCCGGAATCCTTGATTACACATTCCTTTATTTCTGAGCTGATAGCATCCATGTCCTCAACATCCACCATGTCAACAAGTTCCACCTGCTGGCGGAACCTCTCTATTGCCTCATCAGGCATGTTCTCTATGTAGGGGATGGCGCCGGTTGCATTGATTATCCTTCCGCTTTCAGGGTCAACACCGTTGGCATGGAGCGCCTTTATACTCTGACCTGTTATGTGGCCCTGGACCTCAGCACCGCACACGACTAGGAACCTGAGGTTTGGATTTGCAACAACATTCCCGACAACCTTTTCTATGCCAAGGTTTTCGGTGTGTAGTGGTCCTGCAATGGCTGCTCCTGCCTTTACAGGTGAATCACCCATATGGGACCCGAGGGTTACAACTGCAACCGGGCTTTCTGAGTCGCCAACCTCGTAATCTCCAACTATGTGGGGCCATTCCTCTGGTACCTCCCTTTTGTTGACCATAGAAATACCTCCTATTTAACCACCAGTTAAATTTTAACTAATGGTTAAAGTTTAACTTGGAGTTAATCCTATATAAGGTTTTCGATGCAATAAGTGTTTTAAAAGAATTAGAATATACCATAGAACAGCAGCATAGAGGTGAAATCCGGGCATGTCCACCAATTCCAGGAGAGAACGTGAAAGAAAAGAAAGGCGAAAGGAAATCATAAAGGCTGCAGAGAAGGTCTTCTTTGCAAAGGGATACGACAGGGTTACCATGGACGAGATAGCCAGGGAGGCAGAAGTCAACAAGGCCCTCCTCTACTACTACTTTAAAAACAAGGAGGCCCTCTTCTTTGCAGTGAACCTCTACGGTGTCAGGATACTCCACGACATGTACAGGGACTGTTTAAGGCTCGACACCGACGGATACGGTAAGGTCAGGGCCATGACCAAGGCACTCTACGACTTCTCAAAGGAACACCCTGACTACTTCCGAATCTACTGTTACAGCGGTACAGAAAGGTTTGAGCTCAGTGAAAGCCCCGATGCAAGGGAGATCGTGGACCTCAGGACAGGGATGTGGAGGATCATGGTGGAGGCCATAATGGAGGGAATGCAGGATGGGAGCATCCGCAGTGACCTGGACCCTGTGGCGCTATCAATATACATCCATACACTGACCATAAATGCACTTAACCTTGACCTCCCATCAAAGATTGTGCTTAAGGCCAGGAACATCCCCATGGACAGGTTCTGGGATGACCTTGAACTCTTTCTTGAAGCAGCACTCAGACCCGGGAGCAGGGAAAAGGTATAGGGACGCAGGGACCTGAATTTTATCAGATATCCCCCCTGCCATGGAAGATAACAGCCGGTTCTCAAACACGGTACCGCCAGAATGTACCGTCAGCCCATAAAGAACCCCTGGACAGACTTAAGTATATAAACTTTTAGATACATAAAGGTATTAAAAGTAAATCTAATCTAAGTGAGGAAAAAAAATGAAGATTCATGATGAACTCGGAGAATACGTGATAATCCATAACAGTATAAAGGACATGAAAAACCTCGGGCTCCTAGTGGACGGCCCGAACATGCTCAGAAAGGAATTCTGCTCAGACCTTGACGTGGTGAAGAACCTCCTAGTTGACAGGGGAAACCTGAAGATAGGTAAGGTCCTCCTGAACCAGTACGCCTCAGACAAACTGATAGAGGCAGTTGTAAACCAGGGGTTCTCCCCCATGATAGTTGCAGGTGACGTTGATGTGCAGCTCGCCGTGGAGGCCTTTGAACTGATACACAACCCCAACATTGATGTGGTTGCCCTTATGACAAGAAACGCGGATTTCCTCCCCCTCATAAACATAGCAAAGGAGAACGGTAAGGAAACCATAGTAATAGGGGCGGAGCCAGGATTCAGCGTGGCCCTGCAGAACTCGGCGGACGACTCAATAATACTTGAAAGTGAAGGTGTATAGCGGTGTACCGGAAGATAATGATACCCACCGACGGCTCCAGGGACGCTGAAAAGGCAACAGACCATGCCTTCACCCTTGCAGGGTACAGCAATGCAGAGATACTCGGTATAAGTGTTGTTGACACATCCTACCGTAAATTACTTGAAGATAACGTTAATGCAAGGCTCGAGGAGATACTGAGGAATCAGGCAGAGAATGCTGTGAAAACCCTCATGGATAAATTTAAGTCCATGCAGAGGGAAGGCCACATGGTGGCTGCAGCCTGGAGACCCGTATACTTGAGGGTAACCCTGCAGAGGTCATCCTCGAAGTCATGGAGGACGAGGAGGTTGATCTTGTCGTGATGGGGAGCTCCGGAAAGCATGGCCTTGACAGGATAATATCCGGGAGCGTTACCAGGAAGGTCCTCAGATCAGCGGAGACCCCTATAATGGTTGTAGGATGATGATGGTGATGGATATGATAAGCAAAAAAAGGATTGATGATGAAAAACTTGCACTCATAACATTCACAGGTAAGCTTGTTGAAGCAGAAGGACTCCTGGAGGAAGTCTCAGAGTTCATAGAGTCAGAGAAACTCGCTGTGGACGGTGATCCCACCGTAATATTCTACACAGCACCCCTGAAGGATGAAGGAAGATACGATGTTGGGTTCCCTGTGAAGGGAGAAGCCACAGGTGACGGAAGGGTGAAGATCGTGACGGTACCCGGCCACACCGTTATCTCAACAGAGTACTCCAAGGACAGGGAGAGTGCATATGAAGAACTTGTAAATTACGTTGAAGAGAATGAACTTGATGTTATAGGTGCTCCAAGGGAGATCTACCATGAAAAGACAAGGGAAGTGCAGTTCCCAGTGGTCCTGTAACCCCTCCCTTTTCAGGTGCGTCGGCAGTCAGTCCCTGTTTTCCTCAACGATCTCCCTGAATGAGTCTATGATGTACTGGACCTGCCGGTCAGTCATCCCGTATACACTGCACTTGAACCACCTGGTCTGACCCCTCCTTATACCGACTATCCTCCTCTTTTTAAGTTCCTCGTAAAGGAAGAAGCCCCTCCTTGGATGTGAAGATGCTATCTCATGGAATACAGGGGTTTCGAACCTGACAAGGTCATGCTCCTTGGGCCTTAAACCTATCTGCCTCACACCATCCATCTTCTCAAGTTCAGACACCAGGTACCTTGTCCTCTCAACCTCCTCATCCCATCGTGAAACCCTCTCCCGTACATAGGGGAGGGATGCCATGAGGGTTGCGAGGGGCGCCCCCCTGCTGGTGCAGCCAAGGAGCTCAACCTCCTTCTTCTCATGCCTTGGGGACCTCTTAAGGAGAAGATCCTCCCATTCAGCACCCATCCCCAGGACCCCTATGGGCCCGGAGGCCGCCATGCTCTTATGTCCGCTGCCAACAACAAAGTCCACCTTCAGGGTTTTAAGCTCCACCGGCATGCGGCCCATGGAGTAGGCGCAGTTCAGGAGCAGGGGGACCCCCAGTTCCCTGCATATACCCGCAATAGCAGCTGCATCGGTGAGGTTGCCGTAGTTCCCATCAACATGGGTGAGTACAGCCAGTTTAACCTCAGTCTCCTCAAGGGTCTCCTCAAGAACCTCCCTGTAGGTTTCAGGTTTTATCTCATAATCAGGGTGCCCGGTTGACGGCACCTCCACAATTTCAAGGCCGTTCCTCTCAGCAGCCAGGTGGGTGGTGTAGTGGGCGTTGCCATCAACCACGATTGTGTCCCCCTCCTCACAGAGGGCGTGCATGACTGCAAATTTTCCCTCCCTGGCACCGTGGACCGTCCTGACCGCATCCGCCTTTATGAAATCTGCAAGGTCATCAAGGAAGCTGTTAACATGCGGCCTTGGGATCTGGTCCAGGCGGCCCTCACAGTAATCGCAGACACTGTAACCATCACCAAACTCATACAGCGCCTTCCTTGCCGCGGCTGGCAGGACACCGCCACGCTGAAGCGGGTTCAGGTTGAGATTATCCCTTTCAAGGGTCCTTGTAAGTCCATAATCAGAGCATTCCATGAGCATCACCCGAGTAAATCGATTATCTCCCTGTAAATATCATCACGGTTTTCAGGGTTTATTACAAATAACTTTATGTCCCCCCTCTTTTTTATACTTTGAACGAGGCCCCTGTGGACGGCTGCGATGACATTAACCCCTGATGAGAAGAGCTCATCAACCAGCCCCCTGAACTCCTCACTCTTAAGTTCCATTGGGGCTATCTCATCAATGATAACGTATTCATCCTCCTCCATGGCCCTCCTCAGTGCGGGTACAGCCACTTCATCAACCGCCTCCACACTGACACCATACCTTCCAACGCGGGGCCCCCTGATATCTAATGCTGCAAGAACAGCCCTCCTCCCTGATTTAATATCCACAATCTCAAATCCCCTCCGGGAGGATCCCTCCCTGATTTCAGGTGTTATGATACCCCCTGTGGATCTATCGGTCTCCTCAAGGTAACTCCTTATCCTCCAAACCAGCGTGCTCTTCCCGCTACCATGTCTGCCGGTGATTACAATCTTCACAGAGAAACCTCCATACACACTGAAACATCATAGAATGTTCTCAAAGCCAAGCTTCAGCGCCCATCTCCGGGCCTCCCTTATCTCAGCCATTGACGGGTAACGGTAAATATCAGGGTGTTCAGCTGCACGGTAGAGGGGCCGGTACTGGGCCATGATATTTATAACCGTCTCCTCCCCTAGGTTCTCTGCTATCCATGAGAGTATGGGCTTTGTGCAGCATTCAAGGTGCCCGGGGAGTACAAGGTGCCTTATTATCATATCCTCCGATGATACCATGAGGTGATTCCCTGAGACAACCTCAAAGTAGTCCCTGACCCCTGCAAGCCTCTCTGCACAGTCACTGTTACCGAACTTGAAGTCGGTAAGGTAGAGGTCAGCCACCCCCAGGATGAGCCCCAGGGCATCCCCTGACATGTACATGTTACTGTTCCATACCACCGGGACATTGACCGATACCCTCGAGAGGACCCTGAGTATGTAAGGGATGGCGGGGGTGGGGTCTCCGCCAACGAAGTTGACGTTAGCTGATCCATCACGCCTTCTCTCCTCTATGACTGATGCGAGTTCATCCTCCGGTATGTATCTCCCGGCTGATGGGTCCCATGATATGTCCCAGTTCTGACAGAAGACGCAGTCCATGGTGCATCCGGCGAAGAATATGGTGTGGCTTGGCACCAGGGGCTCCTCCTCACCATGGTGGAGGAACTCGGATGCCACGTGGGGGTCTCCAACACCACAGTGCCCCCTGCCCACCGAACGGTCAACGCCACACATCCATGGGCACAGGGAGCATTTACTGAAAATTCGTCGGGCTATCTCAATTTTAAGGTCGAGGAATGACCTTGTGCAGTTATCATCGCACCTCCTCCCGCGGGCTATCCTCTCATGTTCAAGCCAGAGCTCTTCAAGACCCGAATCTGGATTGAATGATGCAGGTGTCCTTGCTGCAACAAGGAACCTTGCCTCCTTAAGGTTATCCCTCACCGCAAAGTAGTGACCGAGCACCCTCCTAACAGACATTTCACTCAACCAGACCTGCAGCTGACCGTAAATCAGTGACGGGAACAGGTTAATCCACCTCAACCGGTCACGCGCACACCCTCAACAAGTAATGGTTTCAGTATGAAGGGGCCTATCTGCCTCTCCTCCATTTCAATGCATGAGACCCCCTCCATTAGACTGAAGATGTTCCCAGATATCATGGCCTTCTTAACCGGCCTGTATTCCCCTCCATCCAGTAGGAAGGCATTGTTTGCCTCCACAGAGAAGTCACCGGATATGGGGTTTGCCGTGTGGGCCCCCAGGACATCGGTTACGAATATCCCCCCGCAATCCTCAAGGGGTTCAGCATCATCAAAGTCAAGGATGAAGTTTGTAAGCGATACCCCGGGTATGTCAGAGTAATCCCTGAGGCCGTTACCAGTGCTCTCTGCTGATGCACGGGACGCGGTGTAGATGTTATGGATGTAACCGGCAAGAACACCCTCATCTACAAGCACAGTTCGCTGGGAGGCCGTCCCTTCACCATCAAAGGGTCCTGATCGAAGACCCCCCTGGAGGGTGCCGTCATCATACACCGTGAGTCCCGATGATGTTATCCTGGATCCAAGTTTATCTGCAAGGATGGATCTTCCCCTCTGCACGTTTTCTGCGCTGAAGGACTCTGCAAAGGTCCCGAGTAAGCCTGCTGCTGCATGGTAATCAAGAACGGCCTGCATGTCCCCTGTTTCAATGGCTTCACCCCCCAGTGAGTTCCATGCTATCCTGCAGGCCCTCCCGGCTATCCATTCAGGGTCAAGGTCAAATTTGCATGATGAATCAGATTCATAGGCCGTTGTCTTCACACCGCCCTTCTCTGCATTCACGGATATGTGGGCTGAGAAGCCCGTTGACCTGGATGATGCTTCAACACCCTCCGAGTTCACGATGAATGTTTCAAGCAGTGACGCTGAGAACCCCCCGCTTGTGGGGGCGCAGCCATCCTCAAGGACCCTGTCCACAAGTCTCCGCGCCACATCCACGTAGTCATCAACCTGAAGGTCCCTGAATGAGCCGTCAAAGACCCCCTTAACCGAGGGGTAATCTGATGGTTCTGAGATGCCGAAGTTTTCATCGGGGTCTCCTATGCCGAGGTTATCGATGGCCCTTCTTACCGTTTCATCCACACCGGAGGGGTCCGAGGTGTATGCGAAGCCCATCCTCCCATCCCTTATGACCCTCACGCCGATACCCGTGATGGTCTCTGTCTTTGCAAAGTCTATTCTTTCACGCTGCACCTGCAGTTCAACCGCGTCCTCCCTTTCAATGTAGACCTCAGCCATTTCAGCATCCCTTAAAGCTAATCTAAGAGTCTTTTCTCCGATTTCGAACATCAGATCACCCCTTAAGTATAAATTTATGGATGGCCTCCGCCACACCATCCCCGTAGGGTGCAGCTGTCACGTAATCAGCCACCTCCCTGAGCTCAGGGTCCGCGTTTGCAACAGCCACCTTTAACCCTGCCGCTTCAAGGAATTCAATGTCATTTTCACTGTCACCGATGGCCATTATCCTGGAGGCATCCAGCCCCATTGAAGCTGCCACCATCTCAAGGCCGGACCCCTTGCTGACGGCAGGGTCGGTGAGGTGTATGGCAAACCCTGTATCATAGACCTCGACGTCAAAGTCCCTGAGGGCCTCCTTTATAGCCTCCTCAGGCACTTCACGGGTGAGGGCGACCTCAGAAACCCTCAGTTCAGAGAACTGAACCTTCCTGACAGGGTATAAGCGCCTTAGGTGCCCATATGCATCCAGCGCCTTCTGGATGTTCCCGAGGACCCTTACCTCCTCATCAGCGTATATGACTCCACCGTTCTCCGCCACGATGCCTCCGCTGGTGCCTATAAGTACTGAGGCCGCCCTTGCATAGCAGAGGATGTTCCCTGTGGCGAGTATCACCGGTATACCTCTGGATTCAAGCATCCTTATGGCCTTTAATGCTTCCGGGCAGAGCTTCCTGGCGGTATCCGTTATCGTGCCATCGATGTCCACTGCAACGGCCTTCAACCTGACGCACCTCAGAGGGAACTGTAACGGTAGGCTATGTTACAGGTCCCCTCCCTTGAAACCATGCATGCGCCTACAGGGTTGGTGGGGGTGCAGGGGTCCCTGAAGAGTGTGCAGTCCTCTGGCCTTGCAACACCGCGGAGGACTGCTCCGCAGATACACCCTGAAGGTGTGTCAACAACCTCGTCAACTTCTATATCGAATTTCTCCCTTGCATTGTACTGGGAGAACTCATCCCTTATCTCATATACAGAGTCGGGTATGGTCGGGAATCCCCTCCACTCCCTCTCGGTGATATAGAAGACCTCATCCATTACCTCCTGGGCCTTCAGGTTACCCTCCGGTCTGACAGCCCTCTTATACTCATTCTCAACCCTGGCTTCCCCCCTGTTGATCTGGCGGAGTATCATGTAGACCGCCATGAGGATATCCAAGGGGTTGAAGCCTGCTATGACCTGGGGTATCCCGTAGTCCCTTGAGAAGGGCTCATATGGCTTCATGCCTATAATGGTTGATACGTGTCCCGGTTCTATGAGGGCGTTCAGGTTCACCTCACCAGACTCTATAAGGAACCTGAGGGCTGGTGGTATCAGCCTGTGGCATGAGAGGACCGAGAAGTTCTCAGGGGGCCCTGAGAGTATCTCGGATGCCGTTGTGGGTGCTGTTGTTTCAAAGCCGGCTGCCATGAAGACCACCTCATTATCGAGTTTCCTTGCTATTTCAACGGCGTTGCTGACACCGTAGACTATCCTTACATCCGCCCCATCGGCCCTTGCATCTGCAAGTGAACCCTTCGAGCCGGGGACCCTGAGCATGTCACCAAAGGTTGTTATGGTGACCCCCTGTTCTGCGAGTTTAAGGCATTCATCGATTTCCCTTGAAGGTACACAGCAGACAGGGCAGCCCGGACCCGCGACCACCTCAACCTCCTCCGGCAGGAGGGACCTGACGCCGTGCTGCATTATGGTGTGTTCATGTGAACCGCAGACATGCATTATCTTCACTGGTCTGGCTATTTCATTTATCCTTGAGACTATCTCCCTTGCAAGATTCTTCATGTGTTACCCACCAAATTCCACTTAAGGGTCTATTTCTCATGATCCATATATATAGAATTGTTTTCATAACAAGGACATCCACAGAGGTATAGAAAGCTGTTTCAGGAAGCTGGCAGCAGAAAAAATATATCGTTGATGGTGAGTAAACAGATTATACATGTCAGTCATCATCCTCATATTTCTCTTCATCGCATCTCTTCTCGGTGTCATAAAATCAGCGGACATCTTCGTGGACAGCATAGTTGATATTGGAGGAGCCCTGAGGATACCCCAGATCATGCTGGGTGTTACGGTGGCTGCTGCAGGCACCTCACTGCCTGAATTCGGATCTGCAATGATAGCCGTTCTAACAGGAAACCCTGACCTCGGTGTTGGTGTGGTTATAGGGTCAAACATATGGAACATAGCAGGGATAATCGGGATATCCACCACCCTGTCGTGTGCCGTGACAACAAACCAGGATGAGATCAAAAGGGACGGCCTCTTCGGCCTCCTGAGCATAATCCTACTCCTTATTTTCATGATTATGGGGATGGTTGGATTCCTGGCCGGTGCCGTGCTGCTTCTGCTCTACGCCATCTACCTCCGGATACTCATAAAGAAGCAGAGGAGATACTACTTGAACCACCCCCAAGTGGAGGGTGAGATTAAACCAAAAACCGTCCTCTATGCCATTACAGGATTTATAGGGCTTGTTATCCTGTGCAGGGTTCTTGTTTACAGTGCGGTTGAAATTGCAGAAATAGCCAGCGTCCCCGAAATGATAATCGGTCTTTTCGCCCTTGCAATTGGTACAAGTCTTGCCGAGCTGGTTGTTGCAGTTAACTCCGCACGGAAACACATGTGCAGCCTTTCCCTCGGCACCGTCCTCGGCAGTAACATATTCAACATACTCATAGGTATTGGAATACCCTCCCTCTTCGTTAAAATCCCCGTAGAGCCCCTTTCAGTTATCCTTGACGCCCCTGTGCTCATAGCCGTGACACTGATTCTGATGTACTTCATGTGGACGGACATGGAACTTAGAAGGACCGAGGGGGCCTCCCTCCTCATAATTTACATCCTGTATGCCTCAGTAAGAATATACCTCACATGAAAACAGAGAAAACCTGCATGGTCCCCCCCAATTATTCCATCTCACTGAGAATACTTCGCATGAAAACTATCGGCCATGCTACAGTATCAGAGCCTTAACTTGGGTAAGCTCTCATAAGGTATTCATGAAGAAAACTAGCACAATTCAAGGGAAAAAAATATAAAAAAGGAAAGTTGTTTTTTTATTTTCTGCTGATGACTGATCCTGCAGCAGCAAGCAGGAATCCCGCTATGAGGATGAGTACAGGGACACCTGTTGGCTGCATAGGAATCTTGCCTGGTTCTGGCTGAGGTTCCGGTTCTGGTTCTGTGACATCAACGATAACCTCGGTACTGTTCTCATCAGCTCCTGATCCAGAACTCACCGTAGCTATGTTGACGAACCTTCCCCTTTCAAGGACCTGTACAACGATCTCAAGGACGGCTGTTGAACCTGCTGTGAGGTCTCCTATTGTCCATAGCTTCGTTGATGGGTTGAATGAACCCATACTTGCATTGGATGAGATGAACCTGAATGAACCTGATAGGTTCTCAATTACCGTGGTGTTCAGTGAAGTGTCGGGTCCCTCGTTGGTCACCGTGATGGTGAACTTCACGTTCTGGCCAACACGCACAGCACGCCTGTCAACAGACTTGGAGATGGTAAGCTGGGCCCATGGACCAACATCAACAGTTGCCGTTGAATTATTGTTCTCAGGGTCAGGATCATACACATCAGATGAGCCGCTCGCATTGTTCACCAGTGTAGTGTTGGAAGCATTCACAAGAGCCGTGATATTAAGCACAGCCACGTCACCATTCAAGAGGTCACCGACGTTCCAGACACCAGTCACAGAATCATACACACCCTTAGTAGCCACGTAACCCTGATAGACAAGACCAACCGGCAGGACATCACTCACCACAACATTCATCGCAGTGTCAGGTCCAAGGTTCCTCACAGTCACAGTGAAAGTGACGGTGTCATTGTAATTGGCTGAAGTCACATTAGCAACCTTCTCAACCACAATATCAGCAGCCGGAGGAACATTGGCCGTTACATTTGCTGTGTTGTTCTCTGGGTACGGATCGAACTCTGATGCCACAACCTGGACCCTGTTTACAAATTCACCTGTAGCGTTCACAAGTAAAGTGACGTTCAGGGTTGCGGATGAACCGCTTGCCAGTGAACCTACAACCCAGAGGCATGCCAGTGGGTCGCATACACCCTGTGATGCCACATGTGAGATGTGCACAAGTCCAGCAGGTGGAGACTCTGTTAAGGTTACGCCAGTCGCATTGTCAGGTCCATTGTTGGTGACCGTGATGTAGAATACTATGACGTCACCATAGTTTGGTGTGCTGTTGCTCACCGTCTTGGTTACCGCGACGTCCGCAGATGGGTTCACAGTAAGTAGAGCCGTTGCATTGTTGTTTGACAGTATCGGGTCATACTGATATGCTGATGCATTCACATAGTTTATGAATACACCCACGGCATTTGCAAGGACCTCAAGTGTCAGTACAGCTGATGATCCATTTGCAAGGCTGCCAACATCCCAGACGCCGGTTAAGCTATCAAATAAACCCTGCGTGACCGTGGAGGACACTATTAAGAGTCCGGCTGGTAAGAAGTCGGTTACAACCACACCAGTTGCGCCGCTTGGTCCGTTGTTTGTTACCGTCACCGTGAAGTTTGTGGTCTGCCCGTTATTTATGGGTGTCACGAGAACCGTCTTCTGCACCGCGATATCAGCGATCTCCTCACCATTCATAACCTCTGAAGCGAAGTTATTTGTGAGGTCAGGGTCGTATTCAGCACTTGTTACTGAGACTGTGTTTACTAAGGTACCTGTCGCATTTACAAGTACCGTCAGGTTAAGTGTCTCTGATGCTCCCGGTGAAAGTACAGGAACTGTCCATACATTGAATTCAGGGAAATAGACCCCTGCTGATGCCTGATGAGCCAGATAGACCAGACCTGAAGGTAGAGTGTCAACCACCCTCACAACAGTCGCATTATCCGGTCCAAGGTTTGTCACCATGATGTAGAATGTGACCTCCTCAAGGTAGTATGGTGAAGTGTTATTCGCTGTCTTTGTAACCATAACGTCAGCTGAAGGCATCACGGTAACAGTTACAGCATCCACATTGTCCTGAGGGAAGGGTCAGGTAGTTCAGATGAAACATTGACGATGTTTGTCTGGAAGCCTGCCTGCGTGGCCCTCACAAGGAGCGTCATGGTTGCCTGGAAGAGTGCGGGTAGTTCTCCAACAGTCCACACTCCAGTTGTGTCGTTAAATGAACCCTGTGTGACCGTGTAGGATAACAGTGATAGGCCTGCAGGTAAGAGATCCGTTACAGTGACATTTGATGGTGTATCAGGACCTGAATTTCGGACTATGATGGTGAACGTGGCGGTCTCACCGTTATTTATAACGGGCCTGTCAACGGTTTTCTGGATGTTCAGATCTGCAGATACAGCGTTCAGGGTTGATGCAGCGTTGTTGTTTGTCCTGTCAGGGTCATATTCATTACCCGTCACTGAAACCGTGTTATTGGCATCCTCTGTAGTGTTAACAAGGACCGTGAGGTTAAGTATTGCTGCTTCAAGGTAGTTCAGTGTTCCTATAGTCCATACTCCAGTTGTGCTGTTATAGGTACCCCTGGTGAGGCTGTGGCTGATGTATTCAAGGCCCTCTGAGAGTACATCTATGACCGTGACGCCAGTGGCCGTGCTTGGTCCAAGGTTGGTTACGGTGACCGTAAAGGTCACGTTTGATCCATAATTGGGACTTCTGTTATCCACGTGTTTGACTATCCTGAGGTCTGCTGAGGGTACACCCTCAACTTCACATGTTGCGTTGTTGTTATCCGGGTTGGGGTCGAAGTTCGGTGATGTGATGTTGGCGAAGTTCTCAAGTACACCCGTCGCGTTAACCCTTGCAATTATTGTCAGGGTTGCGATTTCAAGGTAGTTCAGTTCACCCACGTTCCAGACACCGAGCAGGTATGTGCCCTTTGATGGCGTTGCACTTACTGGTATAAGGCCTGCCGGTAGAACATCCTCCACCACGACATTGGCTGCGTTATCAGGTCCCCTGTTACTTATCGTGATTGTGTACTGGATTGTTTCACCCACGTAGGGCATAGGATTGTTCACAGTCTTGTCAATGGTGAGGTCTGATGCCGGTGGAGAATTGATGGTTGCTGATGCATAGTTATTCTCCATGTTGGGGTCTGAGACGTTACCCGTGATGTTTGCATTGTTAACTATGAGTCCTGTTGAGTTAACGATGGCTGTTATGTTAAGGGTTGCTGTTTCAAAGTAGTCAAGGTCGCCGATGTACCAGATTCCCGTTGTGCTGTTGTAGGTGCCCTTTGATGCTGTGGCTGACTGGAATATGAGTTCCGGTGGTAGAATATCTGTCACGTATACTCCTGTGGCATTGTTTGGTCCGTAGTTAACCGCTGTTATGGTGAACTTAACCTCATCGCCGAGGTTCGGTGCTGTGTTGTTAACGGATTTTGCTATTGCAAGGTCAGACTTAACCACAGCGACTATTGTAATGTTCTCCCCATAGTCTGACTTGTAATGGTAGCTTGAACCGCTTCTGTCGGTTATGAGTCCAAAGAGCCTTGTGACACCAGCCCCTGTTACATTGAAGAGCCATACAGAGACGAAGTTGGTCTGTCCCGGTGAATCAATACGTATATTGTTGCTTGTGTTCGGCCCGTAGGTTACTGTGACATTGATGGGTTGGAGTATTAAGGGGTTGTAATTTGTGAGCGGAAGGTTAACGATGTCATAGGTTGCTGATGCAGTTGTTGATACAACGGTAACTGCAATCACATCCCCTATGGCCGGTGTTGGGTTGCTTACACTTATTGAAACCACGTCATTACGGTTCTGTGAGTTGAGTCTTTCAACGTAGAGGATTCCATCTATGGTGTCTGCTGATCCTGTGTTGGTTCCGCCTACGGTCACGGTATAATTCCTTGATGTGAGATGGGCTAATGGTGTTCTTGTTATCTCCACAAGGTAGAATACGTCCACAGTTACCCCGGGTGGTATGTCACCAAGGTACTTGATTGCTGTTTCATTCTGTGCAAGGTTAATGTATGGGTTGGCTGTTGTGAATGTGAGGTTTGCAGTTACATTGTTTGCGGTGGTCAGGGCATCGTTCCTCACACGGATCTGTATGAGATACTGGTTCGGACCGGTATTCACATCGTTGCGGTCAAGTCCTACTATGTCCCATGAACCCTTTGTTAGATTGAGTGTTCCCAGTTTAAAATCAGCTGTGGCCCTCCCGGAGTCATCCAGTGTGACTGTCCTTGAGGGTATAACGTGGCCCGGTGCGACTGCTGAGACGATAAATGTCCTCTCAGGTGAGCTGAAGGATACGCTGTAGGTGCCGTCAGGTCCTGTTATAGTTGATGCAACTCTATCACCTGCCGTGGAGGTAACATCAATAACGACTCCTTCGAATGGCTCTGAATCGTTACAGTACGTCACCGTACCTGTTATAAGAGAATCTGAGTCATTTTGATCGTCATAATCTGCAGCACTGACGCTTCCCACTGTAAGTAGCAGCAGTAAAACCGAAAGTGCCAGTGTAAATCTTTTCATTTTTCACCCCCCCCCTTTACATTTTTTTTACACATCTGTATATTATGTGAATTCATTTATTTATAATATTCCATCAGAACGGGAATTCTGGAAGTGTTTTCAAAAAAATTAGAAAAATCTCTCAATCTTAATGGTCATATATACATTGATTGATGTAAATCCTGCCATTTAGAGGAATTAATTTATATAATAAAATACATGTTAGATGTATGAAGCCCATTGTTTTCATAGGTAGGGGTCTTTCAGAGTACAGGAAAATTGTCCATGAGATGTTCATCAGGGACTACCGTAAAGACCCTGATGGTTACGTTGCCGGTGAACCTTCAGTAGCATTTCAGGGTGTTTCTTTGTTTTTCAGAAGACCCTGATGGTTACGTTGCCGGTGAACTGCCCGCCCTACTCTTCGATGACGGGGAATTCGACCTTGTGCTCTCATCAAACCTCCTTTTCCTCTATGAAGATCGTTTGAGCTACATGTTCCACGTTGAATCCATCAGGGAGATGTTGAGGGTTGGAGGGGAGGTCAGAATATTCCCGGTGAATAATGTCCATAAAAGGAGGAGGTCAAGGTATCTGAGTGGGGTTCTTGATGAATTCAGACTGTGTAACACAGAGATTCAGAGGGCATCCTACCGCAGTGAGACCGGGTGCGGTGAGGTCATGATAATAAAGTGATGTTCGTTATAGTCACATATAACGAAATAATTTCAGGGGATCATCATTGAACGTGCTTAAGAGATTATTTTACTCTATAAATTATCACAATCTACCTTTATAACATCCCCCGTCTCATAACCTTTTTTATGAGACTCTACAATTATTGCCCCCTCAACACGAGGGTCATAGGTAGCGATGAATGATGTGGGATGATAATAATGGACAAGATAGCAGTGAAGCCATATTGGGCCACACCCACTTATTACCACACCCTTTGAGCACCTTAAACCTGGAGGATTCATGTTTTTTAGGATATTAGGAGTTACTTTATCCTTCAGTTCAAAATGAACTACTGTATAATTCTTCTTTTCTATAATTTTGAAATCAACAGACATCCTCAGACTCCATGAAACCTTTAATTTTGATCACTGAACGCACAGAAACGCTTTATAGTGTTAATCATACTGTCCTCGTATTTAAGGTACACTTTGCCCTCAAATTTCTTAAGTTGAACCATGTTCCTTTCAAATCCAGAATGTGCTAGGAAATTTCTTAGATCAGGTTGCTGTTTACCGTGTTTTCTTAGATCAGCTTGCTTACCGTATTCACCATAAAATTCATTATAAGTTTTCCAATCGAAATTATCTTCCTCCCCCGTATCTCTTTCAATCCTAGAAATGTCATTACTAATTCTATTCTTAAACCTTCCATCGAATTGAACAAATCATTGGCTAATTTCTTTATTTCCTTAATTTCTACTTCACTCTTCCGCGAAGAAATCAGTTCCCTTTTTTTCAGCAAAACTGAGGTCAGATAGCTGAACAGATACGCTTCGAAATCCTTTCCAAATCTTAACTTCCTCTTTACATTAAGTTTTCCATCGCCATTTTCTATACATGTATATTTCTCAAAGTTTTCAATGACATTATCAATCAAGGTTTTCAGTTTATCCCTGTCCGGATAGAACCTAAATAAAGCCAGAGGTAAACCATTATACATGGCCCCAAGAAAAGCAGAAATCTCAGATTTACCTATTTCTCTTAAAAACTTCAAATCTTCTTTATAGAGGTTTTTTCTCTCTTCTGGAGATAATACTTGTGGTTCCAGGACTCTTTGCCCAGACCCCCCTTTAATTACCCCAGTAAAGGGTCTTGGAACTACCTTTACGTCCTCAATAATATTTATTTTGAGGTTGTCTGTTGATCCAAAGGGATCCGCGTTATAAGCTTTAAACTTCACATCCCCAAAAACTGAAAATACTTCTGATATATCCTTGACAGCCTTATAGGTAAGTACCGTAGAATAGTTCAGCCCATGTGTTAAGTCAAGATGGATCTCTATTGAATCATCAAAAAGTTCCAATAGTTCTAATGAAATGGCGGTTAAAATGTAGTAATAATAATCAAGAGCTTCCCCAATAAAAGCACCGTTTTTAAAAACCCCGATGCCGGGAGCCACTAGGACACTGAGATCTTGGTTAAAGTTAACTGAAGATTTAATAGGTTCCTTCGCATTTTCCTTTACGCTTAAATAATCTAAACCTCCCTCTGCAAGAGTATCTAAGCCAATTATAATAACTTTATCTGGATTTACAGTCTCCTGAAGGAGTGCTAATGAAGTTTTAGATTTTAGGTTATTCCCTTCCAGACTGTATGTTACTTCCTTCCAACGTGTAGGATTTCCCCACGGAGCTATTAAAACTTTCATTTATTACACCTTACCGTAACAATCTGCAGGAATGGCTTCGCCCCCCAGTTTATATTCTTGATAAGTACTAAATAAAATGAGTTGCTGTTTCAGGTACATGGAAAAGGGCTTATGACCGAGTGTTAAATATTAAACCCTTGATCCTAAACTCAGAACTGAACAGGTAAGAAGTGGCAGATGAATTAAAATATTATATGTTTATGGGGCTTGCTCTGAAGAAAGTGGGTAAAAATGGGTAGTAAAAAAAGATTTGTTCGCGCCGAAAGTTTCTCTGCATTAGTGCCGCGCCCTCATTGTGATTCTGCCACATCTCCTACCCGCCATCCCAAAAAGCGCCCAGGAATAAAAGAAATAGAATAAATAATATTAAAAATAATAGGCGTCCCCCAAGATAAGACCATAAAATTAAGATTAGAACAATAAATACCAGAATATAAGTCAGGAAAGGATACATCTTCAGGAGTATTATCATTAAAAAGAGCATTAAAACAGGTAACCCTACCGTTGGGACCAGAATCGCTGCGACGATCAAAGATAGTAATAATAGTGATAACTCATCCATTATTCTCACCCCCCCTTCTCCTTACACATGACCCATCCAGCCATAAGGGTGTCCCCCTTTAACTTCAATTAGGCTTAAATGATGATCTGATTTTAACTCACCGATGCGTTTCAGCAGGCCACACATCCACAGGGAACTTGACATACCCAGACACCATCTGAGGATCTGTCGCAGATAGTTGACCAGGAGCCCCCCCTTCTCACTCACCATCACTCCCACCACCATGATACTTGCACTTGAAAGGGGCCTCCTTCAATTCCTTCAGCCACTCATAAGTATATGTAACAAAAACAGCCCCACAAAACACCGCCGTAGCAAAATCCGCAGAGGACGATGGGTACATCTCCTCAACAGCTTCCACCACTTCATCCACCAGGGCCCGTCTCTCAGAGGGGGCCGGGACCTCCGAGATCAGACACCCCATTGCAAGGACAACACCAATATACCTCACTAAGGAGTTTCTCTCAGCCAGATTGATTGTGATCTTATACAATTCTTCGAGGGATGTGTACATGCAGGCATCCCCTAAAAACCCTCTCCATCTTCTCACTTTTCCGCCCATACCACACATTATCCCCCCATTATATCCCCATGGATGGTGTAGGGGCCAGCACCATCACAGTGATGCAGACTAACCTGATGATGAAGAGGAAGAGGAAAGATCCCCCTTAAAATCTTAATAAAAAATGGATTATGAATTTAATAAAGGCTTCAATATGTCTTCTATGTCGTTGGACCAATATTTTCTGTATTCTTTAGGTATTCCTGAAAGGTCTTTTGTGTATAATAGGAGTTTTAATCTAATTTTTAAACTTCCAAATTCAAAAATTTTTTCTTCTCCCTTCTCGTTCTCGAAAATTTGTTTATATCCATCGATTTTTTGATATCCAGTAGTGTATTTTGTTCCTTTTGGATCTACAAAGATAATCATGTACTCGTTATCTTTTTTAAGCCAGAAAATGAAATCAGGATAATAATTTCTGAGTGTGTTCGTATCCAAGTTGTAATATGGTATATAAACTTTGTCAAGGGTTTCATCAATTTTACTGAACATCCACCAATCAAGTTTTTCAAATAAGTTATCTTCCTTTTTCAAATAGTCTTCTAGGTCTTTAATGAATCTTACCTCACTCGGAACCTTTATTATATGTTTAATGTAGTCCACTTTCTCGTTTTCAGATAGAACAACAGGAATATAGTAATGATTTGAAATGTGTTTAATGGAAAGTTTTATTCCTTCATATTCATATGTTTCCGTGGCTTTTTCTTGCAGTAACCTTCGAATTTCTTTTCTTGTATCCTCATTTAATTCCGATAATTCCTCTTCCATTTTTTCTATTTTTTTTGGATATTCTCTAATTTCATTTATTTTTCTTACTAAATCATCTATATTTTCTAAAGATACCTTAATATTCTTAAAATGATTTATCTCTTCTTCCAGTTTTTTTAATTTATCGAAATCTTGAGGTATGATGCTAAAATAATCAAAAATTCTTTGAAGAAGCATTTTTATATCTTTATAGCTCTTTTCATAAATTTTAACTTTAGAATCATCCACGATTTTTCTCAAAAGATTTATCTTCCATGGTTCCGTTTCATGCATCATCAGTATAAGTCTGTCATCTTCAACAAAATCCAGAAATCTGGTCAAAACCTTCAGATTTTCTTCAGATATCATGAATTCTATTTTGTTTTCAAGGAGAAGTGTATTACCTTTTTCTTTATAGGTGGGCACGAAAAGTTCATAATTATTTGCTTTTTCATTAATATCAAAGCAGGGCACTACATTCTCTTTAACTGTTTTTAACTCCTTGATGGTTGTATTCAATGCTTCTCTCTTTGTCCCGAAAATAAAAAGAGTCTCGAGTGGCTGTATTTTCTCCTTAATAGTGTTAAACAATTTTTCATCTATTTCCCCGTTATTATATAATTTCAAAAGCCTCTTTCTCTTATTTTTTATGGGCTCAATTCTCACCCCTCTGCCAATAGATTGAAGGATGAACTTTTTCGCATTCTTTCCTGTTCCTATGTTAATAAAGTTAATAATATTTGGCCTGTTGGAATCCCATCCCTCATAAAAACTACGTGACCCCATTAATATATTGATTGAAGAATCATCTTTGTTTATTCCCTTAAAGAACCCCTCCTTTCCAAATTTATGATTTACGTTAAAGCGGGACAATTCGTTTTTCAACCATTTAGGCATGTCACCAGTTTTACTCAGAAGGAAATGTTTCCTTGACGTTGTTAATTTAAAAGCAACCTCTTTCCTGTTGGAAGGCCTGTAAGATATTTCGATTTCACCAAAACTATCTGAATTATAAACATATTTTAGGATATCATCCATTTTTATTTGCCGGTACACTTCTTCATCTACCTCTATTTTTACATCTTCTTCAAAAATAAAGCCTTTCCTCTCCTTTAACTCATTATAAAGTTCAGTTAAAGCATCATCAAATACTCCCTCTTTAATATCTCCTCTTCCAATTTTTTCAAGCTCTCTGAAGAAGAGTTTCAGATCAGCATCTTCTTTATTAACTGAATTAACAAGAGTTAAAAGTAAAGGATTATGGTATAATTCGTGCCCAACCTTTTCATGAATTTTTTTTATGTAAGTTAAAAGAATCAAAGATTTCAGTACTATTTTTGATTTTTCTTCCTCATTATAATCTTCTTTATTTTTAAATGACCTTATTTCCTGTTTTAGAAGATTAATGTGTTTCCCGTATCCTTCTCTTATAAAACTTGATAAATTAAATTCATATGCACACGTCGTAATATCCCTGTTATCCGTAAATGTTGCGGAAAAATTAAATAAAAACCCGTTTCTTGAAAGTATGGAGTATATATGCTGTCTTTTTGAATCTTCCTTATCCCCTTTGTGGGCTTCGTCAAGAAAAACATACCATCTTCCATTATTATCGTAATTCTTAAAATCAATAATTTTTTCTTTCTGGACATCACTTAAATTATCGGATCTATAGTAAAAAACAGGAACTGCTGATAAAACCCCTTGCCTCTTAACCTCAGGATACTCCCTTAAATCTTTTAAAAGTATTTTTTTTGTTCTTTTATAATTAAAATCTTCCACATGCTCTTTCAATTGTTCTATCAAATCATCTCTTTGAGTTAAAATCAAAATATCATAAGGTGGAATCTCTCCTATTCTAATCAGCTCTAATAAAATTTCTATAATCTTAATAATTACAAGGGTTTTACCACTCCCAGTGGCCATCCAAAAACTCATTCTATTGATAAAATCCTGATAATGAAACCTATCCCCTTCTGGAGAATAATATTCCTCAAGAAGTTCATATAAATCTCTTTTATCTACTTTGATATCAAGACTTTCCTCCAGGCCATTATTTTCATACCATTCATAAAATTTCTCTTTTCTTTTTTTATTTGATTCAAAATCCTCATTTTCATGATAATCAATGAAATCATCATAATACTTCCACAGAACCTTCAATGCATTTTCTAAAGCTTCTTGTTGATAATCCCAAAGTTTTTTATTTTCAGAGAAGCCTTTAAGATCAAAAGAATTCCAATTACCTGGAAGATCCTCGAAAGGGATATCTCGCACCATATCCTGTAAAAGCACCTTCATCATGTTTTTCCCCCAATTTATTCATTGCGTGAAGCACCCTCACTCTACCACCAAATTAAAGGTTTGATAAGCTTATAATCTAAATCTTTGATGTTTATTTTTTCACCATTATCCAGTTCTACCCACTCAAAGTTAATTTTCTTAATCTGACTTCCGAGAACATTAGATATAGTCTCAGGAACATCTATATTATTATATAGTTTTGATAAGTCAACTTTGACTTTGTTATTTTCATAATCTATGGATAGGGCCTCAAGCATTTTCAGGTCCTTCATAAAAATATACTGGTTGTATGGGTCATCATACGGGTTATCAAAAAACTCAGAATCCTCATATTTTACCCTACTCAGAGTATCTTCATACTGCTCAAGTTCATAATACTTGAAAAATCCACCAGCAGCTTGAGGATTATAAACCTCCTGAATCTCTTCTGAAATTCCACTTCCATCATAATACAGAACCTTTTTCATTCTTGGTAAAACTACAGTGTCGAAATGATCTCCCATTTCAATTCCAACCCACTTTCTCTTGAGTTTATGTGCCACTGCAGTAGTAGTTCCAGACCCAAGAAAGAAATCAAGAACCATGTCTCCCTCTTTCGAAGTCGATTCTATAATGCGTTTAAGGAGAACTTCGGAATTTTCTGTTTGAAACCCCCACTTTGTGGAGTAACCCTGAATATCACTCCAGTTAGAATCTAAAACCACGTGTTCTTTTTCTTCCACCCAGTATTTAGGTTGAGGGTCATCGGCACCACATTCTGGGCAACCCCTCCAAACACCGTTACTCTTATTGTGTGTGTATCCACACTTTTTACACTTCAAAATTAATTTCTCTTCTTCAATCATCATATCTATTCTTTTCTGCGAAAACTTCCAGTGCTTGCCTTTAGGTGGGGACAGTTCTTTACCGAAAAATATTTTAGAAGTCCCTTGCCCAGAAGAATCTCCCATATGTCTCCAGAAACCTTTTCTTTTTTTATCAGTTTTTTTAAATGGATTTAAATAGACAAATTTATCCGAATTTTTTGAAAATACATAAATATTATCTATGGCTTCTGGCAACTTTTTGATATTTTTATCTGTAACATTTTTCTTAAATCTCCTTACAATAATTTCATTCCTAAAATTATCCTTCCCAAAAATATTATCTAACAATGGTCTTACAATCCAGTTTCCATTATAATCACATCTTACAAAGATACTTCCTTTTTCATTTAATAGTTCCTTTGCCAAGTTTAACCTGTTTTCGAGTAACGTTGCCCAGGATGAATCTTTATAATTCACAGAGTAGAAATAATCAGCTTCCTGTTCCTTGTTAAATGGAGGGTCGATGTAGATTGTTCTTATTTTATCTCTAAATTTTGGTAATATTGTGTTTAATGCTTGATAGTTTTCACTTTTTATAAGCCATCCGTCAAGTGAACCATCCAAATCATCGAATAGGCTTAAAATTTCAAGTTCTAAATCTTTAAAATATTTTGTGTCAATAGGTAAAAATTGATAACCTTCAGACAGTCCTTTGCTTTGTCCTTTCTCTGAGAGTTTATTTTCAAGAATTTTATCTTTAGCAAAGTCTTTTCCTATAACTTTCAATTCTTTCCATTCTTTAATTTGTTCATCAAAATTGGGGTGTTTTAAGAGTCTTTTTATTATTTCAATTCCCATTTTTTTGCTTGCAATTCTATCAAGAGTTATCACATAACTGGAATTCAAAACAAACTTTGGTTTGTTCCATATCTTTACAAGCTCATCCTCAAATTGAGATATAAAATCAATGATCTTAAAGGCAATATTCTTTAATGCCTGTAATTCTCTAATTCTTTTTTCTGTCCATTTACTTTCACCAGAAAAAACATACTGATAAAGCCAAATGTTAAATTGCTCCTTTAAAAATTCCTTAGCGTTTTTGTTTATGAAATAATCAACCTCGCTTTGCTTTTCAAAAACTCTGAACGCCCTTTTTAATACATCTTCCGTTATCTTTATTCCTTCGTTGTTCAAGGCCTTTAATATTTCCTTAATTTTGGTTTTTCTCCCTCTTTCAGAATAAGTAACACTAAAAACTATTTTTTCTTTTTCTACTCCTTTAAGATCATAAATTATTTCCTTCTTTTCATAGGCTTTTTTATGTTCCAAATTGGAGACATCAAAGAAAAATCTGAAACCATCCGTTTTTATTTCAAGGTTTTTAAATAACCTGTCTTTTTTGACATAATATAGCATGTGAGTTTTCCAAAAAAGCATGATGTCCCTATCATCACGATAGACCTTCTCATAAACATTTTGATGGAGGGGTGTGTATCTAAAATAAATTGAACCAGTTTCTGAAAAATAGCGTTTAAAGAATGTATAAAGTTTATCAAAAAGTTCTTCTTTGAAATCTGGGAATGGTTCTAATGCAGATTCTATATCCTTTTGTAGCCTTGGAAAAACTCCCTGATTGTAATATTTTGATTTAATTCTCATCAGGTTTATGTACCCTGATTTTCCTTCCACTTCTGCACCTACAAATATTTCCTGCAACGCACTGTAAAATTTCTGCTCTTTATTCATAGTTTAACCCCGCCGCGTATTCATACATCATTAAATCATGTTACTAGCATATATATCATCTACTATATATTATCTAATTTGTTATTCATTAAAGGCCAATATCCGACGTACGTATAATGAACTAAAGTATTTAAAATGACTCTCTAGTACATGAGAACAGTGCTCTCCAGTTCTAGGATAGTCTTGGAATGGCAAAAAGCCCCCCTAGTCTATTGTGAATGTGAATTAAACAAACTGTATTTTTCACCAGCTTATCCCTGGCGAACATAATTGAATTCGAAACCGATACTCCAGAGGAGCACCTCAAGGGATTAAAAAATGAATCAGAAGTAGACACCAAATTCTTTGAGGATCCGCTAAGGACTTGAATAATAAAGATAAGCTTAAAATATTGGGACTAGGATCCGAATTCAGAGATGCATTGATTATCTGTTCAATACAAGATGACTTTCAAATTTTAGCAGCCCCTCTTATAAATTTTCCATGAATTCAATCAACTCTGAATTTGTATATTTTTTAAAGTACCTCTCAAATTCAGTCTCCTTATAATGATCGAACTCCTCCTCACTTTTTGGTTCCCATACCCAAAAATCACATTCAAGGGTTTCCTGATTTTTTAATTCATACAATATAATAAAAAATCTAATACCTAGTTCGCGAGTTAGAAGGAAAATTGCTCTGGAATTCGATCCACAGAGATATTTTTTTGTCTTACATGCCATTGCTTTACTTCTAAAAATGCTTTTTGTAAGAATTCTCCGTTCTCCATTCTATATTCATAAAAATCAATGTCAGTAGCATAACATTTATTACTTAAATATTTTCTATGCCATTTACTAAATGTTAAATCTCTTTCACCTAATTTTTTTAATTTATTAAATCGACATGATTATTGATTATGATTCATTATCTGATAAAATAAAAGATAAAGATTAATTTATTGTTGTTCCGTTTTCATCAAACTGTAGGGTTGTTAACCGGACCACTGGTGCTTTCTGCCTTCCTTTGACTCCTGGGACGCTGAGTTTCTGGACTTTGGCAGATGTGGCGTTGTATGTGTTTTCATAGCTCACCGTCCTCTTTGTGTATTTGGTGTTGTATGTGTACTGTTTGAAGAGTATGCTGGTGCCGTAGGTGTATGTGCCCAGGTTGAGTGTCCTGGTGGTTCCTCGTTTCAGGTAGAAGTTGTAGGTTTTCTTTGTTATGGTTCCGTGGTCGTTGGCGGTGATGTAGAGTACTATGCGGATTGTCATTGCTGAGTTGTTTTTTATTCTGAGTTTTATGTAGCTCCTGCCTGCAGCCACGTTTATTGTCCTGCCATCATCGTTGTTTGCGGTGTTGCTGTCGTCTATTGCGTCGCTTGATACTGTCCCGTTGAGTGTGTAGTTTCCTGTCTGTGTGTATTTTGCTGTGATGTTGAGGATGGCCTCCTCGTCATCCTGCAGTTCACCTATGTCCCATATTCCATTGCTGTATGAACCCCTGGATGCCTGGATGTTCAGAACCTGGATGCCTGGTGTCTGGAGGTTAACTTTCACGTTCTGTGCTGTGACTGGTCCGTTGTTCTTTGCATAGACCACGATGTTGAATGCTTTTCCCTGTGTGGTTTTTGTGGGTGCTGTTATGATTGTCTGGAGGTCTGCTCCGGGTACGGTGACTGTTGCGCGTCCTGCGTTGTTTGCAGCGTTTTGGTCATGTGTCTGGACTTCGCCTATGGTTGCGTAGTTGGAGAGGTCCCCTGTCCTGTTCAGCAGGCATGTCATGGTTAGTGTTGCTTCTTCACCGGCTTGGAGGGTTTCGATGTACCAGTATCTTTCGAGGTCGTCGAAGTATCCTGCGCTGCAGGTGTAGTCCTGGAGGATGAGTCCGCCGCTGAAGTAGTTCCTGATGAGCACGTCCCTGGCAGCCTGTGGGCCGTTGTTTTTGACTTTTACAGTGTATGCTGCTGTTTCCCCCATCCTGGCGGTTGCCCTGTTTGCTGTTAGTGTGACCTGGAGGTCAGCCTGCTCTATGGGTTTGAACTGGAGGCTTGCCTGGTTGTTGTTTGGGTTTTCATTCCCTTCAGCGGTGAGGTTTGCTGTGACGGTCACCTGCTGTGTCGTGTTCACGAGGCATACGAGTGTGAGGCTCTTCTCTTCATAGGCATGTACGTCCCCAATCTCCCAGGTCCCTGTCTCGAGGTCGTAGTATCCTTGACTGGCGGTGTAGTCCTGGACTACGAGGCCCTCGGGCAGGTTTACAGTGGCAACTGCACCGTTTACGTTCTCATTTCCCGCCTTGACTATCACCTTAACGTTCATACTGGTGTTGTAGACGGGCTTTGTAGTGTTTTCCAGTGTTATGCTCGCATCTGCAGCTGAGGCACCTCCGGCTCCTGGAAGGACGAAGATGCTCAGCAGGACTGCAAGCAGAAGCATCCTTTTCGGATTCAATGGTTTTTCACCTCCTCTGAGTAGTACTAAGTACACATAATAGTAACGATTTTAGTAATAACATCCCTTTGGGTACACAATCCAATCGAAAATTTGCTTTTATGGGGAGCACATACTGTACCCATAAATTTATTATGATATTAATAATAAGTAATACTTTAGTTGGTGGTAACTGTCCGCCGATAATAACTAGGAGGTTTCAAGAATGCCCGACTATATTAATGGTGAGATATTCATGAAACGTGAAAGAAATCTTAAGATGTCCCTCAAAGAGCGCGACTTTGATGTTCTGACAAGCAGGGAAGGTGAGCTTCACCTTATGCTTACAGGTGATGGGGAGTCCTTATTTTTGTTCTATCTTTTAATGCCGTTCAGAGATGTCTTTGAACTGCAAAAGAAATCCGTATGGAAACTCAGAAAGCTTGCAACACGAATGAACGCCAAGCCCTTCCTCGCTACCTTCATCCCAGATATAAGCACATGGTTCTTCCTGCCGCTGAGCGTTCTTGAGGAAAAAGATAATTTTAATTTCATCCTAAAAATTAGAAAATCAAGACCCAATGGCTTTTATCTCCACAATCTTATCTCCGAGGAGCTTCAGCAGAGGCTGCTATAGGTGGATAATCATGGAGTTCGAGAACTGCTACATTTTCACAATAACCATGATCATACTCACAGCCATATGGATTGTCTACATGTTTTCGCTTACAGCACAGGCGATAGGGAGGGTTTGATAGACATGATGAACGAAGACATCAATGATGTTCTTAAGTTCATCCGCGAGCTTGAACATGACCATGGAAAAAAAATTTTCCTTCAGAGGGTCTATCTGGATCTCAACACAGCGTGTAAACTCCACCTTCTCAGCCTCTTTGAAGAGACATCCCGTAGCGACATATCACGAAAGGCCATACAGAACGCAATCAAAGAATATGAAGAAAAAAACGGCAACCTCATAAACAAAGCCAAAAAGGAAATTCTGTGCTTAATATGAATGATTTACAATTTGGTCTTAACTGATGAAAACATTATTAATTTCAGTTTTTTAATTTTGAAGACTCAGTATCCTCATTAGTACTTTAACTATGTGGTTCATGTTATCTTTTTCTTTTTCAAAGTCAGATTTGGTTTTTCTCATATCGATTTCTAACACGTGGGCAGCAACATTCCCTTTCTCCCTATATTTATTAATCGATTCAATAAATTCTTTGTTTAGTGAGTTACTATAATGTTTAAAATCACTCAGATTCTCCCTTAAATTATTTATAAGAGAGTTAAAAGTCAAATATCTTCCTTGATGAGGGTTATAATACTTTTCAACAGCCCTATCGCTGTATTTCTTCTTAAAAAGGTCTATAATTAAACTTTCAAGTAACTTTCTATATAATAATATTGCTGGCAGATAAAGTTCTTTAGAATAACATTCATTTAATAAATCGATCAAATTCCTATAGAAATCATCGAGAACATTTAAAATTTCAAAAAATGGTTCTTCATTAATGATCACGTCGTATTTTTCATTATTAAGATCAATTAGTGCTTCATCGATTTTATTTTCTAAATCCTTATATAAATCTCTGATATACCTTCTTCTCTCTTTATAAGTTGGCAACTCCCTGCTCCAATAGTCATAAAAATCTTTAAGAGAACGAAAAGTATTTTTTTGAACCAATGAAAGTCCATATTCTTCCAGACATTTTATCTTCAAGTTGATCGCAACTCTTAATTCTTGATATTCTGAGTCAAACTTTTCAATGCACTTCCAAAAATCTTTTCTAGAACCACTACAACCACCAGTACTAACAGTTTCCATTATGTCTTTTATTTGAGTAATTTGCTCTTGGAGATCTATTAAGACCTCTATTAATTTATTATTCATAAACGATTTCCTCTACGAGAATTTCTTTCATTCCTGAAAGTTCCATGACTTCACTGATACTGAAGCCATAAATATCTTCAAGGATAAATATAAATCCAAGAATACCAGAATCAACAAACCAGTTACCTGTAAATTCAAGGTCTGAGCTCCCTTTGAATTCATATTTCATGATGACACCACCATCCCGAATCCCATGCTGTTCTTCTCACCGAAGCCACAGTCGTATCCAAACTCTAGAAGTCGTGGGTCACCCTCTACCCGGAACTTCATGTGATAGGCGCGATGGTATGTCTCAGAACCCTCCTTAGGGATCATGATTCTCTTCCTCTTAATGGAACTCTGATAGGGGATAACCTTGAGGTATTCATCCCCATCATAGTCCCCATAGAATTCCCTGTATTTCCTTACAAGGTTCTTCTGCATGTTCTCATAGAATTTAAGGTCATTAGGGTTGACATCCCACTGTCTTAGTTCACCATTATCCTTCTTCACCGTCTTAATGATTATCGGAGATAGTGTCCTGAACTTCATGTTCCTTCTGAATTCAGGGGGCTCAAGGAACTCCACATACTCCACCTGGACCTTTCTCCTCAGAAAATCAATTTCTGGTTTATCGATAAACCCCTCTACAAGGTTCTTGATGAGTTCATGATTCGGTGATGATATGAAAAGGTGGAATCTACCATCCTCTGATACCAGGAAGTTCTTGTAGGTTTTTCTCCGAAGTATGCTGAGCTGTGAGAACGTGAAGAATTTAAAACCAGCTCTGGAGTGGAGTTCACTTGCAAGGTCAAGGTCAGCTATCCTTCTGTAGATTATGGAGGATACAACGTGATTGTAGTTGTATGGAATCTTGAATGGCCTCATAGGTGATTTGAGTTCAATTTTCAGTCTTACTTCAATCCCTCCAGAGTATAATCACTGTGATTTAATTAGAAGCTGAAATATATAAATTTGACTATTCAATAAAAATAATAAAGTTTTAATGTGATGTTTCATCCTTCACGGATATGTTTATTTTCATGTGCATCATGATTCATCAGTCCTGAGACCCCTCCAACCCTGAGAGATGAAAATCTATTTTTCTCTGCTGGACATGATTTTTAAGGATATCATAGAAGATAGTCATACGTTAAGCTCAGATTTCACTAATATAAGGTGACAAGAACATCCAGTTTTTGCTGTCTAAATTTCTTTTAAAAGATTACTTAAAATCATTTAGTGCAACCTAGCTTATTAGTTTGCCATTTCACTGTTAAGCCAATATCCATCAGGTAAAAATCCTCTAGATTCTCTAAAGGGATATACCTGAAATCTTCAAGTTCACCTATCATTGGCAGAGAATTCAGGCCTTTATCCTCACCATAATTTATAGACAGCGAAAAATCATTTATATATATTTTGAGCCTCATTAGTTCGCTTTTTCGAATAAAACGATCCATTTGCATTATATTATCAAGTTCTTCCCTTATAGATCTCGCTTTTTTGTCTAATTCCACAAATATGGACATACTTCTCGTCTTTTCTATAAGGGCAAATTGAGAAGTTTCCTGAAAATTAAGGCACTTTAAGCTCTCTATTAAATTTAAAGATTCGTCGAATGACCCTCTTTCTTTTAATAAGAGGTAATATTTTTTTGCTGATCTAAATACAAAGTCATTTTCTGACACCTCGCCCTTCATATCTTTTAAGATAATTTTTGTGGAATCTATAAGAAAAGGATCATAGACATGTTGATATAAAAAGTTCCCTTTCTCATCCTTAACAATTACAATATTCACCTCACCTTTTGATCCACTATAGTTTCTGTTGCACCTCCCTGCTGTCTGTATTATTGCATCTAACGGTGCTAAATCCCTATAAACTACATCAACGCTTATATCAACTCCTGCTTCAACCAACTGCGTGGTTATTATAACCTTTCTTTTATTATCTTTTCTAATTCTTTTTATTCTTTTGAGTCTGTACCTGGGCAGAATATATGTAGACATATTGATCAGTTCAAGGCCAGGGAAATTGCATATACCATCACCATCAACACAGCTTCTTGATTTGATATCATTGCACAATTCTTTTTTAAGATAACAGTAGAGTTTCTGGGATGATTTGACCGTGTTCAATACCACCATAATGTCTTTATCATCCTTTTTTATTTTTTCAAGGATCATTTCTTTAAATGAATCAAAGTCCAATGGATTCAAATTAAAATTAAATACAACCCTATCAAAGGATTCAAAATAAAGCTCCTTATCCTTAACTAATTCTTTTATTTCAGAATCATCGAAAATCAAGGGTTTTGTGGCCGTCATTAGTATGAAATAGCAATTAAATTCAAATGCGAGATGTTTAAGAACCATATTTATAAGATGCCAATATTTATGAGGTATTGACTGAATCTCATCCAGCAATATAACCGAATTTACTATGTTATGGAATTTTCTGGCTGCTCTGTTTTTATTTGTTAATATACTATGGAAAAGCTGAAAAAAGGTCGTTATTACTACCTCTGAGTGCCATCCCTCTGTTAAAATAAGAGAACTGTTAATATCTAGCAGGTTCAATTCATTGTTCCTCAGTTCCCTGTATTCTATATCTGCAAGATGGTGGTGTTTAAGCAATAAATTCGATGGAATCTTTGAATTTCTTTTAAACCTATCAGAACTCAAAATTTCCCCTATTACACTTGCATTCTGATCTATTATGCTTAAAAATGGTAGTGAATAAATTATTTTTGGTTCAAAACAAAAAACATTATTTAATCTTTCCCGAAGACCCAGTGCAAATGAAAATCCTGTAAGAGTTTTACCTGTGCCGGTAGGTACATTTATTGAGAGAATTCTATCCCTTTTTATATCAATCTCTCCAAGCCTCTCATTGACCTCCTGATAAATCCTCTCTCTTAGTTTATCCATTGATCCTCTCTGGATGGATCTGAACCTTTTAGCCTTGTAGTCATCTACGAGGTCTTTGCTCAGGTTTCCAATTCTTGAAGGAATTTTACTACCCGATGCATCCATTTTGTCTGAATCGAGGAGTACTGAGTAAAAAAATAATATTTCAAAATAAGCTCTAAGACCCCCTTCCCTGGCAAGTTTCCTCGTTTTTTTATATATTTCGCCAACTAAAACGTCAAATTCTTCAAAAAATGTGTTTAAATCTAAATCGTAATCCTCAAAGTCAACCAGTATTTCATTATAAATATTTTCTATTTCTTCTTTTTTATGTTTGATATCCTCCATCTGTTCCTTTATAAGCCTTATTTTCTTTTGATCTCTCAATTTACGCGACTCTTCCTTTATATTCCCAATATTTGTATGATGTCTGCTTATAACGATCCATGAAACAGATGGAATATACCATAGCTCATCTATCCTATCAGTCTTGATCAAAAAATCCTTTACAATGAAGTATCCAAATAATGATGATAGAAAACTGTGACTTGCTTTTTTTGTCCTCTTATTGGTTATCAGCATTTTCTGGAATGCTGTAGTGGATTTTCCAAAGTCATGAGCGGCTCCTATCAAATAGGATATATCACCCATGAGCCTTTTATTCTTTATAAACTTTGAATTAATGATGTTTCTTGATAGCGTTGCCACATTTTTTAAATGGTCCGCCAATTGCTTATCAGGATGAGAATAGAGTTTAGAGTAATACAATGTTATTCTCACCAGCCCTGTATATCTCTCCTCCGGAGGCCCCCAATGATTTGCCATTCTGTTCAAAAAGTACCCTTTCATATTTTAAAACCCTTCGATCAGGGCCCATAGTTAGAGGTATGTTTTCTATCGTCCACCGCATTCCTCTCTTCAGATCTTCTTTATCTACTTTGAAATCTTTATTTCTAATAACGGTATGGACATATTCATTAGAATCCACCTTATAAACATCCACCTCTCCTTGGAACCTGAAGTTCAGAATACATTCACTGATACCCATATAGGGTGTGAATACACTTTTATGTTCTTCAAGATGAAGTCTGAGTTTCCTGTAGATTTCAAGATCTTTTAGCCATACGTAAATCCTATAATTCGGATCCTTAATAAACTCAAAGGGAGTTGGAGAGTGTGGATGCGATTTATTATCCCAAAGGAAGAACCCATTAGAGGTGTTAATCAAATTAATGTTTATATTGATCTTTTTTATGGGTTCCAAAATTTTTATAGCGTACTTTACGTTATCGTTTGAAAAGATTTCATAATAGGAGTCTCTTTCAAAACCCAAAATAGCAGCTAACAATCCATTTAAAGATGTCTTGGGTGGGATTGAATATGTTAATGGGGAAGTTGTGGTCTCTATCTTTCTAAAATGACCGTAATCTCCCCATATATCAAACACAAGTACCTTATCTATTTCCATGGTGCTCACATTATAAATCCAGTGTTTTCAGTTCAGCTATCTCTCCAAGTTTTTGAGTGAAATCTATTGTTTCAGCTCCATCAACAAATTCAAGCTCATCATCAACCTTAAGTTCTATTCTATCTATCTTTTTCTGATTATCCTTCAACGTTTTAAATAGTTTTGAAACATCTAATTTGAATTCTGACAAATCCCTTATCTCCCTTTCATCAATGCCCTCTGTTATTAACTTTATCTTCCTATCCAAATCACCTATATGGTAATTATTTTCTTTATAAATGATTCTGAGTAGCATTCGTGGCATCTGACCAATCTTTGACCTTGTAATAAGATTTTTGGTCCCGTTCCAGAGACCATCAAGCAGCAGATAGATGTCACTCTCTTTTAGGAAAGTCGTGCGAGCTGCATTCTCATTGATGATTCCATAAAATGCTATCAGTGAGTATGGTAAAATTTGGGTCTCTATAAAGGTTCCTTGCTGGGCCTCCGCCTTTGATGGCATGACACTGGTGCCCTTTATGCTCCTAACTTCAACTTCGTGTAATGATCTTCCGAATTTAAACTGAACTGGACCCGTAAAGGTTATGGACCGTCCCCCCTTTTTACCAGATCCCTTAAGAGCTATGGTTGCACCGAATAATCTCATATCAATATATTTTTCAAGAATTAATCTTTTTTCTTCCTCAAATCGTTTATCATCCTTTACTTTAAGTTTTTTCAGGTCTTGCTGAAGTTCTTCTATTCTTTCTTCTCTAGTTTTTTGCGTGCCATCATTCTTTACATCCTTTATTACAAATATATCCTCCCCCCTGAAGTTGTGCAGATAATCCCTGATAGTCCTTTTTAGTCTCAGGTCAGTCACAATGTTTATATTTCGCTCCGCATCTATTCTGGGTTTGTTTTCATCTAAAGGATCTCCGTTTGGATTTGCATCCTTCACATCATATAAAAACAGGATTTCAGATCTATTTTTTATAAAATCATTCATGGTAAACACCCTTTTTTTCTTTAAAAGCGCCTCCTAAATTAATTCCAAGAGCAAAATAGTAGCTTATATCATCCTTTGATAGTTTCCATCCGCTATTTTCAGTTTCAATCAAATATTTTGAAACTTCCTCCTCCAGTAGTGGGTAAGCAACCCGGTATTCCCTTAATTTTTCTGTTACTTCTGGCAGTAATCTTCTGATATCCCTCCTATCAAGCTTTAAACCCTTCAATTTAGACCTGAAGGGAGTGGATTTTCGCTGCGCATACTGTACATCCAATAGAAATTTCGTAAGTACTCCCTGCAAAAACACCGCCCTTTTCTCAGGAGTATCAAACACGTTTTCAAACTCCTTGAAAAACGAGTCAATCTTGCCAACAACTGTATTCTCCACTTCACCTGAAGAATGTCTTAATTTATCCATATTATTTACCCCCAATAAATCAAGTCTATTCAAAAACTCCAGCAAATACAGTGATTTCAAGCACAACAACTTCTCTCCAAAATCCCTATCGTTCACATGCTCAGTTCTTATCTGCTTAATAAAAAAAGAGACAATTAATCCTCTATTTAAACTTCTCTGAGCTAAAATATTGCCCACAGTATCAAGGAAGAAGTTATCATGATCTTTAAAGAAGGTTTTAATTAAGCCCCCTAGAGTCATATCCCCCCTACTCTTACCATCCCATGAACCATCAATCAGATCTCCAGACCATTTGTCACCCAAGATCATCTTTAATTGTTCCTCTTCAAAAATGGATTTTTCTACACCATAAAAAGCCTCAAAAAGCGCTTTTATCCATGAAGGAGGTACATCCTCAACGTATTTATGTATATCAAAATTATCTCCCTGCCCCCTTTTATAAAAAACAAATATAAAAACGAGGAAATCCTTATTTTCCTTCAGTATATCCAGTATATCATCTTCCAATGAAAGCAAGCTTCTACTTTTCAGCCTCCTTTCATCATCTTTTATCTCCTCAATTAAAACATCATTAATGTCTCCAACCACGTAGTAAGGTATAACATAGAAGTTATATTCAAAAAATGACTTTGAAAGGTAGTTATTAATAAATTCCTTGCCAATTTCTAAGTTTATACCACAATCTTCGCATAGGGGTAATTGTTTCCAGGAATTTTCCTGGACAAAATTTGAAGCAAATCCCTTTTTCATAACTGTATAAACAGAAAAAGGCGATGCGAAGCCATAGACCTCCTTAGACTCCCCGCAGAGATAACAGGTTCCTACACCTTTAGAAATAATTTCCTTATCAAATTTCCTCTCATAAAATTTCTTAAGAGATTCTTCCCGGAAAATTTTTTTGAAGATTTCTATGTCCCCCGGGTATTTCTCAGCCTCACCCTCCCTTATTTTTACTGTAAAAAGAGTATTATTTATTTCTCTTTTAGGTATCTCCTCAAGGATGGAAACGATGTCTTGTTTAATATCTTCTGATAAATCCCCGTTTTTGTCAATAACCACATCATTCAATTTTTTTATTAATTCATCGCCCCAGAAGTTATTCTTTTTTCCCGCATATGTTATGAACCATTTCTTCAATCTATCTATTAATTTATCAGGAGTTTGAACCCTAGAAGTCGGAACAGTGTCCCACAATCGATGCCTGAATTGTCTATACAGATACTTATCAACCTTTTGAGCGGTGAATTGTTCCAGATGAATTCCTTCATACTTTAACTTATGGTTTTCCTTTATAAAAACCGCGCATATGACATGTTTGATTCCAGAAAGTTTATTAGCCTCTATGAATGCCCTTTCAGCACTGATATTCTCATAAATCCTGAGATATTTCCCCAGATCTCGAACAGATGTTAACATTCCAACCCCCCTTAATAAAATGTTATTATTACATTATATAACTATAGAACATTTTTCATGAAAAAGGACCTTTCCAGATTCTCTGACATATCTAAACTCTCTCAAGTGTGTTCAAAGCTAAAAATTCAATTTTTTAACTCCACTTCAACTCTCCTACATATAACTCATATTTTAATTTGATGTTTAAATATATAAATTTGACTATTCAATAAAAATAATAAAGTTTTAATGTGATGTTTCATCCTTCACGGATATGTTTATTTTCATGTGCATCATGATTCATCAGTCCTGAGGCCCCGCTAGGGATGAGATTCTGCTCCATCCCCTTAAAAAAATAGTAACTTTGAAAATTGAAATTACATGGATATTCTGTCTATTTTAAATCAGAAAAAACAATATACTCACCATGCCATGCCAGAAACGGAATTTCCATACGATACCGCCTATTTTAAAGCTGTCTCCAACAGGTCTGCATATTCTATGCAATTACTTATTAATAAGTTTTTAATATTTATGATTTATGGTTAGGATACACTGATTCCTCTGGGTGAAGTGTGACGGTAGATTTCCCCATCCTCCTATGAAACCTGACAGTAATGGATCACATCAGGTTCTGCTCCTTCCTGCTGAAGAGGAATGCTGCTGCCGAGACAGAAACCGCTGCAAAGAATGTTATAACGGCAAGGTTAAGGCCGAGGGGGAGGACCGACTCCCTGAGTATGGTGAACCTGAGGGCGTCAACAGCATAGGTGAGGGGGTTGATGTAGACCGCGCCCTGCAGCCATGCCGGGAGGCCCGTGATGGGGAACAGGGCCCCGCTCAGGAGGAATATCGGGAGGACTATGAAGCTCATTATAAGGTTGAACCCCTCCATACTATCCGTGAAGGCCGCGATAACAAGGCCCAGGCCGCCGAGTCCCATGGATATTATGAGGGCTATGACCATGCTCACAGCAAAGCAGACCGGGGACATAGTAACACCCACTATGAATGACAGGAGGAGGAGTATGGCTGCCTGTATCATGGAGGCTGTGCTTATACCCAGGGCCTTCCCTATAACTATCGCCTGCCTTGATACCGGGGCTACGAGGATCTCCTTGAGGAAACCGTACTGCCTGTCTATTATCACCGAGACCCCCGAGAATATTGAGGTGAAGAGTATGGTCTGGCCGATTATACCCGGGTAGATGAAGGCCCTGTACCCCCCTGAAACTCCTCCGAAGCGTACAGCGGCCCCCAGGCCGGTCCCGAATATTATGAGCCACAGCAGAGGTGTCACAACCGACGTCACTATCCTTGACCTGTACCTGAAGAACCTCTTCATCTCACGGAGCCATATCGTGTATATACCTTCAAGTTCCGGCATCGGTATCAGGCCTCCCCGCCTATACCTGAACCCGTGTACTTTATGAAGACATCCTCAAGGGTCGGGTGCTCCAGTTCAACCGACCTGATGTAGAATCCCCGGGCCGCTGCGAAGTTCACTATCTCGGGTATTAGGTTCTCGCCGGCCTCCACCAGCAGCTTTATCTCATCCCCTGAGATGAAGGCCTCCCTGACGTAGTCCTGTTTACCTATGAGTTCATAGAACTCCCCTGCCCTGTCAACCTTCACGGTTATCTTATCGGCCCCGAGCTCCCTTTTAAGGTTCCGGGGTGCGTCGGCCTTTATTATCCTGCCCCGGCTCATTATTGCCACCTCGTCGCAGAGTTTATCGGCCTCCTCCATGTAGTGTGTTGTGAGGAGCACCGTGACGTCCTCCTCCCTGTTGAGCTTCCTTATATACTTCCATATGCTCTCCCTGGTCTGGGGGTCGAGTCCGAGTGTTGGTTCATCAAGGAAGAGTACCCTTGGGTGGTGTATGAGGCCCCTGCCTATCTCGAGCCGCCTCTTCATACCTCCAGAGTAGGTCTTCACGTATTCATCCGCCTTGTCACCGAGGGCTATGAGTTCAAGGACCTCCTCTATCCTCTGTTTCCTTATATCCCCCGGGACTCCGTAGAGGGCTGCGTGCATTTCAAGGTGCTCCCTCCCTGTGAGGATATCGTCAAGGGCCCTTGACTGGAATACTATCCCTATGGACTCCCTCACCTTCTTTGACTCCCTCACAATATCGTATCCATTCACCCATCCCCTCCCTGATGTCGGGTGGAGGATGGTGCAGAGCATTGATATGAGCGTAGTCTTACCTGCCCCGTTGGGTCCCAGGACACCGTATATTGAGTCCTCCGGGACCTGGAGGTCAACCCTGTTAACTGCAAGGAAGTCATCATACCTTTTGCTTATGGCCTCTGTCTCTATAATGTTCACACTGGACCCCCTCTTGTTTCATGGATTAATCTATGGGTAATACTATTAATATGTGGTGGGTTTGTTGTTCTCCCCAGGCCATCAGGGGGGCCTTAGGATCATTTAAACTTTATTCTGGGTGTTCTGGATCCATGAGCAGTCCCATTATGCAGGATGGGGACACTGCGAACCTTGTAGTGGCTGATGACGGCGTGGGACTTCCTCCGGATTTTGACCCCGAAAGGGACGGTAAGCTGGGGATGGAGCTCATGATAAACCTTGCAGGGCAGCTTGGAGGCCGGCTTGAAATAGATGGCTCGGATGGTGTCCGCATAGGGGTCAGATTCCCCCTGGATAATTCAGAAACTGATGTGCCACTGGACGAATCATAGATCTTAACGGTTTTCATGATTAAATAATTTTTGCTGTTAAATTTTTATAAAAAATTATAACTGAATGTACCATCCATATTGTTATATGGTGATGGTATGATACTTGAAACCGTAAAGTCCGGGGGAATTTCACATAACTCCTACTTCCTTGGTTCCGGTGGTGAAGCTGCGGTCATAGACCCCAGGAGGGATGTTGACGTCTACCTTGACCTTGCAGAGGGGCACGGCATGAACATAAGGTACATCTTCGAGCCGGATCTCCTCATAGTAGACGCTTGGGGGGTTCTGGGCACGGCATGAACATAAGGTACATCTTCGAGACCCACCGGAACGAGGACTACACCATCGGGTCCGTGGAGCTTGCACGCTACGTGGATGCGGAGATACTCCATGGCTCTGCACTGGACTTCAGGTACGGTACGGCTGTGGTGGATGGACCTGAAACCGAAGAAAATGAACAGATCCTTCACAAGCTTCAGGTACGGTACGGCTGTGGTGGATGGTGACACCTTTAAAGTCGGGTCCCTGGAACTGGAGGTCCTTGAAACTCCAGGCCATACATATGAGAGCATCTCAGTGGCTGTAAGGTACCCTGATGTCAGCGATGATGCCATAATGGTGTTTACGGGGGATGTGCTCTTCGCCGGTGAAACCGGGCGTGTTGACTTCTTTGGCCCTGAAAGGATAGAGGAAACTGCGGGGCTCCTCTATGACAGTATACATGAAAAGATTCTCACCCTGGGTGACCATGTCCTTCTCCTGCCTGCCCACGGGGCGGGATCTGTGTGCGGTGCCGAGATAAGGGACCAGGACGTTACAACCATTGGCTATGAGAAGCTCACAAACCCCTACCTCTCAATGAGCCGTGGGGAGTTCATTGAACACAAGAGATCAGAGAGGCTCTACACTCCCCCATACTTCAGGAGGATGGAGGAGAACAACCTGAAGGGGGCCCCGGTTGATAACCCGTACCTTGAGGCCCTCAGCGTCCCTGAATTCAGGGAACTTATGGATGATGGTGCCCAGGTGGTTGATGTCCGCAACCCCGCTGGATTTGCAGGCGGACACGTGCCCGGGAGCATTAACATCTGGCAGGATGGGTTCGCTGCCTTCGCCGGTTACTTCCTCAACTATGAGGACCCCCTGGTCATCGTGGGTGAGGGCCATGGCCTGGACCCTGTGAGGAGGTCCATGATAAGGATCGGGTATGATAACATGGCCGGCTACCTTGCAGGTGGATTCCAGTCATGGTACATGGCTGGTAACGAGGTCAGTAAGCTGGATGCCCTTGGGGTCCATGAGCTCGCTGAGAGGCTTGATGAATTCAGTTTACTGGATGTCAGGAAGATAACTGACCGTGAAAGGTTCCATATTGAGGGCTCGGAGCACATCTGGGTCGGGGATCTCCCCGGGAACATTGACAGTGTGCCTGAGGGGAACCTTCTCATCTACTGTGACTCTGGCTACAAGTCAACCATCGCTGCAAGCCTACTGCAGGGACACGGGGTGGATGCGGCCACGCTCCTGGGGGGTATAACCGCCTGGGTGAGGGCGGGTTACCCTGTGGTGGAGGGTTAGCCTGTCCACTGCACGGTCATGGCACCATCCTTAAGGACCCGTAAAACACTGGAGGTGACAGATCATGGGAATAGTTAAGATACCCCTCATGAGCAGGGAGGAGTATGATGAATTCATATCAGAGAACTTCATGAGCAGGATAGCATTCAACGGGGAATACCCCTACATAGCCCCGTTCCTCTACGTCTTTGATGGTGAGCACATCTACTTCCTCTCAACAAGGTACGGTAGGAAGATAGAACTCCTGCGGAACAACCCCTGTGTGGCTGTTGAGATAGAGAACTATAAACCTGACCTTTCAGAGTACCGCTTCGTCACACTGCAGGGCCAGATAGTTGAGGAGACGGAACCCGGGGAGGTTGAACGTGTTAAGAAGATGTTCGCTGACCTCATAGAGACCAGGAACCTGTCAAGGAACATCCTTAGGGCCCTGGGTCATTCACCCGAGGACCCCCTTGCCTGTCTCGTGAAGATGAACAGGAGCCATGTCTGGAAACTCGTTGATGTGGTTGATATAACGGGGATAAAGAGCGGTTAGTGAAGGGTAAATTCAGGTCCCCTGACTTATAAATAATTTTTTTAACCCTCGGACCCTTGGTGGGATGGATCACTTAATTCTTTTTAAAAACAGTTTCAGGGCCAGCCGTCTCTATAGGTGCAGTTTTTAGAGGAGAAAAAGAAGTAGGGTTCCAGGTGGTTCCACCTGGAACATGGTTAGGGGGATGAAAAGGTTAGGGTGGTTTTTGAAGGAGTTTGTGTCAAGGTTGGGGGGATGAACATCTACCTCCTTCACCTACCCTAATGTTAACTGTCCTTCACATACACTAAAGTTTTTATGTGAACATCTTCACCTAGGCGGGTTGGGGATGTGAATTTCACCTTCATGCCATTATATGGGTCCCTTAACCTGGAGGGATCATGGTTTCGACCATCATATCAGTCCCATCAGAATCCCTGTCAGGGTCCTGCTTCCGGCTGCGAATGCCATGAAGGTCACCGCCATGCCGGTCTTTATCAGCCGGGACACCCTGGAGGCCGTTTCAACATCCTGTTCCCTCAGGATCATCAGGGCAGCCCTGAGGAACACTGCTATTGCAGCCATGAGGACCGGAAGGTAGAGTGCAGAGAATATGCCCATGAAATAGAGTACCGGACTTGTTAGGCTGGCTGAGAACATGAATACAGCTGCAAGGATGCCTGAAACCCTCATCCCATATTTTATGGGGAGGGTTGATGCCCCGTTAAGCCTGTCGCCCCGGACATCCTCCATGTCCTTAACTATCTCCCTTGCCATGGTCATGAGGAAGGCGTAGAAACCGAGGTAAATGGATGTGGCAACCTCACCCACAACCACGCCACCAAAGACAAAGCTGAGGCCGGTCAGGAATGATATTGTGACATTACCCACAAGGCACTTCTTCTTGAGGCTCCATGCATAGTAGACCATGAGGAGTGAACTTGAAACCACTATGAGGCCCGGGATGGTGCCCAGGTAAAGGCCCAGGAGGGAGGCTGTAAAAAATAGGGCGGCGGAGTAGATCCCTGCAGCCCTCCGGCTAATCCTCCCTGATGGTATTGGGCGGGATGGCCTGTTCACAGCGTCTATTTCATGGTCAAAGTAGTCGTTAACGGCATTACCTGCCCCTGTTGCGATGAACACAACGGCCGATGCAACAATGACTGATGGGTCAGAGCTGCCTGCGATGAGTGCCATGAGTATTATGGTTATAACCGCCATAAGGGCGTTTACTGGTCTGAGTATCTCAAGGTACGGGTTCAAGGTGATGCACCTCCATATGGGTGTGATAAATGATTCTATGCTCCACTTTAAATCAAAAGTCACTTATAGAGTGAAATACTTCATAGTCTCTATGAACGGCAGTGATGTTCTTGGACTTCTAATGGTATATGTGTATGTTGCAGTTTTATTACTTGTGTCTGAGAGGTTACCTGAGGATAAACCAAATCTAAGCCGTAAATTCATACATATAATGGTGGGTAACATCCTTTTTATACTTCCCCTCTTTCAGAGCCGATTTGTAATCACATTCCTTGCAGCAGCCCCCTTCATAGTCCTCACCTTCCTTATAAGTCCCTACTCTCCCCTTAAGATAAAGCATCGCGCCTCATCCTACGGCCATGGCCTTGGCCTTGTATACTACTCCATATCCTGGACCCTAATGGCGTATATCTTCTTTGACAGGCCGTGGATCACCGGGATAGGTATAGCTGCAATGTCCTATGGTGATGGATTCGCGAGCCTCACAGGCCAGCGCTTCGGTAAAACCACCTACAGTGTGCTTGGTGACAGGAAGAGCCTTGAGGGGTCCCTGGGGATGTTCCTGGTCCTCCTGGTCACCATCCCCCTGGTACTCATATACTACTCCCAGAGGCCCGACCCCATCATCCTCCTGGTTGCCCTTACAGCAACCCTCCTTGAGGGGCTGACACCTAAGGGGCTTGATAACCTGACGGCATGCTTCGGGGCTGTTGCAGCCTACCTTCTGATCACAGGGGTGGGTCTATGAGGTTCATAGTTATTGATGGACTTGATGGTGCCGGTAAGGACACCCATGCCGAGCTTATAAAGAGGAGGTACCTCTCAATGGGTGAACGGGTGGTCTTCAGGTCACACCCCGAGGATGACAACCCCTACGGTAGGAGGGCCAGGAGGGCCCTCCTTGAGGGTGGGAGGATAAACCATATCCGTGCATCCATATTCTACGCCCTTGACGTTATAAGGTCCCTCTGGAAGTACCGGTGGCGATCGAATCCAGGGGCTGATACGCTGATATTCTCAAGGTACCTTATGGGTGTGGCCTATCTCCCTGAGTTCCTGGCTGTACTGCTCTACAGGGTCCTCTACAGGGTCCTGCCGACAACCGAGTACATGTTCTTCCTTGACGTCTCACCCGAGGAGTCCCTGAGGCGGCTCATGGAGAGGGATGAGCATGAGATGTTTGAAAACCTTGAGGACCTCAGGAAGACCCGTGAGAAGGCCCTTAAACTTGCGGATGGATGGTACATTATAAACACCGAGGACCCCATCGAGGATGTTCAGAGGAGGATCGACAGGATCCTTGACAGGCTGGATATGAGAAACTCGGAGGATCATGGGGCCGGGACAGTGAAGGGTGCCCCGGCTGAAGTACCGGAGGACCTGAATGAATAGGAGTACTATCCCCACACCAGAACCCAATCCCATGCTAAGTACCGGAGGACCTGAATGAATAGGATAACATGCCTTGTTGAGGATAAGCCATCACACACACTCATGGGGGAGCACGGACTTTCCCTCTACATTGAGGGTGAAAGGGACATCCTCTTTGACACCGGTCAAAGCAGCCTCTTTGCAGAAAACGCGTCCATCCTCGGCCTTGAACTGGGGGTGCAGATGCTGCCATCATATCCCATGGACACTATGACCATGGAGGCGGCCTCAGACACTTCATGGGTATCAACGACAGTGCAGAGGTGTTCATGGGGGAGGGGGCTTTCAGGAGGCGTTACGCGGTTGAAGATTCTGTTAAACGGTTCATAGGTATCCCTGAAGTTAAAAGTGAGCGTATAAACTTTGTGGGTGAAACATTACCCCTGGGGGATGGCTACACCATCCTGAAGGACTTTGGGGGAAGGTTCGGGAGGCCCGCGGGTAACCGGACACTCTTCATGGAAGCCGGGTCGGGACTGGTACCTGACAGCTTTCAGGATGAAATCGTCCTTGTCATCGAATCCGGGCGTGAGGTTCACATTATAACCGGCTGCTCCCACAGCGGGATCCTGAATATTGTTGAAGCCGCCTCTCAACTCTTCCCTGATAGGAGCATCGGTGTCCTTGCAGGGGGGTTCCACCTTTCAGGTGACGTCAGCGGGGTTGCCCGGGGACTTGCGGAATTCAAGGTCCGTGAGATCTACACCGGCCACTGCACATCAGAGGAGGCCCTCCATGAACTTGATGACATCCTGGGTAATGTCAGGCCCCTGCGACCCGGGACCGTGATAGAACTCTAGGCCGTAACAGGCTTATGGTGTGGAATAAGGGTTCAGGGGCCTGCAGTACCGTGATAAAACTCTAAGCCGTAACATGTGCAGTGGACTGTAGTAAGATCAGATTCCATGACAAAAACCCATAACAGCCCCACTAAACTGTAATAAGATCATATTCCCTGACAAAAACCCATAACAGCCCACTGAACTGTAATAAGATTTTAGTTCACCGGTAGTAAAACTTATTAGTTTAATTTAACATAAATGGTAACATGAGATGGCGTCTCCTGTTAATTTTTCTACTTGCAGCTGCCCTTGCAGGCACTGCATGCGCACATCAGCCCAGACTTGTCACTGGTACGGATGTTACAATTAAAAACCCTGAAGTATCCCAGGCATTCTACGGAAAGCTCACGGGAAAACCCGTCTATTTCACGGTGAGTTCTGATAAACCCTTCAGGTTATACGTTAACATACTGGTCCCCTACTCTGTGGATTCCAGGCCTGTGGCTGTTGATATCCTCAGGGATGACGGCACCCTCATCACGACCCTCCAGGGTAACCTCACAGAATGGGAGCCGTACTTTGAAGAATTCGGCGGCGACTCCTACTTCAAGGGGCCCGAGTTCAACCGTACGGTGGAACCTGGAACCTACCGTATAAGGGTCCGGAGCCAGACAAACAGGGACCCCTATGTCCTTGCAGTGGGGGATATTGAATCCTTCCCACCGGCAGAGGCCCTCAACGCCCTCCTGCTCCTCCCTCTGCTTAAGTCCGATGTCTTCGGCGTGCCTGTCCTCCCCCTTTTCATGCAGTTCCTTGGTATGGTTGCGGGTATGGGGGCATTCCTCGCCATCCTGATCTTCTCAAGGAGTGGGAGGGGGTCCCCTGAAATATACGGGCCCCTTAAGCGGCTTGGATGGGGCGGTATCCTCCTTCTTGCCCTGGGATGGGCCCTCACCTACATCACAAACCCCCTTAACATAATGGGGAACGTTGAAAACATTGTCCTGCTCCTTATAGTTGTCCTTAACTGGAGGTTCAACAGGGGGCTTCCAGGTTACCGGCGGTTTTCAGGGCTCTTCCTCTTTATACTCTGGATGATACTCCTCTTCATCAGAGCCTCACTGATAAACTACTGAAACACCCTATACTCCGGATGATACTCCCACTCCAGAACATCAACTGATAAAGTACAGCAGGGAAGGGTGGTTTTGTCCTTTCATGGCCTGGCCTCATGGAGGACCCCAGAGAACTCCACATTGATGGTGTGCTGCATCATGGTGGTTCACCATCCCCCATTTTAGAGACCTCCATTCAGAGGTGTGTCCCGGCGAAAGATTTAATAGTTTAATATGCAAATCTTAAAATGTAAGTTAATCAATTCATAGCCTTGATTTTATGATTACCATAAATCTCTGAAAGGTGTTTCAATTGGATAAGATAAAGATCGCTATAGTAGGTGTGGGGAACTGTGCCAGCTCCCTTATCCAGGGGATATATTATTATCAGAAAAAGGGTGCTGATGATGCAATAGGCCTCATGCACAGGGAAATCGGCGGATACGGTCCCGGGGACATTGAGGTGGTTGCAGCATTCGATATAGACAGGAGAAAAGTGGGTAAGGATTTAAGTGAAGCCATATTCGCACCCCCGAACTGTACAACCGTGTTCTGTGATGTCCCTGAGACCGGTGTTAAGGTTTCAATGGGCCACGTCCTAGACGGGGTGGCCCCGCACATGAAGGATTACCCTGAGGATCAGACCTTCGTGGTTGCGGATGAGGAGCCCGTGGACGTTGTTGAGGTCCTAAGGGAGAGTGGTGCTGAGATACTCCTCAACTACCTCCCGGTGGGGTCAGAGGAGGCTGCCAGGTTCTATGCCAGGTGCGCCCTTGATGCCGGTGTTGCCTACATTAACAACATGCCTGTATTCATTGCAAGTGACCCTGAATGGGCCGGGAAGTTTGAGGAGAGGGGGATCCCCATTGTGGGTGATGATATAAAGGCCCAGCTCGGGGCTACGATAACCCACAGGACCCTTGCAAACCTCTTCAAAAGGAGGGGTGTGAAGCTTGACAGGACATACCAGATAAACACGGGTGGAAACACCGACTTCCTTAACATGCTGAACCGTGACCGTCTTGACTCAAAGAAGGAGTCAAAGACAGAGGCTGTCCAGTCAATACTGGGTGATGATCGCCTTGAACCCGAAAACATCCATATAGGTCCAAGTGACTACATACCCTGGCAGAAGGATAACAAGATCTGCTTCCTGAGGATGGAGGGGAGGCTCTTCGGTGATGTTCCAATGAACCTTGAGCTCAGACTGAGCGTTGAGGACTCTCCTAACTCAGCGGGGTGTGTCATTGACGCCATAAGGTGCTGTAAACTGGGAATCGAGAGGGGTGTTGCGGGTCCCCTGACATCCATATCAGCCTACACCATGAAGCATCCGCCTGAACAGTACACCGATGATGAGGCTGCGAGGATGGTGGATGAATTCATTGAAGGGAAAAGAGAAAGATAAACATCTATTTTTATAAATGAATCTGAGGGGGAAAAATAAGTATTTTAAAAACCCCCTGATTTTGAAGGGGAAAGAGAAATACATCCCTTGATGGGTTGTCTCCGGAGGACCTCAGTCCTCCTGGACCTCTATGCACTCGTTTGGACAGACGTCCATGCACACCTCGCACTCATTGCATTCCTCAGGGTGCTGGACCTTGAGTTTCCCGTCGACTATTATGAGTACCTCCATCGGGCATACATCAACGCATTCTCCGCATGCATCACATTCATCGTAATCTATTATTATCTTTGCCATTTCCTATTCTCCCTTACAGTTTTATGAGTGAATTTAATGGTTAGGATTTGGTCATCATCCCTTATAACCCTTTACGGGTGTGGGATGAAAGGCCTCCATATTAATACCGCTTCCAAGTATTTAAGGAAGTTCCTACTATCTATATAAAGAATTTGATTGATTTCATGAGAGGGTCACCATGAAAGGGATAAAGGTCATTGAAACAGCATTCAGGGATGCGCACCAGTCACTCCTTGCAACCCGCCTTCGTACCGAGGACATGATACCCATTGCAGAGGAAATGGACAGGGTGGGTTTCTTTTCACTGGAAGCCTGGGGCGGCGCAACCTTCGATACATGTATACGCTACCTCAATGAGGATCCATGGGAAAGACTCAGAGCTCTTAAGGATAACGTGAAGAAGACACCCATCCAGATGCTCCTCAGGGGACAGAACCTTGTCGGTTACAAACACTACCCCGATGATATTGTGAGGAAGTTCATCGAGAAGGCATATGAAAACGGCGTTGATGTTTTCAGGATATTCGACGCCCTCAATGACCTCAGGAACATGGAGTACGCCATAAAGGTTGCCGGGGAGCAGGATGCCCATGTCCAGGGGGTCATCTGTTACACCATAAGCCCCTACCACACCCTTGAGAGTTACGTTGAATTTGCAAGGGAGCTTGAGGCCCTTGAATGTGACTCGGTGGCTATAAAGGACATGGCAGGGCTCATATCACCCCATGACGCCTATGAACTGGTAAGGACCCTGAAGGAGGAGACGGACCTTATGGTGAACCTCCACTGCCACTGCACAAGCGGCATGACCCCCATGAGTTACTATGCTGCCTGTGAGGCTGGTGTTGACATTCTTGATACTGCAATATCACCCCTCTCATGGGGGGCGTCGCAGCCGCCGACCGAGAGTGTTGTGGCTGCACTCCGGGACACGCCATACGACACCGGACTTGACCTCCGGATACTCAAGAACATAAAGAAGTACTTCGAGGGGATAAGGAAGAAGTACAGCAGCATCCTGGACCCTATAGCCGAGCAGATCGACACGGATGTGCTGATCTATCAGATCCCTGGGGGTATGCTGTCAAACCTTGTATCCCAGCTCAAGGAACAGAACGCCCTTGACCGCTATGAGGAGGTGCTGGAGGAGATGCCCAGGGTGAGGAAGGATATGGGTTACCCTCCACTTGTAACGCCCACCAGCCAGATAGTCGGTATACAGGCCGTTATGAATGTCCTAAGCGGTGAAAGGTACAGTATGGTCACCAATGAGGTTAAGGACTACTTCAGGGGACTCTACGGGAGGCCCCCCGCCCCTGTGAATCAGGAGGTCGCCAGGAAGGTTATAGGGGATGAGAAGCCAATAGACTGCAGGCCCGCAGACACCCTTAAACCGCAGTTTGAGGAGTGCAGGAGGCGCGGTGAGGAGATGGGTATAATAGGGAAGGAGGAGGATATCCTCACCCTGGCCCTCTACCCTGCCATAGCACCCAGGTTCCTGAGGGGTGAAGTTGAAGCCGAACCCCTGGAGCCACCCAGAGAGGAGTCACCTGCACCCGGTGACGTGCCGACCCTCTTCCATGTTGAGGTTGATGGTGACGAGTTCCAGGTGAGGGTGGTTCCTGCAGGCTACATGACCATAGAGGAGGCTGAACCCGAACCCCTGGATGTTGAGGGTGCGGTTAAGTCAACGATGCAGGGTATGGTTGTGAAGATCAAGGTCAATGAGGGTGACACTGTGAATGCAGGGGATGTTGTTGCGGTTGTTGAGGCCATGAAGATGGAGAACGACATCCAGACACCCCATGGTGGTGTTGTTGAGAAGATATATGTTGAGGAGGGTGAACGTGTGGAGACCGGAGCCGTCCTCATGGTCATAAAATAGTTAGACTGATCCCTTTCCCCACATCCTGAACCTCCCAATTTATTTTTTTTCTATTTTAGCTGAAATGAAAAACTTCAAAGTCGGCGCCTTTTAGCTGATGATACTGGAAAAACTTCCGAGGCAGCACTCTTTTCTGAAAATCCGACGCATACCATAAATTGTCAGGGCTCTCTGGCTATTACTGCGGGTGCGGCCAGCGTAATAATCAGGAGACTCAGGAGGGTTTCTAAATTCAGGTTTTAGGCTACCTTCCGGGTAAAAATTAAATAATAATCACTGACCGCCACCTTTCCCATCTAACAGTCATTTCATGAGGCTTCTGCGGATTGGTTCCCGCGAAGAAAGAGTGAATGCCTATGCCCTCAAGGGGATGGGGATGCCTTCTGATTAAAGGCCGTGAATGACCTTCTATTCATCATTCACGGTACTCTGTGGGGTCCTCAGCCCCTGCAAGTTCAAAGGCCCTCCTCCTCCGGAGGCATGACTCGCAGACTCCACAGTGGACATCCTCTCCGGTGTAACATGAATATGTGAGTTCAAAGGGGAAGTCCATCTCCATACCGGCCTCAACTATCTCCTTCTTGGTCATGTCAATGACGGGGGCGAGGACCCTGACACCCCTGAGGGTCCCTATACCCAGGAGGCTGTTGAAGGCCTCGAGGAATTCCCTTGAATTATCCGGGAATGTGGCTGCCTCCTCCCTGTCCCAGCCAACTATAACCGCGTCCGCGTCAAGGGCCTCTGCAAAGGACACCCCCACCGAGGTGAAGACTATGTTCCTGCCGGGGACCCAGACCTTCCTGGCTGTCTCAAGGCACTCCTCAACATCATCAAGGTCCCCTGGTGAGGGCAGCTCCCCATCATCCGTCAACACGGAACCTCCGAGTTCGCCGAGCCATGGGAGCTCTATGACCCTGTGTTCAATTCCCAGGTACTCTGAGAGTTTCCTGGCGTACCTGACCTCCATCTGGGCGCTCCTCTGCCCATAATCAAATGTGATGGCACTTATATCGTATTCTCTGCTTAGGAGTGCCGTTGAGACACTTGAATCCATACCTGCTGATAATATGCTGATGGCCTTCCTCATCATTGACCTCCTGATCTCTGTAGAGACGCCCTGAACTGTTCCTCCGCCATCTCAATAACATCCCTGAGGGGTATGCCGGTCTCAAGGGATATCCTCCGGGCGTCATCGTACTCTATCCTTGCGTTCAGTGGCCTGGATCCAAGGAATCCTACCTTGAACCTTGCCCTGCGCCTCCCCCTGATTTCAACCTCCCCCTCTATTATCTTCCTTTCAAGTATGCTCCTGTGGACTTGCGGGAAAACCCTGACCCCAAGCGTCCCGGTCTCCCTGAACAGGGCCTCAAGGATCCTTTCATGCTCCGCCTCCCTGCATATTACCCTGATAAGCTGACCCGGCCTGTTCTTCTTCATTATAACAGGGGTTAGTGTCACGTCAAGGGCCCCCTCATCCATGAGTCGCTTGAAGAGGCTCCCCAGGACCTCCCCGCTCAGGTGATCAACATTTGTCTCAAGGAGGACTATCCTGTCGGAGGGTAGGGGTTCCCTTCCCCTGAGGATCCTGAGGACGTTGGGGAAGTCCGGGTCCATCCTGCCTGCGCCGTAGCCTGTGGCCTGTATCTCCATTGGAGGGTAGAATCTCCTGTGGCCCTCTGCCATGTTAACCAGGAGCGCCGCCCCTGTTGGTGTTGTAAGTTCCATCTCGGCCGGCCCCCCCTCCACTGGGAAGCCCCTCAGGATTTCTGCTGTTGCAGGTGCGGGTACCGGTGTTATGCCGTGGGCTCCCATGACCCTGCCTCCCCCAACCGAAACAGGTAGTGTGTAGACCTTATCCATGTGCATGTTAAGGTCGAAGTAGGCGAAGACCGCCCCGATAACATCTGCAACCGCATCTGCAGCTCCGACCTCATGGAAGTGTATCTCATCGAGTCCCTTGCCGTGTACCGATGACTCTGCCTGGGCGATTGTATGGAACACTGCCCTGGCCATTGACATCATATCATCATTAAGGAGGGGGTTTTTGATGCCGTCAAGGCGCCTGAGGAACTCCCTGTATCCTATGGCCTGTGATTCATCGGTTTTCACTTCAACGTAGGTTGCCCTGATACCCGCCCTTTTAACCTCAGAGACCCTGACCTCAGCACCGCCGAAGTGGGATGCTGACTCCTCCATTACCTCAACTGTCCTTTCAGGGTGGGCTCCGAGGTCTATGAGGGCCCCGACCATCATGTTCCCTGAAATACCTGCAACCTGGGGGTCTATTACCGTAACCATGGGAGCACCTGTATTCCCGGCATGAAGCATTTTTCAGTGAATATGGCTAACGCCTGGATCTAGGTACCCGGGGAGTTTACTATTATCCTCTTTATGGGGATCTCCATTATGGTGTATTTCTCCTCACCCATATCATCCCTGAACCTTTTTATGATGGGTTCAACCATTTCCTCATCCACAACGGAGCATACGAGGACGGCGTCCCTTGCATAGTCATGTATCAGTGAGATGGCTGATTCAGGGTCCTCCTTAACAGTGAATCCCTTCCATTCTGCCGGGGAAACACCCCTGTACTCCACAATGTAGAAGCCTGTGACGCCCTCATCAGCCAGTATGTTCATGACACGCCCGAGGTTCTCAACCTCAATGAATATACGCAGATGCACCTTCATTAACATCACCAGATATAGATATGTGTTGTGCAGATAATAAATCTGATGATGGGAGATCCTTACAGGCAGGGCCCATAAGATGGATGCCATGGGCCGATAAGGATATGGGTATCCTCCATCTGCATGTCGGTGAACCTCATGAATGTGGATATGCCTGGATGAACCGATAAATAACTGAAGGTGAACCCTTTGAAGGAAGAAGTGAATGTTAACGGGATTGGAGTATCATTTGAAGGCGATAAGGTGGTGGTCTCTGGGGATTCTGGATTGGTCGTGGCTGGAGACTCCATCCTATTTACCGGTGAACTTGAATATGAGATGGTGTCAGGGGATATTGAGGTTAGCTCCCTGGAGAATGTTACCTGCGCATCATCATATCATGATGGTGCCCTGGATCTCCTTGTGGTCCTTGGGGAGCCCTGCGGTGACCGTGTCCTGGAGTGCTTCAGGGCCGCGGTTGAGGAGGCCTCCCTCAGGGCAGGGATACTCATGAAGCTCCTGAGGTCCAGGATAACCCTTGTATCCCTCCCTGGAAGCTCAGAATATGATGATTCCTGCCTCAGGGGTGCTGTGGGGGATGTTCTCGGCAAGATCCTCCTGCCGGGCCCCGGTGTTGAGGAATGCCTAAGGATGCACGGTGCCGGGATGGAAGAGATGGTTGATGCTGGAATGGAGCTCTGTGTCGGTGTTGAGGTCACCGCTGAGCTCCGGGAAAGGCTTGAGGCCGAGATAACCCGGGCCCTGGGTGACCTTAATGTGAGGGCCCTTCTTGCAGCGGCACTCCACCTTGAGGATGACATAGAAAACCGGAGGCTCCTTGGCCTTGACCTCAGGGATGACCCGGCGTTCCTGTACAGTGATGAGGTTATAGGGATGGCCATCGCAAACCAGATAGCCGGTACAAAGGCCATATTTAACTTCAAACGCTATGATGAGGAGAAGCCCGGGGTTATAGGTGGGCTGGGCCCCATGGTTGATGATGCTGTTGCAGGGCTCATAGCAGGGTGCATGTCCCGCATCTTTGAATGATTAAGGTGGCTGGAGATGGACTTCATCAGGAAATTTGCAGGTCTCCTATCCTTCTCAACCATCGTTCCGATCCGTTCAGATGCGAGTGTTGAGGATATAGCATCCCTGACCCTCCACTGGCCCCTTGTTGGGCTGTTCATTGGGGGTGTTGTGGGTTTAAGCGGACTTATCTGTTCAATGGTCCTGCCGGGGCCTGTTGCTGCATGCCTGGCCTATGCTGTGGCCGTCTGGTTCACCGGTTTCCATCACCTTGATGGGCTGATAGATATGGGTGACGCCCTCATGTCCCACGGGACCTTTGAGAGGAAGGTTGAGATAATGAGGGACCCCAGGATAGGTACAGGCGGCCTGGGGCTTCTTATAATCGTATCCTCCACCACCATTGCATCAATTTACTCCCTTCCTACGGACCTTATCCTTCAGGGGCTTCTCATTTCCGAGGTTGGGGCCAAGGTGGGTATAACTGGATGTGCCCTTGTATCAAGGCCCCTTGACACCGGGACCGGACGCTACTTTATACTGGCTGCCAGGAGGGGTGGTGCTCTCCCTGTCTGGCTCATCTGGATGGTTGCAGGATACCTCATCCTCGGGCTGCCGGGGGCAGTCTCGGTTGTCTCCGCAATCCTGGCAGGGGTCTTCATGGGACTTGTTGCAAGGAGGAACTTCTACTGGAGTACTGGTGACGTACTCGGCGCATCCAATGAGTTTGCAAGGATGATGTCCCTACTGGGGCTTCTTGCAGGTGTCAGGTTAATATGATTAATGAAGACAGGGGCCGGGCGGTTGATGCTCAACATGTACCCTGGATTCCCGAGGGTGTCAGATATGATGGTGCCGATTACGCATCACGATAAAATTCCAGCATATCAAATGTAAGGATAACCCCCGATTAAACACGCGACACCGATAAAATTGTCTGATCGTGGATTGATTAATGAAGAAAAGAAATCAGCTGGAGGAGTATGATATGGATGTTAAGGTTCTGAGACTGGGTCATCGGAGATCAAGGGATGCAAGGATAACCACACATGTATGTTTAACCGCAAGGGCCTTCGGGGCCTCGGAGGTTATACTGAGTGGTGAGGAGGATCGTAATCTTATGGAAAGCGTTGAGGATGTTGTTGAACGCTGGGGCGGTCCATTCAGGGTTAGCTACAGGCGTAACTGGCAGGGAGTCATTGATGAATGGAAGAGGAGCTGTGGGGAGGTCGTGCACCTTACAATGTACGGGCTCCCTGCAAGGGACGTTATACCCTCCATGAGGGAGACAGGGAGGGATAAACTGGTGGTTGTCGGGGGTGCAAGGGTCCCCGGGAAGGTCTACAGGCTGGCCGACTACAACGTTGGTGTGACAAACCAGCCCCACTCCGAGGTATCATCCCTTGCCGTGTTCCTCCACATGCTGTTTGATGGTGCTGAATTCGACCTTAAATTCAGTGATGCCATGGTGGAGGTGGTCCCCCAGGCCCATGGTAAAAGGATTAGGACAGGGGATGGTGATGAGGATGCTGAAATTGATTGATAACCTTATCGTAAGGGAGACCCTGACCTCCATAAGGCGTAAGGGGGTTGGAGCTGCGGATTTCAGGCGGGGACTCTCTGAGCTGGGGCGTTACATGGCCTATGAATTTGCAGACACCCTCAACTACAGGGATGTGGAGGTTGAAACACCCCTGGGCGTTGCAGGTGGTGTTGAGATAAGCGACCGGGAAAGGATGGTTGTTGTGAGCATACTCAGGGCCTCGCTGCCCTTCAGTGAGGGTGTGATGAAGGTTTTCCCTGAGGCCCATCACGGGATCATAGGCGCCCGGAGGTCAGATGAACCCCCATTCAATGTATCCATAGACTACATAAGGATGCCCCGGCTGGATGGCCGGATCCTTGTGGTGGCTGACCCCATGCTTGCAACCGGTAACACCATGCTGGGCATACTTGAGGAGCTGGGGGGTTTCGGGTCCCCTGATAGGACCGTGATATTCAATGTGCTCTCCTCAAGGGAGGGCCTTGAAAGGGTGCTCAGGCGGGACCTTGAGGTCTACACCTGCGGTGTTGATGACAAACTCAATGATAGGGGGTACATTGTCCCGGGCCTCGGTGATGCAGGTGACCTGGCCTTCGGCAGGCCATCAGAATGCAGAAAATAAAGGGGCTCCTGCCTGGATATGGGCCGTGAAGCCATACAGATTATCCGTGGATCCATGAAAAAAGGTCCCTGGCTGAGGGATGCATCCTATCATTCATTACTGTATATGGATCTCCCGGAGGCCGCTGCAACTATCCCAGGGATCCCCTCAACCCTTAACTCGAATATGGCCTCCATGCCCTCCTCCTCGAATGCCGCCACCCTCCTGGATTTCACCCTGCTTGTGAGGAGTGCCGCTACTGGTGGTGTTACAATAAAAACAGCCCCTGCCTCTCCAAGGGCCCTGATTGTGTCATCGCCAAGCTTACCCTTCCCTATATGTACCAGGACCCCTGCAGATGCAAGGTAGGGTATGCTTTCCTCTATATCCTCCTTGTTACTGCTTGTGGGGGCTATCCCGGCAGGGCTTACGGCGGTGTGCATTATGGCAGCCCCCTGGACATCTATGGGACTTTCACCATTTTTAAGCGCCCCTACGAGTTTCGGGAGTGCCGCGTCCCTTCCTGTGAAGATGGTGCCCCTGAGGAGGACCCTGTCACCCACCTCAAGTTTCCCTATCTCTGCAGGGTCTGCGGGTAGTGTTATCTCAATCATCCTATCACTCCAGGCTTATCAGATGAGGCCTTCAAGGTCCCCGAGGAAAATTTCAATGTGCTCCTCCCTGATATGGGGCATCAGGACCACCCTTATGGCGGGGGGGCAGGATGCAACTGAAACCGCCCATCCCCTTGACTCAAGGAGCCCTGCAAGTTCCCCTGGTGGGATTGAGGGGTGGTTGAATGCCACTATGTTGAGCTCTGGCTCGGTGACCGGTATGTAGCCGAGGCCCCTGAGGCCCTCCAGGAGCTTAAATGTTACCCCCATAACCTTCAGGGCCAGTTTACGGTACCCTTCACGGCCCATATGCTTCATAACGGCCCATGTGGCTGCAGCCGATGCACCTGTCCTTGTGCCCACTATGGTTGACTGCTGCTTCTCTGTAAGGTAGGGTGTGTCGATGCTCATGGCATCAAGGCTGGATTCGTCCCTGAAGAGGATACATCCGCTGGGTATGGGTGCCAGGCCCATCTTATGGGGGTCGACGGTTATGGATGACACCCCTGGGAGTCTGAAATCGAATTCAGGGAGCTCATAACCGGCCTCCCTGAGGAAGGGTATTATGAATCCCCCGAAGGCGGCGTCTACGTGGAGGTGGATGCCCTCCTCAAGGCAGATCTCTGAGAGTTCAGGGATGGGGTCTATCATACCCAGCTCCGTTGTCCCTGCAACCCCCACAACCGCCACGGTGTCATCCGATATGAGGTCCGAAACCGATGACGTGTCCACCCTGTAGTTATCATCCAGTTCAGCCTCCCTGAGCTCAAGGCGGAGTATATCCGCGGCCTTCCTGAAGGAGAAGTGGGCTGACCTGGGTACTATTATTTCGGGTTTCTTGGTTTCTGACATGTTCCTGGCGGCCCTCATGGCCATGAGGTTGGCCTCGGTGCCCCCTGTTACGATGTGCCCCCTGGCATCAGCATTCCCCATCAGGGCGCCGAGCATCCCTATTACCCTTGATTCAAGGTCCCTGGTGCCTCTGAAGAGTCCGGGGTCTCCCAGGTTCGATTCAAGGAAGCTGCAGTAGACCTCCCTTGCAAGGGGGTGGGAGCAGGTGCACATGGAGCCCAGTATCCTTCCGGAGCTGTAGCTCATATCCTGCTTCCGGTATTCCTCCAGGAGCCGGAGCACCTCTTCCCTTGAAAGGCCCTTTTCATCCATCATCTACCACGAAAAAATAGTTTAGAGTAGTTTCCTCGCTGCCTTCAGGAGGAGTCTCTGCTCGGCCCGTGCAACGGTTTTCCTTACCTCTGCAACCGCATCTGTATTGGCTGATACACTGCTTATTCCAAGTTCAACCAGTTTTTCAACTATCCTTGGAATGCTTCCTGCCTGTCCGCAGATGCTTGTCTTAACACCTGCCTCGTTGCACTTCCTTATAACCCTCTCGATGAGTTTCAGTACGGCGGGGTGGCCCTCTGTGTAGAGGTCCGCTACGTGCTCATTGTTCCTGTCAATTGCAAGGGTGTACTGTGTAAGATCGTTTGTTCCGAAGCTGACGAAGTCAACGCCCACCTCTATGAAGTCCTCTATTATGAGGGCTGCTGCGGGTGTCTCGACCATTATACCGAATTCAACGTCCCTGTGGGGTTTCAGGCCTGCCTCCTCTGCGATCTCCTTGGCTTTGCGGAGTTCATCCGGGTGCTGGACCAGGGGTATCATTATGCCTATATTGGTGTATCCCTGGTCATGCAGTTTCTTTATTGCCCTGAACTCTGCCCTCAGTATCTCGGGTTCGTCGAGTTCCCTGCGTATACCCCTCCAGCCAAGCATGGGGTTGTGTTCGTAGGGCTCGTTCTCTCCGCCCTCAAGGGTCTTGAATTCATCTGTTGGCGCGTCAAGGGTCCTGTACCATACCGGGCGTGGGTAGAACTCATCCGCAACCTTGAGTATGTTCTCGGCCAGGGTCCTGACCAGTTCATCCTCACGTCCCTCTTCAATGAATTTCCTTGGGTGAAGCCCTGTTGTGAGCATCATGTGCTCGGTCCTCAGGAGACCCACACCATCCGCGCCTGTTGCAGCAGCCTTCCTGGCGGCTTCAGGCATGCTCACGTTGACCTTGACCTCTGTTACCGTGAGTAGTGGTGATTCCACCGTGACGGTTTCGGGTGCGGCTTCAGCCTTCTCCTCGCCAAGGACGCGCCCCTCATATACGAGTCCCCTGTTACCGTCGATGCTGACCACCTGTTCCTCCCTGAGGACCTGGGTTGCGTTCCCTGTACCCACAACGCACGGGATTCCAAGTTCCCTGGAGACTATGGCTGCGTGGCATGTGACTCCTCCCTCATCGGTTATTATACCACTGGCGCGTTTCATTGCGGGTACCATATCCGGTGTTGTCATGACCGTCACGAGGATGTCGCCGACCTGTATCTTGTCGAGTTCATGGATCTCCCTGATTATCTTGACCTTACCTGATGCAATGCCCGGGCTTGCCCCGAGGCCCTTCACCAGGACCTCCCCTGATTCTGCCTCCGCCGCCTCCACGGTTTCCCCGGTGGCTTCTGCAAGGGTTGTTATGGGTCTTGACTGGAGCATGTAGACCTTACCGTCCATTATGGCCCACTCGGTGTCCTGGGGGTAGCCGTAGTGTTCATGTATCCTTTTACCCATCTCGTTGAGGGCTGCGATCTCTTCATCGGAGAGGACCCTTCTGTTCCTGAGTTCCTCAGGGACCTCCTTTTTAACGGTTTTTCCATCCTCCCTTGTGAACATGACGTTCTTTTCACCCACCGTGAATTCAAGGAGTTTCCCTGTTTTCTTATCAACCCAGTAGGTGTCGGGGGTCACTGAGCCTGAAACAACCGCCTCTCCAAGTCCCCATGACCCTTCAATGAGGATCTTGTCCTCGCCTGTTGACGGGTGGACCGTGAACATTACTCCGGCCTTCTCAGCATCAACCATCTCCTGGACCACGACGGCTATGTAGACCCTGGAGTGGTCAAAGTTGTTCTCTTCCCTGTAGAATATTGCCCTTGCCTCAAAGAGGGATGCCCAGCACTTTCTAACGTACTCCATGACATCTTCGGCGCCCTTTATGTTGAGGAAGGTGTCCTGCTGACCCGCGAATGATGCCTCCGGGAGGTCCTCTGCTGTGGCCGAGGAACGTATCGCCACGTATACGTCGTCCTTCCCTATCCTCTGGCAGAGGGCGTTGTATGATTCTATTATGAGTGTCTGTATGTCCTCCGGGATCTCTGTTGATGTGATTATATCCTTTATCTCCGCCGATACCCTCTGGAGTTCCTTTGTGTCGTTCACATCAAGGTTCTCCAGCATGTCCATGACCACGGACTGGAGGCCCGTATCTGCCATGAACTTTTCATAGGTTGCTGCTGTTACAACAAAGCCCGGAGGGACTGGTATGCCTGCCTGTGTCAGTTCACCAAGGTTAGCCCCCTTTCCACCGGCAATTCCCACATCATCCTTACCGAGTTCCTCAAAAAACGCCACATACTTAGCCATTCTATCCCCTGGTCTTTCTTTTAAGGTCTGGAATAATTAAAAAAATGAGTGTTTATTTTATGAGTTCTTCTCCCCTGTCAACGACGATCCTGCATGGTACAGGGAATTTCATGGCAGCCCTTCTCAGGGCTTCCTTGGCGTCCTTGAAGTTCCTCTTGTTTGTCTCGATTGTAATTATCCTCTGGTTCTTCTTTACAAGAGCAACTCTACTTACTGGTTTCCCGAATGCCTTCCTCATACCATCCTGGACACGGTCAGCCCCGGCACCTGTCGCCATTGGGTTTTCACGGACAATGTGGTGAGGGTACACCCTTATCTTAAGGTGGTAGCCCATCTTCCCCGCTCGCCTCTGCATGTAACGGTTGGATGCTATCCTAGCTGCCTCGAGGGCGTTGTGGGTTATCTGGGTGGGTGCCTTGACCGCCACGCTCATTGAAATGGGGAATTCCGCTGCTAGATTACCTATATCATACTGAACGATCTTTGATCCGGGGATCTTCTTGATATAATCTCTTCTCGTGTATGCACGAACCATAAATAATCCTCCTAAATTAAGTCTATGAGAATACTGCAAGCTCGCGATGGACCGCGAGGAATAACTATGAAATGAGTATCTCAGTAACCATTAATAAATATTGTCTTGGACTCCAGCAATAGGTTATAAGTTATGGTCTCTAATAATATAAAATACATATCTGGATGGAATACCTCTTAAAGGTTTATGGTGTCATCATGAAGATAGCTGTAACTGGTAAGGGAGGAGTCGGGAAGACGACCATTGCAGGTACGCTTGCATGCATATTCTCAGAAGAATTCAGGGTTTTTGCAATAGACGCTGACCCTGATATGAACCTCGCATCGAGTATAGGGATAATGGAGGACATAACCCCCATTGCAGAGATGAGGGGGATTATAAAGGAGAGGACTGGTGCAGAGCCTGGTTCCTCCTTCGGTGAGGTTTTCAGGCTCAACCCCAGGATAAGCGACCTTCCTGAGTCCCTCTCGGTCACCCACCCCCGGCGCCCCAACCTGAGGGTTATGGTGATGGGTACCGTGGAGCACGGGGGTGATGGCTGCGTCTGCCCGGCCTCCGTACTCCTTAAGGCCCTCCTGAGGCACCTCATAGTACGGAAGGATGAGATGGTCATCCTTGACATGGAGGCTGGTATAGAGCATCTTGGCCGTAAAACAGCCGAATCCGTTGACCTGATGCTTGTGGTCGCTGAACCCGGCCTCAGGTCCATTGAAACAGCTTCAAGGATAAAGGGCCTTGCAGGGGACATCGGGATAGAAAGGATCATGGCCGTCATAAACAAGGTCACCGGTGAGGATGAGGAGGAATTTGTAAGGGAGAAGCTTGAATCTATGGGGATACCCGTCCTTGGAACCGTGCCTGCAGATAAAACCGTTATAATGGCTGATATGAACGGCGAACCCCTCAGCAGGTACCCTGAATCAGCTGCATACAGGGCCATAAGAAAGATCTCAGAAACCATAATATCCATGAAGAACCAGAAGGAATGTTAAAATGAATGTGAGGATAACCGTAACCGCAGAGTATGATAACCATGAGGAAGCAGAAATCGTCATGAAAGCCCTCGAACCGGAAAACGAATCCTACGTGTACTCTGAAATTCAGGGATCAATGGTAAGGTTCCATATGGAGTCGGATTCCATTTCAACAGCCCTCAACACTGCAGATGATCTGATATTCTCTGAGATGATAGTTGAAAGTATGATAAGGTGATCGTATGAAATTCAGACTTAAAGGCATGATAAAGCTAAGCAGAGAGGTTCCTGAAGCAGAGGAAGACCTTGAAAGGTTCTTTAAAGAGGCTGAAGAGGACATACTGAGAAGGGGGGTTCCAGGGGGCCAAGAGGAAGAGGCGAGCCATGTGAAATCATGGAAACTTGAAGGGGACCGGATAATCATCGAGATGGAATCAGGGCGGCGTGTCCGTGCACATGAAGGTCTCCTGAGGCTTAAAAAATCCCTTGGGCAGCTCCTTGGACCCGGATACAGGGCGGGGGTCCGGGGTATGAGTGTGGAGGATTACACCCTTGAGATGGATGCGCCAGGGGTCTCTGAAATACCGGGACTCGGGGAGCTCCCCTTCGTGGAGGAGGCCGTGGTGGCTGATGGTAAGATCAGGGTTAAGTTCAGCCCCCTCGGGGAGTCCGAGCTGCGAAGGCACGTGGTTGACAGGGTCGTGAAGCACGCCCTAAACCTTGTTGAATCATCCGCAGGTGAGGCTGAAGGGACTGAAACCAAGGACCTGACGGTTAAGGTGACAAAGGCAACACCCGGTGAGGTGGTTGCAAGGAGCAGGGAGATGGAGTTCCTCTTCCATGGTGAACCAACAGAGGAGGCCGTCCGCCTTGGATGGGTTAAGAAGTTTCCCGGGCGGGGCCAGTGGTTCTACGGCCCCCAGATAACCGCCCTCCACAGGGTCCTTGAGGACATCCTCATCGAAGGGATTGTGAAGCCCCTGGGATTCGTTGAGTGCCTCTTCCCCAAGCTCATACCCCTTGACGTGATGAACAGGATGAGGTACCTTGAGGGCCTCCCTGAGGGGATGTACTACTGCTGCGCACCCCGCAGGGACCCCGAGACCTTTGAAAGGTTCAAGAATGAGCTTGTGATAAACCGTGAGGTTCCGATGGAGCTCCTGAAGAAGGGTATAAAGGACCCCGGCTATGTTATTGCCCCTGCCCAGTGCGAGCCCTTCTACCAGTTCCTCTCACATGAGGTTGTGAGTGCAGAGGACCTCCCCATAAAGTTCTTTGACAGGAGCGGCTGGACCTACCGCTGGGAGGCGGGGGGTGCCAAGGGACTTGACAGGGTCCATGAGTTCCAGAGGATCGAGCTGGTGTGGCTGGGCACACCTGGGCAGACCGAGGAGATCCGTGACAGGACCGTGGAGTTGTCCCATGAACTGGCAGATGAACTTGAACTTGAATGGTACACCGAGGTCGGTGATGACCCCTTCTACCTTGAGGGCAGACGCGTGGAGGAGAGGGGTATAGAGTTCCCTGATGTCCCCAAGTATGAGATGAGGCTCTCCCTGCCGGGAAGGGATAAGGGTGTTGCGGTTGTATCCGCCAATGTCCATGGAACTCACTTCATAGAGGGCTTTTCAATCAGGGAGGCCCGTAACAGGAAAATATGGACCGGGTGTACCGGTATAGGACTTTCAAGGTGGATATATGGTTTCCTCGCCCAGAAGGGCTTTGACACTGAAAGGTGGCCTGAGGCCGTAAGGAAGAGGATGGAGAGGGTTGAGGTGCCCAGGATCCTCACATGGCCCCGGGTGGAGTGATAGGCAGAGATCATGATTGAACCGTCCAGGTGATTAACCTTGAACTGTGACAAGCACCCGGAACGTGAAGGCATTGCATCATGCATAATATGTGGAAGGATAATGTGTGAGGAGTGCAGGCTGAGGCTTGGTGGTAAGAACTACTGTCAGAGCTGTGCCGACAGGATATTCCGGGAGAGGAGCGTGGAGGGTCCGGTGGATGAAGGGATGGGGGCCCTTAAGAAGCTCCTCATAACCTTCATCCTGATCATCGCCTTTCTCGTCTGCCTGTTCTATATCCTGTACCTGGTCTACCTTGCACCCTACTATGGAAGCCTTCAGAATGTAATCAGCATACTAATGGAGGACCCCCAGAGGATAATAAGGTTCCTCTCATGGAGGATCGGCTTCTGACACCGGTTACCTGCTGCATATAGGGTTCCGGGAACCTAAAGCCTCTCAGCATACCTGAGTTCGGTGAACTCAACCCTGAAGGCTGTTCCATCACCGGATTCATAGCTGACCCTCCGTTCAGCTGGGCTGCAAGGTTCCTTACAAGTTCCATTCCAAGGCCCCCTGATTCCTCAATACTGAAGTCATCAGGGAGCCCGGGGCCGTTGTCAGTGACAGAGCGTATGAAGCCATCATCCTTCTCTTCAAGGGAGACGGTTATCTCTCCTCCTTCAGGGAGGTGCCTGATGCTGTTGGATACAAGTTCATCCATATGATTCCAAGGGGAATCGCGGTCTCAATGTTAAGTGCAAGTTCAGGGACATCAACCATGATCCCTGCATCTGAACGGTAAAGGTCCTTGAGGTATGATGTAAGCCTGAGGGTGTAGTCCCTGAAATCCACGACATCAACATCCCCCCTTGAGAGCAGTATCTCATGTATGATTGCAATGGACTTTATCCTCCTCTGAAGGCTCCTCATAGCTTCAGCTGCTTCTTTATCACTCAGCCTGTATGACTGGAGGTTTATAAGGCTTAATATCAGCTGGAGGCTGTTTTTAACCCTGTGGTGGAGTTCGGCGAGCAGTGCCCTGTTCCTCTCAAGGGACTCCCTGGCAGCCTCCTCAGACCTTTTTATATCTGTTACGTCCTCAAATATCCCTAGGAATCCCCCTCTGATCTTCTGAAATCTTACACGGATCCACCTACTATCCCTCCTTATAAGGGATTCCCTTCCAGGTTCCGGGAGGAGCCCTCCATCCAGTTCACCGGGGACTTTACTTATAACAGGTCCATTGAAGATCTCCTCCATGAGGGGGTTGGATTCAACTATCACCCAGTTTTCATCAAAAAGGGCAAGGCCTACAGAGAGTTCCATGAAGAGGGTTCTGAACTTCTCTTCACTGGCCCTCAGGGAGTCCTCCCTCTCCATGAGAGAGACCAGATACGTCCTGAGGAGTGCGTAGAGAAGGAGTGAGGTTAAGATTATGAACATGGATCCCTTGAGAACCGAGAGTTCAAAAATAAGTGAGACGTTACCGTTCAAGTATGCTTTGTAGTCAGATACAAGGATCCATACCATGCTGAAAATAGCATAGAAAGCAGCTATTATGAAGGCCGCTATCCCTGGGCCCAGCCGCCGGGGGTCTGGAAATCTTCTATAGGGGGTTTCCCCCCCTCTTCATGTGTTAGTGTATGTAATGGAAAATATAATAAATTTCCCTCCCTGCGGAAACTTCACAGGAGGGGTGGTGTGGGGAGGATCACTCCTCTGCTTCCTCCTCAGTGACTTCCTCATCCTTTTTCTCAAAGACATCTGCAAATTCAACCCTTTTAATGCCCTCCATGTTCTGCCAGATGTCCCTTGATATCCTGAACCTTGCAAGGGTCACGTCCATGTATGGCCTGTTATCGAACTTGGTCATCTCATCCATGTAGATGGTCACCGTACCATCCTCTATCCTGACCTCTGTCTTGTCGATGTCCATGTTCTGTGAAGGGTAGTGGAGCTGGATCATGCTCTTAACCTTCTCGGTATCATCGGTGATGATCTCGGCCACCCTAACATCATATTCAAGGGTTTTGCCTGCAAGTTCATGGTTGAAGTCAACCCTGACACGGCCGCCTGAAACATTGAGGACCCTTCCCTCATGGCCCTCGATTGTGAGCACCATTCCAGGGTATGGTTTTATTCCCTGCTTCTTGAACTCCCTCATGGGTATGAGCTGGACGAGTTTAGGGTCCCTCTTACCGAAGGCGTTCTCTGGTTCGATTTCAATGTGCTTTTCCTCGCCTTCCTCCATACCCGTTACTGCCTCATCAAGGCCCTTTATAAGGTGGCCGCCGCCTACAACGATTGGTATTGGGCCGAATGTTTTCTTTATCTGAAGACCTGCATCCTTTGCAACCTCTTCGCTGGTTGTGTCAAAGACCTCGCCGGTCTCCTTGATCTTTCCTGTAAATTCAAGTTTTATAAAGTCTCCTTTATTCACTGCCATATCTCTAGCCTCCTGTGTGGTATTCTATCTTTAAATTCTTTAAGGACCTGTTTATCCTTAAATCCAAGAATTCGAATTACGGATGGATAATTTTCTATATATTTATGGATCAGCCCCTTATGAACCTTTGCCTCAAGGACCGATAGTATGCGCTGTCTGTGGTGCCGGCTGAATGATCCGGGTATTGCTGCCTCCACCTCTTTGATGCTGCTGTAGGGCCTTCTCCTTAGAATGGCTAATGCGGTTACCTCATCAAAGAGGTTGAGGTCCATGAGTTCATCCCGGGGGAGTGTTTCTGCGTTCCTGATTATCCTGTCCTCAAGGCGTATTTCATGCATAGGCGCCCTTCCCTCCCTTATCTCACCTTCAAGGACGCTGAGTGTCTCTGGGGGTAGCATGTGGGATACCGATTCAAGCTCGTCCCTCGCTGCAGCCCTCCTTATCCGTGTCCCGCTGACCCCCCCGATTCTCTCAATGAATATGAACCTGCCGGTGAAGTCAAAGCCAACCTTACCAAGGGCCCGTGCAAGTGAAACTATAACATAGTTGTCCTCCTCAAGGGGTCCCTCAAGGACCGTTTCGCCCTCATCAAGGTCCACGATCCTGTATGGTCTTGGGACGACCCTGTGGCCGTGGCTTATTCTCCTGAGGACCTCTTTAAAGCCAGGGACCTGCCTGTAACCCCTGGGTATCCTGTTGGCATCAAGGGCCCTGAACATCCCTGCAAGGCAGAGGGAGTACTGCCCTGACCCCATAACACCCATGGGGGGTCCCTCAACAGCTATATCTGCACCGGCGCGTATGGCTATCTCTGCCCTCGCCTCCCGGCTCATTATGTAGGGTACTCCCCTCCCACTGCGCTCGAGGGGTCCTGGTATGATGGCGACGAAGAGGGCTCCGGGGAACCGTTTCCTTGCCTCCATCATGCAGTGCCTGTGGCCTTTATGGAAGGGGGAGTACTCTGTGAAGTCAGCCATTATCATGGGTTCAGGGGAGTGGTCCCCGTACTCGGGCCTCAGATGCGCATCACGCCTGATTATTTCAAGGTCCCTCTCAATGATGCTCTCAAGGAATGAAGGTTCAGGGGGCATGTTAATTAATAGGGGTTAGCACCAGATAAATATGTAGAGCATCACCACGGTGAATGCTGTGGTGGGGGATCAGCATTCTGTGAGTGTAACAGTGGATGTGAGATTCAGAGCGGGTGTGATGAATGTTTGACCTTTTACTCGAGAACTGCAGGATCGAAAGGGACCTCATTGTGAATATTGGTGTTGATGATGGAAGGATAGCCAGGATATCCCATGAAAAGCTCAGGGCCTCGGAGAGGATTGACCTTAAGGGCTATTTCGTCCTCCCAGGACTTATAGATGCCCATGTGCACTTCAGGGACCCCGGGCTTGAGTACAAGGAGGACTTCAGGACAGGATCCATGGCAGCCGCCCATGGCGGTTTTTCAACGGTCATTGACATGCCAAACACCATACCCCCCACAGATAATGCCAGGGAATTCAGGAGAAAGATAAGGATAGGTGAAGGTAAGAGCATCGTCGACTTTGGACTGCATGCAGGTTATTCCGATCCATCAGAAATCGAGGAGGTGCTTGAATTAAAACCCGCATCCTTCAAGGTCTTCATGGATCTTGCAGAGATACCCATGGTTGACGCCCTCTTCAGGAGGCTCAGGGAGCTGTCATCAGGGGTGCCTGTGACGGTCCACTGTGAGAACAGGGAGGTTATAGGGCGCTCCATGGAGAAGCTCGAGGGGCGGGATGACCCCTTCGCCTATTCACTTGCAAGGCCTCCCCTTGCAGAGGAGGTCTCCGTTGCCGAGGTCCTGGCGCTTGCACTGCACCATGGGCACCCCGTCCATGTGTGCCATCTAAGCACTCGGAAGGCCCTTGAAGTCATCGAACCCTTCAGGGATTATGTTACATGCGAGGTCACACCCCACCACCTCCTCCTGGACTCAGGGTCCCTTGAAGGGTTCGGTACACTTGCAAAGACAAACCCGCCCCTGAGGGCGAGGGGTGAGGGACTTTCACCTGAAGATCTTGGGAGGATCAACATCATCGGGACCGACCATGCCCCACACACCCTCGAGGAGAAGGAGCGTGGTGTGTGGGATGCTCCGCCAGGGATACCTAACCTTGAGGTTGTGCTCAGACTCCTCCTCACCCTGGTGTCCATGGGGAGGGTGAGTCTTGAGACCGTTAGGAGGATGCTTGCCGAGGGACCTGCAAGGATCTTTGGTTTGAGGTCCAAGGGCCATATAAGGGAGGGTATGGATGCCGACTTTGCCGTTGTTGATCTGAAGGCCGCCGGAACCATAAGGGCTGATGAATTCTACAGTAAAGCCCACTACACACCCTTTGAGGGCTTCAAATATACCGGTGAGGCTGTGATGACCATTGTAAGGGGGCAGGTTGTTATGGAGGATGGTGAGGTCCTTGAGGGTGATGGCAGGTACGTGGCCAGCGAACATTGAAAAGAACATGATTAATAATGAAAAAATTTATATTCCATAAAAACATATCCCTGAATCCAGTGAAAACCGGACGGTGAAAAAGTATGTGTGAATCAAACCTGTACTCTGATGATGGGGAACTCCTCATGGAGGACGTTATACTCATCGAGGTCCTTGATGATGGCATAAAGGCAACTGACATCCTTAACACATCAAGGGAATTTAGGGGATCACTCACAAGACTCGACCTTGACAAGCACAGGATATACATCAGGCTGCAGTAAAAACAGCTCAACCCTGAAAAAGACAGGATATACATTCCATTACCTATTTTTCCAGATGAAGATTATTGTGCAGAAAAAAACGGTGCTCCCTACCGGAATAGCTCTTTCTAAAAAAATAAGGTTTTGCTGGAATTATTTTCCAGCAGGTATGATGAGGTCCCTTTCTCCTTCCGGGATGAACTCCCTGAGGGCTCCCTTTGCAATTGACTTCCTTGGTGATGTGAAGTCGAAGGAGAGATCCTTATCTGCAAAGGCCACCTTTATGAGTGGGTTGGTACAGAAGGCGTCTCCCCTTGCAGCGTGTGGAGCCTGGGCTATACCGGCGTACTCTGGCTGGTGACCCACGTTCATGGCGTAGTTTGGATAGTTAGGTCCACGCAGTTCGTGGATAAGTCCCTCGTCGCTTCTGATTGAGAGGGAGTTGGATGCACCGCACTGGTCCTGCAGGTCGTAACCGTAGAATCCGAGCCTGCTGTGGGCTTCCTTGTGGAGTATCTGGCTGAGGTACCATCCGTTGACACCTGCATTGGAGTTTCCTGTTGCAAAGGCTGTTGAACATCCTGCTGCTGCAGCTGCAACGGCTGCCCTCTGGGATCCTCCGAAGTGGTCCTCCAGGAGGGTTGGGTACTCCTCGTACTGTTCAAGACTGTAAAGTGTGACCTCTGTGGATATGTCACGCACAACATCCATTGTTGGTTCTGATCCGCAGATTCCAAACTTGTCCTCAACGTACTCCATACCGTAGTAGAGGAAGTCGTCCAGGATGTCGTCGGTGTAGGATGCTGTTGCGTACTGGGTGAAACCAACACCACCTGACATGTATGATCCGAGCCATACCTGGTCATAGAGTGCTGCTGCACCTGCTATGACTTCAAGTGAGACGTTTGCAGGGTCGTCTGAAACCCTTGAAGTCTGGACGATGTCAGCGAAGGTACCGAAGGCAACACCACCAGGTTCGTTCGGTCCCCTTGCCCTTCTTGCAGGCATTATTGTACCCATCTCAATAACGTCAGCGTGTTTTGCAGCGAATGAGAAGTCTGCGATTGCTGCTTCCCCTGCACATAGCTTGTATGCTGAGATGAAACTCATACCGATCTGCATTGCAGACCATCGGGATACTGTACCACCGTCACATGCCCTCACGACGATTGTGGGAACCCTGTTAACCTGGTATGTCCTGTTACCTATGTAGCTCTTGAGCTGTTCTGCCTGTTCTTCAGGGAACTCCTTGTTTATGTCTATGAGTATCCTCTTGTCGAGTTCATCTGCAAGGTTGTCGTCACCTGTGAATACCTTGGCGTAACAGTCCTCGACGATTCCAGGGTGGACCTCCACCATGTGTTCCTGGACAACAGCACCGCCCGGGAGGGCGTGGTTGATTACCTCCATGTATTCGTTGATTGTTTCGGGTGTAACCTCCACACCGAGCCTCTTCTCAAGAACCGCGTGGGCTGTGTCCATACCAACGATGACGGTCCTCTTTATGTCGTCCACCATCTGCTGAATGGCGGCGTTGTTGACGAAGTGGAGGTCGTCACCTTCAACGTAGGCGTCTGTGCCTGAGACCCTGTAAGCCATGAGCTTCCTCTGACCCAGAGGCACACCTATGTCAGGGTTGTAGAATGGTATTCCGCCCCTCTTTTCAGCAGCCTTTTTGGCGTATTCTGTGAACTCCCTCTTACGTTCAGACTGTTCCCATCCTCCGAAGCAGTAGAAGTTTGTGGATTTCTCTTCAGGGTCTTCTCCCTCAAACTTCTTCTTAAGAGCCTTAAGGAATAGTTTCTTTTCGTTATCCATTAATCATCACCTAGCCTTTTTCTTAGGTCTTCCTTGAATACATCCATACCAAATCCGCCCATGGTACGGCCGGTGTGTATGTTCTCAACAACTTCAATTGCCTCTTTATCATCCCTCATAGCAATGTTGTCCTTCCTGTAGATTGTTGTGATCTTCCTGAGCTCCTCCTCATCCAGGGGCTGGCCCATATCCACAGGTTCATCAAGGGGCCTTCCGACCTGTTCCTTGACGTAGACGACGTGGCCTGTTTCCTCATCAAAGACGTACCTCTGGAGGGCGTCGAACATGAGACCGTTTTCATCGAGTCTGAGGGAGTGTCCGTGGACTGTGGCACCCCTTATACCTGTTGTTGCAGGGTCGAAGAGTTCTGTTTCAACCAGTTCCTTTGAGACCCCTTCAAGGTCAAGTTCCCTCATCTCAATAACCTGCCTTCCTGAGAGTGTACCTGTGTCAACACCACGGTACCTCCACATGTAGGTCCTTGCCCTGTCGTATGGCTGGGCAGGTGCATTGTACATGGAGTCCGCGAACTGGATGTACCTTACCCTTACACCTTCCTTCGCACCCTGTATTGGTTCCACAAGGTCCCTTACAATGTCCTCTTCAAAGTCCATTTCATCGAGTGGTGGGTGCACGGACTTGTAACTTTCACCGGGGTTCCTGTGTCCCAGGACCTTGACCAGGTCCTCATCTGATATTTCCCTTAATTTACGTAATTCGTAATCAGGGTTCATGTGTTTTCTTCTGTTTTCAGCTATCCTGGTTTCCCCAGGAGTGTACTGGGCTTTGTAAGACATATCATAACCTCACAATCATTTTATATTGACAACCGTGTCCTTCAACCTTGAACTTGGATCAACCATTCCTATTACTCTTGGATCTATTTTATCCTCAAATTTCAATCCGTATTTGAGGTAATCGGATATGGTGATGTCCTTCTTTGTGAAGGCGCCTACGAATACCCTGTAGGAGCATGGGAGCACGTCTTCCAGGATCTCTTCAATTGTTTCCATCCTCTCCGCCAGGGCTTCCGGGAGTATGCCCACGATGATCTCACCGACCTTCACCCTGAGCTCGACTTCTTCTCCCCTGACTGTTATTGTTTTCCTGTCGCTGTGCCGGACCTCTGTTCCCCTTGCAGGTCCATAGTAGACCCTGTCTGGTATGGATGGTCCGTGGACAAGGACCCTTACTATCCCGTCGAGTTCGTATATCCTGTTCAGCAGCTTCTCAACTGTCTCTGGTTTGAGAAGCCTCTGGGGGAAGATCTTTATATCGACGAATCCTGTTTCTTCTGACATGCTCACTCCCCATGGTAACCTATAACTGGTCCTTTATCTCTGCAGCGCCCTTTGCAACGTTGACTATAGGTTCCCTGAAGTAGTCTATTTCACTGTAAACGGATCCTATGAGTCCTGATGTTTTTTCCACGGAGAACATCTGAGTACCTGCATCGAGGCACATTGCTGCAGCCACGCATGGGAGTGCGAAGCCCTTACTGTGCCTTGTAACCACGTGGTTTCCGTGGAAGATACCTGGACCTCCACCACCGTAGATGGAGTGGCTGAAGAATGAGAAACCTACCGCTGTACCCATGGCCCTTCCGAAGTCCACGCCTGGGAGTCCTGTTTCATATTCAAGTATGTCGTTGTAGTAGAGTACTGTTGATGCAACTCCCTGGGCTGCCCTTGCAGCACCCACATTGACTATTGTTGCTGCAAGAAGTCCTGTTGCTGCGTATGCGTTCCATAGTGCCCAGTCAGCTGGTTCGTACATCTTGTAGCCTGATGTCATTTCCTTGGCCACTTTAATGACCCTGTCCTCTATAGCCCTTTCCACGAGGGATGCTATAACTGTACCAACAGTTCCTTTACCGTTCTCTTTAACGAGGTCGAACAGGAGGTTGTTGGCGTTGAGTCCCTGGTATGCGAGGCCGAGGAGGTGCATCCTTTCAAATGCTCCCACAGCGTCACCTGTCTCGAACATTGCTGTCTGTTCGAGTATGGATGATAGTGCTGATGCGTTGAGGGTGTTTTTCCTTGTTATTGCAACGACGTGGTTTGCCATTATGTTCCTTAGACCGTATCCAAGACCCTCGAGGAGTACTGGTGGTCCGAGGAGTGTTGAGAGGTTTGCGCCTGTGAAGTCAACTGTCTGGGGGTATCTGCCCATGACGGCTGTTTTGACTGCGTTTGCATCGAACATGTCAACGTCGAATTCGTCTATTATTGCCTGTACAACAGCTGCGCCTGTTACCAGTGCTGAGACTGTGTAGTCTGCGGCGACACCCATCCTTGTGGTTGGAACCTGGACAAGTATCTGCTGGCCGTTGTTTATGAGGCGGATGTTTGTGTCGTCGTCCTCTGATGTCTGGACGAGTTTTTTAATCTTTTCGGCTATTGCTTCTGCGTTTTCGACTATGGGCAGGTCGACTTCCCTTCCTGGGATGAAGTTGGATTTTCCACCCAGGGCTGCCTTCCTGAGGCTTCCTTCTATTCCAGCAAGGTTCACTGCAACTGACCTTTTCACATCGCTTACAAGGTTTGCGATTGTCGGGTTTTTAAGGGGGCTCACGGCTTCAAGAGGAACGTCTTCCTCCAGGAGCTTACCGTCTGCCCCGTAGAGATCTACTCTGTCTTCATACATTGGCATGGTATTCACACCTCTTGTTTTATTTATTTATTAATAAAATTTATTATTTTATTAATAAAACTGATGGTATCATGGAACATGGTTTCAGTGCCTGAAAGAAACCTTCATGTTATACCGAAGTTCATCCTCCAACCTCCAGAGCACAGCCCATATTAGAACAGACCATACCAGATTTGCAGTTATTAACCAGTATTAACGGGCATATAACCGCTTATGCTTCAGTTTTCTGACATCTATGACTCTATTGAATAAGAAAAAAGGATAATATAAATGTTTTCAAAAGGAAAAAAAGAAAAATTTTAAATATTAAAAATCGTTTTTCATAAAAATAATCATCCATGTAATAACAGCATTCCTGCAGAAGGGGTCTCATGGATGAAAACAGAAAAAAAGAGGAGGGGTTATTTCAGTGAAAGTGCATTTTTTGGACAGGCAGGTATGCACTGATCACAGAGTATGCAGAATCCCTTGAGGGGTACCTTCTCCTCTGTGAGTTTCAGCATGTCGTAGGGGCATGCCTCTATACAGTCACCGCACTCGTCACAGAGCGCAGGGTTGTACTGCACCCTCTTCCTTTTAACAACCTCTCCATCAACCACCTTGTCCATGTCCACAAGGCTCAGTGCACCCTTAGGACATGCCATGGTACATGCACCGCAGCGGGTACACATTGCAAAGGATGGCTCCTCATCCACCTTCACATTATCAGGCAGCTTCATGCCCTCCTTTGTCACGACCCTTATGGCATCGTTTGGACAGATGTTTGCACATGCACCGATGAAGTCACACTTCTCTTCATCCCAGACAAGGCCCTCTTCACTGGCCGGTTTGGCGGGTCCGAGTTCCACTTCAAGGTCGATGGCATCCACCGGACAGAGCTGTTCACAGAGACCGCATGCTGTACAGATGGTTGGCAGTTCCACCGTAAGGTTTGATGCCTTTGCTGTTATGAAGTCCCCGGGGCATGCCTCAACACAGGTGTTACACCCGATACATGCCTCTTCATCAAGTTCAAATTTCTTGATCTCCTTGGACCTCTTCTCTGGTTTCCTGCCTGATATGAAGACAGCGTTCCACGGGCAGGTCTGTGCACATACACCACACTTTATACAGGTGTCCTCATCTATCTCAATGACACCGCCAACCTCCTCAAGGGTTATGGCGTCAACAGGACACTCTGGTACGCACATTCCACACCCTACACAGTCCGCAATGAATACCGGGCCCTCAATGTCCAGTTCAATCTTTGCAGGTTCCTTTATGCCCTCAACGCCTATGACTCCAACCGGGCATATGTCAACACACTTCTGGCACATGACGCAGAAGCCCTGGAGCGGTATCTTTTTAACCTTGCCCTCTTCAAGTTTCAGGGTCTGGGGAGGGCAGACCTCCACGCAGTCCCCGCACTCGTTACACTTATCAGGGTTGAAGACTATCCTGCCCTGTGTATTCCCTGCTTCATCAACCACAAGGTCCTCGAGTTTGAGGGCCCCTGTTGGACAGGTTGCAACACATTTGGGTTCCCCGCCACAGATGTCACAGTAGATGACATCTTCAGGTGTTACCTCAATGGCTGCAGTTGGGCAGGTACCCTGACAGGCCCCGCACCTTATGCAGTCCTCTTTATTGACAACTATCATTTTACCACCTTCTGGTGAAATCAGATCCTTTTAACAAGGTCGCCTTCACTGTCGTAAACTTCCAAGGTGGCAAGTCTCATCTGACTGTCAATGGTGTGTGTTGCACAGGAGAGACATGGGTCGTATGCCCTTATAACCATCTCCATGAGGTTGAATATCTTATCATCCACTTCAACACCTGGCTTGATGTAGTCCTGGGCAACCTTCTGGATACCCATCTCCATGGCAGGGTTGTTCTGGATTGATGCAACCACGATGTTTGCCCTGGTGATGAGTCCATTTTCATCACAGGTGTAGTGGTGTGTGAGTGTTCCCCTTGGTGCCTCAACTATACCCACACCATCTCCTGCCTGTCTCTCAAGGGAGTCAGGGAATTTTTCACCTGAAAGGTCGCCTTCAAGGGCGTCTGCAGCGCATTCAGCACATGCAAGGATCTCTATGAGCCTTGCCCAGTGGTAGAGGAGTGTCTGCTGTGCGTATCCGAAGTTTTCCCTGAATTCCTTGAAGTACTCCTGTGCCTTTGGAGCGGCATCAGGCATCTTGTCTGCAACGTTGAGCCTTGAGAGTGGTGATACACGGTATACACCATCAGGGTAGCCAAGGTCCTTGATGTACGGGAATTTGAGCCATGAGTACGGTTTAACATGCTCTGCGATTGTGTCGGCATAGTCTGCTGGCTTGAACTCCCTGAACATGTTTCCTTCCTTGTCCTTGATCCTCACGACACCGTCGTAGACGTCCCATACACCGTCCTTAACAAGGCCTGTGTGGTATGTTTCAATGTTCCCGAGGGAGTTCACAAGGTCAATGTTCTCCTCGAATATGGGTACTGCAAGTTCAAGGGTGGCCTCTGCAAGTTCAACGTTCCTCTGGGCCTTCTTGAGAAGGTCCTTCTGTGTTTCATCATCGAGTTCTGTTGAAATACCTCCAGGGGTGGAGGATGTTGGGTGTATAGGTCGGCCACCTATTGCCCTGACGAGTTCAAGGGCGTTTTTACGTAGCTCTATGGCCTGAAGTGCAACTTCAGGTGCGTCCTTTATGATCTGGAAAACGTTCCTGGTCTTCCTGTCCTTGCCTGCTATGAAGTCAGGGGCTGCGAGGAAGTAGAAGTGCAGGCCGTGGGAGTGCATGTATGAACCCCAGTTCATTATCTCCCTCATCTTGTAGGCGGCAGGCAGGATATCATCCGGTTCGAATCCAAAGCATGCGTCAACTGCCTTGGCAGCTGCAAGGTGATGCTGAACGTCACAGATACCACAGATCCTAGGAACTATCCTTGGTGCTTCCTCAATTGGTCTTCCCTGGAGGAACTTTTCGAATCCACGGAATTCCATGACGTGGAGTCTGGTGTCTTCAACATTACCTGCATCATCAAGGTGTACAGTAATCTTGGCGTGACCCTCGATACGGGTTACAGGTTCCATTGTGAGTTTAACCATCTATTTACCCTCCTTCTTTATTTTCATTGGTACGAGTGCGGCTGGAAGTGTGAAGGTGTAGAATGTTCCAACAATATCATCCAGCTGTTCAGCCACTTCCTCAGGGTCGACGGTTTTGTCCTCTTCGACCTTGTAGTCAGAGGCTATAGCACTTATCATCTTGGCGCCCTGGTCCTCCACACGTGCTGTTGGACCGTAGCAGCCACGGCATGGTATGGCTATGCTGGGGCACTCTGCTCCGCATATGGATACTGTTGCTGGACCCATGCAGATGAGGCCCTGGGGTATGAGGCACAGGTCGTCTTCTGGTTTACCGACCTCGAACTGCCTCTTTATGAAGTCCATTGCAAGGCCTTCCGGTGGTTTTTCCCTTGGGCAGACTTCACAGAGGTTTGTCTGTGGCAGTTCAACTTCTTCGCCCTTTAGCAGGGCCAGTACAACTTCTGCAACCACATCTGACCTCGGTGGGCATCCTGGCACCTCAAAGTCAACGTCTATTACTTCACCGAGGGGTTTGACCCTTCCTTCAAGGTGCGGTACCTCTTCGGATGGTATCACGCCTTCCTCGTTTGGTGTGGTTATGGAGTTTATGTATGCCTCTTCGATGACCTCATCCTTATCCCAGAGGTTCCTGAGGCCAGGTATTCCTCCATAAACTGCACATGTACCGTAACTTATGACAAATTTTGCCTTTTCTCTCAGTTCTTCGGCGAATTCCCTGTTTTCATCGTTTACGATTCCACCCTCTATGATCACAACGTCAAGTTCAGGGATTTCATCATATTTTGTGTCCATTAAAACAGGGCTGAATTCAAAGTCAGCAAGTTCCATCACATCAATAAGTGCTTCGTGGAAGTCTGCGATGGATAGGTGGCATCCGGCGCATCCTCCAAGCCACATTGTTCCTATTTTTACTTTTTCGGCCATTTAACATCCTCCTTATGCTTCAGCTAACTGTTTTTTGAGTGGGGATGGACCAAGGGCCCTTATTCTGTCAACCATCATCTTAACGGTTTCAGCGAACTTTTCACCCTCTGATGCGGATATCCAGTCGTGGTGGATCCTTTCCCTGCCGATTCCAAGTTCATCTGCCAGTTTGTAGATGAGCCTCATTCTCCTGTCCAGTTTGTAGTTTCCTGCATCGTAGTGGCAGTCACCATGGTGGCATCCTGTTACCAGAACACCGTCGGCGCCTTCCCTGAATGCCTTGAGAACGAACTGTGGCTCTATCCTTCCTGAGCACATCACACGGATAACCCTAATGTTTGTAGGGTACTGCATCCTCGCTGTTCCAGCGGTGTCGGCCCCACCGTAGGAACACCAGTTACAACAGAACATCACAATTTTTATGTCATCTTCAGCCATAGAGTTTCCTCCTTGCTTTTTGGGTTGTACTATAACTGTACTTGGTATATGGTTTAGGAGGGGTGAGTATAAAGGTTACTTATGAAACAATTTAGAAAGTTTTATATATGTGGTTAAAATTTTTATTATTTTTAATACCCCTCCTTTTATCCATCGGCCTTCACTGGAGTGATCATAGGAGGGTTATGGCGTCGGTGAATTTTTCGGAAATTCCTGCAGATGTCTGTGGAATGGTTGTTGATATCACCGAAGAGTCTGCCAGTTCATAGGCCCTCCTATCATCGGATCCTCCACCGTGAACCCCTGATTTGAGTTCAGAGCTGAGGTTATCCACGGTTACAGACTCGACCCACGGGTCCCTGTCCACGAGGATGAATTCATCCACCAGGCCGTCCAGTTTCTTTGCAATGACCCATGAAACAAATCTTGCACCGAATACTGCGACCGTTCCAGATATTTCACCGGCTTCAGCCATTTCAACAAGGCCATTCACATCCCTTTTTACCCGGACCCTCTCATAGATGGGTGTTGATGGGAGGCAGGCCCAGTGGGCGTCGCCCACATAGGTGTAACCTATCCTTTCAGGGTAAACGTTCTCTGTGCCGCTGGCCTTAACCGCCGCTGCAAGGGCCTCGAGCTGGGGCTTCTGTACAGGTACCGGTGTGAGGCCAGCCGGGACCTCATCCCTCATTATCTTCATGACCCTTGGAAGCCCGAATCTACCCCTCCTGGCTGTCCCTGGACTGTAACCGCACATGTATCCATGATGATTCCTGGGGAACCCTGTGATTATTGCATTGAGACCCGCCCTGAGTCCTATGCGGCATTCATCCTCATAGGCACCGTTGGTTGCAACTATCTTTCCAGGTGTCAGTATCCTTGCAGCCGCAACCGCCCCTGCAAAGGCGTCCAGACGGTTACCTGCAAGGTTGAAGGGGCCTCCCTCTATGACAAATACATCCACCCCCATCTCAAGTCCTGCCTCAAAGCCTGAGATCAGGTCATCATACCCGTCGCCAACGAACATTATGGCCTCAACACCCTTACCGTGCTTTCTTGCGATTTCAAGGACCTCCTCTGCCTCGCTAAGTGGTGCTGCATGTGTATCGGCACCCTGGACCGGTGTAAGGTTAACCGCCACCGAGGATGCGAGTTCAACCCATTCTTCTCTGTCCGGGAGGCCCTCCTTCTCCCTGTCAATGAGCCTCGAGTGTATGCGTTCCCTCGGGCAGCCCTCAAAGGGCGGTCCCTCGAGGTAGCACTGGCCCCCGCAGCCTGTTATTGAAGGAGGGAACCTCATGGGACCGTATCGTCCAAAGTGGTCAAGGTCGAGGGGGACCTCGGTTATCTCACGGACATCCCTCATGAGTTCTACCGGCCGCATACCGTAGTTCTCGGCGATGTCTGCAAATGCATATGCACACACGTGTATGGTTGCTCCGATGGCATCTGCTACCATGCAGTTTCCAAGGAGGTCCATCCTCTCAAGGTCGGATGCGCATGTCCCTACAATGAGCTCCGTGAGGTCACATCCCAGTGGAAATCTCTTGAAGGTTGCTCCGAGTTTGATTTTATCCTCTCTTGATAGGTCAGAAACAGCATCCACCACCTCTGTGACGTTCCTGTCCATCTTAATGATTTCCCATGCAGCTTCCGGGTCATTTATGGCTTCCCTGATGATGTCATGCATAACTTTCACCTTAACTTCACTGTGATTCACTATTAGGGGAGTGCCTGATTTAAGCTTTGACAAAAATTTTAAGTTAATAAAAATGGGGTGAAAAAGGTGGGAGTGGTATTAACTCACTTTCCGGCCCGGTATTTCTCCTTCCTCCTGAGTGGCCCTAGGGCCTTCACCTGGTCATGGAATTCCTGCATTGTCTTCTGGAATTTTTCACCCTCTGATGCTGATATCCAGTCCCATCTGAACCTTTCCTTTTCAATTCCAAATTCTGGGAGTATGTCCTCAATGAACTGGGCTCTTCTCTTCCACTTGTAGTTTCCTGAATCGTAGTGACAGTCACCTATATGGCATCCCCCAACGAATACACCGTCCGCGCCTTCCCTGAATGCCTTGAGTATCATTGAGGCGTTTACACGACCAGAGCACATCACCCGTATTATCCGGACGTTGGGGGGGTACTGCATCCTCGCTGTTCCGGCGGTGTCGGCCCCGCCGTAGGAACACCAGTTACAGCAGAATCCAACCATTTTTGGTTCGAAGCTCATTTTATCACCTCAGTCCTTTTCCCCGCTGAACATTGGTGGCAGTTGCTGGCTGATACCTGCTGTGAACCCGGTTCTATCGCGGTACTTCCTCTGGATCCTATGGTAGATCCTTGCAACTGGGATGTCCATGGGGCAGACGTCCTCGCACTGGCCGCAGTTAATGCAGCTGAATCCCATGTGGGACATTCTGACCCCCTGGAATGTGAGGGGGTCCGGTGTGCGGTCCTCTGCCTCCATGAGGTAGTCCCTTTCAAGTTCACATTCATTGCAGAAGCAGACCGGGCATGCGTCCCTGCATGCGAAGCAGTTTATGCAGCGCCTCCAGTATTCATCCCATTCCTCAATGGATGGGTACTCCTCTTCAAGGTATTTGTCCTGGAATTCTCCCGCCATCCTTATCATGGCCTTCTCGATTTTATCCCTGATATCTATCATCTTCTTGGGGAGAGTTTTTGTCTCAATGTAGCCCCCGCTTCTTGCTCCCTCAAGGAGTTTTTCACCCCTCTCCGTGTTCACCTCTATGAAGGTCCATCCTTCCTCGGCTCCCCAGTTACCGCAGGCGATGTCGGCGTTCCTCGGGACCATCATCTCGCATCTCTGGCAGTTTTCACGTCTGCCGAAACCCTCCTCCTCAAGGTAGTCTATTGATATCTCCCTGCGGGTTCCATCTGCAAGTTCAACTATGAATTTCCCCTTATCGATCTCCTCCTTCACAACCTCGTCGGGGTCCACCTCATAGAACAGCTCTATCATCTCCCGAGCTGAAACCGGCCTGATGGTTCCTCCACAGTTGAGTCCTATCTTGTATACCCTTTCAGGGTCTATCTGGTGCCTCTTCTCAAGTTCCCTTATGGCCATGGCATCGCATGGTTTGACAGCCACTCCAAGCCTCATTTCCCTGAGATGTTTTGAGATCAGGTCACCGAACATTGTGGGCGCACAGTGCAGTGAGCCGCAGGTTGATACTATGTCCTCAGAGCTCTCAATGAGTGCCGGGATACCGTCGTAGATGTCATCTCCCCTTTCAAGGGTCAGAACACCGTCTACTATGTCCTTATCCAGCATGTACTTGAATATGCCTGTGACGGCACCGCCACATTCTCCCCTCTTCCTGATTTCCTCATCGGTTGATCTTGCAAGCAGGTATTTCATTCCAGTCACCTCTCCAGGTAATCTGAAATTCTTTCAAATATTTCTCCATCTGTAAGGACTCCCGCTGGTCTGGGGAGTGCTGGTTCAAGTCTCTGGGTGTATCCAAGGGCATTTGTGTATGAGCCTGATTTTTCACACCAGGCGGCTGTGGGGATGAAGACATCGGGACTGTATTCTCCCCTCCTTATGGACTGTAGAACAAGAAAGTCTGATCTGATTTCATGGTCAGCCTCTGCTCCCGGATCGATTAACCATACAATTTCGGCTTCTGCGGGCGGTTCACTCAATGGTTTGAGGTGTTTCATGACCCCCCTTGTGTTGAAGTCCTCAAGGATGGGGATGACATCAAGTCCCTTCCGGTCTGCAAGTTCAACGACGCTTCCTATGACCCCTGGTATCTCGGGTGTTATGATGAGGAGTGATCCTTCAGGGAGTTCCTCAAGGGCGCCGACAAGTTCCTCCGCTCCACTGAAGCGGATGTGTGAATTGAAGTTGAGGCTCATCCTGGTTGAGTCCCGTGTGTCATAGGATCTTACCTCTGCACCCCTCTCGGCTGCATGGAATATCCTCCTTCCAATTAGGGGCGCGCAGGTCAGTGGATCGCCGATGACAGCTATACTTTTATAATCTTTAATTTTCTCGATTTTGACTTCAGGGTAGCTGAATTCAGGGAAACCCGTTAATACACCTGCATTTATTCCAAGTTTTTCTGTGAGTTCACCGAGCTTTGCTGCCTCTTCATCTGTAAGGGTCCCTGTTGCAAGAACAGATATCTGTTCAGGGGATGTGGAACTCAGCTTATCTGCAAGCAGTGACAGTGCATCTTCCCAGCCGGCACCCGTGAGTGCTCCTGATTTTTTTATGGCGGGGGATGTTATCCTCTCCTTTACGGGTATCTCATGGCATTCCCTGCCGGGTCTGCAGGTCTTCCCCTCATTAACAGGGTGCCTCTTGTAGGGGTAGGTACCCACCGGGGATCCTTCAATTTCTATAAGGTTCACCCCGCAGCCGGCACTGCAGGATGGGCATACTGTATGTTTCACCATCATCTCTCTAAACCTCCAGGTTTTTCAGCTGATTTTTGAATTCATCGATGCTGACAAGTTCATTCTGGACTTCCACGGGCCTTTCACGGGTTATGTTGAAAATTCCAACCATCATCTCAAGGCCGGAGTCCAGTATGAGATTTGAAAGGTTGCATGGAAGCTCATCAGAGTCCTCCAGCAGGACCCTGCCTTCAACCTTGAAGTCCAGGGACAGGTCATTTTTTGAGGTCACGTAGAACACGTAGCCGACCGAATCCTTCCTGAAGTAGGTGTAATCTATTTTCCAGTCAAGGTCAAGGCTCAGGGTGCATGATTTTGGATTTTTCTCAGGGCGAAAAAGTCCAATCTTCTGAATCTGTATTTCCATGGTTTCACCACAACCTCTGGTTCTATCACGGTTATCATAATTATCTGCTAATAAGTATTACTTATATAAATGTTTCTAAAATCAAAAAGGGTTTGGAAGAGATTACAAGACAAAATGATACATTAGATGCGATATTAGAAATATCAGGACTTTTAAATGCTTCATAATCCTTGATAGGTTCCTTGAATGTCCTGAAATGCAGATGGTTAATATCAGAAGAAAAAAGAGAATTTAGTAATAAACTTTTATTTTTTAATATTAATGATCGGGTGGGGTCCGATGGCTGTACTATGATATTTATGCCCCTCCCAGCATGAGGGATGGTCTTCAGATGTTTTAAGATGAAATCTGGAGGCATGTAACCAGTAAAATTAATATTAATATTTTAATAATTTTTAATATATTATTATAACATAGTGGTTCTCAACAGGTTTACCGTGATTCCCGTTTTGATGATTTTCAAGGATCTGAAAGGAACCATAGAATCTATTTATAAGCTTTTTGGTTTAAGAAAGATCAAAAAGTATATTTATATCGCTAACAGATTAATTTGTACTACTAATAAAATAGGTAGTATTACTGAATGGAGTGATAAATATGAAACTTGCAATACTAGGTGCAGGATGTTACAGGACCCACGCGGCCAGTGGAATAACAAACTTCTCCAGGGCCTGCGAAGTCGCTGAAATGGTTGGAAAACCAGAAATAGCCATGACCCATTCCACAATAACAATGGGTGCAGAGCTCAAGGAACTTGCAGGTGTGGATGAAGTCGTTGTCGCCGACCCTGTCTTTGACAACCAGTTCACAGTGATAGACGACTTCGCCTACGAGGACGTTATAGAGGCCCACAAGGAGGACCCTGAAAAGATAATGCCCCAGATAAGGGAAAAGGTCAACGAAGTTGCAAAGGAACTTCCAAAACCACCTGAAGGCGCAATCCACTTCACACACCCTGAAGACCTTGGATTCGAAATAACAACCGATGACAGGGAAGCTGTTGCAGATGCTGACTTCATAATGACCTGGTTCCCTAAGGGTGACATGCAGCCAGGCATAATCAACAAATTCATAGACGACATAAAACCAGGTGCAATAGTCACCCACGCATGTACAATCCCAACCACCAAGTTCTACAAGATATTTGAAGAAAAACACGGTGACCTCGTAACCAGACCTGAAACACTCAACGTAACATCCTACCACCCTGGTGCTGTACCTGAAATGAAGGGGCAGGTTTACATTGCAGAGGGCTACGCCTCAGAGGAAGCCATAAACACCCTCTTCGAACTCGGACAGAAGGCAAGGGGCAACGCATACAAACTGCCAGCCGAACTCCTGGGACCTGTCTGTGACATGTGCTCTGCACTCACAGCCATAACATACGCCGGTATACTCACCTACAGGGACTCAGTTACACAGGTCCTCGGTGCACCTGCAGGTTTCGCACAGATGATGGCCAAGGAGTCACTCGAACAGTTAACAGCCCTCATGGATAAGGTTGGAATAGACAAAATGGAAGAAAGCCTTGACCCCGGTGCACTTCTGGGTACCGCCGACTCCATGAACTTCGGAGCATCAGCAGAAATACTGCCAACAGTATTTGAAGTCCTCGAGAAGAGGAAAAAATAACCGGGCTCATCCCGGAAAAAATTTATTTATTTTTTATAGCATAAATGAGTTAAACAAAAACTTCTTATCAATCCTGATAAAGCAGCTTAAACCGGTGTTAAATTGATAAACAGGATACTTAAAAGGGCAGAGTCCGGGAACCCCCTTAGTGATGAGGAATTACTTGAACTGTTCAGGATAAACAGGCCAGAGGAATTTGCAGACCTGATGGACACAGCATTCAATATCATGCGCGACCACAGGGATCGTGTTAAATTAACATCAACGGTGCACATAACAAACATCTGCCAGGTCACCCCAAGGTGCAGGTACTGTGGATTCGCCGCCGGCACATCAAAAAATGGATACTACACCCCCTTCTTCAAAACCGATGATGAGATACTTGAAGCGGTACGGATAATAGAGGAATCAGGGATTCCACGGGTCAGCTGCTCAGGAGCCCACGGCTTTAATGGGGAACACGCGGTTAAGGCTGCTGAGATAGTCAAGGAGAACACCTCACTCGAGCTCCTCATAAATGTTGGAGCCGACCTCACCTTAAGCTCAACAAGAAAACTTGCAGACTACGGAACTGACACTGTCTGCTGCAACCTTGAAACCATCAATAATGATCTTTTTAATCTTATAAAGCCGGGTGAAAGGCTTGAAGATCGTATAAGGGTATGCGAGTCTGTATGTGACAGTGGAATAGAACTTTCAAGCGGTCTTCTCATCGGGCTTGGTGAAAGTTATGCTGATCGAATAAGACACCTCAGATTTCTGGATGAATTTGAAAGCCTTGGTGAGATACCCATAATGGGTTTCAACCCCTACAGCGGCACCCCCATGGAGAACCACCCCCCATGTCCACTTGACGAACAGATGAAGACCATAGCCATTACACGGATCCTCTACCCAGATATCAGGATAACCGTTCCGACACCAACCATCGGCCCTGAAAATGCCAGGTTCTCACTCATGGCAGGTGCAGATAACCTTGCAACCGTCATACCCGACGGATACCCCCATGACGTCAAGGGTGTGGGTTCACCAAGGTACGGCAACCTCAACGATGTCCTCATGGTCATCCAGGAGATGGGTCTCAAACCACAGTTAAATTTTGCACCTGAGGCAGAGGGTGTTGCAATCCTCTAACTAATTTTTTATATCGTCATTGCAATAATCTAACATCAGACAGTTACTGCCTAATTTCCATAAATGTGCATAAATACAGTAACTGGACTCTTACATGAGACAAAGCAGGTGATTGAATGCTGGAGGACCTTATCAGGGAAGCCTACCTTGAATCTGCAGAAAACAGGAGGCGCGGTGACCGGGAGGAAGAAGTTAGGGCCATAAGGGATTACATCAGGAGCGCCGGGCGGATAGCGGTGCCCAACTGGAACCAGGAAAAAATAAGGGTCATAAATGAAGTCCTGGCCGAATTCGGCCTCCCAGAGGCGGAGCACCTCCAGTTCAACACCAGCTGGGTTGACCTTACAAGGATGCCCGCTGTTACAAAGGCCCTCCTCGCCCTGGATATATCTGGTGCTGACCTTGTGATAGCCAGGGGGAGGCTGGGTGTGCCGGGTTCAGGTTCACTCCTTGTAATAATGGACTCCAGGGGCAGGTTGCTATCAGCAGCCACCTCCCCACCACATGTACTGCATGGGAAACCCGTGGCTGAAGCTGTGAGATCCGAGATGAGACTTGCCCTTGAAAGGCTAGGTTTCACCATGGAAAAATGATGAAACTGGAATGATTGAAATGGGATCCTATGAGACAGGAATAACAGAGACCGTCAGGACTTTCTTCTCGGAATACACGGTCCATGACATAATCAGACATATAGGTAAAACCAAGGCCTCTGCAGTCACAGGGTGGCTTGATGATATCAAACTCAGACCAGAAAGGGCCCTTATAATCGGTTCATACTTCACAGGAGCATTCATTGCAGAGAGCCTTGACTGTGAGGTCACGGTGGTTGATATAAATCCCCAGCTGAAATTCCTCCTTGGTGAGGGTGTGGAATTCCATGATAGCATCCATGATGTGAGCGGGACCTGGGACCTCATCGTAGACACAACGGGCCTGGGTGGTGTGGGGGAGGATGAACTCTCAGGCCTTGATTCAGGAGCATTCCTCGTTGAGGACCCCACCTCTGATGGCAGTGACGGAACCATAATGAGGTTAAATGAAACAGAAGAAAGGCTTGATATGATTGAATCAGACTACAGGGGATCCCTCCGTACCTGGGGGCTTAGGACAAAGACCTCGGGCACCATGACCCTCACCGTTGAGGTCCTCAGACGGTCAATGGCTGACATCATGGAACTTGATGGTGTCCTCTACAGCACCGCCACCCTTGAGTTCTTTGAAAGGCTACTCTTCAGGAAGAAGGACCCTGCAGGTTTCCTCAGTCGCCTAGAATCTACGGCCCTTATGGTGTCCTCCCTCCGTGACGTTGACTGTGACACGGTCCTTGAGAGAAACCTTTCCATGATAAAATCCAGGGTGATCCCTGCAGACTTATTTAAATGAATAACATGCTGAAGGGTGAAAAAATTAGAATAGAAGAGTTCGTTGAAATCATGAATGGAATAGCCCCTGAGTCCCTTGCCCTTGAAGGGGACCCTGTAGGGTATCATGGCCCGGACATCAGTGTTGAATCTGCACTGATCATGATGGACTACATTGAGGGTGCGGTTGTGGATGGATACGACCTCCTGGTACTCCACCACCCTCCCCTTCTGAGACCACCCGTACCCTACTACGTCATACACTCCAACTGGGACGTGGCAGATGGCGGGGCATGCGATGCCCTTGCAGAGGCCCTCAACCTCTACCCTGAATCATTACTTGACCCTGCAACCGGTATCGGCCGTATATGCAGTGGGGACATCTACCTGGATGAACTCCTTGAGAGGGTCTCCGGACTGAACCCCTCATCAATCAGGATAGTTAATCCTGCAGAGAACATTGACAGGGTCGCTGTTGTATCGGGATTCGGACTATCACAGGAGGACCTCATAATAAGGGCGTTCAATGAGGGGGTTTCGGCCTTCATATCAGGGGACCTGACCCACAGGTGCGCTGTCCTTGCAAGGAACCTCCAGATAACCCTTGTTGACGCCGGACACTACTCAACCGAGATGCCCGGCCTTCTGAGGCTCCGTGACATCATAGAGGACTTTGGCATCACCGCCGATATCCTTGACACCGGGACGCCCTGGCAGGAGTACATGGCACCGGATTGAACCCATGATGGTGTCACGGTCCATTCAGGGCTCTTCACAGGATAAAAATTTGAGAGGCTGATAACTTGGACATCGCTGAACTTGAGAAGAGAAAATCACCCCACGGAGAGGTCACCCTTGTCGGTGCAGGGAGGCTGGGCTTCAGGACCGCCCTGAACCTCATGCAGATCCACAGGGGGGGACCATCAAGGATAAACGTTATTGACGGCCAGAGGATATCTGCAGATGACCTCATATTCAGGTTCCTCGGTGCAAGGGTGGGTGACTACAAGGCCCGGTTCATCGAGGGACTTGCAGGTAAGGGTTTCTCAAGGGAGGTGAAGGGTTTTCCCGAGTACATCACAGGAGAGAACCTTGACCTCATCAGTGGCGATGTTGTCTGCATACAGATTGCAGGAGGCGACACCCTCCCTGTGACTGCGGATATAATAAAACACGCCCATAGATCAGGAGCTGCAACCATAAGCACCATGGGAGTCTTCGGTATAGACAGGGATGATGTGAAGGTGGAATGGCTGGACGAGGCCCCCCCTGAAAACCCTGTTGTTGAGTATCTCCAGGCCGCAGGGATCAGGGACCACCTGCTTGTGGGGACCGGTAAACTAATAAGGGACTGGGAGCCCGTCACACCCTACGTCCTTGACAGGGTCTCCGAGGTGATGACATCAGAGGTGCTTAAACTCCTGAGGAGGAGAATGGAATGATAAGGGTTGCCACTGCAGAGTGCTTTACCCATGGTAAGGTGGCGCGGGAGATACATGCCTTCTCAATGGGCTACCCGCTGAATTATAACTGGAAGATCAGCGCGGAACTCGTCCTGGTGGCAGGGCTCTTCATACCAACCCTGTCGGGTGTGAGGAACATACTTGGATTTGAACCCCCCATGCCAAGGGCGACGATAAACGACATAAAGGTCTACGGTGAGGAGGAGGATGAGGAGGTGGCCCTCATGATGGCAAGGGCCGTGAGGGAACTTGCAGATTCGGATATAGGTATAGGTACAACCGCGGGTATCGGGAGGGGTGGTATTGCGATTGCAAGCAGGGACCGGTGGGATGTTATAAACTCGGAGGTCCATGCAGACCTGAGATACCCTGACACTGAAAGGATCCTTGAAAGGCAAAAATCAGGGATTCAGAGGGCCCTTCAGCTACTTGAATCATTCATCGTCGACTTTAAGGACCGATAAGAACATATTTATTTCATGCAGAGAATATTAATCATATAAAGAAAAATGGTGGTGGTTTAACTGCTTCTTGAAATAACCGACCTTGCAGTTGAGGTTAGCGGAAGGCAGGTCCTCAAGGACATAGACCTCTATATTGATGAAGGGGAAACCCATGTACTCCTTGGCCCCAATGGTTCGGGTAAGAGCACGCTCTTCATGACGATCCTCGGCTTCCCGAAGTACAGGGTTACGGGTGGCCAGATAATCTTCAAGGGTGAGGACATAACCGAGCTCAGCACAACCGAACGGGTAAGGATGGGTATCGGTGTCAGCTTCCAGAACCCCCCTGTCATCAGGGGCGTGAAACTCATGGACCTCCTCAAGGTTGAAAGTGGCCTTACAACCGAGGACGAGTTAACACCGGAGCTCATTGAACTTGCAAGGAAGATGAAATTTGATAAGAGCTTCCTTGAAAGGGATGTTAACCTTGGATTCTCAGGTGGTGAAGTTAAAAGGTCCGAGATACTCCAGTTACTCGCCCAGAAACCTGACTTCATAATGTTTGATGAGCCAGACTCAGGGGTGGATATAGAAAACGTTGAGCTCCTTGCAGAGGAGATAAATGTGCTTCTTGATAAGGACAAGAAGCCGGGTTTAAGGAGGAAATCAGGGCTCCTCATAACCCACCTAGGATACATACTGAACTTCGTGAATGCAGACACCGCCCATGTGCTCATGGATGGTAGAATTGCATGTTCAGGTAACCCTGATGAGATCATTGAAGATATAAGGAAGGATGGATTCAAGGGGTGTGTTGAATGCTGCGGGATACATTGAAGAAGGCTGAAAAGGCCAGGGACAAGAAGGCCCTTTATGGTGAGGACATTGACCTTGAAAGGTTCATAAAGGAGGAGGCAGGTGAACATGAAGAGGTCCCGAGGGCCAGGGAGGTTCCGAAGAAGGTCCAGGAGACCCTACTGAAGGTGGGTGTTGACCCTGAGGAGAGGGAAAGGGCAGGTACGTTCATACAGGTGGACCAGTCAGGTATCTGCACAACCTGCGCCTCTGAATCCATAGAGATAATGGGGATGAACGTCGCCCTCGACAGGTACAGCTGGTTGAAGGACTACATGTGGAAGGCCGTCGCTGTCGATACCGACAAGTACACCGCAACAACGGCCCTCAGGGAAGCTGAAGGTGAAATGGGGGGCTACTTCATAAGGTCCATGCCCGGTTCAAGGGAGGTCTTCCCTCTCCAGGCCTGCATGTTCATAGGTGATGAGAATGTCATGCAGACAGCCCACAACATCATAATAGCCGAGGAGAACTCTGAACTCCATATAATCACAGGATGCGCCACCGGCGAGGATGTGAGTTCAGCCCTCCATGTGGGTGTATCCGAGTTCTACCTTAAGAAGGGTGCCAAGATAACCTTCACCATGGTCCATAACTGGGCCGAACAGGTTGAGGTCCGGCCGAGGACGGGTATCATGGTGGGTGACGACGCCACCTACATAAATAACTATATACTGACAAGCCCCGTTAAGAGCATACAGTCCTATCCAACAGCCTACTGTACAGGTGAAAATTCAAGGGTCGTGTTCCAGTCAATCCTTGGTGGTCAGAAGGATTCTGTCCTGGATGTGGGTTCAAGGGTCATCCTTGAGGGCAGGGGTTCAAGTGCTGAGATAGTTTCACGTGCGGTCTCCAAAGACGCCTCACAGATCTACTCAAGGGGTCACCTGGCAGGAAGGGTCCCTGAGGTAAAGGGTCACCTTGAATGCCATGGACTTGTACTCTCAGATGATTCAATGATCTACGCTGTCCCCGAGCTTGAGGGAAGTGCCACTGAACTTGAAATGTCCCATGAGGCGGCCGTTGGAAAGATAGCTGAGGAGGAGGTCATGTACCTCACATCAAGGGGGCTTACAGAGGATGAAGCAGCCTCAATGATAGTCCGTGGATTCCTGAGCATGGACATAACAGGACTGCCACCTGAACTGGCCGCTGAAACAAAGAGGATGCTTGACATGAGCCTTAAGGGAATGTAAAGAACATTCCTTTTATTTTAGAATTAGAACCTGAAAAAATTCTTTTTTTAATAAAATTAGATGTACCTGGTAAAGGGATCATTAACCTTTTAAATATGGTGGCCAGGTCTATTCTGAGATTATGATGAACTCACCAACCTTCTCTACCTTGCCGAAGGGCACCAGGAGGTAGTCGCCCTTCTTCTTCGCCCCCTTAACATTCACATTCCTTCCCTTCTCAACCTTTATGACAACATCGGTTATCTTGCCTGTCTTGTCATTGATTATGAGCTCCTCCAGCTCCCCGAGGATGCGGGCGTTGTTGGTGGCCACCTGGTAGCCCTTTATCTCACTCCAGTACTTTTCTTCCCCTTTAATCAGCTTCTTTTCTTCCATCATTCTCACCTAAAATTTCCTCAAGAATCCTCAAATCCCTGGGGGTATTTACATTAACAGCCAGTTCCAGTATGGAAGCCTCAAGGATCTTCTCGGTCTGTACTATGTTTCTACTCATTAATATATTTACCCCGCAGGGTACTAATCCATCCATCCATCCATTAACATCAATTCCATGCTTCCTGCAGAGCTCTTCAGGGACAGCCACGCACATGGCCGGCTCCTCCGAAGATGTGTACTCTGATATTATCCAGTCTATGGTTGAACCTGAAACAAGGGGGAGGTCTGCATTCATGATAAACAAGGGTTCAGCAGGGTGCCCTTCAAGCTTTTCAAGCACCTCCTGGAGGTCCTCAACGTATCCACGCCCCGAGGTCCTGATGACAGCGTACCCCTTATCTTTAACGTGCTTCTCTGTCTGTGGAGTGTTTGGACTGGTCACCACGGTTATATCCGTGATTTTATCTGCTGATTCAAGGTTTTCAAGGACGTGATCAATGAGGGGCCTTCCCAAAACCCTTATAAGTGGTTTTTCATTATCCATCTTCAGCCTGGTGCCCCTTCCACCGGCCATTACAAGCGCCCTCATCCCATCAGGTCCGCTTAACTTATGGTTAGCCAATTGGCAACCCCGCACCTTAATCATTCAATCCACTTATCTTCCTTGCGTGACTGGAGCTTTCTCCTCATGCCAAGGATGCATGGCCCGTTCTGTCTGCCTCCGATGGGTGTGTGGGGTGTCCCCATTGAGTTCATGCAACGTGCCATGACAGCAGCTCCCAGTGCAAGGGCATCCGATACAAAGATGCAGTCAGCGAATCTGTCCTTAACGTACTCGAGTATGAGTTTTGGCTTTGTACCTGTTATACCTGCTCTGCCTGTGACCCCGAGCACAGAGCCCTCCTCTATAACCTCCTCATCAAAGGCCTCATCTATGAGCCTTTTAACTATCATTGCACTCACATGGTCAAGGGTTGCGAAGAGGGTGTGTATACCATCCTCCTGGTATATTGTATGGCCTATCTCTGTGAGTTCAGGGAGTTTATCACCGTTCTTGCCTGCATCGCATCCTATGAGTGTTGTGCCTGCGGTGTAGGCCGCCTCTGTATCCACGGGGACCGTACCGAACCTTTTCCTGTTCACGGGTACCTTGCGGATGTCTATGATCTCCTCATGGATCATGGCAGCGTTTTCCTTCGCCTTCTTCCAGTTGGCGCCCTTCATGATTGATTTCTTGTAGAGGTCCAGTGCTGCGCCTCCCCTGCAGTCAACCATCTCGGTACCCCTTATAAGGGCGTCGGATATGGCACCGGCGAGTCCGCAGAAGTTGCCAACGGTCCTTGCGTAGGGTTCATCTGAATTAACTATACGGCCGGCGAGGGTTGTCCCGAAGTCAAGGGAAACACATGGGTTCCTGTAGTCAACGGTCGTCCACTTTGAGCCAAGCTTTATGCCGGCCGTTACAAGTTCCCCCTCCATCTCATTTGCAACAACCTCCCTGCCGGTTGGGGGTATCACGCTTGCAACCGCACCGTCAAAGATTACCCTGTCCAGGTAGGAGAAATCCCTGAGGCGTTCGGGTATGTTGTCTATGGACAGGGCCGGGGCCATCTTCCTGGGGGGTATCCCTGCCTTGAGGCAACCCTCTGCAAGGGCTATTATGAGTTTCCCCACCTCCTCAGGAGACCCGAAGCCTGCTGTAACACCGGTTGATCTTACAACAAAGTCAAGGTCCTTTTCGATGTCAACCTTCGCCCTTTTTACTGATTCAAGGATGGTGTCCCTTACAAGTTCGGATACTGATTCCTTTGTAAGTTCAACCCCCCAGACAGTCTTGCCGAAGACCTCCTCGCACTCCTTCGGGGGTCTTATGTCACGTGTCATCTTCACTGTCTTGTCGAGGAGGTAGCTGCGGCTCGTGTTGAAGTTGGTTGCTGTGAGTATGCACTTTGTTGTTGTGTTACCGAGTTCAACTGATGCCACGATGTAGTATACATCCGGGCGCATTGAGTAGCCGGATCCAACAGTTTTTTTTGTGAATGGCGCCGCTCTCGTATCTTCTATGGTTATGAATCTGCTTTTTGCAATTACCGGTTTGGGACCGAAGATTTTACTCAAAAATGACAAGTGATTACCCCCTTATTCAATGTAATATTGTATTCCAGGAAATAATATAAATCTTATGAATAGGCGCCGATAGAAAATAATAAAAGTTAACCCTTCCCTGTGGCTCTGTAGCCCCTGAAAATGGAAAAATAAAATGGTGAAGTGGTGAAGAAGAATCCCGCTGATAAATTTAAACTGTCCTTACCAGGTGTATGGTGCATGGGGCGTAGTGTACGACCTTCTCTGATACACTGCCAAGGAGGTGTTTGTCCACGAGGCTCTTACCTGTCCCCATTATGATCACATCAACAGCCTCCTCCTCTGCAAGTTTAACTATCTCATCTGCCGGGTCGCCCTCAAGCATAACACCCCTGAACTTGATGTTGGGGTTTCCAGAACCTGTAAGGGCCTTTTCCATGTCTCGGAGTATCTCCTTTCCGCGGGCTGTGAGTTCCCTGATCATCATCTCCTTAACCTTTTTAGGTGTCAGGAACGGGACCGAGGTGTCAACAACATAGAGGCAGATAACCTCGGCTTCTCTACCGTGCAGGAGGTCAAGTGTGTGCTCTATGAGTTCATCCATGTATTCGCCCATTGTTGGAACAAGAATTTTACGGTACATTTCAATCACGCCAGTACAAACAATCTCATTACAATATATGATATGTATACTGCAAGTAAAATAATTCCCCCGCTCCTTCTAAGTTTCATGCCCCCCTGTCTGATAAGGAGGACAAGGAGTACGGACACAAGGATCATCACCGGGGCGTCGAAGCTCAGTGACAGTGGTTCAACAGGGACCGGGTTTATCATGGCAGGTACCCCTATGCCTATGAGTATGTTGAAGGTGTTGCTTCCAAGTACTGTGCCTATTGAGAGTTCATGAAGTCCCTTAACAGCGGAGGATAGTGTAACAACAAGTTCAGGTATGCTTGTACCTATGGCGAGGGTGAAGAGCCCCATTATCATGGCAGGGATCCCTGCAATGTCTGCAAGTTCAACACCCGTGTATACAAGGATACGGCAGCCTATTACAAGACCCGTGAATCCAAGCACCGTAAGTCCAATCTTTTTAACATCAAGGGGTTCCTTCATCCTTTCATTTGAACTGTCCTTTGAATACGCCTTCTGGGCGTTTATAAGGCGCATGAGGTATACCAGGTAGACCACGACCATTATGACCGCTGCGACTTTTCCGATGCTTCCAAAGAACATGAAAAACAGTAGAACCAGTCCGGTTAGAATGGTTGCGCTGAAATCCCTTTTAAGTCCATCGGTGTTTGTTTCTATGACCCCGGCAACCACCGCGGAGATACCGAGTATCCCTGCAATGTTCCATATGTTTGATCCTATAATACACCCCACCCCTATATCCGTGCTTCCAGAGAGGGATGCTATGAGTGCTGATCCGAATTCAGGGAGTGATGTGCCGATTGCAGATGCTGTGACACCAAGTATAACCTCTGATATCCCGAAGGATGATCCAAGGTCCACGAGATTGTCTACAAATAAATCTGCTGATTTTATGACGATAATCAAAGAAGCTGCAAGGGCAGCTACCAGGATTAGTATTCTCTCAATCAAGGTACCACCGTTAAAGTTTATCCTGATGTTTCCACTGGATCACCAGATGAACCAGTATATTAATTGTGCATGGTCACTTAAAACCTTATCACGGAAGTATGTTGCCGTCTTCTCCTATTTAAATAATTTGTTAATATAAAAAATAAAATAAGTATTAAAACATGTTGGAAAAAAAATAAATTTTGGTTGCTCCTAGAGCAACTTGAAGAATGGGTGGTCCTCAACTGGCTCTGTGCCTATGTCCTTGGCTGCTTCACTTATGAATATGTCAGCCATTGCACAGGCAGGGAAGGCTATCCTTGCGTTTTCTATTGGACCGAAAAGGACGAAGTCACCACCGGCCATCTGCTGGATCAGGTTGGATCCAACGTCACAGACAGGCCAGGCCTCCTTGTGGTCCTTCTTGTATCCTCGGAGCCAGTCCCATGCTGATGGCACGTTGTGTATACCGCTACCAACAGGGTAACCCCATTTGCTCTTAACTGCGAAGGATGTCCTCACAGCAACACCTGCACCCTGACCGAGTGGTGTTACAGCAACGTCCATGAGGTACTTGTCAATACCGCAGTCGGCTGCCATTTCAAGGAGACCCTTGTCTATTGTGCCTGCACCGTCTTCCCATATGCCTATTTTACCCTCAACTGTTGGGTCCATTGGGTTGAAACCCAGGACAATTGAAGCTGAGAGTTTTGTGTCCTTAAGGGCTTCAAGTTCTGACTCATCGGCGGACATGTTAACTGAGTTGTAGATTGCCCTCTCCTCAAGGCCGACTTCACTGGCGTACTGTGCACCGGCGATCCTTGCCTCACCGGATGTTGAGTCTATGAAGAATGGTGCGTCTGTAACGTCACCCACAAATTCAAGGTACTTCACGATTGCCTCAGGTGTCTGACCGAAGGTCTGGACGATGTGAGGGTTTCCTGTGACGTCAGACATCTCTTCCTGGGTCTTTATGAGTTCCTCTGCCTTGTCCTTGTCAAAGACACCTGCCTTTTCATCATCGATGATACTGTGTCCACCATAAAATATTGTTCCAGCTAAAACAGTTGGGTACTCTCCTGGCTGACCACCAATTTTGGTTCCAGCTATATCCAGTACGATCTGTTCCTTATCAAACCTAAACATATGTAAACCTCCGAGTTATAGTCCGAATAGGGATCTTAAAAGTCCTCTTAACAATCCTGCAAACAGTATGTTGGTTACTGCAAGGATAATCAGACCTATCACAATACCGTATAAAATACCTATATCTCTACCGATCTGCTGTCCTATGCGCTGTGAATATTCGCCGACGGTGAACTCCACCTTCTCTTCGATTTCATCAAGTCTTTCGTTGGCCCTGTTGAATTCATCAGCAGAGACAAGTACGCGGGGTATTGTGGTTTTTTCTTCATCTGACATCAGATCACCCCTAACATGCTCATCATTGCAGGCACGCCGACAAGGAGTGCTGCCAGGAGGAAGCCGATGGCTATACCTGAAATCCTTGTGGCTATTAGACCTGCGAATAACCTGCCATCTCTACCGATGAGCTGGTTTCGGTATTTTATGTCCTCTACAACGTTCTTGATGCCACGTATGTTGGGTTTATTGGATAGTATAATCATCTGGAAACCTCCCTAGACCAGTAGAAGTATACCCAGTGTCAGGGTGAAGGCGAGGCCGATCATTATGCCCTGAACCTTACCTGAGTACATACCGGCGAACATTCTGTTGGTGGAACCTATCATCTTAACCTGTGTCTGGATGTTCCTCATCCTGGCCTCTATAAGGGCTGTTTCAGGAGCCACAGGTTTGACTTCCTCTCCCTCTTCTTCTTCGCCGCCTTCTTCCACTTTTATAATCATTGCCTCTTCTTCGAATGCCCCTGGGTCCTTCTCGATGCACTCCTTGACCTTGGCCTTGATTGCGTCGGCGTCCTCAACGTCAATGAGGTTTACAATTTCCAGCTGTTTCTGGAACCTCTCAATACCCTCATCAGGTATGTTCTCTATGTATGGAATTGCACCGGTTGCACCGATGATGTTCCTTTTATCAGGGTCAACACCGTTCTGGTGGAGGGCCTCTATACTCTGACCTGTTATGTGGCCCTGGACCTCTGAACCGCATAGAATGAGGAACCTGATGTTGGGGTTTGATATGAGGTTGGCGATCATCTTTTCAATACCGAGGTTCTCTGTTTTGCATGGCCCTGCGATTGCAGCGCCTGCTTCTACTGGAACGTCCTCTATGTGTGAGGCAAGGGTGGTGGCAGCCACTGGACTTTCAGGGTCCCCTACAATGTAGTCCCCGTTAACCACGGGCCATCCTTCAGCAGGTGATTTCTTTTCAACCACTCATAACACCTCCTATAAGAGCACGGCAAACATGATGATCAGACCAAGAATGAACCCATAGACCATGTTTGTGAGTTTACCTGCTGTGAGATAAACACCTTCCCTTCCAGGGTAGGAACCCTCGGAAACGGTTGTTGGGTCCAGTGAGTTAATCAGATCATCTGCTGTAGCCTCTAGTGCAGCTATCTGTTCGTTTATTTCATCCATGGATAATATTATAACTTCTCTTCCAAGAGAAGCCCCTATCATACCGGTGGATGGATCAAGGGTCAGGTTGTATTCCGGTACTATCTTAACTATTGGTAGCATTTCCATTTTGGAGCCTCCTACTGCTCTTCCTCCTTAGGCCAGAGACCTGACCATTTCACAGATGCGGCTTCCTCGAAGGATGCTTCTATGAATGACTTTATAGCAACAACCCATGCGAGTGCACCCACCAGTGAAACCAGCCACCAGCCAGGGTTCAAGCCTATTCCAAGGAGCCCTACAATGGCCATTGAGAGGAAACCTGTTGAGGCTGCCAGTTTAAGTGTCCTGGTCTGGTTCTCGTTTGGACCTAGACATGCGTTGAATGGGTGCTGGATTGCCATTGTGTTGAGTATGAAGAGCAGGCCTATGAACCCTGTTGATATGACTGATGTGAGCATTGCCTGCATTGTGTAGCTTCCGGCTATGGCTGCTGAGAATCCAAGGACTGAAAGTGCAGCCGCACCTGATATTTCAGCCGTGCACTTCTCGAGTATCGGAATTTTCATCTTAACTATCCTTTTACCCAGCACAGCCACCACGATACCCAGTATCATGGCAAGTACAAATCCAACCACTGGCACTGCTATTGCAGGCACCACAAAGACTGATGCGAGTCCAGCGACGGCACCCACTATACCTATTGCAAGGGACATGTAGCCTATTGATGGCACACCCGTACCGAGACCGTAACTTGCAACCCTCCTTATGGCGTCTGCACCCCATACTATTGCGCAGACTGCCCCGAGGGAGGCCAGTACAGGGCCTATTACAGGGTTAAATGCAGATAAATAGATCCCTGCAAGTCCGCCGATTATTCCAAGGGCCATCAGGTTTGTTTCAGGTATGGCTGCGCCGGCCGGTCCTCCTGCTGCTACTGACATTAGAAGACACCTCCATATACCAGTAATGTTGAAAGAGCGCCTGCAACAATGGAGGCTATAAGACAGGCCACTATTCCACGCCCTATCCTCTTGAATTTAGGATCATGGAAACCTTCAATTGTACCTCCAATGTTATATGATGCAATTACCGCGTTTATGAAGAATATGCCCACGGCAAAGATCGCTGCAACACCTGCAGCCCCCATTGCACCATATGACAGGGTCTTAAGGGCCTCGTTCAGTGCCCAGTAGATCAGTCCACCGCCTATTCCACCAAGGGCCCCTCCGATTATACCGCTCACAAAGCAGACTGTTGGGAGGCCGTGCCCCTCGGTACCAGGGGTGACGTATTTTTCCTGCTCCATCTTTGTTATCGGGTCAACAGCCACCTTTGCAGATACAGGGATCGTGCCAACACCAAAGACGTAGATAAGGTTACCCACAAGCATGGTGATACCGATCATGAGCATTGAACCAACAGCCCCTGCAGCCATTATGAGTAGAGGGGGCTGGCCTGTCATTGCTGCGGCGGTTATGAGTCCTGTTAGACCTGCACCTGCAGCAAGCATAGCTGTACCGGTACCCACACCTGTTGCTGTTGCCATAGCTGCCGGCGCACCACCCACAGGTACGAAGTGTACACCTCCACCTATGAGTACTCCTCCAGCGGTTATAGCTCCTATCAGTAGTAATGGATCCATCTATTCATCCTCCTTGTATGGTCCATATGTGTTTCTTGCAAAGACTTCAAGCCTGTTGTTGAGGATTATCAGTAACAAGACTATGATGAGACCTGATATTATTCCGCCGGTTATACCGAAGACTATCGTGTTCCAAAAGCTCAGGAATACTATTGCTCCGAATGCAAAGCCTGTTAATGGTCCTCCGTACTTTGCACAGAAGTGAGCTACGTCCATTGAGTTCCTGGCTCCAAGCTCTGCCTTTGTTGTTATGTCACCGTGAATCGCAACAGGTATACCTCCACCGAAGGGGTACTGCTGGTACTCCCTCTCAGCACCGTAGTGGATGTCCCCTGTTGATGAACCTATTGCACCGATGGTTATACCCCAGAGCACTGCAAGAAGTGGCAGCGGGAATGGGTGTCCAAAGCCAGGGATCGGTAGTGTCATGAGGTAGGATAATCCCACGATACAGAATGTCACAATAAATCCATGCCCTGCTATCGGGCCTAAGTGCTGAACCAGCATGTCCATGAAGAGTGGCTGGTTGAACTGGGACTGGCTTACTATTCGTCCCATGTGGGATGTTACAGCGTAGGTTGTGTGCACCATCGCAGCGATCACTGAACCAACTGCAATAGCCATTATTACAGGTAGCTGCATTGAGTTTAGAAGCACGTATGCAACTGAACCAGCAATTCCGCACCAGGTACCGTATGCAACGGGTTCCCCTGACACGGCCTTGTTGATTATACGGTGCAGGTGCCCCATCTGTGGTGCCAGCTGAACCTGTGAGTTAGGGTTACTCTGGGATCCTACGTCGGACTCTAAGTCCTCTGCGGCTCCTGCTATGGTTGCAGCTGCACCCATGAGAGCTACAACACCTAAACCTGTTATCATAGGGTCCATATTTCTTCCTCCTTTTATTTTTTAGATAAAAAAAATTAGGTGCATTACACTTAAAAAGTTTACGTGTAATGCACCTTCGTTAATCTACTTTGCAGGTGTTATAAGTGCCCTTTCACCTGCCGGTTCGAACTCTCGTAGAGCACCTTTGGCGAACTCGCCACGGACGTTTGTGAAGTCGAAGACGAGGTTGTCGTCTGCGAAGGCTATCTTCACAAGCGGGTTGAACACGAAGGCGTCTCCACGGGCAGCGTGCGGTGCCTGTGATATACCTGCGTATTCACCCTGGTGGCCCACGTTCATGGCGTAGTTTGGATAGTTAGGTCCACGAAGCTCCAGTGGCAGTCCCTCGTCGCCCCTTATTGAGAAGACGTTGGATGCACCGCACTGGTCCTGCAGGTCGTAACCATAGAATCCAAGCCTGGAGTGCTGTTCCTTGTGGAGGTACATTGAAAGGTACCATCCACTCAGACCTGTCTGGGCGTTTCCTGTTGCAAATGCTGTTGAACATCCAGCTGCGGCTGCAACTACGGCTGCCCTCTGGGATCCTCCGAACTGGTCCTCCAGGAGTGCTGGGTATTCTTCGTACTGTTCAAGTCCGTAGAACGTGACCTCAGTTGCAATATCAAGGACCGTGTCCATGGTGTTCGGTGCCTCACAGAGTCCATATTTGTCTTCCACGTACTCCTTACCGAAGTAGGTGAAGTCATCCAGAATGTTATCTGTGTAGGCTGCTGTTGCGTACTGGGTGAATCCAACACCACCTGACATGTAGGATCCTAGCCAGATCTGGTCATAGAGCATTGCACCGGTTGCAACCACGTCAAGGCTTACGCGGACAGGGTCATCGTAGTTGACTCTTGAGCTCTGACAGATGTCTGCCAGGTAACCGAATGGTACACCACCAGGTTCGTTTTCACCCCTTGCACGTCTCACAGGTAGATAGGTACCCATGTGAATGACTTCGGCGTGTTTTGCAGCGTATGCGAAGTCACCTGTTGCGGCTTCACCTGCTGCCTGTTTGTAGGCTGAAATCATTGACATACCGATCTGCATGGCAGACCATCGTGAGGTTGTTGCACCATCACATGTCCTTGAGACTATGGTTGGGATCCTGACAACTTGCCAGATTCCGTCTCCGACCTCTGCCTTGAGGGTTTCTGCCTGGTCTTCTGGGAACTGTTTGTTGATGTCTATGACGAATGCAGGGTCGATTTCGTCTGCTATTTCATCGTTACCCGTGAATACCTTGACGTAACTGTCTGCCACCAGTGCTGGGTGGGTTTCCACCATGTGTTCCTGGACAACGGCTGCACCTGGCATTGCGTGGTTCACTGTTTCAAGGTAGTGGGTTATTGTCTCTGGTGTGACCTCTTTACCCAGCCTCTTTTCTATAACGGCGTGGGCATGGTTTAAACCGACTATAACGGTCCTTCTTATGTCGTCCCACAGCTGCTGCATTGCAGCGTTGTTGACGAAGTGTAGGTCGTCACCTTCAACATAGGTGTCAGTTGTTGAAACCTGGTAGGGCATGAGCACCCTCTGACCAAGAGGGGTACCTATGTCAGGGTTGTACTGTGGGATTCCTCTTTTTTCAGCCACTTCTTTACCAGCATTCACAAACTCGGTTTTCCTTTCGGACTGTTTCCAGCCTCCAAGTGTGTAAAATGTGGTTTTCTTCTCTTCAGGGGATTCTTCAAATTTTTTCTTTAATGCATTTATAAACAATTTGTCAGCCATAATCTACACCTCCCCCGGATTATTCTGGGTTGTACCCTCCTTGTGATCTTAAAACGTGGATTCTCTGCATGATCTCCACGGCTTCTACGTCGTCACGGTAGGCTTCACCATCCACGCGGTAGATGGTTGTTTTGTTCATGAGGGTTTCTTCATCCAGTGGTTCACCAAGGTCCACGGGTTCGTCCAGTTCGTCACCGATCTGGTTTTTGACCATTTCGACCTTTCCTGTGTCCTTGTTGTAGATCTGTCTTCTGAGCATGTCGAACATCATACCGTCTTCGTCGAGACGGAGTGAGTGTCCGTGGACGGATTTACCCCTGACACCGGATCTTGCAGGGTCGAAGAACTCTGTTTCAAGGAGTTCCTTTGAGACCTTTTCAAGGTCCCTTTCCCTTGTTTCTATGATCTGACGTCCTGAAAGGGTACCTGCGTCTGCACCCCTGTACCTGCAGAGGTATGCCCTTGATCGTACGTATGGCTGTGCAGGGGCGAAGTACATTGAGTCTGTGAACTGTATGTACCTGACCCTGTCACCGGCCTTTGCACCGTCTATGGGTTCCACCATTTCTCTTATTGCATCTTCTGGTTCATCCATTTCTTCCAGTGGTGGGTGAACGCTTGGATATTCTTCCCCTGGGGCCCTGTGACCCAGAATCTTCACTACATCCTCATCTGAGATTTCTCTCAGTTTTTCAAGCTCATATTCAGGGTTACAGAAATTCCTTCTGTTCTGAGCAACCTTACTTGTTCCGGGATAGTATTGTGCCATATCATGCACCTCCTAATGCTAACTTAACCTTCCTTATAATCTCATCCAGTTTTTCCTGGGGACATGTTTCTCCTCTAATGACTCCACTCACAATGTCAACGATGGTGCCCCTGGTCCTTGGTTCATCCGGCATGACTGCCCTTGTCTTAACACCTATCCTTGCAAAGTCCTCGAAGTCCACAGGGTATTCACATATTATTATACATGGCCTGTCAACGTTCCTGAGTATCAGGCGTGCCTTGTAGGTGATGTGGTTCCTGACTCCGCCAAGGTGCACAACAAGTAACCTGTGCCTCTTCATCTGCTCTATTTCACTGGGTGTGAGACCAAAGAGGCTCCCAGATCCGGCGCTTGGAGCGTCCTGCGGGACCCCTGCGCCTGCATTGAGAACTAGCGTGCTGGTCATTATGTTGGCTTCCCTCAGGGCAAATGTTATCTCGCATACAGGTTTCGTTATGTGGCGTCTGCCAGGTGACATTGCAACTGCCAGAACCTCGCTTCCGCACTGGGCAAAGGTGCCTCTCTGGGCGATTCCTCCTCCTTCACCCATACCCATTGTTTCCCTGCAGTCAACTACGTGAGTGCACTTTCCGATCATCTAATGCTCCTTCTTCCTTTTTATTATCGTGGCCCTTTCACTGAGCCTTGCGTTCTGATCTGTGAGACCGATAAGTTCGTCTGGAATCTCATCGAGGTCTTCACCGTATTTTATTTCATCCGTGACGGTTTTCTGTGTTCTTATGTACTTTCCAGGAGTCACATCGTATCCGAAGGGCAGGAGATCCTCACAAACCCTCTTGATGTCTGTTATTGTATCCTCGTCTTCTATTTCAAGGAGTACACGACCTGTTTTCACCTGAAGTTCGAATTTCTGGCCCTTAACGCTTATTATACGTCTGTCCGGGTGGTCTCCAGGCGGTAGTCTCTGTCCGTGTATCACCATTCTCTTTACACCGTTGATGTCCTCAAGGCGGTTAAGGAGTCTTTCGGTGGTGTCGGCCCCTAGAAGCCTGTGAGGAAATATCTGAACGTCCATTGATTTTTTGCCCCCAGATTTGAGAGATTATTTAAATTTCGTTTTTAATTTCAGCTGCTGCCTCCACAACATATTTGAGTGGTTCTCGGAACTCGTCAACCTGGCTGAATACTTCTTTTATGAGTCCAGAGGTTGCTTCTGGTGAGAACATCTGGGTTCCTGCATCAAGTGCCATTGCAGCTGCCACACATGGTATGGCGAATCCCTTACTGTGCCTTGTGACGATGTGGTTTCCGTTGAAGATACCTGGTCCACCACCACCGTAGATGGAGTGGCTGAAGAATGAAAATCCTACAGCTGTACCTTCTACCTTACCGAAGTCAACGCTTGGAAGTCCTGTTTCGAATTCAATGAGGTCGTTGTAGTATAGCAGTGTTGATGATACACCCTGGGCTGCCCTTGCAGCACCCTGGTTCACCATTGTTGCTGCCATGAGACCTGCTGCTGCGTATGCGTTCCACATTGCAAGGTCATCTGTTCCGTAGACCTTGTAGTCTGTCAGTTCCTTCTCAACCTTTATGACACCGTCTTCAAGAGCCCTTTCCACGAGGTCTGCAATGACTGAGCCCACTGTACCTTCCTTACCGTTGGCCTTGACAAGGTCGAACACCAGGTTGTCTGCGTTCATACCCTGGTATGCAAGTCCAAGGAGGTGCATCCTTTCAAATGCTCCTACAGCGTCACCCATCTCGAACATTGCTGTCTGTTCAAGTATTGTTGACAGGGCGGCTGCCTGGAGTGTGTTTTTGAGTGTGGTGGCAACCACATGGTTTACCATGATGTTCCTGAGCGCATATCCCGGGCCTTCCAGTTTCTGTGGAATGTCCAGCATTGTTGCTATGTTTGCCCCCATGTACTCCACAGACTGTGGGTATCTTCCCAGAACGGCTGCTTTAACCATGTTAGCATCGTACATGCTAACATCGAATTCGTTGATTATGGCCTGGACAAATGCTGTGGCGGTTACGAGTGGTGCTGCAGAGTATTCTGCTGCAACATCGAACCTTGCACTTGGGACCTGTACGAGAGCCCTTTTACCTCCACCAAGGAGTTCGACTTTTGTGTCGTCGTCCTCGGTCACCTGTATCATTTCCTTTGCAGCGGCTGCTATTGACTCGGCGTTCCCGACTATGTCGAGGTCGAGTTCACGGCCCATTATTTTACATGCAGGTCCGCCGACCTTTGCTGTCTTCAGGGCGTTTTCTATACCTTCCAGGTTCACAGCCACTGTCCTTTTTATCCCCTGTACAATGCTCTTAATGGCGGGGTTCCTTAATGGACTTAGAGCTTCTAATGGCACCTGTTCTTCGACGAGGTTGCCTCTGTCGTCGTACAAGTCGACCTTATCCTCAAACTTCGCCATTTTTTCCCTCCTAACAATCAGTTCTGTATACCAGATATCCGGGACCCCCCTTTAAAATTCAGGAAGACCCCTGGAAGGTGCCTTAACACCGGTTCCAGTATACGGAGTATATTTAACTTGATTATAATTAATTAAGATTTCTTTCTGAATCAAGTCGAAAGATTTATATGTATCCCCAGATTTTCTCTGGCTTTTCTGGATTTTTTATAAAAAATTCCTGATTTTTATGATCATGGAGTCATGGAGTATTACCGTCATAAGTTATATTTACCGCACATCATAGAATATCATCCTATGCAGATAATAGCTGATTTGGGCGGTGTGCCTGGAAGGGACTGCAGGGGTTTCTGCAGGTACTGTTACTTCAGGAAGGTGGGGGAATTCAAGCCCTTCGGTTGCAGGAACTGCTCCCCTGGCAGGGTAGGGTGTGATACCTGCGGATCAGAGGTTGCAGAGAGGGGTAAGGAATTCATACCCCCATTTATCGTCATGGGAAACGTCCAGACAAGCCTCATGATGGGAAACTTCACTGACAGGGACCTAAAGATAAACATCAGCGGGGGAGGCGACGTGAGCTGCTACCCGCACCTGGAGGAACTGACGGCGGGCCTCAGGGAATTCGGTATTCCGATTCACCTGGGCTACACCAGCGGTAAGGGAATCGATAACCATGAGATCGCATCCACACTCATAAATAACGGTGTTGATGAGGTGACCTTCACGGTTTTCTCGGCTAACCCATCCCTGAGGAAGGAATGGATGAGGGATAAAAATGCTGAAGAAGCCCTTAAATCCCTTAAAATATTCTGCGAATCCTGTGAGGTCCATGCAGCCTCGGTAATCATACCCGGGGTCAACGATGGGGAGGACCTCCTTGAGACCTGCGCCAGACTTGAGGAGTGGGGTGCCCGGGGATTCATAATGATGCGCTTTGCAAATTATGAACATCAGGGCCTTATCCTTGGGAATGAACCCATCATTGATGGCGTGGAGCCCCACAGTGTCGCTGAATTTGAGGAACTTGTAAGGAGGATTGACAGAGAATTCAATCTGAGGGTTACAGGCACCCCTGTCTGCGACCCCGTGAACGGAACCCCCTTTGTACTTGCAGCAGATTCAAGCCGCGAGTACCTTGAAATTCTCCCTGAAATCACCGGTGAGGCCACCATAATCACCGGTTCAATTGCCGCACCCTACATCGAGAGGATAATCAGAAACCTCAATGCCTCTGACCTTGTGAATGTCATCGGTGTTGATAAGGACATAGCCTGCCTCATAACCCTCAGGGACCTTGAGGCCGTTGACACCTCCAGGCTCAGGGACACCGTTATAATACCTGGAAGGGCCTTCGTGCATGAGATGGATGCCCGGAGGGTTCTGAGTCGTGATGGTGTTGACAGGATAGTTGTCAGGGGCCCTGACCGTCTCACCGTGGATGGGGAGATGAGCGGCACCCTCTCAGAATATGAAGTTATTGAGAGGGAGATGGAGGCATTCTATGAACTCATACAGGCCATAAACTTCTTCGGTGCTTCCAGATGAGTCATGTGACCGTTGTAACACCTGAACACTATAATTATGGTTCCATGGTCATTGCAGGAGTTCTGAGGGACCTTGGACACCATGTTGAAATAAGGAAGGGATTTGAGGGTGTCGGTTCTGAGGTTGTTTTTATAAGTCTGCAGTCAACCATCCACCTCTTGAGGTACCGGGAGATCATCAACCGGATGGAGGGGTTCAGGGTTGTTGGTGGTCCCGTGAGCATAGACCCTGAAATGGTCTTCAGGTACCTTGACGTGGACCTTGTTATCCAGGGTGAGGGTGAGGACAAGGTTGAAGGGGTGATGGAGCTTGCAGCTGGAAGATGCAGACCTGAGGATGTCCCGGGTGCTGCCTTCCGATCAGGGGATGGTGTTTTCATGAACCCGACGTCCCCCTGTCCCTCCATGGGGAGGCCCCTACCCCTTGTCCCGAGGGACATAGGCAGAGAAAACATAAGGGGTGCCAGCGTCTACATTGAAACCCACAGGGGCTGCCCCGGTAACTGCACCTTCTGCCAGGTCCCTGAATTCTTCGGGAGAAATGTCAGGAGCCGCCCTGTGGAGGATATTGTTGCCGAGGTAAGGGAATTCAGAAAGTCAGGGGCTAGGAGATTTGCAATAAGCGGGGGTACAGGCACTCTCTATGGCAGCAGCAAGTTCAGGGGTATTGACGGGGAGGCCTTCAGGACCCTCCTCAGGGGTATAAGTGAGGTTACCGGGAGGCGGAACCTTACTGTGCCTGATATAAGGGTGGACATGGTGAACCCTGAGGTCCTTGAGGCGATTTCAGAGTACGCCAACGGATGGGTATTCTACGGTATCGAGTCAGGGAGCAGGAGGATTCTGAGGAGGATGAAGAAGGGTATAAGCCCTGACCAGGTAGTTGATGCCGTTGAACTTGCAAGGGAATACGGCCTTAAGGTTGCAGGATCATTCATCGTTGGTTACCCCTCTGAAGAGGAGGATGACTACCGGGAGACCCTTGAACTTGCAGATGAACTCATGCTTGATGACTACTTTGTGAGTATTGCAGAGCCCCTTCCAGGCACCGAACTGGGTGAAGAGGTGGTTGATCTTCCTCCAGAGGAAAACCCAGTGTTCATGAAGTCTGAGAACAGGCGCTTTGAGAGTGTTGCTGAGGAGAGGGCCTTCAATCTTCTACTTGAATCCTATGTATTCAGGAGCGTGCCTGTTCCGGTGACATCCCAGCTCCTTAAATCCATCTTTGATGAGGTCCGCAGTCAGCAGGAGCATATAAAAACCGTTACAGGGATGCTTCAGGACATTGGGTGAAACACTAACTATCTGAACCTTGCCCTTCCGCAAATTTTGTGGATGCATTTATTATAACCTCTTTGAGGGATGAGCCTTCCGGTTGTGCTGTTCCAAGGAGGGAGTCTGAAAATACATATCCCGGCCCTTCAGATAGTTTTTCAACCACTAAAACATCTATGTTCCTCTTTTTTAGTGCTTCAGCTGTTTTTATTCCTTTCTTTTTCTCAAGAGATCTTGCAGGATTCTCCAGTATCTTATAATCAATTATATCGCCATTGCGGGTTCTTGCAATTATGAAAAAGGCTGCCCTTCCAAAATGAGGGCTGATCTTTGAATCAAGTCCCCTGTTATCTTCAATGGGTACTGCTACAACTATTTCATCCTTTTTTAATGTTTCTGGCTGGATTATCAGATGGTCAATGGATGGTAATACCCTTTTAACTTCAGAGTTTATCCTAGAGATCATGCCCTCAATTTTATCTGCCGACAGGCTCCTTTCAATTTCAATGTGGATTTCTCCAAAAAGGTAGGGTCCTGATCTTCTTATTCGAATTGCATGGACTCCCTCAACTCCCTTTACAGATAAAACCGTTTTTCTTAAGAGTTCCAGAGAATCCCTGTCAATACATGCATCAAGAAGCACCAGAAGATTATATTTTGTAAGGGTACTGCCGACATATACTATTATTACTGCGATGATCATCCCTGCAAATCCCTGAAAACCATGAAGTCCAATGTACTCTCCAATTATTCCCGTGAAAACGAGTGCTGAAGATACTACATCAATATAGCTGTGCTTCCCATCGTTTATAAGAGCTGTTGAACCAATTTTTTCCCCCACCCTTTCCTTATAAACTGCAACGGCATAGGATACTGCAATTGCTATTAAACTTACAAAGGCTTATGGCGGCCATGGACACCGCTGGAGGCGGATCCATCAGGTAGATAAGAGAATCCCATCCTATTTCAAGTCCCGTAATAATTATTATCACTGAAACAAGAAGGGAAGCCAGGGTTTCAATCCTGTAGTATCCATATGGAAAGAGTTCGTCGGGTTTCCTCTGTGATAGCCTTAAACCTATGAAGACAGCGGCTGATGAAAACACATCTGCAAAGGAATGCAGAGCATCGGCTATAAGAGCTATATTCCCTGATAGATAACCTATAATTCCTTTTATTAGCATCAAAACTATGTTTGAAATTATGGAGTATTTTGAAGCGGTTTCACCCTCTTTAATATTCACTCCGCTGTTATGTGGCATATCAACACCGTTATCTATCTATCCAGATTCACATCTGCCATACTCCCTGCAAGTGAATCGGATCCTGTTTCTCTGCCATTGGAATAAAATATGGCTTTTAAAGCCCCATGTTTAACATCAGATTGTCGGTTATCTCCATGAAGACTTCTTTAAGGTCAGGGTTGTGCAGGACAGGAGGGGTGCCGTTGACCAGAGCGTCCATGAAGGTCACTTCATATGGTATTTTACCGATGATCGGGATTCTGTTTTTTGCTGCGAATTCTTCAAATCTGGCTGTAATATGTTTATTTATATCCCATTTATTGATTATCATGCTATGCCGAATCCCAAAATGTCTTACAAGTTGAAGTGCTCGTTTAAAGTCATTTAAAGCTGCCTTCGTGGGCTCAGTTACTATAACTGTATGGTTAACGCCTTTAACTGAAGATACAACAGGACATCCGATGCCTGCAGCAGCATCCAGGAGTGAAATCTCCGCACCCTCCACTTCACCGATTTCAAGGGTCATTTTCCTAACAGCGTCCACGATTTTTCCAGAGCCCCTTTCACCAATTTTCAGGTGCCCTGAAACTATCCTGAAACCATAATTCGATGTGAAAGTGCAAACCTTTCCTGTGTCCACCGCTCTGACTTCTATTGCTCTATCCGGACATATGTATTCACACGCACCACAGCCTTCACAGATCAGTTCATTTATTTCAGGTGTTGATGTCTCAGAGTTCCATTTTATTGCATTGAATCTGCATACATTTACACACTTCCTTCTTGATTTGCAGTGTTCAGCCATGAAGAATGCCTTTTCAGAAGCCCTTATGGTTTCACATATCCTGTCTCCTGTGAATCCCAGAACAAGCTCCAGATTGGGTGCGTCCACATCACAGTCTCCCAGAATGATTTCCATCCTATCAGCAAGTAAGACAGCCATTGATGCTACTATGCTGCTCTTCCCAACACCGCCCTTACCTGAGAGAACACATATCTCCTGCACATTAGCCCCTCCTGGATTCAAGTAACCTGCCAACATCCTCTATCCCTGAAAGTTTAAATGGTTTTCCATCTGAGTAAGCCTTCAAAACATCCTCAGAATAGGGTATTTGGGCAACAAGTGGACTTGAACTTTCTTTGGAGACATCAAACACCGTATCAGCATTACCCATGCCTGCACGGTTGAGTATGATATTTGAATCTATACCCAGTTTGTTCAGAAGTTTCAGGATTAATTTCAGGTCATGGGCCCCGAAGGGGGTTGGTTCCGTGACGGCAAATGCCATCTGAACGTCCAGAAGAGCATGTATCACATTACAGTGCACTCCTGCCGGGGTGTCAATGATAATGAAATCCACATCACTGTAACTTCCTGCATTTTTTATAAGTGAATCCACCACTGCTGCGCTGGTCACCGTATCCACCGCTGTCTCACCAGAAAGTAACCTGAAATTTTCAGAAACTTTGCCTTCATATATTGACCCTATAATCTTCTCTACAGGGTTTATGGCATCATTTCTGCATGCGATGATGCATGTTCCACATCCATTACACCTGTCTTCAATAAAAATAGGGTGCCTGCCCTCCACGAATACTATTGCATTTTCTCTACATATCTCTGAACATTTACCGCACATGATGCACCTTGAAAAATCAGGGGACGGCACCTGAATAGTTACGTCACATCTCTTTTCCCTCTGGACTGATAAAATTATATGATCATCTGGACACTCAACGTCTGCATCCACAAGCAGAACCCTGAACTTCTCAGCAAGGAGCAGTGCAAGGGAACACGCTATAGTTGATTTTCCAGTGCCGCCTTTCCCACCAGTTACCGCTACTCTTAATGGTTTATTATTCATGGAAACACCTGCATAGGAAACATTTGCGGCAGGACAATCTGCCATCTAATCGACTCAAAGAATCATATCCTGTGGAACTGGCGGTTCAGCGAACTCTTCTACCCATTCCTCCCTGGGCATTGGCCGGTGATTTTATCTCCTCCAGCTTTCCCTCCTTAAAGAGCATGAGATTTTCCTCAACCGACCCCTCAGTTGCCTTATAAATCTTTATGTCAAGTTTATTCAGAATCTCGAATGCATTCGGCCCCGTTGAAAATGATATCAGCGCATCCACACCCTCATTTGCAAGTAGCTGGGCCGTCTTTATACCTGCACCTCCTGACTGTAATGCAGAAGAATTTTCAATGACCTCTGAAGACGTTATCTCTTTATCTTTCATATCCACAAGAACAAAGAAGGGCGCCCTTCCAAAAAATCTGCTAATCTCTGATTTGATATCTTCCTCAGAAGATGCAATGGCTATTTTCATAATTAACACCTCATCTATCCTTTAAGCTTTCCTTTAAATTTTTTAAAGATCTTCCTTATCTCAGAATGAATTGATTCGGGCGGTGTATCTGCAGCTGTCATCCCTGTGTCAAATGGAACTTCGCCCAGGAAAGGGAGGTTAAACTTCTCTGCAAGATATTTTCCACCCTCCTTGCCAAACAGGAATATTTTCTCTCCACATGAGGGGCACATGAGATATGACATGTTCTCAACTATCCCCAGGACGGGTATCTTCAGGTGTTTAACCATGTTAACACATTTTTCAACATCATGGATTGCAAACTCATGGGGTGTTGTGACAATAACCACACCATCAATAGACGGAATTGACTGCAGCACCGTAAGGGGCTCGTCACCCGTTCCAGGAGGGTTGTCCACCATTAAAACATCAATTTCATCCCAGTTAACATCTGAAAGAAGCTGCCTTATGGCTCCTGTCTTTTTTGGTCCTCTCCATATCACCGGTGTATCCTTTGATGGGAGGAAAAACTCTATTGACAGTACACTGACCCCTGAAGGTGTTACTATGGGGTTTATCCTGTTTGCTGTTAGGGTAACCTCTGGGTCATGAACCTGCATCATCTCCGGGATGTCTGGACCATGTATATCTGCATCCAGTACACATAACCTGTAACCATCCCTGTTGAATTCTTCAGCAAGCTTCACTGTGACTGTGGACTTCCCGACGCCGCCCTTGCCGCTCATAACCACGATCTTATGTTTTATATTGGAAAGTGCCCTTGCTATTTCCACATCCTGTTTCATGATTGCAAGTTTTTGAGCATCTTCCTTATTCATTCTGCAACCCTCTAATCTTTCCTGCATGGGTTCTCAGCGCCGCTTTTAAGCTCCCCTTTTTTAAAGCTTTCAAGTACCTCTGCTATGGTTCCTCTGGCGCCTGTTAGAACATCAACTCCATGGTTGCTAAGAACCTGCACAGCCTTTGATCCAAGATTTGCACATAATAGAAGATCTACACCTGCAGCAAGAATGATCTCAGCTGGTGTTAGCCGACCTCCACCATGTTTTCCATTAATTTTTATTATTTCCAGTTTCTGTGTTTCATCATCATAAAAAGCAAATAGGGGCGTTTTGCCGAAATGTTCTGAAATCCGTGAATCCATGCCCCTATCTTCTATCACTGGTAGACATATTCTCATTTATTTACACTCCATTCCTCAATCAGAGCCGCACATCGGGGCTCCGCATTTTGGACACTTTTCTGTTCTGCATGGTATGCCTGGTGTCTTGGGTGCTTCGTATCCGCATTCAATGCATTTACATACGCGTGGTGCCCCGCGTCCAGCTCCAAATCCCCTTCCGGGACCTCTACCAGCACGTGGTAGTGTGTCTGCTGATACGGAAGTTATATTTTCTGATCCGCAGTCAGGACATTTTTCATAGCTTTTTCCTGGTGATATCCATTCAAACTGGCAGTCCATGCATTTGTATCTTCTTCTATCCATAATATAATCACCTCCTTTCAGTATTATTGGTCTGCCCTCGACCAGTGCCTCTGCAACTTTGCTTCTTGCTGATTTCAGGGCCCTGTGGAATGTTGGCTGGGATATGCCCATGATTTCAGCTGCTTTCTTCTGCTGGATACCATGGTAGTCCCTGAGCCTTATGGCTTCAAATTCATCCAGGGTTATTTCAATCCTCGCACATGACCCTGAAGATTCCGGTGAGAATGAAGCCACCTGTGGTTCTCCTAAAATTCTTCTGCGTCTTCTTGGCCTAGGCATGTTTTGAATATATATTCAAAACTCCTATTTAAATGTACCGGTTACGGAACCCTCACCAGAAAACCAGATCAGAGGTCAGTCCATGGGTACAATATCCAGCACCGCAACCTCACATGATGATCCAATACGCACCGGAGGCCCCCATGTACCCGTACCCTCCGAAACAAAAAGAAACCCAGCAGAATCCCGGTAAAGACCAGATAGGTGGGGGAACATCAATCCAACAAGAAGGTTGAAGGGATAGAACTGGCCGCCATGGGTGTGCCCCGAAAGCTGCAGGTCAACGCCCCTCTCCCTAGCATATTCCCAGTCAACCGGGAGGTGGTGTAAAAGTACAAGGGGCTCCTCAGGGTCAAAGTCAAGGGCATCGAGGAGGGCCGGGAGGGAGTGCCTGGCCATGGAATACCCCACACCCGCAATCTGCACACCCCTGAACTCAACAACAGACTGGTCAATACACCTTATACCTGTATCAGATATTATGGACCTGAAGTCACCGGCATAGGTGTCATGGTTCCCTGAAACAAAGAATACCGGTGCATTCACATCAAGTTCGGATAATATGGATGAATCAACCGGTCTCGAGCCATCAATAAGGTCCCCTGTTATGAGGACAGCGTCGGGTTCCAGTTCATTCACGGCCCTGGCAACCCTCCTGAGAAACCCGCCGGAGCGAACCGTGCCGATGTGAAGATCAGAAAGATGCACAAACCTTACCCTGTCACTCACCCCCAGTGGGACTTCAAGCACCCTCACCCTCAAGTTCATGGCATTCACGACCCCGTAGACGACCAGGAGTGCTGCGGAGACCACAAGGATCATCTTAACCCAGATTACCCCATCAAAGGATAGTACAAATAAAACCACATAGCCAGTGAGGATGTAAATCAGAAAAACAAGCCATATCATTGAAATGATATAAGTTGCCCTTGAAGGCCAGGAGGGCCGTGCCCTCTCAAGCATGACCGACAGGGGCAGAAGGATGGTAAAGGGAATGCTCATGAATCCGGCGCCAAGAAACCCCAGGGCAATGCTGTTGAGGATGTAGTAGCCTGCTGTAAGGAACGTTAGAAAGATAAAAACCTGAAACTCTCTCTTCATCGGATCACTGGATTATGGAGCTTTCAGGCAGGAGTTTGACAAGGATGTAGTCATACATCATGGACCTTCTGATATCAGCTATATCCCCAAGCCTGTAATCGGAGACCCTCACATCCGCTATCTCCTCCTGGTGGCGGTCGTAGTTGAGCTTCACCCTGACACCATCAAGCTGGCTCGTGACGGGTGTTGGTGAGTAGACCTCCCTGATTGCAGGGACCTGATTCTCAATCTCGGTCTTAACGAGTATTGAAGGAACCAGTGGAGGGTCAGCAGCCATTTCACGCCTCCTCCTGTCAAGGATGTCCTCAACCACCTCCACGAGGCGTCTGAGTGCCCTGATATCCTCGCCCCTCTTCAGCCTCCTTGGTATCCTCCCCAGGCCCCCGACGTAGGCATCTGCACCTGGAAGTTCACCGATATCAATATCCCTGGGTGAACCCGTGACAACCACCGGGATGTTTATGTCGCTGAAGAGGTGGGCCTTATCCTTTATGCACTGTTCAAAGCTGCCAAGGGCAAAGACTGCAAGGTCATGCTCCTCTATGAGCCTCTTCTCATCCTCAGATATCCTTGAAATCCCCTTCCCGGCTCCCCTGGCAAGGCCTATCATGTTATCCTTGGCACCGTACCTCCGGAGGTACTCCGAAATGTCACATGCAGAATGGGGCAGGTGATGCCTTGCAAGGGTGGGTGAGACTATCGCTATCTCTGTACCTGCCATTGGGGCGATTTTAACCTTCCCAAGGAGCTCTTTGGCCTTATCCCTCACCCTGTCAACGTCCTCAATTGGAACCGCAAGGGTGAGTATCAGGTCCATCTGAAGCATGTTCTCCTGAAGCACAAATCCCCCCAGGTCCTCAATGAGTTCCTTCAATTCCTCATGGCGATGAACACCGCCCTGGTATGTTAAGGTTTCATACATAGTTTCCTCTCCAGATACCTGTACCTGAACAGAGCCCTCTTAACAGGGTCCAGTGGAAGGTTCCTGTGTGACGGGACCCTTATACAGTCAAGTTCCATGTAGTCCGGGCAGACCGTGAAGTCAGGATCATCGGTGACAATCCTGAACCCCATATCTTCAACTATCTCCGTTAAGAAATTTGAATAAACCTTCACTTTTATTTTGCTGTTCCTCTCCCTGAGCACGGATGGGTCATGCCACCATGGTGAACACACATCAAAGTCTATCTCATCCTCCGAGGAGTAACGGAGGATTGACGGGTCCATCAGCTTCACTGTCCTGAACACCCTGCCTACGGCATCCTTTATCTGGCTGAAGGTGTTCAGTTTAAGTTTAAGTGCATCATCCATGTCTGTCTCAGAGAGGACAACCCTGAGGTCGGCCTCCTCCTCCGCCGGGTCCCTGCTCACCAGGTACTCCCTGACACCTGCAATTCTGAGCACGCCCTCACACATGGGGGTTGTAACTATCCTCATCGATTCACACTCCACTCCAATAGGTTTAGAGTCCCATCCATGTACCATGACCATGAAACAAAATATCAGCAAAGACCCGCACACAGCCACAGCACTGAAGCATATAAATACCTCATGCAGATAATTCTCTGTAATAAAATATTTATAAGGTGTGGTGATGAGGGTAACCCTTAGCTTTGAAGAATCAGAAGGCACTGATCTGTGCATAATGGTTGACCTCCTCAGGGCCAGCGCAACCATTACAGCCGCCCTTGACAGTTTCAGATGCATAATACCTGTTAGGGACGCTGAAAGAGCCAGGGAGTACCTTTCAATGGATTACCCTGTTGCAGGGGAGCGTGGAGGCGAAACCCTCCCTGGCTTCATTGCCAACTCACCCCCTGAAATCAGGAAACACGGGGGTGACTGTCTGGTGCTCACCACAAGTAACGGGACAAGGATCCTTGAATCCGTGAAGTCCACAGCCCTTATAGGATGCCTCAACAATGTCAGGGCGGTTGCAGCCGCCGCCAGGGATATGGCCGATGAGGTTGAGGTTATCATGGCAGGTGTTAACGGGGAATTTGCAATAGAGGACTTTCTATGTGCCGGTGAAATAATAAGGGTCATTGGCGGTGAAATTGATGAATACTCAGAGGCCGCTGTCCTCGCGGTCCAGGACAGGAGACTGGTTGATGACGCCATAAGGAGGTCCAGATCAGCGAGGAGGCTTGAAAAACTTGGCTTTGGAGGGGATGTTGAGTACTGCCTCAGGAGGAACATAACAGACAACGTACCGGTATACAGGGACGGTAAGATAATGAAACTCCTATAATTATTGCATTGTATGGCGCCTGCCAATAGGATGATGATAAAATTCCTCCAGATGCATGTGGAAAGGTATGCAGCCTGCAGAGGTGCCTGAATACAGTGTCAGTGGGTCGAAGATGAAGATTGATCAGCTCAGAATCATAGGGACAGCACATGTATCAAGTGAAAGTATAGAGGAGGTCAGAAGGACCATAGCCGAGGTAGAACCTGATGTTGTTGCGGTTGAACTGGACCCTGGCAGATACCGCAGACTGCTGGATGAAAAGCTCGGGGTTGAAAGGGATGAGTTCTCACTGAGGGATGCCCTAAGACATGGAAACATCGGCGTGCTCCTGGCTGCCTGGTTCCTGACATACTTCCAGAGGAAGGTGGGTGATGACCTCGGTGTTAAACCCGGGGCGGAAATGCTTGCAGCCATCGAGGCCGCCCAGGAAGTCGGGGCAAGGGTCGTCCTCATTGACCGTGATATCGGCGTGACAATGCAGAGGGCCCTGAAATCCATGGGTGCCCTGGAGAAGATGAAGTTCTTCCTTGGAGTTATAAGGTCCTTCTGGGACAGTGAGGGAATCGATGATATTGAGAGCCTCAAGGGTGAAGAAACCCTGAGGGATGTCATGGCCCAGTTCAGGGATATTTCACCCTCAGCATACCATGTTCTTGTTGAGGAGAGGGACGCCTACATGGCCCGCCGTCTCCTTGAAATCGAGGAGGACTCTGTCGTGGCGGTTGTTGGGGCAGGCCACCGCAGGGGCATATGTGAATACCTTAAAAACCCTGAAAGAATACCCCCGATCCATGAACTCCTGAAGATACCCTGAGGCAGTATATAATATTTAAGGTTCAATATACAGTGTATATGGAGCTGGCATTTAATAGTCACATGGTGAGATTATGTACCTGATCTTCCGGTGCGACTGTGGAAGGGCCCTCTACTCAAAGGAGGGTAACATGACACGTAAATGTGTCTGCGGAAGGACCGTCAAGGTTAAAACCCGGAGGATATTTGGAAGGGCGGAAACCTTCCAGGAAGCATCAGAACTTGTAAGGAAACTCCAGGAAGAAAAGTACGGTTCATGCGGATTTATAAATCCAGCGAGAGGAGAACAGACGCAGAGATGATAGAGGATATACAGTCATTCACATCAAAGGGTGAGAGAAGAAACATTGAATTTAAAAAGTCCCTCTCAACCAGTTACCACCTGAAAACCGACCGTAGGAATGGTCTTATATCCCAGATGAAGTACCGTATGGAGAGGGGTGACGGGAAGGCCATCTACCTTATAGGTGTTGAGGACAGCGGGGAACCGGTGGGGCTCCCCGATGATGAGCTGAGGGAATCCATTGACGTGCTCAGGACCCTCAGCCATGAGATAGATGCCGCCGTGGAGGACGTCATAATCCATGAGGGCACCCACGGGAGGGTGGCGGAGGTTATAATTTCAAGGAAGCACGACTTCAGCAGGGAGCACCTCCTCATAGGCGTCGCTGGCCACGTGGACCATGGTAAGAGCACCCTCCTCGGGACCCTCACAACGGGTTCCCTTGATGACGGCAGCGGTAAAACAAGGATATTCCTTGATGTCCAGAAGCATGAGATAGAACGGGGACTGTCAGCAGACCTCTCCTTCGCCATCTATGGATTCAGGGGTGGTGAGGCCATAAGGATGACCAACCCCCTTGACCGGCGGGAGAAGTCACGCCTCATGAGTGACGCGGACAGGGTCATATCCTTCGTTGATACCGTTGGACATGAACCATGGCTCCGCACAACAATAAGGGGTATAGTGGGGCAGAACCTGGACTATGGCCTCCTCACGGTGGCTGCAGATGACGGGCCCACCCACATCACAAGGGAGCACCTGGGGATCATGATTGCAATGGAGCTTCCTGTCATCGTCGCCATCACAAAGACCGACACGGCATCGGAGGAAAGGATCCATGAGGTCCTCGGGAAGGTATCCGAACTCCTTAAGCTCGTTGGCAGGATCCCCTTCAGGGTGGATGACAGGGCTGGTGCCCAGGAAATAGCAGGCAAGATGAACAGGCACATAGTACCCGTAATCAGTGTGTCATCTGTCACCGGTGAGGGCCTTGAACTCCTGGATGAGCTCTTCATGAACCTCAGGGTTCACAGGGACCTTGAACATGAGGAGAAGCCCTTCCTCATGTACATTGATAAGGTGTACACCATAAGGGGTGTTGGAACCGTTGTCAGCGGCACCATCCAGCAGGGCCGTGTCAGCAAGGGGGACAAGCTGCTCCTGGGACCCTTCAGGACGGGTGAATTCAGGGAGGTCGGGGTTAAATCCATCGAGATGCACCACTACCAGATCGGGTGTGCTGAGCCAGGGCATATAGTGGGGATATCCATATCTGGCGCGTCCTCCGATGAAATAGAGAGGGGGATGATACTTGCTGACCCCTCATATGAGCCTGAAGCCGTCAGGGAATTTGAGGCTGAGGTTGCCATACTCGTACACCCGACAACAATAAAGGCGGGATATGAGAGCGTGACCCACATTGAGACCATAGCAGAAACAACCGTCCTTGAACCCCTTGACTCTGAATTCATGTCTGCAGGGGACAGGGGGAGGGTGAGGATGAGGTTCAAGTACCGCCCCTACCATGTGAGGGAGGGTCAGAAGATAATCTTCCGTGAGGGGCGGAGTAAGGGTATTGGCTCAATAACAGGGATCATCAGGTGAATCAATCAGGCCGCCTTAAGACCTGATCCACAGATACTCCAGCACGGCACAGAACCCATCTACCTAACTCCTCGCTGTGTCGCACCATTTTAGGTCGCATCCGACCACAGAATCTAGCCTAAATCCTCAAGTAACTCGCAGGCCTTGCATAGATCAGCCGATGATGGTTCACCGCACCTGATGCACTCCCTGATTCTTCCATGTTCCTCCACCTGCCTGAAGGTTCTCCTGAAGGATTCCATTATCCTTTTCTTGATCCCTGGGTTATCTGACTCCATCCTGTTAAGGAAGCCCTTTATCCCGGACCTCATTGACAGGTGGGAGTAGGGGCACTCCTCCAGGTGCACGGGCACATGATTCATGACAGCCCAGATCCCCACCTCCCTCTCGGGGGTGTTCCAGAGAGGCTTTATGCGGGGGACCATGGCCGGGTGTATCCGCTGGAGTGATGGGCCGAACTTTGAAAATTTACGCACATCCCCCCTTACAAGGCTCATGGTAAAGGACTGTATCTCATCATCCATGTTGTGGCCGGTGGCTATCCTTGAAGCACCGAGTTCATGGGCTGTCCTGTTAAGTATCCACCTCCTGAAGACCCCGCAGGGTATGCAGGGGCTCCTGAATCCATCGGCCACATCATCAAGCCCGAAGCCGAATTCGTCCATGAAGGATTTCTCTATGAGTTCAACCTTTTTAAGCCTGGCGTTCTCCCTTGCAGCCTCAAGGCCGTGCTCCCTGTAACCTGAGATACCCTCATCGACCGTTATTGCTGTTAATTCAAATTCAAGTTCTTCACGAAGATCTGCAAGGACATGGAGTGTGAGCACACTGTCCTTTCCACCTGAAAGGGCCGCTGCTATATGTTCACCCTCATCTATCAGTCTGAAGGACTCTATCAGGTCCCTGATGCGGGCTGTGAGTCTCCTGTTGAATTCTTCATGGTCCATGGAACCCTATATATGAAGGCGGCCCCATATAGTTAACCATGATACGGCTGAAATCACCATAATACCCCTGGGTACAGGTAGCACCTCCCTCAGCAGCTACGTGGCTGCGGCGGTGGGTGCCCTTGAGGACCTTGATGTCAAGTATGAGATCTCAGGTATGGGCACCCTGGTTGAAGCTGAAGACCTGGATGAGCTCCTTGAGGCTGTGAAGGCTGCCCATGAGGCTGTCCTTGAAGCCGGCTCAGAGAGGGTCTACACAACCATCAGGATAGATGACCGGAGGGATGCTGATAGGGGCCTTAAGGACAAGGTGGAGTCCGTTAAAAGGAAAATTTAACCGTCAATACTAAAATGAACCTCAAATTTTGACTCCTTTAAAAAAAATTAGCCTGCCTCAGAATTCTCTGCTTAAAGCAGGAGAATACCTGAGCCTTACACAACCTGCCCCCTGTTACTTTTGATTTCCGATGAAATGAGTGTCACGATATGTTTACCGCTCAAAGAATGCCCTGATGGTGCCTGTAATCATTTCAAGGTCATCTGATGTGAGGGCTGGATGCACAGGGATTGAGAGAACCTCGGATGCTGCCCTTTCACTCACTGGACACTCTGCCTTGAAGCCCAGCCTCCTGTAGAGTTCCTGCATGTATATGGGCATCGGGTAATGTATGCCGGTGCCAACACCTTCCCCATTGAGGAACTCCATGAGTTCATCCCTCACATCCGGGACCCTCAGGGTGTACTGGTGGAAGACGTGCCCTACACCATCTGCAACGAAGGGTGTTTCAAGACCATCAATATCCCTGAGGTTCTCTGTAAGGTATGCTGCGTTCTCAGCCCTCCTCCTGTTGAACTCATCAAGCTTTGCAAGCTGCGCTATCCCTATTGCAGCGGCTATATCGGTCATCCTGAAGTTGTAGCCCAGGTAGGTGTGTCTGTATCGTTCTGTTTCACCATGAGCCCTTAAAACAGAGGCCATCTCTGCAATTTCCTCGTTATCTGTAGTTATAATACCTCCCTCGCCTGTTGTGATGTTCTTGGTGGGGTAGAAGCTGAAGCAGGCCGCATCACCCATTGAACCCACCTTCCTCCCACGGTACTCGGCACCATGGGCCTGTGCAGCGTCCTCAATGACCATGAGGTCATGTTCTGAGGCTATATCCATGATGGGGTCCATGTCAGCGGGCTGGCCATAGAGGTGGACCGGGATTATGGCCCTGGTCCTTGGGGTTATCAGTTCCTCTATCCCCTCAGGGTCAATGTTGTAGGTGAGGGGGTCTATGTCTGCAAAGACCGGCTCCGCACCCACGTAGAGTGCTGCGTTTGCTGTTGCCGCGAAGCTGAAGGGTGTTGTTATAACCTCATCCCCCTTCCCCACACCCGCTGCAAGGAGGGCCAGGTGGAGGGCTGTTGTACCTGAACTGGTTGCAACAGCATACTCTGTACCCGTGTATGATGCGAATTTCTCCTCAAATTCAGCCACCCTTGGTCCCTGGGCGATGAAACCTGATCTGAGCACCTTTACAACTTCCTCTATTTCCTCTTCATCGATTACTGGAGTAGCGACCGGTATCATATGAACACCTGAAAATGAACTTCACAGTTACAGTTTCAATTTTATCCTTAAAAAAACCATCACCATTATCCTGGTTGGGTGGATGTCATGAAGAGGATGTGCCTGAAACTGGTGTGGTACCACTGCAGGGTTATGGTTGATGTCACAGAGGCTGTGCTTGAAGTTACGGATCCCCCATGACACACCCCCCTGAAAATGATATAAGAACACCCAGGTCAACAACAATATAATTAACCTCAGTAATGGTCCCTGAAGATCCTCAACACATCATCATATCTCCCCCTGAATAGTATGAGGATCATGACCAGTGAAGCGATTATAAGGAAGACCGGTGATGAGTAGGGGTCGGTTGGGCTTATTATGATGGATGGAAGGTCCCCGAGGCCGCTGTCTGGTGAGCTGTGTATCACGCTCACATAGAGGTTGTTTGCAATATGCACCCCCATGGCAAGTTCCAGTCCATCATCTGCAAGGGCTGTTACCGCAAGTGCAACGCCTATTATGAAGGTGCTTATGACGATTGACAGGCTCATGGTGATGCTTGTCCCGTTCCACCAGTGCATAACAGCGAATATGGCTGAATTAAGGATTATGAGGGGGACAGGTTTTCTTATGACGGACCACATCCCCTGCATTAGGTAACCCCTGAAGAATATCTCCTCAAAGGACGCTTGGACCGGGAAGGCTATGAGTGCAAGGAGGAGGAGCCACCCGAAGGATGATGGGTTGAAGCTGAACCTGAAACCTGAAGGGTCAAGGATCATTGAAACAGCATCAACGACACCAACAATAAGAAGCCATACCAGGGCGCCCCTGAGGATCCTCCTCCAGTCAAGGTAGCCCCTTGCATTCACCGCAGATATGAATTCACGTTTATGGATAAACCTCACACCAACGTAGAGGAAAAAGAGCGAAGCCGAAAAACTAACGGCAACAAGGAGCAGGAGGATGGGCCCTGAAAATCCCCCTGAAATTATCTCGGGACTCAGGACTCCCCTGCTTAAGATGACAGCTGCTGCTATGAAGATTGCGGCTATAAAGCCCGCCCCCAGGTTTGATACTATGAAGCTCAGGAACACCGTGAAGGCATACCTCCAGAGCTCATTCCTCCCCCTGTGGACGCTGTCCAGGAACCGATACATAATACCACATTTACTTAGAGTTATGAGCATACATCATTAAGTGCAGGTGACTAATAAATATTTTCCAGGGAAAAGTGGTAGGTATGATAACGGTAAATGAGGGTTCAGTGAAAATACAGGTCCCTGATTTCAGCAGGGTTTCATCGAAGGCCCCGGTATTCTATAACCCTGACATGGAATTTAACCGGGACGTTTCTGTCCTTGCACTGCAGGTATTCCAGAGGATGGTGGACAGGGCGATAAAGGTTGCAGACACCTTTGCAGGGAGCGGTATAAGGGCCATAAGGTACTTGAAGGAGGTTGACGGTGTTGCAGAGGCTTGGGCCAATGACATAAACCCCCTTGCAGTTGAATGTATAGAGAGGAACTCCAGGATGAACTCCGTGTCACCCCTTGTGAGCCGGGAGGATGCCGGCGTATTTTTAAGGAGTAACCAGGGGGTCTTTGATTTTATTGATGTTGATCCCTTCGGGACCCCCGCACCCTTCATGGACTCTGCGGCAGCAGCCATAAGGAACCGTTCAATGATAGGTGTTACCGCAACAGACACATCAGGCCTCTGCGGGACCTATGTTAAGCCCTGCCTCAGGAAGTACTCTTCAAGGCCCCTTAAGACAGAGTACTGTCATGAGATAGGTGTGCGTATACTTGCAGGGTTTACTGCCATGAACCTTGCAAGGTACCGGAAGGGTTCGGAGTTCCTCCTTTCACACAGCACCAGGCACTACATGCGCCTGTACGTCATGGTGCGTAGGGGTGCCAGGAGGGCTGATGAGTCGCTTAAAAACATCGGTTTCATCCTGCACTGTTTCAGCTGCCTCTTCCATGGACACGTTAATGGCTTCACCCCCATTAACATGAAGTGCCCATCCTGTGGCCGGGAACTTGATGTTGCAGGGCCCCTGTGGGTTGGTGATATCCAGGACGCCGGCTTCATAGGTTCCATGATAGAGGAGGCTGAGAATAAGAAGCTGAATCAGAAAGAGAAGGTCCTCAGGTTGCTGCAGACATGTATCAGGGAGGCGGGGATGCCCCCTGGATTCTATGATGTCCATGAACTCTGCAGCAGTATGGGTGTCAGCGCGCCCCCCATCGACTCAGTGATGGACCACCTTAGGGGTGACGGTTTCAGGGTTTCAAGGACCCACTTCAAACCCACCGGTATAAAGACGGATGCTGATCTGGGGGCTGTGAAGGATGCCATAAAGGGCTCCCTAATCTAATATTTAAGTGTCTACTCATAGTTGAGCATGTTGTGGTTGTAGTAGTACTGGAGTGCCCTGGCATTTTTAAGTTCAAAGTTCCTGTAGGGGTTCTTGAGGTAGGGGAAGATTATCCCCTTTATAACGTAGAAGTAGGCGGCGATGGGCCCGTACTCCTCCCTGGCAATCTTATAGTAAAGTGGGAAACCGCAGCCCTGGTTTACAATAACATCGCCCTGCCTCACGGTGCCATGGTATACCATGGGTATGGGGTCTGTCTGGCCATGCTCGGCAGCCCTCTCCTTTATATATTGAAGGGCCTCGTCAAGGGTCCTGAACTCCCTGCCATCTGAGCGGTAGGTCCATTTGTCATCTGGAACACCGTATATCCCCTCCTGCCAGACCTCAGTCCAGTTTATACCAGGCGTGTACTGATTCTTCTCAACGTAGGCCAGTTCAAGGATGTAAACATCTCCCTCCATGTAGCACCTGTAATTTGAGCTTCCGCCGTAATGGACAACTAGTATGCATGGGGACCCCTCCTCCCTTGCATACTCTGCAAGGAGCTTTGAATGTATGTGGCCCGGGTACATGTCAGGGTTGGCGATCTTAACAAAGGCCAGTCTCCCCAGGGGCTCGAAGTCCCCTGCTGTGCTGGTGAAGTAGAAATAGCTGCCTGCAAGAATTATGATTACAAGTATAAGTGCGCCCTTATTCATCCATTACACCCGCTTCATCACATTTATAAACATCCATGATCAGTATGCATCACCTGCAAGTCACTTCTGGAAATGTTACCGTCCTCCTAGGGATTAATATCATATGTCCAGTTAAGATAAAGCAGTTTTATATAGTGGGATTTATATATTTTTAGTTGCGGATGACTCCGCGGAGGTGTAAAATTGGATATAGGAGAAATTGTGAATGATGCCATAAGGTATCCCTCCAGTGACTGGAAGAAGGTGATAATACTTGGCCTTCTCTTTTTGATCAGTTTTCTGATAATACCCATCTTCCTGGCCACTGGTTACGGGTTCAGGGCCCTTAAGGCATCAATAGCAGGTTTTGATGAGCTCCCTGAATTCGATGAATGGGGAGAGATGTTTGTTGATGGACTCAAGGTATTCGTTGTGCAGATAGTCTACATGATTGTGCCAATGATAATAATAATTGCGGGTGTATTCGGTTCCCTTTCAATGGTATCACCGGACACCGGAATGATAACAAATCCCACAGCCTTCACAGGCCTCCTTGGCGGTACAGTGATAATAGGCGTCATACTTGCAATAATCCTTGGTCTTATAGAAACAATTGCAATTGCCCACATGGCCTACAATGACAGCGAACTTGGAGCAGCCTTCAGGTTCGGTGAAATCCTTGACGTCATATCCCAGATCGGATGGGTTGACTACATCATATGGTACATCGTTGTCGGGATAATAGCCGCTGTCATCGGATTCGTTGGAAGCTTTATCAGCGCCATCCCGGTTATAGGTGCAATCATAGTGGTCCTCATAATAACTCCGTACATTGTACTGTTCTGGAACCGGGCCCTTGCACTCAGATACGCCTACGAATAATAACCCCCAATTTTTTAATTTTTTCTAAACATTTATAAGGGAACAGACACCAAGCATATAAGAGTTAACATCTTCTTCTAAATCAGAATACATGAAATGACCTATCCTTTGAAAAAATTTATAATACAAACAATACAAGTATACATTGTTTAGTGGTGATTCCTATGGATGATGAAGTCGTCAAAATTGATGATATTGACAGGAAAATAATAGATCTGCTTAATGAGGATGGAAGGATGTCCTACAGGAACATCTCAAGGATACTTGATGTTTCGGTGGGGACCGTCCACAACAGGGTTGAAAAGCTCGTCCAGAAGGGTGTTATAAAGAAGTTCGTACCTATCATAGACCATTCAAAGCTCGGTTACAAGTTAACGGCCATAATCGGTGTTAAGGTTAAGGGCGGTGCCCTCAGAAACTGGGAGACAAGGACCGCCTACCACAAGAACGTCCTTGCAGTCTATGATGTTACAGGGGAATTCGATGCCATACTTATAGGGAAGTTCAAGGACACCAGTGAACTTGACAGCTTCATAAAGGGCCTCCTCAGTGAGGGTGACGTCCAGAGGACCTACACCCAGACCGTCCTCAACATCGTGAAGGAGGATATGACCTCCTCAAAGATGATAGGCGATTAGTTATTTATCCCACAATGCAGATAATTATCTCTGATGAAGATCATCCACTCAGCCACCTATGACCTCCACAACAGGGAGGATCACGTTGAAAACAGGGGGAGGACCCGCGCAATAATCGATGCCATAGGGGCCTCCGACCTGGAAGTCGAGTTCATGGAGCCGCGGATCGCCGGCATCCATGAGATCCAGATGGTCCACAGCAGCAGACACGTGGAGTACCTTGAGGTCTTCTCTGGTAGCGGTGGTGGCTGGCTTGACTACGACACCTACATGACCCCCGACACCTTCAACGTTGCAAGACTCGCTGCAGGGGGCGCCATGGTGGCTGCAGAGGAGTCCCTCAATGGCGGGTGGTCATATTCTGTGGCAAGGCCACCCGGACATCATGCATGCTACGACCGCTCCATGGGGTTCTGCATATTCAACAACCTGGCAGTTGCCATTGAACACTGCCGCCAGAACCATGGAGTCTCAGGATTCCTTGTCCTTGACTTCGATGTCCACCATGGAAACGGGACCTCAAGCATATTCTACCATGACCCGGAGGTCATGTACATCTCAATACACCAGGACCCCAGGACCCTCTTCCCAGGGACTGGATTCGTGGCTGAAACCGGTGAAGGTGCGGGCGAGGGCTTCAACCTTAACATCCCCGTGCCCCCAGGGTCAGGTAACGATGAGTACATCTGGATACTTGGTGAAATCCTCCCCGAGGTCATCAGGAAAATCAGACCCCTGATGATATTCGTATCCGCGGGTTTTGATGCCCACAGGAGCGATCCTTTAGCCTCTGTGGAGGTTGATGAACTTTTCTTCTCATGGATCGGCTGGTTCCTTCACCGGACAGGAGCGCCTGGCGCCGTGGTCCTTGAGGGTGGCTATGATCCCGTGGCCCTTGGAAAATCAAATGTATCATTCCTGAGGGCCCTTGAAGGTGAGGAACCTGAAGGATACTCCCCAGACCCCCAAGGAGTCCACGAGATATTCAGAGAACTGCAGGACACATTCTCACCCTTCTTCAGCTTCTAGTTAAATTGATCTGTGGTGTCTTATATGGATAAAATTAGGTTCAAGCAGGCTGAAAAACTCATAAAAGAATCATGCAGAAACATTAAAAGAGTAATCACTCCTGGAGAGCCGGGTGACGGGACCATAAACACTGAAAAGTTCCAGGAAGCCATGAACATGCTGATTGAAGCCGAGGAATACATATACCTCAGCCTCCCATCACATGAGCTCAGGGGTGATGATGCTGCTGATTTCTGCCATAAACTCCTATCTGCAAGGAATGCAATCGACCATATGCTTGCAGATTTCGGTGTCCTTGAAAGGGAGGATCCCTCTGAAAGGATACGGGAGATATCAGGGGGTAAACTTATAATAGTCAACAACAGCTCAGTGAAGAAACTCCTTGTAAAGAGCGGTGCTGAAGCACAGAACATAATAGTTGCAGGCGCCCCCCTTTCAATTGAGGATATGCGCAGAATAAACCCCAAAATCCCTGAAGGAGCCCTTAAGGGTATAGAGAAGAAGATCGAACACCTCAAACATGATATAGAAAGAAAACTTGAATCCCTTGAAAGGGTTATCGTCCTTGGTGAGGATGATAAGAGCACAAGACTCCTTGCAGAGAGGGCCGGGGAACTCTACGGTGCCGATGCAAGGTTAAGGGAAAACATCAAGGACTCAACCCCTGAGGAGATCCTGGAAATGCTCTCCTAGGTTCATGGTACGGTGCAGCCACGGATCCTGGAAATCCCCCCTTTCCATATCCTCTTCTATGGGATAACTGCACCTGATCTGATATTTAACAACCCCCCAGGGTATGGTAATACCCTCCGGACAAGTATATAAACAAGTTCCCACTATTATACTTAAAACTGACTAACCACGGTCATTTATTATTATGGGGTGTAAAATTTGGGCTTAGTTTGTTTTCCAGATACACAGGACAATATACCTAGCATCCCCGTTCACCTTACAAGGGTGGGTGTTACAGGTGTTAAGAAGCTCCTGAAGATAGAAAGGGATAATAGAAGACCCATAATCCTTCTACCAACATTTGATGCGTTCGTCGACCTTCCGAGCAGGCAGAGGGGGATTCACATGTCAAGGAACCCCGAGGCCATAAGCGATGTCCTCGAGGAGGTCGTTGAAAACAGTGCCCTTGAACTGGAGTCACTCTGCGCAGAGATCGTCAACAGACTCCTCAATAAGCACAGGTACGCCCGTCGGGCTGAGGTCAGCATGAAGAGCGACTTCATGTTCATGAAGAAATCCCCTGTCACCGGAAGGAAGAGCCAGGAGATGACCAAGATCATGGCAGACGCCATCGGGTACCGTGATGATGACGGGATAATGATACGTAAGATGATCGGTGCAGAGGTCGTCGGGATGACCGTATGCCCATGTGCACAGGAATCTGTCAAGGAAACCTCCAGGCAGAAGCTCATGGAGTTCCTTGATGAGGAAACCGTTGAGAGGGTGCTTGACTGTGTCTCCTTCGCATCCCACAACCAGCGTGGCCGTGGAATGATCATGATAGAGGTCCCTGAGGATCAGACCATAAGGGCCGAGAACCTTATAAGGATCATAGAGGATTCCATGAGCTCACCGGTATATGAACTCCTCAAAAGACCGGATGAGAATGCTGTTGTTGTTAATGCCCATGAGAATCCCATGTTCGTTGAGGACTGTGTCCGTAACATGGTCCACAGGATAGTCAGTGAATACCCCCATCTGCCGGATGACACCATAGTAACCGTGAGGCAGATAAATGAGGAGAGCATACACAGACACAATGCCTTCGCAGAGAAGGTCGCCACCATGGGAGAGCTCCGCTACGAGATAGAGGAACTCAACAACAGGAGTTGATACCATGATGAAGCTTCACAGAACAGCCGGAGAAATCATGGGCTACCTTGAAGCATTTGAGGGCTCAAGACCCGCCCTCGATGCCAGCGATATACTTATCGTAAGGGGAATGTCCAGGAAACGAATAGGATCAGATAATATGGGTGAGGAACTGGACAGGCTCCTGGAACACCTTGATGCCACTGAAATAGATCTTTTCTCAGATGAAGGCGCTGCCCTCATCGGTTTAATGGATGAACAGATACGTTCATGTGTTGAGGTTGGAACCGAAACAGATATCGGGGGCATACACCGCCTGAAGGAGTCCCTTGAGGATATGAATTTCGCCGTGGAGTACCGTCTCTTCACCACCGGTGATACAGGGCTCTTTATTGTTCTCTACAGGGACAGGAGCGGTGTGGGGCCCTGCTTCGTTGAGGTTGTGGTCTCGGATATAGGTGAATAATTAGGGTGCCTCCATGGTCTTCTCAAAGGAAGAACTTGTGGGTCTGCTCTCAGCCGGGGGCTGCCATATCCTCGACCTCATGAAGAGGGCCTGCAGTCCGGGGAGGGTGACCTACTCAAGGAATATCTTCATACCCATCACCAGGGCATGCCGCAACAGGTGCGGTTACTGCACCTTCAGGTCCGACACCCCTGACCCCCCTTTAATGAGCCCTGAACTTATAATCCAGGAACTTAAAGGTGCCCGCAGAGCCGGATGCACCGAGGCCCTCTTCGCCTTCGGAGAGGAGGCCCACCAGTTCCCTGCTGTCAGGGAGGAGCTTGAAGGGATGGGTTTTAATGACATGGTGGACTACACATGTCATGTCTGCAGGATGACCCTTGAGGAGACGGGTCTCCTGCCCCATACAAATATGGGGGTCCTGTCCTACAGGGACCTTAAAAGGCTGAGGGAGGTTAACGCCTCCATGGGCCTCATGCTTGAGTCATCAAGTCCCAGACTCATGTATACAGATGCCCACAGGGAAAGCCCCGGGAAGGACCCTGAACTGAGGCTCAGGACAATCAGGGATGCCGGTCGTCTCAGGATACCCTTCACCACAGGCATACTTGTGGGTATAGGTGAGACCGTTGAGGAGAGGGCCGACTCCCTCCTGGAGCTCAGGCGCATCCAGGACAGGTACGGGCATATACAGGAGATAATCATACAGAACTTCAGGTCAAAGGAGGGCATACCCATGGAGAACCATCCGGAGCCCCCACTCCTTGACATGGTAAGGATGGTTGCGGTTACAAGTCTCCTCTTCCCTGATGTGAGCGTCCAGGTCCCCCCCAACCTCAACAGGGAAACAGGGGAGGTGTTCCTCCTTGCAGGTGCAGATGACTGGGGGGGTGTTTCACCGGTGGGCAGGGACCATGTGAACCCTGAGGCTCCCTGGCCCGGCATTGAGGAGCTTAGAAGGGTTACCGAGTCGGCTGGCTTCGTCCTTGAGGAGAGGCTTCCAGTGTACAGGAGGTTCATCTCTGAGGAGTTCCTGAGCCCCCTTGTCCTTGATAAGATAAATGAACTCTACAAGGACCTCATTTAGTGCCAGTGGATTGATCCCTGAAGATTACATCCTTAAGGCGTGCCTCCGGGGCGGGGAGGATTATTGTCCCCTCATCAGGGTCTCCAAGTTCAATATAACGGCCCCTCATGTAAAAGAGGGCCACTGCTGCGGCTATGAGCGCATCCATCCTGTGTCTGTTAAGTTCTCCAGGGTTAAATGTTTCCCTGAGTTCCCCTGTGATGTTCCGCATCCTCCTCACGGTTCCGGCGTGGGTTTCTATGACCTTCACCTCACCCTCAAGTCTTTTTCTGAGTTCAATTCCCCTGAGTGTGAGTTCCTTCATCCCCCTCCATGTGAGTGGCAGGACCCCTCCATACCTCCTGGCCTCCATGTCCGAGCGTCTGAAGTGGCCATACCTGCTGCATCCACAGTCCCTTTCAAGGCAGCACCTCCCCCATGGTAGTGAAAGGGGAGCGTCCACCGCCACCACCCCTGCGCCCATGACAGCATCGGTTATCTCATCCAATGTGAATAAACCAGATGTGTGGAGTTTCAGGCCTTCTATTACGGCAAATCCTGTTTCATTCTCTTCTCCTGCTGCAAGGTCAACCCCTGCAACTCTGAAGTCATCCACCGCTACAGCCATCCTCCAGTCCCTCTGAAAATCATTATATGAACCTCATCTGTGCAGCTGTCCAAGCAGATGTGGCTACCGTGGCCCCCCTGAAAATCATTATATGAACCTCATCCTATCCTGGCATCCAGTACCACATGCTAGACCCCAGGAGAGTACTTCTTGATGGTCCTCCTGTCCAATAGTTTAACCCTCCTTGGGTGCGCGGCCCTCTCTATCCTCCTCAGGGGCCTTGAAAATTTCATGGTCTCTGGCACCGTTTCATGGTAGTGTAAAACACCCCCATCAACCAGGCACTCCATGGCAGCCTCAAGGTAATGGTGGGTTGTGCCCACGTAGCCCATTATAACCCTGTCCACCTCCAGCTCCGGGGCCATCTCCCTGCAGTCCCCCAGGACGGGTTCCACCACATCCTCAACACCGTTAAGGACAATGTTATCCCTGAGGTACCTGAAGGATTCCGGGTTTATCTCTATGGAGTAGACCCTCAGGGGGTTTGCATGGACAGCCACTGGTATTGAGAAGTACCCTATCCCTGCAAACATGTCAACAACGGTCTCACCGTCCTCCACGAGTTGGGGTATGCGGGCCCTTTCATTGATGTTCCCCCGCGACCACATAACCTTCGAGAGGTCAATCCTGAAAAGGCAGCCGTTCTCCCTGTGAAGGGTCTCGGTGCCGCTCCCTGCAAGTACACGCACCGTTGGCCTCCTCATGGGTCCCTGGATGCCATCTACACAGACAACGCTCCGGACACCCGGGATTTTAAGGAACTTGGAAGGTTCATCCACTTCCCGGTTAACAACTACGATGTCACCTATCCTTGACCATTTCATGTTCATCCACTTTTAAGCGTGATTTTGAAAAATGGAGGATATAGTTACTCTTTTGATTTAAATATTTAATGCCTTCTCTTGAAGGCAAAAAAAATATAATTAGGGTTATGCAGAGTAATTGTATAAATAAAAGGGGATTCTTTATGAGTAAGGTAAAAAGAGACGAGATACTGGGCATCCTGGATGGGTACGATAAGGAAGAGCTGACCATTGCAACACTTGGCAGCCACACCTCCATGCACATCCTGCACGGAGCAAAAAAAGAGGGTTTCAGAACTGCTGTTGTCTGTGAAAAGGGACGTGAAGTACCATATCAGCGCTTCAGGGTTGCTGATGAATTCATAATGGTGGACAGGTTCAGCGACATAGTAAACGAGGACATACAGGAGAAACTGAGATCAATGAACAGCATAATAGTGCCCCACGGGTCATTTGTAGCCTATGCGGGTCTTGATCACATTGAAAATGATTTCTATGTCCCCATGTTCGGTAACAGGGATATACTACGCTGGGAATCAGAAAGGGAACTTGAAAGAAAACTTCTTACAGAGGCTGAGATAAGGATACCTATGAAGTTTAAGGATCCCGAAGATATCGACAGGCCAGTTATGGTAAAATTCCCAGGCGCTAGGGGTGGTCGCGGTTACTTCGTGGCCTCAAGCACCGAGGAGTTCAATGAGAAGATCGACTCAATGATGGAAAGGGGCTGGATAACCGAGGACGACATCAAGGATGCCCACATCGAGGAGTATGTTTCAGGTACAAACTTCTGCATTCACTACTTCTACTCAATCATGAATGATGAAGTGGAACTCATGGGTATGGACAGCCGTTTCGAATCAAACATAGACGGCCTTGTCAGGATCCCGGCAAGGGACCAGCTTGAGATAAACCTTGACCCATCCTATGTGATAACAGGTAACCACCCGGTTGCAATGAGGGAGTCACTGCTGCCCCAGGTATTTGACATGGGCGATAACATGGTTGAAGCAGCCGAAAAACTGGTGCCTCCAGGCATGAACGGTCCATTCTGTCTCCAGACAATGTGCACAGACAACCTTGAAATCGTGACCTTCGAGATAAGCGCACGGTCAGATGGAGGTACAAACACCTTCATGCATGGTTCAACCTACAGCTGCCTCCTCCATGGTGAAGGTATGAGTATGGGCCGGCGTGTTGCAAGGGAGATCAAGGTTGCCGCAGAGAATGACAAGCTCCCTGAAATCATAACCTGATTACCTATTTTTTTTTACATCATCAAATCGCAAAGTTTAATAAGGACCTCTGCGTTATATTGATACCAGAAGTTTTAAAGTCCCTTAAAGGCAACCCTTTATATACAGGCCGGGGACAATTATAAAATAAGAACTGGTTTTTTATTATTTTTACTCGAGGTGTATTCATGAACGATAAAAAGACACTGAAAGGCACTACAACTGTTGGCATAACATGCAGGGATGGAGTTGTTTTTGCCACAGAAAGAAGGGCCAGCATGGGCAACCTCATAGCCCATAAAACCGCAGACAAAATTTTCAGGATAGATGAACACATAGCGGCTACAATCGCAGGATCAGTGGCCGATGCCCAGAGCCTTATGAAGTACCTCAAGGCAGAGGCAGCCCTCTACAGGATGAGGAATTCTGAAAGGATAAGCATAGAAGCAGCGGCTGCCCTTGCGTCCAACATACTGCACTCATCACGCTTCTATCCATTCATCGTCCAGACCCTCCTGGGAGGGGTTGATGACAAAGGAGCCAAGATATACTCCCTTGACCCATCAGGCGGCATGATACCCGATAAGTTCGTGTCAACAGGTTCAGGCTCACCCATCGCCTACGGTGTCCTCGAGGACCGCTACACAGAAGACCTCTACGTTGATGAGGGAGTGGATATCGCAATAAGGGCCATCAAGTCTGCGATGGAAAGGGATACATACTCTGGAAACGGTATACTCGTGGCCACCGTGACAGAGGAGGAAGGCTTCAGGATGATCACTGAAGAGGAAATCCAGAAAAGGATTGAAGACCTCAACTGATTTTTCTTTATTTTCATATAATCAGTAAACAAGTCGTTTACTGACACCCCCTATTTTTTAGAAGTGATTTTATGGTTTCAGAGATGCTTGAAGAAATCAAAAGGACGATAATACAGAGACTTCCTGAAAGGGTCCAGGTAGCCAAGGTGGAATTTGAGGGGCCCGAGGTGGTTATCTGCACAAAGAACCCTGAAATAATAACCGAGAACGGCAACCTCATAAGGGATATTGCGAAGGACATACGGAAGAGGATAATCATAAGATCCGACAGGTCAGTCCTCATGGATCCTGAGAAGACCATAAAGAAGATCCATGAGATAGTCCCTGAAGAGGCCAAGATCACCAACATATCCTTCGATGATGTGACCTGTGAGGTTATAATAGAGGCCCGTAAACCAGGCCTCGTTATAGGTAAATACGGGTCAACATCAAGGGAAATAGTTAAGAACACTGGATGGGCCCCGAAGATACTCAGGACACCGCCGATATCATCCGAGATAATCCAGAGAATCCGCAGAACACTCAGAAAGAACAGCAAGGAGCGTAAGAAGATCCTGCAGCAGCTTGGAAGCAGGATACACCAGAAGCCCAAGTATGACAACGACTGGGCAAGGCTGACTGCCATGGGAGGGTTCAGGGAGGTGGGCAGATCCTGCCTCTACCTCCAGACCCCCAACAGCAGGGTGCTCCTTGACTGCGGTGTTAACGTTGCAGGTGGAGACGATAAGAACTCATACCCATTCCTCAACGTCCCCGAGTTCACACTGGACAGCCTTGACGCTGTTATAATCACCCATGCACACCTTGACCATTCAGGGTTCCTGCCCTACCTCTACCACTACGGCTACGATGGACCCGTCTACTGCACGGCACCGACAAGGGACCTCATGACACTGCTGCAGCTGGACCACATAGACATAGCACACCGTGAGGACGAACCCCTCCCCTTCAACGTGAAACACGTGAAGAAGAGCGTCAAGCACACCATAACCCTTGACTACGGTGAGGTAACCGACATAGCACCCGATATAAGGCTCACACTCCACAATGCAGGCCACATACTTGGCTCTGCAATGGCCCACCTCCACATAGGTGATGGACAGCACAACATGGTCTACACAGGGGACTTCAAGTACGAGCAGAGCAGGCTCCTTGAACCCGCAGCCAACAGGTTCCCGAGACTTGAAACCCTGGTGATGGAGAGCACCTACGGGGGACACGATGATGTCCAGCCCTCAAGGAACCATGCAGAGAAGGAGCTCATTAAAACCATCTACTCCACCCTCAAAAGGGGTGGTAAGATCCTCATACCCGTCTTTGCCGTTGGAAGGGCCCAGGAACTCATGATAGTCCTTGAGGAATACATAAGGACGGGTATAATAGATAATGTCCCTGTCTACATCGATGGTATGATCTGGGAGGCCAACGCCATCCACACGGCAAGGCCCGAGTACCTGAGTAAGGATCTGAGGGATCAGATATTCCATATGGGACACAACCCCTTCATCTCCGACATATTCCACAAGGTCAACGGTATGGATGAGCGCAGGGAGATAGTGGAGGGTGAACCATCAATAATCCTCTCAACCTCAGGTATGCTGACAGGTGGAAACTCCCTGGAGTACTTCAAGTGGCTGTGTGAGGACCCTGACAACTCCCTGGTCTTCGTGGGATACCAGGCCGAGGGGTCCCTGGGTAGGAGGATACAGAAGGGATGGAAGGAGATCCCCCTCAAGGATGAGGATGATAAGATGAGGGTCTACAATGTCAGGATGAACATTAAGACCATCGAGGGGTTCAGCGGTCACTCAGACAGGAGGCAGCTCATGGAATACGTCAAGAGGATATCACCCAAACCCGAGAAGATACTCATATGCCACGGTGACAACTACAAGACCCTTGACCTTGCCTCAAGCATATACAGGGCCTACCGTATAGAGACAAAGACGCCCCTCAACCTTGAGACGGTCCGTATACAGTGAGCTATTTAGATAACCTCAGACTATCATTATCTTGGTGATTGAATGGTAACCTATTCTGAATCTGGAGTGGACATAGACCTTGAGGAGCTGACGGTCCGCCGTTTAACCTCAAGGCTCGCCGGAACACTCAAACACTGTGACGTTATTACCGGAACAGGGCACTTCGCCGCCCTTGTAAGGATGGGGGATGTGGCCATTGCAATGAGCACCGACGGTGTTGGGAGCAAGATCCTCGTGGCTGAGATGATGAACCGCTACGATACCGTGGGGATAGACTGCATTGCAATGGTGGTCAATGACATCCTCTGTGTCGGTGCCAGGCCCGCCGCCCTCGTCGACTACCTTGCAGTCGAACACCCCGACCCTGAGGTGGCCGATGAGATAGGCCATGGCCTTGCAAGGGGTGCTGATATGGCACGTATCGCAGTAATCGGTGGGGAGACAGCATCCCTCCCGGGTATAGTAAGGAATTTTGACCTTGCAGCCACGGGTATCGGATTCGTTGATACGGATAAAATCATAACAGGGGAAAGGATAACCCCGGGGGACGCTGTTATAGGTATTGAAAGCAGCGGGATACACAGTAACGGCCTTAGCCTTGCAAGGAAGGTCTTCTTTGAGGAACTGGAACTATCACCCCATGACAGCCTCCCTGGCTCCGATGTTACGGTTGGGGATGCGCTCCTCAAACCCACAAGGATCTATGTGGAGCCCGTCATGGAGCTCATTGACTCGGGTGTCGGTGTGAATGGACTCGCCCATATTACAGGCGGGGGATTCAGCAATCTTAAGAGGCTTAAAAAGGAGGTGGGGTATCGCCTTGACATGCTCCCTGAGCCTCAGCACATCTTCAGGGTGATGCATGATTCAGGTGTCCCCATCGAGGAGATGTACCGTGTATTCAACATGGGTGTTGGTTTCTGCGCCATCGTAGGGAAGGATGAAGCAGACCATGCCGTTGATGTTCTGGGTGACCGTGCACACGTCATAGGAGAGGTCACAGACAAAGCCTCCAGTGTGGACATCACAGCCTACACAGGAGAATCAATAAGACTTTAGGAGTTGGTTTCTATGAGGATAAGCGCTGAAGATGAAGTTAAAATCATAAAGGAGATACTCATGGCCATGGAGGTCCCTGAGGAGAGCGCCGCCATCGTTGCAGATGTTACACTTGATGCCGATCTTAAGGGATTCAGCTCCCACGGGATAGGAAGGTTCCCCCAGTACGTTGAGGGTTTGCGTTACGGGACCATAAAGAGGGATGATGAGATTGCCGTTGAAAGGGAAACAGAATCAACCGCCATCATCAACGGGAACCACCTCTTCGGCCACGTGGTTGCATACAGGGCCATGGAAATTGCAATAGAAAAGGCAGGATCCACAGGGGTCGGCCTCGTGGGTGTCCATGACTCCAACCACTTCGGTGTTGCCGGCTACTACTCGGACATGGCGGTGATGAATGACATGATAGGCGTTGTGATAGCAAACACGGAGCCAGCTGTGGCGCCAGTAGGAGGTAAGACACCCATACTCGGAACAAACCCCGTCACCATAGGTATACCCTCAGATAAGCACTACGTATCTGTTGACATGGCAACATCCGCATCTGCAAGGGGCAAGCTCCTTGAAGCCGCCAGGAAGGGTGAAAGCATACCTGAAAACGTGGCCCTTGATGCTGACGGGAAGCCCACAACAGACCCTGAAATGGCGCTTAAGGGATCCATACTGCCCTTCGGGGGGCATAAGGGGTACGCATTATCCTTCATGATAGAGATACTTGCAGGGCCCCTTGTGGGGGCCGCCTTCGGAGCAGGGGTTAAGGGCACAGCCAATCCCAGGGAGATGTGCACCAAGGGAGATCTCATGATGGCCATAGACCCCTCAAAGATGGGGGATGTTGATGAATTCAAATCCAGTGTGGATGCATTCATAGAGGAGGTTAAGTCCTCCGGCGACGTCCTCATACCCGGGGACATCGAGGCCATGAACATCAAAAGGAGGCGAGAGGAGGGTATTGAGATCGATGAGAAACTCCTTGAAAGCCTCACAAGCATCGCCAAGGACCTTAACCTTGACCTTGAAATCAAGGGGCTATGAAATTGGATAGCAGTGACGCCGTCTACATGGGCATGAAGGATGCCGGTATAGACTTCGCCGTCAGCGTCCCCTGCGTCAACCTTAAAGGGGTCCTTGAGATGGTGGATGATGACCCTGAAATCATGCACATCCCCGTGACAAGGGAGGAGGAGGGCTTCGGTGTTGCTGCAGGCGCATACATGGCCGGTAAAACCACTGCGATACTGATGCAGAACTCCGGCCTCGGTAACTCGGTCAATGTCCTTGCATCACTCTACAGTCTCTACAGGATACCCATAACCATGGTGGTGAGCCACAGGGGTACCGAGGGGGAGTTCATGGAAGCCCAGGTCCCCATGGGAAGGGCCACTGAGGGCATCCTTGAGATCCTCGGGATACCCTTCAGGGCCCCTGAAACCCCCGATGATGCCAGGAAGGCCATTAAGGAATTAACAGATGATTCCCTGAAGATGAGGAGGCCCTCAGCCGTCCTTTTAAAGATTTCATACTGGTGATGCCGATGCTTGAGAGAATCGAAGCCATAAAGAGGATCGTTGAGGTCCTTGATGATGAACTCGTTGTATGCAACCTGGGATTCCCATCAAGGGAACTCTACAGTGTCAAGGATTCGGGGACCCACTTCTACATGCTTGGATCCATGGGAATGGCCTCCTCCATTGGACTCGGACTTGCCCTCACACAGGAGCGCAGGGTTGTTGTCCTTGACGGTGACGGGTCCATCCTCATGAACTTGGGGGGCCTTGTAACCGCTGCAGGTCAGGCCCCCGGGAACCTCATAATAGTCCTCCTTGACAATAAATGCTATGCCACAACAGGGTCCCAGTGCACATACGCTGACACCATAGACCTTGGAGGTGTTGCCAGGGCCATGGGTTTCAGGGTTATCCGTTTTGATGAGGAACTGGACTTCACCAGGGCCCTTGAAGCCACAGGCCCCCTTTTCGTTCATGTACCCGTAAAGCCAAGGAACGCCGATGTCCCTGTCATCGACATGAGCGCCGTGGAGATAATTGAAAGGTTCATGGCTGAAGTCAGGGGTTGAATTATTTCCCTTTACTGAGGGCCTGGAATTATCTCAGCATTCAATCATGCTAAGTCCATCCATTCATTACATATGCTGTTCCTCAGACATCTGGATCAGCCCGACCTCAACCACCTTCCTTACAAGTGCAGCACGACCCTCAGACATAAATCCTGATAAGCCGAGGAAATCCACAGTTATGACTTCCTGCCTGTGTAGGTGGCGTAGAATCCGTCCGTGTCAGCATAAACCGTGTGGAAGCCGAAGTCCTCAGCCATCCTTATGGTTCTTTTAATGTAGTCCCTACCCCATGCTGTTATGGCCTCGGCGCATTCCATCGAGTACCATCTGAACCTTGAGTAACCGTAAACACCGTACATGGTATTTGCAAGTCTCTTGAGGGCTTCCTGCTGGACGTTCAGGAGTTTCTTCTCCACAGGGTCCTTTGAGCGTTTCATTTCACCCTTAACCCTCACCCTCTCTGAGAGGATCTCGCCTATAACGGATGGTATGAATCCCCTGGGCTCCTTAAGGAAGCGGTACCCGTATTCAGGCGCCACATGGCAGTCGCATTCAGGGTCGGTGGTGAGGGTGTCAGGGGATATGTTCTTTGAGATTATGATGCTCGGGTAGAGGCTCCTGAAGTCGAACTGGACTATGTTCTCATGGAGGCCCTTCTCAGGCTCCTTAACATAACCCCCAACAGCCCTCCTCCCCCTCCTCTCTGAGAACTCTGACTGTGATGGCTTGTTGGGTACCAGTTCACCGTACTGGTGGGCCTTCCTTACAAGGAACCATTCCGCCTGCTGCCCCGTCGCCATCCTTGATATGTCAAAGAGGGGCTGGCCAACCACACGGGTGAGTTCCATGTTAAGGGGGAGTATCTTCTCTGCGATACGGTAGGTTGCGGTGACATCATCCAGGGAGTACCTGAATAGTTCGTCCCTGAGGTCATCACGGTCCCAGTACTCCCAGAGTCTATCGCCCGGGAGGTCGAATTTTTCTTCACCGAAGAGTTCACGGTATACCCGCTCAAGGGTGTAGCGGTCAAGGTTCATGTACCTCCTCATTACAGGGTAGAGGTCCACGTGCACCGTGCCCCTGATGGCTGTTGAGTTTGCAAATCCCCTCCTCATGGTCCTTATCCCTGAACCATCCCATCCAGGGTTGAGGTCAACCCCCAGTATCTCAGCCCTCCTTGATATGTAGGGAAAGTCGAAGTTGTCGGAGTTGTAGCCCACTAGGATGTCGGGCTTCTCCTCCCTTATGATCTCTGCGAATCTCCTGATTATCTCCGCCTCATCATCAACCACCTCAACATAGTCGAGGTGATCCCCCCTGGTTGATATTACCCTGCTGAAGTCCCTTCCAGCCACTCCGATCATTATTATCTCATCCTCCTCGGGACTGGGCATCCCGTGGGGGTTCCTGGCCTCGATGTCAAAGCTCAGGATGTCAAGTTCATGGGTCCCCTGGCCCGTTGATGAGACCTCCCCGGTTATCTCAACCAGTTTAACGTCGTCTGCCTCAACCAATGGTGCCGATTCCCTCACTTCCCCCTGGAATTCCAGCTCGGACATTGGGAAGATGGATTTGTCGATGAGATATCTCCTGTAGAAGGGTATGTCATGTTCCCTTATGTCCCTGACAGAGTCCAGGTTCCTTATCCTGTCCCTGAGTTTAGGCACCTCTGAGGGGTGGCTGAATTCAGCCCTGATTACAGGGGTCATCCTTCCAAGGTCCCTCATCTCCAGGACCTCCATCTTCCCTATCCCTAGCTCCTCAAGTTCCCTGATGCATGAGTCGGTATCATGTGGTAATACGTAGATGTAGGGTCTGAAGGAAGTGTCAAATGCTATTATGGGCTCATTGTCACCTGATTTGTCCTTTCCAAAGAGTCTTATAACGGGCTTCTCATCACATGTTACGTAGTCGATGTCAAGAAGCACCATCCTGTAAGTTTCCATGTTCATTAATCTTGTTTTGGAGGCCTAATAACTGTTCCTTCAGATGATTCATGATCACGTGACATCTGGGGATCTTTATTTAACCAATAGATGAAATTTATACTGACATGGAAAATTTAGCGAATCAGGAAGCAGGAACTAAATGGATGAGAATAGGGACCTTACTAACTTTCAACCCCACGGAACAGATAATTGGAGCTGGTTTTAAAGCACTTATAGACCAAAATAAACTCATCATAAGACAAAATGAATTATTACTTCGAGAACTTAGAAAACTAAATGAAACTCTAAGGAAAAAAGAGCAAAAAGAGTAATAAAAAGAAAGAATTGTTTTTACTGTTGGGTATCAGTCCCTTTAGTACAGTTCCGATGCAGTTCTAACACCAGCACCCATTGAACTTCGTTATTCGGGCCTATATAACGAATATAAATGGAATTCTTTAGGATGATTCTGAAATAAGGCCGGACCCATGATTCATAACTTTGGACCGGCAGGGAACATCAGGGATTAATAGTTTAAAGGATACGCATATAGGATTCCAAACAAAAAATTAAATGCATCAATTAAAAATCAGCCCCCCAGGCATTCCTAAAAATTATTTTATTCTTTCCCTGAGTCCGTCCGGTAGGCCTCAAGGGCGGCGTAGGCGAGTCCCAGGACCAGTGGCCCCACAATGAACCCTGCAACCCCCCAGACCAGGGGGCCTCCAAGGAATCCCACAAGGAATATCATGGGGTGTATATCCGCATACTTACCTGAAAGTTTAGGCCTAAGGTAGATGTCAACGGTGCTCAGGAAAAACCCGAATATAAGGACGAGGACCGCCCTCAGGATGTTCCCTGTGATGATATCATAGGCTGCCAGGGGAGTGTAGGCCGCCCATGGCCCTATAACAGGTATTAGCTGGAAAAGCCCGGTTATTATACCCAGGAGTATCGCATATGGGTAACCAAGGATGTAGAACCCGGCGGCGGCCATTAAACCTATCAGGAGGGCTGTTAAGAAGTGGCCGTAGAAGATGCTCATGAGGACCCTCTCGGTTTCAGCCGCCATCCTCTTCATGAAGGGCCTGCTCTTCTCCGGGAGGACCGACCTCAGGTATCCTGTGAGCCTCTCACCATCCCTTGCAAAGTAGAAGGTCGATGAGAAGAATATGAAGAGCTGGAGGGCTATCATGGGGAGTGACTGTATGATATCAACCGCATAGTTGACCGAACCCCTGAGGATGTCCGTTAGGAAACCCTTCAGGGCCCCCAGAGTGCTCCCTGCAGATGGCTGGAACTCCCTGGGAACCCCTGAGAGGATCCCTGTAACGTCAATGTTCCCTGCGAGTGAAGCCAGGGCCGGTGCCGAGTTTATTATGGAGTCAACCGTGAAGACGATGATGCCGATGAGTGGCATCATAACCACCATCATGGCAAGGATTATGGACACCGAAAGGTAGGGTATCCTCCTGTTAATCCTCAGGGCCACAGGCCTTACAATGTATGCAAAGACGGCTCCAAGGAATAGCATGGTCCAGATGGGGTATATGATTACTGCTGAGAGGAGGATCAGGACAAGGACCAGGAAGGATGCCGATGTCACCGTTCCCCTGATTTTCTCTATCATCATTTCACCCTTCAGCTGAAGATCCTTCTTCTAAACTGATGCATGGAAGGGCATCTACCATAGGTATTCTCCACCTAAAGTGGTATCCTCCTACCAGCAGAATCCCTCCTGTAGCTTCCAAACTCCCTTAACATTGAAAGTTCATGCCCCCAGAAGACCGGTCCCTCGGCGCAGACCCTCCAGCCTGTATCATCAAGGCAGCACTGGCCGCAGATACCCACGGCGCACTTCATGTACCTCTCGAGGGAGAACTGGGCCGGGACCCCCATCTCATCAAGGACCCCCTTCACATGGTACATCATGGGTTCGGGTCCGCAGACCGCCGCCATGTCATACGACCCCCCCATGTCCCTGAGCCTTTCATGTGCAAAGCCCTTGAATCCGCATGACCCGTCATCCGTGCATGTGTAGACCCTGACCCCTGCATCCTTAAGTCTCCCTGTGAATAGGAGCTCATCGGCTGTCCTTGCAGCGACAAGGGCTGAGACCTTCATCCCGTTATCTGTAGCCTCATCTGCAAGGGCTGATAGGGGCGCCATACCTATCCCCCCGCCTACCAGGAGGATACTGCTACCTGTGAGTTCGAATCCCCTCCCATAGGGGCCCCTCAGTCCCAGGAGGTCTCCCTCGCTCAGGCCATGGACTTCCCCTGTGAACTCACCGACCCTCCTCACCGAGATGCCTATCTCACCCCTCACCTCATCGATGAGTGAGACCGACATTGGCTTCTCATCACTGAAGTTCCACACCATCATGAACTGGCCGGGCCTCAAATCCGACCGGAAGTCCCAGTCGAATATGAATGTCTTCACCGAATCAGACTCATCTATTATCCTTTTAATCTCAAGAACCTCTGGAACGTTCACACTACCCACTCCCTAGTCATGTGCCAGTCCAACCATCTCATCTATGGAGGAGAATCCCTCCTCATGCATGAACCTTTTAAGTCCCCTGCAGATGTTCCTGAATATCACTGGTCCGGAGTACATTATGGCTGTGCCGACCTGGAAGGCCGATGCGCCTGCAAACAGGAATTCCACGGCGTCCCTGTAATCCCTGATACCCCCCACGCCCATGATGGGAATATCAACCGCCCTGTAGACATCATAGACGCACCTTACCGCCACGGGTTTTATCGCCGGACCGGACATTCCCCCGACGGCGTTGGAGAGGACTGGTCTTGCTGTCTTTATATCTATCCTCATGCCGGGTCCCAGGGAGTTTATCAGGGTCAGGGCATCTGAACCTGCCTCCTGGGCCCTCAAAGCCACCTCCACTATGTCCGTGACGTTGGGTGTGAGTTTGGTTGACACAGGGACATCAATGGCGTCCTTAACTGCAGAGACAACCCTGAAGGTCAGTTCAGGGTCCTGGCCTATTGAGGCCCCGCAACCGGACATGGCATGGGGGCAGGATACATTGAGTTCAATCATGTCCACGTATTCCTCTATCCTTGATGAGACCTCCTGGAACTCCTCAGGGGACGCCCCGTATATGGATGCTATAAGGGGGACGTCATCCTCAACTGCCCTGAGTTCATCCAGGAAATTATCGACTCCAGGGTTTGAGAGTCCTATGGCGTTTATGATGCCTCCTGTAACCTCAACGGTTGTCGGGTTTTTATATCCTGTGTTGGGTTCCAGTGAGAAGGATTTGGTGACAACCGCGCCTGCACCTGAACGGTAAACCCTGTTAAGGGATGAGGCCATGCTCCCCATGACTCCAGCAGCCAGTATGGCTGGATTTCGAAGTTCAATATTACATATCCTTGTCTTCAGCATGAAAAAACACCCTCAGTAAAATTATTTATACTCATTACCTATAGATGTAACCCCCATGAAGTGTTACCTTACAGCCTGTGTTGCCGGTTTCATTGCCTTCAGTGAAGATCTGAAGATTATAGATTATGAACTTTTCCCGGAGGATGAGATACCCGGGAGGCTCATGGAGTCTCAGAGGGGCTCTCTCCTCCCTGAAGAGAAGAAGATCCTTGAAAGGCTGAGCAGGGAATACGATGAGGTGGTGGTTGAGGCCCCCGAATCCCCTGGCCCCAGGGAATTCCAGGGTGTGAGCTTCAGTGCACCCAGCAGGGCCGGTGCCTACCTGAGGGAGCACCTTGACACGGTCCTCAGGGAGATAACCGGAAGGGACCCCTCCAAGCTCATACACGCTTCCCTGCTATCCCTGACCCTTGAAAAAGTGAGGGAGTCCCTGAGTGAATCTGATAAGTTCATCATCCAAGCGATAAGTGCCCTTGATGAGCTTGACGAGGAGATAGGGAAGCTCATTGACCGCCTGAGGGAGTGGTACTCCCTTCATTTCCCTGAACTTGACACTGTGAAGAGCCATGAACAGTATGTCCAGCTCATCGCTGAGTACGGTGACAGGGACAGCATACTTGAGAACTTCAGGATGGATGTTGACGGGAGCATAGGGTCTGATGTGAGCCGGGAGGACCTCCATGTATTCAGGGGACTGGCAGAGAACATAATAAACCTCCAGAAGCTGAGGGATGAGACCGAAGCCTACATTGACCTTAAAATGGAGAAGATGGCCCCTAACCTCAGGGCCCTTGCAGGGTCCAATGTGGGCGCCCGGCTGATCGCCCATGCAGGGGGTCTCAGGGAACTTGCAATGCTCCCCTCATCAACTATACAGATCCTGGGGGCTGAGAAGGCACTCTTCAGGCACCTTAAGTCCCGTGCAAATCCCCCGAAGCATGGTGTGATCTTCCAGCACCCCTCAATACGTTCATCTCCATGGTGGATACGCGGGAAGGTTGCAAGGCTCCTGGCGGGTAAGATAGCCCTTGCAGTGAGGAAGGATGTTTTCAGTCAGGAGTTCGATGAATCCCTGGTCCAAGAATTCAATGAAAGGTTTGAGATGATAAAAAAACAGCACCCCATGCCTCCGGTTAAAAGGAAGGGGAGGCAGGGAAGGTCCCGTGCCAGGCGGGGTTGAAAAATTCCTGGATGAACTCAGGACAGGTTGATATGATGAAGCATGTGAAGGGTATGGATGGAGTTTTCATCATGAGGGATTCCCTTGTGACGGTTAACCTGACCCCGGGAGTCAGGGTTTACGGTGAGAAGCTCATTGAGTGGGGTGGCTCCGAGTACAGGGTCTGGGATCCCCGGAGATCAAAGATGGCCGCCGCGGTGCTCAATGGACTCAGGGGCTTTCAGCTGAACCCGGAGTCAAGGGTCCTCTACCTGGGTGCATCTGCAGGTACAACAGCCTCCCATATATCCGATATTGTTACCATGGGGAGGGTCTACTGTGTTGAGTTCTCACCCAGGATGATGAGGGAACTCATTGAGGTCTGCAGGGTGAGGGGGAATATGGTCCCCCTCCTTGAGGATGCCTCAAGGCCCCTAGATTATATGAGGATGGTTGAGAATGCCGACCTTGTCTACTGTGACGTTGCACAGCCGGACCAGACAGGCCTCTTCATCAGGAACATGGACTGTTTCCTGAAGGATGATGGTTATGGTTTGATCATGGTAAAGGCCAGGAGCATAGATGTTACAAGGAGCCCTAGGAAGATCTTCCGTGAGGAGGCCGGGAAACTCCGGGATTCAGGGTTCAGGATAATAGACCAGGTGGGTCTAAAGCCCTATGAAAAGGACCATATGGCTATTCTGGTCCAGAGAAGTGTTTAGGAAATTATGATATTTCCTGAGAAATTTTTAATAATAAAATTAAACAAGAAAGTTTAATTTTCCCTTCAAATTTTCGTACTGATACTTATAGAAAGTAATATATTCAATGCAATCACAACAACACATGCATGTCTCTGCCACAAACAATATCTCTTCTTATTTATTTTTTTATGCTCATACCCCCAATCCTCACCCTACTCCTAGGTCTCCCCGGAGTAATCGCGGGGATAATCCTTGCAATCCTTGTAAAAAGAAGAAAACAAACAAGGGTTTCAGAGGCCCATGCGAAAGTACACGCGTAAATAATCACTTGTCATAAACAGGACCCACTATCCCCCAACCAAGATGTTGGATACCCCTACTACAGCAGGGGGCCCCCAAGGGCCGGCCCGTCTTGGTGGCGCTGACATAGTCCCAGACTGTCCACCGTTCAGGGGGGAGACTGACGCTGGCCAATTCCTTCCCCGCGACGCGGAGGAAGTAATGCCCATACCACTTGTTGTCGTTACATTTAACTTTAACGTGTTCTATGCGGACTGAATAGCCGAGTCCCTCGATAACTGGCTTGAAAAGTTGACAGGCGTCGGTGCAATTGATCCCATCAGTCACCATCTTTTTAAGGGCTTCCCTGTTTGGTGTTTGGTCATTATAGTAGAATTTGTACTTACATCTCCTTGAGACGAGAGTGTAAAGCTGTGTGGCTGTTTTGAATTCACCGAGAACCCTGCGCATCTCCCTGACCTCCTCAGGCACGGGTGGTTCAGGGGGAGTCACGTATACTATCCTTGGCTCCCTTCGGTTTTCTTCAAGGAACTGATTATATCTCTTGCACATGTCTTTGAAGGTTTCTAACGATACGCTTGGGCCCCCACCTGAGTCGATGAACACTACCCTGGGTTCTCTCCCATTAACCTCCTTGAAGCGGTTGTACCTGCTTAACATGTCTTTAAATTGGGTTATGGATACATACTCTGGAGTGTTCTCATTAACCTCAGGCACGGGTGGTTCAGGGGGAGTCACGTATACTATCCTTGGCTCCCTTCGGTTTTCTTCAAGGAACTGATTATATCTCTTGCACATGTCTTTGAAGGTTTCTAACGATACGCTTGGGCCCCCACCTGAGTCGATGAACACTACCCTGGGTTCTCTCCCATTAACCTCCTTGAAGCGGTTGTACCTGCTTAACATGTCTTTAAATTGGGTTATGGATACATACTCTGGAGTGTTCTTATTAATCATGTCCACCTCCAAAAATTAGATTCATTAAACTCATCATTAATTTCAGTAATCACCCCTGACCCTGCGAAGTCCTCATCTCCAGTGTATTCATTCAGGAAATGGGTCAGAGAAAGTTGCCCATCACCATCCTCTGGGATCATAACCCTAAATTCACCAGCCATATACCGCCACCTTCCCGGTTAAAGTCCCATCACTCGATTTAATGTGGATTGAATCAACAGTAGAGGTTAAATCGTCCCAACGGCCATTCCAAACTCCCCAACGCGTGTAATCCCCACTAGTCATCGTGTTATCATTCACAGCAAACCGCCTCACTCCAGGTTTCAAGGTGATCAATACATGCCCAACGTTCATCGCTATCTCGTTAGCTTCGTCTCCTCCGGCGAAGAATGGATACTTAAAGGGCCATACACCCTTCCTGGTATGGCTCCCGTCACTGTCAACATGGTGCATGTGGCTGGTATAGTTCGACTTGTTATCATCATTGTTAAAGAGTATTCTGAAATGGCCCTCACCAGTGGACCATGTAACCCTCACCGCGTACTCGAGTTTAAGCACGTCTAAATCGGTTGGCACCTGGAAATTAAAGGAATGAATTGGCTCCTCAAAGTTGTAAAGCTTGAGGAGGCGCCAGTGACCACTGCTGCCGCCTCCACCGGAGCCGAGGTAAGGGCCGAGGTAATCTAGAAGGGCCTCCCTACCAAGAAACTCCAAGAGGGCCTCCCTATCAACCATGTGCTGATCATCATTCCAATCCCCCGCCGTCACCGGGCCATTAATCTTCCGATTATGCCAGATCATAGACTATGCACCCTCCAAACCAGTTGATCCACATACCCGTTACTTGGGATGATAAGTGAAAGTGTTGGTTTGTTCACAAAGTTGGTTGATTTCACATATTTCCCCGTCACTATCCTAACCCCTGAATCACTGTACACGGTACATGCCATTGTCAGTGAGGCGCCTCGAAGGTACCCCTCCAACCTGCCCCCTATCAAGGCATTGCCTTCAGATAATGAATCAGGAAGAAGGAATAGGGGGAGGCCCGCGCCACTCGTAGCACCATAACTTGGCCCCGAGGCAGAAAGAAGGAAATATGACCCAGAATACCTCGACTCAGTACTATCACTATCCACCCGCAGATAAACAGGAGCATCATTCGAATCCGTCCTCTTTCCCTGACATTTGAACTCAATGAGGAACTCTGAGGGGAGACTCGTATGAGTATAATTCATATTGACAGTGTACTCACCACTTATCGCCGTCTCAGACCCCGCCCCCGTCCGGGGGATCTGCAGACAATACTGGGACATGAAGACATCCATATCTTCAATGGCATGTTCATCATTCCAGTCATCACCAGTCACCTGATGCTCCTGAGAAGCAACAGCCTTATGATACACTCTGAAAACCAAACTAACACCCCATTTCTATCTCCTACCAAACAAGTAATTCACAACTCCTGTGATGATTGTTGCGGTGGTGAATCTTATATCACCATCTATAGACCCCCGTATATGTGTCCTGAGAGCTCCACCCATGAACTCGTACTCCACTTCTGTCACGATGAACCTTCTCCGCAGGGGGTCTTCGGGGATGATTATATGATCCCCTACCTTACAATCGAAGTATCCCTCCACTACGCATTCAACTTCACTGTTGGGCCTCTTGGCCTTCTCTGATACTCTCGGGTTCTCACGGAGTGGATCTTTATCATCATTAACTTTATCAAAGAGACCCCCTGGACTAGTAGGGGAGCCATCAGAGACTTTCTCCTCTTCTAGTGGGGGGTTGCGGCCCGCGACGGGCCCCCCACTATGACTTGGCCCGTAATCCGTATACTTCGGCCCCGCTGATGGGAGTGGTGTGGGGTTCCTGTTACCCCACTCGGGAGTCTCATACTCCGACTCATCAAATAATGGGAAGGGGACGCCCCCACCACCAGGCGGCCCAACCTTATACAATTTCACAGTTGAGACACTGAACACAGGCCCTGACCTTGCAGATGACCAGTACTTCATGATAACAGACCGATCCTTCCTCCCATAGCCCTTCGAGTCGATCACAAGTGCTTTGATCTCCGCATCCCAATCAGCATAAAAATAGCCGTAATAATACCATGCTACGGTCCAGATCCCGGCAGTAGCCGAGGGTCTGCCCCCCTGCGCCATCACAGACGCACCCTTACTCGAAACCCCGATTGGTTCGCTGAAATCAGGGACCTCAATCACCATGTAACGCCAGTCCTCCACCGGTTTAGAAGTGAAGGCGAATTTTGCAGCGGAGGCCCCTGGATCAGTGAATGGGGAGTACGCGACTGTCTTCTTCCTTGTCCACCCTAAAGCCCAACCCAGCTCGACGCTCCCATCATCACCTTCAAGGAATTGTATAGTTGGATCCTTAATGGGGACGCGGTACCATCCCCTGTTTTCCTGAAGCCATTTATCAGACACCACCTAATAGACCACCCGTAAGTTTTCAAGTGACTCAACAACTTCAGTTGCGTCCTCTGTGATTTTTAATGATTTTAGGAGGTTAGGGTTGACCTCGAAACCCGCATTACCCTTGCATCCGATGTACATCATTTTCCCATGCAGAACCCAAAACAGGTCCCGACCGGTTTCCTCCATTAAGTTTTGAATCAGGTCATTCCATGTCACCGTGATTACCTTCACATCATCTTTTGTCTCCACCATCCCATGAAATGGGTGCAACTTCATGAAGGTTTCCAGGGAGGATTTCCCTGGTTGAACCATGGTTCCATAGAGGTAACTCGCCCCTGCATTAACCCGTGACTGTGCAGGGATGCAGGAGTGGGGGTGTAATGTGATCCCACAGGACTGCAGGAACCGGAGGAGGACAACCCCCCATGAGTGAAACTCCTGCTCCTTAAAGGTGTAAGAGTATTGCATGAGGCGATTATGTATTGGTGAGGAGATCGCCCGGCAATTAGATGTCATACTACCATAATCGAGGGTGACATGATTCACATACCCCTCAAAGATTTTCTTATCATCATCGGAGATTACACTTACAGAGTACCCCACACGCACCTCCTCATGGGTGGAGAATGTGGCCTTCGCAACAGAGTTGATCATGTGATTCACGCTTAACCCTGTCACCGGGACTTCCCGGTTGTTCACCAGGATCTTCACCGGATCACCCCCTTCAATAGGAAGTAATCCGTGACTATCGTGGCCTCCTCCCAGGACACATCCACAGTCAAATGTGGTGACTGTGACTTCAACCAGTCATAATTCATGATGCGGCCAGGATCCACAGGGACACTGAACCCCGTATAGATGAAGCCCATCCACCTATCCCCGGGGTTCCTCAAGTAGGCCCGTATCTTCCATTCATCCCCGGATCCCTTCTTCAACCAGATCCAGGGGATGAACCGCTTATCCCCTGCTATACCCCCATCAAGTGTTAGTGGTTCTATGAGGATATCCTCATAGTCAAACCTGCTCTTCCGTGGGGGGTTGGGGAGGTTGAAATCGATGATCCACTCCTCATGACTGACGCGTGCTGGCACGGGTATCTCCGCACGGTAATTCACGGGGTATCCGGGGGAGGCTGTTCCTGACTTGTTAGTGGCGGTGGCCAGGATTATGAACTGGAAGGGGCCGGTGCATGGTGGCTGCAGCGTGTACTCTACCATCACCTCATCCCCGGGTATGATCTTGTCAGGGAGGCGGGGCTCCTCAAAGGTTAGGGAGGACATCATTAGCTCATTCATCCATGACTGTTTCTCACTGAAGGAGGCGAAGGGATCCTGGGCCGGCATGATTAGGAGGTCCTCAATGACCTCATCCCCTGTGTTTTTTAGGATAGCGTAGCCCTTGATTGTGTCACCACGCCGGGCTACTATGAACTCCTCCTCCAGGTCAACCCACCCGCGGCCGCCGAACTCTATGAACCTGAAATCCATCACCATGGGATCACTCCACGCCAACATGGAAATAGAAAGAGTTGAAATATGTGGGGGAGAAGTCCCCTGCCTTGAAGACCCTGCTTATATCAGAGGGTAGCTCCAGGTGGATGGTTAGGGTGTATTCTATGATCTCATCACTGAACCTGTCCAACTGGTAGGAGGGGGGTTCGATCATCCCCTTGAATACATTCACACCGTCTGTGATGGTTAGGAGGTCACGGCTCCTATCCCCCTGCACATAGGTCCCCTTATTTAGGAGGAAATCATTGCTGACCTGGTACTTCGCCAATCCCATGAATAGTTTAACCTCATCCAGGGGGGTCTTCCCGGGCTTGGGGAGGGCCACGCATTGCAGGGTGACCTTTGGGAGGTTCACCTGCACGGATACTATCCCTGATGGTTTATGTCCCTGTATGCTCCAATTACCATAGACTATGATCATCTCACCCCCCTCACATATCCGCGGCCATACAGGTAGGGGAGGATACCTTGCCTGTTCAATTCATCACACATATTCTCCTTCACCTTGTTCGTGATCTTCCTCGTCATCGCCTCGACGTCAACATCATCCTCCACCCTGTCTATTGACACATTGGTGTTTATCTCTATGTTTATGTTCTGTGAGGTGGGGGTTCCTGTGGTTAAGTAGGAGGGTGGGAGGAAGTTTGGCTGCCCGAGGCTTGAGATTGTGTTGGGGATTGTCGCCGCCAGGCCTTCATTGAAGTGTCTCCCGAGGAGGAAACCATACTCCCTCATCGCATCATAGGTTAGGGTGGATAATGGGCCCTCCTTGGGGGGTGACGATGGGAGTAGTCGCCTGATCTTAGCGAGGATATTGTTCAGGTTGGGGAGGGCGGACCTTATCCCCTCAGCGAGGTTGTGGATGAAGCGTGCCCCCCACGCTCTGAAACTGGATGCTATCCCACTGAAGTTAGGGAGGGGGAGGCGTGGCCATTTGAATGACTTGAACGAGGATGACACGGCACTCTTAAATTTGGACCATGCTGATTTCATAAGCCCTGCGAAGTCTGGTAGTTTGATGTTGGGAAGGTTTGGCCATCTGAATGATTTGAAGGCTGAGCGGACCCACGCCTTGAACTGCTCCCATTTACTCCGTATGCCTCCCACTATATCAGGGACCTTAATAGGGGGTAAGCTCGGCCATTTAAAGGAGGGGATGTGACTGTACACCCACGCCTTGAACTGCTCCCATTTACTCCGTATGCCTCCCACTATATCAGGGACCTTAATAGGGGGTAAGCTCGGCCATTTAAAGGAGGGGATGTGACTGTACACCCACGCCTTGAACTGCTCCCATTTACTCCGTATGCCTCCCACTATATCAGGGACCTTAATAGGGGGTAAGCTCGGCCATTTAAAGGAGGGGATGTGACTGTACACCCACGCCTTGAAATCACTCCACATCTGACTGAACCCTTCTTTAAGGTATCTTGCAGGGTCCTTGAAGAAGTTCTCAACTTCACGCCTGAACGGTTCCTGGATGTACACTCTGGCATTCTCGAGGAGTGTGTTCTTCGCTTTTTCCCACTCTTCAGGTCCCATGATGGCCTTGAATATTGTTTCTGGGGAGAAGATCCTCCTTAACCATTCAGGGTAACTGTACTCTGCAACAGGACTGACGAATTTGAATGGATCCTCGAGGATGTCCCTCAAGTACTCTTTAAAGTTGTAGAGGATGTCTGCTGTTTGCAGCGCCACCCCGACGCCTTCCCCCACAGCCTTCACGAGAGTTCTCCCTATACTGGTACCGAACCTAGGAAGAATACTGCTGGCAGCATCATCAAGGTTCGTGCCGAGACGAGTGATTACCCCGTCAACATCTAGCCTATCAAAGGCTCTACCACCTTCATCCCTGAGCAGATTCTTTAATCGATCCCAGAGTTTCCGGGCCACCCCCCTCAGAGAGTCCTCCATCTTATTCAAAAATTTCTGAACAAAATCATCCGTCTTGAGACGGGTGATAGCATCATCCAAGGCATTTTTCAATGCGTCTTTCACGGATTCAGCGAATCCTGTTAGTCTCCCCCTCCCCCTGCTAACATTCTTAAGTGAATCCTCCAGGACGTCCCATATCTTTGTACTCACTATCTTCAGGGCTTTTTTAACTAAGTCGTAGATATCCTTACCGATGACAAAGAATAGGATTTGCCCTACATACCCAGCTCCCTCCAGGAAAGTATTAATATCATCAATAAACTTGTCAAGATTCCCTTTTATCTCTGTGAGGATATCACGGTGCGCAGCGGCTGACTCACCCAGCGCCTTGTTTGTCCTCTTAGCATTCTCTTCACTCACATCCCCCAATTCATCCCATTTATCAGCAACCTCTGCAAGAGCCGGGCCGGCCTTCTCACCGAAGATTTCAGTAGCCACTCGGGCTCTCTCCGCATCATCAGGTATGGTGCTCAAGTATGTGAGGAATTCCTCCAGCACCTCATTGAAGCTCTTCAGGTTCCCTGATGAGTCTCTAACACTTATCCCGACTTTCTCCAGTTTCTTACCATACTCCTCCACCACATCGGAGCCTTCCTTCCATTCACGTCCGATGTTTCCGAGTTCTCTGCCCAGCTGCCTGATAACCCTTGTCCCCCGTGGCCCTAGGCTGGCGATGATCTTCGCTGTGGTGTCAGCTGACACCCCCGCTTGGTCCAGGTAGTACCCTGCACGGTCAACCATTCCGAGAAACTCGGTGAAGCTGGAGAACCCTGACCGTCTCCAGAGTTCTAAGAGTTTATGGGTGAGGCCCTCACTCTCCGCGACTGTGATGTTAAAGTCCCTGAAAACCCTTGCAAGGGTGAGTGTTACTGTGGATGCATCCTCCCCACTCCTTGCGACTGCTGTGAGTGCCGCCTTATAGTATCCGATGGTGAGTGTGTAGTCACGTGTGTATGATGCGAGGGTGTACATTATCGTAGCCCCACCCTTCATCCCGAGGGTGTAGTTATAGTTCGCCTCGATCGTTTTCTCCAGTTCTTTCCTCTGCTCCCTCGTGGCGTTTGTAAGGACGGCTGTCTGATCTATGAGCTTCCCATAGTTCAGGGCTGACGTTATACCTTGGTAGCTCATGTATGCCCCTAACAATCCCATGACCTGGGATTCCAGGTCTGAGACTGCGGATGTGATGCCGGATAGCCTGTCCTCCGCTTCCTCAATACCCTCCGTGTTAACCTCAACGTTCACTTCCTGGCCGTCTGCTTCCTTGATACTATGTTTCAGTTCATCTACCCCTTCAGCCCCTTCAACTGAAACCTCCACGGTTGTGGAGTATTCTCTCTCCAGATCATCCAGTACATGGTTAAAGTCTTTGATGTCATCCATGCCCTCCACTTCAGCGTGCACTGTGGTGGTGATGTCATTGGGGATTTCATGGATTGATTTGATGATGGATTCTATGATGGTTGTGGCGTTATCATCCACTCCCACTTTTATGGTGACTTCATCTGGGAGTTCATTCAACTTTTCAAGGACTGTGTCAAGGGTTTTGGTAGCGTCATCATCTGTTGTGATCTTCAGGTGCGCTTCTTCAACTTCGTCAAGTTTCTGGTTGATCTTCTCCAGGACATCTATGACTCCATCTTCCTCTGCAGTGAGGTGAATGTTTATATCGTCAGGGATGTGGTCTAATTGGATGAGTATGTCTGTGAGGACGTCTGTGAGTTCATTCTCAGCGGAGAGGTGTACTTGTAATTCCTCAGGTAGTTCATCGAGGCTGCTGTTGATCGAGTCAAGTATGGGGGTGAGGTTGTCCCCCCCCTCCAGGTTGATCTGAACATCCCCGGGGAGATTCTGTAGGGTTTCGTTCATCTCTTGCAGTCCAGTCACGACGCTTTCAGCGTCCATCTGGACTTCAATGGCTATGCTATGGTCACTCATCTATCCCACCGACCGAAAAGAACATATACCAATATACTAATATAATAAATCAAGGGGTGATCATGATGGAAGTGAAATGTGAAAAATGTGGACTTGAATACACAATCCCCGAAGGAGAAAAGGTGGAGGGGTACGTCTGTGAATGCGGAGGCCCCCTGAAGGAGAGCCCTCAACATGACCCTGCCCCAGGACTCATAGGCCTCATAATCCTCGATGCAATAACACTCATCTGGAACCCACAGGTTACAACAGACCAGTGCATGCTCCTAATGATTGGCCTCCTAAGCCTCCCCCTCCTCATCATATTGAACATCGCCCTATACAAGAAACATCCCCGGTTCCTGAGGACTGTGAATCCCCTCCCATCAATATTCATAGGAGCGGCATGGTACAATATCTTCACAGGGGCAGGGAACTATCTGATGGGGGTAATAGGATTAATCATAATATCCATAGCTATGGAAACCACCTATAAAGCCATCAGGAACCAGCCTTAACCAGTCACCCTCCCTATTTTTTTCTCTGATAATTCAACCTTTTCAGTTCCTCAATTTTCTCCTCCACATCCACAGAAAACCGCCCCTCAACAGATGGGGGGTCCATCTGTGCCAGATAATATTCCACGAGGAGGGAGTATGGGAACTCCAGGATCCTATTAACCATCCATCCCCCTTTTAAACTTAAATTCAGAATCATCCTTTTGAGGTGGATCCACTCTTCTTCCGCCTTGAACCCTTCTTTTTCTTCCCCTTAACACCCCCACTGTCAGAGGGCTCCCCTATCAACTCAGGATTACTAAGTTTCAGCATGGTGTCTACAACTGTCCTGACCATCATAGGGGGTATCTCCACGTCTGGGAGCCCATCAATGTACTCCGTTAAGCGACCATCCCTCTCAGCCTCCTTATAATCCTCCTCATCCCTGTACAGACTCCTCTTGAGACCTCTCTGTGCTAACCTGTAACCCAGTTCACTGGTCTCAACCAGGAGCCGGTCCACACGATCCTTCATCTCCTTAACCTTCCTAGCATCCTCCTCTGTGATCTCCTCCTCAGTCTTTCCCTCAATCTTCTTCATCAAGTTATTATACTTCACAGAAATCTCAAGCGCTTCATTGCGTTTCTCCATGAGGGGGATGACGTACTCACTGTCCACCACCCTGTACCCTTCCAGTTCCACTTCCACACCATTCAGATCGATGACTTCCTTCTTAAAAAATGAAAACCTTGGGGTTGTGATAATCAGTCACCCCCACACTATTCTTTAGGAAGAATCAGTTTTGGTGTTTCGGCGACGGTCATCTCCAGGTCGAATGTCAAGTTATCACCTGCCTTCGCGGCGGGGAGGCTGGGGGACATTTTCACGTTCTCAAAGTATATCCTTCCAAGTGTTTCATCCGCAACGTGAAACGTCATGTAACCGTAGAGATTCAGTGGCTTGTCCATGAGCCTGTACACTGACTCTGATGTTTCTGATGATTCCTCATAGAACATGAGCTTCCTGAACTGTTCAAGCCCATTCGCACTGAGTATCTGATCTGACTTTATCGTTATTGTCATACCAGCGTATGCTGTGAGCTTCGCAGCATTGTTCAGTATACTGACTTCCTTAGTATCCTGCTTAATATCAACGGTGACCCCCTGCGCCAGGAAGGGTTCCAGTTCCTCCACATAACTAGCCGTCACGGTGGTCTCTGATCCACCTGTTTCAAAACCAACCGCTCGTCCTTCATCATCCTCAATTATGTCAGTCACGGTAACGGTTGACCCGTCACTGTCACTAGTAACCGTCACATCCTCAGGTTTCACGCTAAGCGAATTACATGACCGGGGGAAGATCGGGGGATTCTTTACCATGAATTCCCCTGTCCCAGTTATATTTTCACCAGTAATGGGTATCCCAAGGAAAAACCCAACATTTTCACCTGTAAGTATAGTTTCTGCCAGTTTATCCACCAGCATATATATCACCTCATCATGTTTTTCACAGTGAGTGTGATGTCAAATGCGACGTAGTATCGCGTATCATCCATCACATCCTGCCATATGGCCTTATCCCAGGCCTGTACCATCACCCTTGCAGTGCCGAGATTCGTGTACATGAACTCAGAGGTCAGCTTTTCAAGGACAGTGTTCCGTTTCTCGATAGCATCTGTGATACCCTCAGCCACCTTCCAGATCCCTGTAATGTGGGCCTCGAATTCCCCCTCGTAGGCAGAACCATTCAAAACTGGTTCGAAGCGTTTGAGCTTTGAGATGTTCAGTATTATGACTGATTCACCCTCAATCCTCTCATTGAAGTCGAGGACGACGGTGTCGACTAATCCAAGTTCCTCCAGTTTCTCCTTGAATAGTAATTCTATCTCAGAGATCATTCTCTCAACCACTCTATGAGTGTTTCCTCCACCACACCCTCAGGTGCACTGTACGCCACAACGGCGCTGAAGTAGTCATTTGGTGGCGCGGGTCTCGCATAGGCGACTGGATGGGGTAGTTCAGGCCACCAGAGAGCTTTCCTCCGGACCGGGAACACCCATCCACGTCCATGGAGTACGAATGGGAGGTAGTATGCGAGGTTACTTAGTTCACCAGTGCTTCCTTCGATGCTGATGATGTGGCTGTCGCGGAGATTCCCTGTCTTTACTGGGGCTGTGTTCTCAGCGATCCCCTGGAGTTGATTCAATATCTTTTCAAGGGTCTCCTCGATTTTCCCTTGGACCTCATGGGGTTTCTCCATGAGAGCATCTGGCTTGTCTATCCTGATCTCTATCATGGCATTCACGTGTCCGCTATCCTCTGTAGGGTTGCCTCGATATGTGTCCTGTTCTTGATGATACTAGTAACGGTGTACTTGTCCTCGCCGATGAGGATGTGGTCCCCTCTCATGATGGACACACCGAGTGGTATGAGTACGTATGCGTCATAATCACTGATCCTCTGCCCCTTGATGATGCGTTCCCCTCCACGGTTCACATGGAAAAATGCCTTCAGAGGCCTGGTATCATCCTCATAGACTGGTTGTCCTCGCTGATCCCTCTCCTTCAGGGTGTGATGCACAAGTGTAACCTCCTGTCCATACCTCCGTAGCAACCGTTGGAACCCTCCTTTAATCCTCTTCATCACCATCATCCCTTGGTCTCCAGATCCTCATACCCTGTAGTCTTAGAAGAGCATGGGATAGTCTCCTCCTCACATCCTCAGCCTGTTCTGTGATGCTGAACCGTCCATCGGTGAAGTTCATGTCCTTTGTGAGGTCATTGAGTATCATTGCAACCACATACTCGTCCACGATGTCCTCAGGTGCATGGGGGTTGATCCTCTCAGCTCTTGCCCTGTACTCTTCTATTTTCCTATCTATGAATGCCTGTAGGGATTCATCCGCTTCGTCCAGGCCAAGATGGATGTAGATGTCATGCTTAGGGTTCATTTTGCATTCCTTCTATCACCATGGCAAGATAGTGTACTGTGGTTATTAGGAGGGATCTACTACTGCCATTCTCATCCACCTGAGGACATGTCTATGACCGCAGCGACTGCCGCATTCTCATCCTCATAGTTGCAATCTGCTCTGAGGCTGGCAATGTACTCAGTCCTCCTCATCGCAGCGTCACGTTTGGGTTCTATCCTGATATTCCTCCAGAACCCGTATACGAGGTTCGTGGGGACCGTGAGGAGGGCCCTTGCTTTATCGTCGCCGAGGGCATCCAGGGCAGGGACATACTGTATTGGTATACCATCATACTGCAGTCCCGTGGCACCCATGAGGGCCGAGTCACCGAGTCCTGTTTCCCTGACGAGTAGCTGCTTCCTGTATCCGTTGTATATCTCATTGGAGACGTAGAACTTCATCCTTGGCTTGAGCTGCAAGTACCTCGTGTCCAGTTCATCCATCATGCCGTCAAAGAGGTTGAGGGGCCAGTTCTCATCTTCAGGTTCTGCATCAGTATACTGGTTCCCTGCAAGCTTCATCCATCCATCATTGATCCTGTAGAGTTCCCTGCCAGTGGTGAGGCTGGAGTCAGCATGTAGGAAGAAGCACTCCAAGTCATAGGTGACTCCACTTGCAAGGAGTGATGTGATTGTCTGTTCGAATGCTGACTGTTCTATGTTGTCCTCCAGGGCCTCATCCTCAAGGACGACCTTGGTTACGAGTTCTTTCATCTCCAGTGTATTGGTGCTCACGGTCACTTCATCAGCAGTCGGGGCAACCTTTGTCCCTGATGTGTTCCTGCCAGGTTCCAGTTCAACACCGAGGCTTATCCTTGAAATGTCCACCTCATATGACTTGAGGGCATTCAGGACCCTTGCATCCTTTATTATCGCGGAGTTTTCACGGACTTCCCTGACGAACTCCCCGAACCTCTGAACCGCGAGTATCCCTTTTCCAAGGTCAGGGACGTCTATCTTAGGGGTTATTTGGAATGGTTTGTTCAGAAAATCCATATTACCACCTCATATCATCATCTTTTTATGGGCCTGCCGAAACGGTCAACACCCATGATTTTTAAGTCACTTGCATCGTTATGCTTCTCAGCCACCTGCCCCTTCAGGGATTGTGGTTCTACTTTGGACGTGGCGGCTTCATCGACTACTTGTTCGGGGTTTACTTTATCTTCGTCCTCATCATCATCCTCTTCTTCCATTTCATTGAGGCGTTCATGTATCTTGGATATCTCTTTTTTCAATTCCTGGATTGCTTCTAGGATGGTATTTGTGGTTATTTCCTCTTCCGGTTCTGGTTCTTGTTTTTCATCCTTCACAGCCTCTCCCCCCTCATCATCATCGAAGTAGGATTTGAGGGTTGTGAAGATCTGCTTCAGGAGAGATTTCTCATCCACATCATCACCTCCATCTCGTTTGATGCTCAAGTATTTGGCCTTAGGGACGGCAGGCTTGTCAACTATTGAGATAGTGACAACTTCCCATGGCCATCCCAGTTCACGGAGGGTTGTCTTCGGGTAAGATTTCTGTGCTTTCTGTGCGGGCACGGCTGTGATGCTGAATCCAGTATATTTCCCCGTCTTCACCCCCTCCCATATGCCGTCATCGTAGATCCTCGCTGTGATCATCCACGTCCCCCGGGGTAAGTGGACGCCATTGATTTCCTCATCATCACGGAGGATGTAGGACTCCACTGGTCTGGCGACGTTCCTGAACCTATGCATAATGTCAATGTTCTGGTAGTCCTCCATGAACTTGTAGGCAACCTCTTCAACCTGTTCCGCCGTCACCACATCCCCATCTAGGTCAGGTTCATCCGGGACGAGAACAGGTCCTGTGACCAGGCGTTTATCCTTGTTTATCTTCACAGCACGGTTCCCATACTGGAGGGTGTATGTTTTCTCCGATGCCTCCTCCTTGGCCATCTCGAGGAGTTCGCTTGCAGCATCATATATCTCCTGGTTCCTGGGCGCGCCTCTGGCCCCCGCAGTGTAGGACTTGATGGCCCTGAGGGCTGCAAGGTACACCTTCCCATCCTTCCCATATGGATACTTGTATGCCTCTGCATTTTCAGGGTCTGCTTCCGTATCTACGCCAAGATGGTATAAGCTGTACTCATCGATACCCCCCTGGAAGTCTGCGAGTTTAGGGGCCTCCCATTCCCCATCACTGATTTTGCCCTCATTGATGAGGGTCTTCGCATGATTATACGCCTTCCTGTTTAATTTCACAGTCAATTACATCACACCTCCTATATTCCATGTCCCTCCACTTCCACTTCCTCGCCGATGGGGTTGCCATGTTCATCGCAGGGTTCCACACTACACCTACAATTGGGGTGGGGTGTGTGCGGGCATTCCATGATGGGCCATGGGCTTCTATCCTCATATTCATGGCAGACGCTGCAGACGAGTTCATCACCCACAGTCACCCAGTTCACGTATCGCACCCCATTCAACATCCACCATTCAAGGGTGTGGGTCTTCTGGTAGTCCCATGCAAGGTATCCCACCCCTAGAGCGAGTGGTAGGATGAAGGCCATCATCCTGTCCTCAACCTCTTCCACACTCCCCCCCTCAGATACTGTTTCTTCAAGGATGCTGATGAGTTCCTCATACTCCCCCTCCGTGACACCATACTTTTTCATGAATTCGGCGCGTGAGAGACTTTGAAGGTCTGTGATGATGTGTTCAATGTCACCGTATCTTTTCCTTTCGAGTATGAATAGGATCTCATCTAGGCTGGAGTCTATCTGGTTCATGAACCATTGAGGATCATAATCCAATCACAATCCCTCCCATTCAATCACCTTGAGGAGGTATGATTTCATCCTCTCCGTCATATCATCCAGGGTGAGGTCTATGAGTCTTTTATACTTCCCCTCAAGGCCCCCTGATGGGAGGGTTATCTGACCATGTGCCACCCCAGAGGGGACCTGTGCTGGGATAAGCCTGTAAGCGTAAGCCCTCGCATCATCCTTGAACTCTTCAAGGATAGTAGTGACTGCAGCGCCTTTAGCATCTGATGGTTGTTGTGACCTGAGAACATCTTCTATCTTCCCGGAGTATTTGGTCTTGAAGAGTTTCTCGAGTCTCTGCCTGATCCTATCAGTGCCTGGTGGTTCCTGGGACTTCAGGCTCCTCAGTCTTTTCCCTGATACACTCCCAGCATTAGGGGATAACTTGTTGTACACCTCCTCGGGTGATAAGACGCCGTAGTGGATGAGGCTGCAGTAGTTGTTCACTATACTGGATTCGAGTAGTGTTTCATCATTGAACTCGAATATCACATCGGATGAGAATTTGATCTGGAAGAAGTCAGTGAGGATTGAAGCGATGATCTTCTGCTGGGGCCTCACCACAGATTCGTAGTACGTCTTCCTCGTCGATTCTGCGAGGTTCCCCCCGAGGGCCCCTATGTCCCCTATCCCTAACCTGTACGGGTCGATCATATGGGCCGCTGCAACATCAAACTTTTTATCATGATAGTACTGTTTAAAGTCCGCGTCATCCATTGACTTGTTGAGGGGGGTGAATTCCACCTTCACCGTGTCATTTCCTGGGATGCTGAGGACTATCGGACTGTGGGGGTTCTCCTTAAGGTATGTGAAGTTCTCCTCGATGGCCTTCTGCAAAACCGTCCGGCCGGTGGGGTTCCCTTCACTGTCAAGTATCTCCTCATCCTCAAAGTCGCCCGTCACTGTGATGACATAGGATGGGAGGGTGAAATTATCGAAGAATGCATAATTGTATTCGTCTATCTTTTTCATGGTGAGGATGCTGTTCACTGCTGAAAGGTACTTCGGGACCCCGTAGTAGCTGCAGATGGGTGAGGGGAGATGGATGAAGAGGAGTTCATTCGCACCCACACCACCCCCCTCGAGGTCCTCCCCGGTCTCAGGGTTTACTTCACCTTCATGCCTGTAATCCTTGAAATAAGTGACATGCACACCATCCCATGTCTGCTTGTACCTTGTCCCGTCCCTGTGCACCCGGACGGTGTGTGCCGGGACATACTCAAAACGGACAGGCTCACCATCATCATCCCGGACTATCTCAAGGCTGCAGTAATTGAAGACTTGAAGGTCCTCAATGCTGGATAAGAGGACGTACTCGAAGCTGGGCTTGCAGGCCTTCAGGAATCCTTCAACCCTCCCATCATCATTCGTGAGTGTGTATCCTGTTCTCACGATATCGTTAGTCTTAATCGTGCAGGCGGCGGCATGGTATGGGTTGCTGTTCAGGAGTTGGAGCAAGTATAGGGGATGTACCCGTGGCTCAACATAATCCCCTACTGACTCCTCTTTCAGGCTCTGTGAGGGGAATGGCTGATACTTTTCAAGTGACTTGACTGATGATAAATATTCTCTCATAATCATGTTCTCACTCCTCTGGGACTGGAGATGTATATCCTCCTGTTCCTCATGGATGCCTCAGTAAGGGTATTAAAGGCCCCTGATGCAGCGTCCACCTGGTCATCATGCACCCCCTGTGTGGGGAAGGCCTCCAGTTCTCTGAGGAAATCATAGACCCATATGCCCCGGAGGATTGTCACGTTCCCGGCTTCTACTTGTGCGCTGAAAGCTCTGGCCCGTTCCACTTTGTTCCTGGTGGGCCTGTCCCCTTTGATGTCATATCCCTTGAGGAGGCGTGTGAAATGGTTGATGATCATTTTCCCACTACTCCCCCCTTCCTCCTCGATTCTTATCATCGTACCTTTCCCATCCTCGTGGGCTGTCTGGATTATGGTTTCCTCAACCTCCTTCGGGGTTCCCCTCAGCCGCTTAACGTCCAGGATGTGATATGTGTCATCCTGGAGTCCCATAAGGCACCCTACTGTCCAGTCAGGGTCCGTGTTCATCTGGGTTGGGGGCGTGGCTGCAAGGTCCCAGTACCTACATTTCAACTGCACTGATGGGGGGTTGTCTATGATCCTAAACCATTCCCTCCTAAAGAGACCTCCTGTGATTGAAGCATCCCAGTCCCCCTCCATCAGTTGCCTCCTTGTGATCGGATCCAGCTTCTTAAGCGATTCTTCGTAGGATACGTCCAAATGGGGGTTGTCCTTGTACCTGGCGGGGATAAATGGTCGGCCACCTTCAATGAATCGTTTCCTGACCCATTCGAGACCGGGCCCGGTGGGGTTGGTGGCGGCGCGCATCCGGAGAGGTACAGGGTTTTCCCCGGTTTTCCTGAGGCGGCTGAACAGGAAAAGGTACTGTGACTCTGTGAACTCTGTAAGCTCGTCGAAAGCAACAAGTTGAAATTCGCTGGACTGGTAACGGTACTTGTCACGCTCTGAATCTATATGGCCAAATGTGAGGGTGGCGCCTGATGGGAACCTCCATGTCTTCTTCTCCGCGTTCCACTCAGCATCAGTACTGTGGAGCCACTGGCACGCGCGGTCCATCAGGCCCCCAGGAAGAGCTAATTCCGGGTAATTCCGTCTGAGCACCAATGCATGATAATCAGGGAGGTCCACATATTGGAGCGCTGCCATGAGGAGAGCCTCGGATTTCCCTCCTCCTGCCGCGCCGCCATAAAGAACCTCCCGGTCATGAGAGGTGAGAAATATGGCTTGTTTGGGGGTAGGCTCAGTGGGGATGTATGGGTTTTCAAGGACGCTCCAACGTAAGAAATCAAGATCCTCCTCAGATAGTCTTTTATTTGTCGTTGAAAGCACCTACCTCAGCCTCCCTTAATCTTTTGAGGTATTCTTGGATCTTACGGGCCCTTTCCTCTCTTTCCCTCTTGGCGGATTCAGCATCCGCCACCTCAAGGCTCACCCTGTTCACATCTTCACCCTGAGCCGTCCGTAGGACCTCCTGGGCATTTTTCAGAGCGGTGGCCGTGTTTGACAACTCGATGGCCCTGATAAATCTTTTTTCATTGATATCCTGGTCCATCTGGGTGATCTTCTTCATGATCACCTCGGTCAAGGACATGGCTGTCTGTTCAAAAATCATGTCAGCTTTCACCATATCCTCAGCCACAGACTCGGCACGTGCATCCATGATCTTCTCTTGGAGTTTCAGCTGTGCTTTTTCCCTTTGTTTAGACCAGGACTCCCTTCGCGCCCTACTTTTCACAGTGCCCAGGGGGATGTTGTGCTTCTCAGCCAGCTTGCCGAGTGAAGGGTACTCCCTCTGACCAGTTTCATCCATGTGCCCGTAGATATACTCGTCACGGATCTTGTCCCAATCGTATTTCATTTTTGCGTCCCCTGGATTCAAAATAGATTCATAATGGAGTCATCCACGGATGCATTACAGTAAGAGGGGGGGTTGTAAAGGAGGTGAAAATAGGAGGTTAAGACATGATTTTTCATCCCCACTCTTTTCCCTGTGCATCAGGATGGTTATGGAGGGTGGAGTATCATGTAAGTTGCAATAGGGATCAAGATTGTCGTCATGAAAAATAGTAGTAGCTTAAGATATGTTTTGAGGACTGCTATGTCCTCCTGTATAGTAGATATGCGCTTCAGGAAGTCTTTGTATTCATATAATTCATTTTCTATTAGTTTTATTCTTTCCTGGAGTATTGTGATTTCTTTTTCTTTGTCACATTTGTATGTCTCCTTTATCATCATCCCCCCATCTTAGGGATCATCCCCCCCTCTTGTGGGTTAGGTACCCTGCAATTGCGCCGAGTGCTACTGATGCTATTTCAGTCATGTTTTTTGTCATGGCTGTTATTGTGATGATTGTGAGGCATATGATCCCTATTGTTTCCACTCCCAGGTTGTCTTTCATAGTATCCCCCTTTCAATAATTATTGTAACATAGTCATGATGTATGTAATAGTTCATGGAGATTATTGCAAAAGTAATATGGTCTCTGCAGTTGTGATGTTTCATTATGGATGCAACATTTAATGCATCTGATATGAAAGAGTGGAGAATGGCGCAGTACTACTTCTTCATTGAACTCGTCAAGCATGATCTCCATCTCTCCAGGACAGATGTTATGGAGGTGATGGAAATAGTGCGGCGAGTTGGCCTGAAAGAGTTGCATCGGAATGCCAGTATGGAACAGATAATCCTCTCATTATGCTTGTATGTGAAAGAAAAAAATGGGGTGAAAATCCCAATCGAGAGGTACAAGCTGATGAATGAGTATAATGTAACCTACAAGTTGTACAGTCGTGTCCTCTTGAACCTCCTACGGTTCCAGGTGAGGAGGATGCCACTTGTGAGAGTGGTGAAATGGACAGAGAATACAACATATTCAAGTGCAAAATAGAAGATACGCTTCACATCCTCCTTGGGGCAGAGGAGGCTTGTGTGGAGTGTGGGTGCAGGTCCCTGGAGCTTGATAAGGAGTATCATTTGTTCTGCAAGGGGTGTGGTCTTGTCCTTGCAGCTGTTGATCCATATGTGGCTGGGATGAGGATTGACCTACCATTTGGCCTGTTAATTTAACCATGTATATAGAATGATTTCAAGTGTAATGAGAAAGAGAATAATTTGACCCATGTATATATATATATATCAAAATTTTTTTTGTATATATATATATACAAGGGGTGAGGGGTTGTCTCCCCCAATACTCCTGAAGTTCATTATTTAGATACATATACACTATTATAATACTCTATCAGATCATCCACATTCACCCCTTTCACCCGTGCGGCCACCTGGTACACATCCTCCCCAGTGTCAAAGACCAGGTCATCCGCACTGACTAGTCCTCTCTCCTGGACTCTTTCCATGATGAATTCACAGGCTTCATCTAACCGCATCACCTCTGCATCCACCACCTCTGTCTTTGGCGGGGAATGTAACAGTTTAATTTTCTCTTCGCACTCCTCAATCTCTACCCTCAACTCCTCCTTACGTAGTTCAAGGCCCTGAATCTTCTGGTCAATGGATCTTATCTCATCCTTTGCCCTGATTATCCTCCTCTTCAGACGGGATGTTTCTTCTATGATGTGTGCTTCTGATTCTAATGTACCCCCCTCAACGAGGACTTTATAGCCTGCCTTGATTAGGTCTGGGAGGGTTAAGCCTTTCCTCCTCGCGTCCTCGTGAAGTTTTTCATCTACTCTAACAGTTGTTAATTTCATGTTCATCCCGAAGTTTGTAAGTGGTTACCTTGTGTTGGTAGGTGTTCTCTTTTTCCCCAACCCCCTTAGCTACGACACGTACCTGAAAGAGGATGGACTGGCGTGTGGGGTTGTATTTCCTACTGAACTCATACCTTTTCCCAAGGTTGCCGATGATCTCTTCAAGTGTGAGTTCAGCATCCTCATCTTCCAGGACCTTTATGATGGCTTCTCTGAGATCCTTCCTCCCTTTTATTTTCATGATCATCCACCCGAGACCATTCTATGAGTTTCCTCCAGGCGACTAAGGATTCCCGAACATCCTTTTTCATGCTACATCCCTCCTTGAAGACATGAGATCCTTTCTCCTCTTCTCCTTCTCCAGGTTCCTCATGCTCTCCTCGTTCATGGCCCTGGCCTCTATACTCATCCTCATCAATGCCTCCTCGAGGTCCACTTCCTTTAGGAGGCCATATGTGCCGATGGCCTCCCTGAAACAGTAATTCATCTGGTTGATGAGGACTTGGATGAGGACCTGCAGGTCAGCCCCCTCTCCTTGGAGGAACCTGTAGAGGTCATCATCCACTTGGATTGTCACGTCTACTTCCACTCCTCATCACCCCCATTTTAAATCTTTTCAGTCTCGCCCTCACACTTCCTTTACTTCTTTGAAGCTCATCAGCAATTGTACTGATGAGCTCTCCCTCCCTGTACATTCTGAGAAGTTTTTCTTCTTCATCCGGGCTCCATGGCTTCATATGCCTCTTCGGGGTTGTATTCGCGTAAGATCTCCTCCGTGTCCTAATATGGTATTTTCCCATGTAGGATCTGATGCTAGGTATGGTCCTGGGTTTCACATGGGGATTCCATAGGGAGATGTACTGGAACGTTGCTGAGATTTCCTTGTATGTGAATCCCTTGCGTACGAGGCTGTGAAGGAGCTGTTTCTCCACGCGACTCCACCTACTCCACCTACTCCTCACACGTTTGGACATGTCAGGATCATAATTTACCGCGTAGATAATGGATTGCCTTGACCTTCCCATCTCTTCCGCTATCTCAGTATAGCTATGCCCTTCCTTGAAGAGCCTCTTGACTTTCTTTAGGAGTTCTGGTGTCCATGGGGCCCCTTGGTTTTTGGGTATGGGGGGTATCCTATCCCCCCCCACCCATGTCATTAATGATGGTATGGAGGACGGCCCAGCAGTGCTTGCAGAGGTAGGATCCCTCCGGCCCGTGACGATAATAATAATCAGGACATTCACACCTGATCATATCATCATAGACTGTGACAAGGTACTCCTTGCCACTATACCCTTTCACGTGGAAAGCCTGGAGGGACTCATCTCTCTCCAAGATCTCAACTTTCAGGTTTCTCCCTTTCCCCATTCTCATCATAGACCCTCAAATCGTAAGTCCTATACAAGGAGTTGTGATCCAGGTAGTAGAGTATCGCGTCATTCACGATCCTGGTGATGGTGACATCCTTCCTCCCGTAGAACCTGCAAGTCTCACAGAACTCCCGGAGGAACTGATGAACGTGCTTGTTAATCCGTATCGTTGTCTGAACATCACCCTTTACCATGCATCATCCTCCTCTATTCTTTGGAGGGTCTGCACACCCCCCATGACGAGGAATTCTCTCCCTGCAACGTTAATGAAGAATTTGTTGTTCCACACGTCCACCTCTGTTATCCTCCCTCTAAGGGGGGGATGGGAGTTTATAAATTCCACGATAACCATCTCCCCCTTGAGGTTCATCAGTCTTTTCTGGTAGGGGTTAAGCTTCACCCCTCAACACCCCCCAGGACACCCCGTATCCTGTGGTACTCCTCCTCAGTGACGCGACCATCACTGTATATGTCCTCAAGTTCCTGTAAAACTGTGCTAAGGTGTGTATTGCCATGCTTTGCCCTGGTGAGATCTATCAGGGCCTTGACTGTTTTATCATCGTATTCTTCACTCCTGAGTTCGGTGAGCCCAACCTGCCCACTCCCTGGCTTCTTGATCTTCACCGTGTAAACATGGTACTCAGTCCCTGTCTTGGCCTTCTTCTTCCCATGATACTGTATGAGGACACCGTACCCCTCATTGATCCTTTTGAAGTACCATATGAGGGCCTTATGACCCTTCACAAGGTACTTTTCCCTGTCCACTGTGAGGACCTCCATCACCTGCAGGTCCCCCATCTTTGTGGGGATCTTCCTGATTCCTAGGCAGACCCCTCGGAGTTCATCCCCTGGTTTCGGTTCCCAGAATGGGATCTCCATGTCGAGGGGCTCCCATCCATCATCTTTTTTGACTTCTTGTAGCATTCTTTCCACCTCATTCATCTCCATACCCAATTCCTCCTTCAGAGATTGAAAGTGTGGCGTGGAGAAGCCTCCATCACCTGTAAAAAAACAAATAAGATGAAAAATAATAGCACACACCCCATTATGAGGATGAAGCGGAGAACTTGTGGGTCAACTTTACATGTCTCCTTCTTCTCTAACCTCATATCGAAAAGGTTCATCTGTATCCCTCCATCTGGATGTACTCACCATCTCTGTTCATGCCTCTCACCACTGCAAGGTACCCCCTCCGCACGTTCTCTTCTGTGACTCGGAGGATGCCCTCTTCTCCTTTCAGGTAGGCTTTCATCCTCGCGTCCCATGCAGCGTCCTGTATGAGACGTAGGAGGATGGCTATGGATGCCTTTTCAAGTTCATCCATGCCTTCAGGGGAAAATTCGACTTGGAAGTTTTTTATGGTGTCTTTAGCCCATTCTTTCACGGCTTCTTCTCGCATCCTGATTTTTATCATTTACTCCCCCTCCATGAGTATTTCCCGGATTCTGTTGTACTCTTCCACTGATTCCTCATCCGTGTATGAGAGAATGTCAAGATAGCCGAGGTAAATGTGTTCTTCGTCTATGGTGATGTCATTCTGTGTTTCCCCGAGGTCCCTTGTGAAGTCTTGTATGTGTGCTGTCTGCCCGGCGCTTTCAAGGATGTTCCAGGCCAGACTGGAGAGGTATCTTTCGAGGGCGCGGATGGCCTCGGGAGTGATTCTCGCGTTTCTCTTGTTGCGGATGCCGAGGATCTGGTCGTGGACCATCTCCTCGAGTGGGGGTTTTCTGTTAATGATTTTCACGATGACTCTGTTGAGTTCATCGTATTCTTCCCAGGCCTTTCTTGCTTCTTCTTCTCGTCCTTCTTTTTTTAGTGCCTGGTATTTTCTCCAGGCTTTCTCTTTTTTTGAGAGGATTGGTTTCATGTCTGATCAACTCCTTTTCCTTTAGTAGTATATTCTATCTCTTAGTATATATTTTTTTTGGTATATTGTTATTTTGGTATGTTGTTATTTGAGAGGATAAATATATAAGATATGCACACCAAGAATAAAACATGAAAGAAAATGAAAAAATACATACAAGCATATACATAAACTCAAGAAAGTTCAAACTCTTCAAAGTAATAGCGATGCTCAAATATGAGAAAAGCCCAATGACCTCCTCCTGGGAGGAAGCCATCGATCTTTTCATAAAACACAACAAAGAATACTTAGAACACCTTGAAATGTAATCCATGATCAAAAGCCCCCCACAACTCAATGTCTGATCAACTCCAAAACAGTTAGGGGGGCACCTATATATACAGCATGAATTCTACTATACATTGTATCCCCCTGGGATGCACCGCCTCAGGAGGGGGTCTTGTATTTTCTTGGTGGGCGTCAAGAATATACCCCCCATCCTGAGGCTTAACTAATGATAATAAATATAAAATTAATAAGAATAGTGAAGGAGAGCATCAGAAAACTAAAGCATTATCTTTCAAGTTTTTCCAGTATCTCCGGATGAGACGATATAAGATTATACAACTTCTCAGTCTTCCTCACCCACTCTCTTAACTTCTCCTGAGACTCACGCAATTCTTTAATCTCATTCTCCTTCTCTTCCAGTTCTTTCACAATCTCACGAACCTCAGGGGCCATTACTCGTCTTGTAACAGTCTTCTCAAAAGTCAAAGATCGCATCCTTTTTCTGTATTCTCTTTCAAGGTGATCTATATTCACTTTGAAATACGCCTCTGTGACTGGATTCACTTTATGACCAAGCAGCCAATCAATTGCCAGCTTATCCATTCCCTCCTTATAAAGGATGGTCGTGAAAAGCTTCCTAAGTTTGTGGGAAGTTAAACGACGATTACCCGCTGCATCCCTTCCAAGATAGAATCTGTCATTAAGACGATTGAAAATGTTAGCATAAGTGATCGGTTTGAGTCTATCTCCATTTTGAGTTGAAAATAGAGGCTGAGTCTCTTTTAAAGGTCCTCCATTTAATCGACGGTACCTTAGATAGTCAAGGATTTTTATATTAGCCTCAGGAGTGCTGAAAGTAACATATGGCATTCCTGTCTTTACTCTATTTACCTTCCAAACTCCAACAATCTCTTCATCTTGTATGCGTTTTCTGGCATCCTCATAATCCTCTCCGAGGACATTGAAACCTATGGCCTTATTATAATCAACAACATTGAGTCTTCGAAGTTCCGCGGATCCCATCCCACTGGTGAGGTGCAGGAGGATCATGGCTTTTTCCCGTGGATGGGTGTTGTCCAGGACATTTTTGATCTCATGGAGATTTATAAGATCATCCATGGATTTATTTTCAGGTCGAATTTTGTATGTGATCTTTGGGGGGTCAATCTCATATTCATTGTATAGTGCTTTGATTTTGGAGATGTATAATCTGATAGTTGATCCTTTGACCCCCTGGTCTTGTAGGTGTTGAATGTATTTTAGGAAATATTGTCTGATCTTGCGTTTTCTTCTTTTAACCCCTGAATCTTCCTCTTTTTCCGCTTCTTCTATTAATTCTGTGATTGTTTTTCCTGTGACTTGTGAGTAGTGTTGTATTGCTGCAATGTATGTCTCTATAGTTTTTTCTTTTATGTTCCTGGAAAATATGAATTCTTGTAGGAGAGGGTCTTGGAGAAGTTCTTCTTTTGTTGGGTGTGTTTTCTTGGTGGGCATGGATGGTATGTATACTCGCATTGCAAATAAAAATATACAATAATAGAAAATTTTTAATAATAAAGGTATATATTGGATTAGTTACATAATTATAACCCCAGCTGAAGGCCATAATTTCACCTCCAGGTTATTGCTTATAAATGGGCGATAACCTGGATGAAAACCTATTTTTCATTTATGATTTAAAAAAAAGTGAGTCTCCTTCTGCATAGAGCAGCCCTATTATTCATTAAGTAAAAAAAAAGTAATTCTCCAGCAGCGACCCTGGACTCAGGGAAAATGAATAAAGCCCATACCATCTGTGCCAGAACCGCCTAAACCTCCAGGCCGAGTCTCTTCATTATCTCCCCGATGATTAACCCTGCAAGCTCCTCCTTCTTCATGGTGGGGAGTTCAGTTACCCCTTCAGAGACTATGATTGCCCTGTTGTTCTCGGAGCCAAAGCCCTCCACCGAGACATCATTTGCAACAACCATGTCAGCAACAGAATCCTCAATCTGCTTCCTTGCAGCCGCTATAAGTTCCTCCTCAGAAACGCCGTGTTCTGCCTTGAAGCCAACTATAAACGCTTCAGGATTGGTTTCACGGGCCATCCTGATTATCTTGGGGTTTGGTTTGAGCCTCAGTGTAATCTCCGAGTCCGATGAGATCTTCTCTTCACTGTAAACCGGTCTGAAGTCAGAGACCGCTGCTGCTGAGACGAATACATCATGTTCTCCTATGAGTTCAGCCACTGCCTCGGCCATTTCATGGGCTGTTTCAGCCCTGACGGTGCGGAGCTGTGACGGTATATCAACCGAGACCGTGCCTGCCACCAGGGTGACGTCAGCACCCTGTATGTAGGCCTCCCTTGCAACCGCAAGGCCCATCCTCCCGGAGCTCCTGTTTGTTATGACCCTCACAGGGTCTATGGGTTCCAAGGTGCCGCCAAGGCTTACAAGGACCCTTAAACCCCGCATTTTACCTTCAGAGGCCTGTCTCAGTGCCTCAAGGGTTATGGTGTCAATATCAGGGAATTTAGCCTTCCCCTCATCCATTCGGGGCTCGAGGAAGGCGACTCCCTCCTCCTTAAGTTTCCTTATGTTCTCAGCGGCGGCCTCGTACATGGCCTCATGCATTGAGGGCACCATGAGAATGGCTGTGCCCCTGCCGGCTGCTGTTAGAAGGAGTGATGATATGGGGTTGTCTGCAAGTTTATATGCCAGTTTACCTATTATGTTTGCTGTTGCAGGCGCCACCAGGATCAGGTCCGCATCGGAGTATTTAACGTGCTCTATTTCCCCTGTGAGTTCCAGTACCGGGGGGCTTCCTGTTGCAAATTCCATGGCATATGGGTGTATTATCCTGCAGGCGTCCTCGCTCATGAAGCATTTGACCTCAGCCCCCTTCCTCCTGAGTTCACGGGCGAGTTTAACGGCTTCAACTGCAGCCACGCTGCCGGTAACGCAGAGCACAACACGCATTTTACCATTCCCTATCTATCATCAATAACAACCACGGTCTTCTCGCCGGTGAGCATTTCAATTATCTCATTGAGGGTTTCAAGGTTTCCTGGCACGCGGCGGGCGTCCTCCTTCATGACCCTTATCTTGAAGCGCTCCACACCGTCCTTGCCGAAAACTATGTTTATGCCTGAGATCCTGGCGGGTGCAAGGACGTCCTCTGCCACTGATTTGAGGTCAGCGTTTTCACCGACCACCCTCACCTTCTTTCCTATCTCCCTTGATATTGCCCTAACTATCTTACCGCCTTTTCCTATGAGTTTACCAACCTCTCCGGGTTCTGTGATGATTATAACAATTCCGTCAAGGTCTATGGCCTTCTTGAATCCGAGCTTTCCCTCTCCGATCCTGTATAGAACCTTTGCAATGTCCACTTCGGTCTGGGTTACCTCCCCTGTTTTAAGTTTATTTTCACAGCCCTGACATAAAATTCCGCTTTTAAGACAGACATCGCATATTGGCAGTACCATTATTTATTCCTCCTTTTCTTTACTGGTTAACCCTAATTATCATGAATAAGGTCACATTCTACCAGGTTTAAAACCCAGAAAAGCCTCTAAACCTCTGGAGATAAAATAAAAAGAGCCTGTTCAGTTATCAGTACAGTGACCCCTATAATTTAATAATATCTTTGACAGATATAAATTTATAGTTTTGCTTTAACGGTGCGGATCCAGGTACCATCCCATGGGGCTAGCAGGATACCGCGAATGTTACTGGGATGGGATGTGGATATTACACCCTTTTGTCGGGGCCCTGTCTTCAATATAAAAAATAATGGAGTTGTCTGATCAGAGGAACCTTAAAGTGCTGATGATGAGGTCAAAGTTCTTCTTTTCAGAGTCAAACCTATCTGCAGGTGCCGTGCAGAGTATGACATAGACGTTCCTGTCCCTCTGTATCCATATGGCCCTTCTCTTCTTATAGGTGCCGTTCCCGGTTTCCAGGTAGATGTTTTCAACTGCCCCGTATCCGTTGATGGTTGTGTTGCTCTCCGACACCCTCCGGTAGCTTGAGTTGCTGAAGAGGGTATCATAGTTCTCCCTGTACATATCATAGAGGTTCCCCTTAAGTTCCCTGACCTGTATGACAACCGATACCTGTGCAAGGCCCCTGTTATCAACCGAGGAGGGATCTGCAACGGCTGCTACTGTGTCATTGGCCAGTGAATTGGCAGCTACCCAGTTTAAGGGGTATTCAAATGATATGTTATTCTGTGAAAAGGTTTTTGTACTGTTCCCGGTATCGGTGGTTGTTGATGTGCATCCGGATACAGCAACAGCAAGTACCATGAAAAGAACTGTGATGTACTTCTTCATGTTAAAGCCTCACATGACCATTATGTTGAATTACCCGGCGTGTTCTGATCCCCTGGTCCCTGCTGGTTTTCCGGTGGCCTTGATGGCTGTGCCGGCGTTGATGGGGTCTCGTTGATGGTGGGTGCAGATGTCTGGTTCACGATCCTTGTGGTGTTCTTCAGTGTATTGTTAAAGGATGGGAATGCGCTTTCATTCACGGTTACCGTCCCTGTTGCAGGGGTTTCTGTTTTAGGATTCATGAAGTAAAGGCCGAAGCCTGTGCCGAAGAAGAAGGCCAGGACAAGTATTATGGTGCCTATGAGTGAGAGGTTTATCCCTGGCTTTTTTCGGGTCTCCCCTGAGCTGATATACTTTTTCATGAGCTCCCTCTTCTCGGTCTCGTCCTTCTTTCTTCTGGACTCCTCCACCCAGTGGTCGAGTGGTTTTTCAGGGGATTTCTGGCCCTGAAGTTTCCTTATATTCTCCACCGCCTCCAGGGTTTCAAGTTCCTCCGTGTACCTCTCCTTGAGGGAACTGTATTCCTCCCTTGAAATTCTGCCCTCTTCAAGGTCCCTTTCAATCCTTTTAAGTTGTCTCAGGAGCATCCTCTTATCTGGGTTAATCATTACCATCTCCTGAACATGTTTGATGAACAATTAATCGGTGTTCTAATATTCGCCGTGGAGGTATATATATCTTTTAACCTGCGATCCCCCTGAACCCCGGCAGTCTTTATGGAGTGAAAAATCAGTTTATCAGGGCTCAGATTTTGTATTCAGGATAAGAGCCGAGTATTTTCATGAAAGGGGTCTTCTGGCTTATCTTTGAGAGTATCCCTGCCACTGTTTCATCCTTCCTGTGACCCTCAAAGTCTATGAAGAATATGTACCTTCCAAGGCCCAGCTTGGATGGCCTTGACTCTATCTTTGTGAGGTTGATTCCGGCCTCTGCAAAGAACCCAAGGACCTCGTAGAGGCCCCCCGGCCTGTCCTCTGCAAGGGAGAATACTATTGATGTCTTATCCTGTCCCGTGGGTTCATGGTCCTCAGCTGCAAGTACTATGAACCTTGTGAAGTTTGGGTCATGGTCCTGTATGTTCACTGCAAGGACCTCGAGGCCATAGAGTTCCGCGGCCCTCCTGGTTCCTATGGCTGCAAGTTCCTGCCTGCCCCTGATCATCATGGCGGCAGCGGCGGTGCTGGGTGTTGAGTGGGTGATGAGCCCTGCCTCCTCAATGAATCTCCGGCACTGTGCCAGGGACTGGGGGTGTGAGTAGACCTCCCTGATATCCTCCATCTTGGCGCCCCTGTTAACCAGGAGGTTGTGCCTGACCCTTATTATGATCTCCCCCTTTATGCAGAGGTCGTATTCACCTGCAAGGAGATCGAGTGTAACCCCAACAGGGCCTTCGATTGAGTTTTCAATGGGGACCACTCCCATATCCACCCTGCCGGAGTCAACAGCCCTCAGGACCTCCAGGATGGAGTCGCAGGCCACGAGCCTGTCCCCGACCTCCAGGGCGGCCTCCTCGGTGAATGTCCCCCTGGGTCCGAGGTAGGCTATGGTTTCCCCCGGCATCAGTACAGGCCCCCCTCAAGGTAATTGGTTATCCTGTCGGTTGTTGACTGGTAGAACCTCCTTATGGTTGCCTTACCGTCCCTGTAGTCTGCAATGGTTGCTGAGACACCAAGGCGTGATAGGTGCCTGAGGAATTCCTCGGCCCTTTCCCTGTCCTCAACGTCTATAACCGTGTCCTCACAGGCTGGTTCGCCCTCAGCTATGCTCTTTATCCTCTTCAGCATGGGGTATATTATGGCCTCTCCGAGGCGGTGGGCCCTTTCAAGGGTCTCCTCGTCGGATTCGTCCAGTTCATATGCCTGGAACCCTTCACGTATAACCCTGCTGAAGAAGAATGGCCTTCCAAAGTCGAAGGGGTAGTTGAAGGCGTATGCTATCTCCCGTGCATGGGCCTGGGATGATGTGTACTTCAGTGGGGGTAGCTTCATTTCAGGGTCCTTCATGACAACCCCCTCCCTTCCATCGGCACCCAGCATCCTTATTATCTCCGCCACCCTCCCTGGGGCCTCCTCCACCGGGAAAATGCCGAAGAGTCTGACCGCCGGGAGTTCATAGGATTCAAGGATCCTTCTCTTATCCATTACCGGTAGGGGTGTGTTGGTGTTTTTCTCCCGGATGTCAAAGACCCTGAATCCCAGGGGGCCCACCTCAGGGTAGTCATGTGAGACGTAGGGGTTGTCCCTGCCGATCATCTCCCCGCATATTACAAGGTCCCCATGATCCCTGAAGAATTCCTGGAGGTCCATGAGCTCCTTGGCCTTCTCTGTGGTGAATGGGCACACATGGCCTCCCCTTGTAAGTGCAAGGATCCTCCCTGAAACAGAGGCTATCCGCACATTGTAGCCGTTCATCTTCTCCTCCACGGCAACGCTTTCAGTGAAGTGTTTCTCGATGGCCGGTGAAAGGAGCAGCGTCCTCCTTATCTTTGGAAAGCCCCGTATAACCTCTGGTTCCCCCGTGAGGTAGGCTACGGTTCCCGCTTCAAGGTCCATTACTTGCTTCTTAAAGAGGAGGGCCCTTAAGCCCCCTGATTCAAGGAGCCGGCTGCTGCCCTTCTTAAATGATGTTTCAAGTCTTTCGGCCGGGACCCCTGTCTTCTCTGAGATCCTCTCGAATGGTATGTCCTTCATTAGCTTCACTCAAGTTATTAAAAAATAGAATGGGGGTTAGAAGACGCCCTCTATCTCAACTATGAGATCCAGGAGGTCCGTCTTTGTTATTATGCCTGCCAGTTCACCTTCAGCTGTTACAGGGAATCCCCCGTACCCCTTTTCCAGGATCATTGAGGCTATGTCTGTGACAGGGGTTTCGGCGTCTACCGTCTCCACGTTCTGCTTCATCACATCCCCAACAAGGAGGTTCCTTATCCTTGAGGGTTTGTGTCTGTCCGGGACAAGCTTCCTGAAGTTTATCACCGCCCGGGTCATGTCACTGGCTGTCAGTATACCTGCAAGTTCCTGGTTATCCATCACCGGCAGTCTTCCAATGCCCGCGTCGATCATCATCCTCCTTGCATGGACGAGCCTCTCATCAGGGGTTACCGTGATCATCTCCGTGCTCATAACATCCCCTGCAGTGTATTTATCGTAGGCCTTCCCCCGGCATACATCGAGGAGGTCTGACTTGGTGACGATTCCCAGGAGTTCATCATCATCCACAACCGGGAGGCTTCCAATGTTATTTTCAAGCATGATGCTTGCCGCGCTTCCCGCGTCCATGTCTGGATCTGCAGTTAAAAGATCGGGGGTCATGACCGTTGAGACATGGAAGTGGGAGGGTGCCATGTTACCGTACCTTGATGAGCCGAGTTTCATTGCTATGTCCTTCTCTGTAACTATGCCCACCATTTCCTTTTCATGGTCACTGTTGGTGTTTATGACTATGAGCCTTGAAACATCCCTTTTACCCATGAGGCGAAGGGCGTCGCATACGTTCTGGTCCTTGTCGATGCAGACAGGATCCGTGGACATGAGGTTTTTAATTATCATTCTACCACCCCTACTGGATTCCGCTTATTATATCCGTCTTGGTGATTATCCCCACCAGTTCATCGTCCTCAACCACAGGCAGCCCGCTTATATTGTTCTCAAGCATGATTGAGGCCGCCTCTGAGGCGTCGGCAGAGGGGTCCACCGTTATAACATCCTCTGTCATTATGTCACCTGCGGTCAGCATGGATATCGTTCTGACCTTCCTTTTATCCTCTGAGGTTTTTCTTATGAAGTAAACCTTCTCAACGGGTATTCCCTTCTCAGGATCCTCGAATGTTGCAAATGAAAGGTTCTCAGAGGTTATTATCCCTGCAACACCACCATCCCTGGTTACAACAACCCTTGAGATGTCGTTTTCCTCCATGATGCCTATGACATGGGAGATGGTGTGGTTCTCTGTTACCGTTTTAACATCACCTGTCATGAGGTCCCTGACCTTCCATCTGCCGGCGCATCTGTCCTTGAAGAACCTTAGAAGGTCCTTCTTGGTTATTATGCCTGCAAGTTCATCCCCGTCCATTACCAGGAGTGAACCCACCCTGTTTTTCAGCATGAGGTCTGCGGCGTCACGGGGCGTGTCATTTACATCAATGCTGATGGGGTTCTCGTTCATGACCCTCCTTATTGATATTTTATCTATCGGCCTTCTCCTCCATGCCGGTCCCCTGACCTTCAGTTTCCTTGTTATGTCTGTTTCCGTCACGATGCCCACGGGTTTCCCGTCAGGGTCCACCACCACAACCCTGCTTATCCCGTTCCTGAGCATCAGGTTCCTTGCATATGCAACCTGCTGTGTGTCCTCCATGACCACCGGGTCCTCGCTCATTATACTCCTGATGTCCATGTTTCCACCTCCATCATCCTGCTATTGCCCTCAGTAAATCGCTTTCTGTTATCATTCCTGTCAGGTTTCCGTAGTCAACGACGGGGAGTCCCCCGATGCCATGCTTCTCCATGATCTCGCAGACCCTTCCCAGGGGTGTGGTGGATGTGACCGTGCAGACCTCTGTCTCCATTATTTCATTTACGGGTGTTGCGAGGACCTCATTTGCACTGTTGGTCTTCATGCTGTTGAAGGCCCTGTTTTCACCCAGGAATTCCAGGATGTCAGTTGATGTCACCATGCCCACAAGTTTATCCTCCTCTGGGTGTGGTGTTTTCCTTTCCTCACCTATAACCGGGATCCTCCTGAGCCTGTTCCTCACCATTATCTTTGAGGCGCCCTCTATTGGTGTTCCTGGGGTTGTTTTGATAACCCTTGATGTCATGTGGTCCTCTGTGAGTTCGTCGTTGAAAACTCCTGCCATGAGGAGTACGAAGTCCCTCTCAGATACTATACCTGTGATTTTCTCATCATGGTCAACAACAGGCAGGGCCCCTACGCTGTTTTCAAGCATGAGGCTCACCGCATCTGATATTGAGTCCTTGCTGGTTACGTAGAGGACTTCCCTTGTCATGATGCTCTTAACGGGTTCGTTGACCGCCGCCAGGAAGTTATCATCATACTTGTCCTCAAGGATTCTGAACTTATCTCCCCCACCTAAAAAGTCCAGGATATCCATGGCCGTTACGATTCCCTGGAGCTTCCCTGTCCCTGGGTTGGTTATGGGAAGCCTCCTGAATTTGTTCTTAACCATTATCTCTGCTGCTTCCTTAATGGTGGCTGTCTGGGGTACTGAGACCACTTCCTTTCTGGCGATTGCCATGACATCGCCTTCGTGGTCGAAGTTTCTGCTTTCGAATTCAACGGGACCACGGTCCCTAGACTTTACCAGGTTTATGGTGTCTTTTTTTCTCATTCACACACCTCTCTGGGAGATATACTTACATGAGTAAGTATCGTTATTACATATCATTCTATTCATCATAAAAATTAATTTCTGGATGATGGGGCTTTCAGGTCTCATGAAGGCACCGGTTCACTTGATGTATGCCTGCAGGACGTCCTCCCTGGAAACTATCCCTGCAAGGCGGCCTTCCTTAACCATGTCAGGGTCGGACTTGACAAAAACAGGGTCCTCCACAACCGGAATCCTGCCTATGTCCCTCTCCACCATTAGAAAAGCAGCCCTTTCAGTGGACTCGTCGGGTGTTATGGCAACCGTGGGTGTCTTCATTATCTTCTCAACGGCCACAGACTTCACATCACCGGATTCCCTGCCTATCCTTGCATGACCATACCTTATGAGGTCCTTCCTTGTTATGATGCCTATCAGTTTACCATCCTTCATTACAGGAAGCCCTGAGAATCCGGATTCATCCATCCTGTCCCAGACCGCTGATAGTGGATCGCTGTGTTCGCAGGTTACGGTTCTGGTGGTCATTATATTCTCAACAGGGTTCCTCTTTGGTTCATAGCCATTATCAAGGAACCCTGAGATTATGTCTATGACACTCACTATCCCCACAAGTTTCATGTTATCGGTGGACTCAACCACAGGTGCCTGTATCTCACCCGCCCTGAGGATATCCTCTCCAGCCTTCATTATATCCATTTCAGGCGTCAGGATAACCCTTGGTTTCTCCATTATCCCCCGTGCCTCAATATTGGACTTGGTTGCGGTGATGTTCAGGACATCACCCCTTGTTATAAGACCCCTGAGTTTATCTCCCTCAACTACAGGGACGCATCTGAAGTCTTCGTCCCTTAAAATAGATCTTACTCTGGTGGCAGCAGTTTCAAGTGAGACTGAGACGGGATTTAACGTCATCACGTCTTTTACAAACAAATTATTCACCCTCTAAGTCCTCTTTACACTCCTCACATACGTATTTACCATCATACTCCTCAAGGTACTCCTCATAGTTGCCGCAGACCTCACACACACCAGGAACCGAAGGGCCGTCCTCAGATATCTGAGCCCTGTTCTCCTCCATCCTCGCGTTTTCCACAAGGATATCCGTGAGTTCCGGCGCCACTATCATCACATCAGAGGATGTCAGTATACCTACAAGGGCACCGTCCTTCACAACAGGGAGTCTCCTTATGCTGTTCTTGGCCATCAGCCTTGCTGCTTCGCTGAGTTCCCTTTCAGGTTCTATGCTTATCAGGTTCCTGCTCATTACCTCGCCGATTTTAACTTCACTGGCCCTTAAATCCTTGGAAACCACCTTCCTTATGATGTCGCTCTCTGTTATGAGTCCTTCAGGTTCTGAGTTGCTCTTCACGATGATGCTCCCGACCTTTCTCTCTGTCATTATTGCTGCTGCTTCTGCAACGCTGATGCCAGGGTCGGCTGTTATGACATTCGATGTCATGGCATCATGGACTGTAACCTTTGTTTCCATCTCCATATGTAAAACCTCCTATCTAAGGCCCAGGGCCCTGTGCATCTGGGGTATCACATACACATCCATATACTTTCCGGCTTCCTGAGACATTTCCAGCAGGCGAGGAGTGTTTCCTGCCCATCCTCCAGGGGAACTGCATGGCTGTATGACCATTGAAAGTTTTTCTGGTTCATCAACGTCTTCACGGAGCCTTTTAGCCAGATTCCCTATGTAATCCGCCCTGGTGGTGGGCATCACAACCACCTTACAGTATGTATTTGCACCTTTTGATATTAATATGTTTACGACTTGAATCTCCCGGTCAATGATGTCACGGGACCAGGATATATCGGATTTAGTACTATCTCCACGGGTATCTTCTGAAAAATGTTCAGGTGTTTTTATATCCACCGAGGCGTGGTCAAAGAGGTGTGCTATCCTCCGGGCATTCTCTGGCAGAGAACCGTTCGTCTCAAGCAGAGCACTGTAGGGGGATCCGTCAAGAAATTCCTCTATAAATTCCGGGTAAAGCAGTGGTTCGCCTCCGGTGATGCTTAATGAGTGAAAGTCAGGAGTTATAAGGCCTTTCACGGTCTCGTGGAGTTCTTCAACTGAAACCCTTTCTCCGCTGGAGGCGTCCCTGCTCTCGGGCGTGTCGCAGTAGTTGCAGCTGAGGTTGCAGCCGGCGAACCTTACGAATATCTGCCTCCTTCCCATGAGCAGGCCCTCACCCTGTATGCTGCTGAATACCTCCATGATGGGTGCCTTCATCTATACCCTCACCTTGAAATAGTGTAAAGGGCTCCCTGGCCTATACCCTCATTCACACAGACCTCCACGGAGGATATTTCATATTTTTCACTGAGCCTCCTGAAGAGGGCTGATGCAAAGTACCTTGAGAGCTCCTCTGCAGATGTGGATTCAAGTTCAAGGAGGCAGCAGTCCTCGGAGGGTATGCTGTACCTCTTACCTGCAATTTCAAATTTAACGTCCCTGTCGGTTGATGCAAAGTTTATAAGTGGACTTTTAAGGGGTATCAGTAATTTATGGTCGAGTTTCTTACACATCTCCCTCACTATACCCTTAACATCCTTGAAGTCAGCCACGAAGCCGTGCTTCCCTGACCTCTTTCCCTCAACCTTCACATCAACTATGTAGGAATGGCCGTGTATGCAGCCACATGACTCATGTTCGGGTATCATGTGGGCTGCCGAAAACCTTAAATTGGCGTGTATACCGTTTATAACGATCTTCATCATATCACATCAGATTAATCCATAACGATCCTCATGAGATCAGTTCACCCTAATCAGAAAACCCTTGTCTTGCAGATGTCCTCCTCAATGGAATCAAGCTCATGGATGTATGCCATTGCAACGTTCTCAGCTATCCTTACAACGCCGTCCATTCCAAGCTCAGGTTTCTCATCAAGGAGTCCCACGGTTTCAACATCATCGGGCGTCCCCTCACGGTGGAGGTTAACGCCAAGGTGTATCTTCATGCTGGATATGGATGCCGTGGCAATTGAGACCGTGAGCTTTGATGATCCTATGTAGAGGTCGTCGCCATCCCTCCTTGTATCAAAGCCCTCCCTTGAGAGTTCCTCCTTCAGGAGCATCACGAGTATCCTCTGCCTGTGGTATGCAAGCCTCAGGCTTGATGGCTGCTCATCGAAGTGCTCGACGATGAAGTGCAGGGCCTCCCCGGCCTTTATTTCAAGGTCAAGGTCCTCATAGTCAACTATATCCCTCACATCCATCGGACCGATCCATGTTATTATACTCGAGCCCTTTATACCCAGTTCACTCAGTGCCCAGACAGGCTCTATCTGACTCCCATCATAGAGGAGTGGCTCCTCAAGGTGTTCATATATCATCAAATCACCATTTCCTATCTCTGATTATGATCATATATAGATCTACCATTTCAGTCAAGTACCATAAGCTCCCTGTATCCTGTCCTCCGGTCCCTTACCCTGAGCATCTTACCCTGATATGGTATCATGGCCACCTCAGCTGTTGTCCTCACCCTGCAGTCCCCCATGAGGTGGCCTCCTGTCATCCTCCCCCGGGAGTCTGCAACTGCGATGTGTAGGTGGACGCCGTAGCCTGTTACCGTCCCCTGGAGTGAGACCATCTCAAGGGGGCCCCTGACCATCACTTTACTCTCATCCGCCGTCCTTATCCTGGCTCCATGGAGGCTTCCAATGCCTGATACGATGGCGCCCTCATGGGGGAGCGCCACCAGTTCCTCCATCAGATCCTTTCCTGGTTCAATTCTCATCAGAATCATATGAAAAGATTTATAATTCCACCCAACATTTATTTATCTATGAGATCCCGAATCCGTGACTTCATACATACCATGGATGATCTTTTCTTTGCGGTGACATCCTACCTCCATCCAGATGACAGGATCATCTCATTTTTACGGTACATACCCGATGAAGAGGGTGAAAGATCACTGGACTCATCAAGATACTCAAAGGTGAACTCTGAGGGAGCCTACAGGTTCCTTGGGGAGCACCACCCAGGGTACCTGCACCACTACCATGAACTCGGTGTTCTCATGATGGGCGTGCCCCGGGACCTTGTGGAAAGGATACTCCGACCGGACGCCCGGCTACGTGAGATAATGGAAGATGCCTCCGATCCTCTGCTTTTAAAGGTCATTAAGATCGCAGACGCCCTCCATGACCATGCAGGGATCCCCTACAGGAGTATGGGTGTTTCAGGGTCCATCCTCCCCGGACTCCACGACCCTGAAAACTCTGACATCGACTTTGTGGTTTACGGGCTTAAGAACCACAGACGGGCCCTTGATGCCTTCGGAGAACTCAGGGAGAGTCAGGAGGGGCCATTGAAGGGCCTTGATGAATCATTCTGGATGAGGGTCTACAGGAAGCGGATAGTTGATGAAACCCTCAGCTTCAGGGAATTCTGCTGGTATGAGATGCGGAAGAACAACAGGGGGACCGTTGACGGCACCCTCTTTGACATACTTGCAGCAAGGGAGTGGGATGAGATAGGTGGTTCATGGGCAGATACAAAATATGAACCCTGCGGTAGGATCACGGTTGAATGCACGGTCAGTGACGCCCTTGAAGCCTTTGATAACCCTGCAAGGTACCTTGTGGAAGACGTGAGGGTCCTTGAGGGACCCGGAGTTGAAATCACTGAGGTTGTCTCATTCACACACACCTACGCTGGCCAGGCAAGGGAGGGTGAGAGGATCCTGGCCAGGGGCAAACTTGAAAGGTTCACAGGAAGGAATGATGGCTACCGGGTGGTTGTCGGCACCAGCCGTGAGGCTGAGGATGAGTTCATAAAACTGAAGGAACTCAAAATATAAAAATATTAATACTTATGATGTGATTATGTAATATGGAGGTTTTAGTGTGAAGGTGGGACTTATAGGATTTGGAACCATAGGCGCCGGTGTGGTGGAGATATTTAACAGGAACCAGGAACTCATCAACAGGAAGACCGGGAGAAAGGTTGAACTCAAAAGGGTAGTTGACCTTGACATTGAAACACCCCGGGGGGTGGAGATAGACCCTGAAAAACTCTCAACCGATGCTGATGATATACTCGAGGATCCTGATATAGACATCGTCATAGAACTCATAGGCGGATACGAGCCTGCCCGCAGCTTCATCCTGAGGGCCATCGAGAATGGTAAGCATGTGGTAACCGCCAACAAGGCCCTCCTTGCCAGGCACTGGGATGAGATAATGTCAGCGGCCAGTGAGAAGGGGGTGAGGGTTGCATTTGAGGCCAGTGTGGGTGGAGGCATACCCGTCCTCAAGGCACTCAACGAATCCCTTGCAGCCAACAGGATACAGTCGATTTACGGGATAATCAACGGTACAGCCAACTACATCCTCACAGGGATGGCCTCTGAGGGATGTGAATTTGAGGAGGTTCTGAGGGAAGCCCAGCGGCTGGGGTACGCTGAAAGGGACCCCACATTTGATATTGAGGGTCATGACACGGCACAGAAACTGATAATACTGACCCTCCTGGGCTTTGGAGTCTACGTACCTGAAGAGAAACTCCATGTCATGGGTATAAGCAATATAAAGAGGCATGACATTGAATACGCCCTTGAAGAACTCAACCATACCGTCAGGCTGCTTGCAGCCGCCCGGCTTGAGGATGGGGAACTGGAACTCTGGGTTATGCCCGCCCTTGTACCTGCAGACCACCTCCTCTCATCCGTTACAGGAGTTTATAATGGAATATACATTGAGGGGGACTTCACAGGACCCGTGATGTTCTATGGTAAGGGCGCCGGGAGGAGGGCCACTGCAAGTGCCGTTGTTGCTGACTGCATGGACATAGTGATAAACCCTGAGAAGAGGATACCCATGGGTCCTGGGTTTGAAGCCGTTAAATCAGTGAGGGAGTTCTCAAGAACCACTTCAAGATACTACATCCGGCTTGAAGCGGTTGACAAGCCAGGGGTCCTCCATGAAATGGCAGGTGCCTTCAGCAGGCATGGTATAAGCATTGAATCGGTGACCCAGAGGGGTGCCGTTGAGGGTGAAACGGTCCCCATATACATTGTAACCCACAGTACCATGGAGGGGGACCTCCAGAGGGCCCTCTCCGAAATCATGGAGATGGAATGGGTGATGGGTGAACCTCTGAGCCTCAGGATACTCTAATTTTTTTTTAGGCGTGTGTAATAAATTAATAATTATTGTGGTGAAAAGATGGCTGTATCCGTCTCATGCATCTCTGAATTCATGTTCTGTCCGATGAAGCTGTACCTCACCGAGTTCCTTGGCATAAGGAGCCCCTTCAACCATGAAGCCATGGCCATAAGGGACGCCTACCTTGACTTCAGACTGGCTGCAGAGTCCCGTGCAAGGAAGCTCCAGCCAGGGACGGATCCAGGGGAGGTTGAGGGCCTCCTTATGGGGGACCTTGAAAGGATACTTAATGGCCTTGAGGGAGGGGTCAGGGAGAAGGTGATGGATACCATGAAGTTTCAGGTGAGATCAGCGGCCCTCAGGATAACAGGTGCCATGGAGTTGATGGGGGCCCCTGGGGAGAGGGTTGCCAGGAGGATATTCCCGCCATTCATAAGGGACTACACCATCCATGATCCCTCCCTGGAGCTCTATGGTCGTGTGAACATGGAGATAATCGACGGCCACCATTACCCTGTGAAGATTAAGGGTGTGCTGCCCCCTGCAGGTGGTGCCTGGCCATCTGACAGCCTCGAGCTCACGGCCCAGGCCCTCCTGGTTGAAAGGGAATTCGAAACCGAGAGCCTGGTATCCTTCATAGACTACATACCCCTGGCAGAAAGACGCACGGTTGTAACGGATTACCGGAGAAGGGAGTGCCTCTTCGATGTCCTTGATGAGATAAGGAAGATAATCGAGGATGGTGAGGTTCCCTCCGTGGATGTAAAGCCGTCCAGGTGTGAAAAATGCGGTCTCTCAGATGAATGCCTCGGGGAGGATCAGTCCTGAATGGGATAGTGAAGCACTGCACCTCCTCCGGGAAAAATCATGGAAGAACACAATCACGTGCCTTAAGGCCAATGAAGGAATAAAAACATCATCATCTGATGAAAAAATGAAAATATAAATATAAATAATGATTGGAACATAAATTAGAATGGTGATATGATGAAGGAGGAACTTCTTAAAAAATGTGAGAACCTTGACAGCCCGGATGTTATGAGCAGCTGCCGTGTTCTCCTTGAACTGGCCGCCCAGAAGAAGGAGGAGCTCGATAAGGAGGATCAGACATACCTTGAAATGGCAGAGAACCTCAAGCCATCAGACGTCTCAAAGGTCCTTGAGCTTGCCCTCAAGATAAGGGAAAGCGGGGATATAAAGGACACCGAACTCAAAAACGCTGCAAGTAAACTTATAAGGGCCATTGAGATGAGCTAGAACCCTATTTTTAATTTTTATTATCCCCTAAGGCCGGGATGCCTTTTTCATTAAAACCTTTTACCCCTCACCTTCTCAATGTCAAAGACAGCGGTATCGGCCACCGCCATAACACTCATAACCCCTGCCTGTATAGGGTCGGTTACAACAATGTCGGCGGCGCCGGTGACGCTTCCTGGCATGTTGAGGCTTATGACGATGATGTCATGCTCCCTCTTAACCCTTTCAACGGCTTCCGTGATGGCGCCACCCATGAGTGAACCTGCAAGGACCAGTGCAGCCACCCTGGGGAGCCTCCCCACCGCACTTACGGCCTCTGCAAGCTCCTTCTCACCCACGAGGGGGATGGTGTCGATGCTTATCCTCTCACCCCTTATGTTATGGCGGTCCGCCTCACTGATGGCTCCCATGGCAACCTGGGATACCTGCGCCCCTCCCCCTATTATGATTATCCTCTTACCGTATATCTTTTCAAGGGACCTGTGAATCCTCACATCAACAACGGTCCTGGAGGACCTTATCTCCTCAACCAGCCCATCAACATCATCTATATCCTCAAGTTCCATGTATATGGACCCGTAACCATCCCTCTCAACGTAAAGGTGGGCGTATGTGATGTTTATCCCCCTGGCTGCCAGCATACCCGTTATTTCACTGAGGACGCCTGGCCGTTCAAGGGTCCTTATGCTTATGGCGACCGAACTCATCATGATCACTTGTTACCGGACTCCAGGAGGGCCTTCTCCCTCCTCCAGAGGCGCAGGTAGTTATCATCTTCACCCACAGGGACTATTTTAAGTCCAAGGCTCCTGTGCTCCTCTATCCATTCCTCATTAAAGACAGGCACCTCTATCTTTATATGTTCATCGGTGGGGTTTACGACTATAAGGTTCCGGTAGGGGAATTCAAGTTCAACTATGTATCCTCCAAGGCTTATCATGTGGTGGGGTCTTATAACTATTTTCATCAGTATCACCTTCCTAGACAAACGCTACGAGCAGTGCCAGTACACCCAGAACCGATGCTGCGGCTGTCACCGGATAGAACTGTTTATATGTGAATACTGGTGCAAAGGCGCTGAATATGGCCATCAACACCGGGAAAAGTACCGCGACCGCTATGTTGATTAGTATATCCCAGTCCATTATGTTGGGTGGCACTCCAAGGAAGAGTGCTGAGAAGAGGCACCCCAGGGTGAACATGAGGAAACCCCTGGTTATATAGACAAAGGCCCTGTACTTTGCCGCGTACTCCATGTAGGGTCCCTCTATAACATCCGCCTTGGTCTTGAGGATTGCGAAGGGGTACTCGTTGAGGAGTATCATGTAACCTATGAAGAACACCACCGCACCGATGACGCCCGCCACTGAGAAAAGAACCGGTCCGTGGGTTGCCTGGTAGGCCACAATGTCCCTGAGGTATATGCTCCCTGCCATGACTGCGGGTACGAAGATTGCTATGTAGATGGGGAATGATCCGAAGGCTATCAGACGGAATGCCCTCATGGAACTCAGGTCCTCAAGGAAGTACCTCTGGACATCCGGGTGCTTGGCCCCCCTTGCAAGGTCAGGGAAGGGCATCCTCAGTGACATGACGGACCTTGACAGTGACCCCATGAAGACGTATATGACCTCCTCTATCTTGAGGAAACCCACAAATGCAACGAGGCTTGCAAGTCCCGCCAGGCTGTACATTGGGGGTATGAGGAACAGGAGTATCAGGAGGGCTGATATGAATCCTATGAGGGGGAGGGAGTTGTAGAGCCTTGGGAGTGGTGAGCATGGTTCTATGGTCTTCTTGTAGAAGAATTTAAGGGCTGCCATCAGTCCCGGGCTTGAGACCGGCGGCCCTATCCTCTGCTGTATCCTTGCATGTACGAATTTCCTTTCAATACCCGGGAGCCATAGACTGACTATGAGGCCCAGGATGATCGTGCCTAAAACAGCTGAAAGAGAGTATAACGGTTCCATTCCATCACCTAAAGCCTTATTATCTCAATTGCCCTGTCAGTGCATGTGAAGCAGGGGTCGCACTGCACTATTCCCAGCTGGGCATCTGTGATGTGGTGTCCTATGCAGGCGTACTGCATGGCCCCTATATTTGACATTGAGGGTGTTCTGATTATGGAACTCCTGACGCGGCCATCCTCAATTGCATAGGAGTGGTAGAGTTTTCCCCTGGGAGCCTCCACATAGCTCTTCACAACACCTGTATCCTGCATCTCCCAGCTCCTGTCAGCAACCCTTCCATCTGGCAGGTCCCTTACAGCCTGCCTCAGGATCTTTATTGACTCGAAGATTTCAAGGACGCGCATCAGGAGGTTCGCCTTAACATCACCATCATCCTGTGTTATGATATCGAATTCGAAGGGGTCGTAGCACTCCATTTCACGTCTGAGATCAAATTCAACCCCTGTTGCCCTCAGGGTCGGGCCTGTTACATGTAACCTCAGGGCGTCCTTCCTGCTTATGGGGCAGACCCCTGTTATACGGGACATTATCATGGGGTCGGCTGTGAACCTCTCTGCGAATGCAGCTAGATTCTCCTCGATCTCATCAAGGCCCTCAAGTATCCCCTTTATCTTCATCTCGGTGAGGTCCGCCCTTGGCCTCACACCACCGATTATCGGGACGCCGTACTGGACCCTGTTGCCCCCTATGAGCCTTAAAAGCTCCATTACGGTCTCCCTTATATAGAAGAGTCTCATTGAGAATGTTTCATGGCCTAGGACCTCGTTTCCATGGGCCAGGTAGAGGAGGTGGCTGTGGATCCTCTCAAGTTCCCCCACGATGATCCTTATGTAGGATGCCCTTTCAGGTATGTCTATTTCAAGTCCCTTCTCAGCCACGAGGACTGAATTCCAGAGGTGCACCCCTGAACAGATGCCGCAGACCTTCTCCGTGAGGCTGTTGGCCTTCTCAACCGGCAGTCCCTCCATTATCCGTTCGATGCCCCTGTGGTTGACTCCAACCGTGATCTCCGCGTCCCTGACGATTTCATCCTCGACGAAGAGCCTCACACGGTAGGGTTCTATTGCAGCTGAGTGCACCGTCCCCATCGTTATTTCGGTTTCTATTATCTCCTGTTTTCTATCCATAAAAGCACCTTGATAAGCTTTATCAGATCATCTCCCTGTTTTTATCCCGGAAATCTACAGAATCTTATTTTGCTTCCAGAAGTTTTGGGAGTGCCGCCACCGCCCCTGCAAGGACGTCCTCGGGTCTGACAGCACAGCCCGGCACCCTGGCATCCACAGGGATGACCCTGTCAACGGGTCCTGCTATCTCCTCTGATGGTATGTCCCCGTGGATGTTCCTGTATACTCCGCCCATAAGGGCGCAGGCTCCTGCTGCTATAACGGCCTTCGGTTCTGGTATTGCATTGTATATCTCCTTGAGTGGTTCCTCGTTCTGTTTTGTCACCGGACCCGTGACTATCAGGACATCGGCCTCTCTGGGGTTCCAGGTGAGGAATATCTTGTACTGTTCAGCATCATATTTGGGGGATAGGACCGCGTTCACAATTTCTATGTCGCAGCCATTGCAGCCCCCGGTGTATACCAGCATTGCATGTACCGCCCTTGCCCTTGAATATGATTTGAGACCCATAAGAATCACCTGAATCCTTTACCTGCCTCCAGGAGTGAGTTTTTCCTCTCTATGATGCTCCTATCAGCCAGGAACTGTGCTATGAATTTGATTTTATCCTCGGATATCTTAACGGGTTTCTGGATGACTTCCCCTGCATCGAATTCCACCTCACCTACATCATTGGGGTGTATGGTCCCTGGTTGGCCGAAGAGGGCGTAGAGGGGGCAGAAGTCGTGGCAGTAGTAGCAGTGGACACATTTTTCACTGTTGATTACGGGTATCTGTGTCTTCACCAGTCCCTCGGCTATCTCAACGGGTTCATCAAGGTCCTTCATTTCAACAGCACCTGTCGGGCATGCGTTGGAGCATCCTGCGCATCCTATACATGGAACCTCCGCAACCTTTGGTTCCGGTTGCACCTTCCCCTCAAGGATTCTCCTCCTCAACTCCATGTCGGTTACCCTGTCGGCGGCGAAGAGGATCCTCTTGAGGTTCGTGTATGAACCCTCCAGCATTATCCTTAGAATATTCTTCATCTAGCTCACCTTTCTCTCATCGAACTCCCTTTCAAAGATCACGGCCCTTGCAGGGCATATATTTGAACATGCACCGCAGTATATGCATTTATCATCATCAACAATCATCCTTCCATCCTCATCCCGGGATATGGCATCCTCGGGGCATAGCTCCATGCAGAGCCCGCATCCTATGCAGAGCCCTGGATCTATAAGGGTGAATCCTTCCTTAATCCTCCTCTTCCTCATGGTTGTTCGTGGTATGGCATCCGCAGGGCAGTGGATTCCGCATTTCTCACAGAGTATGCAGTGGTCAGTGTCAACCTCTATTGAACCCCTCCTGAGGGTTATGGCATCCTCAGGGCATATCTCGGCACATATACCGCAGGATATGCAGTCTTCTGACACCGAACCATCCCATTTAACCGTTCTGAAGCTTCGGGCTTCACTGACGTCACAGGCCTGCACACAGCGCCCGCATGAGACACAGTAACCCCTGAGCTCACCATCAACCATCCGGAGTGTTCCTACAGGGCAGACGTCCAGGCATGGTTCATCCTCACAGTCCCTGCAGAGTGTTGGGTCATGGCGGAGTTTACCATCAACCATCCTGAGGGCTCCCCTCTCACACCTCTCTGCGCAGAGGCCGCAGTTCAGGCAGGAGACTATGCTGCCAGCTGCCCCTTCAGGGGACTTCCTGATCTTAACCGCGAAGTCATCAAGGTAGATTGCCCTGCTAGGACATTCCCTGAGACATTTGAGGCAGAGTGTGCATTTTTCAGGGTCTATTTCAAGGTCCTCTATTGCGCCGACAGGGCAGACGTCCTGGCAGACACGGCACTCTGTACATACACTCTCAGTATCGGTTTCCACGATTATGGCGCCTGTTGGGCAGTAGTACTGGCATCTCCTGCAGAGGGTGCACCTGTCGGTGTCTGTGACCACGTTCACCCTTGATGCTTCATGCTTCACCGGCCTTCTCTTAACCGGTGGCCTGACTGCAAGGTTGAGTGATTCCAGGAACTGGAGCTGCCTGTCCTCTATAAGATCGAATGCGTCCACGCGTGCCCCCAGGGGGCATGAGTCAACGCATAGCCCGCACCTGGCGCATATCCCCCATACTACTCCATCCTCTATTTTTATGCTGTTCACTGGGCATGTCCTTTCACATATACCGCAGGCATTGCATTTTGCCCTGTCTACAAAGTATCCTCCGTACCTGTTCCTCCGTATGGCCTTGTTGGGACATGCCTCCATGCATGCACCGCAGGTTATGCAGCTGAAGGCCTTCCCATCAATCATCCTTATGGCCTTTGTCGGGCATGCCTTAACACATTCCCCGAGTCCCTCGCATTTTCCCGTTGATATAAACATGATGATGACCTCATAACCTGATTAGCGTCTGAATAAGATTTTACCAGTCATTATACCCAGTACTGCAGCTACGAATCCCGTGGCGATGGGCAGATCCGTGTAGTATGGGAAGGGCCCCAGATTCCATGCCACAAGGACAAGGACCACCAGCACCACCAGGTATGATGATGCAGGGAACATGTCTTCCCTTATTCTGCTTCCAAGTATCAGGCCGAGTAGGAATCCGAAGATCACCGGACCTGGAAACATTTAAATCATCCCTCCCTGCTCCCCTTTACGTGTACTGTGTTTATAAATATCCCTGAACATTATAATCCCTCATCAAAACCATTAAATCCTATTCCGGGAGAGGCCTGAACTCCCCTATTCACCGGACCCTTCACCCCTGAACTCCATGAATGTGATCACTATTGCACTGAGCCCCACCAGGACCTTGAGTCCAACAACTATGTTCAGGTAGGGTATTATTCCGGCATTTACAGGATCTGGATAGTTGAAGAATCTGCTGACAGCGGGTGTGATGCCGTAGAGGTCAACTCCAAGGTTATACAGGAAGAAACCTGAGAAGAGCAGCCCGCAGAGTCCGAGGCCAACGTATCCCAGTGCTCCTATGCTCTCCATTGCAGACATGAACTCATGGGAGAACTGGAAGGGGCTCTTCTCAATCCCGTATACAACCGCGCAGAATATGAATCCTGCTGCTATCATTGCACCTCCCTGGAAGCCTCCTCCAGGTGTTATATGACCTCCGAGTATTGTGAGAATCCCGAGGCACATTATAAGCATTGCTGCCGGGAATGCGAATATCTTAAGTATTGTGCTCATTCATTTTCCCTCCATGCGCATACCATTATTTTTCCCCCAGCTGAACCCTGCCTCTCCCGAAGACCAGCAGGGTTACAAGCACTGCGGTTACGAGTATAAGTGCTTCTCCAAGTGTATCGTAGGCTCTCCAGTCAAACACAACCACCGTGACCATGTTCGGGGCTATGCTGGTGCCCAGGTAATTGTATATCTGGCTGATCCCAGGGTTTATTATCCTGCTGAAGTCTATGATGGCGTCAAAGAGCGTCACTCCAAAGAGTCCAAGGGCCACCGTGGCCATTAGGTTCCTCAGGGAATCAGACACCTGAACCACCCCAGTAGAATATTGAGACCATTATCCCGAGGGTCATGAGGACGTAGAATATCATCCTGCTGAAACCGTCCCCCTGTTCCTCCCTGAGCCTTGCTGATAATGGAACCGATGTCAGGAGGACCGGGGCGAGTATCAGGACCGCCACCACCATCAGGATGAAGTTTATCTTTCTCAGCATTATCACCGCAATCAGGACGCTGGCTATGACCGTTATCTCAGCAGTCAGTGCTGTTGAAGCTGAAATGTTGGTCACCCTATCCTTCTCTGTAACCTTCCTTATCCTTTCAATAATCTCGTTGTAGAAGCTCATAGAATCCCCTCTCATATTATAAGACCCTGTGCAATTCCAGTGAACTGTGAGGTTGCTATCCATGGCAGTAGCCCCAGGACCGTGCATATGATAATAAGCACGGTGATTGAAAGGACCGTTGTCCATGGCACCGAATCTGACTCGACCTTCATCCCCCGCGGTTCCGGCTTGAGGTAGACCGAATAAAAGGCCCTCATGAAGGTCATGAAAGTGACTATGCTGAGGAGTATCATTATAACTCCAAGTTCAGGGACTCCAGCCTTTATGGCGGACTGTATCAGGAGGAGTTTGCTCTGGAATACGTTGAAGGGCGGCACACCGGCCATTATGAACCCTGATAGCATCACAAGGCCAGCGAGTCCCGGCCTGTATTTCATCAGTCCACCCAGCTCCTCTGTATCTGATTTTCCGGTCATGTAGAGTATGGTGCCGAAGCCCAGGAAGATGCATGCTGTTATAAGGGCCTCGTTGATGGCCTGGAAGAGTCCAGCGGTTATACTCATTGCCGTACCGAGGCCGATGCCTATGCCTATGTATCCTAGTTCACCGACGGCAAGGAAACCTATCATCCTCTTGAGGTCTGTCTGCATGAGGGCCATGGTTATCCCAAGGACCATGCCTGCCAGGGAGAAGAAGACCATGGCCCACCTTACGATGGGGAGGTAGTAGAACATCCTGAGTATCACGATGGCAAGGGCCGTGAATGTGAACACCGAGAAGGCCTGGAGGAGTGAGGCTCCATGGGGGAGGGCCCTGCTGTACACCGCTGATTTGATGGTGTGAAACGGTGGTAGACCTGTACCGTAGAGCCATCCGAAGATTAGGAGTGACGATGCCAGGAGGAATAGTGGATTTGCAGGGTCCACGATTCCGTTCCTCAGTGAGAAAACTATGTCTGATATGTTAACATTTCCTGTTATACCCAGGAGTATGGCTACGCCCAGTAGAAGCATTGGGGCCGCAACCCCCCCTATTAGCATGTATTTGAGGGCTGTTTCATAGTTCCTCTCCACACCGGAGCAGAGTATCACCCCCACCTGTGCAAGGGCAGCTATCTCAAAGAAGACGTAGAGGTTGAATATGTCGTCAGTGAGGACAACTGCTGTTACGGCCGCCGTCCCCATGAACATGAGGAAGGCGTAGACTCCTGATGGTCGTTTAACCTCGTTCATTGATGTCAGGACCGCCAGGAAGGCCACTATGGATAATACAAGGAGGAATATCTTCTGGGGGCTTCCAAAGACGTATGTTATTGCAGGGTGGAATGAATAAAGGTATGATGATGCCAGTGATGATGGGAGGCCCGAAGCTATCGATGGGTTCTCGGACAGGGGGGCGTAGCCTCCGAAATAATGGACGCCGTAACCTGCAATTAATGGTATGATCGGCAGGAGAAGTGCTGTTATGATTGCAAGTGCCTTAACGCTTCTATCCTTCCCGTGGAGCAGGTTCAGGAGAAGCGCGCATAGAATCGGTAAAACTACCATGACAGGTATAAGTGGATTCATAACTCCTCACCCTTTATCTTTATGATTTTAAACATTCCTCAAGCACCTTCTTCATGATTATCAGTCTTCAAGCACCCTTGATGCGCTTATGGTGCCATGCTTCTGGTAGAGTATTATTATTATGCCGAGCATGACCGCCAGCGTGCTTGCCCCGATGACTATGCTTGTGAGTACAAGTGCGAAGGGCAGGGGATATGATGCATGCTGGGCAAACCATGCAGATGACATTCCAGGTAGATAAATGTAGACTATTCCCCCCTCCCTGTAGCCCAGGGTGACCAGGAAGAGGTTAACACCGTCGGCTATGAAGGAAAGGGCTATGACCTTCTTTATGAGGTTGTCTATGAATATCACCGCAACCGCGCCGAGGACCATGAGGCTGGCTGCAGTGAAAAATGATGCAAGCTGTAGAGAGAGCAACATTTATTCTTCCTCCATTCTCATTGTTCTGTAAACCGCCAGGGCAAAGAATACCGGTATGATGGCTGATCCCACAATTGCCTGTGTAAGGGCAACATCAGGTGCCAGGAGGATCTGGTAGAGGGCCGCTATTGCAGCCCCCGGTACACCTGTGAGTATGGCTGCCTTGAGCAGGTCCCTCTGAAGCAGGGCAAGGACCGCTCCCAGTACCGCTATGATCATTATTACGTACTCAATCATTCAATCACCCTCTCCATGGTAATGGGCATTTGCTATGGCATGTGAAACAAAGGGGACAAGGACAAAGTATGTCAGTGCAAGTAGTGGTTCCCCCAGGACAAGGAGAGCCAGTATGCATGCAACATCCGCGATGCCGAGTATGTGTATCCTTGCATAGAGCACCCTTTCAATATCATCCTTAAATCTGAGTATCCCCACGGCAGCCAGTATGATCAGTATTGAGGATGCTAGGAGAATCACCGGCCGTATAATAATGATTAAATCCATAATATCAACCCCTGAGAACCCTTGCAAAGGCTATTGTACCCACGGGTCCGAGAAGGACCAGTGCATATGCAATATCACGACAGAACCCGATTCCGTAGACCCTGTTTATGAGTATAAGGAGTGTTGCAATGGCGATGCTGAGTCCTGAGATACCCACGAGACCCATGCCTATACTTTTCCTTGTGGCTATCCTGACGGCTGCTATGCTGAATACTGCAAGCGATGCCATGAGAACATACTCTGAGACTATCAGTAAACCCATTAAAAACCCCCTATTCAAGCATGCCCTTAATGTAAGGTTCGAATGGTATTATATCCTCCTTCTCCCGTGGATAGATTGCTGCAACCCTCAGCACCCTGCCTTCAGAGTCAAGGTCAACGGACAGTGTTCCTGGTGTGAGGGTTATGCTGTTTGCAAGTACTGTCTGAGAGACCGGTCTTTCCAGTACCGTCTCTATTTCAACGATAACCGGCTTCACGTTCCCTGTGAGTGTCCTTGCCGCCACGTCGATGGTTGCTTTGAGTATTTCAAATATCAGGACGATGAAGTAGGCGATACCATACAGAATCCTTGTGATAAACATTTATATTAGCTCCCTTCCCTTTTAATTACCAACAATTAACATGATTATTTATGATAATATAAAGTTTTCTATATAAATCGTAATAAAAAGTTTAAAATCATGACTACGGGATATCCGGGTCCATTCATGTGATGGGGGCTGCCAGTGCCCAGGGAAATGGACTAGAAGATAATGTAATAAACGGCCGCAGCCCCCCAGAGTAAAAGGACCGAAACACCGAACCCCTTCCTGAAGGTCCTCCCTGAAAAGGGCCTCATGAACCTGACCCCAGATGGTGTGAAGGAATCAAGTACAGCATGACTCAGAAACCCCAGAAGAAAGGGCCCCATAATGGTGTAAAGGTTCATGACAGGGAATGGTGTTAGGAAGACACCGATTACCGTTAAAAGGATGAAGGGAAGAATCAGAGCCCTGTTAAGAATTATGAAGCCCAGAGAAATCAATATAACCGCAACTGAACCCCTCTCATCAACACCGAAGGATCTGAGAAGGAAGAAAATGGATAAGACAAATACGGTGAGGCATGCTGAAAGTATGAATGCACCCAGGATGGAATGGGTGAAGCCCCTGTGCCTTGAGAGATAGAATATGAGTGCAAGGTCCATGAGGGCTATTCCTGCAATATAGGGAAGCCCCAGAATGTAAAACACCATGAAAATCACAAGGCCGATGAGGAATGCCGTTGAAACATTACCTGATTTAACCTCATGATCCATATCAGGCACCATGGCCCCTATGAGTGCAAGGGCCAGGGGAAAAACAGCCTGAAAGAAGGGTATGGCCATCAGTATAGATAGAAGTCCGTGCTGCCTGTAGGAAGACATTAGCTCACCTCATGATCCCGATACCCATGCACTCCAGGAAGAGCTTCATCTGGAGCAGTGACCTCTCCACGCTACCCTCCCTTATGGCTCCGTTCTCAGATAGAACCTCACATGTCACCGCGGGGATTCCTGCAAGGTTGCATTCATCCTCAAGGGCCCCCCTGTAATGTGATGATGCCCTTTCATAACACAGGAGCCTTGATGATGTCCTGGATGTTATATACTCTGCAATGTCCCGGCTCCGTGGTTCCGGTTCATCTGAACAGAACACTCCCTCCACTCCCGGCCTGCTGCCTGGTGCCGTTGAATGGAAGTCCCCTACGGCATCAACCCCCAGCTTCCTGGCGATCCGGAACAGCATGTTTGTAACTGACCCATCAACATCTGCAGACCTGTTAAGGTCCATCCCATGGAACCAACGGCTGTTCCTCATTGTTGACCATGGCGCAGCGAAGGGCACCAGATAGACCTTTCCCCTGACCCTGGAAGATCCAAGAAACTCCACAAGCCTCAGGGCCGCGGCCTGGGGTGGTATCTCGTTACCATGAACCCCTGCCGTGACCATGACAGAGGGGCCTGAACCCCCGAATTCAAGCATCACGGTTCCCCTGAGGGACTGCTCCGCTATCAACCTGCAATCAGCACCCACTATATAGGGTCTTAAAGCCGGGTTGCAGGCAACATCACCGCCCGATCCATCATATATCAACGAGATCCTCAATGAACCTTCCCGAGCAAACATGGGGGCCACCATAGACTTATAACTCATACTCACTATAATCTATAATGCTGTTAATAAATAAGATGATCATAAGCTTTGCTGAATGAAGGTGATTGATTATGGATAAAGTGGTTCTTGCCTTTAGCGGAGGCCTGGACACATCCGTGTGCATAAAGCTCCTCGAGGAAAAGTATGATATGGAAGTGATAACTGCATGCGTTGATGTGGGTCAGCCGCGACATGAGATTGAAAGACCGGCCAGGGTGGCCAGGGAACTGGGTAATTACAGACATCACACAATAGACGCCAGGGAAGAGTTTGCATCAGACTACATATTCCCCGCCATAAAGGCAAATGCCGTCTACGAGGGTTACCCCCTGAGCACCGCCCTTGCAAGGCCACTCATTGCAAAGAAGATAGTTGAAGTGGCTGAGAAGGAGGGTGCCTCTGCAATAGCCCATGGCTGCACAGGTAAGGGTAACGACCAGTTCCGATTCGAGGCTGTTATAAGGTCCACAACCGACCTTGATGTGATAGCCCCAATAAGGGATCTGAACCTCACAAGGACCGAGGAGATGGAGTATGCAAGGTCCTGCGGCATACCCCTCCCATCAGACAAACTCTACAGTATAGATGAAAACCTCTGGGGACGCGCAATAGAGGGGGACGTCCTCGAGGACCCTGCTGTTGAACCACCTGAGGATGCCTTTGAATGGACAAAACCTGTGGATGAAACCCCTGAAGAACCCGAGACCGTGGAGATCCAGTTCAGTGGCGGGGTTCCGGTGGCCATAAACAGGGAGGAGCTCAAACCGGTTGAGATTGTTGAAAGGGCAAATGAGATTGCAGGCACTCATGGTATCGGAAGGGTTGATATCATGGAGGACCGTATAATCGGTATGAAGAGCCGTGAGGTCTACGAGACACCCGGAGCCTGCCTGCTGATTGAAGCCCACCGCGGACTTGAACAGCTCACACTGACAAGGAGCGAACTCAGGTTCGCAGAGATCATCAGCAGCACCTACGCTGAACTCGTCTACAATGGACTGTGGCACGACCCCCTGCGTGAGGACCTTGACATGGCAATAAACCACATGCAGAGGCGTGTGACCGGGACGGTGAAGGTTAAACTCCACAGGGGCAACATGCGCATCACAGGAAGATCATCACCCTACAGCCTCTACAGTGAAGAAATAGTTTCCTTTGAAGATAAGACCCTTGACCAGCGTGAAATGGCTGGAATGGTTAAAAATTACGCGCTCCAGGCAGCCATATACAGAAAAGTCTGCAGGAAGGAAAACTGAATGGAGACCATGTCGCTCCTTATCCTTGTGGTCCTCGGGACCTTCCTCATAGCAGGGGGCCTGGCCCTCCTCAGGGTCCTCCTCAGCGTGGGAAGGACCCTCATCACGGTTGCAGCTAACATGTTAACGGGCCTCCTTATCCTCATCTGTGTTAACATGCTGCCCTTCATCAACCTACCCCTTAACCTCCTCACCATCCTCGTGGCCGGTTTTGGAGGAATCGCAGGGGTGGGGATACTGATAATAGGAAATATTGCGGGTTTCATTTAAACCATGATTTTATTTTTTTAGAGGATGGGATAAACTGGATCCAGGGAGGTCGGTGCCCCTGCAGATATACCATGGAAGATTTTTTAGAGCCTGGGATAAACTGGACCTCCAGCTTACACCATTCTCCACCCCAGTCCCTAAAGGTCAGCAAAGGAAAAACCTAAGCTCCAATCTGATTATAAACCGTAACTCTCCATCTTCATGGCCCTGGGTATGAATTCAAGTATATCTGACGCCTTCAAGCCATCCCCGTAACGATCAGCAGCCATTTCACCCGCGGATCCGTTTATGAATGATGCCAGGGCCGCCGAGTCAAAGGGGGATAATCCCATGGCCATGAGCCCCACGGTGACACCTGCAAGGCAGTCCCCTGTGCCTCCAACCGTCATTGCAGGGCACCCTGTCCTGTTAAGACGGACCCTCCCCTCCTGGAGTATGATGTCGGTTCTCCCCTTAAGGAGCACCGTGCCCCTTATCCTGGAGGATACTGACTGGAATGCTGTTATCCTTTCATTCATGTCCCCGTAAATCTCTGATTTTAATGAGAAGAACTTCCTGAACTCACCCATGTGGGGTGTTACCACAAGTTCCCTGTAACCGGCAACATCCGATGCATGGACCAGTTTAAGGGCGTCCGCATCAAGTACAAGGGGCTTTCCGGTTCCCTCCAGCTCCCCTATAATCCTGAGGAAGGCTTCACCGGTTTCAGGGTCGGTGCCTGCACCGCAGCCCATGAGCACCGAATCTGAGGCCTCTGCAAGTTCCATTATCTCATCAACCGCCCCCAATGATATATGGTCCCCCTCAAGTTCCCTGACTATCAGGTCGGGTGAGGTGGACCTGAGGGCTGCAGCGGCCCTGGTGGGGCAGGCCACCGTTACAAGATCCGCGCCGACCCTGAGGGCCGACAGCCCTGCAAGGGCGGGTGCCCCTGAATAGTACCTGCTGCCACCCACCACAAGGACCCTGCCGTTTTCTCCCTTATGGCTGCCGGGATCCCTTGAGGGCAGCCTGAGGAGGTCTCCCGGTCCAAGGAATACCTCGGCGGCCCCCGGTATCCCTATATCGGCCACCACCACCTCACCGGTAACCGCCGGGTCCGCCTCCCTTAGACCGTCCTTCATCCTGTGGAAGGTCACGGTAAGGTCGGCGCTGACAGCCACGTCCTCAACGGTTCCATCAGCAGGGTTGAGTCCGCTTGGAACATCAACCGAAACCCTGAATGAATCTGCACGGTTTATAACCTTAATAGCTGACCTGTATGGCTCCCTTATCCTTCCATGGACCCCTGTCCCGAGGATGGCATCCACAATGACATCCGCATCAACCTCAGGGATATCAGAGGAGTCATTTATCATGATGATGTTAAAGCCACCGGGGTGCGGCTGCATGGCCTCAAGAACCCTCAGGTTCTGAAGGGCGTCCCCTGACCTTATCCGTGATGGGTGTGCAAGGAGATAGACATCAACATCAAAGCCCATGTTAAGAAGGTGGCGTGCGGCAACAAAGCCATCTCCGCCGTTACCCCCCGGACCGCAGAACACCGCGACCCTGCCCCCGGAGGTTACCCCCCTGACCTCCTCTGCAATGACCCTTCCTGCATTTTCCATGAGGGAGAGTCCGGGTATCCCCAGGTACTCCGCATTCCTATCAGCTGCATTCATATCAACCGGCTTCATGACTATCCCCAGTCCAGTAATTCAAGATTCGCTGCGAACCAGATGGTCCTAATTTATATTATTGTTCAACAGATTATTTAACATTGATAAAAACTGAGGTGTCCCATGCCACCACAGAAGAGCTTCATGGAGAACGCATACTATGTTCCTCTCTCGGTAATCTACTATGCCCTGGCAGCACTCCTGGCACTCATGATCTACGGTGTTATTGGATCAATCTATATAATGGGCCTTGACTTCTACAATGCAATCTACTTCACGGTTATAACCATTGCAACGGTGGGTTACGGTGATATAACCCCCCTTACCGTGACCCCCTGACACAGCATCACCCCTGATGAAGGAAGAAAGTTACGGTGATATAACCCCCCTTACCGTGACCCAGAAGATATTCTCGGTCACCCTTGCCCTTGGTGGTGTGGGGCTAATTGCATACGTCTTCAGTTTAACCGTCTCGGTGGTGGCAATGACCCTCCAGGAAACCATTTCAGGTGCAAGGATACGCAGGTTAATGAGATCGATGAACAACCATTTTATTCTATGTGGTTTTGGCCGTGTGGGATCTTCGGTTTTTAATGAACTCAAGAAGAGGAATCAGAAGGCTATAATAATTGAAAAGGATCGTGAAATAGTTGAAAAGGAACTCTGGGATGATCCAGAGGTCCTGGCCATACCAGAAAGCGCCACCGATGAGGAAACCCTGATGTCGGCCGGTATAAAAAGGGCCAGGGGCGTGATAATAGCCACCGGCGACGACGTCGACAACCTCTTCATAACCCTCACTTGCAGGGAGCTGAACCCGGATATATGGATAGTTACGAGGGCCAGTAAAAAGGAGAACGTAAGGAGGCTCTACCGTGCAGGAGCTGACCGTGTGGTTTCACCAGAGATCAGCGGCGGTGAGGACATATACTTCGCGGCCATGGAACCCACAATGGTCAGGATCACCGTGAAGCATGATGTTGATGATATCGGGAGGGAGGCCGAGATAATAGTTAAGTATGGCTGCACCCTGGAGGACATAGAGTATCATCTTCCAGAGTTCAGGGAACCCCTCATCAGGAAGATAGGCGTTTCCAGCAGGGAGGAGGTTGAAAGGTTCCTCAGGAGTCTTGAAGAGGACAGGAACAGGAAGGCCTCCCTTACCAGAATATATGAATCTGTAAGCGGGATACACTCCCACTGGATATCCGGGCCTGACAGGGAAAGCCTGAACAGGGCGCTTGATGAACTGAAAAGGGAAGGCATCCTCCTGGGTGTGAACCTGGATGAGGATGAGATAAAGGAGGTTGCAAGGAAATACGGGCGTATCGTTGAGATAATAATCAGGCCCGAGATGAGTGTCGTTGAAAACCATGGGGTGGAGGATATCCGGAGGGAGGCTGAGATCATAATAAACCATGGATGCACCATAGAGGACATAGAGTACTATCTCCCTGGCTTTTCAGAGCCCCTGAGGCGTAATGTCGGTGTGGATTCAATGGAGGATGTTGACCGCTTCATCCAAACACTGAGGAGCGATTCACGTAAGCTTGAATCCCTTGACCGCCTCTACACCCTCTCAGGTGGGGGTATACACAGCCACAGGATCTCAGGCCCTGACACAAAGAGTCTTGAAAGGGTTGAGAAGGAACTCAGGGATGCCGGTTTCCTCCTGGGCGTTAACCTTAACCTCCAGGAGATCAAGTCCCTGATCCAGAAATCCGGGAGGGTTGCTGAGATGCTGATAAAGCATGGTGTGGAGGAGACCGATGACAAGGAGATCATAATCAGACATGGGGGCCGCATACTTGATGCCAAGCACTACCTCCCGGGGGTCCGCCAGGTCGTCACCAGGAACCTTAACATCAGGAACAGGGAGGACCTTGAGAGGTGTCAGGAGGAACTGAAGAAACCCGATGCCAGGAGATCCCTCACAGCCCTCTACAGCATATCAAGGAACATCCACTCCCATACCGTTGCAGCGGATAGTGTCCGGGCTATAAAGAAGATTGAAGCCGAACTCAGAAAGAGGAACATCCTTCTTGGTGTGAACCTCACCGAGGAGGAGATATGGGAGATCGTTGAAAATGAAATGATGGAAAAATTCTGTATAGAATGATCAGAAGAGTTCGTGGAGTTTTATCTTGTACGCTCCAAGGTTACCTCCATAGTTCCCGGCGCTTATCTTGATTATGCCCGGAACCGTGCAGGCAGCCTTTATACCCTCCTTCATGGCCTCCCTGACTGCTTCCTCATTTACACCGTCGATGACTATCTCATAGACACCGTTGACGTTCTCAGGGATTTCACTGCCCTCAACCTCGTCCTTGAGGGTGACGCACATCTTCTCATTGGTGGATGCATTCAGGAATTTGTACTTGTTTGAACCCACCTTGGAACCTGAAGCCACCACACCACCCGGGAAGGGTGTGATTGTGCCTTCAACAGCTTCTATTGCATCCACTGCTGCCTGTGCCGCCAGGAGGGCTGATGCCTGACTGTCACCCATTATGAAGAAGTTTCCACCGGCAACTCCATCCTTTATTCCGAGTTCGCTCTCGATGAGGAAGTCGCCTGACATTATTGGTATTGAGTGGATCTTCCTGCCTTCGATTTCAAGTTCCTTCTCATACCCGTCTCCGAAGAACTTGAGCTTGAAACCTATGTTCAGCTTCTCATCCTCATCTTCAAGGGCATCGAAGACTGCTGTGGTGGGTGCTGTGAGTATACCCATACCCACCCTTTCAAGGAGTTCATGGTCAAGGTTCTTCTTGGATGGGTTGCAGATCATTATGGTGTATCCTGGTCTTCCATCGGGTGTTTCCTCCGGTGGGATGTAGCTGTCTATGCCAGCCTCTGCAGGGCAGCCTATGACAGATGTTCCGTAACCCGTTGCCTCTGTTGCAGCTATTCTGGCAAGTTTTTTTGTTGCAGCAGTTACAAGGACCCTTGAAACCTTAATCCCAAAGGCCTCTGCAAATGTGTCTTCTATTTCAACACCGTTTATCTCCATGATTATCACCAGATTGAATTAATAAAGGAATGTCTAATATATCTTTCTACTTTAATCCCCGCCAAAAATAGAATGAAGTGCCCGGCCCATCCAGAATACAGGATCCTATAGGGAAAAATAGTACGGTTTCATCAGCACGAACTCAGAATACCGTTAACCTTACTGTGAAATCAGGAACAGCTCCCTCCTTTAGATAATCCTCAGGAGAAAATCAATCATTGATCCCCGGCTTTAGAACCTTTATCCTGAAACATGTGCCTGGTGAGAGCGTGTAATCCAGCTTTGCCTCAATCTGATTGATGAGGTTCCTAACGAGCTGGAGTCCCAGGGTATCCGAGTTTTCAAAGCCAACACCATCCGGGAACCCCATCCCGTTATCCCTGACTTCAAGCATGTAATGGTCTTCCTTATTCCTGAAAACCGCCCTTATCCTTCCATCACGTCCATCTGTGAAGGCGTGCCTGAAACTGTTTGAAAGGAGTTCTGAGAGTATCATCCCCATTGGCACCGCCAGATCCAGGGGCATGTCAGCATCCTCAAAGTAAAGTTCAAGCTTTATGTTACCGGGTTCAGGGGAGTAGGTGCTTAAAATCCCCGATACAATACTCCTTGCGTATCCTGAGAAGTTTATACTGTCAAAGGAATTCTCCTGGATGAGTTTCTCATATGCCTTTCTTATGGATTTAAGCCGGTTCTGGGTATCCCTGAGAAGTTCGAAGTCGGCATCATCCTTTATGTAGGGGAACTGGAGGTTCACAATACTCGTTATGATCTGCAGGTTCCTGTCGATCTGTCTGTAAAGGTTGCCTATGATGTTCTCAAGTTCCTCAACCTTTCTTCCAAGTTTTTCAGCCTCATCCAGCCTTCCCGAAGCATCCCTCGCAGTCACAAGTACAAAAATCTGTCCTGAAATCTCGAGGGGTCTGAAATTGAGTTCCAGGGGAACTGGCTGGCCTTCAGGATCCATGAATTCAAAAACAGTGGGTTCAGGGAGTACTCCCTCCCCTATCCTGTCCAGGACTATCCTCAGCCTTGACCTCTGTATGAGTGGAACCGCCCTGAGGGCCTGCAGATACCTGCCCCTGAGTTTATCGGGATCATAGCCAATTTTATCTGCAAATGAAGCGCTCAGGTCCAGTATGAACCCATTCATATCCTGTAGGATCCAGGGATCAGATGCTTCAAGGATCAGATTAAGGTAATCTGGTGATGAACGTATTTCATTCACCAGTTTTTCATACGGGTTTTCATCCTGCAGTTTCTCAGTTAAGAAAATTTTTTCAATCATGGTATCCCCCTAACCATGGAATCATATTCCTTTCTCGGTGTCCCCTATCTGTATGTACTTATGTCCTCACCAGATAAATCCTTTTGTATTTGTGTGAATCTGGGCACAAAGTGCATTTAATGGCAGGTTCTCACCGTTTATACAGGCATTCCTATAAATCTACGCCGGGTTAGAGTTTATCCATGAGTTTTTCTGCAACAGATGATCCGAAGTACGGGAGGACGGCGATTCCCATTGCAGAGACCATCCAGAATGAGATCAGTCTTTCAACAACCGTTACCGCCGCGCTTACCGATGGTGAAACACCTGCAGCTGAATAGAAGACTATCATTATCCCATCAACAGCACCCACCCCCCCTGGAAGCAGGGGTATCATCCCTATGAGGGTTGCCAGTATGAATACCTCTGCTATTACAAGAATTGAGACAGGGGCCCCGAAGGCGGCGAAGATAAGGTAAACCCTCAGAATCTCAAGGAACCATAGGATGAATGAGAGGGGAATGCCATAAATCAGGACGTTCCTGTCGGCCAGCATGATCCTCATGGTGCTCTGGAACTCCCTGAGCGCACCCCTCACCCTCGCCTCAATCTTCGCATAGTTCCTCCTGTAGAACCTCTTCACAATACCCAGGGCCCAGTTCACAATCCTCTCCCCTGACTCCCTGTCAACCGACACATAGAGGGCCAGAAAGAATGCTGCCACAACTATAACAACCGATACTATCAGTAATGCCACCATCCACAGGGCCAGGTTGAAGTAGAGTACTATGCCCACGATTGTGAGTATTGCCAGGAAGATGAAGGGGAAGGTGTCAAGGCCCCTGTCCGCTATCACGGTTGCAAAGGATGACTCCATGGATGCCCTTGAATACTTACCAAGCATGTATGCCCTTACAGGCTCGCCACCACCCCTTGCACTCGGTGTCAGATTGTTAATGGCCATTCCAACAAGTAACATCGGAAAAAGGTGCCTCTTTCTTACGTCTATGGAAACAGCCCTGGTGGTTATGGACCACCTCAACGTAAGAAGCCAGAGTATCAGGAATTCAAGGATAACTGCCATGATTACATAGAGGAGATCGGCCCTCTGCAGGGCTCCCTCAATTTCACCGGGCCCTATGAAGATTATCATCCCTGCAAGGGCAGCTACACCTATTATTATGAGGATTATTCCTTTATGTTTCATCGGATCAACAACCAGATCTTAAAGTTCAATTAAAATATCCCCACCCGTATCACGGATCAGCAAATGAAATCTTAAACTTCAGCCTACCATCTCCCATCCACCATCAGAAATCAGCACCCCTTAGAGCTCAATGATTTCACATGAAAGCCTGTCAGTGTCAAGGAGGGCCAGTGTCCGCTTCCCGGAGAGGTAGCCGCAGAGTTCACCCGGGTTCACGGTTAAGGCCCCTGAGTCTGATATTTCCGGCCGGTGGGTGTGGCCGCACACAACAAGGTCGTATCTCCCGCAGTCCACCACACATTCAAGGACGTCCCTGCTGTGGCCATGGATAACAGCTATCCTGAGGCCATCGAATTGCAGGGATTTGAAGTCAGATAGGTCTGTGATGTCGCTGTAGGCCTCCCTGAGGCCATCCCTCTCACCATCATTGTTTCCGAATATGGCCTCAAACTTCATCTCAAGCTTCCGGAACTCAGGGGCTGTGAAGGGAGATATAAGGTCCCCTGCATGGATAACAAGATCCACAGATTCTGTGTTAAGGAATTCAACCGCCTTCCTTATTGCTTCAAGGTTGTCATGTGAATCTGATATTATGCCCAGCAAAGAAATCACCTGTGATATGAGATGAGTTCACATACCTTTATATAGCATGAGGTTTAAGGTTAATGTATGGGATTGCATTGAGGTCATTTATTATTTCTTACTGTTTCTGGTTTGAATTAATTTATGGTTTTTATGCGGTCCCTGCATAAGGATGTGATGAATTGTTTGGAGATAGTTACTACAGGAAGGAAACATACTCCACACCCGTAAATGTTGGTGAGGAGTACGAAGTTAAAATTGAAGACCTCGGCAGAGATGGCGATGGAATAGCCCGTGTTGAAGGTTTCGTTGTTTTTGTGCCCGGTGCAGGCGTCGGGGACGAAGTTAAAATAAGGATAAGTGCAACCAGGCGTAAATTCGCTTTCGCTGAAGTTGTGGAATAAATTAAATTATTAAGTTCTGAATTGCAGTAGAATCCATTCTACTGACCGAAATTTATTTTTTAACTGGACCCATACATTGAGCTATGGAATCCCTCTACTGATTATACATGCACCTGATACTGAATCCTGTTTTTAATAGTCGATTATCCCTTCCAAAAATTTATATTCCGATAGCCCCATTTCTTATATGGTAACATGAGGTACTTTGGGAAGAGGGATCTGTTCACTGTTGGCAAGTATCTTGGGACAATAATGCAGGGCGTGGGATTTGTTGTTGCGCTGCCGATGATAGTCGCCCTTATTTACGGTGAGGGTAACTTCACGGGTTTCCTTATACCCTCCTTTATATCGTTATCCCTCGGGACCCTCCTGAAAAGGTACTCACCTGAAGCATGCAACATAAGACTGAAGCATGGTATGATGGTTGCATGCCTGGCATGGTTATGGGCGGCCCTCATAGGGAGCCTTATAATGATCCTTGTACTGGAGATAGACTTCCTCAACGCATTCTTCGAGAACATGTCTGCCTGGACGGGTAGCGGCCTTACAATCTTCAGTGATGTGGAATCCCTCCCTGCATCAATACTGTTTCTGAGAAGTCTGGAGCAGTGGATAGGTGGTCTTGGTGTTGTAATCGTGGTTATAGGTATACTGATAAGGCCCGGGACCGCTGCTTCACGTTTATACAAATCAGAAGCCCGTGAAGAGAGGATAAAGCCCAGCATAGCAAACACCGTTAAAACTATATGGTGGATATACCTCACATACACCCTCCTTGGCATAGTACTCTACGGCCTGACGGGCATGCCCCTCTTTGACGCCGTGAACAACACCCTCACCAATCTATCCACCGGCGGGATGTCCATTAAGAACCAGAACATCGGATACTATCAGAACCCTGCTGTGTACATGATAACAATCCTTCTCATGCTAATCGGTGGTACAAGCTTCCTGGTCCACTACCAGGCCATTAAGGGGCGTTTCATGGATGTCCTGCATGATATACAGTTACAGACCACCTTCGTGTTCATAGGCCTCTTCACCATCCTCGCGGTGTACGTTGGGGGCATCGCACCCCTGGAGTCAATTTATCACGTTGTATCCGCCCTGAGCTGCACGGGTTCAAGTATAGATTCAGCTGCACGGATTATTGCCTGGCCTGCCTATTTCAAGGTAATCCTTATAACCTGTATGATCATAGGGATGGCTGCCGGTTCAACCACCGGGGCAGTGAAGATCATAAGGGTTATCACGGTACTCAGGGGGGTCTACTGGGACATAATACGTATAATCACCCCTGAGGGCTCGGTTATACCGAAAAAGATATCGGGTAGGAGTGTGAGTGACACTGAGATAAAGGAGGCTGGTTCATATATAAGCCTCTATCTTGTTCTTTTAATCTTCACATGGTCAGTCCTCATCATCTATGGTTATGATCCCCTTAACTCCCTCTTTGAGGCCGCATCCGCACAGGGAAACGTCGGCCTCAGTATGGGTATAACAAGCTTCAAACTCCCCCCTGTACCTAAAATGGCACTTATAACCAGCATGTGGCTTGGAAGACTTGAAATAATCCCTGTTCTTGTCCTTATACGCAGCTTCCTTGAGATCTTCAAATTCCAGTGAATCCCATATACACCCCTACATATAAAAGTGTGCCTGTGAAAAGCTTATTAAGGATGATTGAGACAGAAGAACTAGTGAATTTTATCTTGTTTCTTCCTGAAATTTTAAAGGTGTGGATATGTATGTTGTTATAATGGGTGGAGGAAGAGTTGGATTAACACTGGCAAACCTCCTTATATCAGATGGAAACGATGTTACCCTCATAGAGAATGATGAGACCCTCTGTGCCAATGCAGCGGTTGAACTGGACGCCCTTGTGATCTGCGGCAATGGGACCGACATAAAGACCCTTGAGGAGGCAAACATTAAAAACGCCGATGTCTTTGTCGCTGCAACCGGGAATGATGAGGCGAACCTTTTAAGCTGCATACTTGTCAGGGAGTATAATATCCCGAAGATAATCGCTAGGGTAAGCAACCCTGACCATGAGGATGCCTTCCACAAGGTAGGTATTGATTATGTTATAAGCCCTGAGCGTACAGCCGCAGGGTACCTTGAAAAACTGATAACACGGCCCAAGGTGGCCGACCTCATAGTTCTGGGGCATGGTGATGCTGAGATCCTTGACATGGAAATCAAGAACAGCAAAATCGTTGGCAAGAAGGTTAAGGATGTTTCACCAACAGAGAACTATATAATCGTTGCCATCTACAGTAACGGTGACCTCATGATACCCCAGCCAGACATGGTCCTTGAGAGGGGGGCCAAGATATCTGTCCTGGTTAAATCTGATGCCGTGAATGAAGCCACAAAAAGGTTCACGGGTTAATACCTTTCACAAAGCATTATTAATTTTTCATAGGGGAGCATGTCATGGGAGCAGGGAGTTTCATCCTCCTCAATGTAACATCCAGTTTAGCACTGTCCCCTGCAAACTCCGGTTAAATAAAAACCCGTTCTAAAGGCCCAGAAATCTCGCTGCGAGTTCTATGTGCCATGAACCATTATCAACCCAGGGCCCATGGCCGGGAAGGAGGTTATCAACATCGAGTCTTCTGAGTTTTTTAATGGACTCTGAAAGGTCGTTGATGTCTCCTCCAACATCAACACGTCCAAAGCCCCCGTTGGCAAACACCGTGTCCCCTGAGATGAGCGATTTTCCATCGTAGAGGCAGATGCTTCCAGGGGTGTGGCCTGGCGTGTGTATGACTTCAAAGTCGCCGATAAAGTCGCCGTCATCCAGTTCAACCGCCACCTCCATGGGTTCACTTGACGCTGAGAACATGTAGGCCACCGTCCTTTTATCATCACCCGTCCGCAGGGCCTCTGCATCCAGGCGGTGCACTGCAATGTCTGCATCGAAGAGGTGGTTGCCTCCGGTATGATCAAAGTGGCAGTGGGTGTTCACGATATGCTTTATGCTGGAGGGTTCTATCCCCGCCTCCTTCATCCTCCCCAGAAGGCTCCGTGGATCCATCCCTGTACCTGTATCAACTGCTGTATCAGCGATTATGTAGACGTTAGAATCAAAAAGTGCTCCTTCTATCGCTGTGATATCTCCTAATCTCTGGATCATTATTATGCCTCAGAAAAAGGGGGTGATGGGGTCACTGGGATTTGAACCCAGATCCTAGGATTTCTCTTGTCTCAGTACTCCAATTGGTCATCATACTGTAGTCAGAGCGCGCATTTTCTTCAAAGACAACTGGAGTCCCAGATGATAGCCTGGTTACACCATGACCCCATACAAAGGAAATATTTTGAAGCCAAGGGTGAGATTTGAACTCACGTGTAATGGATCTGCAGTCCACCGCTTCGCCACTAAGCTACCTTGGCATAAAGTAACTAATATTAGAATTAGTATTTAAAGTTTGCGGTCAGTCATCCGAGGCGGGTCTGCCTCTCCCTCCCCAGTATCTCATGTATATCCCTGCCCCTCTCAAGTGCTATGTCCAGGTCAAGGCGGTAGTTCTCTGCCCGTGTGACTTCAAGGTCCTCGGGTGAGAGGAATATCCAGTCCCTGTACTTGAACTTTATTCCTATGTAGGGCCTGGCCCCGAAGGTGTCTGAAAACTCCTTTAAACCATTCATCTTCCGGGAATCAATATATATCCTGTCCCTTGATGTGGTTTTAACCTCAATTGCAAGGTATATCCTCCCATTACCTGCAATTACATCAGGGAGTGGTTTCTTTGTTGCGCCCCCAGAGGCGGGCGCCCTCATTGCAGCGAAGCCATTGTCCCAGAGGAGTTTAACCAGATCCCTCTCCTCCCTTGATCCCTTCTTAACCATCATTACACCCTGAATGCCTTCAATCATCAGGCAACGCTATTTTGAACCTATATGATCCCAGGCACTAGATACTGCTTTCAATCCTCCGGGCCCGGAATGTGCCCCTCCCTGTATCACTCAGCCAGTCTATGAGGGCCTCCTTAAGGATGATGTTCTGATCCGGGAGATATATGTCAACCTTTATACCCGAGCGATTGAACTCTTCATCAAGGGGTGTGAATCGTATGAAGGTCCCTGTGAAGTGGTACCTGTTTTTCAGGAACCACTGGGTAAGGTAGATGCCCTCCATGACCCCTATCTCTTCACCGTTCAGAAGCACAGACGCCTTCAGGCAGGCGCATGTCCTTTCAATACGTATCATTATGATCAACCAGGAACTATTAACATACTCTTAGGTCATGTTTAGAATAAATAATTTTCCCTACATTTCTCAAGGTTAAAATCAACAGAAAGAAGGGTTATCAGGGGTTGAATCCCCCGCTCCCACTTTATGGCTGATAAGATGAGAATGGGGCCGGGGCCGAGATTTGAACCCGAGTCGCGGGATCCACAGTCCCGAAGGATAACCACCTACCCCACCCCGGCAATTGAATTTCTATCACAGTGCGGGGGCAGGGATTCGAACCCTGGTAGGCCTACGCCAACAGGTCCTAAGCCTGTCCCCTTTGGCCAGCTCGGGCACCCCCGCAGCGATGATCATGTAAGATGAATGAAGTAAAATCATAAAAGGTAAGAATGCTCCGGCCGGGATTTGAACCCGAGTCTTCGGCTCGAAAGGCCGAAATGATTGGCCGGACTACACTACCGGAGCCTCTGATTACCGATTAAGTGGGCCCAATGGGATTCGAACCCATGGCCGCCCGGTTATGAGCCGGGCGCTCTACCTGGCTAAGCTATGGGCCCATGACGCCGCCGACAGGGCTCGAACCTGTGACCAATCGGTTAACAGCCGAACGCTCTACCTACTGAGCTACGGCGGCACCTGCCAAGTACAAGTCCTTAAGGGATAACAAACCAGTGGTTTGCGGTGCACATCCCAAGGCGTACAATTAGATTTACACCCATAGTATATAAAGTTTTCGGTCCTTCTCCCTGCTGACATTGCACAGGGTATGATGAACAAGGATATGAAATCATACGCTGAAGTAGGCTGATATGGCTGCAGCGCTCATGAGGGTCATGATGATTAGTGCAGGTACCGAGGCCTTCCTCCTGGCTGAGGAAATAACATAAATTATTGATATGCTTGTGGCTATAAGGACACCCGTAAAACCCATTATCCTCCCAAGGATCAGCATGAGAATAACAAGTAAAAGGGCGCCGGAGACCACTGTCCCCCAGTCAAAGCCTTCCTTTCCCTCATGAGGTGCCCGATGATATTCCTTCTTCTCCAGAGCCCCGCGGGTCTCTGAAAATTTATCCCCTGATATGAACCGTGATTTGAGTGGTTTTTCCTCAATGAGCGCTCCGCAGTTCCTGCAGAACTTTGAGCCCTCACGATTGCGCTCACCACATTCCGGACAGAAAACCATGAGTACCACTCCTCTTATATAAAGAAGATATCAACATCAAGTTTATTTCACTGAAACTTTATAAAGGTATTCTCAAAGAGTGATGGTGCTGTTGCATTCACCTGCACCGGTATCATCTGAAACTTTATAAAGGTATTCTCAAAGAGTGCAGGATGATAAATATACAGAATTTATAAGGGCATTCTCAAAGAGTGCCGAAGATTAAAGTTAGATCTGGCTTGCTGGAAATACTCAACCATTCAAAGAGTGTTTAGATATGGATGTCATAGAATCACTGAAAAACAGGGACATACTGAAAATGATTGAAAGGGCCGGCAAGATCACCCTTAAAAATCACGGTGACACCATAACCCTCGAGAGGGCTGTTTTTCTTTCCTGGTGGTGTGAAAGGGGTGACTGTGCCTTCTGTTACATGAGCACCCAGAAACCAAGGATAAAGGAACCTTCAAAGGCCAGGAGGAACATAAACGCCATACTTGCAGAGGCTGAAATATGCCGGCGGATAGGCTGGAACATAGAGTTCCTATCAGGTGGTTACGGCTCATTTTCAGGAGAGGAAATAAAGAAGATAGCAGAGAGGATAAAGGAGATAACAGGCGCCCCTGTATGGCTCAACACAGGTATAACCTCAGAACTGGATATTTACGGCCCTGAAGTCGCCGGCATAACAGGAGCCCTTGAGGTTGCAAACCCTGATCTTCAGAGGAAGCTCTGCCCCAGCAAACCCCGAAAGGATATCATAGATATGCTTGAAACCGCAGGGGACCTCGGATTCAAAAAAGGGATAACATTAATCCTTGGCCTCGGGGAAACCCCTGAAGACCTTGAATACCTCTTTGAATTCATAAGGGACCTCAGGATAGACAGGGTGACCTTTTACTCACTTAACCCCCATGAGGGGACCGTATTTGATGACCAGCCCCAGCCAGCATCCCTTTACTATGCAGGCACGGTGGCTGCGACGCGGATAGAATTCCCTCACCTTGAAATCATAACAGGCACCTGGATAGACAACCTTGCAAATATCGGACCCCTGATCCTTAGCGGAGCAAACGGGATAACCAAGTTCCCCCTTTTCCGCATGTTCGGAACCCGCTACGGTAAAAGGGTTGAGGAGGAGGTCCGCTGGGCAGGTAGGAAGCTCAGGGGCACCTTCACCGACACAGAAAGGCTCATGACTGGAAGGTCCTACCCTGAACTCGACCCCTTCATAGAAAGATATGTTAAGGGGTGTCTGAAAAATATTAAAGTAGTTTAAAATCTGATACCTGACCAATTTAATGTGCATTAAATCATCATACCATAAGGAGGAATGACCATTAGGATGAAGTGTGGCCTTGAAATTCATGTGCAGCTTGATACCAAGTCAAAGCTCTTCTGCAACTGTCCAACCAACTACCAGGACGCACCGCCCAACACCAACATCTGCCCAGTCTGCCTCAACCAGCCAGGGGCAAAGCCCCACCCCCCAAACAGAAGGGCCCTTGAAGGTGCCCTGAGGATAGCCCTTATGCTTGACTGCAGTATAAACCCTGAGATCAGCTACTTCATGCGTAAACACTACAACTACCCTGACCTCCCCTCAGGTTACCAGAGGACATCAATACCCCTCGGTCTTGACGGTGAACTGAACGGTGTGAGGATAAGGGAGGTCCACATAGAGGAGGACCCTGGACAGTACAGGCCGGACCATGGAACCGTTGATTTCAACCGTTCAGGCATACCCCTCATTGAAATCGTAACAGAACCTGATATGAGATCCCCTGAGGAGGCAAGGAGCTTCCTCCGTGAACTTATAAGGGTGCTTGAGTACAGTGGCTGTGCCCGTGGAGAGGGTACCATGAGGGCTGATGTTAACATATCCCTCGAGGGAGGGCGCAGGGTTGAAATAAAGAACATAAACTCCATAAAGGGGGCGTACAGGGCCCTGAAATTTGAGATGGTGAGGCAGAAGAACCTCCTGAAGAGGGGTGTTGAGGTCAAACAGGAGACAAGGGCCTTCCTTGAGTCACAGATGATAACCGTGTCCATGAGGATGAAGGAGGAGGCAGAGGATTACAGGTACATACCGGACCCTGACCTTCCCCCCATGAAGTTTGAAGGTGAAATGGTTGATGAAATAAAGGAGAACATACCTGAAGCTCCTCACCTCAAGGTTAAACGTTTCATGGAGGAGTACGGCCTCAGGGAGGAGGATGCCCGGGTCATCACATCAGAACTTGAACTTGCAGATGCCTTTGAGGAGGTGGCTGAGTCCTTTGACCCTGAAGCTGCAGCCCTCTGGATGAGGGATGAACTCAAGAGGGTCCTTTACTACAACAGGATGACCTTTGCAGAGAGCGGTATAACTGCATCAGACATTCTTGAACTCCTGAACATGATGAAGAATAAGGAGATAACCAGCAAGGCCGGGAAGAAGATCATGGAGGAGATGCCTGTAAGCGATAGGAGCCCCAGGGAAATAGCTGAGGACCTGGGCCTTATAGGGATCGTTGATGAATCAGAGGTTGTAAGTGCCGTTGAGCAGGCCATAAAGGAAAACCCCCAGGCCGTTAAGGATTATCATGATGGTAAGGAGGCTGCCATAAACTTCCTTGTAGGGCAGGTTATGCGCATAACCCGTGGAAAGGCCGAGCCAGAACGTACAGTTGAGCTTATCAAGGAAAGGATCTGAGGTGCATGGCCAAGAACGTCCTGGATCTGCTGATGTGGCACCCGAAATGGGATATTGAAGAATGCGTGATAAGCTATGTTCACCGTGGAGCTCAGAGGAACCTTAAAACTATAAATGGTTCAGAGATCAGCAGGCTTGAGAGGGGTTTTATAATACTCAAAGATGGGCGGTCAATACCCTACCACAGGGTGGTGAAGATTGTCTGCGGCGACAGTTTCATCTGGAAAAAACAGGAGAAGGGATAGGATGAGTAACAAGGCGCTTGTGAAGGACTATATGACCCGGGACGTTATTACTGTATCCTCGGATACATCAACAGCAGAGATAATCCAGCTCATGAAGGAAACAGGCCATGATGGTTTTCCTGTTAAGGACAACGGTACCGTCATCGGTATGGTGACCGCCTTTGACCTCCTTATAAAACCATGGGTCAAATCGGTCTCCGAGATAATGTCAAGGGACGTTGTGGTGGCGGACCAGGATATGTCCCTCAACGATGCTGCGAGGGTTATGTTCAGGATGGGGATATCCAGGCTCCCTGTGATAAACAAGGAGGGAAAACTGGTCGGTATAATAACAAATACAGATATAGTGAGGTCCCACATTGAGAGATCCACTCCAATGAAGGTGAACTATTTCAAGAAAACCCTTGAACAGTTATACGGTGTTAAACCTGAGGTTAAAAGGATGAAGGTCCCCATTGAAAAGTTGAGGCCGACCCAGAGCAAGGTCTATGCCGATGAGCTCCAGGGCAGGACCTACGAGATCAAGAGGGGCCTTGCAGAACCAACAATCGTTGTCAAGACCGGGGACCGGTACGTCCTTGTGGACGGACACCACAGGACCCTTGCATCATATAGGCTTGGCTATGATGAGATCGACTCCTATGTGATTGATATAAAAAAGGATATGAAGCTGGGCATGGAGAAAACAGCAGACCTCCATGGCATCCATACCCTTGATGACATTGAGGTCATTGATGATGCCCAGCACCCCCTGATAGCAATAACAACAAGTATGCGGAAGGCTATGGCAGGTAGAAAACATGACAGATGAGGGTATAATAAGGGAGGTTTACAGGGTCCTTGAGGACCGGAGGGACAATCCTGTAGACTCATATACTTCAGGGCTCATGACCGACGATGAAAAGAGGGCCGAGGATAAGATACTTGAGAAGATCGGTGAAGAGGCAGCTGAAGTTATAATAGCCTCAAAGAACGATGAGAACCTTGTTGAGGAGGCCGCTGACCTCATATTCCACACACTGCTTCTACTGGTTTACAAGAGGGTCCCCCTTGAAAGACTTCTTGATGAGTTCTCATCAAGGAGAAAATAATCAGGAACTGGACCGGGTACAGCTACCAGATACCAGGAATGCATTCAAGCAAGGGATAATAATCATGGTCCTACCTATGAGGCCCGTTATTACTGGCCCAAAAGAATCATCAGGCCATGGTTAAAGAAGGAGTTCCATCTGATGGAATCCCCTTCTGAATAGTTTCATCTCCCTTTTACCCCTGAATCTGAAGCCGAATTTTATGTAGAGGTTGATTGCAGCTTCATTTCCAGGGTCTACATCAAGTGCAAGCCTTCTGAATCCACCTTCAACACCCATTTCAACCGCAGTTTCCAGGAGGGCTGTTGCAATACCCCTGCCCCTTGATTCAGGAGAAACTGCCAGTGCAGCGATGTAGAGGTCATCCTCCTCAAGGGGGAATGTGACGGTCGAGTCCACAAGTTCCATTATGGTGAACCTTATGAAGTCAGAGAACCCCAGATTCCTGCAAACCCTGTGAATGCTGCCGGTGGCATCTGCAGTTCCATGAAGCATGGCGCCAAGGACTTCCTGTTCCTCAGATGCTACCATCACTCTTCCTGTCCGTAGGGGTTATCACCTGCAATGAGAAGTTTTTCAATGACATCAACCGGGTCCCTGAGGAACCTGTCAAATAGTTCCCTGTCTGTCAGGTATATGAGTTCGCTTACCCTCCTTGGGCTGTGGTAAGATGTTCAAACTTTACTATATCCATACTATCACATCAATGGCTCCAGTGTCAAGTCAGCTCCATGCTACATCCAGCAGTGGAACATGGACATGAGTACCTGGCATAGCCATCTTAAAAAACATCATAGTGCAGATCAGCGGATAAAATAAAAATAGTTTCCTATGAGAAAATAAAAATAGGAATGTTACTGCTCGGCATCAAGCATTTCGCCGTACTCTATTTCTATCTGACAGCCCTTTGGACCGCAGCAGAAGTGCTGTAAGTCAAAGCTTACCATCATATTTTTCACCTCTCAACCCTTTTTAATATAATAAAGTAACTTAAAGTATTTAAAGTTAGTACTTACAGCGAAACTATATACATACATAAAGTATACTTACACACATAGAAGTAACTGGTGTCTGTTATGGATGAGGATGACTACATATGCTCAGTTGAGGTTGCGGTGAATGAGATAGGTGGAAAATGGAAATCCCTTGTCCTGTGCGCTCTCAAGGACGGTAAGCTGCGTTTCAGTGAAATAAACCGTAAAATACCCAAGATAACCCAGAGGATGCTCACCAAGACCCTGAGGGAGCTTGAAGCTCACGGCCTCATCAGCAGGACCGTTTACCCTGAGGTGCCTCCAAGGGTCGAGTACAGCCTCACAGAGAAGGGAAAATCGGTTATACCCATACTCGACGAGCTTTGTGAATGGGGCAAACGTTACGGGTCCTACAGGAATTCGGACTCAGATTAAAGACTATGGTCATCTCACCTGCAACCGCTGTGACCCGGGGCCCTACAGGAATCCATAATTCCAGATTAACCCCTGAAAAAGATTCTATGGAAGGTGGAGGTGCAGACCTTCAAAAAACCCCCTAACAGATTACTCCATGGCCCTGAGGATTTTAACGGCCAGCACAGCAGCTCCAAAGCCATTATCTATGTTAACAACACCTATGCCCGGGGAACATGACTGTAGCATGGAGTTAAGGGCTGTGAAGCCGCCCTCCCCCACACCATAACCGACCGATGTCGGGACCCCTATAACAGGGACATGGACGAGTCCCGCAACAACAGATGGAAGCGCCCCCTCCATGCCTGCCACCACAATGAGGACCCTCACATCAGCTTCAAGCATCTCCCTGAGGGGCTCGATGAGGCGGTGTATACCTGCAACCCCCACATCATAGGCCGTCATGACCTCGCATCCTGCCTCCTCGGCAACCACCCTGGCCTCCTCGGCAACGGGTATGTCAGATGTTCCTGCAGCGAGTACACCCACCTTCCCAATTGTTGCTGGCTTTCCTGATTTAACAACCAGTACATGGGCCCTTTCATGATAATCCACCCGGTATCCATCCTCCCTGAGATGCTCCACCCTGTCCCGGATGGCCTCAAACCTCTCCCCGGGTAGTCTTGTTACAATAACATCCCTGACATCCAGTATGATGTCAACAAGATCATCATCACTCTTCCCAGACGCTAGAACCGCCTCAGGAAATCCTGTCCTCATCTTGCGTGACACATCAAACCTTATACCGTCACCGATGATCATGGAGCCTGATTCAATTGCCCTTTCAGCCTCTTCCAGTGAAATCTCTCCCTCAATAAGTTTCCTCAGAATTGATCTGACCGACATCACTACCTAATTTTATAAGTCCATGAATATAATCTTAGCATAAAAACCCTTAAGGAGCATAAAATGTACCGGGCCCATATCATAGTTGAGGGAATAGTGCAAGGTGTTGGTTTCAGACCCTCCGTTTACAGACTTGCAGATGAAACCGGACTTACAGGATACGTTAGAAACATTGGAAACGCCGTTGAAATAGTCGTTGAAGGTGAACGTTCCCGGCTGGATGAATTCATAGCTCGGTTAAAAACCGAAAAACCCCCAATATCAAGAATCAGCAATGTTAACGTTGATTTTGAAAGGATTGGGAAGCTGAGCTTCCATGATTTCAGTATAAAGGAGAGTTCATCTGAATTTTCAGGCACATCCGTCATACCCGCAGATGTTGCAACCTGTGACCTCTGCCTTGGGGAGATAATGGATGAAGATAACAGGCGCCACCTCTACCCCTTCACGGCCTGTACAGACTGCGGTCCCAGATTCACCGTCATTGAATCTGTGCCCTATGACCGTGAAAGGACGAGTATGCGTGAATTCCCCCTCTGCGAATCCTGCATGGAGGAATACCTCAACCCCCTGGACAGGAGGTACCATGCAGAGGCAACATGCTGCCCTGAATGCGGACCGGAGCTCTTCCTCTACAGGAAAAAGGTTATGGAAACTGATGACCACATCATGAGGGCTGCTGAACTTCTTGATATGGGTAAAATAATTGCATTCAAGGGTATAGGGGGGACTCACCTTGTATGCAGGGCCGATGATGATGATGCTGTCATGGAGCTTCGATCAAGACTTGGAAGACCCGGCCAGCCCTTTGCCTGCATGTCCCCGGACCTTGAATCCATACGCAGATACGCTGTGGTATCAGAAAGGGAGGAGAAGGTCCTTAAATCAAGGAGAAGGCCCATCGTTGTCCTCAATAAAAGCAGGGACTACTGCCTCGCCCCCTCTGTTGCACCGGGACTCCACAACATAGGGGTCATGCTGCCCTACTCCGGCCTCCACCACGTCCTCTTCAGGTACACTGATGCACCTGCATATGTCATGACATCAGCAAACAGGCCAGGGGATCCCATGCTCGTAAGGAACAGGGACATAATTGAAGGCCTGGATGGTATTGCAGACTACTTCCTCCTCCACAACAGGAGGATAGTGAACCGCTGCGATGACTCTGTTGTCCGTTTCAGGGGTGGTGAGATGGCGTTCATAAGGAGGTCCAGGGGTTACGCGCCTGAACCCTATGACCTTACAGGTATATCAGGGGACGTATCTGCACTCTGCCTTGGACCCGAACTTGATGTTACCTTCTCGGTGCTGAGGAAGGGGCAGTGCTATGTGTCCCAGCACATAGGGAACACGTCCAGATACGACACCTTTCTGTTCCTGAAGGAAGCCGTGGAGCACCTCATGAACATAACAGGGACAGATGAACTGGACGTTGTGGCATGCGACCTCCACCCCCGCTTCCTTACCACAGGGTACGCCGAGGAGGTGGCTGAGGAATTATCTGCAGAAATCCTCAGGGTCCAGCACCACCACGCCCACTCCCTTGCCCTCATGTTCGACAACATGGTGGACGAGTGCATATGTATAGCTGCAGATGGTGTTGGGTACGGGGATGACGGGACCTCATGGGGTGGTGAAATCCTCCACTGCACTGGCCCCGAGTACAGGAGACTTGGAAGCCTCATGCCCCAGAAGATGCCTGGCGGAGACCTTGCAACAAGGTATCCTGCAAGGATGCTCCTTTCAATACTTGGAGAGTACCATGACGCTGAAGAACTGAGGGAAATCTTCACCAGGCGTTACATCCACTACTTCCCCCACGGTGAAAGGGAAATCGATACAGTGATAAAGCAGCTTGAATCAGGTCTTAATGTGAGTTTAAGCACCAGTACGGGTCGTGTGCTTGATGCAATATCTGCCGCACTTAACATCTGCGGAAGGAGGACCTATGAGGGGGAATGCACAATGAAACTTGAATCAGCAGCATTCGCTGCCAGGGGACACCTCAAAATCCCCTTTGAGGTTAAAAGGAGTAAGGGCAGGTACATCCTCAATACGTCAGGGATACTCCTCCAGGTGATGGACCTCCTGGAGAGGGGTGAAGATGTGAATGAAATAGCATATGCAGGCCAGAGGGCTGTTGCAGAGGGTCTTGCAGAGATGGCTGTCCTTGCAGCAGTAGATACGGGTGTTGAGTGTATAGGTGGAACAGGTGGGGTGTTCTATAATGAAGCCATAAGCCTTGCCGTGAGGGACTACATAAACAGGGAGGGCTACGGTTTCATCCAGCACAGGAACTCATGTGCCGGGGACGGTTCCGTGTCCCTTGGCCAGGCGGTGCTTGCATCCCTCAAATACGGTTGAGTTCACCCTTCAGTGCTTCCAGACATGCCGAGGGTATGCAGAATACTCAACATAAGTCCACTATTTAGTCCTTCTAAAGATGGTGATCCTGAACCCTCAGAAGATGCCGCCTACTCGGTCCTTCTGAGGCCCTCTGCCTCTGATAAAATGTCCTCGGCCTTTCTTTTAAGGTGGTCGTAGAGTCTTATGAGGTTCTTAAGCTCCTCAAGGGCTTCCCATTCACCCTTCTTTATTCTTCTCTCAATATTGATGAGCCTGGCCCAGTCGTCACCGGGGGGTAACTGTTTCCTCCTGAAGACCTCGTCGGCAACATCGACCCTGAATGTGTTCCTGTTTATTGTTATGCTGACATGTATGTCCCTTGAGATGTCATAGTATTTCCTTGGCCTTCCCCTCTCTATCTTCCTGAAGAATGAACTTAAAATCCCTGCCTCCTCCATGGCCCTGAGGTGTTCTATTATGGCCTTCTGTCCGATATCTAGTTCCCTTGATATCTGACTGACAAACCTGGGCTCCTCACGGAGGAGGTTTATTATTTCCCTCCTTGTTTTACATCCCATAACATCAAGGATTGCTTCCATGTTTCCGTCGTCAGTAGAATTTCCGGTCATCGGATAATGTTATGTCGAAAGGTTTATATAACGTTTTGTTAGTATAATAGCTATAGACTATATGTAACCTACGGTAACTTTAATTATTTTTAAAAGAAGAAAAAGGTGAAGTGATGTGCAAGGAAAAAACTGATTCTAAACCAGACAGTGACTGTGAAGAAAAATTAAACGAACTTAAAAGACGCTTAAGTGAACTTGAAGATGAAGTGAGTGAAAAGGATGAGAAAATAGAGGAGTACACCTCACACCTCCAGAGACTCCAGGCAGACTTTGAGAACTACAAGAAACAGGTGCAGAAACAGGAAAGAGAACTCATAAAAAACGCAAATGAAAGGCTGATACTTAAACTCCTTGATGTGTACGAGGACCTTGAAAGGGCCCTTGAAAACCGGGCCGAGGATGACGGCCTTGAGATGATCTATAAAAAGTTCAGGGACACCCTCAGAAAGGAGGGCCTCAGTGAAATCCCTGCAGAGGGTGAGAAATTCGATCCATTCCAGCATGAAGCCGTTATGGTTGAAAACCATGATGAATACGAGGATGGTATGATCATAGAGGAGTTATCAAAGGGTTACAGGCTCAATGATCGAATAATAAAGCATTCAATTGTTAAGGTATGTAAGAAAAGCTGATTGAGGTGATCATATGGCGAAGAAAGAAAAAATCATCGGTATTGACCTTGGAACAAGTAACTCTGCAGCCGCAATCCTTATAGGTGGTAAGCCAACCATCATACCCAGTGCAGAGGGTGCCTCCCAGTATGGTAAGTCATTCCCTAGCTGCGTGGCATTTACAGAGGACGGCCAGATGCTGGTGGGTGAACCGGCAAGAAGACAGGCGGTCACCAATCCTGAAAACACCATCACGGCCATAAAGAGGAGTATGGGTACCGATCGCAAGGTCAAGGTCCAGGGGAAGGAGTACACACCACAGGAGATCTCTGCATTCATACTCCAGAAGATTAAAAAGGACGCCGAAGCCTTCCTTGGCGAGGAGATAAAGAAGGCAGTTATAACGGTACCCGCATACTTTGACGACAACCAGAGGACAGCAACAAAGGATGCCGGTACCATCGCAGGACTGGAAGTTGTCAGACTGGTCAACGAGCCAACAGCAGCAAGCCTCGCCTACGGCCTTGACAAGGAAGACGAGGACCTTGTCATAATGGTCTTTGACCTTGGTGGTGGAACACTGGACGTTACAATAATGGAATTCGGTGGAGGAGTCTTTGAGGTAAGATCCACAAGCGGTGACACCCAGCTCGGCGGTACAGACATGGACAACGCCATAATGAATTATCTTGCCGAGGAATTCAGGAAAGAGACAGGAATAGACCTCATGGAGGATGACCAGGCGGTTCAGAGGCTGAGGGAAGCTGCCGAAAAGGCAAAGATAGAGCTCTCAACAACCCTCACAACCGAGGTAAACCTCCCATACATAACCGTTGCACAGGACGGTCCAAAACACCTCATAAAGACCATCACAAGGGCCAAACTGGAAGAACTTGTTGACCCCATCGTCCAGAGATGTGCAGGTCCAATGGAACAGGCCCTCAAGGATGCCAGCATGAGCAGGGAGGACGTTGATAAGATAATCCTTGTGGGTGGACCTACAAGGATGCCCATAGTCCAGAAATTCGTTGAGGACTTCATAGGAAAACCCGTTGAAAGGGGAATAGACCCCATGGAATGTGTTGCGATGGGTGCGGCCATACAGGGAGGGGTCCTTGCAGGTGAAATAAAGGACCTTGTGCTCCTTGATGTAACCCCATTATCCCTGGGTATAGAGACCCTTGGAGGGGTCTTCACCAAACTGATCGAGAGGAACACAACGATCCCCACAAAGAAGAGTCAGATATTCTCAACCGCGGCAGACAACCAGACATCCGTTGACATACATGTGCTTCAGGGCGAAAGGCCCATGGCAGCGGACAACACAAGCCTTGGAAGGTTCCAGCTTGTCGGGATACCCCCCGCACCCCGTGGAGTGCCCCAGATAGAGGTCACCTTTGACATTGACGCCAACGGTATACTGAACGTCTCAGCAAAGGACCTTGGAACCGGAAAGGAGCAAGCTATAACCATAACAGCACCAAACAAGTTATCAGAGGAAGAAATAAAACAGAAGATCGAGGAGGCCAAGAAACACGCCGAAGAAGACAAGCGGAAGCAGGAGGAAATCGAAATAAGGAACAACGCTGACTCAATGATCTACACGGCTGAAAAGACCCTCCAGGAACTCGGTGATAAGGTGCCATCAGACAGGAAGGAGGCGGTTGAAAAACAGGTCAGCGAACTCCGTGAACTCATCGCCGGTGATGACATCCAGGCCATAAAGGCAAAGACAGAGGAGCTCACAAAGACCGTTCAGGAAATAGGTGCGGTCATATACCAGCAGGCAGCCCAGCAGCAGGCAGCTAACACCTCCGAAGACCAGGCATCCCGGGGCCAGGCCGGGGGTGATGACACAATAGACGCCGACTTTGAGGTTAAAAATTAACCTCCCATCCCAAACTTTTTTTATACCATGAACTCATACTGATTTTCAGGACTACTTTTAGAGTACAGGTGAAATTCGATGGCGAAGCGTGACTACTATGAGGTCCTCGGTGTTGATCGGGGTGCTGATAAGAAGGAAATAAAAAGGGCCTACCGTAGGCTTGCAAAAAAGTACCACCCTGATGTCAGTGATGACCCCGCTGCAGCTGAAAAGTTCAAGGAGATAAGTGAAGCCTACGCAGTGTTATCCGATGATGAGAAAAGAAGAAGATATGACCAGTTCGGCCATGCCGGTATGGATGGCTTCAGCCAGGAGGATATATTCAGCAACATCAACTTTGAGGACATATTCAGCGGCCTTGGATTTGACGTGGGTAACATCTTCGATATGTTCGGATTTGGACGGGGAAGAAGACGTGGACCCCAGAGAGGCGCTGATCTGGAGTACACCCTTGAAATAAGCCTTGAAGACGCATACAGGGGACTTGAAACAGACATAAGGGTGCCCCATACAAAGAAGTGCCCTGTCTGTAAAGGTACACGTGCAGAACCGGGTACAGGTACAAGGACCTGCTCAACATGTGGCGGTAGCGGGCAGGTAAGGCAGGTAAGGAACACAATACTGGGTCAGATGATGAACATAAGCACCTGCCCGGACTGTCAGGGTGAGGGAACAGTCGTTGAAAAACCCTGCAGTAACTGCAACGGCAGGGGGATCGTGAAGAAGACCAGTACGATACACGTGAAGATCCCCCCTGGTGTTGAAACAGGTTCAAGGCTCAGGATACCCTGTGAGGGTGAGATGGGTCTTCGCGGAGGCCAGCCAGGAGACCTGTACGTTGTGATAAAGGTCAAACCCCACAGGATATTTGAAAGGGATGGTGCGAACCTCTACACTGAAAAGCCTATAAGCTTCGTGCAGGCGGCCCTCGGGGACACCGTTAAGGTTCCGACCCTTGACAGGCCCGTGAAGCTCAGGATACCTGCAGGCACCCAGAGCGGCACAACCTTCCGTGTTAAGGGGCACGGGATGCCACACCTTAAATGGAACGGCTACGGCAACCTGTATGTGAAGGTGAAGGTTGTGACCCCAAGAAAACTAAGCTCCAGACAGAAGGAGCTGCTGAAGGAATTTGCAAGTATAAGCGGTGATGAGATCCATGACGATAAGGGCTTCTTTGATAAGGTGAAGGACGCCATAATCCACTAACATTGCACCACAGCGGACAGCCACCGGAATGAAGGATGATACCATCAAAATCAATTTTTTAACTGAATCTGAATCCATTGAAGCCACTTATTTTTTACTTAAAATTGAGAAACGCTCCTTCTCTGAAGTTTATAATTGAGTGGGGCATGCCGGGAGTAACCCACCTTCTGTTTTGGCAGCATTCATCTTGGCGGACTACCTCTGCCTCCTACAGTAGTCACAGGCAGTATTTGTCCTTGCATCCCGTGGAATGGCCGTTTCACCGATCCTCCTGATGTCAGTCTGCTTCTTCAGCTGAAGCATCATTATCATCCACCAGGAGACGTGTCGTTTCTGTTCCAGGGTCCAGCCTCTCAGCTGATGCCTCACAGCACCACGGTTCTGTATGATGGGTGGAGTTTCCTCAGCCCTTTAAGGACCGTCAGCTGCCCTCCGGCTTGCCCCGGTAAGTAAACATGAGAAATAAGAACTGATAGCGGGGCCTAGATTTGAACTAGGGATCTCGGGGTTATGAGCCCCGCGGGATCACCAGACTACCCCACCCCGCTAAACATTAGATTTGTTATTTCAGTATATAAAGGTTGCGGTGTTTATTCCCTCTCCTCTTCCAGCCTCTTCAGGCGTTCATCCAGGGATTCAAGTTTCTTATTGGTGTAGCCCCTGTACTCATTGAACCTCCGCTCAAGCTCATCGATGTTCCTTGATATGAGGTTCAGCCTCTTCTGAAGGTCATTGATATCATTCTTTGTTGCGAGTTCCCAGTCCTCAATTAGCTCATCACTCTTTTCGTTGAGGAATGCATCAATCTTGTTTGAAATCACATCGGTACTTATGGGAACATCCCTGACCTTTCCCATAATCCTGTCACCCATTCCAGAGACCTTCTCTCCAACACCACTCATGTAGCCTTCTCCCTCCTCAGCACCTATCCTTTCACCTATACCATATATCTGTGTCCTGACGCCTCTACCGTTACCTGACTCCATCAGATAATAGTATATCAGGACAATAACCGCACCTGCAAGTATCAGGATTGCAAGTAGCTCCACAGGACCCATAGGATCACCCCTATCATTTCAGTTTAATGCCCAGTTCCGCTTCCTTCTTCTCAATATCCCTGAGCATTTTCTTGAGTTTTTTGAATTCTGTCTGGGCTTCAAGGAGTGCCAGGCGCTCACTTATCTCACTCTGGAGGTATCCCAGCTCATGCATGAGACTCATTGTATCCTTCCTTATTGCAGAAAGCCTTTCCTGTTTTTCCTTGGGAAGCGGTATCGTTGTCTCCATTAAACGTTTGGCCTTAAGGTCGTTCTCCACCAGTGATATCTTTTTAAGTTCAATCTGCTTCTCAAGAATGACTATATCATTCTGGGATTCCCTGACCCTCCTCCACTGTATAGAGACTATTATAACCGTTATAAAACCCAGGATGGCTATTATAAGCCATATAATATTCTGCTGTGAAATCACCGTGCCCGACACCATATACCTCACCATAATATATTATTTAATGGTAAGAATATATACTTCCACCCTTAAGTAATTTTAATCAGTGAATTTTAGTGATGAATATGATCAGTTCATATCTGAAGGCAGGTAAAATAGTTTCAAAGGTCCGTGACGATGCCTCAAAGCTCATAAAGGATGGTATGCCGGTACTGGAGCTGGTGAACCATGTTGAGGGTTCTATAAGAAGTGAGGGTTCCGAACCGGCATTCCCCTGTAACGTCTCAATTAACGATGTGACCGCCCACTATACATCACCACCGGGAGATAAAACCCTGATAAAGGAAGGTGACCTTGTTAAGCTGGACCTTGGTGCCCATGTTGATGGATTCATAGCCGATACTGCAATCACGGTTGCTGTTGGTGATGCAGATGAAAGGTGCTACGTCATGATGGATGCTGCCAGGGAGGCCCTCGAGGATGCCTTGGCCACTATAAGGGCTGGGGTTGAGGTTGGTGAAATAGGGAGGGTTATTGAGGAGAAAATACACTCCCATGGAATGAAACCCATTGCAAACCTCACAGGGCACAGCATGGACCGGTGGATACTTCATTCAGGCCTTTCAATTCCGAATATAACGGAAAGAAATCCGCATCTCCTTGAGGAGGGTGATGTCCTTGCAATCGAACCCTTTGCAACGGATGGTGTTGGTCTTGTAACGGACATGCCCGAGACACATATCTTCCGTTTCCTGAGGGACCGTCCGCTGAGGCTTGTCCATGCAAGGAGGGTGCTTGGCAGGATCAAGGAGGAGTATCATGCCCTTCCCTTTGCCCAGAGGTGGCTTGAGGAATACTTTGAACCAAAAAGGCTCAATGCATCCATGAGGATGTTAATTCAGTCAAGGGCAATCTACCCCTACCATGTCCTGAGGGAGAAAAGCGGTGCCCTGGTCGCCCAGTGGGAGCACACCGTTATCGTTGAAAAGGATGGCTGTACCGTGATCACAGAATAAACCATCAAAAGATGTGCATACATCAATTACCAATCAAGATAAGCATAAACTAAATCCAGGGATGCTCATCAATTACCAATAAGCAACCTTAACTAAAAATCCCGAAGATCAGAAGTTCTGAAGAATCTTTAAAAATAAAAAGTAATTGATGGGATCAGAAGGGTGTTGGTAATCCCATCTCCTTTCTTGCGGCGATGTTCTTTTCTGCTTTCTCCTTCTTCTGGGCAGCGAGTTTCTCAAGAAGTCCAAGCCCTGGTTTAACTTCCTCTATTGGTTTTGTTTCAAAGAGTCCTGCCTCAACTGCCTGTTTGAATATTGAATCCCCTGCATCGGTCCTTGTTATCACTGTGGACCATCCATCCGGTGATCCAACGGAACCTGTTGATACATCTGCCAGTTCAGCGACGTAGTCCTTACAGATCTTACACCCGGCCTGTTCGTATCCATGGGTCTCCTTGAGAGGGAGGGTCAGGACATCATCCTGGGTGTAGACCCAGAACTTTCCTTTACCTATGTCCATCTTCTCAACCAGTTCCATGCTGATTCCAAGTTTTTCACAGATAAAGGTCTGGAGTGATGTGTAGGGGAAGTTCTCCATACAGTAGATACCAACCAGGAGTTTTATCTTATCTGCAAGGAACCTTACACCGAATGGGTAGGTCTGGGTTTTCCTTATACCCATTGTCTGGCATGGTATGGCTACTGTACCAAGCTTCTCTATACCGTACTGTCTCACGGCCTTCTTGAGCATCATCACGTTTGGTGAGAATGTGTACTTGGTGCCTGCAGCGGCCTTGAGTTCATCTGATGTCATTGCAACCATTGGCTGTGGTTTCCAGAACTCTTCACCTGGCCCTGCAACGACTGCTCCTTCAATTATCCTTTCATCCAGAGCGTATGCAAGAAGACCTGTAACTATCCCTCCGTCCTGGGCAAGTTTCTGAATCTCCCTATCTGTTGACCTGGCGGAAACTATCTCCTTGTAAGTACCTAAAACCATCTTCACAGCCTCCTATAGCCCTAACTCCTTTTTAATCTGTTCTTCAGGCCACCAGCTCCTTGGGCACTGCACATAGCAGATTCCACATTTTATGCAGCGGTCACTGTTAAGTTCCGGCCTTCCGTTGGTCATGTCAAGGGCCCTTGTCTGGCAGGCCATTGCACATGTTCCACACCCGATACAGAGGCCCTGGTTAACAACCTTTGTCTGCAGGTCGCATCCGCATGCCTCTGTGTATCCTGCAAGGTCCAGCATTGGCTGCAGGTAGTCCATATCATTGTTAAGCAGTGCCACAACCGTCTTTGCTATGATCTCAGGTGATGGCGGGCAGCCTGGCAGTGCAAGGTCCACGTCTATGAGATCAGCTATTGGCACAAAGGACTCGTGTGATGGCTGTGCCTGCTGTCCACCCCTTGAGTACCTTGTGAAACAGCCTGTAGCTGCACATGACCCGAAGGCACAGACAAGTTTAGCCTTCTCCCTGAGTTCCTTGAGTTCGTGCAGGCTGTGCTCGTCCTGCAGACAGACAGAACCCTCAACCAGTGCAAGGTCCATCTCTGGCATCTCCCAGAGATCCACGAGGGTCTGTCCATAAACGATATCTACCATATTGGTGAGTAATTCCGCGAGAATGTCGTAGTTTTCAGTTAACGACATAGCATCTCCGGTACATCCGCTCAGGTGGATGTATCCTATTCTTGGTTTTGCATTTTCTTCAGCCACTTTCTCAACCTCCTCTTTTGAAGCTCCAACAGGTTCAGATTCTTCCTTTTCAGGTTTTTCCCCTTTAGCTTCAGCCTCCAATCCTAAAAATCTTTTGATTCGGGCGATTAAACTCATTTAGAAACCCCGATCTCCTTTAAAATCATCTGAATGGCCCTGGGAACAGCCTCTTTAACCGGGGGTGTGAGGCCCATCTCAACATTGGGTGCTGATACTTCCCCTGGTTTACATCCTATTACCACAACATCAATCCTTTCACTGAGTTCATGGAGGGGCTGGCTCACTGGCCATGTATGCATGTTTTCATAGGATCCCTTCGGAATCTCGGTTACATCGAATTTTCTGAGGGTCCCTGGTTCCGCATTGAATTCAACAACATCCACCACTATCATCTTCTTCCACTGCTCATGTGGAAGTGAGAAGACGAAGTGCGGACCGCCAGTCCCAGCATCAATGAACATTACATTATCTGGTTTTTCCCTATCCTTGAAGTATTCTTCAAGGCCTTTGATAACTTCCGGGCCGAATCCATCGTCCTTGAAAAGGATGTTTCCACAGCCCACCACTAGAATCTCAGCGTCGTATGGCATGTTATTCCCTTAGAGTCTGACCATTTCATCCTTGATTACTGATCTGTCCTCATCATCAACAACCATCACGTGGGTGGCGCATGATAGACAGGGGTCGTATGCGCGGATAACGTATGGTCCATATTCATGGTGGAAGCCCTCTGTTGCTGGTCCCATGGTTGGTATGTTCCAGGTTGTTGGGACAAGTGCACTGTAGAACTGGATCTTACCGTTTTCAACCTTTGCCATGTGGACGTCAAGTCCCCTTGGACCTTCAATTGCACCCACACCAAGTTTTCCTGTTCCCCTCTCATCAAACTCTGCCCTGACCGGGGCTGATGTGTCAAGTTCATCAAGTATCTCGATGGCCCTTGCAAGTGCTGTTTTCATTTCAAGTGCCCTTGCAACGTGCTGTGCAACAACACCTCTTTCCTTGAACCCCTGGAATTCCACCATCCTTGCCCTTGGACCTACCTCAACGTTCCTTCCATCATATAGTGGTATTGTTGAGCATGCCCTTTTGGCTATTTCAGGGTCATCGTACCAGCTTTCAGGCATTACCTCTGTGAATCTGTCCAGGTCGAATTTTGTCCTGTCACCGTATATCTGATGGCTTGCAAGGGTTGGCTGGTTGTGGACTCCAAGACCCTTTGGAAGGCCCTTATCCTCTATGAGTCCTATCATGAGTTCAACGTGCTCGTCAAGTTTTGGTTTGAGCTGCTTGAGCCTTGCGTAGAGTCTTTTCCTTGCAAGTTCGGTTATGTTATCGGCCATTCCCCCTATCCTGACATCAGAGGGGTGTATACCTTCACCTGCAACCATGTCAACTACGTACTGGGCGTTCTTCCTTATTTCTGAAACTGAATTTATTGCATCTGCCATGAGGTTTTCAGGTACGAAGTCTGGTGCTATAAGGAATTGATGTATGGCATGGCTGTTTACATGGTGTGCTGCCAGTGTAAGTTCCCTCAGAAGTCTTCCTGCCTTTGGAACTTCAATGTCAAGGGAGTCGTCGATTGCCTCAACTGAAGCAAGTGTGTGTGGTATCGGGCATACTCCACATATCCTCTGGACAATAACAGGTGCTGTTTCAGGTGCTTTTCCTGTTACTATCTTCTCCAGGCCCCTGACAGGAGTAATACTGAAGTATCGCCCCTTTGTCACTATTCCCTCATCATCGACTTCCATGACAAGTTCTGCATGTCCTTCTTGTCGTGATGTCGGCGATATAACAATCCTTTCGCTCAAATGTATCACCTCTTGTTTTTAAAGTTCGAAAAACCCTCAATATTATAGCTGTTTTTAAATGTTATAAGTTTTTCAATTATGAAAAAGGTGAAAAGTATTTATAGAATGGTGGAGAGTAATTATAATTGGTAGAAACACTAATGTTTAATATGAATTTTTTAGTTTGTAATACTGATGCCGGATATTTATTTATACCTGAAACCACAAACCTCTAGGTTTGTGGAACACATAATCCAAGAAGGTGAGTTGATGATAAACTCAAAAATTCTAGCATCAGTGGCAATAGTCCTGATAATTGGAGCCGTTGCTGCAGGTTATCAGGTGAGTCAGAATTCCGAGTCGCTCTGGAAATTCACGAACCCCCAGGGTAGCTCAAACCCGAACCCATCAGAAGAGTCCAGTGTTCACAGCGAATCACCCTCCACTTCATCAGAGATGACCGGAGAAGGTTCAGGTGATGCAGGTGGTGATTCAGGTATGAATGTGAAGGTGTCCTCCTCTGAAGCAAAGAAAATTGCTCAGAGTTACATCAAACAGGAGGGTGCGGTGGCAGGGGCCCCCAGACTTGTTAAGATGAATGGAAAAACAGTTTATCTTGTCCCCATCGAAATGAATGGTAAAACTGTAGGTGAAATCTACATCGACCCTATAACAGGTAAGAACCTTGGAGGGGCTGGTGGTGCTCCATGATGATTGAAACAAAAACAGAGTGTTGTACAATCTATTCAGAGGATGTGGAGGATGCCGTTGTACTTGAAGGTTCCCCTGGCGTCGGCCTTATAGGCAACATAGTGGGCTGGCTCCTTGTTGAGGATCTTAAAATGAGGGAAATAGGCTACATTGATTCAAAGTACTTCCCGCCGCTGGCCGTTCTCTACAGGGGGGTTGCAATACACCCCTTCAGGATATATGAGGGTGAGGGGATAGTTCTATTCCTTTCAGACTTCATACTCCCCCCTGCAGTGGTCTATGATATGACAAATGCCATCGTGGAGTGGATGGAGAGGAACAGGAGCCACGAACTGATAACATTCAACAGCATGGTTGTCAGGGAAAAGTCCCAGCCTGTTGCAGGTGCAGGTAACAGCCAGGATGTCATTCAGAGGCTCGCTGATCTTGGCATTCCAATAGTGCCCTTCGGCAACCTTAACGGAATCTCAGGCACGCTCCTTACAAGGTGTGCGGTCAGGGATATACCTGCATCCTGTCTCTTTGCAGAAATACTCAACCCCTACCCTGATCCAAGGGCAGCTGCAGCTGTTGTTGATGTCCTCAACAGCATGCTCGGTACCAGTATTGACCCTGAACCACTCCTTCAGGAGGCCCAGGCAATAGAATCCAGACTTAAAAAGCTTGCAGAGACCGTCCAGGGAGAGGTGGAAACACCCATATACATGTAAAAGTTTATATATGAAAAAATTCAATATTCTTTTACTCTTTTGTAAGGGCCCGTAGCCTAGCCAGGATAGGGCGTCGGACTTCTAATCCGAAGGTCCCGGGTTCAAATCCCGGCGGGTCCGCTAAAAATAGGTGAGTGAGAAGGGGCCCGTAGCCTAGCCAGGATAGGGCATCAGACTCCTAATCTGAAGGTCCCGGGTTCAAATCCCGGCGGGTCCGCTTCAACTATTTTTATAGATCCTTTCAAGAATCTCTACTGATGATGCACACTTAATCAGAAAAAAATCATTCAAGTAGCAGGGATCGAAAAGGATGCACACCATAAACTATTCAAGTATCACTGAGCAGAATAAATAAAATTTGACATACTTATTCTATTAGATTATAGTAGGGTCCATATTTCATGGGGGTCCCCGGATCCCCTGATACCAATATTAAGGTTAGGTCTAATAACCACCAGTAAATATCTTTAAGGACAAAAAACCAGATAATCAGAAGCTTTCAGGAATGGCTTGAACTTCTGAAATGAATTAACTACCTGCTGAAGTAGGCATCGAGGGTTTCAGCAGGGAACCTTATCTCACCATACCTTCCGCCGCCGCCAGGGATCACAATAAGGGATCCATCACGGAAGGCCCTCACTGCAGCAGCAACCTCCCCATCAATAGAGGCGATGCCATCAAGGGGGGCATTAAGGAGTACGTCTATCTCCGTGCCGAACTCATCCACCAGCCCCTGCCATATGCCCTGGACAAATTTTGTTGTAACCCCCTTACCATGTTTCATGGCTATTATCTCAGCAAGGGGCATGAGATGCACATAGGGTGGTCTGTGGGGAGGATGGCGGGGTTCATCCCATGAGGAAAGTTCATAGATGCGGTAATCAACACCCTTCTTGATTTTACCGCCGCAGGGACACTTCATGTTCATACCAAGTGCCTCTTCTGGCTCATAGATCCTGTGGCACCTTGTGCAGGCAGTCATATGATACTTGCCGAGGCGCGGGTCCAGGCCATAATTTGCTGTGATCCTCTTCTTCAGTATGCACCTTTTGAGTGAAGTGAATGACACATCATCCATTTCAAGCTGATTGAACTCCCTTCCAAGGCGGTGAGGCCACGGTGAATGTGCATCTGAATTTGTAAGGAAGGGTATATCCTCAAGTTCTGCTATCTTATCAGCCATATCTGTATCAGCAGAAAGTCCAAGTTCAAGGAAGTCCGGCTTCACACCGTAACAGTCCATATAGCTATCATAGGACTTGTACATGCTCGTCCATGGTGTGAAGGCATGTGAAGGTCCTGCAAGGCCATCATATTCATGTACAAGGTCAATTATACCGGCGCCGTCCAGCCTTACCCTTGGCCTCCCATCCGAGGGGGTTCCCTGGATCATCCTCTCAGCGATTTCCTCTGCAGCCTCAAGGGATGGGAGGATAAGTATGTGATGGACCCTCCTTGAATCCTCAACCTCAGCTGTTATTATGAAACTGCAGTCCCCCCTCTGGTAAACACCATCCCCAAGGTAACGGGTGCCCTCAGCTATCATCTTCCTCCATCCAGGGTGAAGGGCGTCACCCGTCCCCACCACCTGAAGACCCTTGAACCGTGCCTGGGGGGCTATGTTCTCTACAACCATATTACGGGACGTTGCCCTTGAAAAACAGCTGTGAATATGGAGGTCGGCATTGACAATCATCAGATCATCCATGAAAGCTTAAAAAAAAGAATTAACCTATGTACCGGAGGTCTTCTTCACCGGGTTTAAGGTTCATCCTGTCAATCATCTCCTGCTCCATCTGCTGGGCCTTCATTATCATCTTTCTGGTCTCTTCAGCCCTCTCCTCCAGCTTTTCAAGGCTTACATCAAGTTTGGTCATTTCAAGAAGGACCTTGAGGAGTGCCCTTGCAGCCTCCGCATCGATGAAGTAGCCGGGTGTTTCACCCATGAGACATACACCATTCATGCCCCTAAGTGATCCCATGCCCAGAAGCAGGCCTGAAGCACCTATGATGCCCCCATCTGCGGATCTCAGTATAACATCATGCTCCCTGAGCTTCTCTGCAAGCTCCATGCTGGTGGCTGCACCATAAACCCCTGCCTTCTCAACGGGCTGTCCTGTTGCAAGGCCCCCGAGGGTGAATATCTCCTTAACACCGTACCCTTCAACAAAGTCAAGTATGAGGCCGCATATCTCATACTGACCCTCAGGTGAAAGTCCCTGGGTGTTCCCGACAAGTACTATGTAATCCCTGCCATCTTCACCTGCATCCTTGAGGTAATAGAACTCATTTTTCATTGGCTCGATTATTCCATCCTCATCGACCAAGACCTGTGGCGGGAATGATGGGGAGTAAAGCTCCGCGAACTTCACAGCATCAAGCTCATCTATTATATGGTCGGCTGCGAGTTTTCCAACATGACCGATTCCAGGGAGGGCCTCGATAAAAACAGGGCTGGAAAGCTCAACATCTTCCAGGACATTTATGGTTGTTTCCCTCATTTTATTCACCGTTATTCTTCATGAGAAGCTCTCTTTTCAGCTTTCTCCTGTACTTACCGTACCTGTCCTCAGGGGAAAATTTCGGAGGGTATACTACTCCCGTGGCTCCCCCGCAGTGAGGGCAGACATCCCTGAGGGTGTATTCCCCGCATGAACTGCATCTCTTCATCTTCATGTCAGCTCACGGTGGAATTCTCCCTCTCCACCCTCCTTCTCCACTATCTCTATGCACTTCTGGGCAGCTTCCTTGAGCTGTTTCTCTGCATCAAGATAATCCGTGGATTTCACGATTAGCCTGTACCTTGGAGCCCCAACAGCCTGGACGATTATGCCCTCATCCTGGGCTGATTTAAGGGCCTTCCTGATGATCTCGACACCGTTGGGTGCGTATGACTTGATATCGACGTAACCAGTTATCTGAACCTCAGGGGGTGTTATGTTGCGTCTGGCGATCTCTGTTATCGCTGATGCCCAGTCTTCAGGGATTCCCTCATCTATAAGGGCCTGTTCACCCTCCTCTGCAGCGGTTTCGAAGGCGCCGTAGAGGTCGCCGAATATGTCCATGAGTTCATATCCAACCTTTTCATAGGCCGTGTCAAGGTCCACTCCAAGATCCTTTGCTGCCAGTTCAAGGAATTTTTCAGCCTTCTGCTCAATTTTCCAGGCCTGGATCTTCTTTGTCCTCTGATCCTCACGTATCCTTTTCATTGAGACATCAACATGTCCCTTCCTTGGATTGACGCGCAGGACCCTTGCAACTATTTTCTGGTTTTCCCTTACAAAGTCCCTTATGTTTTTAACCCATCCAGAGGAGACCTCTGAGATATGAATGAAAGCCTCTTTCCCCGGGTATTCCTCCAGGGTTGCGAAGGCGCCGTAGTTAAGGACCTTGTGGACGGTTCCCACTACGAGTTCGCCCTCCTCAGGCCATTCATTTTTTCTTCTTACCATTTTAAAACACCTAGGTTTAATCCAGGACCTCTAGAATCTGGGCTTTAATCTTTGATTTTCCTCCTGTTGGTTCAACCAGTGTTTTACCACAGATTATGCACTGTACCTGTGACGCTGCCCTGTCAAAGACAACCTGCTGATTGCCACAGTCCATGCATTTAACACGGAGAAAATTGCTTCTTGTATTGTAAAACATCACTAAAATCACCCCTAGGCTACAAATTCAACTCTTCCGGCCCTGAATGATTTCTTTTTAATGTGGGACTTTCCGCATTCCTTGCATTTAAGTCTGAGGTCCAGTTTCTTGACCGGTTTGTTGCCTGATGGCAGCGGACGTGGGTAACCCCTGTAACCTGCGGTGACCCTTCTGAACTGCCTCTGTCCCCACTTAAGCTCACTTGCCTTTCTTCTCTTTGATTCAAGTACCTCGTGAACCGTGTGTTTCCTGCAGTTTGGACAGTAAGTTCTTCTTTCTTTAGGAATCTTCATATCTAATCACCTCTTCTAATGAAAAAGTAAGCCTGAGATAAACTTTTTTATATTGGGTTACTATTTCTTAAATCTCTATTTATACCTTTGTATGGTATAATAAAAGGTGTCATGATGTCATGAGTACCTCATTCTACGCCCCTTCTTTGCATTTATAAAGACCTCTGCATTTAAAGATGGGAGGGTGACAATATCCTGTGGCCTGAATGGACCGTAAACCTTCTCATCCACCCCGATGATCCTTGAGGGTATCTCGTCAAATATCAGGACTGTCTCAATATCATCAAGCCCCGCGTTGCAGTCCCTATCCAGGGGTCCAGATCCCCTATCCTCCCGTGACTGAGCTATTTTATCTAAGGGTTCAGGTTCCTTCTCCCCCGGGGACGGATTCATGGCTTTTTCATCCACCCTCCCGGAACTCTCACCTGTATCAATGTCAATGGATGGGATTATCCTCTCCCTGAAAGCCTTCAGGGTGTCGATAAGGGAAAAATAGAGTTCCTCTTCCTCGGGGGTCATGTTAAGGGGTGTGGTATCCTGCAGGTCAAACTGTGGTCTGCCATTGAAAAGCTGGTAGGATCTCTGAACGTTCATGACTGCACTGTCTGTTATCTTGTGCTCACGCCTCTCGCATATCTCGGTTGCTATCCTCTGGGTGTCCCTTATAAGGTAGTGTTCCTTTGCAAAGGGGTCGTTGCCCACCGATTCAAGAAGGTCCTCGATGTAGCTGTGGACCCTCTGATAGAAGTCGTCTCCAACCCTTGCAAGGCCGCTCTCAGATCTTTCCTTCTTCTGAATCCTCCTCAGCTTCTGAAAGAATTCGTCCAACCCCATTCCTCACCAGTCAGTTATTCCTCTGCCTCTATTCGAGGAGCGAGGAGGAAACTAAGTTCTCCCTCATTGCTTGGCATCTTAAGGGTTAATTTAAGGGGCATGTCATTTCCGAGGTTTATGATTGCCGTCTCACTGAACTTATCCGCCTTTAACATCTCCTTTATCTTGTCCAGGGAGTAAACGCTTCTTGCAGGGTTATTTATCTTTTCCCCGTGGAGGTACTCTATCTGGGCATCCCCGAACTCTCCCTCGGCAGATGCTATGAATCTGTCCTCGTCAACCCGGAAGGTTATCTTATCAGAGAAGATATCTATATCAGCTATTGAGTCCTTCAGGAGCTGGAATGGGACCTCAAATTCATTTTCATATTCAATTTCAGGAGGACTTGGAGTCTCGTATTCAATGTCTATCAGCCTTATCTTGAAGGTCCTCACGGCTTCACCCTCGAACTGAACTATGAGGTTCCCCTCATCAAGTGACAGGAGAAGCCTGTCATTCGCCTTGGCCCTTTTAAGGACCTTCATGAGTTCCTCTGTGTCAACATTGATCTTTTCGGGTTCATCGCATACGTATTCATCAAAGAGGTCCGCCTTCAGTTCAAGATGAACGTATGTGATGTGTGATCTGTCAAGGGCGTCAAGACGCATGCCTTCTGCACTGGTCTGTATCTGGACTTCATCCACAATGGATGATATGGCATCAAAACTTGTCCTTAAAATGTTAGGGTCATTCAACTCTGCCTTGAACATTTTTGTCCTCCTTATTCTGTATAGCTAGATATTATAGAACATCTTTTATATACTCTTACTTATCCTTATCCCCTGCTTCACCATTCCCTGCCTGTCCTGCATCTCCGGGTACGGTCCCGTCTCCAGAATCATCACTTCTCGCCTCTTTTCCATCATCATTATCCCCTGCTTCAGCATCCCTCACCTCTCTATAGAACCTGTCGATGAATGTCCCATTAAGGAGGCTGTGGACAAGGGACAGGCCCAGAAGTAGAAGACCAGTGAGTATAAGAAAGGCTGCTATTACCGTGTTCTCCCCTGAGACAACGTTATCCACAACCCTATCAGAGGATCCGATGATTGAAATGACCCCTGCCATGATGAGGAGGGCGCCCAGAACCATGGATGAGTATCTGATAATATCCTTACGGTACCTGATTATGAGGTTGACCGGGAAGTGTTCCTCGGACTCCGCGTCGGTTATTTCATCCCTGAACCTGCTTAAAAGGAGCCTGAATTCATCAAATTTTGTTTCCTTTTTTTTACCATTATCAGTGCCTTCATCCACCATCAGCACACCATTCCCAGAATATCAATCATGAGCCGGGTTGCAGCGGGTGCACCTGAAGAACCCTGCCTCTAATCATACTCCCTCCAGGTGTATTTGCAGCGGGTGCACCTGAAGAACCTTGTCTCGGATTCATCGGCCCTTCTGGTCTGCTGAAGCCACCAGAAGGCCTCCATGTTGCCACATTTAGGACACTCGGCCCTTGTTGTGGGGAGTGTCCCTACATCATCGCCTGTGAATATCACGGTATCCTTTGATTCAACTTCCTCTGAAACGTTGTATTTGTCTTTAAGTTTATCTGTTATCTCCATTTCATAGCCGCACTGGCACTTGAATCTCCTATTGGATGGAAACATTACAGCTCCGCATTTAGGACAGAACTCCATTTTCTTCCTCCTGGCTAAAGAAACTGAAATTTCTCTGATTTCTAAGATTTTTATTCAAGACCATTTATATTTATTTTGATTTCATGGACCCTGAGAGAAACCTTGTGCAGGGATATTGGAGTCCCCCTAAATCCCCTGCCCCTCCTCCAGGGCCCTCCTGAAGTCCCTGAGAATTTTTCCATGGTCAAATGCAAGTTCAAGGCCAGAGACCTCATCCAGTTTGAATATTTTCAGATCCTCCGCATCAGAGTCGGCTGCTGCTTCGCCTGAAATCGGCCGTGCAGTGAAGCATATGCTGACGGTGTGTCCCCTGGGATCCCTGGAGGGGTCAGAGTAGACTCCGAGGATTCCTTCAAGTTCCACTTCAAGTCCGGTCTCCTCAAGGGCCTCCCTCCTTGCAGCTTCCTCCACAGTCTCCCCGTACTCAACGAACCCTCCAGGAATTGCCCACGCTCCCCTGTAGGGTGGGTTGGCCCTCCTTATAAGGACAACCCTGTCTTCAGGAAACCTTATGATTATGTCCACGGTCAGGAGTGGTGTCTTCAATCATGAACCTCCAGAAGGATTTTGAGGGGCACAGCTATGCACCGCCCCTTGACTCTCCAAAGACAACACCCGATGCAATCAGATGAGCAGCCCGGAGGGGTTCAGGTAATGAACTTCTGGTCGTGGATATCCTGACAATCTCTGCAGCATCCTCAAGGTCCACCCCTGCCGTCTGAATGTAAAGGGTGTCCCTCACCTCAACAGGGTGGATCCGGCCAGCCCTTTTAATCATCGCCCACCTCAACCTCCAGTCAGGGAACCTGTGCATAAGGGCCCTTTTTATCCTCTCAAGGTCAGGGTGTCTCCTCACAACCACTATTACAGGCAGACCCGTTTCCCTGAATATCTCAGTTATATCTGCAACGTTGAATCCCCCGAAGGTCAGACCGTCAAGCATTATGACCCTTAACTGGTCCATATGCCTTGAACGGTTAACCATTTCAATTATCTTCTCTGTTGCATCCAGTCCATCGACCTTAATCCTTGTTGTCAGGACCCCGTCGAGCCACTGCCCTCCTCGAAACACCGTTCCAACCAGAAGAACATCCTCGCTGCTTCGGGGGGTGAAAGGTGCGTCGTCTATACCTAAAATCCTTATTTCAGATTTTATCTGCCTGAAATTATTGTTCTCCATGATAAAAGAATTAAATTGACTCTGCCAGAGCCCTGAATTCATCACATCTTTCCCTTAGGGTCTCCGCTGCAGCCAGGAGTGACTTCTTAGGGCTTCTTGCCCTTATGTAGAGCTCGGGTTCGCCCACTATGGGGTGGTCGATTGAGTAGGCGGCTGCCCTCACGGTATCATCTTCCATCAATATGCTTCTCAGTAGATTGCAGAGGGTGTGTGTCTCACCCTCAAATACGATTTCCATTTCATATCTTTTGTTGAGGATAACTTCCATGATAATTACTCCTTAACCTTCATAGTTTATTGAAAGCTTTCTTTTCTCTCTATTTTCACAGTTGGGACACTTTACCTCGTCCCTGCTGTTTAACTCCATGAAGTGTCTGCACCTTGTGCACATGGCCTTTATAACACCCAATTCACGGCCAGATGTCTGGAGGTCTATGCCATCGAGGCCCATGACCCTTGTGACCTTCGCCTCCACAATGTCCCCTATGCGGAAGGCCTCTGTTAGCTTTGAAAGGTAGCCCTTCTTTGCCTGTGATACATGAACACCGCCCACAAAGTAGGTTGCAAGGGCCCTCCTGCTGCCCTTTATGCCATGTATCCTCACAAGGGCGCGCTGGCCCCTCACATCAATGACCTCCCCTACGACCCTTGTCCCTGTCTTGAGGACCGGGGGGGTGCTGAACCTGGATATCACCTTTATACTCTTGTTCTTATCGTCTCTTTCAACCTCTCCAACAACAAGGGATTTTATCTTCCCGTTATCATCATAGGTTCCCTCTGATGGTAGAAGTTCTTCACTTACAGCTAAAAAATCTCCGGGAAAAACCATGTCCCCAGATTTAACTTTCATCCATTCACCTCTTCAGGATAAAAACAATACCTGACTTATACTGAATAATGGTTATTTCTCATGGAGTATATAATGTTTTTTGTGGAGAGGTGTGTGGTTTCATATGCTGGCTTCTGATGATTCCAGTGTGCTGTGCCGTCCCGGCACTCAGGGTATCTGATGCTTATCAGACTATTGGTTTAAACAAGGAAAGAAAAACACCTGAATTCAGACACCCATCAGATTATGATCTCATCAAGGGTGTAGTCCTCCCAGTCCCTCTCACCAAGGACTATTTCAAGTTCAGATGGGTTGAGGAGTGGTCTATCATACATTGGGGAGTCATCTATGGCCACACGGGGGCATGCCGTTACCACGAAGGCTTCAAGTTCCCTGAAGGGGAGGAGGAGGTCAGGGGAGATATTGTCCATGATAATGAGGATGGCCCTCTTACCTGCCTCCTCCAGTTTCCCCTTGAGGTTCTCTGCAAGCTGGAACCTCCTCTGGCCCTCCTTTGATGACAGGATTATACCCCACCTTTCTGCATCCATGGCCCGTGTTATCCTTGCAAACCTCACCCTGAGAACCCTGTCTGCAAATTCATCGATGTTCCTTACCTCCCCATGGTAGGGGTCTGCCACTAGAACATCCCTTCCTGTGAAGAGTTTTATGCCCAGGGGGTGGAAGTCTCCGCTCCCAATGAAGAGGTATGCGTCGGCATCAAGGCCCCTGATACCTGAAAAATTGCATCCAAGCACCTGGCCCGGTTCCGTGTTCCTCCCTGGTTTCATGAGAACCTCGAAGCCCCTTTCCTCCAGGAACCTCCTGGCATCATCCAGGAGATGGAGGTGCTGTGTGGTGGTGGCGAGGCCTATCCTCCTGTAACCTGAGAGCATCTCAGCAGCCCTCCTGAGAACCCCTGAGACATCTGCGGCAGAGTAGGCCTCAACAAAGATAACAGGAACCTCATAGTCCAGGGGGAAGGGTGTGTGTCCATAGTGTACTATGACATCGACAAGGCCCCTCATCTTTCTGTCTGAAACATCACAGGCCCCGAAGCATGGATCCCCAGATACAAGAACCAGTGCCCCTGTCTCCTTCTCTATCCTCTCTGCAACTTCAGTTGCCCTGCTCCTGAGTCCATCCGGAAACTGGAGGCCCACAACCTCTGCCCCCAGCTTCTTTATCTCCTGGATGACCCTTTCTGTTTCCAAACTGTAAAGCGACATTCCTTCAGATACCCCAATTCATATTTTATGGAGGGATTTCCTCCACGATTACCCTGCCGTCCACCACATCTACCCTTACAAAGCTTCTGACACTGAATCCTGTCCTTTCCCTCACGACTTCAGATCCGCGGCCCTTGTCTATGACGGTTATAACATCCACTATTTCAACCTTCATCCCCTTCAGTGCCTCCAGGACCGCCAGGAGCGTGCCCCCTGTACTTACAACGTCATCGATTACAAGTATCCTGTCGCCCTCCCTGATACCGTTGATGTAGAGTTCACCTTCACTGTAGCCGGTCATCTGATGGACCGCCGCCTCACCGGGGAGTCCGTACCTTCTTTTCCTGACAACCACGAAGGGTATCCCTGTTTTAAGTGAAAGGGCCGTTGCATGGTGTATCCCCATGGCCTCTATGCAGAGGATCTTATCTGCATCAGGCCTGAACCTTCTTATGATCTCCTCAGCTACCTCTTCAAGTAGCTCAGGCTCTGTAAGTGGTATTCCATCGGTTACTGGATTTACAAAGTAATCGTAATCGCCCTTTTTAATTACAGGTGAATTTCTGAGGCTCTCCTTAAGTCTATCAAGCATTTCAATCACACAGCACCCTGTTTTATCCTTCACTAGGGAATCTTTCAATTCCTTAATATATAAGTTGACTCCAACAATAGTTAATGATTGTTGAAGAGCCGTTTATGGGTAAGGACGTGGCCGTCTCCAGATGGTTAATGACTGTTGAAGAATGAGGGTGAAATCATGCTTGGCAATCTGGGCAGAAGCCTCAGTAAAACAATGAAAAAACTGGCAGGGATGACCATAGTTGACGAGGAAGTGGTCCGGGAAGTTATAAAGGACATCCAGAGAGCCCTGATCCAGTCCGATGTTAACGTTAAACTTGTATTCAAATTATCAAAGTCGATAGAGAACAGGGCCCTTAATGAGGAGCCACCCAGGGGAATAACACCAAAGGAACATATCATAAGAATAGTGTACGAGGAAATGGTGAAGCTGGTTGGTGAGAAGGCCCAGGAACTCAGCATAGATGAGAAACCCTACAGGATACTGTTCCTTGGACTTCAGGGGAGCGGTAAAACAACCACCATCGGTAAGCTTGCAAGGCACCTGCGCAGGAGGGGCTTCACGGTGGGTGTTGTCTGTACCGACACATGGAGGCCCGCCGCCTTCGAGCAGCTCAAGCAGTACACCGAGGGCCAGGATATCGACGTCTACGGTGACCCCCAGAACAGGGACGCCGTGGACCTTGCAAGGAAGGGGCTTGAAGAATTCCAGAAAAAGGATGTTATCATATTCGACACTGCAGGGAGGCATAAGGAGGAGAAGGACCTTCTCAATGAGATGGAGGAACTCTCAGACGTTGTCAAGCCCCATGAGGCCATCCTTGTAATTGACGGTACCATAGGCCAGCAGGCCCGTGAACAGGCCCTTGCATTCAGGGAGGCCACCGACATCGGTTCAATAATAGTGACAAAGCTTGATGGTTCCGCCAAGGGTGGTGGTGCGCTCTCAGCTGTTGCAGAGATCGGGGCCCCCATTAAATTCATAGGTACCGGTGAAAGGATAGAGGACCTTGAAGTCTTTGACCCTGAAAGGTTCATATCAAGGCTGCTGGGTATGGGTGACCTCAGGAGCCTCCTTGAAAAGGTGGAGGAGGTCTCAGAGGAGGACATCTCCGAGGAGTCCCTTGACGCCATACTCTCAGGCAGGTTCACCCTCAAGGACATGAGGGTGCAGTTTGAGATGATGGGGAAGATGGGCCCCCTTCAGCAGATCATGAAGATGCTCCCGGGGATGGGTAAGCTCCCCAAGGACGCCAGTAAGATGACCGAGGAGACCATCAAAAGGTACCTTATAATCATGGACTCCATGACAGATGAGGAACTGGAAAAACCAGATATCATCAAACATTCAAGGATACGCAGAATAGCCAGGGGTTCAGGTACCCGTAACGAGGACGTTAAAGACCTCCTAAAGTACTACAAGGTTACAAAGAAGGCCATGAAGGGCCTTGGAAGAAGAAAGCTGGGCGGACCGATGGGTCAGCTCATGAGACAGTTCATGAGATAAAACACCCGGAGAAGAAGTCCATGGACACCGTTAACAGTACAGAGACTGAGAAAAAGATGATGGAACGTTTGCAGAAGCTCATGGAGATCACAGAATCCCATATATGCCTTCACTGCCTTGGCAGGCGGTTCGCAGATTCCATGGAAGGCCCTGGAAACCTCCTGAGGGGCATGAAGCTTAAGGAGGAATTCTCACTATCCCCTGAAAGTCCATGTGCAGTCTGCGGGGACATATTTGAAAGGATTGATGATGCTGTTGAAGCCGCAAGATCAAGGATCGGTGCCCTGGACCTTGAGTACTCATCGATACTCGTGGGCACAAGGCTACCTGATGACTTGGTCGAAGGGGACGAGCAGATTAACAGGAAACTGGGGATCCAGGCCGAGTGCATAAAGAAGGAGCTCAACCGGGAGATAGGTAAGAGGCTTGCAGGTGAACTTGGATGCCGCGCTGATTTCCAAAACCCTGACCTTGTAGTAATGGTTGACTTCCGGACAGGGCTTAAGGTCTGGATTCAGATCAACCCCATCTTTATTGAGGGCCGCTACCGTAAACTGGTTCGCGGGATACCCCAGACTAAATGGCCGTGCAGGAGGTGCCGTGGAAGGGGATGTGAAGCATGCAACCACACAGGAAAGATGTACAGCACATCAGTAGAGGAACTTGTATCCGAACCCGTGCTTGAGGCAAGCAGGGGTAGGGATACCAGATTCCATGGTTCAGGAAGGGAGGATGTTGATGTGAGGATGCTTGGAAGGGGAAGACCCTTCGTCCTTGAAATACTGGAGCCCAGAACCAGAAATCTGGACCTTGAAGCCCTGGAGGATGAGATAAACAGGAGGGCCGCCGGGATGGTTGAGGTGAGCGGCCTTAAATTCTCTTCAAGGAACAGGAAGGTTGAGATCAAGAACACTTCAAGGGAGAGGTACAAGGTCTACAGGGCCCTTGTTGAACTTGAAGGCCCGGTTGGGGAGGATGACCTCATGAAGCTTGAAACCCTCAAGGTTATAAACCAGAGGACCCCCCTCAGGGTTTCCCATCGAAGGGCCGATAAGGTCCGGAAGAGAAGGGTCCTTGATATAAAGTGGAATCTGAAGGGTGAAGGGTGCCTTGAACTCATAATAAAGGGTGAAGGCGGGCTTTATATAAAGGAACTCATCTCAGGAGACCATGGACGCACCAGTCCCAGCGTGAGCAGCGTCCTCGGGGTGGCTGCAAGGTGCACTGCCCTTGATGTCCTGGAGGTAGGGGACCCCCCATGAGGAAAAATTATATATTGATGTAGGCATTAAATAGAGAACTTATAAGTCTAGATATCTGATTCTTGTAAAGTTTTAATGACTGTTACGCCATCAAAGGCTATTTATGGAGGTTAAAAAAATGAGAAGATCAAGAGGTTTCAGGAGTAAAACAAGGCACAAGCTTCAGAAGGTCAAAAGACCCGGGAGATCCAATCCCATCACAAGGAAAATCCAGAACTTTGAACAGGATGACCTTGTCCACATAATCATCGATCCAAGCATTCATCGTGGACAGCCCCACCCACGATTCCATGGTAAAACAGGGCGAGTTATCGGTAAAATGGGTAAGGCATTCGTTGTGGCCATAAAGGATGGTAAAAAGGACAAGCAGCTTGTTGTAAGGCCGGAGCACCTTCAGATGCAGAAGTGATTCCCATGATAGGGAAAAAGGTTCTTGAAAGTGAACCTGTTTCTATGGCAGAGGTTAAGGAGATCCTTGAAAAATTCGGTGAGGACCATGAGCTGAACTATGAACAGAACCTGGTCCTCGACCATGTGACCCGCTTCTCAAGGCTGGACCCTGAAACCAGCCGCGAACTCGTTGAGGAACTCATGGAGGTTCCCAACATAAAGAAGAGACACGCGGTTCGGATTGCCGATCTCATGCCCGTTGACCTCTCTGACCTCCGCCTGATCTTTGCCAAGGAAAGGGTTCCCATTAAGGCTGAAGACCTTCCAGGCATACTCGAGATAATAGATAAATACAGGGTTGAATAAAAATAATATTCAATCCCATAAACCATTAGAGTATGTGATTTCATGGAAGAATATGCTATCATACTGGACTACCTTCCTCTGGGTTACATGAGCGAAGGCTTCGGCACATTCAAGAAGAGACCTGTTGCCCAGGCAGTGGGCAGGGACGAGTTCACCCTCCTGGAGCTGACACCAAAACCGGACGTGGATCTGGACATCCATGAGGAGGTCTACATAGGGAAGGGCAAAAGGGATAAGATAGCCCGTATCAACAGGAGGCTGAGGCATAATGATCTGACAGCCACAGCAAGGGTTGAGCTCCCCTATGTCATTGAGGAGATAGTGAAGTCCAATGAGGAAAGGTTTGTAAGGTTCTTTAACGAGGCAGGTCCTATAAGTACAAGGCTTCATCAGCTTGAACTTCTTCCAGGAATCGGTAAAAAGCATATGTGGGATATCCTTAAGGCCAGGGAGGAGAAACCCTTTGAGAGTTTTGAGGACATAAAGAACAGGGTCCCCATGCTATCTGACCCTGTTAAGCTCATAGTTAAAAGGGTCCTCATGGAACTGGATGTTGAGGGTGCCAGAAGGGGTAAACGGAAGTACATGATATTCACAAGACCCCCAAAGAGAAGTGACTGATTTCTTTATGCCAGGGCTCTACACTGAGACAAGGAAGGTTCTTTCAAGGTATGGTGTGAGGCTTCAGAGGAGCCTCGGCCAGAATTACCTCATTGATGATAATAAGAGAAGGTTCATTATTGATTCTGCGGATCTCTGTAAGGATGATCATGTTCTTGAGATAGGGGCGGGTATAGGGACCCTTACACTTCCAATGGCGGAACTTGCAGGTGAGGTGACCGCCATTGAAAGGGACCCCTTCATCGCCGGGATACTCAGGGACCGTATCAGAACAGATAATGTTAACATAATCGTCGGTGACGCCCTTAAGGTTGATTTTCCAGACTTCAACAAGGTTGTGTCCAATCTTCCCTATCAGATATCATCCCCTGTAACCTTCAGGCTGCTTGAGCATGACTTCGAACTTGGGGTGCTGATGTATCAGAAGGAATTCGCCCTTAGAATGACCGCCAGGCCTGGTACCCGGGATTACTCCCGCCTTTCTGTCATGCTGCATTTTCTTGCAGAGGTTGAGATTATTGATTACCTCAGTCCAGGGTGCTTCTTTCCACGTCCCAGGGTTGAATCCGCCGTCGTGAAGATCAGGCCCACAGGATTCAGGCTTCCGGAACTCTTCGGGGATGTTTGCCGTGCCCTCTTCCAGCACAGGAAGAAAAAGACTTCAAAGTCACTCAAGGAATCCTTCCATGAAATAAGGGTTGATCTGAGCATCTCAGAGGTCCTGGATTCCCTACCCCCAGGGATACTTGAGAAACGGGTTTTCCAGCTGAGACCCGAGGATGTGCTTGAGATAACAGAACATATAAGCCGGCTTGAAGAGAAGAAGAAGGTATAGCCTCTGAAACTTCAATGAATACGCGCCAGGACCCTGAAAAATACTGACCATATGAGGGTACGAAAATTTTAAATAACATGTAAACTATTTTTTACATGATGATTCTATGATAATTGCAAGACCTGAATGGTTCGGAAGAAGAAAGTATGGTGGATGGGGTGTCAGCATCAAAACATGGCAGGGAGCCCTTTACCTTGCCTCAATAATCATGCTAATACTCCTGATTCAGCTCCTACCCCTTGAAGCCATTGCAAGACTCTATGTCACAGGGGCCTGGCTGTTATTCGTCTTCATTGACATGTTTGATGTTATGTGGAAGGTTCAGAGGGATGAAAGGGAGTACATCCACGAGGCAATAGCAGAGAGGAACGCTGCATGGGCCATGATACCCATACTGGTAGTTGGAATGTTCATTGAACTCATTCTAAGCTCCCTTAGAGGAGAACCCAGGGTTAACCCCTTCATTGCCCTACACTAATTGCAGGTGTGGTGGCAAAGTCCGTGACAAACTACCGTCTGGAGAAGGAAAATTGAAGAACAGGATAAGAGAACTGAGAAAAAACCTTGGAATGACCCAGGAAGAACTTGCAGGGGCCGTAGGGGTCACAAGGCAGACCATAATAGCCCTTGAGAAGGGACGCTACAATCCATCACTTCTACTTGCACACAGAATCAAACTGGCACTTAAAGAGAGACATATCGAGGATGTTTTCATCCTGGAGGACCATGAATGATCAGATACTCCGGCATCAAGATAGAAACATGTGAAAACGTCTATGAACCTGCAGAGGACACTTTTCTACTGGCAGATAACCTTGAAATCAGGGAGGGTGACCGTGTGCTTGAGATCGGCGCCGGCACAGGCCTTGTTGCCATCAAGGCCTCCCTCTCCTCCCAAGTGACAGCAACGGATATAAACCCCCATGCCATTGAATGCGCTCGAAGGAATGCTGAGCTCAACGGTGCAGAAATAAGGTTTCTGGAGGGTGATCTCTTTGAACCCGTTGAGGGTGAAAAATTTGACCTTATACTCTTCAACACCCCCTACCTCCCTGTATCCGAAGAGGATGCTGGAGGGGAGATCATTGATGCTGCATGGGATGGTGGTCCCGACGGGAGGAGGGTCATTGACAGGTTCCTCAACGGCCTTAAGGAACATTTAAACCCTGGAGGAAGGGTTCAGATGGTGCAGTCATCCCTCTCAGACACCGAAAAGACCCTTAAAAGACTGGAGGGCCTTGGATTTGATGCCAGGGTCGCCGCCTCTGAAAGGTACTTCTTTGAGGAGATAGTCCTCATAACCGCCAGGGATAAAATCTGAAATGATGGCGCCCCCTGGAACTCCCTTGAGTAGATGGTCCCCATAACCGTCTGCAGAACATTGATCCTTAGGGGTCCCTTATGAGTATCCCGTCAAAGACCATGACGGCATCCCCCTCCATGTATGCGCCGAGGTCAGGGCCCTCCTGGTAGACATCAATCTTCAGTTCACCTCCTGGGAGGTGTACAAGGACGCTGTCATCGAGTTTTTCAAGTTTAACCCCTGCAATTACAGAGGCCGTTGCACCTGTACCGCATGCCATGGTAGGACCAGCACCCCTCTCCCAGGTTACCATGACGATTTCAGAGGGACTTACGATCTCCACGAAGTGCACGTTTATCCTTTCAGGGAACAGGGGATGGTTCTCTATGGCGGGTCCCAGCCTCTGGAGGTCCACGGCGCTGGCATCATCAACAAATATGACGGCGTGGGGGTTCCCCACACTCAATGCAGTCAGCTTTATATCCTCGCCCTCAACAGGCAGGAACCTGTCTATGAACTCGCACTCACCCACGTCCATGGGTATCTCATCGGTCTTGAAGGTTGCTTTCCCCATGTCAACCCTTGCAGAGACCACCCTTTCATCTTCAACTTCAAGTTCAACCGTTTTCATCCCTGCAAGTGTCTCAACGTTGAGCCGGTCCTTGCGGACCACCGCATTTTCATATACGAACTTTGAGAAGCACCTTATACCGTTACCGCACATCTCTGCCTCGCTTCCATCGGAGTTGAATATCCTGAACCTTATATCCCCATCATGGATGGGTGGCTGGACAAAGATAACCCCATCGGCACCAACAGAGAATCCCCTCCTGCATACCTCTGCAACGAATTCTGGTTTCTTATCTTCAGGTATGCATTCCTGGGTGCTCTCATCTATAACCACGTAGTCGTTCCCGAGGCCGTGCATCTTTGAGAAGAGTATCATCCTTGACAAGCCAATCACCTCTTAAGGAGCCTTGGAGGAACAGTCTGCTTTGAAAGCAGGTCCGCGAAGGTCTCCCTCTCCCTTACAACCTCTGACTCACCGTCCCTCACAAGGACCTCTGCTGGTCTTGGACGGGAATTGTACTGGGATGCCATTGAGAATGCATATGCACCCGCGTTCATAACGACAAGCACATCACCCTCATGGATTTCAGGGAGCTTCCTGTCCCTTACAAAGAGGTCGCCTGACTCGCATACATTTCCTGCTATGTCAATCTCCTCCACTGCTTCATCGAGGGGTCTGTCAGCCACGAGTATGTGGTGGTAGGAGCCATACATGGCTGGCCTCAGGAGCGTGTTGAACCCTGCATCAACACCCGCGAATCTCCTGTAGCTCTCCTTCACGGTGTTCACCCTTGTAAGGAGGTATGATGCGTCACCAACAATGTATCTTCCAGGCTCCAGGCACATAACAGGCTTTCCAAGGCCGTACTCAGAGAGTTTCTTCCTGAAGAGGCCTGTTATCCTTGAGGCGAATTCCTCAATATCAAGGGGTTCTTCTTCAGGCCTGTAGGGTATTCCCAGGCCTCCTCCAAAGTCTATGAAATCAAATTCAACCCCTGACTCCTCGGAAACCCTGCCGGCTATGTCCATGAGGGATTCGACCGCCAGCATGAAGGGTTCGGGGTCAAGGATACCCGAACCTATATGGGCGTGTATACCCACAGGTTCAAAGCCCATGTCCACTGCAAGGCTGTAGACCTCAGCCGCTTCACTCTCCATGATACCGAACTTGCTCATCTCTCCCCCTGTGATGCAGTGCTCATGGTGACCTGCCCCAACAAGGGGGTTGACCCTGAAGGATATCCTGAGGCCCTCAGGTGCTATCTCTGCCAGCCTCCTGAGCTGTGACCTTGAATCAACGTTGATCATCACACCAGCATCAACTGCAAACCTTAGTTCGCTGTCAGTTACATTGTTACCTGTGTAGAGGATTCTTTCAGGTTCAAAGCCTGCCATCAGTGATGTGTAGATCTCACCGGGAGATACGGCGTCAATTCCGCTTCCCTCCTCCTCAAGTATCCTCATGACGGCCAGGCCTGTGTTGGCCTTGCATGCATAGAATATCTGGAACCTTGAATATCTCTCTGAGAAGGCCCTGTAGAGTCTCCTGTAGTTATCCCTTATCCTCATCTCATCAATCACATAGAGGGGTGTGCCATACCTATCCGCAAGGTCGACGGCGTCCGCACCGCCAATTGTAAGATGTCCCTTATCATTAACATCAATATCAGGAAACATTATAATGATCCTCCAAGAAGTTTACACTAAATCTTTTATCGACATGATAATATAAGTTGTTGGGGTGCTGGAATATGAAGCCATTCATTGCAGTTACAAGGGCCCTCATAGTAGGGGAAGATGGTGTTCTGGTGGTTAAAAGGTCAGATGATTCGCACACAAACCCTTCCCTCTGGGAACTCCCGGGTGGTAAGGTGAGGGCAAATGAGACCCTTGATGAAGCCCTTGTAAGGGAGGTCCATGAGGAGACGGGCCTCAGGATCAGGCCCGGGCATGTGGTGGGTGCTGTTGAACAGGTCTTCCCCCATAAGGTATCTGTGAACATCATATTCACCGTTGATGTCCTTGGGGGTGGGGTTAGAATAAGCAGTGAACACGAGGACTGGTGCTGGTACACCTCGGGTCCCCTCAGGTTTTCACCCTGGCTTGAGGAATTCAAAAAAATGAGGCCGGAGCTCTTCAAGCCCTAGAGCCCGGATATAACGTTTGCAAGTATGTCAACTGCGGCGTCTATCTCTTCCTTCTTTATGACCAGTGGCGGTACAAGGCGTACGACCCTCTCTGCTGTGCAGTTAACCAGGAGCCCCATCTCCCTTGCCCCATCTACAACCCCTGCGCAGCCGGTGTTGAGTTCAATTCCTATCATGAGGCCGAGGCCCCGGATCTCCCTGACAGCATCATGCCCCCCGAGGGTCTGTCTGAGTTTCTCCATGAAGTACGCTCCCAGTTCAGCAGCCCTTTCAGGGAGTTTCTCATCCATCAGGACCTCTATGGTGGCGGTTGCGGCTGCGCAGCCGAGTGGGTTTCCTCCGAAGGTTGAACCATGGTCCCCTGGTTTGAAGGCTGATGCCACATCCTCATTTGCAAGTACCGCGCCTATAGGGTAACCTCCACCCATCCCCTTGGCCACGGTTGTGATGTCAGGCTGCAGGTTGAAGAGTTCTGAGGCGAACATTGCCCCGGTCCTTCCAAAGCCTGTCTGAACCTCATCAAGGATGAACAGCACATCATTCTGCCTTGCAAGTTCCTGGACGTCCCTCAGGTAGCCTGGGGGTGGTACTATGACCCCTCCTTCACCCTGTACCGGTTCAAGCATTATGGCTGCTGTGTCATCTCCTATGGCATCTGCCATTGCGGCTATGTCCCCGTAGGGGACATGCTTGAAGCCTTCAGGGAGTGGTTTGAATGGTTCACTGTATTTTTTCTGTCCTGTTGCTGTTACAGTGGCAAGTGTCCTTCCATGGAATGAATTCTCTGCTGTTATGATCTCAGATTTTCCTGTGAACTTCCTTGCAAGTTTTATGGCTCCCTCATTTGCCTCGGCCCCGCTGTTTGCAAAGAAAACCCTGTCGTGTGGTGAAATTGCTGTGAGGAGCCTTGCAAGTTCAACCTGCTCCCCTGTGTAGTAGATGTTGGATGAGTGGATGAGCCTCTGTGCCTGGTGGCAGATTGCAAGGGCCACCTTGGGGTGCGCATGTCCCACATTGTTGACCGCAACACCGGCGAAGCAGTCAATGTATGATTTACCCTCAACGTCCCATACGGTTGCCCCCTTGCCATGGGAAAGGACCAGTGGCTGCCTTGTGTATGTCTGCATGATAAATTTCTTTTCAAGTTCAATTATTTCATTGGGATCCATGATATCACCAAATTTATAAATAATACTCCCCTATTAATGTTGAGCCTAAATAGATAATAAAGATTTTTCTGGTGAAAGCATGAAAAGGGCAGTTATAGAAACTGTGAAGGGTGAAATTGAACTGGTACTCTTTGATGAGGACGCCCCAAATACCGTCAGTAACTTTGAGAAACTGGCCAACACGGGATTCTATGATGGTCTGACCTTCCACAGGGTCATACCTGACTTTGTGATCCAGGGGGGATGCCCCTTCGGAGATGGGACCGGCGGCCCCGGTTATACGATAAAGTGCGAGATAAACCCCAACAGGCATGTTAAGGGTGCCCTCTCAATGGCCCATGCAGGGAGGGATACCGGGGGCAGCCAGTTCTTCATAACACTATCACCCCAGCCACACCTCGACGGGGTCCACACGGTCTTCGGTAAGGTTGTTGAGGGTATGGATGTTGTTGAATCAATAGAAGTGGGGGACAGGATGCTGAGGGTCAGGGTTTATGATGAATAGGTCCTGCAGGGGCTCCGCCCCCCTCTGGATGCCATCATGATGGATAAGCCCCGTATCCCTGAATCAGAGTCCGGATAGGAAATGGCCACATGGATCCTACCTTAGGGGTATCTCACCCCCATAGAATCTTCTTAAAACGGTGGCATAGGCCTTGCCGATTTCCTCTGCAAGTCTGAGGTGCTTCTCGGTATAGTTCTCCTCAGGGTTTCCAAGGACTATCTGGCCAAGTATCCCATCAGAGTCCTTAACAGCCACAGATAGGAACTGGGATACCATTTCATGCCCCTCTGGTATGCCGTGGGCTGCCGGGTGACCTGCAGGGTTGTTTGTGAAGAAGGATTCCCCGGTATCAAGGGAGTATCCCAGGAGGCCCCCGTAGATTCCGCTTTTAGGGAGCTTAAACCTTGCCTCGCCGATACTCTCATAGTGGTCGCAGTAGGGTGTGAGGTGGGAGAACTTTATCCCTACACTGTCCCCGTTTTCAGGATCCACGTAGGCCACGTAGCAGTATTCACTCCCGGTTATCCTCCTTATTTCATCAAAAACAATCTCGGCAGCCTCATAGACAGATGAAGCAGATTCTATTTTCCTTTTAACATCCTCCATCTAATTCCTCCTGTTCAATAACCCCATATCGCTCCAGCCCATTGGATGGTGTGGATAAATATGCTGAACCGTTCGTTGGGTTCAATAACCCACATATCCCTCCAGCCCATTTCCAGTGATTAAGGTCTTATATTCCTTCAATAACTCTAGATCCTTCCAATGCCCCTGATGTAATCATGGAGGGGGTGGTTGCTTCCAATCCTGTCAAGTACCTTCCCCTCAACAGCATGGAGGGGGTGTCTTCCATCATCGGTGATGGCATAGACGCCATCAAGCCCCCTCAGGATATGTATATCCGATCCAATAATAATAAGGTCGCCTGAAACAAGTCCGACCGGTCTCCCTACAATGAGATACTCATCATTGATCTTAAGTATGCGGAGCTCCCTCCTTAATTTCCTCTCCCTCATCCTTGTCTTCACCCTGTCAAGGGCCTCCTCTCCAAGACTTTCACTGATGAATGATGAAACCTCATCCTCAAGGGCATCCCTGAGCCGGACCCATGCATCCAGTTCCCTGCACCCTGTAATGGACCTTACAGTCCTTTGGGGACACTTCCAGCAGTATCTATCATTCAATGCCCTCTGAAGGTCCCTGAATGATTTCCTTGCGCTTCTTCTGAATTCATCGGTTATATCCCTGACCCCCATAATACACCCCTCGCATCATCAAAGAAGAGGAGATTAACCCTCAGCCCCCCTTAAGCTTTTCAAGTAGGCCTGATCTTCTGGCATGGTTGAAGAGGTAAAGCTGCACGTACCCTGCCATTTCACCGAACCTGCTCCATGCGAATTCCCTCAGTTCACCATCCCTGAAGTTCCTCTCAGGGTAGATGTAATTCATTATCCTCCTCACCCATACATCAACAGGGAAGGCCTCTGTCTTCCTGAATCCATAGAGCAGTATGCAGTCAGCGACCTTGGGGCCGACTCCTGGCAGCTCCAGGAGGAGTTCAAGGGCCTCATGGTAATCCATACCCCACACCTCATTCACATCAATCTCCTCGGCAAGGATCCTTGATGTTTCCCTGATGTAGGGTGCCCGGTAGCCAACGCCACAGGCCCTGAGGTTGTTGAAGGCGAAGTCCTCTGGGAGATCATCCTCGGCCCTCTGAAGTTCCTCAAGGGAGTCCTCCTCAACGGCTGCAAGGACTTCTGGGGATGGGAAACCATGGAAGGTCTCTGATGATACCCTGAAAGCAGGGCCCCACATCCGCCTTATGTCCATTATGGATCGTGTCCACCGGAGCACTGAGCAGTTCTGGGATGCTATGGATGATATGATGCACTCAAAGGGGTCCTTTGCAAGGAAGAGCCTCAGACCCCTTGAAGATTCTATGGATTCTGAGAGACCCATATCATCCAAAAAACTGTAAAAGTCTTCAAGGTCAAATTTAAGGTCGAATATGTACTCTATCCTCTTTTTAAGGTCATTCCTGTTGACCCTGAGGTACGGTCTTACCTCCAGGACACGCCCCCTCTGTCTAACCGCAACCGGGCATGGCCTTCCCCTGACCATTAACAGCTCCCTGAACTCCCCTCCCACCTCATGCCATGGCGGCTGTGAGGTCTGACCGCTCTTCTGGGTCATTTCAAGGTCAAATTCCCCTGCAGGGAGTTCTATGACGTTTTCAATATTCATATGCGAACTGGAACCCCCATTGACCTGAGGTACTCCTTCACGACCGGCACAGGGTACTCGTTGAAGTGGAATATGCTGGCTGCAAGGGCGGCGTCTGCCATTCCATCCGTGAATGCCTCATAGATGTGTTCGGGTCTTCCAACTCCACCAGATGCGATTACAGGTATGTCAAGGTTCTGGCTCATGGTCCTTGTGAGGGGAATATCGTATCCCTCCTTTGTACCGTCACGGTCCATGGATGTGAGGAGGATCTCACCGGCACCCCTCTCCTGGCACTCCATGGCCCAGTTTATGGCGTCTATCCCTGTGAATTCCCTGCCCCCGTATATGCTGCACTCATACCAGCAGTATCCATCATCAACCTCGATGATGAATCTTTCATCCGATTCCCGTGGACTGTCAATGTACCTCCTCTTGGCGTCTATTGCAACCACGCATGCCTGTGATCCCACGAGTTCTGATGCCTCGTTTATGAGGTCCGGGTTTTTGATGGCTGCTGTGTTGGTTGAACACTTATCCGCGCCTGCCTTCAGCATCTTCACATAGTCCTCGGGTTTCCTTATACCTCCACCGACACATATGGGTACGAAGACGTTCTCTGTTGTGGCCTCTATCACATGGGTCATGGTCTCCCTCCTCTCATGGGAGGCTGTTATGTCAAGGAAGACTATCTCATCGGCGCCATCCTCATAGTAGCGGGTTGCAAGTTCAACAGGGTCCCCGGCGTACCTTATCTGTTTGAACTCAACACCCTTGACCACCCTCCCATTGGGCACCTGGAGGTCACAGTCAAGGCATGGTATTATTCTCTTTGCAAGCATTTCAATCATTTCCTCCTTATATTCAGTTATAGCCTGTCATCTAAAGTAAGTTGTGCCTGGAGTTGGACCAATGAATACGGACCTGAGGGTGCTTCCTCCATGGGGAGCCACCATCGGTAACTGCAGAAGATCTTCTCAAAAATTACCTCAAAGCACTCCTACTGCCCTTTATAATCAAAGATACCCCAAGAAGCCACCGTTCATACTATACTGAGCTGAGGTGTGGGGATGGTGAAGGTATATAAATGATTAGTTCAAATATAGAAACCGTTACCCATTTTTTAGGGGCCCGTAGTCTAGCCTGGAATATGACGTGGGACTTCGGATCCCAAGGTCGGGGGTTCAAATCCCCCCGGGTCCGTTATCGTTATGAATCACCATACTATTTTTAAAAGCTAATTCCACAGATCTGAAATGAAAATTTACAGTCCTGTGGCGTGAGAAGCACTGTATGCTCACTTAAGGCTGTAAAATATTCCCTGAAGATCCGTAGGACTTATACTGAGTTACCGGGACTGTTTCATTGATCCTGGACCTGGAGTTCCTCATCTTCCTGGCGCCATGGTGGAGAGACCATGCAGAGGAAGCTCAGATCGGATTCCCCGGTGTTCCTTATATACTGGGTGGAGGATGCCGGTATGTATATGATGTCCCCGGGCTTAACCTTCCTGGACTCATCCCCGATATGCATTTCACCCCCACCCTCGAGGATGTAGTAGACCTCAACGGATTTCCTTAACCTGTGGGGTAGTGAGGACTCCCCTGGTTTGAGTGCCGCATGGGCCACGCTGAAACCCATTTCAAGGTCCTCCCTGTGGGGATGTAAGAATTCACAGATTAAGGTGCCATCCATGGCCCTGGAATACTGCAGTCATCAAGATTTCTGATAAACAGGACCCTTCCCCCCGATTTTTTTGACCGGATGAATGCCGCTCCCTGCGGTGACGGTAAATCTGTTCTCTCCTGTATTATCTGTTGAAGCATGGTATGCAGACTATCCTGCCGTTCCTGACCCTTGCACGGTGCTCTGAAACCGGTTCACCGCACTCGGCGCATATGACCGATCCATAGATCCTTGCCTCATCAGGCAGCTTCTCTGAAACATCCCTGACATCAAAGAGTTCATAGGGGTCCATCTCAAGTATCCTTTCTGTCATCTCGGATCTCTCAGTAACCCCGGATTCCTTCATGAGCTGATCAAGGGGTTTTTTAAGTGCTATCCGTATCCCATCACCACTTTTTCTGTTGAAGAATGTGTAAACGTGTTTGCCATGGTCCCTGAATATGAGGTTACCCTTACCAAAGGTGCACCCTGTCATGCACTGGACAGCGTCCACGCTGCAGCTGTCATTCTCGACTATGGCAACTATCTCCTCATCCTCTGACCTTCCGAACCTTTCAGCCACGATCTTGCCCACCATGTATCCGAGGGCCGTCCCGGGACATGAATGGCCATGGAATGCGATGATTTCATCATAATCCATACTATCACCTTCAGAACACTGAATCATTATAATTATTGGGAGTTCCTACTCATTAACTATTGCTTCCTTGAAGAACTCGGGTAAAAGAGACCTGTAGAGGGGGCTTCTGAATATCATCTCAATATTGCCATCAAGGATGTAGGTGTAGCATGAGTCGTCATGGGCCCTCATTCCACGCCCGTATGCCTGCATGAGGGTCATGATGGTCTTGTAGGCGTACCACCTCTGATCCGTCCTCTGCCTCAGGTTAACCTGCCTATCCCCAAGGTAGGGGAATGGGATCTTGTAGATTACCTGGAAGCGGCACTTGTCATAGGGGAGGTCAACACCCTCACTCATGGATGGGCTCACAAGTACCAGGGGCTCGGGGGTCTCCTCAAAGTACCTGAGGACCGCCTCCCTGTTGGATGCCCTGTGGTCAATCAGCCTCCTGTTATGGATGTTCTCCATTATGAACCTCTGGCAGCGGTAGTTGTGTGTATGTATGAGGCCCTTATCATTCCTGTGCCTTTCAAGGATCCTGTTCAGTATGGGTATGGTCTCCGGTGCAGTCTGTTTTATCCTGTTACGGGACATCTTCCCGGCGATCTTGAGCTCTATGGGCCTCCTTGAGGCGGGGAATGGGCTGTCAACCTTCACAAAGTATGCTTCCCTTGGGTCTATCCCGAGCCACTGGCAGAAGAGCCTCTCGTTGAGTATTGTGGCGCTCATGAAGAGGCATGATTCAGAGTAGGAGAAGAGCCTTTCAGGGGCGTACTTGTGGACCCTCAGGGGTTTGAATGAAACTGAATCATCATCTGAATCAACAACCCAGTTTTTAGGTTCATCTTCAAGGCTCATCTTGAGTTCTGAGAGCCTCTTTATGGTCCTCTTTATCCTGTCCCTCTTCCTCCTTGGCATGGAGTCCAGTTCAAGGTCGCTGTAGTGGTCCATTATGGCTTCAACCTGGAGCACCCACTCTGAAGGGTCATCCTCCTTCAGCATTGATGGGGGGATCTTCTTTTTGATGTCCTTGCTGAGCCTCCTGTTTGACAGTGTTACCTCCAGCCTCTTCATGAGTTTGTCCTCAATGTTATGGGCCTCGTCCAGTATCATGAGGTTTCTCCTGTCAAAGTGGCCTACGTAGTTGAGCTCAAGGAAGGCGTAGTCATAGTTCATCAGTGTTATGGGGCTGTTTATGGCTTCAGCCTTCTGTTCCCAGTAGTTGCAGTGTTCCGGTCCCTTGAAGTAGACCCTGTTCCCATAGGAATCCTGGAATGCCTCCTCACCAAGGAGTGTTTCTCCCCTCACAACACCGTAGGGACAGTGGAAGCTGTCTGATGAGCTTACAGTCTGGCATGTCCCCATATCACAGGATGATTCAAGGTCCTCGTTCTTGCAGAGGAAGTTTCCGCGGCCCTTAACAACAGGGAAGCCGAACTCCCTTGCGTACTGGTCCTGGAGCTGTTTCGTCATTGTCAGGATGTAGGCTGGCTGGTATATCCCTGCAAGGGTGCATGCTATGGCTGATTTCCCTGTCCCTGTCCCGGCCTCAAGGACCACGTATCTGTAGCCGTCCTCAAGGGCCTGGTAGATGTCATTTATGATATCAAGCTGCCCTGGCCTTGGCTGTGGGAATGGAAAGTTCTCAATGATCTCTGAGGGTATGTGGGGGTGTCTCTTCCTGATGTCATCCCTGAGGGTCTCCCCGATTCCCTTCCGGGTTTCCATTTCTTCTTCACTGCCTCCCATTAATTTCCTGAATATTGAGAGGCGTCCCCTGCCCCTGCATGTGCAGCTGTCCCTCATCATCCCGCAGTCCGGGCAGAAAAGTGGATTCTCCATGGGTCTATTTAAGGGTGATGGACTATATAAGTTTAGAGAGTGTGTCTGTGAAAAGTGATAGGAGATGTACAGGCTTATAATCGTTTACAGGTGTTCTGATGAGTGGAAGGCTTATAGGTGTGGGTGTTGGTCCAGGGGACAGTGAACTTTTAACCCTTAAGGCCGTCAGGATCCTTAAATCTGTGCCCGTGGTCTGCGCGCCCCGTTCATCATCCGAGAGGGAGAGCATAGCACTCTCCATTGTGAGGGAAGTCCTTGATGAGAGGAAGGATGAGTACAGGGTTATTGACCCTGTTTTCCCCATGACCGATGATCGGGATGAGCTTGAAAGGCACTGGGACGAGGCCGCTGACCTTGTATCCGCGGAGCTTGGCGCAGGGAGGGATGTTGCATTCATAACCCTTGGCGACCCATCAATTTACAGTACCTTCAGTTATCTGCAGAGGAGAATAACTGAGAGGGGATTCGAAACCCTTATGGTCCCAGGGGTTACATCCTTCACTGCATGCGCTGCGAGTGCAGGGACAGCCCTCGTTGAGGGCGATGAGATCCTTGTGGTGGTCCCCAGGATAGATGAAAGGTTTGAGAGGATAGTTGAAGACGTGGATGCATGTGTTATCATGAAGACCTCCCGTCACGGCGTTAAGGTAAGGGAGGTCATGGATTCTGACCCCAGGAGCAAGGATGTTGTATCGGTGGCTAACTGCGGCATGGATGATGAGGTGATTGAGAGGGGCTTCATCTCTGGAGGCCGGTACCTTGCAACCACCCTTGTGAGGTTCAGGGGCCAGTGATAACTTAAGGGGGAGGCTGGAGTTAGTCCTTCCTCACTATCCTGAATGAGCATCTCTCATCTCCACGTGCATAGCACTCTGTTTCATCAACAATTACATCTGAATTGAAGTACCTCCTGAATACGGCTTCTATTATGCCAGAGTCAAGGGCGCATGCGGATTCACCGATATCCGGGAGGAGGCCGCATTCAAAGCAGTCGTACGCCCTCAGTACGGGGGGGTCTGTTCCTTCAACCTCCAGTCTTCCGAGGTGGTTGATCTCCCAGAACCTTTTAAGGTTATCAAGGAGTTCTCCAGGTTCATCCGCTTCTATCATGGGGTATATGACCTCACCGATCCTCAGGCCTGTTTCATGGAGGATGGGGTCCAGGTTTATACCCTCCTTTATGAGTTCAACCCGCAGGACATGGAACATCAGCCTGAAGAATTCGAAGGGGTCCCCCCTTGATGTGAGGTGTTCTGCAAGGAACTCTGTTTTCTCCTCATCCAGGTCTCCCGGGGGTTTTCTTGTTAGTTTGCCCAGGTACCTTGAGTTGAGTTTGAATACCTTTTTTCTCCTGTCCCTGGGGTCGGTTCTTTCAAGGATGAGCCCCGCCCTCCTGAGGTCTGTGAGGTGCTTTGAGACCGTTGACTTTGATTTTCCTGTAAGTTTAACTATCTCCTGGAAGTCCCGCTGGCCCTTCCTGAGCTCTGAGAGTATGATGGATTTAACCGGACTTTCAATTACATCGATACCTTCCCTGGTCGAGAATATTGTGAACTGCCTCTTTCCTGCCATCGGTGTATGGTATGTTGGACAATCTATATAATTGTTTGATGGGTGTGGAACAGAAAAAATTAAATACTTGTTCGTAGAGTATAGTATATTCGTTGATATACAAACTAAATATCTGGTGATAAAATGAAGGCAGTTTCAGAGAAGATAGCTGACGGAGTATACTGGGTAGGGGTCCTTGACTGGGACCTCAGAAACTACCATGGCTACACCCTCCAGGGGACAACCTACAACGCCTACCTCATATTCGGGGATGAGAGGGTGGCCCTCATAGACAACTCATACCCCGGGACCTTCCAGGAACTGATGGCGAGGATAGAGGACGCCTTCAGGAGAGAAAACAGGGATGTGGAGATAGACGTAATAGTTCAGAACCATGTTGAAAGGGACCACAGCGGCACCCTCCCCGAGCTCCACAGGAGGTTCCCGGATGCGCCCATCTACTGCACAGAAATCGCTGTTAAGGGCCTCCTGAAACACTACCCCACCCTTGAGGGTGCGGAGTTCAGGACGGTCAGGACAGGTGACACCCTGGAACTCGGGGGTAAAACACTGGCATTCCTTGAGGCCTTCCTCCTCCACTGGCCAGACAGCATGTTCACCTTCCTTGCAGAGGACGGCATCCTCTTCCCCAATGATGCCTTCGGACAGCACCTCTGCTACCCCAGGAGACTTGACACAGATATACCTGAACACGTCCTGATGGATGCTGCCAGAAAGTTCTATGCAAACCTCATAACACCACTATCAAAGCTTGTCCTCAGGAAATTCGATGAAGTAAAGGAACTGGGACTCCTTGAGAAGATAAGGATGATTGCACCATCCCATGGACAGATCTGGACGGATCCCATGAAGGTGATCGGAGCATACACAGACTGGGCCACAGGGAAAATGCCTGAAAAGGTAACCATAATCTACGATACCATGCACCATTCAACAGGGAAGATGGCCCATGCCATCGCCGAGGGCGTTATGAGCACCGGGGTTGATGTGAGGGTCTACTACCTCCACGAGGATGAAAGGAGCGAGATAGTCAAGGACATACTTGAAAGCCGGGCGGTGGCCCTTGGAGCCCCGGCAATATACGATGAACCATACCCCAGTGTGGGGGACCTCCTGATGTACCTCAGGGGCCTTAAGTTCAACAGGACCGGTGAAAGGAAGGCCCTGGTATTCGGATCAATGGGTGGTAATGGAGGAGCCACAGAAACCATGAAAGAACTCCTGACAGAGGCCGGCTTCAGTGTCGTGGACGAATGCGAGATCTACTATGTACCCGATGGTGATGAACTGGAAGCATGCTTCGAGGCCGGAAGAAGACTTGCTGAAATGATAAAGGGGTGATGGAATGAATGAACACAGGATAGGCGTATCCAGAAAAACAGGGATTGAGGAGGTGGTTGAAGCAAACTTCAGGGGTGAATGCGCAGAGGTCGGCATGTACCTTGCAATGGCAAGGCAGGCCCAGCGGGAGGGACTCCCTGAAGTTGCAGAGGTACTTAAAACCATTGCAATGGAAGAGGCTGAACATGCAGCCCATTTCGCAGAGATGAACGGGATAATAGATGAAGATCTGAGGAAAAACCTTGAGATGATGCTTGAGGGTGAGAAAGCAGCCAGCAGGGAAAAACAGGAAGCCGCAGGGAAGGCCAGGGACTGTGACATTGACCAGGCACATGACTTCTTTGATGAAAGTTCAAGGGACGAAGCAAGGCATGCAATGATGCTTAAGGGACTCCTTGAAAGGTACTTCAGGGGATAACAGTGTACAGATGCCAGATATGCCATTACACCGTGCCTGATGAAAGGTTCGGGATGCTATCCGATGACTGGGTCTGTCCACGCTGCGGTGTTTCGAGGGATGAGTTCATCCATGAATCAGAGGCGCCGGGGGAGGATGCTGCCCGGCCAGAGATTATCCTCATCCCCATGATCAGAGCCCTTACGGTCGGTCTGTGGAAGGTCCTGGGGAATGGCTCCCAGGCAGTTACAAGGGATATAGGAAGGGAGCTGGCCAGGAATGTTGAAACTGACCCGGAGGACCCCCTGGGGTCTGTGGCCAGGTTCTTCCTTGACAACGGCCTGGCGGGTTCAGTTGAGGCCAGGGAAAACGTCCTTGAGGTGAAGAACTGCATGTTCTATGGCCTCTGCAGTGGCCTTGAAGATGACGGTGTCCTCATATCCACCTGTCCCTATACAAACACCGCCGCCGTGGTCCTTGAAGAGGTAAATGGATCAAGGTACAGGATAAAAAACTGCCGGGTGAATACGGTCATGTCATAGAACTATCAGCGGTCTCTAAAAAATGATTCAGCATAGGGTGGTTCTGATTCCACAGCCCCGATTATTTTTTCTGCACCCTCACCCTCCACAAGGAGGTACACCGAGCCCTCTGCACCGCAGACTCCGCCGGCTGCCACAGGATGTGCCTCTGCTCCTGTAAGGAGCCTGATGGCATCAACCTCTGTGAAGACCTCACCAGGGATGGGCAGCATCCGGGGCCCCTCAGCATCAGGTGAATTGAGCTTCAGTGCGATTTCATCAAGGTCACCCGGCACCATCTTCTCAAGGCCCACCGGTATTATGAGGCGGGTTCTGCGCCCCACAACCGCCTGGAGTGCCGAGAGTATGGTTCCTCCTGCAGGATGACCTATGTAGACCGCCGCCCTTCCTGAACTGAAGTCGAGGGCGTTGGCCCCCTTCAACACCACGTCGCCCCTTCCAAGTTCATTCGCAACATCAAATATTGTAAGGCCCCTCTGCCATTCACCGTCACGTATCACCACATCCCCCGGGAACTCGCTGCCGGCACGGCCCATTTCGTTCCTTTCAACCCATGGGGGCACCGTTATGCCCCTGTGGAAGCCCTCACGACTGAATCCCTCCTCCCCCATCTGCCTGAGGACCTCCTCTGCAATGTAGCCATTGGTTGTGCCGGCTATTATGACAAGCATTCCCTTCTTAAGGGATCTCCTGATGGCGGGGTGATGGGCCATCCCCACAGCAATGAGCCTCTTACCGGCTGCGGGTGTGATGAGGAACTGTTTCATTTTTCACTCAGCCTTTTTATTGTTGACCCTTTTGAGTTTTTCGCATGCATCCTCGGCTGCGAGGATTATGGGGTCTATCACCATTGAAACCGGTGGTGCGTAGGAGAACTCTGTCTCGGCGAGTTCAGCGCACGTCATTCCCTGTGAGATGGCAAGGGACATTGTATCTATCCTCTCAGCAACCCTCTCCTTGGCAACTATCTGGCAGCCTATGATCCTGCCGTTGAGGTCGCATATCATCTTCACGTCTATCCTCTCTGCACCGGGGTAGTACCTGGCCTTCGTAAGGGCCCTTTTTTTACCTGAAACCACCTTTATTCCGTTCTGGAGTGCTGTCACCTCTGTAAGTCCAACTGAACCGAATTCAAGTTCACCTATCTTTGAGACCATTGCATTCAGCACCGGTCTGAACACGGCATCCATACCTGCTATGTTCTTTGCAGCCACCTTGGCCTGTCTCACGGCCGCCGAACCCAGGGGTGACTGGGTTCTGAAGCCGGTTATTGCATCGTGGACCTCTACACAGTCCCCCAGAGCATAGATGTCAGGGACGCTTGTCTGCATTCTTTCGTTTACCCTGACGGCCCACTGCCCTGTCTCACAGCCTGCCATCTCTGCAAGTTTCTTCTCTGGCCTTACACCCGTTGCAAGGATGACCATGTCTGCATCGATGCACTCATCACCCACCATGACCCTTTCCACCCTTTCATCTCCTGTTATCCTCTCAAGGGCCTTCCCCAGGATAACCCTTATCCCCTTCTCTTCAAGGTACTCCTGGACTATTGCAGCCATATCCGGGTCAAGGGATCTTGGCACGATCTGGGGCAGCATCTCGGTGACGGTGACTTCAAGGCCCATCCTGAGCAGACCATAGGCCATCTCAAGACCAATCAATCCAGCTCCAACCACAACGGCACTTTTACTCTTTGATGCCCATTCAGCTATTTTCTCTCCATCAGTCAGACTTCTTATGGTGAAGACGCCTTCAAGATCAACCCCTTCAACAGGGGGTATGAAGGGGGACCCTCCTGTTGCGATTACAAGGACATCGTAGGGTATCTCACCAGCCTCTTCACCCCTCCTGTAGGTTACGGTCTTCTTCTCAGGGGATACTCCTTCAACCTCGGTCTCGGTGAGGATCTTGATGTTGCGGTCCCTGTAGTCCTCGGGGGTGTGCATTATTATATCATCAAAGGATTCAACCTCCCCGCACATCACGTAGGGTATGGCGCATGGGGAGTATGCAACGTGCTTATCCCTTGTTATAACGGTTATGTCTGCTTCCTTATCATATTTCCTTATATTTGAAGCCGTTGAAAGTCCTCCGGCTCCGCCGCCTATTATAACAACTCTCATTTACCAATTTCTCCTCAGAGCTATCACTTTAGGTTCTGTTTTTCTTTTTATAAATATTCTGAGAGAAAAATATATTTATAGATTTGAATCTATTGATAGATACCGGTATATAGAACTGTGTGGGGATTATTTATCATGAAAAAGAGGGTTCTCTTCATATGTAAAAACAATTCAGGAAGGTCCCAGATGGCCGAGGGAATTCTGAGACACCTTTACGGTGACCGCTACGAAGCCTTCAGTGCCGGGAGCGATCCTAAGGAGATCAACCCCCTGACCGTTAGGGTTATGGAGGAGATGGGTGTTGATATGAGCGGGCATGAATCAAAGAGTATAATGAAATTCAGGGGAGAGGAATTTGACGTTGTGGTTACACTCTGCCAGGACACCTGCCCTGTCTTCATCGGGGGTAAAAGGTACGTCCACGCTGAGTTCCCTGACCCTGCAGGTTCAGGTATTGAAAGTTTCCGGAAGGTGCGAGATAAGATCTTGGAGTGGATAAAAAAGGAATTCAAACCATGAGGGTAGAAGATGGTACGTGTTGCTATAGTAACAGATGGGCCCTACGGTGAAAGGGCCTATGAAAACATAAAGGAAGAATTCGAAACATGCTTCATTGAGCTTGAAGCACCGCAAGGCATATTCGCAGATGAAATTGAAATCTCCCAGGATAAGCTCGGGGAGATTCGCTCTGCAGACATCGTCATAACCTACACGCTCCACCCTGACCTCACCCTTGAACTGGTTGAAAGGATCCATAGAGATGTTGACTGGATAATAGTGGGTGCCTGGAGGGGTGAGGGATTCAGAAAACAGTTAACTGGTTTTGGAAACGTCACGGCCCCTGATAACATGTGCGACCTTGAGGAGAACGGCACCCCATCCTTTGATGAATTTGCACGCAAATTTGGAAGGCCTGTCGTTGAAGTTGATGTTGAGGATGGAAAGGTGGGGGATGTGAGGGTCCTGAGGTGCTCCCCCTGCGGAGCAACCAGGTTCGTTGCAGAGGCCCTGAAGGGTGAAGGTGTTGAGGATCTGCCTGTGAAGGCTGGTCTCCGGGTTCAGCACTACCCCTGCAGGGCCCCCAAGATGAGGCTTTTCTCGGATGATGAGTGCAAGAAGGAGATGGCCGCAACCATGCACAGTGAAGCCTTTGAAAGGGCCCTCAGAAAGGGATAAATTGTCATTATTATTCATAATAAATTATTTATTTTAGAGCGACATAGATAGATCCATGGATAAAAAGATCCTCACACTTGTCATAACAGAGGGGCCCTACCGTCACCAGTATGCGGACATAGCATATGAGATGGCTGAAAGCGCCCTCAGAAAGGGGTACGGTGTTAAGATATTCCTTTACATGGACGGCACCCACATCCCGAAGCGTAACCAGGCCCCGCAGTCATTTCCCAACACCGCAGAACGCTTCAGAACCCTTCTAAAGGATGGAGCCGAGATCATTTCATGTATAAGGTGCTCAACCGCAAGGGGCCACACCTGTTCCGAAGACCCCTACATAAGGGGGGTTCAGATAAAAAGCGTGTATGAACTGGCAGAATGGATAAAGAAAAGCCATAAAGTCATAACACTGGGCTGTTAACATGAATTCAGCGCTGATAATAATTGACAGAGCACCCTATGGATGTGAAGATGCATTCAGCGGTCTTTACGTCGCCATAGCCTGTCTCAACAACTCCCTTGACTCAGACGTACTTCTCATAGAGGACGGGGTCTACGCTGCAGTGACCCATCAGATGCCAGGGGGCATAGGATACCCCAATGTTGAGGAACTCACATACCTCATCTTCCCTGAAGGAAGCATATTCGTACATGAGGAATCCCTTAAAGAGAGGGGTCTGGTGGAGGAGGATCTTGTTGAGGCTGCGGAGATCATAGATGATGAAGAACTATATGAAATACTCATGGCAAAGGATGATACCGCCATCCTGAAGATATGAGGTGTTAGCTTGGAGATGGAGGAGATCAAAAAGGAAATCATCCCTGATGGTGCTCTTGTCAGGGAGGTTACACTGAAACAGGTGAAGCCCTGCATTGCAAGTGAGGGGAAGATAAGGGTCCTTATGGAGCTTGACTCTGAAATCGGGAAGGTCATACCCCTCCTTGCAAACATGTACCCGCCGGGGGCCGTGAACTATGTGAAGAAGAAGAACATCCTGACCCTGACAATCTATGATAGATTAATCAGCCTCTACCCTTCAGGGAAGGTCAGCATGAACAAGAACCATGACGTTGAGGAGGCCTTTGAAATAATAAAAAGGGTCATGGAGAAGATAAACAGGGCCTACCTTGCCTATCAGGATGGTGCAAGGGCAAGGGACGTTGATAAAATCGGGCCCATGGACTTACACCAATGTCTTCCAGGAACCAACTGTGGTGAATGCGGAGAGTCGACCTGCATGGCCTTTACAATGAAACTCCTTAACGGTGAACAGGAACTTGACAGCTGCCAGCCGCTTAAGGAGCCCTGGATGCAGGAGAAGGTCCAGTGCCTGGAAAAAATCCTTGGTCAGCAGTTAATGGAGACCCTTGGCTGGAGCGGTTACTGATGGGATCCGTCGGCTTCATAGTTACAAAGAGCCCCTATGAACTGGGCTTCAGGACCTTCATTGACCTGGTAAGGATATGGGAAAAGGAAGACCTCCATGTATACCTCATATCCAACGGGGCCTATGCTGCCATGAAGAAAAACAGTTACTCCCACACCATAAGGAAAATATCCGGGACAGGCAGTGTATTTGCAAGGAAGGAAGATCTAATGGCAAGGGGTATAGTCCAGGATATGCTGATTGATGGTGTGGGAGTCATTGAAGGATTCGACCGGATTGTGGTTGATGTGATGGAAAACCTTGAAATGGTCTTCACAATCTAACTATCTTCCGGGTTTCCTTGCTCCCCTTATACCTCCACGTGAGAGCATATTATCACCTCCTGTAGATTCCATAGGGACTTTAGCACGATCAGGTTCATCCATTGGGACTGCAGGGGGACCGCTTTATTTTCTTTACTAGAAGCCCACCAGTGTGCCTGCCGTGTAGACAAGGAATGAAACCACCCATGCTGTGGCCAGGGAGTAGGCTAAAGAGAACAGGGCCCACCTTGACCCGGCCTCCTGCTTTATAACCCCCAGGGTTGCGATGCATGGTGTGTAAAGAAGCACGAACACCATGAATGAGAGCGCCTCAAGGGGTGTGAAAATTCCCTGGATGGCTGCCTGGATATTCCCTGCACCATAAACCGTTCCGAAGGTGCTTATTACAAGTTCCTTGGCAACGAAGCCGAATATTAGGGCGACCGCCGACTGCCATTCCCCGAAGCCCAGGGGCTGGAAGAGGGGGGCGATGAAGGCCCCCAGCATCCCCAGGAATGAATCAGACACCCCTGATCCCGGATAGTTTGAAAGGAACCATATGACTAGTGAACCTGCAAGAATCACGGTTCCTGCCTTCTTTACGAACTGAACACCCCTCATCCATGTGTGGATCAGGAGGGTTCTGAGGCGGGGCATCCTGTAGGGTGGCAGTTCCATGAGGAACAGGGACCTCTCACCGCCAAGCAGCCTGTCTCCAAGGAGCCTGGCTGATATTATCGCAACAGCTATCCCCAGGATGTAGAGGGAGAAGATCACCCATCCTCTGTAGATGAATGGGAACAGTGCTGCGGTGAACAGGACATAGACAGGTAGTCTGGCGCTGCAGGACATGAAGGGTACTATAAGGCTGGTTAGTATCCTGTCCCTCTCAGAGTCTATGGTCCTTGTTGACATGATTGCAGGGACACAGCACCCGAAACCCAGCATCATGGGTATGAATGAACGTCCGCTCAGGCCGCCAAGCGTATTCATTATCCTGTCCATCACAAAGGCCGCCCTTGCAAGGTACCCTGAATCCTCCAGGAACGAAAGGAGGAAGAATAGGATGAATATGTTGGGTATGAAGACCATCACAGCACCCACACCACCGATTATGCCATCCGCAAGGAGTGATGACCCTGACCAGGACGATACAGATTCTGCAAGGACTGAGAATCCTCCTTCAATGAGTTCGGCTATTGGGGCCCCGGCAGTGAAGGTCAGCTGAAACACGAGCCACATCACACCAAGGAGGATCGGAAGCCCCAGGTACCTGTTTAGCACCACCCTGTCTATTATCTCTGACCTTGTAACCCTGTCAAGGGCCGGTCTTTTAACGGAGCCCTCAATAAGGGCCTCTATGAGCCCGTACCTTGCATCAGCCACCAGCGTCTCGGTGTCCCCATATTCATCCTCAAGGGTCTTTCTGATTTTTTTAAACTTATCAAGTATTTCCCTGTCAAGCATTGACTCGACCCTTTCATCGCCCTCAAGAAGCTTTATAAGGATCCATCCCGGTGATGGTCCCCTGATTTTTTCTCCTATAAGTTCCATGAGGGCCCTGACATCATCCCTCTTCATGAATTCATAGGTGACGGGTTCTGGTCTTTTTCCTGCCTGTCTGAGAACTGTTTCAAGGAGCTGGTCCTGTTCAGGATCCACTGCCTCAATTTGCACCACCGGCACTCCCAGGAGCTCCGAAAGCCCTTCATGGTTTACCCTGTATCCCTCCTTTTCTGCCTCCCTGTTGAGGTTAACCGCGATGATGGTGTTCAGGCCGAACTCCATGACCTGAAGGGCCAGGTAGAGGTTCCTGTCAAGGTTGGATGCATCTACAACGTTAACCACCAGGTCCGGCTCCTCTTCAAGGAAGTAATCCACTACCACCTCCTCCTCAGGGGACCCTGCCGTGAGGCTGTAGGTTCCTGGAAGATCCAAGAGTTCAATTTCAGTGCCTCTGAAGCTGAACAGGCCCTCCTTTTTCTCAACGGTTTTTCCTGGCCAGTTTCCAACGTGCTGGTTGAGGCCTGTGAGTCCGTTGAAGAGTGTGCTCTTCCCGACATTGGGGTTTCCTGCAAGTGCCACCTTAAGGGGCATCCTTCATCCTCCTGACCCTTATCTGTGATGCCTCCGCCCTCCTGAGGGAGAATGGGTGGCCCCTGACCCTGACCTTCATGGGGTCACCCAGAGGGGCTATCCTCTCAACCAGGATGTCAGCTCCCTCGGTGATCCCCATAAGGATTATTCTCTGTTTCATGTGTCCCCTGAGTTCCACGGAGCTTACCCTAACCCTTTCTGATTCATTGATTCTGTCAAGTGTTGTTTCCATTAAACCACCATGATTTAGTTATACCACCCATTTAGGTGATCCTAAATTACCATAATTATACTGGAGTCCCCATCCCATATAAATATTTAGGTATTCCTAAAATTCTGTGTTTTTCATGGAAATAAAAAAAGAAATGGTGGGGTTAAATTCTTCCCTGATAGAAGTATCCGGCCCCAAGGAGACATACAAGGGCCACCACCCCAAGTATGGCATAGAAGGGTGTCTGACTGGTTGATGAAGCACTCTGGGTTGAAGCAGCAACCTCATAGGCCTTACCGGATTCGCCTGCAGAATTCTGCTGTGAATCAGCCGCCGTTTCAGTGCTGGCTGAAGATGAAGCACTGGATGATGGGCTGGATGAACTCCTACCTCCACCTGAAGATCCATGGGATGGTCTTCCTGTCTCACCGGCACCCTGACCCTCACCAGAAGTCCCTGGCTGGCTGGAATCACCAGACCCCGGCACATCAATGGATCTGCCTGTGGCAGCTGCCATGGCTGCTGCGAACTTCTTCAGTGACGCGCTATCAAGGGAGGATAACTTCACAAGCCACTGGTTGAAGACCATGTTTGCACAGGTATGGTGGCAGCACACAACACCGTACTCGTTGATGACAGAGATGTACTCATCTGCAAGCCTCTGGATGGTGGCCGAATCCGTGCTCCAGAGCCCCCTACGGTTAGCCTCAAGGAGCCATGCAATGGTAGACGCATAGGAGTAGGGCTGAAGACTCATGAACCTGCTCCTCACCGCCGGATCAAAGATGTAGGTCTCTGCAACCTTCTGCCACATCCAGTCTTCAACAAGTTCAGGCGCAACTGCACTCCACCCGAAGAGGTGTCCTATCTCCTTGGATATCTGATGAGCCCCCGAGAATCCCTGGCTAAGCATGCCCTCGATCCATTTTGGATTGTAGGTCCTTGTCCTGAGCTCGGCTGCAATGAAGGATGATAGGGTCTCTATCCTTGGTGTGAACCTCGTGTTTGCAATGTAGGATGCAACGTTCTTCCCTGACATTGCCCTTGCAGCCATTGTAAGTCCCCCCAGGTACTGGTAGACATCGTCGTTGTCAAGGACCCCGTAGACACTGTCCCTCACCTGTACCGTTGCATCGACCTTTGCAAGCTGCCTCTTGAAGGCATCCTTTGCATCTATGGCGTATATGTCCTTACCATAGATGAAGCCCATGTGGTTCAGGTAGGTTTCAACAAGCTGTGACTGGTCATTCCATTTTGAGGTTGATTCAACAACTGCAGGTATCCCTGTACCGTAGCTTCCAGGGGCCGAACCGAAGATCCTTGCACCTGCCAGTATCTCAGCAAGTGAACCCATGCCTCCCTGCGTGTAATTCGCAAGGTCACTGAGATAGTGTTTTCTGAGGTAATTCATTGAAGGGGATTCATCCAGTTTCATGACAAGCCTTATAGCCTCATCCATCCTGTCGATACTGTAGGCAAAGGTGTCCCTGAAGAGTCCGCTGATGGTTACAAGGACATCAATCCTTGGCCTTCCAAGCTCCTCCAGCGGTGTGACCTTAACCCCGGTAAACCTTCCTGACTTATCCCATACCGGTTCAACGCCGATAAGGCGGAGTATCATGGCTATTGTCTGACCGTTGGTCCTCATGGTCTCTATTGACCAGAGAACAACCCCCACGGATTCAGGGTAACGACCGTTCTTTGCAAGGTAGTCTGCAATGAGGTCATCTGCCATCTTCTTACCTATCGCCCATGCTGCACTGTCAGGTGCAAGCCTTGGATCAAAGGAGTATGAGTTTTTACCTGTTGGTAGAAGGTCCGGTATCCTTATTGGGTCAGCGCCCCTTCCCGGTTCAACGAATCTCCCCTCAAGTGCCCTGAGAAGGTTCGTGATCTCATAGTCCTGTGATAGCTTTGCCCTTACCGCATCCCTGAACTCTGTGCTGTTCCTTGACTCGGGGTCGAAGCTCACTATTGCCTCAACCATGGCATCAAGGAGTTCACCGCTCAGGGGTTCCCCGAAGACGTGCAGACCGTAGGGTATAAGGGTTGCTGATAGTTCATCGAGCCTGTGTTCGATTATGTCCAGGGCCTCCTCAAAGGATGTGTTAAGATCCAGGTTAAGCTCCCTGTGCAGGTCCAGCTTCACCGTGAGGTTCCTTATCTCATCTGCGAGTATCAGTTTTCTCTGGGGATCGGTGGCTGAATGGTAAAGGTTGATCCTGTACTGAAGTTCTGATAGGTCACCGTAGAGTCCGCCCACAACCATGGGTGGAATGTTATGGTTGATAAGGACAGCGTAGCCCCTTCTCTTTGCCTGGGTACCCTCACCAGGGTTATTTACTATGTAGGGGTATATGTTAGGAAGGTTCCCTATCATGACGTCAGGCCAGTCCAGGGCTGAAAGTCCAACAGACTTGCCAGGGAGCCATTCCATGGTCCCATGGGTACCGAGGTGTATGACTGCATTGAAGTTCCTCTGAAGCCACATGTAGAATGCAAGGTACTGGTGATGCGGTGGCAGGGTCGTTGAGTGTATCAGGTCTGCTGCATCCTCACCAAAGCCGCGCATCGGCTGGGGTCCCAGGAATATGTTCCCTATCATGACCCCTGGAATGACGATGCTGCCATTGTATACCATGACACTACCCGGTGCTTCACCCCAGGTGGATGTTATCTGGTTCCTGAGTGACTCGGGAAGTGTGCTGAACCATTCAAGGTAATCTGATACCGGTACTGTTACCGCACCCTCCCTTACAACCTTTGCAAGTTCTCCAGGGGCCCATGAACCCGTATTGAGGCCTGGTCCGAGCATTATGCTGATTATCTCTGCATTTGTTTTTTCATCCACCGTGTACCCGGCGTTCTTCATGGCCCTGAGGATCACCCTTATACTGTCAACCACGTTGAGGTAGCTGGCACTTATACCGTCCTTTCCTCCTCCAATGTTATAGTAAAGGAGGGCTATCTTCTTCTCTGAGTTTGGAAGTTCCCTGAGTTTTATCCAGTTTATAATCCTCTCTGTGAGCCTTTCGATCCTGTCGGGTAACGGAACATAGTAGGTGTATCTAAGTCCGGTTTCAGGGTCAGTACCCTCAACTCCTCCTCCTATGAGGATGGGCTCTATCCTCCCATCGATTTCAGGCATTGCAATCTGCCAGTAGACCTCTGATGAAAGACCTGCTATGCTTTCATTCCATGCGTTAAGGTTTGATGCATAGACTGCTGCGATGGCCGGCACGTCAAGTTCCCTGAGTATGGCTGTTGAGTTAACAGGGTCACCATTGTAGAGGTTGAAGCCCATGCAGGTTATGAGGCCGCTTATACGTGGTGTTCTGTTACCGTCCAGAAAGAAATTCTCTAGTATGTTCCTCTTTGTTGGGGTGTCAGCTGCGAATCCAAGTATAACATTGTATCCCCTGTTCTCAAGGCTTTCAACTATCGCCATGTGCATCCTCATGTCGCTTCCACGGTAGTAGGTGTCAAAGGTGAGGATCCCTATCCATGGCTTCCCTGGCTTGTAGTGCCCGCTCTGGACGTACCATGAATAATAATCATCCCAGGTTGTGAACTGCCTTGTTGATGCTGGGTGGTAGACGAAGGACTTTATTGCCGGGATGGCTGTTGTATTCTCTCCAGTCCTTAACTGCATCCCTGCATCCCTTAAAAGTAGGAGCATCATCCTTTTGAAGTTCTCGGGTCCTCCCTGGTCCCACATGTACTTTACGGTTGCATTATCAGGCCCTATCCCTGGATAGTCCTTGAAGGTGTTACCTGTTCCTATGGCTATTATTCTGGTGGCATTCGTAACATTCAGGATTGCATTGACCTTCTGAACCGTGTTCGGTGAACTTATCATCTGTATAAGGATTACATCAGCCCTTCTACCCGCCTCTATGGCTGCTGCATCGATCTGGGGATCGTTCCTTAGAAGTTCGTCGTTGGTGAAGAGTGAGACGTTGAATCTGTAGCCATCATTCCTTGCAAGTTTGTAACCCTCAACTATTGCCCTTGTACTCGATGTGGATCCGGTGAGTATCAGAAGGTTGTAGTTTGAAGAATTCTCTGCAATGGTGTCATTTACCGTGCTGTTGGAGCCGTCGGCTGCTGAAACACCTCCTGCAAGTACGAGTATCATCAGAAATATTAGTGGAATCACTGATTTTCTCATACCTTTCACCTCCATTAAATTTTATTACAGTTCAAGTTTTATTGAATGAATATATAAAGATTGCTTTATTAAAAATAAAGTTCATTTTATATGCTTGAATTGGTCAATAGGGGTGACAGGAAATCCCTGTTTTAGACCCGATCTGATCAAATATCCTACCTGATAGCAGCTAAAAATAAATTAAGTTCACGAACTACGGATATCAATGATTAAACCCATCTGTATGGATTCTCAGGCCCCCTGGTACCTGCAGGGTGACAAGTACCATTCAGACGTCAGGGATAGTGTTTGATAAAAATGGAATGTACTAGAGTAATCCAGCTTGATGAAACATGGCCACCACCTCATTAACTATCTCGCCTGCCTAATTTGCTTTCAGGCCAGCGTATATAAAGTGATCATCGTCATTGTCCTCATAGAATTTCATTAACTCCCTGACGCTCTCAAGATAAAGCCCTGATGCTTCAAGTACCTTTAAATGGATGTGTTCAAGTCCATGGTAAGGTTCTTCATTCATCATGGCACCATATACGTCACTGAGGATACCCTCCACCTTAACAAACTCATCCCTTATCTCCCGTGGATCTGTGCCGTCTCTTATAAGAATAAGGTTTTCCCTGAATCTGTTCACAGCATACACCATAATATCAAGATTTCATCATTCTTTCTGGATACAAGTGATCACCTCTAATACAGTACCCTGGTGTGTCATCCATATATCAAGTTAACCAGAGGATTCATCTCACGCTGCTGATCAGGAAAAAAATGAATAGCCGGGTTCACATAATAATGAAGGATGAAAGAAAAGAAAAAGATGGTGGGTATCAGGTGTCGGTGCCTGGAACCTCCCGTAAAGAAGGATAAAGAGAAAATGAGAATAGTCATGTGCCCGGTCTGCGGCAAAGTTTACAGGACAGACCGGACCGATGATGTGTGTTTCAGCTGCAGTAAGGCCTGATCAGAACATCATGAGCAAACCCCTACCCGTCCCCCATATTATGCTGACAGCGATTATAAGGATCACAAATATGGATATGTAGCTCACAGCAGGCCTAACCACCCTTTCAGGTAAACGGAACCTCAGGAGTTCCTCAAACATCAGGCCGCCGTCAAGGGGTTTTGCAGGAAGAAGGTTCACCGTGCCCACCGCAAAGTTAAGGAAGAACACCCAGAAGAACAGCTCCTCAAGGTAGGTGAGTGCCAGGGGGAGGCTGCCAAGGACAGAAGCCACGTTCTCCCTGACCTTCAGATGGTTGCTTGTCCTAATACCCATATAAGCCCTTGTAGAGTTATCGGGGTGCCTGCCAGTCTTAAGCTGAATTACGCCCTGATCAGTGCTTATATTAATAACCTCCCCCACCTTCAGTGTCTTAAGGGCCTCACTGTAGGTTGTGAGGTTATTGGCAGGAAGACCATTGATTTCCCTTATTACAAGGCCCGGTTTAAGGACCTCACTTGCAGGGCTTCCAGGTACAACGCTGTCTATCTGAACACCATCGGCTTCAAGGGCCGCCGGGACCGCATAGGATGAAATGGCCAGGAACACCATGAAACATAAACCTGCAAGTATCAGGTTGGCCACCGATCCAGCCGCATATATCCTCAGCTTTGATATCGGGCTGACCTTCTTGATGTCATCCTCATCTGGTTCCACGAATGCACCGGGTAGTACCGCAAGTAAGAGGAGGCCTATCGATTTTATCCTGACACCCTCAACCCTTGCGAGTATGCCGTGGGCAAACTCATGGACAACTATGACGGTTGCAAGTCCAAGGATACCGTACCCCAGGGGCACGTAGACTGGGGATCCTGGAATATCAACCCCCGGTACGATGAGAGACGCCTGGGGCCTGACGAATATGTTCTGGAGTGACATCACGATCATGTAGAGCATGTAGAACATGAAGAAGAAGGCCACCGGTATCCCTACATTCATGGTCCAGCGCCAGAATCTAGGGTGTCCTGATGCCAGGTCATCAATGAATCCCCTCATCCTCCCTGTTCTCCTCATTAAGAGGGGTCCCTGTACTTCAATCTTCAGTTTATCCCTGAAGAGAATTGCCAGTGTCCATATAAGAATGAATCCTATAAGATAGAACCATAGTGCGTTCATTAAATAACACCTTTTATATTTGATTATTTATTCGGGTATATAAAAAGATTCCCTGAAGCGACGCTCCCGACTGGCCATGAAGATGTGCGACTATATTATCATGGAATCGAAGAGGATCACATCGCATTCTTCACCCTCTGAAATCCCCTCCTTATTCTCATCTAGGAATATGTATGCGTTTGATTCCACCATTGACCTTATTATCCCTGAACCTCTGCTCCTGACGGGTTCAACCATTTCATCGGTGGCCCTTGCCCTCAGGTACTCTGTCCTTCCAGGTGCCGATGCAACCTTCCCTGTGCAGGTCCTCCTGACGGTCCTGTGCCTGTACTCAGGGTACTGCATCCTCATAAGATAGTACCTTGCAAATACATCGAACTGTACCATTGCAGCCACAGGGTACCCTGAAAGCATGAACACCGGTTTATGATTCACCATCCCGAATGCCACGGGTTTTCCAGGGCGCACCGCAACTCCATGAAAGAGCACCTCCCCCAGGTCCTTCACCGCATCAACAACCACGTCACCCTTACTTATGGCCGTGCCCCCGGTTGTTATCACCGCATCATACTCATCAGCAGCCCTCCTGATCTCATCCTTCACCCCCTCAAGGTCATCCCCGCAGTGTAAGACGTCCGGGACGCCTCCTGCACTTTCAACCAGGGCCTTGAGCGTGTACCTGTTGGAGTTAGGTATTTTTCCAGGTTCAAGGTCCCCTGATGGATCCACAAGTTCATTTCCGGTCACTATGATCCTGACCGATGGCTTCCTGTACACCTTAACCCTGCCGTGCCCTGCGGATGCTGCCAGGGCGATCTCGGGGGGTCTGAGCAGGGTCCCAGCTTTAAGTATCCTTTCTCCCGCACCTATGTCCTCGCCGCGGGGTGCTATGTTTTCTCCTGGTGAAACCGGCCTTATCACCCTTATCTCATCGCCTGATAGAATCGTGTACTCCTCCATCACAACCGCATCCGCACCCTCAGGGATCGGTGCACCAGTAGCTATCCTCACAGCCTCACCCCTGGCAGTTTCAGCCCCTGAAACATCGCCTGCACCTATGGAGTCAACCACCCTGAGTGTGATGGGGTTTTCAGGTGATGAACCGAAGGTGTCCTCTGCCCTGACAGCATACCCGTCCATGGCCGACCTGTCAAATGGGGGTGAGTCAAAGCGGGATATGATGTCCTCTGCAAGGACCCTGTGATATGCGTCATCAAGATCAATCTCCTCCACTCCCATCCTGACCTGATTCTCATCAATGACCCTGAATGCCTCCTTAACCGGTAAGAGCTCTGATAGGAACATGTAACCATCTCCATCATTCACATATTAATAAGGGTTAGCCAGGAATATTATAGTATCGATGATTGCATATCTACAATGATAGGGTTTACCTCAAAGCTCAGGGATGAAAAATGATAGAAGTTGAATCTCTAAGTAAAAGTTTTGGAAGGGTGAAGGCCCTGGACAATTTAAGCTTTGATGTGGGGGATGGGGAGCTCCTGGGCATCATAGGCCATAACGGTGCCGGTAAGACCACGGTAATACGTATAATAGCAGGTATACTCCACCCTGACTCTGGAAGGGTCTTCGTGGGGGGTTATGATGTTACAGAGGACCCTGTTAGGGTAAAATCCATGATAGGCTACCTTCCAGAGGAGCCAAACCTCTATGAGCGCTTCAGGGCCAGGGACCTTTTAAGGTACTTCGGTGAACTCTACGGTGTTCGGGGAGATGTCCTTGAGGAAAGGATATGGGAACTTCTTGACCTTGTAGGGATGTCTGAAAGGGCATATGACCCTATAAACACCTTCTCAAAGGGTATGCGTCAGAGGATAGGCATAGCAAGGGCCCTGATCCATGACCCCCCTGTCATCATCCTTGATGAACCAACCATGGGGCTGGACCCTGCCACGGCATATTCAATAAGGGAGTTTGTAAGGAAGCTCAAGGGTTCAAAGACCATTCTGCTCTGCACCCACTACATGGAGGAGGCGGAGTACCTCTGTGACCGGGTTGCCATAATCAACCAGGGACGTATACTTGACATTGGAACCCCCTCAGAACTCAAATCAAAGATAAAGGGGAACACTGTCCTTGAAGTGGTCCTTGCCGATCCATCGGCTGCAGATATCAGCATGATAGAGGGAATTGATGGTGTTAAATCCGTTGAGCTCGATGGTAACACCCTCAGGGTGTCCCTTGAATGTGGAGATGTGACGGGACGGGTCCTCCATGGAATCGGTGATAACATAAGGAGCGTGAATACAAGGGAGACCACCCTCAATGATGTATTCATAGAGAGGGTCAGGAGCCCCTGAAGGTGTCTGCATGAAGATCCTCACGGTTACCAAGTGGGAGCTCAGGAACACCCTCCAGAGCAGAAAGTTTGTATTCATATTCATCTTCCAGATAGCCGTGCTCATGCTCACAATCTTCATGTTCAGCGGATTCATGGATATGATGGATGAGGGAGGAGCTGCATTCACACCCTCCCTGAGGGGATTTGCAGAGATAAACGTCCATGACCCTTCAGGTATCATCAAGGGCCAGCTGAACCCTGATATCCTTGAAATCCGTGAATTTAAGGGCTTTCCTGCCTCTGGTTCCGTGCTCCTTGTTGACAGATTCAGGGGGGTGCCCCTGAATGCAACCCTCTACCTTGACTACTCTGACCCCAGGAGGAGCGTCATATCCGATGAGGTTAAACTTGCTGTTGAAAGGGCTTCCAGTAGAATAGTGGAGGACCTTATGGGGGAAACACCAAGACCCGAGGTCATGGAGGAGGCAGTGGGTGAATCAGTGTCCATGCAGCTTGTAAACAGGGTTATGGTTGCTGTTCTCCTCTTCCTCCCCATATTCCTCTTCGGGAACCTTGTCATTGATGGTATTGTTGGTGAGAAGGAGAGGAAAACCGGTGAGGTTCTCATTGCAATGCCCGTGAGGCATTCTGATATCATACTCGGCAAGTGCCTCTCGGTCATAATCATAATGTCCCTCCAGATAGGGGTGTGGACCCTTATCCTTACAGCTGCCGGTTTCAGGATATCCAACATACCTGCAGCCTACATTACGGTGGTGCTGTCCGCTGTCCCTGTTGTTGGACTCACAAGCCTTATCTCTGTGTATTCAAAGAATTATCGTGAGGCAGGAATAGGTATAACCCTCGCCTACATAGTGGTTGCAGCTTACCTCATGGTCCCCACACTGGCATACATTGCAGGGTCCCAGGGTACCCTGTCCCCCATGACCCTCACCGTCAAGTTAATAGCGGGTTCCCCGGTGGGTCCCGGTGACATTTTACCGCCCCTGGCCTCAACCCTCGCCCTTAGCCTCCTCTTCTACGGCCTTTCGGTAAGGCTCTTCAGGAGGGATGATATTGTCTTCGGCCCGAGACCCGGAATAATTGAACTGCTGGTGAAAAAATGAAGTTCCTGGCACTCTCAAAAAAGGAAGCCCTTGATATGCTCTCAAACAGGCTTTACATACTCCTTGTCCTCGTCCAGGTCATAATACTCCTGGGGGCCTATGGCCTTGCAGCTGCAAGTTCCGTCGCCGCGGACCCGCAGCTCATCGACACCTGGGGTGGTGGCAGGTTCCTCAGGATTGGGCTGGATGTGGATGAGAAGGGAAGCCTTCTTGATGAGAGCCTCAGAAGGGAGGGCCTCAACGTGAGTTATTACAGTGTGGAGGATGGCCGCAGGGCCCTTGGATCGAAGATACTGGCATTCGTATACCTGAAGGGTGGTGATATTGCGGTTGAAGCCGACACATCAAGCGTCTTCTACACCGTTATGAGTGAGAAGCTGAGGAGGGCGACCTCTGATTATGCCCGGCGTAAACAGTTCAGGGAGGCGGGTCTCCCGGCCTCCATGATCTCGGCGCTTGAAAATCCCGTGAACCTAAAGGTGGTGCCAAGGAACAGGGAAGGTTACAGGCCGCTGGTCCTTGAGAGCTCATACTTTGTTGAGATAATGTACGGCTTCATAGTTCCATTCATACTCTTCCTACCCTTCTTCCTCGGGAGTAACATGGTCACAGACAGCATTGTCGGGGAAAAGGAGAGGAAAACCTTTGAGGTGCTGCTGATGACACCCCTCCCTGATACGCTTATAATCCTTGGCAAGATAATACCCCCACTCATGTTCTCCTTCCTCCAGGGGATGCTCTGGATAATCATACTATCCGCCCTCAAGGTGCCCATCTACAACATCCCCCTGATCTTGGTTCTGCTCCTCTTCACCGGACTGGCCTTTACAGGGGTTGGTATGTTCATTTCAACCCTTGCTGATAGCACCAAGGAGGCCAACTCTGCAATAACTGTTGCCCTGTTCTTTGCAACCTTCATTCTCTTCGTGCCCCTATTCATGGACATGGGGCCCCTCACTGATCTTGTCCCCATGATACCAAGCTATGTGCTTGTCAGGTTATCATCATGTCCCCACTGCGGCCCTGAAGCATTAATCAGCATGGTCCCTTCAGGGGTAGCTTCAATCCTTATATTTGCAGCGTCCATAGTATCCTTCAGAAGGGAGGGTGTTATAAGGCTCTAAAAATCATCCATCACCTAATTAGAGGCTCTGGTTAAAAATAATCTATAACAGTGAAGGGTATAACAGTTAAGGGGCGCCCATAAGGTGGCCTGAAAGGAGAATGGCGGCTCCTGCGAATACCGGTATGGTGAGGTTATCCTCAACCGGTGTGTATGCCTCCACAAGAGCCCCTGTGACCGCCCCGGTGAGTGCAGGGAGCGGTCCAATGATGAACAGGGCTCCAATGAATCCTGAAAAAGCAAATGCCAGGGACCCCTCAATGCTCTTATCCCTGTTGAAGGGGAGCCTGTGCTTCCCGTATTCCCTGCCTATGATGGTGGAGAATGAGTCGCCCAGGGTGAGTATGAGTATGGCGCCGTTTGCAATGTCCATGCTGAACCCAAAGATCGCATAGGTTACCGCCATTCCCAGGAAGTAGTATATGAAGCCCCTCTCAGAGGTGTTCCTCCTGCATCCCCTGAGGATGCCTGAAAGGAGGGGTATGTAGTGGATCCTGTCTATCCTGAATATTACCTCCCCTGCTGCTGCGGCAAGGACCGATAAAATTAACATCTGAAGGGAGTTTAGGTAGGTTGAAATGATTATGAAGATTATGCCCGATGCATGGATGAGCTGCCTGAAGAACTCCCTTCTGTATTTCAAGAAAACACCTTCAGGTGGACATGTATGATTCAATCACTCCATGATAGGCCCCATGGATCTCCCCTACAGGGATCTCCACATCATCCATCCTCAGGACATCTCCACCTGTTCTTCCTATTACAGCCCATGGAACACCTGAATCCGATAATATTTCCCCTGGATCCTCTGATAACGTCAGTATATACCTTCCATGGGACTCTGAGAAGAGGGCCTCATGGGGATTTCTGAATTCGCCCGGTATCTTCTCTGTATAAATCACGGCACCCATACCAGATTTCAGCGCCATCTCCGCAACCGCCACGGCTATCCCCCCTGCTGAGCAGTCATGGACTGCGGTTACTGAATCACCGTGTTCCTCAATGAGGGATCTTACCGTTTCTGCTGCCTTCACCTCTCCATTTAAGTCCGCTGCCGGGGGTAACCCGTCGACTATACCGTGCACAGATCTCAGGTACTCTGATGCTCCCATCTCAGGTTTAGTCTCCCCTATAATCACAATGTACTCTCCAGGGGCCTTGAATTCAAGGGTCTTTATGTTTTCGAGTCTGAGCTTTCCTGCAACTCCAACCACCGGTGAGGGGTTGACAGTAACGCCCTCTGTTTCATTGTAGAAGCTGACATTACCGCTTATAACAGGCGTGCTGAAGGCCCTGGCCATGTCCGCCATCCCCCCTACACACTCCCTGAACTGCCAGAAAACCTCTGGTTTCTCAGGGTTTCCGAAGTTGAGGCAGTCGACTATGCAGAGGGGCCATGCGCCCATTGAAACAACATTCCTCACGGCCTCTGCAACCGAACCTACCCCTCCACTGTAGGGGTCCATCCTTGTGTGTATGCTGTTGCAGTCAACTGTAAGGGCAACTCCGTTCTCATCATCAACCCTCAGGACCGCGGCGTCATCTCCGGGTTTTACAACGGTCCTTATCTGGACCTCATGGTCGTACTGGCGGTAAACCCATCTCTTGCTTGCAATGTTTGGTGAGGACATCAGCCGAAGCAGAGCCTCCTTCAGGGGAGGGTGCTGGACATCCACGTCCTTAGGTGGTTCATGCGGCTTTCTGGCCTCTCTTTCAACCACTGGCGGGTCAGCGAGGAGTTCCGCCGGGAGGTCAGCTATTATTCTTCCCTTCTCCTCAACCACCATCCGGCCAGTGTCCGTGACCTCGCCTATGACTGCTGCAGGGAGCTCATATTTCCTGCAGATCTCCATGGCCGCTTCAACGTCCTCCTGTTTCATTACGAATATCATTCGCTCCTGTGACTCTGAGAGCATTATCTCGTAGGGTGTCATTCCCTCCTCCCGGAGGGGTATGGTCTCGAGTTCCACCCTGGCACCGTTGTTGCATTTTGCAACCAGTTCTGAGATGCAGCAGGTTAATCCGCCCCCTCCAAGGTCCTTGACCCCTGAGACATCTATCCGGTCCATTATCTCGAAGCTTGCCTCCATAACCATCTTCTTTGTGAAGGGGTCCCCCACCTGGACCGCGGGTCTGTCCTCGAGTTCTGATGAGCTTGTAAGTTCCTCTGATGCGAAGGTAACTCCATGTATACCGTCCCTTCCTGTCCTGCCGCCCATAAGGAGGAAAACTTCCCCGGGGTTCGGGGCCATGCCCCTCTTTATCCTGTCCCTTGGCACCAGGCCCGCGCACATGACATTCACGAGGGGGTTGAACTTGAAGTTATCATCGAATTCAACCTCACCCGCCACTGTCGGGACACCTACACGGTTACCGTAATCTGATATCCCCTTAACAACGTGTTCAAGGAGGTACCTTGATTTCTGGTCCTCAGGGTACCCGAAGCGGAGGGAGTCAAGTAGGGCCACTGGCATGGCACCCATTGATATTATGTCCCTGAGTATTCCGCCTATACCGGTACCCGCCCCTCCATAGGGTTCTATTGCAGATGGGTGGTTGTGGCTTTCAATACCGATTACAAGTGCCAGTTCATCCGTGACTCCAACGACACCCGCATCATCCCCGGGTCCTATTATAACGTTCTCACCCTCAGTGGGGAAGAGTCCGAGGACCGGTCTGCTGCTCTTGTAGGAGCAGTGCTCTGAGAACATTACGTCCAGCATTCCATACTCCAGGGGGTTGGGTTCCCTGCCAAGTTCCTTCCTTATGAATTCCATCTCTGAATCAGTTAAAACCATTTTCACACCCTACAGGGGTTTTATTGATATTATGATGTTTTCATCGGATATCTTCCATTCCTTGGTGTACTCCATCTCGGTGTAATCAAAGGAAAGTTTGCTGGCCCTGACCTCATGTTCTATGAAGTCAGCCATGGGTTCTGTAAGTTCCCTGAAGTCACCGCTAGATTTAACTGCAACCTCTATCCTAGCCTCGACATCAAGGTCAAGGTCCTTCCTCATATCCTGTATTCTCCTTACAAGTTCACGTGCCATTGCCTCGCTCATTATCTCCGGTGTGAGTTTTGTATCAACGAATACGCTCCCACCATCGAACTGTGCGCTTACAATGTCCTCGGGAAGTTCAGTTTCAAATATTACATCCTCAGGACCCAGTTTGATCTCCCTGTCATCCACCCTGAGGGTGAATTCTCCCTCTGATTCAAGGGAGTCCCTGACAGCAGCGCCATCTGCTGATTCAAGCTCCCTCATCACAAGGGGCATGTCACCCCTCAGCCTCGGGCCAAGGGTTGCAGGGTTGGGCTTGGCGATTACCTTCATCTCAGGGAATTCTGTGGCTGTCCTGATGGATTTGGCATTTGCCTGTTCAGCTATAACACTTTTAAGTGACTCGGCCGCCTTCAGAACCTCCTCATCCTCTGATACCACGACTATTTCCCTTACAGGCCACCTTAACTTGTACCGTGCAGAGTCCCTTGCCCTTGCACATGCCTCTATGATCTCACAGACAGTGTCCATGCTGGCTTCAAGTTCCCTGTCCACGACTCCAGGACTTGCCCAGTCAAGCATGTGTATGCTCTCGGGGGAATCGGGTTCGGCGCCCCTCACAAGGTTCTGGTATATGTCCTCTGATATGTGGGGTGCCACCGGGGCAAGGGTTAAGGTGAGGGTTTTCAGCACCCTGTAGAGGGTGTGGTAGGCTGCAAGTTTATCAGGGTCATCCCTCTCCACCCATGTGCGGCTCCTTATGAGCCTGACATACCACCTGCTGAGGTCCTCCACGATGAAGTCATGGAGTTCGCGGGTTGCCCTGTGGAAGTGGAGGTTATCAAGGGCCTCTGTCACCGCCTCCACTGTTGAGTTTATCCTTGAGAGTATCCAGTGATCCTCAACCCTGAATTCAAGGTCATCGGGGTTATGGTCCGTTGGCTGGAACCTGTCGAGGGACATGTAGGTTGTTGAGAAGACGTAAACGTTCCAGAGTATGTTGAACATCTTGTTGATGTTTTTGAGTTCGTCCCATACAAATTTAAGGTCCTCCCAGGGCTTGTTGGCCCAGAGGAGGTAGAATCTGAGGACGTCTGCCCCGTACTTTTCTATGACATCCTCTGGTTCAACAACGTTTCCCAGGGATTTGCTCATCTTCCTTCCTTCCTCATCAAGGGTGAAACCGTGCATCAGCACCCGGCGGTAGGGTGTTTCATCCAGGGCTATGACGCCACAGCCAAGCTGGGAGTAGAACCAGCCTCGGGTCTGGTCATGTCCCTCTGTTATGAAGTCGTAGGGGAACCATTCCCTGAAGAGCTCATCCTCCCGGGGGTAGTGGAGTGAGGCCCAGCCTGCGACCCCCGAATCTATCCATACGTCAAGCACATCGGGTGTCCTCTTCATTCTACCGCCGCACCGGTCGCACTCAAGTATTATGGCATCCACGTGGGGCCTGTGTATGAAGTCCCCCTCAAGTTCTCCCTCAACCGCCCTTTCGCGGAGTTCATCTATTGATCCCACCACGTGTATGCTGTCACATTCCTCACAGACCCAGATGGGGATGGGTATCCCCCAGTACCTCTGCCTTGAAATTGTCCAGTCCCTTGCGTTCTCTATCCAGTTCCTGAATCGGCTCTCCCCTGCCCAGGATGGGATCCACTGGACCCTGTCAAGTTCCTCCAGCATCCGGTCCCTTATTTCGGTTATCTTCAGGAACCACTGCTCTGTTGCAAGGTAGATTATGGGTGTCTTGCACCTCCAGCAGAAACCGTACCTGTGGCTTATTGTCTCAGCCCTCAGGAGAAGTCCCTTTGATTCAAGGTCCTCTATTATCAGGAGGTCCGCATCTTTAACAAAAAGGCCCTCATATTTACCTGCCTCTGGCCTGAATGTCCCTGCCTCATCCACGGGACAGAATACCTCAAGCCCGTACTTCTTACCGACTTCAAAGTCCTCTGGTCCGTGTCCGGGGGCTGTGTGGACGCATCCGGTACCCTCGGTGAGGGTGACGTGTTCGCCGAGGATCACCCTGTGTTCAATGGAGGCATGGTAGGGGACCTCGTCCTGGAGGGGGTGCCTGTAAACCAGGCCTTCAAGTTCACTTCCCCTGACAGTCTTGATGATCTCTGCATCCTCTCCAAGGACCTTCTCCACCAGGGCCTCTGCCATTATGTAGGTCTCGTCTCCCAGGCGTGCATATGCATAGTCAAATTCAGGGTGTACAGAGACCGCCATGTTGGCGGGGAGCGTCCATGGGGTGGTTGTCCATACAAGGATGTAGGTGTCCCCTGTGACCGGGAACTTAACGTATACCGAGGGGTCCTCCTTTTCATGGTAGTCTATCTCTGCAAGGGCAAGGGCTGTTTCACAGCGGGGGCACCATGTGATGACCCTCAGGTCCCTTACAAGGAGGTCCTTTTCATGGGCCCTTTTGAGGGTCCACCAGCATGATTCCATGTAGGCCGGGTCAAAGGTCACGTAGGGGTCATCCCAGTCCATCCAGACCCCTAGTCTCTGGAACTGGGATGTCATGACGGCCTTGTTTTCCACTGCAAATTCACGGCACTTCTTAACGAATTTCTCGATGCCTATTTTGTCCTCAATGTCCTTCTTGCTCTTCACACCCAGTAATCCTTCAACCTTGTGTTCAATTGGAAGGCCATGGGTGTCCCATCCAGGCTGCCTCCTTACATCGAAGCCCCTCATTGATTTGAAGCGAAGGAATGTGTCCTTCATTATCTTGTTCCATGCTGTGCCCAGGTGGATCCTGCCACTGCAGTATGGTGGTCCGTCCAGGAATGAGTACCTGGCTTTATCCTCCCTTAGCTCCTTAACACGTTCGTAGATGTCCCTTTCTTCCCAGAATCTCTGAACCTTCTCTTCGATTATGTGGGGTCTGTAGGATTTCTCGGCTTCCTGGATTGGCATTATATTCTCCCTCAGGTTAATTTAAAATGTCCTCAGCTGGCCCTTAACAAGCATCTCTGTTATATCTGATATGTCCTCCAGCCATGCGTCCATTATACTTGAAACCTTAGGTGTGACCTCCTCCATGGTGTATCCCTCTTCGAGGATTATCTGGGAGGTGGCTGCCTTTGGCTGGTCTATTGGTTTACCTATCTGGCTCAGTATCATTATATGGACCTGTTTAACACCCTCAACAGCCTCGACTATATCTGCAGCCATCTGGTTTGAGAGCAGGTTGTATATTTTACCTACATGGTTTATGGGGTTCTTTCCTGATGTGGCCTCCATTGACATTGGCCTGTTGGGTGTTATGAGGCCATTGGCACGGTTACCCCTTCCAACGGATCCATCGTCTCCCATCTCTGCAGAGGTACCTGTCACGGTGAGGTAGACTGATGGTTCATCATCCTCGCACCGGTCTGCGGTGTTGACAAAGACCTCCAGGTTCCTGTCCGTGATTCCTGATGCCAGCCTGAAGACCTCATCCTTCACCATGGCCTTGATCTCAAGGTATTCGTCAAGGTCCTGGACGTACCTGTCAACCATGGCGCAGGCAACGGTCAGGGTTATGTTATCGTTCTCCCTGAGGCCCATGACCTTTATGTCCTCACCGACTGCAGGGTGTTTCTTCTTGAACTCGGGTGAGTTAAGGAGGTTCTCTGCCTCCATGACTATCCTTTCGGTTTCTGAGAATGGTGCGAACCCTACGCCGAAGGATGTGTCGTTTGAGAGTGGTGAGTCTCCCTTCCTTGCAAATACGTCCCTGAGATCCCCTGAGCCATGCCCTATCTTGCACTCAACAACCGTGCATGTCTCAACATCGAGGTTTATTATGTTCTCCTTGAGGTAATCCTTTGCAGCTGCAATGGCTATTCGGTCGATGCCTATCTTCTCCCCATCAACCTCTGCAACACCCCTGCCTGTCAGGAGTATTTCGATTGGCTTTATAACCTCCCCGCCGCCGAATTCAGGGGCTGATTCACCTGCAGTTATCTGGACCTCATCGGTGTTGTGGTGCATTATTGCCCCGAAACGGTCAAGGTAAGCGTTGCAGAGGGCCCTGCTCACTGATTCTGCTATACCATCACTTATACTGTCAGGGTGCCCTATACCCTTCCTTTCAACTATCTCAACCTTCTGATCCTCAATGGGTGTCTGGTTAAGGGGTTCAACGATAATATTTCTCACAGTGATAACCTCCTGATGAATATGCACAGTAATGGTTTATGGTTTTGAGCTGATTATATAAATAAATATAGACATCCAGTTTCCAGGAGTAATTATGATGAGAAGAGAGGTTATTAATAAGACCAGGGGCACGAGCCTGGGAGAGGTTAGATTTGCAGACACATTCCTGTCCCGCTTCAGGGGACTGATGCTTAAGGGGGAACTTGATGCCGGCCTCGTACTTGAAATACCCACCGGGAGGGGCCGTTATGGGTCGGGTATCCACATGTTCTTCATGAGGATACCGCTTGATGTCGTGTTTGTTGATGAGGATATGAGGGTGGTTGACACCGCAACCCTCAAGCCCTGGCAGATCTACAATCCAGATAAGCCAGCAAGGTATGTTATTGAACTCAGGAAGGGGAGGATAGCTGAATCCATGACAGAAAAGGGTGATGAGATCGAATTCAGATGATCCTGATGTCAAGAAGATCCCATAAACAACACCATCCAACAGAATAAACCCTAATTCCAGGTGCCTGATGTTCTGATGTAGACTCCGTGCAGATGCTGAAGTAAGTTAATATCCCTGGAAGACACACTCCATAACCTGCACATTTACTGAAATAGTGGATTGAAAAACCTTAATAAAATTTCCACTATCTGATAAACTGGACAAATCTAAAGAGAGATAGAGTGATGGATGGCTCAGAGACCATCCAGTCTAACCCCTTCGTTTCATTATCTCCGACACTGCAACCTCTGCCACCTTCCTTACCATTGGGCTCTCATCGTCGAGGAGGGCCTCCAGGGCCTCTATTGAATCCTCATCACCGAGTATTCCAAGGGCAAGGGCGCATGCGTATCTTACACCGGGTTTTTCGTCGTTCAGGTGCTCCAGCAGTGGTTTGACCGCTCTTTCATCATCAAAGGTTGCGAGGGCCAGGGCCGCGGCCTCCCTTACATGGTAATCCTCATCATCAAGGGCCCCTATGAGGGGTTCGACTGCTGCAGGGTCAGCGACCTCGGCCAGGAGCTCAACAGCATCTTCACGCACCACCCAGTCAGGGTTTTTAAGTTCCTCTATGAGAAAATCAATCCTCTTACCATCCAATAATGGCACCCCCTATATTATATTCTCTGTACTTCATTGTCCTTAATAATTTTCAGGTGCTGGGTCAAGAAATCAGAATAAGCCTGCCTTTTCAGGTCAGATGCATAGGTTTTAAGGTTTATATGTCAAAATGATCGAATCTGTGGCTTTGAACTGAACCCAGACATCCCATTGGGTTTAATGTTTATATGTCAAAAAATAATTCTTTTCATGGACGGCATCATTGGACTGTCTCCTGGATGGCCCTGAGGACCATTGAGGGTTCTTCAAGGACATCCACACCCTCCATGGTGGAGAGTTTCCTTGTGTTAAGTATATCAACCTCCCTCATGTGGATGGTTATTATCCTTCCACCTGAGACCGCACCATGGGGACAGGCTGTCCTGCATGCCCCGCATCCGGTGCACCTGAGGAGCCTTATTTCAACTCCAGGGATTATGGCATCGGATGGGCATGCTGCGGCTGCCCTGCATGGTTCACAGCTCCTGCAGAGTTCCAGTTCAAGTTTGGAGGGTAGCACCGTCTCAACATCACCCTCCTCAAGGTCCACCGGCACCACATATACCGGGACGCCCCCCTTACCTGCCTGAGCCACTGCATTGGTCACGAGGGTGTCCGCTATCCCGTGAACCACCTTTGCCACGGTGTTGGAGGTTGCCGGGGAGACCACAAGAAGGTCGTATCTCCCCATGGACAGCCTCCCGGTTACCGGGAAACTGTAGCCCTCCTGGCTTTCATGGATAAGTTCCCTGTAATAACCCCCTGAAAGGCTCCTTACTCTCCCAAAGAGGCCGTACATCTTCAGTACTTCCTCGGCTGCCCCTGAAAGCAGTATGGTCACCTCATGGCCCTCTTCAACTATAGCCTCAAGGACCTCCACACTCTCAAGGAGCAGGTGACCTGCCCCTGTGAATGCCCAGGCAATCCTCATCTACTGAATCTCCATGTACTTGTAGGCCTCTGACTCCTCGAAGGCGTAGTGGACCCTGGTGTAGGAGGACATGAACTCTGAAACCTCATCCTTAACATCTTCACCGTCAATAACAACCCTCTTGATGTACTCTGCGACCGCTTCCATCTCAGGCTCCTTCATTCCCCTCCTTGTTATCTCCTGGGTACCTATCCTTATACCTGATGGGTCGTCTGACCTGTTAACATCATCCCATGGCAGGAGGTTCTTGTTGAGTATTATGTTGTTGGCCTCGAGTCTCTTTGATATCTCGGCTGCCCTCCCGATGTTAGAGACGTCCATGACGACCTGGTGGGACTCTGTGAAGTCAAGGTGCTCGCACAGCACGTTGAATCCAAGTTCATTGAGGGACTCTGCGAGTTTCTTTGCATTTTTGATTATCTGACCCGCATATTCCCTTCCAAATTCAAGCATCTCTGCTGTTGCTATTCCAAGACCAGCCACATGGTGGAGGTGGTGGTTGCTCACAAGGCCAGGGAACACCGCCTCGTCTATGTCACCTGCAAGTTCATCCCTGCAGAGTATTATGCCTCCCTGGGGGCCCGGGAATGTCTTATGGGTGCTTCCAACAAGCATGTCTGCTCCTTCACGGAGGGGGTCCTGGAAGTAGCCGCCTGCAATGAGGCCAAGGACATGGGCGCCGTCATACATTATCCTTGCGCCGACCTCCTCTGCAACCTCAACAGCCTCCTCCACAGGGTGGGGGAAGAGGAAGAGGCTGCCGCCGAAGAGGACTATTTTTGGTTTAACCTCAAGTATCTTCTTTTTCATTGCATCTGCGTCTATGTTCATGTTCTCAAAGTCAAAAGGGTGTGTGTATACTTTGAAGCCCCTGACACCTGCTGCGCTGACGGTGGCATGGGATATGTGGCCGCCGTAGGGGACCTCCATGGCCATTATAGGGTCTCCTACATCTGCAGTTGCAAAGAAGCAGGCTAGGTTCGCCACCACACCGGAGGTTGGCTGGACATTTGCATGCTCCGCCCTGAAGAGCTTCTTTGATAGTTCAATTGTGAGCTCCTCAATCTCATCGATGTACCTGCAGCCCTCATAGAGCCTTTCACCTGGGAGGCCCTCTGCATAACGGTGGGATAGGTCCGAAAGGAGAGCCTCCTTCACCCGTGAGCTCGTTATGTTTTCACTTGCTATGAGGTTGATGCTTGACTCCATCCAGCTGTTATGTTCCTTCATAAGCTGTCTGATATTCTCGGTGTAATCCTGATTGCTGACCATGAAAATCATCTCCATAGGTAAATAGTTGCAATCACAATATAAAAATTGGTGTCAGGTCCCCAAGCTCTGAGGATTCAGAAAGAGAAACTCAAAAAATGAACTGTTAAGAAAGAAATAAAAGGATTTGATGGGATGATCCCATCTATTTTGCCTGTTCGTTTAGTGCAGCTTCGATCTGAGCCATTATCTGCTTTGTTCTGAAGTGCTGCTGGTCCATTGCACCTGATGGGCATGCTGCCACACAGGTACCGCAGCCCTTACAGAGGGCCACGTTAACATTTGCATGGCCTTCCTCGATGCTTATGGCACCGAATGGGCAGAGTTCAATGCAGACCTCACATGCACCGCAGACATCGGAGTCTGTCACGGCGACTATTGGCTCGATCTCCACTTCACCCTTGACCATTGGTATCGCTGCACGTGCAGCTGCACCTGAAGCCTGTGCCACAGCGTCAGGGATGTCCTTTGGACCCTGAGCTACACCTGCAAGGTATACACCGTCTGTCAGGGTGTCAACAGGCCTTAGTTTTGGGTGGGCTTCCATGAGGAAACCGTCTGCAGATTTGGATAGACCTATGGTCTGTCTTAGTTTTTCTGAGCCCTCTGGTGGTACAAGTCCCACACCAAGGACGACCATGTCATAGTCGTACTCTGTGACCTTACCGAGGAGTGTGTCCTCGGATCTCACTGTCAGGGTCAGGTCAGGGTTTTCAATGATCTCGGCAGGTCGTCCCCTGATGAATTTGATTCCGTATTTCTCCTGTGAACGTTTGTAGAACTCTTCGAATCCTTTACCGAAGGCCCTTATGTCCATGTAGTAGAGTGTGACTTCGGTGTCAGGCATCTTGTCCTTGATGAGCTGTGCGTTCTTCATGATGTACATGCAGCAGACACGGGAACAGTATGGTTTTCCTATCTGCTCGTCCCTTGAACCGACACAGTGTATGAAGGCCACCCTCTTAGGTTTCTCACCGTCTGATGGTTTGATGACCTTACCGTCTGTTGGTCCTGAGGCGTTGATCATCCTTTCAAGCTCAAGACCTGTTATGACGTTGGTGTGCCTTCCGTAGCCGTATTCAAGTTTCTCTGTTGGGTCGTATGCATCGTATCCTGTTGCAACGATTATTGTACCGACCTCGATTTCTATCTCTTCTGGTTCCTGGTCGTGTTTTACGGCTCCCCTCTCACAGATCTCATCACAGAGCATGCACTCGATACAGTAGTCCTTGTCTATTGTTGCGCAGAGGGGGACGGCCTGTGGGAATGGTATGTACACTGCCTTGGTCATACCTATTCCTTCGTCGAAGTAGTTTGGCATTTCAATTGGACAGACCTCGACACAGGAACCGCAACCGGTACATAGGTCTTCATCTATGTATCTTGGTTTCTTCTCGATTTTGACCTTGAAGTTACCTATGTAACCGTCAACCTCCTTAACCTCGGCGTAGGTTATGAGTTCAATGTTGTCGTGTTTACCCACGTCCACCATCTTTGGTGCCAGGATACACATTGAACAGTCAAGGGTCGGGAAGGTTTTGTCCAGCTGACCCATTCTTCCTGAGATACTTGGCCTCTTCTCGACCATGTAGGTCTTGAATCCCATGTCAGCAAGGTCAAGGGCTGTCTGTATACCGGCGACACCCCCACCTATGACCAGTGCCTTGTCATCCACGCTGACCTTGGATGCTTCCAGGGGTTCGAGGAGCCTTGCCTTGGCAACAGCCATCCTAACAAGGTCCTTGGCCTTTTCTGTTGCTCCTTCAGGGTCATCCATGTGTACCCATGAGTCCTGTTCCCTGAGGTTTGCGAATTCAAAGAGGAACTGGTTTAAACCTGCCTCCTCAACGCATCTCCTGAAGGTTGGTTCGTGAAGCCTTGGGGAACATGCAGCAACAACAACCCTGTTGAGTCCGAGTTCCTTTATGTCCTTCTGTATTTCAAGCTGACCCGGGTCGGAACAGTAGTATTTGTAGTCCTTTGAAACCACAACATTTGGTAGTTTTGCAGCGTAGTCCCTGACAGCTTCTATATCAACCACACCGCCGATGTTTACACCACAGTGGCAGACATAAACACCGATTTTTGGTTCTTCCATTGTTTCTTTCTTTTCTTCTGCCATTAGATCACCTTGCATAGGGGTATCTAACAATGATAATTAGGTGATGTAAGGTATAGCACTATCATAAATAAAGATTTCTATCAAGAATTTTAAGTAAGCTTTATATAGTATTACATTTTATTCTATTTATTCGGTTTTCTGATGAACATGTTTTATTTTATTAGCTGATTTCATGGAACATTCAGAGCACCATGGTCCAGAGGGGTATCGAGACAAGGGCCAGGGAGGTGCTCATGAATATGCAGGCAGATGTGAGGCCCACGTCAAGTTCATTCTCAATTGCAAGGACGGCCGCCAGCATGGCCGATGGCATGGACGCCTCAAGTATGATTACCGACATTTCAATACCCCTAAATGCCAGGGCACATGCCAGCAGGGCAGCTATCAGGGGTGATAAAACAAGTCGTATAGAACTTACGGCGGCGGCGTCGGTTATGGAATCCCTGAAGAACCTGAAGTTGATGGTTAAACCCAGGGATATCATTATAAGGGGAACCGCTGCGCCTGAAAGGTATCCGAGCACCGTACCTCCCAGGCCCAGGTGGATTCCCAGAAGGTTAAAGGTTATGCCAAGGAGGAATGCCCATAGGGGAGGGAAGAGGATGGTCCTTCGAAGAACCGTTTTCCTGGGGGCTCCCGAGGAAATGGCCAGGGAAAGTCCCAGGAGGGTGAAAAGGATCGTGGTGCCTGTATCATAGAAGATGGCCCGCACAAGTCCCTCGGAACCGAATATTCCAATGGTGACCGGGTAACCAAGGAAGCCTGAATTCATCATGGCTGCGGGTATCACGAGGGACCATGCGGTTCTGGAATCCATGCCCCTGTAGCGGGTCCATGTGAAGGCCATGGCCCCTGATATGAACCCGGTTAATATGCAGACTGCTGGTATGAGCAGGAGATGCGAGATTCCTGCAAGATCTGCCCTGTAGAGGGATGTGAATATAAGGGAGGGTATGGCCACGTTTATGACCACCCTGTTGAGTGGGGTGGCATCCTCCTCCCTGAGAACACCCAGGGACTTCAGGACATAACCTGTCATAACAAGGATTATTATGGAAAAAACAGTTTCAATGGATCCCATTTTACCACAAAAAAATTAAATTGTGGGTTTAATCAACTATACCTGCTGTGGTTATCTTGAATACGCATTCACCCTCAGGGAGGTGGGGGCTGTCAACGAGTCTTGCTATCCTCTTACCTGCAAGTCCCTTCTTGAGCCATATACGGTATGTTGCTGCGTGGCCAAGGACGTGACCGCCTATGGCCTTGGTGGGGCTGCCGAAGAACGCGTCAGGCCTTGCCTGAACCTGGTTGGTTACAAATACTGCGGCGTTGTAGGTGTTTGCAATGTTCTGGAGGGTGTGGAGGTGCTGGTTAAGTTTCTGCTGGCGTGTGGCAAGGGCCTCCCTTCCCACATACTCTGCCCTGAAGTGGGCTGTTAGGGAGTCCACAATAACCAGGCGTATGTTTTTACCCTCCTGTATGAGCTCGTTGACCTTCTCTGCCATGAGGATCTGATGGCTGGAGTTGAAGGCCCTTGCAATGTGTATCTTGTTAAGAACCTCCTCAAGGTCCAGTTCAAAGGCGTTTGCTATCTGTTCTATTCTCTCGGGCCTGAAGGTGTTCTCTGTGTCTATGAAGACCGCCTCGGCATCAAGCCCTCCCTTATCCTCAGGTAGCTGGACCGTGACTGCCAGTTCATGTGAAAGCTGGCTTTTACCTGACCCGAATTCGCCGAAAACTTCGGTGATGGCCTGGGTCTCTATCCCGCCGCCTATGAGTTCATCAAATGCCTTGCTCCCTGTTGTTATCCTTCCAACGTCCTTCCGGCGCTCCATCACATCAAAGGCGGTTTCGAAGTCTATCTTCTCAGCCCTTCGCGCCGCCTCTATTACCTTCTCAGCTACCCCCTCACCGATCTCTGCCTTTACAGATAATTCCTTGGCGGTGGCTGTTGCAAGACGCATCATATCGCCGAAACCCGCGTCCCTTAACTTCTGGGCTGTTTTAGCCCCTACATTTGGTAGATCTTCAAGTTCAACCATTTCAATCTCCCTTTAACATTCAGTCAGATAATCATCAGAGTTCAATATTCACAACCTTCCTCGGGATGAATCTAAGCTCCTCATTGTATTCATCGAACTCCGCGTTCCCTATAACCGTTACGGTGGCGCCGTTAAGATCCTCGACACGCTCCTGAAGTGCTGATTCATCTGCGGACCTGTTTATAGTATCAACAACCTCCCTTGTAGTCATCCCCAGGACCTTTTCAGCCTCCCTTCCAAAGAAGATCGTCCTTATCTCTCCGGTATCATCGCTGATCCATCCGGGGATCATCAGGAGGTACCTTGGTTCATCAACAAGTTCTCCGCAGAAGTTACATATGTTCTCCTCATTCATATCAAGCCTCTCATTACACGAAGGGCATTTCACAGAGAGTATGCGTCCCCCGTACATTTCATTGAGCTCCCCCCTGATCATGACGTTCCTTGACTCATCATCAAGGTCCTCAATGTTTTTCAGAGGGTAGAGTATCTCCTGGAGCTCCTCAAAGGATGGCAGGAGCTTCATATCCCTTTCAGTGGCTGCCTCGATTCTTGAACTTCTTCCTATGCTGAGTTCAAGTCTGCCTCCACCCATATCATCCCTGTAGATTACCCTCGGATTCTCTATCTTGACAGGGTCTCCTATGCTGAGGGGCATCTCAGCCTTCTCATCCCATAGGCTTGCCCTTATTGAGCCGGTGTCATCTGCAAATTCAACCGTCCTCACCATTCCTGGAGTTCCATCACCCCTCTGGAATTCCTTTGGATCGAAGAGGTCAATGACCCTTGCAACTATCCTTATGTCGGTGTTGTCCTCTTCAAGTTCATCTATCTTCTTTGTTGTGTAGAGCATTTCTTCAAGCTCCTCAAAGGATGGTAAATCCTGAATGTCCTCCGGGAGTGGCTCAGTAATCCTTGTTGTTCTTCCAGCGCTGAGTTCAACGCTGTATAGACCAAACCTGATTCTTGCGTTCTCAATTCTTATGGCGTCCCCGATGTTCAGGGGCTTTTGAGCCTTCTCGTTCCAGAGGCTGACCCTTATTTTGCCTGTTTCATCGGCAAGTTCCATTGACCTTACGATTCCTGTGCCGTCTTCCCTCTCAAATTCCCTTGGATCTGTGAGGCTGAATATGCGGCCTACAACATCAACCTCCTCTCCTTCATCCTCAATTTCAAGTACCTGTGATATCTTCAATGGCCTCAGGTGCTCCCTGTACTCCTCAAGGAGCCTCAGGAGTGACTCGTCGGATTTGGGGTTGATGGTTATCCTTGTATTGAAGTTGGTGTTTATGCGGTAGGAGTTGCTGTATTCATCAAACTCCACCCTTGCCCCTGATATTTTAACGATGTCCCCCTTGTTTATCTTCAGGAAGGCGTCATCATTCCAGAGGGTTACCCTTGCAGATCCTGTGTCGTCTGTGACCTCAACTGACCTCAGGGAGCCTGTTGTGCCATCGTTCCTCTCAAATTCTATCGGCTCATAGACCCTTGTTACCAGTCCAATCACGGTGACGCCGTCCTTCTCATGGAGGTCCCCTATCTTCATTATCTCCTCCCTGACTTCAGGGACATCGTAGTCGCCCCTGATTATCCTTGTGGTGCTTGTGTGGGTGAGTGTCACGCTGTCATCACGTCTCCTTGTCTGGGCCCCCAGTATCTTTACGGCGTCTCCCTCTTCAAGTCCCAGTTCCTCTATGAGGTTAACATCATTGTTCCAGAGGGTGTAGGTTGTTGAACCTGTGGAGTCAAGCAGTTCAAGTGTAACAAATTTACCATCCCTTCCATCCCTCTCAAAGGTCCTTACACGGGATATTCCCCTGATCCTTGCAATGACATTAACCTCCTCGTCCTCAACAAGTTCCCCTAAAGGTGTGATCTCCTCGGTGTATTCAGGGAATTCAGGGAAATCTGAGGGGTCCAGGACTTCAACCGTGGATCTTGGCATCAGATGGGCCTCCTTCCTGCCTCCGAAGCCGCCCTTTACGTTCACATCCCTTATCCTTATCACGTCGCCCTCACTGAATTTCTTCAGGAACTTGATGTTCTCTGTCCAGAAAACCGTCCTGATTTCCCCTGTGTCATCTGCAAGGATTACGTTTGTGAGTTTACCATCCTTTCCCTTCCTTGTGGTGAAGGTCCTTGGACTTGATATCCTCATGACCCTCCCGGTCAATGGTGTGCTGGCACCCTCCTCGAGTTTGGATATTTTATCCAGCCTGTGTTCGGGTTTCTCTGAGATGAGTTCATTTTCATCCCTGAGGATCTCATCTGTTATCATTGTGGCGATTGAGAGTTCATCCATGAACCCAACATCATCAAGTTCCTGTTTCCTCTTCTCTATGCGTTCCTGAAATTCTTCAAGGGACATTCTGTCCTTAATCTTCTGGTATTCCCTTTTTATTTCTTCCTTCATTTGGGTCCCTCACTTGATTAATAATATAATGCTGCATCCATTAATATAGGCTTGGTGAGCTACTGGAATAAGTATTAATTTATATTTAAATATTATTATCAAAGTATTTATATTGCTCGGCTAAAAATATTAGATTAAAATTCGTCCGAGTTTTTAGTATGATGCCAGAATACACCATTCCAGTGAACAGATGGGTACATTCAGATCCCATTGGATCTCTAATTCTGCCAGGTCTCCTTCCAGATGATTTGCTGGAAATTTTATGATCACCTTCACCACCTTTAAAGGAGGATAATAGATGTCTATGACTGTTTCTGAGAAGATACTTGCAAATGCTTCCGGTGAAAAGGAAGTGGAAGCCGGTGAAATAGTAATGGCAGATATAGATGTTGCCATGACCCATGACCTCACAGGGCCCCTTTCGGTTGAATCCTTTGAAAGGATAAGGGCAGATAGGGTCTGGGACCCTGAAAGGATCGTTGTAATATTCGACCATCAGGTGCCTGCAGACTCAATTGAAGCCGCCAGGAACCATATGATAATGAGGGACTTTGTAAGGAAACAGGGGATAGGAAACTTCTACGACGTCCGTGAAGGGGTGTGTCACCAGGTGCTCCCTGAAAAGGGTCACGTGGTGCCGGGCGAGGTTGTGGTGGGCACAGATTCCCACACCTGCACCCACGGAGCCCTGGGGGCCTTTGCAACAGGTATAGGGTCAACCGACATGGCGATGGTATTTGCAACAGGTAAACTCTGGTTCAGGGTCCCTGAAACCCTCAGATTTGAAATAACAGGGTCACTGCCAGAGCACGTCTATGCAAAGGACGTTGTCCTGAACATCATAGGCCGTGTGGGTGCAGACGGGGCCACCTACATGGCATGCGAGTTTGCAGGTGAAACCGTTGCAGAGATGAGCGTATCCGACAGGATGGTGCTCTCCAACATGGCAATAGAAATGGGTGGAAAGACAGGGATAGTGGAACCCGACGAAAAAACCATCAGATACGTTGAAAAAAGGTCGGGTAAACCATACAGGGTCTTTAAAACCGATAAGGATGCGGCATCACTCAGGGTGATGGATATTGATGTCAGTGAACTTGAACCGCAGGTTTCATGTCCCCACAACGTTGACAACGTGAAACCCGTCAGTGAAGTTGAGGGGACAGAGATAGACCAGGTATTCCTTGGCTCATGTACAAATGGAAGGCTCAGCGACCTCAGGGATGCTGCAGGGATACTGAAAAACAGGAAGGTCTCTGATGATGTGAGGATGCTTGTCATACCCGCATCAAGGGAGGTTTACCGCCGCGCCCTTGAGGAGGGACTCATGGAGATCTTCGTGGATGCAGGGGCACTTGTATGCAACCCCTGCTGCGGTCCATGCCTTGGAGGACATGTGGGCCTGGTGGGGCCTGGTGAGGTGAGCCTCTCCACATCAAACAGAAACTTCAGGGGGAGGCAGGGCAGCCCCGAAGCCGAAGTATACCTTTCATCGGCGGCTGTTGCAGCAGCATCCGCAGTTAAAGGAAAAATCACCCACCCAGCAAACATCAAATAGGAGGTTTAAAGATGAAAGGAAAGGTCTGGAAATTCCCTGATGACGTTGATACAGACATAATAATCCCCGGGCGGTACCTTGTTATAAGGGACCCTGAAAAACTTGCAGAACATGTCATGGAGGGTCTTGACCCTGAATTCCCATCAAAGGTCAGGCCCGGTGACTTCATAGTTGCAGGTAAAAACTTTGGATGCGGATCATCAAGGGAACACGCACCCCTGGCACTCAAGGGTGCTGGTGTGGCGGCCGTTATTGCAGAATCCTTTGCAAGGATATTCTACAGGAACGCCATAAACGTCGGCATACCCCTCCTTGAAGCCCCGGGGATAACGGATGAGCTTGAAGAGGGTGATGAAATCGAGGTCGATCTTGAAAGGGGCGTCATAATCAGGGATGGGGAAGAATTCCCATTCAAGAAGCTGCCTGATTTCATGCTGGAGATACTTGAAAGCGGGGGGCTCATACCCTACCTCAAAAGGGGTGGAGAACTGTAGGTGATGGAGATGAAGATAGCGGTTATACCCGGTGATGGCATTGGCGGTGAGGTTATGGATGCTGCCCTCACCGTGCTGGATGCCCTTGACCTTAACCCTGAACTCATCATGGCAGATGCAGGAGACGACTGCCTCGAGAGAACAGGGACCCCCCTGCCTGATGAAACCCTTGAGGCGGTGGGTGAGGCTGATGCAACACTGTTCGGAGCTGCAGGTGAAAGCGCCGCTGATGTAATAGTTAAACTTCGACGTGAATTCGGCCTTTTTGCGAATTTAAGGCCTGTAAGGTCTCTTCCAGGGGTTCAGTGCCTTTATCCGGACCTGGATTTTGTGATTGTCCGTGAGAACACCGAGGATCTCTATGTTGGTGATGAGGAGTACACGTCTGATGGTGCTGTTGCAAGGCGTGTTATAACCAGGGCTGCCTCCGAG